>Ga0224506_10000011_pt1 | contig 231160 bp, 206 predicted proteins | sample SF_Jan12_sed_USG_2_FD_169108 | JGI IMG/M metagenome (GOLD analysis project Ga0224506, IMG submission 169108) | Sediment microbial communities from San Francisco Bay, California, United States - SF_Jan12_sed_USGS_8_1 | ecosystem: Environmental > Aquatic > Marine > Sediment | place: USA...
GAAGAGCCATCAGCGGGTGAAGAGCCATCAGCGGGTGAAGAGCCATCAGCGGGTGAAGAGCCATCAGCGGGTGAAGAGCCATCAGCGGGTGAAGAGCCCTCAGTTCCCTTAGTGGCTAATGGGCCTTGGCGTAGCTTCCTGGGTGTTTTTCGCAATTCAGTGTCGAAGGTGCTATTTTCCGTTTTCAACACTGACTCACTGGATACATCTTTGCGACTTCTATTATCTACTTGTTGTTTGCTGATCGCCGCCTTGGTGGTATTGGTTTTGGTGTTGGGACTGAGAAACAGCCATAGCAAAACCCCTCCAATCATTAATGCGGCGACAATTAATCCCGGAACCCACAGTGAACGCTCCTCTGTGTCGGCGTAATAATCCAAAAGATCTTTTTCCGTTGCTCGTTCTTCGTCTTCCCATTGATGTTTGAATTGATAGTCGAGAGAAGATGTTCCCATATTTCCGGGAGTATCGTAGGAATCAGCATTGGAGTTAAATACTTGGGTGGCACTGTGGCTACTGCGTGCCGGAGTACCCGGCTTTTCGCTTGCGAGAATGTCCATCAGTAACGCTTGCTCATCTTCTGAAATCACTGATCCGGTATCGGGCTGAGTGAAATTCTGGTCCGGTATATCAGAAGTATCCGGTATTTCTGTCAGTATTTCCTGTGAACTGTTGGAGGAATAACCCGCAAAGGTGTCATTTGGGTTGCTATCCCGTGACAAGATATCCCCTGAGGGATCGGTTAAGAATTCTGTGTCAGCATCTGCATTTGCGCCATATTGCGGCTTCTTCTCAAATTCATACGCAGTCGTTTCATCTATCAAGCTTTGCGCCGTTTCGACAATTTCCAGGTTGGCAGCGTCATCAAAAGATTCCGGCAAGTTGGTTGTGCCAATCGAGTAGCCAAGTGACTCCGGTCCCGAGGTCGTTGCTGTGGTATCGGTAGCGTTAGAGGTGGAATCCGGCGTGGCATACCGGCGCAGGATTTCTGCTACTTCATTTGCGGTGCTGTCTGTATCTTCAGATTGTTCCAAACCGCTTGCCGGATTAATTTCCTCAGGACCTAAAGCAACTGGCTGACTATTCTCACCGTGTTGGTGTTTTGCAATGAAATACTGGGAAATGCTGTCACTGTAAACGAGTTCTTCGGAATTGACATCGTACATATTACTGGCAATGGTTTCCGGTAAGCCATCGGTTTTCTGCGTGGTCGCTGCGGGTAGTTCTTCCAGTGATTTTAGAATGGCAGCCAGAGAATCCTCCATAGACTCTGTTGGCATTGCGCTGTTGGTATGGTTCGCCGTCACAGAAGATGCAGGCTCATCGTTATTCCAGTTGCTATCAGTAACGCTTAAAGAATCCAGTGGCTCTGTTGACAGCTGTTGATCTGTAGTTGAGGCACCGGATTCGGAATACCCGGAAACTCCTAGCGATTGCTTTAATAAGCTGGTGTCAATGCCTGAAGCCTCGGCATCCTTTAACGTAGACCACAGTTCTTCAATTTTTGCGACGATATGGGGGCGCTCTTCACAGCGTTGCCAGGTAGACTTTAGTTCCGACCAAAGGGCTTCTATGTTGCCAATCAATGAATCCAACTGCGATTGATCCAGGTGGTGATTGCTTTGACTCAGAATGGCAATAACTTCGTCTATAGTATTTTCATAAGCAGGGCGGGAGGGTTCAGGATCTAAACCCACACTTTCTGTGTTTGGTTGTGTGGGTTGGTCTTTGGAAAGATTTTTGGCGTCAATTTCTTGCAACACTCGTTGTACGATATCAACATCTTCATCAGTGGTATAGGATTCAGCGGCCTCCGGTTCCCCGGTTTCAGTTTCTTGGAATTCGGTTTTAGGATCGGGCTCATCGCTTGGCTCGTCATCAAAGTTTAAAGACGCAGGCTCAAAGGGCTCGGTTTGTAACCCTTCAACATCTTGTTTTATTTCCTCTAATACATGCGATCGCTCCAGCTCATCAAGCAGAATTTGCTTGTGCTCGTCCATACCGGTTTCGTTGGGCTCGGTGTTCTCGCTTGATGGAGTTGGTTCGCTCATGAATGGCTTGCGTCCGGTTATAGGGTTGATCCATTGTCTTTCTATCGGCAGGGCTTAATGAAAATTGAGCAATAGATGTATCACAAATACTTGCTTTGTTATGCATTTAGCGCCCTAACTGTGACAAAAAAATTAACATTGAATCAATGTGCTGTGTGACTCCCCGGTATATTTGTTAGAAAGGGGTACACTTTGTGCATTTTGTGATCCATGTCACGTGTGAGGCAATTTGCAAGGTAATCGAAATGTTTAAGAAAAGTTACCGACCGTTAGGGTGACTCAGTTTTAATTTTAAATCGTTAAAGTCGTCACAGTGTTTGCCGATACTCACATTGATGAATTCCATTCGGGGTCATGCTGGTAAAGATGACAGGGTTATTAGCAGGAGATGCGGACCGTGTCCAAAGATAAATTTGTTGCTTTTCGCGAAGCGGTACTGGCTTTGCTGAGGCTGTGCAAGGAACATAAAAGTGGCGCCATGTATGTGTATGCAGACAAAGGTCATGGCGCAGTTTTCTCCATTAACAAGGGTGAGATCATGGACCTGTATTACCGTAATGTCCGTGGTGTTGAAGCTCTGCAGGATCTGCGCAATGTGGAGTCAGCCCGTTTCTTTTTCAAAGGCGATCGCGACCCAGGAAACAATCCCTCGACCCAGAGCAATAATACCGGTTTGTCCACTGAAGAGATCTTCAAACAGCTGGGTGTGGATTTTAATGAAGAGTTGGGCGGTGGCCTGGCCAAAATCCTGGTTATCGACGATAGCGGTTTGGCCCGTAAATCCATCATACATGCCTTAAATGGCCGAGAATATCGCATCGTGGAAGCAAAAGACGGTGTTGAGGCGCTGACTATGCTGCGACTGGAGAACCCCGACCTGGTGTTGCTGGATTTGATTTTACCCAAAATGGACGGTTACGAAGTCTTGGCACGTATGAAAAAAGACGAACGCCAAAAAGATATCCCGGTGATAGTGCTGACGTCAAGGGATACTTTGTTTGACAAATTGAAAGGCAAGATGTCCGGTACAGACGAGTATCTGACCAAGCCGTTTCAACCCGCAGAGTTGTTGCAAAAGATTGATAAGTACTTGGGATAGCAAACTGAGTGGAAAACATTGGAAAAACGCTTGTGTGGACAGAACCTTCAAAGAGTAGCGCGTGGATGGATAATAACACTGTATTGAAACTGTTGGTAGTGGATGATTCCAAAATGATGCGTGATGCTATACGTACCATGTTTGAAGATGATCCGCACATCGACGTGGTGGGCGAAGCTGCCGATGGGATCTCTGCGCTCGAGGCTGTGAAAAAATACAATCCTGATGTGATCACGATGGATGTGGCGATGCCGGTTATGGACGGTATAACCACTTTAAAGCATTTGATGATCAAGAATCCCAAACCGGTGGTCATGTTAAGCAGTTTAACCGTGGTGGGTGCTACGGTTACTTTCGATGCTTTACGCTATGGCGCGGTGGATTTTATCTCCAAACCTTCCGCTTTGGAAGGCAGCACTATAGAGCATCAGGTAGAAGATATCCGTAGCAAGGTTCGATTTGCTGCCGGTGTTGAAGTGAATGCCATCAAGTATATACGTCGCAATCATCCAAATGGTCAGGCCCTGAATGCGCCTTTGACCGGCTCGTGTAAAAAGGTGGTGACTTTCGGCGCGGCCGAAGGTGGTTATGGTTCCATGCTAAAAATCATTCCCCATCTGCAAGCCAATGATAATACGGCTTATATGGCCAGCATATATGCTACACCGGAGCATGTGGACGCTTTTACCGAATACCTCAATAGTTGTAGTTCTGTGTTCGTGAAACGAGCTAAACACGGTGAAGAAATCAAACCCGGAGTGTGTTACCTCAATGTGGGGTCGGACTACATGACTGTTCATAAAACAGACATGGCCTACTCGTTGCATATCAATCCAGCACCGTTCGCTTCGCGCAAAGGCGCAGTGGATATGTTGATGTTTTCAGCGGCGGACATCACGGAAGAAAACTGTATCGGTGTGATTTTATCGGGTTCCGGTGCAGATGGTTCCGAAGGGCTGGAGGAAGTGATCCGCATGGGTGGTCAAGCCATCGTACAGGACCCCCACAGTTGCCTCTCCAAAGACATGGCGCTGGCGGCTCTGGAACGCAGTGATGTGGAATGGGTGATTTCGGACAGTGAAATCGCAGATAAGGTGAACAGTCTTGTTAGCTAATGTTAGTTAAAGTCAAGGCAAACACATGGGTTATGTTTTACGACCTAACACGTCGTTTAAATCGGGAGTTATATCAATGTCTAGCTTAGTATCCAGGATACCACTTATCAAGAACGGAGGAGTTTACGGTGGCTAAAAAACGAAATTATAGTCTCTTTCAAGGCCTGAGACTGTCAATGAAACTAGGCACCGGCTTTGGTGTCATGGTGTTGCTGTTGGTGGTCGCCCTCGGTATTGCGGTTTACGAGGTTACCATAATTAACACGACGTCTGAGCGCGTGGTAAATACACGTGTACCTACAGCATTGGTCAGTATCGACATGTTAAACGGGATCAACCAGTCGCTCGCCGGTTTGCGCGGTTGGATGCTCTTGGGTAAGGAACAATTCAAGAAAGACCGTGCGGAAACCTGGTCAGAGTATCTTGATAAACCGCTGGGGGAAATGAAGCGTTTGGCCAAAGACTGGGACGACAAGGACGATATAAATAACCTGGCTATTATCGATAAGAAATTGAAATTGTTCCGCGATTACCAACAGGAAGTAGAGGATATTGCGAATACCATCGATGAGAAGCCCGCGTCAAAAATTCTGTTCCAGGATGCGGCCCCACGAGCCGCCCAGTTGTCGTCGTTGATCACGCGTATGATCGACTTGGAAGGTCAGCAACCGGGTACGGAATTACGCAAAAATATCCTGTATATGATGGCGGACGTTCGAGGTACCACCGGTCTGGGTCTGGCGGCAATTCGAGCTTACTTATTATCCGGTGACGAGTCTTTCAAAAAACAATTCGATAGTTTGTGGGAGAAGAACACGACACGTTTTCGTGATCTGGAAAATGCTTATACCCATTTGACACCGGCACAACGCAGCGCGTTTGATCAATTTAAGCAAGTTCGATCCGAATTTGAGGGTTTACCGCCTAAGATGTTTGAGATACGCGGTAGTGCGGAGTGGAACTTGGCGAACTTTTGGTTGGCTACTCGAGCGGCTCCCATTGCCGCGGAACTCACCGGTATACTTAAAGAAATGTCCAGCCACGAGAAAAAATTACTACTTGACGATGCACAAAATCTTGAAGATGTCGTAACGGAAACCATTAACTTGTCCTGGACGCTGATGGGTGTTTCCGTGGTTGCGGGTGTCCTTTTGATTATATTGCTGACCCGAGCCATTGCCGGTCCGATTTTACGTGCGGTAAACACTATTCGTGGTATTTCAGAGAATCGCGACCTCACGATACGCCTACCAGTAGAAAGTTCGGATGAGATCGGTGTAATGGCGACTACCTTGAATGAGATGTTGGGTTTGATAAACAACACGTTTGCGGAAGTGTACCAAGCGTCTCGCGAAGTGGTGACCTATTCGGACGATGCCTTCCAACGAGCATCGGGTAACAGGAATCGTGCAGAAGATCAGCTTAAGCGTGCACAAACATCCGAGAAAGTAATCACGGAAATGGGTCTGACCGCGGGCCAGGTAACCAAAGCGGCTCAAGCGCAGCAGGATTCTGCGGTGCAATCACAGAATGCTGTACAGGAACTTCTCGATAAAATGGGTGACGTGGCTGAGTCAGCACAGGCACAGGACCGAGAGGCTGCGGAAACCCTGGCTCGTGTATCCGAAATGGGTGAAACATCCGGACGCGTTGTAAAAACCGCGTTGGAGCAGGAAGAGATGGTAGGCACCGTTAATAAAGCCATCCAACAAATGGTGTCGGCGGTGGACGATATGCAGAAGGCGGTAGGACAAGCCACCGATTACGGTCGTTCGGCCTTGAATGCTGCGGAAGAGGGCCGTCAATCGGTAGCCGCGACGGTAGATGGTATGCGCGCAATTGCTGAATCCTCCGAGCAGATTTCTGAAATCATCGGGGTAATCACGGAAATCGCGGAACAAACCAACTTGCTCGCTTTGAACGCTGCGGTAGAGGCGGCTCGAGCGGGGGCACACGGTAAGGGTTTCGCGGTGGTTGCGGACGAGGTAGGTAAGCTGGCGCAGCGTTCATCCGAAGCTGCGAAAGAAATTACCCAGTTAATTAAAGACTCAACCAACAGCGTAAGTGAAGGGGTAAAACTGACAGATAAATCCCAGCAAGCGCTGCTGAAAATCGACGAAGGTGGTCGAATCAACATGACGGCTATCGAGGAAATCGCCACTTCGGCGGAGGCCTTGAACTCCACCACCGGTCAGGTAACGGGATATATGAAAGACTTGAACGTTTTGGCACAAAAGATCGCCTTAATGGCAGGTGAGTCCGGTACCCGACGTGAGGTAGCGGAAGACGCGCTCCGCGTTATGTTGGAGTACTCATCCAAGATTACCCGGTTGGTAGAAGAGACCAACCAAAGTGCTAAAGCCATCGGTCAGGAAATGGAAAGCGTGGTACGTCGAGGGGGTGAAATGGGCCAGATGACTGCGGCTCAGGCGCAACGTTCCCAGGCAATTACCAAACTGGCGCAGGAAACGGCGGCTACCGCGGCGCAAACGGTAGAAGGCGCGGGTATCGTAACGTCGATTATGGATGGCTTGAAACATCAGTCAGAAGTATTGAACGAACAGGTACGTCAGTTTAAGACAGACATCTAAACCAACTACGATTGCAGCCGCAGATTTTGCGGCTGTGTGACGTATCAAGAGCTTAAGGTGTAACAGGAGATGCAATCATGGCTATAGCTGGCATGACCGGGAGAAGTGATCGATTCGACGACACTGACCAAGAAGGCCAAATGCAACTGGTTGGTTTCGGAATCAATCAGGAGCAATTTGGTGTCAATATATTAATGGTTCAGGAGATCATTCGTTCAGCTCCAGTCACCGCCGTACCCAATTCACCGGAGTTTGTCGAAGGGGTAATTAACCTGCGCGGTGATATTATACCTGTGATCGATTTACGTAAGCGATTGTTTTTGTTTCGCGAAGACAATCATGAGCGCAACTGGATATTGATTCTAAATATCAGTGATCGAGTCATCGGTTTCATCGTCGATCGGGTAACGGAAGTATTGAAAGTCGCTCACAATCACGTGGAGCCGGCGCCGGATGTAGTTATTGCAGGTTTGGAAAATCAGTACATACAAGGTGTATGTGATGTGAATGATAACCTGTTAATTATTCTGAATTTTGAACGAATTCTGTTTAATGAAGAATACTATCTGCTGAAAGATGCCAACTATAACGAATTGATTCTTGGGGACGATGCGGTAACGCAATAATGCGCCGACTGTCTGAATCGTGGTTAACAGGATACGCTAATGGGTAAACGCATTTTAATCGTAGAAGACTCCACAATGATGCGGAGAGTAATAACCAAAACCTTGGAAGAGGCCGGTCACCAAGTCGTGGGTGAGGCCAGTAGTGGTGATGAGGCGATTCAGAAATACGGTGATCTGCTTCCGGATCTGGTTACTATGGATATTACCATGCGAGGTATGGATGGGATTACTGCTGCGAAGGAAATACTGAGCCGTGATAAAAACGCCAAAATTTTGATTTTGTCCAATATGGATGAAGATAAATACCGGGGTGAAGTGGAACGAATCGGTGCTATCGGTCTGGTTAATAAGCACAAATCCGAAAAGATTTTGAAGCTTATTGAAGGTTAAGGTTAAGGGCAAATACGCATAGGCCTGCCGCAAGGAAATAGACATGACTGAAATCAATACAACATTGCTCCCGGATTTTATAATCGAGGCCGGCGAACACCTGGATGAAATCGAAGCCCTATTGTTACATCTGGGGGAAGATCCGGAAGATCTGGAAGTCCTTAACGACATTTTCCGGCCGGTACATAATATCAAAGGTGGTGCCCAGATTACCGGTTTGGTAAAAGTGTCTGCATTGGCGCACCGATTGGAAGACCTGTTGGATCTATTGCGCCAGGGACAAAAAACGTCCAACGCAGAAATCGTTGATCTACTGATTGATGCACGGGACCGTATAGTTCTGTTAGTGAATGAATTGGAACGAACTCAAGAGGAGCTGACTCCTGTTGATGATTTGGTAGACCGTTTAACTTTCGAGATCGAGAGAGAAGATGTTGCGCTGGTAGCTGCGCCGGAGATAGAAGTTGAGCCGGAGATAATTGAGTTTCAGGAAGCAGAATCTCAGGAAGACCAACTTCAGAGCATAGACGAACCGGATTTAATAGAAATTACTGCTTTTGAACAGGAGGATACACTATCCTCGTCGGATGATACAGTTGAGACCGTTGAAATATCCTTAGACAGTGAAGAATCCGGCAGTACGGATGAATTTCCTTTAGATTCGCAGGAACAACACTTTGACCCGGATGCAGGATCGAAAGCGCCCTTGCTTGCGTCCGATTTGGATGTGGATTATGTGACAGTTCGCTACGATGAAGAGCAGGACTCGGAACTGTTCTGTATTTTTCTGGATCATCTGCATGAACAAGTGGTGTTGTTGCGCCAGTTCATTCCACAACTGCAAAATTATCCTTCAGAAGACTTACTGCAACAGTGTTCTGAATCAGTATCCAGTTTATGGATGGCTGCCAATTACATGGGATATGACGAACTATCCCGACTGTTTTCTCATTGGCGTGAATCATTGGTGGATGTCGGCTCCCAGATCAGAAAAGGTGAGCCGGTTAATTTGGAGTTTATTTCTGACGAGCTGTCTCAAATTGACAGTTTGTTTCCGCAGCTTGCAAGTGTGATGGCGGAAAAATCCACACACGCAGCTTCAGATGAGTTATCAATGGATGACGATATTGACCGCGAAGCGGATTATTTGAGTGAAGCGTTGTCCCAGGACGATGAATCGGAGGCAGATGTTACGGCTTCTGTACTGGATGCATTTGCACAGTTTGACGACCCTAAGTCTAAACACGATGAAAATAGTGTGACATCAGAAGAGCTTCCTGATGAGTCCATCGTCGAGGAGGAAACGGATTATTTCGAGCCGGTGCCGGAAGTTGAAGTGGAAGAACTGGAAGCGGAGCTGAATGAACCATTGGTGCCTGAACGTATAGTTACAGCGGATGTGGTAGTTGACAGCGCTGAAATGTATGAAGAAGACGAAGACGAATATACAGATGAAGATTTCGCTAACATCAACATGGCATTGGTTCCTGATTTCATTGTGGAAGCCATGGAGCACCTTGATGAGATAGAAACTCTGTTGCTGCAGTTGGGCGAAGATCCCAATAATCTGGAAGTGCTTAACGACATCTTTCGGCCGGTGCATAACATCAAAGGTGGATCACAGATAACCGGACTGAAAAAAATTTCCCGTTTGGCGCATCGCTGGGAAGATTTGCTGGATATGCTACGCCAGGGCGAAAAAGAATCCAGTGCCGATGTGGTGGATTTACTCATAGATACCCGTGACCGCATTGTGCAATTGGTTAATGAGTTGGAGCAATCCAATCGGGAAGTCTCTTCAGTCAGCGAATTGGTGCGGCGGTTAACTCGTGCAATTGATTCCGACCAAAGTGTGCCGGAAACGCCAAGTGCCAATGCTGCTGTACCCACTACGGCTGGTATTGAGTCGTCCGCAAAAATGGAGTCTACTAGTGAATCCAAGGATACAAACGATTCTTTTGAATATGACGAAGAAAATGACCAAGAATTGTTCAGTATTTTCCTGGACCATGTGGAAGGTCAGCTAAGGGTAATCCAACACGCATTGAAACGTATTCCGACGTCGGAAACAGCGGAAAATGAATTTGCAGCAATTTATGAAAGTTTGGATGGTTTGTGGAATGCCGCGAATTATATGGGATATGAGCAGCTTAAGGACCACTATCGTCAATGGGGTGACGAAGTGGATCGTGCTCGTCAGTCTTGTGTCGCGGGAGGTTACGCGGATCCGGATTTCATTCAGCCCTACATAGATTCTCTTATCGATTTGTTTCCGCAATTGGAAGGGTATGGAGTAGAGCAAGATCAGGAACCATCTGAGCCGGCCTACCGAGATATGGATTCACCGGTCACAGCACCCAAAGGAGCCGCTCCTGCAGAAAATTCAAAAGCATCGGAACTGGAAGAACGACTTCTTGCTGCATTGGATAGCAGTACTCAACCCAAGGCAAACACAGAGTCACTAAACCAGATCTACGATGAACTGGTCAGTAACGGTCCTGAACAGAAACCGGTATCTCAAGAATCAGCGGCCAAGAAGCCTCCCGGGCGACAAAGTATGCGTCTGGAGCAGAAAGCGGGGGATGACAAACGCAGAAACCCCGGAGAAGCAGATCGGAAAATCAAGAAAAGCATGCGCGTGGATGCAGAAAAAATCGATACCCTCATGAATCAGGTGGGTGAGCTGGTTGTAGACCGGTCTTATTTCTTCCAGTTGTTCAATGAAATGCGTGGACTGCAAAGTTATTTAAAGGACGTACCCGGTATCGATCAGAAGGATATCAAAATGGTACGCACTTTAACGTATCGACTGGGTGAGGCCATTGCTGCTTTAGGACGAACTTCCAATGAGTTGCAGGAAGGTGTGATGAAGATGCGCATGTTGCCGGTTTCTCACATCTTTAATCGCTACCCGCGTTTGGTGCGAGATTTGACCCACGGTACCGACAAAAAAGTTAACCTGGTGATCCGCGGTGAAGATACGGAATTGGATAAAATGATTGTGGAGGAATTGTCCGATCCGTTGATTCATATCATTAGAAACGCGGTGGATCATGGATTGGAGTCCATGGATGAACGTAAGTCCAAGGGTAAAACTGAAGCTGGAATTTTGAGTTTGGAAGCATACCAGGAAAGTAATCACATTGTAATAGAGGTGGTTGACGACGGTCGTGGTATAGATCCTGATAAAATAAAACGTAAAGCGTTGGAAAAAGGCTTGGTGACAATAGAAGAGTTGGAGCGTATGGCTCCCAGAGATATCACTCAAATGATTCTGGCGCCCGGGTTTTCTACCGCAGAGAAAATCACCGGTACCTCCGGCCGAGGTGTGGGTATGGATGTGGTTAAGCGGAACATTGAAAAACTCAATGGTACGTTGGATATAGATTCCAAACCCGGTATACGTACCATGATGCGTTTGAAGATTCCTTTGACACTGGCGATTATCCACGCTTTGATGGTGCGGGTGGGTAAAGACTTGTTTACGATCCCTCTGGCCAATGTGGATGAGACAGTGCGTATATTCGGTAACGAGACCTCCATGGTGGAAGGTGTTGAGGTTATACATTTACGCGGTCGTGCCTTGCCTATGTTTCGCTTGTCTAAGTTGTTTAACATAAGTGGTGATGTGGACTCTGAAAAGTCATTTGTGGTTATTGTATCCACTGAAGGGCAACGGACCGGTTTTGTTGTGGATGAGTTAATTGGTCAGGAAGAAGTGGTCATCAAACCGTTGGCCGATTATGTGCAAGAAAAGAGTGGATTCTCCGGAGCCACCATCGTGGGGGACGGGCGTATCTCCTTGATTTTAGATGCGTATGAATTAGTGAAAATGACAGCGAATCGTCAAGCCAGGAAACACAAAGCACAGGCGATTGAGCTTAAATCCAGGATTCGCAATAAACCACGTCAAAATGCCGTTTGATAACATGAACACAACAAGCCGGTTTACCGCTTAAAAGGAACCACTGGGAACCAATATGGCAAAGAAAATCAAAGTACTGATCGTTGATGACGCCTCATTTATGGTGAAAGCCCTGAGGGATATTCTGGAATCGGACGATGAAATCGAAGTGGTGGGCAGTGCCAGGAATGGTCAGGACGCATTGGACAAAATACCTGAGTTGCAACCGGATGTGGTAACGCTGGATGTGGACATGCCGGTTATGGACGGTGTCCGCGCGATTCGTCACATTATGATCAAGTGCCCGATACCTATTGTGATGTTGAGTTCGCTGTTTTCTCATGGTGATATCACATTTGAGGCTTTACGTTTGGGCGTGGTGGATTTTCTACCTAAACCTTCCGGAGCAATTTCAACAGACATACATAGTCAGGGTCACCAAATAATTGATCGAGTCAAAATTGCAGCCGCAGAGAATATCAGAAACGTTCATCGGGTGAAGCTCAACAAAGTGGATGTGCGAGACCAGTTGGTGGAGCGATACGGTTTTCAGATGTTGGATCACCTGGTTACCATAGGTACTACCTTGGGTGGACCTAATACGGTTATTCGCATCATGTCCGAGTTGTCGCCGGACTTGCCTATGGCTGTGGTGGCGATACAGGAGATTGAACCGCGAATTCTACCTGCGTTTGTTAAAGAATTTAATGAATATACCGCCTGGAAGGTTGAAGAAGGAAAGGAAGGCACGATATTGGAACAGGGTGTTTGCTATGTGTGTTCCTACAGTGAGCCCATGATCGTACAACTTAATTCCAATCAAGAACCCTGCCTGATGCGCGGAACCAATGGTAAAAAACCCCTGAATGCGCTATTCCAGTCAGCGGCAGATGTTTTTGAACAGAATACTGTCGGTGTGTTGCTTACCGGAGTGGGTAATGATGGAGAAGAAGGGTTTTCCCACATTAAGAAAAAATCAGGGGTAACCATTGCACAGAATACCGAAACTTGTGTTTATCCCAATTTGACTCAGTGTGCCATTGAATATGGCGTAGTGGATTTTGTCGCCAACGATGGCGACTTACACAGTAAGATCGCTACCGTAGTCAATACGGATTCCGACGAAAGGGTAATGAACGCATAGGGTATTAGTCCTATGGCAAGAATCAACAGTACAAAAGCCGGCGTTTAAATATATGATCATTGTCTGTGATAAGTGTAAAACAAAATATGATGTAAATGACTCATTGATTCAGAAGCCTGAAATCAGAGCCAGGTGCAGCTATTGTAATCACGGATTTACCGTGCTAAACCCAAAATTTTATGGTAATACGCAAGCCGCTTCGGTACAGCTTGCTTCGACTCGTGTTCCGTCAGCGCCGGTACATATTGAAGGTACCCGCAAACGCGCTGCAGAGTCATCCAGCAAAGTCATTACCGTGTGCAACCAAAAAGGCGGTGTTGCCAAGACAACCACTTGTCTTAATTTGGGGACGTCGCTGGCTATGATGGGTAAACAGGTTTTGCTCATCGATTTTGATGTGCAGGCCAATTTGTCCAGTCTGTTGAAAAGTGACCACTGTGATTCCTTTTATGACTTTATTCAATCCGGTGAATCTGATTTATCGTCTTACATCGTCAAAACGGGACACGATTTTTGGTTGCTTCCTGCCAATAGCCGATTGTCTTTGTTGGCAAAGAACCACATGCGGGAGAAGCATTTTGAGTACATGCTCAAAGACCAGTTGGCGGCGATAAAGAATTTTTTTGACTACATTATCATCGATACACCGCCATCGGGCGATTTTTATACCCTGAATGCGTTGTTGGCATCCGATATTGCTGCCGTACCGTCACAATGCGAGTACTTATCTATGAACGGGATTAGTCATATTCGCAATATGGTGGATGTGATAAAGGCAAAAGCCAATCATAAAATAGATTTTCATGTTTTGGTGACCATGTTCGATAGAAGTAATACGGCATCCCGGGTAATTTTTAATAAGTTGAACCATGACTACTACGGTAGTGTATTTTCGACCATTATTGAAAGGGATGAAATCGTTCAGCAATCGCAAATACTGTTGACGCCTACCATGGCTTACGATAAGAACAGTAGAGCCGGGTTGCAATACTTCGATTTAGCCAAAGAAATCGAGTCACTCCGGTGCGCCTGATTGCTTTCGGTGAGGAAATATCTTGAATAAACAAACCATTTATGCGCTCATATCTTTTGCCTGTGTTGTCCTGCTTTGGGATCTGGTGACACGGTTTAGTGGCTGGAGTGCGCAAGTATTTCCTCCACCACTTACGGTCCTAGGGGCTTTTTATGAATTGACGGCAAATGGGACTTTGCTGAAGCATTCAGTAGCCAGTCTGTATCGGGTGACCGTGGGTTTCTATTTGGCGGCCCTGTTGGGGATTCCACTGGGTATCATTCTAGGTCGATTGACCATGGTGAAAATCCTGGTGAATCCATTGGTGCAGTTTCTCCGACCAATATCACCACTGGCCTGGATACCGTTGGCAATGTTGTGGTTTGGAATTGGTGATCAACCTGCAATTTTTCTGATTTTTTTAGCAAGCTTTTTCCCATTGGTGGTGTCTACGACAGTGGCTGTGGATCATATTAATCCCATGTATTTTCAAGTGGCCGCCAACTTTGATTTTACCCGCAGAGAAATAATCAGCAAAGTGGTGCTGCCTGCCATACTGCCTTCTGTGGTGACAGCGTTGCGATTGACCGTTGCCATTGCGTGGTTGGTGGTAGTGGCTGCGGAAATGATTGCGGTTCAGTCCGGGTTGGGATACTTGATTCTGGATTCACGCAATGCTCTGCGTATGGACTATGTAATGGTGGGAATGGTGGCGATCGGCATGATCGGATTGTTGTTGGATTACATTATGATTCGTGTTTCAACGGCAGAGTCCATCATGTGGGGACGGTTTAAATGATTTCGGTGGCATACTAATGGGACAAATCAAAATAGAATCACTTTCCAAAAAGTATCTGAACCGGCGCAAACGCAAACGTACTTTGGAAGACCCCGGCCCCGGTGATTGGATAACGGTTTTGGATGATATCAATTTGCAGTTTGAAGACGGTGAAATGATTTGTATCCTTGGACCCTCGGGTTGCGGCAAATCCACTATGTTGCGAATCATGGCGGGATTTGATACCGCCAGTTCAGGTCGGGTACTCATAGACGATAAACCGGTAACCGGGCCCAGTTCGGACAATATATTTGTGTTCCAAAGTAACGGATTGCTTCCTTGGATGACCGTAGAGCAAAATCTGGAACTGGGTTTACGGCAATTGGAACCGGATGAGAAAAGGGAACGGGTAGCAGAATATCTGGAATTGGTCGAGCTATTGGGTTTTGAGCACCACTTTCCACATCAACTATCCGGAGGAATGCAACGGCGCGCAGAGTTGGCACGAGCGCTGGCGGTAAAACCCGAAATGCTGTTTATGGATGAACCTTTTACAGGTCTGGATTATCTGACTCAGCTGAAAATTCGCGAAGAAGTGGTCAATATTCACGAGTACATCGGTAAAACAATGGTAATGGTGACACACTTTATTGAGGATGCCCTGATTATGGCGGACCGCATTGTTGTTTTGGGTGAAAGGCCCACGCAAGTACGGTTACAGCAAAAATTGGATTACGGTCGACCCCGAAACCTGGTGAAAGAAAAAGGCTTGCAGGATTTGCGTGATGAAATCTTTCTTACCCTGGGTGTCAGTTATGCTGTGTGAAGGAGCAACTGCATGAATGTGGGGCTTAACAATATCATTGCCGCGATTCCAGCTCCGTGGAAATTTACCTTTGGTACGATTGCCTGGTTTGTGCTGATCAGTGTGCTTCACTTTAAAATCAATGTGGATGAAGGTGAGCGTCAGGTTATTAGCATGGGCTACATGCCCGTTATCAGCAATATGGCGGCTCCAATTTTAGATCAAGCCAGTAAAGAGAACGGCAAATACCGGTTTAAGGCTCTTAAGTTTTCTTCATTCGCCGAAATGGCGGAAGCGTTGCGCAATGGGGAAATTCATGCAGCATTTATGATCGCCCCCTTGTCCATCGTGTTGCATCAGCAGGGTGAGAGTATCAAAGTAGTGTTGTTCGGAAACGGTAATGAGAGTACCTTGGTGACACGCAAAGGCCTAAATATAAAGTCATTGCATGATTTGCGCGGCAAGCAGGTTGCGGTACCTATGCGCTATTCAGGGCACAACCTCAGCATCCTGGAATTGATCAACAAAAACGGCCTTGAGGGTGAAATCAAAGTGGTGGAAATGAATCCGCCCGATATGGCGTCTGCATTGGCAAGCGGAGTATTGGATGCTTATTATGTGGGTGAACCTTTCGCCATCAAGACCTTAAAGTCCGGTGATTCGGAACTCCTGTTTTATGCTGAAGACGTTTGGCCGCACTTTTTCAGTAATCTTACTTTGGTCAAGCAGGATTTTATTAATAAAGACCCCGCCGCGGTGAAGGCCCTGGTTCACGGTGCTGTACGTGCCGTACAGTGGGCGAAACGGAATCAGACCCAAGCAGCAAAAATCTCGTCCAAATACTGGAACCAACCCTTGGAATTGGTAACTTATGCCTTGGAAAATCCCCCCAATCGTACCAATTTTGACCGCTATGTTCCGCAAATGGATGAAATGCGAAAAATTGTAAGGCTAATGAAACAGTTTGGGTTGACCGATAGTATTGATGTGGAAGGCGTTGTTGATGATAGTTTCGCGCGACAGGCACCGCTGGATAATATCACTACAATCGAAAGCGTTTTAAAACAGTAGCTTGTTCTCGCCGCGTAGCGGTTTTCTCTGCCGAATTATTGGAATCGGACATTCCAGACAGGCATCTGATCGTTTTATTCAAAAGTCAGGATGCTTTCCATTGTTAAGGAGCAAGACAGGAGTGGTGCGCTAGGGTGGGCGTGTACCAGTTTTTGCGACTGGGATATTGGTATCCCGGTGTATTTCTTTCCCTGTTTGCGAGTTCGAGCTATGAAACAAAATGTTGACGACATACGAAGAATCAAGACAGACAAGCTGAGCGATCAGGGATTTGAATTTTTAGCTGATGGTGAGTTTTCCAAAGCACTGGAGATTGCCGCAAAACTGGAAGCACTGTGTTACACCGGTGCATTCGAGTTGGGTGCCTTAGCCCATTATGAGTTGGGGGAACTGGACGAGGCAATCAGCTACCTGAAAAAAGGGGTAAGTTTGGCGCCAAAGTGTTGGCTGATCTGGCAATTACTGGGTAATTATTTGTCCGACGCCGAACTTTATGAAGAAGCTTTTACCGCCTATGACGAATCCTTATTATGTCCTGATGTGTGGCGCTCGTCTGTTTGCTTGAATCAAGCGATACTGTCCAATCGATGCGGTCACTATGCAGAAGCGCTGGAGTTTTTGTCCGGCTGTATTGATCCGGAGTTACTATTGCACCGCTCCGAAGTGGAAGTTTTTGCTTTGGTGGCCTTAGAACGTTTTGCGGAAGCGGATGAGTTGGCCCGTAGTGTACTGAATAGCTGGGTTTCACCGGACGGCCACAAACCGGATGCCGATCAATGCGAGTTGTTGGGTCGTATAGCCGCATCTTTGGGACGAGTGTGTCTGGCTCAGAATGAGGAGGTTGGTGAAATCAGGGAGCTGGCTCTGCAGTACTTATATTTGGATCCCACCAGCCAATCATTGTTGGCCTTGCTTCGTGAAATAGATTCCCAAGTGTCCCGGCAATCCCATTGCTATGCTATCACCGTAAGTTGTAAGCTACCGGAAATCAACAATAAATACCATGGGGTTGTAGGATACATTGTTAATTATCAAGTGGTGGCCGACAATGAAGGCGAGGCGCTGAGATACATTCGCCGTATTGAAGAGCCGGGCTTGCAAGCCAATATACTCGCGGAACATGTCGACATTTTGCAAGCTGAGCCCGATGAGCTTAAAGGTGTTTATTGTCGCAGCAGTCGTATTTATTACGAAAGGGAAGACTAGGCTTTTCGCCTTGCACTTGACGATTTAGTCCTCATCTCTGCTGATCCGGGAATTAATCAGAGGTTCCCTGGATTTATTTTTTGATACATTCCTGCTCGATCCGATACATTCCCAAAATCGTCATCAGGTCGATGAGTTTTTGGCGTGTCCGTTGGATCTGTGCAGGGTGGGGCGGTCTTGCCAAAACCATCCGTTCAGTCCAAACTATGTTCTATTATTTTTTATCCGAGCAACCCTATGAAACACCCTCCCTTAATTTCTATGCTGCAACAGCTCATTGCGACTCCGTCCGTCAGCAGTGTCAGTAAACAATTTGATCAAAGCAACCGAGCTGTTGTGGATCTTTTGGCCACATGGTTGGTGGATGCAGGGTTTGAGGTGAAAATCTTACCGCTGGCTTCACAACCACAGAAAGCCAATCTCGTTGCCTGTTTGCAAGGTGACAGTGATAGTGCCGGTAACAGCGAGCGCAACGGTGGGTTGGTGCTATCTGGGCACACGGATACCGTACCCTTTGATGCGGACCGGTGGAGCAGCGACCCGTTTGCTTTGACTCGGCGTAATGGACGGCTGTATGGACTGGGTACTGCGGACATGAAAAGCTTTTTTGCTTTGGCAATCCAAGCGGCGAGTCAGTTTGATAAAAAAAGTCTCAAACAGCCTTTGTTTATTGTTGCCACGGCGGATGAGGAAAGTTCTATGGACGGCGCGAAAGCTATTATGGAAATGGGTTTGCCTTTGGCCCGCTACGCGCTCATCGGAGAGCCGACCGGGCTCAAGCCTATTCGTCAACACAAGGGTGTTATGATGGAAGGGATACGGCTACGGGGTTTATCCGGCCACTCCAGCGATCCTTCTCTGGGGGTCAGCGCCCTGGAAGCCATGCATGCCGTAATTGGTGATCTGCTGGAATGGCGCCGGCAACTGCAATCTTTTAATAGTAACCCGGATTTTGCCGTCCCTGTACCCACCATGAACCTGGGGCACATTCATGGTGGTGATAACCCAAACCGTATTTGCGGTCAATGTGAATTGCATATCGATATGCGCCCACTGCCGGGGATGGAACTTGAGGAGCTGCGGCACGTATTGAATCATCGTTTGAGTCGATTGTTTGATAAAAGTCGTATCAGTTGGGAAATGTTTTCATTGTGTGACGGTACACCACCCATGCAAACTCCAGCTCAATCGCAGATTGTTACAGCAGCTCAGGAGCTCACCGGGGTCGATGCCGGTGCCGTGGCTTTTTGTACCGAAGGTCCCTATTTTAATGCCATGGGATTGGAGACGGTGATCATGGGGCCGGGGCATATTGATCAGGCGCATCAGCCGGATGAGTTTATCAGTGAGGACACGTTGGAACCTACAGTGGATTTGTTAAAGGGATTGATAGGAAAACTTTGCAATTAATTCTTGCGTCTTAAACATCCAATTCCACCCCAAACTTCCCGGATACCACGGTGTTAATCATCAGCCACTTTTCATAGATCAAGATATTCTCCAATGTGGCTTTGTTCAACTGACCTTTGATTTGACCCTTATCCATGCGTTGATTCAGTTGTGCTTCAGCCTTGCGGCGGACGTTTAGAAATTTATCGGTCACATCGATGATAAAGGACTTTGCCAGGTACTCACGTACGGTGTCTTGTAGTACCCAGGTGCCTACATCAAGAACAGTGCTGTCCACTTGACGGCCAAACTGCACATTGACCAGTCCAATGGTCACTTTGGGCTTGCCTTTGACGGTGGTTTCTTCGAAAACGGGTTTTCCGGTGATATGAAAACTGCCGCTTGTTGACAGCAGTTGGTTTTGCGCAGCCGCTTTAAAGAAGACGGCCATGGCGATGTTATCGCCGGATGGGTAGATGTCCACGTCTTTGATATACAGCGTCAGTTCCCCGTCTTTACCAGTCAGCGGTACGGTTTTACCGGCGACTTTTTCTTTTAGAAAATCCCGCAGTGCATCGAATTTTAAGACCAAGGGCACTCGTAAGGCAAAGCCGTCGGCATAGCGGCTTAAATTCAGCTTGGGCAACGCTGCGGTGCTGATCGGCGGGGGTTCTCCAAAAACGGTTAGGATTTTCGCTTTCATACCGATGCTGCCGGAGAGTGTGGTGCTGTTAATTTTAAAAGGTTCAAAATACACTTTTTCTAACTGAGTCGTCAGCCAGACTTCAGGGTCTTTGCGTATGTTTTTTGCGGTAGAAAGTTTGTCCCAGGTCTTTTGTGCTTTGTCACGCAGTGCCAGTTTTTCTTTCAAACGCTGATTGAATCGCTCTACGGCTTTGTTGAGATTTTCCCGTAGTTTAGGTTCTAACAGACCGGCGAAGGTAATACTCATACCGAATACTTTTATCTGTGGTTTTTTGTCCCAATGGAAGTTGGCTGACAATGTGGTGTTGGGTTCCCAGTTTTCCAACATACCGGGGGTAATAGTAGCGTTAACGGTCATCGCGCCTGTAGCGGTTTCTTGCATTTTGATACGGCCGCGCGTCCTGGCGGTAAGACGAAAGGCGATAGGTAAACTGGCAGTTATTCCATTTTCATGTCCTACTACGGTGATGGGGCCGCGCTTGGTAATCTCGCCAATGCATTGAGCATTCGCCTTAACGTACTTGCTTTTTATGAGTTTGCATTCTTTATTGATAGTATCTATGGGGTTGGCGATCGATTCGTCCAGTTTTTGTTGCAATTCCAAAAGATCAATGCTGTATGGAATGCTGACGAAGGATGTTACTGGTTTTAAATCATGTCGGTCGGCTTGTCTTGGCGGAGCTTGTGTTAATGCCTGGTCCAGTTGCAAGCCGTAAAATAGTCCCAAAAACACAGGTATGCACAGTAACAATAAAAGAATGAATATTTTTTTCAAATCCGTCCCCTCAGCAACCGGAAAACCTATAGTATAGATTTAACGGTGGTCGGGCAACCTGAGGGCTGACTATTTACGGCCTTGCTTTTATGCGGCGTAACGGTTGTGACCGTCTGATTTGGCTTTGGTAAGTGCTTGCTCAGCCTTTTGTCTTAGGATATCAGCGCTGCCGGCTGGGTTGGAGCCATCATGGGTGGCTGTGCCGATGCTGATGGTGACGCTGGTACTGATTTCGGAATCCAGGTAGGGGATATCCAATTCTCTGATGACTTCCAATGTGGTTTCGGCTAGTTGTTTTGTGGCACCTTGGTCTGTGTCCGGTAGTATGGCCGCAAAGGTTTTCCCTCCAAATCGAGCTACCGTATCATTTGATCTTCTGTAGCATAGATTCAGTGTTTCGGCGATTTGTTGTAAACAGCGGTCCCCGGATTCATGTCCATATAAAGCATTGTATCGGTCAAAGAAGTCGATTTCCACAATAACCAAGGATAGGGGGGTTTTTGAACGCAACGCTTGTTGCAATTCTCTTTCCAGGGTTTTATCAAATACACGACGGTTGTTCAGCGTGGTCAGCGCGTCTTTTGTTGCGGATGACTTCAATTGTTGGTCGATTAACTTGATCTGGCGGCTCATGTTGGTGCCGGCAACCACATTTGAGGTTTTGCGCCGGTTCGTTGGCGAGGATTCGTCTACAGCAAAAATATAGATGTCTTGTTGATAAATGGGCTGGAGAGAGATCTTTGCTGAAAATTGTGATCCGTCTTCTCGGGTTGCCATAGTGTTAAATTGCCTATCGTTTTCTGATTGAAGCGCATCCCATAACTGTGCAATATTTTCATATTTCAGAATAATGAATTTGCCAATGGGTTTTCCAATCAGTTGTAATTGAGCGGTGTTAAAGAGTTGTTCCGCCGCCTGGTTGGCGTTACGTATGATGCCGTGTTTGTCGGTCTCCAGGATTGGGTATGTGACAGAGTTAGACATGGATTCCAGATGTTTTTCTCGCTCCAGAATTTCTTTTTCGTTGTCGCAAATATTGTCAAAAAGAGCGTTGATTTGGTCACCCAGAGTTCTGATCTCATCCTGCCCCCAACAGTGGATGCGTTGATGGCGGTTGCCTTGAGAAAAATTGTGAATCAGCTTAACCAGTCGGCCTATACGAAAAGTGACCAGTATATGTATGAGCAGCATCAGTAAGCCGCAGCCTGAAAAAAGGATAATGTAGACTTTATTAATGCTATTGCGAAGACTGTGAATTGCGAGTTTGTTGTGGTAATCAAGGTTTTTGCTGTAAAAGATAAAACCACAGTTTGTGGGGCGTAAGCCGATTGTGCTTACGCACAAACCGGCATAACCGTTTAGAAATTCTCGTTGAGAGCTGTTCTCCAGTTCGATGGATTGATAGTCCCGAGCAGCTTTCAGAAGGTCATGGTTGATTTGTAAATCCGTGGTATTCCAACTTTCCCCGACGATGCGGTAATCACTTGAGGCAATGATGTTGTCTGCAGCGTCTACAACCACAATTACATTCAAGTCTCTGGCACCGGCCATATTGCTGATGATTTGTTTAATGTTGTTGGTTTCCTTTGTATTTAAAATGGTTAGAATGCTTCCTTGCAAGAAACTCAAAGTGTTATGGATCTCCTTAGCCTGGATTTTTCGGGTTTGCGAGATAGTTGAGCGCTCTATTGTCCCTTGGTACAGATACACAAGCGTGGCAATGAATGCCAACAAAACTCCGGGTAGAACAAGTCGGAGGCTGAATATTTTTCTGTAAATGTTCATGCAATGCGTTGTTTTTGCTCTGGCGTATACCGCTATTGTTTAGGAGGTCCAAGTAGTCTTGAATACAAGTTTAGTGATTACGGAAAATCAGGGTATAAACCTGTCGGTATACAAAGATTCCAGTGGTATTTCCCATCTCAGAAGTTTGTGGTCCAGCATCACATCGTGCAGATGTTTGGCTGTGGTGCTGAGATTACCGCTATTCTTGTTTAAGAACTGACGATTGACTACCGCATCCGGTAGAGTGAGTCCTTCATAACTGGCGCTGACTTCCCCCGGTTTAATTGCCAATCGCTTCGACAGGCGGCGGTGTGCATCTTGTTGGTCCAGTTTCATGTACCCTAGGGCAGCAAACCAATCGTTGACAATAGTATGTAGTTTTTCCGGTTGATCGCTAATAATATTTTGATGCACCACCAGCACATCGACTATTTCGCCGGGAATCATTTTGCTGGTGAAAATTTCTTTGGCGTCTTGTTTCAGTAGTTGGGTTCGAACCGGTTCAAAGGTAACCACAGCGTCGATCTTACCGGACATGAAAGCATCAGCGTGTTGATTAACCGGGATATTCACAACCTGTATATCACCCAGCCACATCTTGTGGGTTTCCAATGCTCGGGTAATCATTACGGCACCCAATGCTCCGGCTTCGACCCCTACACGTTTATTCTTCAAGTCTGTGACGCTCTTTATTTCCGGCTTGGCCAAGATGACGTCGGCACCCTCGGAGATGTCGTGGATTAAAATGACTTTGGCGGGGATGTTCACTTCCCGCAATAACAGAACCTCGTCCATGGTGAGAGAGGCGGCTTCCAGGGTTTTGTTGCGAAACGCGCGTAGTACTTCGCTGGCAGACGGGTATTCGATTAACTGTATGTTTTTTTCCGGCCAGCCATTCAACTCCGAGGCAAGGTACAGGGGAGCGTAACCGGGCCAGACATTGGTGCCCAAACGTATTGGGGCATCAGGGGCTTTTTCCGCGCAGGACGAGAACACAATTAACAAACACAGGGTAAATACTAACCGCTTCGGCATCACAATAACTCCTTTTGTTGTTAGTTACTTATCGGATTATTTGCTGTGAAAATCAGTTTGAATTGTTACGAATTGTTGAAAATCAAAGGGATAATTTGTTTGGGATTGATTTTATTGCAGTAGAAGGTAAATGTTAAAACAATGCAAATTCGAATCTTGACGAGGATCAATGCCTGTTTCGATCATCATGGGAAAAATCACCGATCAGGCATATACTTATATGAAAACATGGGGCTTCCAGTCTGATGTGTTTAGGTATTCCGATGCGGATTGTCAATATGGAAGGATACGACGCCTATTGCGAAGCGAAAGGCGTGGGTCGTCATGTCAATCTGTTTTTAATGCAGGATATTGCATTAGGGGTGGGGGATTATGTGCTGGTACATGTCGGCTACGCCATTCAAAAGGTCAGCCCGGATCATGCCCGTTCTGCCTGGGAGTTATATGATGAGATCCTGGCAGTGACCTCGGAGTCAGGGCATGCATGAGTTGTCTATCTGCCAAAGCTTGTTATCTCAGGTAAATAATATCGCCCGACAACATCATGCGATACAAGTTGACACCATTCATCTGCGAGTGGGTCCTTTGAGCGGGGTGGTACCGGAACTTTTGCAGACAGCTTTCACAGTTGCAAAAACGGATTCGCTCGTTAAGAACGCGGTTTTATTGATCCAATCCAGTCCCATACAAGTTCGATGCCGCCGTTGTCATGTTGCCACAGAAGCAAGTATCAATCGTCTCGTTTGCGGCGTATGCGGAGACTGGCACACCACCTTATTGAGTGGTGATGAACTGCAATTGGAACGAATTGAAATGGAAATACCATCCTAAACGGAGAAAGCGATGTGTGATACCTGCGGATGTAATGTAAGTGAAGCCAATCGTCATTTACTTGAGCCTGACGGTAAACTGTCCGGGTTTGGAAGTGAAAAAAAGGCGGTGGACATCCTGGAGGCTTTGCTGTCAGAGAATAACCATCAAGCACAACATAATCGGCAGCATTTACAGGCACATGGCATTTTGGCGCTAAATCTGATGTCTTCGCCCGGCTCGGGGAAGACCGCATTACTTGAGGCTACCATTGATGCTTTGAAACCGCATTACCGCATGGCTGTGATAGAAGGTGACCTGGAAACCGAAAATGATGCCCGCCGCATTCGAGCCAAAGGCATCCCGGCGGTACAGATTGTAACGGGCAGCACCTGTCATTTAGATGCCCATATGGTACATCATGCATTGCACCAATTACCGTTAGAAGATTTGGATATCATTTTTATTGAAAATGTCGGAAATCTGGTATGTCCTGCCGGGTTTGATCTGGGGCATCATCGAAACGTGAGCCTTCTCAGTGTTACAGAGGGCGATGATAAGCCGGAAAAATATCCGCTGATGTTCCGCGGTAGTGATGCAGTGATCTTCAGTAAGACAGATTTATTGCAGTGGTTGGACGATTTCGATCCTGATCGGGCCGAACAAGGCTTACGCGGTTTGGCCAATCCTGCACCGGTTTTCCACGTTTCCGCAAAAATCGGAACCGGCATGGAGCAATGGTTGCGTTGGTTGGACAGAACTTTATTGGACTATCGTCAGTCTGTGAACCAAAAAAGCGGTTTTTTACCGAGAGTATATCAACACTCTCATGTTGCTGCTCACGCTTCGGAGCATGAGAAACGCCGTGTTGAGGTGGTAGATACCGGGTGATGTATGACTAATGCGTCGCTTTGGTTGGAACGAATAAGGCAACTTCAATTGCCTCAGACCCTACGTATCATGAATGTGTGTGGGGGGCATGAGCGGGCCATTACCATGGCGGGCTTGCGGTCTGTACTGCCGAAAACAATACAGCTGATACCGGGGCCGGGGTGTCCTGTCTGTATTTGTCCGGAAGAAGATATTTATGATGCGATTCAACTGGCTTTGCATCAGGAAATAATTTTATTGGCGTTTGGTGACATGTTACGTGTACCAGTCAACGTACCCAAAGGTCAGTGTCGATCCTTGGAACAAGCCAAAGCCGCCGGGGCCAGGATCCAACCCATTGCTTCTCCCATGGAAGCCTTGAGCGTTGCAAGTCACAATCCGGGTATGGAAGTGGTGTTTTTCGCAGCCGGTTTTGAAACCACCATGGCTCCGGTGGCCGCTATGTTGTGTGCCGGTGCGCCGGATAATTTAACGGTACTATTATCCGGCCGTCTCACCTGGCCCGCCGTGTCAATGTTGTTACAATCGGGAAGGTCGGGATTCGACGCATTAATTGCCCCCGGACATGTCGCAACAGTGATGGGAGCCCAGGAATGGGATTTTGTTTCGCGCCAGTACGGTATTGCCAGTGCGGTTGCCGGTTTTTCTCCGGAAAGTTTATTGGCCGGTTTTTACAGCTGCTTGCGTCAGATCCAAGCAGGGCGACCCATGCTGGACAACTGTTATGCAGAGGTGGTGAGTGCGCATGGCAATGTCAAAGCGCAACATATTTTGTATCAGGTGATGGCGGTTAAGGATGCCAATTGGCGCGGTGTAGGAACTATTTCCCGTTCCGGGTTTTGTCTGCAAAAAGCCTATGAGCACTTCGACGCCAGAATTCGTTTCCGCAACTATTTGCAGCGTCTATACGCCGACGACGACTGTGGTATGCGCCGCCGCGCCGGGCAAATGCCTCCGGGTTGCGATTGTGCTCGAGTGGTGCTGGGTCAAATTGCCCCCAACCAATGCCGCTTGTACGCAAAGGCCTGCCGTCCCGGTAGCCCGGTAGGCCCGTGTATGGTATCCGACGAAGGCGCCTGTCGTATCTGGTGGAGCGGTGGTGTGAGAGAAACAGCTCCGACGGATTTGCCGGAGGTATCTGCATGACTGTCTCCGAACCGTTGTGTGCCAGATTCACGCTGCTGAACGGGCATGTGCAGGGGGTGGGTTTTCGGCCTTTTGTCTACCGTTTGGCACGGCGTTACGGTGTTAACGGTTGGGTAGAAAATCGCATGGGGCAGGTTGCCATTCATGCGGAGGCCAGTGCACGTATCTTGAAAAGTTTTCATCGCCATTTACTCAGCGATGCACCATACCATGCACGAGCAAACATTTGCAGCAGCCGGCAGGTACGACTTGAGCGATTTGATTCGTTCAGCATTCGAGCCAGCCGGGTTACCCAGTCCCCGGATATTGGTATTGTACCGGATTTGCCTTTATGTGAAGACTGCTTGGGTGAGCTGTACAATCCTCACGACCGCCGCTATCTCTATCCGTTTATTAACTGTACCAATTGCGGTCCTCGCTATACTCTGATTCGGGATTTGCCCTACGATCGCTGCAATACCACCATGGACGCGTTTGCTTTGTGCGAATTCTGTCAACGGGAATACCTTGATCCCATGCAGCGACGGTATCATGCCGAACCTATTGCCTGTCCTCAATGTGGGCCGCATATCGAGTTCGCGGTTAAGGATTCGGTTTTTCCTCTTGTAGGCCGCCGGGATCATGCATTGGGTCAGTGCATAGAGGCCTTTAACCAAGGGAAAACGGTTGCGGTTAAGGGAGTAGGTGGTTACCACCTCATGTGTGATGCCCGTAATGATCGTGCGGTGCAATCATTGCGAGAGCGCAAACCCAGACCGGACAAACCCTTGGCTGTGATGCTGCTACCGCAGCAGCTTTCGGCTCACGTTACGGTAACTGCGGTAGAGAGTCAGTGTTTACTGGGAATCTCCCGACCTATTGTGCTGGTACAAAAAGCGTCATGCAGTGGGCTTTCCAAATATATTGCTCCCGGCTTGGAAACGGTGGGGCTTATGTTGCCCTACAGTCCCCTGCATTACTTGCTGTTGCAGCAGTTTGGCGGCCCTTTGGTGGCTACATCGGCCAATCTTAGTGGTGAGCCTGTTATTACTGAAAATCTCCAGGTGGAAAAGTTGTTGGGCAGTGTCTGCGATGCCTGTTTGCATCACAATCGCCCTATTCAAAGACCGGCGGATGATCCGGTGTATTGCGTGATTGATAAAAAACCCAGACCGATTCGTCTGGGGCGAGGTAACACACCACTGGAATTGGATCTTCCTTTTCATCTGGATCAGGTGGTGTTAGCTGTGGGAGGACACAGTAAAAACACTATTGCTTTGGCATGGGGACGGCGGGCACTCATTTCTCCGCACATCGGTGATTTGAGTTCAGTTCGAAGTATGGAGGTGTTTCAACAAACCATAACCGAGCTGCAACGTCTATATCACGTTGATGCGGAGATAGTCGTGTGTGACGCACACCCGGGCTATGCCAGTCACCGATGGGCGAAAAACAGCGGATTGCCGGTTCAATCCGTGTATCACCACCACTCCCATGCAGCTCAATTGGCCGGCGAGTTTGCAGCGGAATCGCGTTGGTTGATTTTTACCTGGGATGGTGTCGGCTTGGGAGAAGACACCGCCTTATGGGGTGGGGAAGCTTTGTTAGGCGAGCCGGGTGCGTGGCAGCGCGTAGGTTCAATTAAACCTTTTTATCTGCCCGGAGGTGACAAAGCGGCACGGCAACCCTGGCGTAGTGCCGCATCGCTGTGTTGGGAAGCCGGGTTAACGTGGCGTAATCACACGGACGTGGGGTTAGCTTATGAAGCCTGGCAACGAAAGCTTAACTGTCCTCAGAGCAGCGCGGTGGGACGATTGTTTGATGCGGCTGCCGCCTTGCTGGGATTGGTGCAAGATGCGAGCTATGAAGCACAAGCACCTATGCTGCTGGAAAACCTGGCGCGACAAGGCCGGGGGCAGGCGCTACACCTGCCGTTGCATCATTGCGGCGGTCTATTCCAGACGGATTGGCGCCCCTTATTACCTCTATTGATGGATGAGTCCATCGCTCCGGCGGACCGGGCGCGCAGTTTTCATGAATCCCTGGGGATGTCGATCGTGGCGCAAGCCTTAGCGGTGCGTCGCCAGGGAGGTGAGTTTGCAGTGGGTTTAAGCGGTGGTGTGTTTCAGAATCGTTTGTTAACTGAACTGACTTTGCGCTTGTTACGGGAGCAGGGTTTCCGTTGTTATCTGCCGGAGCAGGTGCCGTTGAATGATGCCGGATTGAGCTTTGGTCAAATTGTGGAACTCAATGGATTATGGCTACAGGCAAGGCGTAAGCAGTACGATGCTGCAGAGGGGGGAGAATGACCCGTATCAGTCTGGCGCACGGAAATGGTGGTCGGCATATGCGGCAACTTATTGAGGAGGTGTTTGCTGCGGTGTTGCATAACCCGGTGTTAGCCACGGACGCAGATGCGGTTGGCCTGCCGGATATTCAGGGTAGCGTGATGATGACTGTTGATGGGTTTACAGTACAGCCCTTGGAATTCCCCGGGGGTGATATTGGAACCCTGGCGGTATACGGAACGGTAAATGATTTGGCAGTGGCCGGTGCCAGACCAAAGTATTTGAGTTTGTCCGTTATTATTGAAGAGGGACTGGAACTGGTGTTGTTACAGCGTGTGTTGCAATCCATGGCTCAAGCGGCGGTGCAAAGCGGTGTGATGATTGCGTGTGGCGATACCAAGGTGGTGCCTCGTGGGCAGGCAGGAGGTTTGTATTTAAGCACGGCGGGTATAGGTACGCGCATTCCGGGTTCGTGCCTGGGAATGAACAATATACGTGACGGGGACAGCATATTGGTCAGTGGTCCGGTAGGCGATCATGGTACCGCCATAATGTTGGCGCGAGAACAGTTTGGTTTGAGCGGTGATGTACGCTCCGATTGTGCCAATGTACTGCCGCTGTGCGAAACACTGATTTCGTTACCCGGATTACGTTTCATGCGAGATCCTACACGAGGTGGTTTGGCTACGGTGCTGCATGAAATCCAGAAAGGCACCGGCTTGGGGATGCAGCTTCAGCAATCAGCCATACCCGTCCATGAGTCGGTTAGCGCGGTTTGCGAAATTTTAGGATACGACCCCTTGTACCTTGCCTGCGAAGGTCGTGTCGTGGCGGTTGTTGCAGCGACAAGCGCGGCTACGGCGCTAAACTTGTGGCGTGAGTTACCTCAGGGCGAATCCGCGCAAATTATTGGGACCATAGACTCGAATTCTCATCATGTCAGATTAATCACCACTTTAGGGGGTGAGCGGTTTCTCGAAGAACTGGAGGATGATCCTTTGCCGAGGATATGTTGAACGTGAATTGGGAGCAGCGGTTATGGCGGATCAATCAAATACGACTAAGCAGATGCATGAGAACGCATCGCCCGGGGAATCGGATCCAACGAAGCCATCCGTAACCAATCCATTGTCTACCACTATCCAAATAAGTTCCACCCTGACAAATCCGACCTCTACAAATAGTCAAGGAACTGCGCTGACGGACAATACTGACTTGAGTGTGGAGCAGGCCATCAATCGCGTCTTGTTGGCTGAACGTGAAGCTGAGCAAATTGTCCGCGATTGCTATCTGAAATCGCAGCAGAATCTGGAACAGTCGCGTCGACAGGCCAATGTTATTGCCGCCAGGGCCGGTGCCCGGATTAGTTGGGTGCACCAACGTTGCCGTCGCGCTGTCACTGATGCGAAAACGCAGATCAAACATCAAAGGGGGGAGCTTCAGGATCCCGCTTTATCCGTGGACGAACAAGTACTAACTCGGGTGACTCAGGTCATTGCCGAGCTTCTGAGTACCCCAGGCAAAACCGGCTGGAAATCATGAACCCGCCTGCAAAATACGCGTATGTTCAAAGCCGTTTGTATGCAAGGCAGGGTATGCGACCCGATGAAACGGTATGGCGACAATTGCAGGCGCAAACGGATTTGTCGGTGTATTTATTGAGTGCGAGAAAAACGGTACTCAGGCCCTGGGTATTGGCACTGCATGCCGGTGATCCTGCTCACGTTATGGAATCGGCCTTGCTTAATCAATACAAGTACTATGTTGAACAACTTGCCCGTTGGATACCTGTCTGGAGAGATGCTGTACTCTGGGTGTGCGTACTCACCGAAATACCCTCTGTGCAGTTCTTGCTGGATGGACGGACCGCTCCACAATGGATGCTGAACCAGTCGGATTTGCAAGCGGCCGGGAGCGTCACCATGGACAAAAGAATCGAAGCATTGAGTCACTTGCCATTTCGCCCTTTGTTAGAAGGGTGGCAGGGCGGAATGACACTAACTCAGGCCTGGCTATACCACTGGTACGACCTTATGCCGCAGCTCGATAGCCGAAGTAATGAGGGGGTTCAAGCATTCGTTAATGTGTTGCAGGAACACAAGGAGCATTTTGCGCAATCCGACCCTGCACAAGCAGGGTCCGTACGAGAGGCGTTGTTCAAACAACTGACGCATATGTTTCATCGATACACTTTTCAGCCGGTTGCGCTATTTATACATTTAGCGCTGGTTGCGGCTGATTTGGAACGGCTGCGCGGTGATATTGTGTCCCGAAGTTTGTTCGCACATATCAAGGAACACTTATGAGTTTGCGTTCCACTTCAACGCGTTGGTTTGAGATTTTGGTGGCAAAAGAGGACTTGCTCAAGGTGGTTGACGCGTTGGCTAGAAGCGGCAAGGTACAATTGGAAATCACCAGTGAAATAACCCGCCATGCAGCGATTCCGGACTTGCGCGACCGTATGGAGGAATACAATCGTCTGGCCAGACGTTATCAGCTTTACTGGCCGGCTCAGGACCTGTACCCAACGGAGGTCCCTGGGGAGATTGGTGAACGTATGGATCAAGCCTTGAAAACACTGCGTATCTGGACGCAAGATGCCGAGGCATTGATTGCGCAACTGGAACAGCTGGAGAACGAGCAAACGGAGTTGAACCTGTTAAATCAGATGCTTCAGGTTTGGCAACAATCTCAAGGCTTGAGCCATTCCAAAGAGGGTAGTGGAAACAGGCTGGATTTTGGTTTACTGGCTAAAGCCGGCCCAAGCCTTAGAGCAAGATTGTATGTCTTGCCTGCGCAAACACATCTCAGTCATTTACCGCCGGCGGTGCTGTCAGTCAGGGCAAAGTCGCCAACTCGCTTATTTCTTCTTGCGGTTGGGAGTGAAGAGAATATGGAGTCGCTGCAAAGAGATATGCTGCTTAACAAAGGAAGAGCCGTAGTGCTGCCGAATTGGCTACACGGGGGCGGGGAGCAGGTAATGGAGCAGATTCAACAACGGTTTTTGGATATTACAGCCAAGATAGAAAGTCTGAATAGCCGCTTGGTTTCTGTGGCGCAAGAACATCAATTGCGGGAAACTTTGGGTAACATTCGACAAATTGAATGGTTTATAACTCATATTACCAGTTTACCGGTATCTGAAAACTTCGCTTGGATTACGGGGTGGACCAGCGATGTCAGTGAGAATGAAATCCACAGAATTCTGGAACAATTGTCGGTTCGAGCGGTAGTTCATTACCCGCAGCCGCCACAAGATCTGCAGGCTCCGATGGTAATGCGTAATCCTCGTTGGTCCAAACCTTTTGAAATATTTGCGGCTTTGATTGGTACTCCCGGTGAAAATGAATTGGATCCTTCAATGCTGGTCGCCCTGATGGTTCCCGTTCTGTTTGGATATATGTTCGGGGATGTCGGGCATGGTGTAGTGCTATTTTTGATTGGTGTATTTTTTCAAAAGCAGTATCCGGTCATTAAAATGTTGATTCCCTGTGGTTTGGTTTCAATGCTGTTTGGTTTTGCGTTTGGCAGTGTGTTCGCCTTTGAAGGATGGATCGAGCCCCTGTGGGTCAGTCCGGTGCATGAACCGTTGTTGGTCTTATTCGTACCCCTGGGGGGCGGTATAGCAATTCTTTTAATCGGTTTGATGTTGAACGGAATTCAATCCTATTGGCGTGGTGAAATGCGTCGCTGGCTATTGGTGGAAGCTGCAGTGGTGTTTATGTATTTAAGTGCACTGGCGTCATTTGTTAATGATTCAGCGGCCTGGTTCTTTGTCGTCAGTGCGGTATGGTATTTTTCGGGTAGTGTGATTGTAGCGACAACTGCTGTATTAAAAACTCTGGCAACTGCAGTGGGCCAATTGCTGGAAAGTATGTTCCAACTCATTATCAATACCGTGTCCTTTATTCGTGTAGGTGCTTTTGCATTGGCTCATGCCGGATTGTCAGTGGCGGTTATCGTGTTGATGCAGATCGTCGATAACAGTTTATTTGCCGCAATGATCGCTGTGATAGGGAATATTTTTATCATTGTTCTGGAAGGGTTGGTGGTTTCAATACAAACTACCCGTTTGGTTCTGTTTGAATTCTTTATTCGGTTTTTACGTGGCAGCGGCCGCTTGTTTCAGCCTTTGAGAGCGCCGTTACATCACGTTGATAAATCAGCAGGAGAAAAGCATGAAATCAAATAGAGTGATCATCGTGTTAAGCGTCATTGTCGGATTGTTGGCGACGCTGCTGATGGTGTTTCTGTGGGTGGGGCCGGTGTTTTCTCAGGAAACAACTGCACATGGGACGGCGCCCATGGATCCCGACATTGTCAAGTGGGGTTTCCTGGCTGCGGCGCTGTCCACTGCATTGGCGGCACTGGGGGCCGGTTACGCGGTGGCAGCAGTAGGTAGTGCTGCCATAGGTGCATTAGCGGAAAAACCGGAATTGTTTGGCAGAGTAATGATCTTTGTGGGATTGGCGGAAGGGATTGCCATCTATGGGCTCATTATTTCTATTCTGATTTTGAATCGGGTGCTGTAATGCCGGCTCCGGTATATATAGGCGATGAAATCAGTGCAGCGGGTTTCCGTTTAGCAGGGGTACGGATTCGCACGCCAAAAAGTGAGGACGTGGCTCAAACCCTGGCATGGGCCTGCGACAACGCATCCCTGGTGATGTTAAGTGAAACCATGGCGATGCAGCTGACGGAGGCAGAACTACAGGGCTATCTTAGCAGACTTTATCCGCCGGTTGTAATGTTGCCCGAAATTCGTTCTTTGCAAAGTGGGTTCGACTTGTTATCTCAGCTCAGAAGTCGTTTAGGAGTATTGGAATGAACCGGAAGAAAGAGCCGCACCGATCTGTTCCCTCCAGTATTGTGGAGGCACAGATGATGCGCCTTATGGAAGTTGTGGAGACTTATCAGAACAAGCTTTGCCAGGAACGCATTGAGCAGGATACGGTAGAAGCGAGAGCGGTTATTTCCAAAGCGTATGAAACTGCAAGAGCACGCCTTAAAGAAGAAATTCGCAACAGTCGAGATTTCTTGAAATCCGAGTCGGCCCGAATTATGACCAAGCAGCTTAGAATTCGAAAACACCAGGAATACGCCACGGTTGCCCGGGTACTGGAAAGAGTGTGGGCCCTACTTCCCGGCGCGCTAATACAACGTTGGCAACAGGAACAAAGTCGACAACAATGGATTGATGCTGTAGTGCATACTGCGGCCAACAGCTTATTGTCTACTCAGTGGCTCATGCAGTTTGCTCCGGGTTTTCACTCTCAGGAACGTACGCATGTCAGTAAAACCGTTCTAAGTTTAACAGGTACAGAACCGCAGATTGAAGAAGTGGCAACTTTGCAGGCAGGTCTCATAATTCATGGGCATGGAGCCGGCGTGGATGGCAGCCTACAAGGTTTGTTGGCATCACGGCTGCAGATCGAAGCGCAGATTCTCGCTGTGTATCGGCAGAATATAGGTTTATAGCTGGAAATGAGATTTTATGATGGAACACTTTGACTCTGGCAAAAGACATTCCACCGTAGAAAACAAAGCGACCCTTCGCTGGATCAGCGGTCCTGTGTTGCGGGCGAACACAGATCTACCCTTTCATATCAATGAGGCGGTTTATGTAGGGGAGCACCAAATACTGGGTGAAGTGATTCGACTCCACAATGATGAAATTGTCGTGCAGTTGTATGAGGATACCACCGGCTTACGTCCTGGTGATGCGCTTGTGGGAAGCGGCTCGCCGCTGGCTGTAAAACTAGGGCCGGGTTTGTTGGGGAATATCTATGATGGATTGTTGCGACCCCTTGGGAATACAAAGAGATTTGTACGCAGAGGCATGTACCGGCAAACCAGTTTACATTTTGAGTTTGAAGCCAGAGTCGGTTTGGGTGAGAAACTGCAAAATGGAGCCATATTTGGTATGACCAGGGAGACGGGACGATTTCCACAGCGCTGTTTGCTTCCACCTGATGTGTGCGGTGAAGTTGTCAGTATAGCAAAAGCCGGTTCCTATGCGGATGATGCCGAAGTTTGCCGAATAAAAAATGTGGATGGATTGGAGCATAGTGTTAGCATGAGTCACCTTTGGCCGATTCGTAAGCCCCGTCCAGTGACTAAGCGAATAGCCACTTGGGGTCCACTGTTTACCGGGCAAAGAATTTTGGATTCCATATTTCCACTGGCTTGTGGTGGGCGTGCCGCCATGCCGGGAGGTTTCGGTACCGGCAAAACCGTATTACAGGAAACCCTCGCCAAATGGTGTGACGCCGACATTATCGTCTACGTCGGGTGCGGTGAGCGGGGTAATGAAATGGCCGGTGTGCTGGAGGATCTACCGAACTTGACAGACCCACGTACCGGTCGTTCATTGATGGAGCGTACGGTGATTATTGCCAATACATCCAATATGCCTGTCGCAGCTCGTGAAGCCAGTGTTTATACCGCGGTAACAGTCGCGGAATATTTTCGAGATCAGGGATTGCGGGTGGCGCTGATGGCAGATTCCACCAGCCGTTGGGCGGAGGCACTAAGAGAGGTTTCCGGGCGCCTGGGTGAAATACCCAGTGAGTCGGGGTATCCGGCTTATCTCAGTAGCCGGCTGGCGGATTTTTATGAACGAGCGGCGCATGTGAGAGCATTGTGCGGAAAAGTGGGTTCGGTGACATTGATTGGAGCCGTCAGTCCCCCCTCCGGTGATTTTTCAGAGCCGGTAACCACCCACACTAAGCGCTACGTTAGAGTGTTTTGGGTGTTGGATTCGGTTCGTGCCCAATCGCGGTTTTACCCAGCCATTCATCCACTACAGTCCTACTCCGGAGATGTGGAGGACCTGGAATCCTTTTGGACACAACACAATCATTCCCAGTGGTTGGTTCAAAGAAAGCAGTTTTTGACTTTGTTGGAGGAACAAACCCATTTGGAACGAATGGCGCGTATTGTGGGAGTCGACGCTCTGCCACCGCGCCAACAACATGTTCTCTTATGTGCCGATCTGGTCAATGAAGCTTTTTTACGTCAGTCCGCTTTTTCAGAAAAAGATCGTTATTGTTCGCCGGAACGACAAGTACTAATGATGCAGTTATTGAGTCGCTTCATTGAGCTTTCATCCAACGCGGTGCAACAGCAGGTGAGCATGGAGAGCATTCATTCTCTTCCTATATTGAGGCGCATTCGTCGAATGGGCGAGGAAATCGGAGAGGATGATTTGCCGGGCTTTGGTCTCTTGAACAACGAAATGGAAAGGGTGTTTTCACAACTAATGAGTCGCAGGGAATACGACCGGGAGGTTGCCGGCGACAATACTGTAAATACCCTGCCGCAACAGGAATCGTCCCATGAAGAGTGAAGTGTACAGCAGCAATACAGTGGAAAAAATTGATGGGCCATTGTTGTTTCTGAAACGCACTGTGGATGCCGGATTGAATGATGCGGTAGAAGTGATCGGAGATGATGGTCACCGTCGTTTGGGAAGGGTGGCGTCCCTGGATCATGAGCACTTGATCATAGAGGTTCTGGAGTCGACAACGGGTTTGTCCTTGCACAATATTCGGGTGCGGTTTGAAGGAGAGCCATTGCATTTTAATATTGGACCGGACATATTGGGGCGAGTTTTGGACGGGGTGGGTCGTCCCTTGGATCAGGGGCCTCCCATTTCCGCACAACAGAGATTGCGTATTGACGGCTTGCCAATCAATCCGGTGGCACGCAGAAAACCGACGGATTTTATCGAAACCGGTATATCTTCCATCGATTTACTCAACAGTTTGGTTCGAGGACAAAAGTTACCGATTTTCTCCGCCAGCGGACTACCCCATGATCGTATGGCGACTCAGATAGCCCAATATGCCCGATTGCGAGGTGAGGCTGCCGGTAGGTTTGCTGTTATTTTTACCGCCATCGGTGTTTCTCATGATGTTTCGGATCAGTTTCGAAAATCTATGGAAAACAGCGGCGCATTGGAACGCACGGTGTTATTTCTAAATTTGGCGTCTGATTCCAGTACCCAGAGGCTATTGGCGCCTCGTTATGCATTAACTGCCGCGGAGTATCTGGCATATTCCCTTGATATGCATGTTTTGGTCATTATGACCGACATGACTAATTATTGTGAAGCACTGCGGGAAGTTTCCAGCAGTCATGGCGAAGTACCGGGCCGTAAGGGTTATCCGGGGTATATGTATTCGGATTTGGCGGCAATCTTCGAGCGGGCCGGTTGCATTAAGGGGATATCCGGTACGCTGACTCAATTACCGATTTTGACCATGCCGGCAGATGATATTACCCACCCTATACCGGATCTCAGCGGTTACATTACCGAAGGCCAAATTGTTTTGGATAGAGAACTGGATCGACGCAATGTATTTCCGCCGGTCAAGGTATTGCCCAGTTTGTCGCGTTTGATGAAAGATGGCACCGGTAAAGGTTTTACCCACGCCGATCATGGAGCTTTGGCCAATCAATTGTACGCTTCTTTTGCACGTTCGGTGCATGTGCGTTTGCTTGCCAGTGTGATGGGTGAAGAAGGTCTGTCCGATACCGATCGACTGTATTTGGCGTTTGGAGAACAGTTTGAGATGGAGTTTATCAAACAGGAACAAGCCCGGTCCCTGGAACAAAGTATGGATTTGGGTTGGCGTTTATTGCAGACCATCCCCATCACTGAATTAACCCGCTTGAGTGACTCGCAGATTGACCGGTATATCCGCGGCAGGGAGGCGCAACATGCCACAACGGGATAGAGCGGCGACCCTGTCGGAAGTCATGGAACTACGTCGTGAGCAGCAGGTTGTACTGGAGGCATACGATTTTTTAGATGAAAAACGCTTACTATTGGCCGCTGAATTGCTGCGGCAAATGAAGCACTATGAACAATTACGTCAGCACTACGATATCAGCCGGGAGCAGGCGGAACTGGCATTGCTGCAATGTGTGAAGCGCCATGGCTTGCAGGGAACGGAGGTTTATCCCGCTGACTATTTGGAAGATGCCCGGGTTGAATTGGACAGGTTGCCATTCATTGGTATAACTCTGACACAAACTCGTTTGCTATTATCCCAAAGGGATTACCAAAAGGCCCAAAATCATCTCTCACCTGAGGCGGAGCATTGTACCGAAGTCTTTACCCGGTTAGTGCATCAAGCTTGTGTTCTTGCGGGCGTTTCAGGGAACCTCTATCGTTTAATGCAGGAGTACAGTCGCACCGAACGTCGCGCCAGGGCGTTGGAAAATGTAATTATTCCGGAAATGAAACAAGGGTTGCGTGAACTGCTGGGTGCGCTGGAGGAACAGGAGCAGGAAGAAATTGTCCGGGCGCATTTTTATCGGAACTAAGCGGCGGTGGTCAAACGGCTGACGACTCCCTTGACTAAAATCAATTACAAATTGTAGGTTTGGTTTACACTTATAATAGTGTGCATATGAGCAATCAATGTGCACAGTAGGGTTGTTATACTTGGCAAACCGATTTATTGAAGGGTGTGGTGTGTTATGAGTACCCTGGTACTCGGGATCGGCAACACATTACTGGCGGACGAAGGCGTCGGTGTTCATGCTGTGCGCTACCTGGAAAGTCTTCCCACTTGTCCGAAACATATTCATTGTGTGGATGGTGGAACCCTCAGTTTTACTTTGGCGGAAGCCGTAGCCACACACGAGCAACTCATTGTGCTCGATGCTGCGCAACTGCAGCAACAACCCGGTAACCATAAAACATTCATAGGTGAAGAGATCGATCGATTTCTTAACCAATGCAGCCATCGTAGTGTTCATGATCTCAGCCTGCTGGATATGTTTGACGTGTTGCGGCTGACCAACCGAATGCCTGAAAAAAGAGCGTTAGTGGGAATTCAGCCTGCTGTCATTGACTGGAGCGAAAAATTGAGTGGGGTGCTGCAGGAGGCATTACCCGCTGCGGTGAATTCGGTTATTAAACTGGTAAAGTATTGGCAGCAATAGCAGGGAAAAAATAAGGACAAAATAAGGACAAAAGGGTCAACAAAGAGTGCAAGGATATCGTGGAGCGATTAAATGGCAACAACATACCCCCCCGGATTGACCATTCACGAGACCACCGTTCCCGTATATTCACCTTGGATTCAATCGTTGTTACAGGAGATTACTCGGGCATTGCAGTCGTTGCTGGATCTGCGAGTAACCCACTGTATTGACCTCACGCATTTACCACTAACACCAAATGATAGGCAGGTGCTGCAGCAAATTCTGGGCGAGGGTGAGGTGCGCGTGGATATTGGTGTGTTGGGTAAAACGGCCATTCTGGAAACGGCCGTATCCGGGGTATGGTGGGTGCGCCACTATGAGCCTGGCGGAGGTTTGGTATCAGAATTACTGGAAATGGCACTGGTACCGGAAATTGTCGAAACCCAACTTATGGATGTGCAGGAGTCATTAACGAAACTGCATTCTGGTGTTTGCAGTTAGTCGGCCGTACACATATTCCTGAGCTGAACGAGCGGAGGATAACATATGTCCAATCTCACCATAGCGGAAATTCTCCGGAATCAGGGTGTATCGCGTCGGGCTTTCTTGAAATTTTGTGTCACCATGGCCGGACTTATGTCTTTGCCTCCGAGTATGGCGCCGGCCATTGCCAAAGCGTTAGGACAGACCAGAAGACCATCGGTTATTTGGTTGTCGTTTCAAGAATGCACTGGCTGTACCGAATCCCTAACCCGCTCTAACAAACCTTCCGTGGAGAACCTGATTTTAAATGCAGTATCCCTGGATTACCACCATACTCTTCAAGCCGCTGCCGGTACGGCAGCAGAGCAAGCCAGAACCAAGGCCATGGCAGAGGCTTATGGAAAATATTTACTCATTGTTGATGGCGCCATACCCACCAAAGACGGCGGTGTGTATTCTACCATCGCCGGTATAACGAATATGCAAATGCTAAGTGAGGTGGCCGCCGGAGCCGCTGCCATCGTTGCAGTGGGAACCTGCGCCGCATTTGGCGGTTTGCCTCACGCAAGCCCGAATCCTACCGGGGCGGTACCGGTCACACATTTAGTAAAAAATAAGCCAATTATTAACGTGCCAGGTTGTCCTCCCATACCGGTAGTGATTACCGGGGTGTTGGCGCACTATCTGACATTTGGAACCATACCGCCCTTGGATAAGTTGCATCGACCCATTTCTTTCTATGGTGATACCATCCACGACCGATGTTACCGGCGCCCCTTTTACGATCAAGGGAAGTTTGCCAAGACCTTTGATGATGAGGGCGCCCGAAAAGGATGGTGTTTGTACGAGTTAGGCTGCCGTGGCCCGGTGACACACAATGCTTGCGCCACCAGCAAGTGGAACAATGGCGTTAGTTTTCCTATCCAATCCGGGCATCCCTGTTTAGGTTGCTCGGAACCGGATTTTTGGGACATGGGCAGATTTTACCAACCCTTGGCTCAGCCGGGTACACCGTTAAGCAAAATAGCGTTAGCTGCGGTGGCAGGTGGAGCGGCGATCGGCGGGGCCTATGGTGTTTATGACCGCCACAAGCGCAACAAACATTTGCAGACACATGAAAAAGTGACGGTCGCAGCTTTGGAGGAAAAACCATGAGCGGACTTGAGTGGCTCATGTGGTTACGTGGACCAGGCCTAAAGTGGGCTTTAGTAATTTTTTTAGCTGGGCTGGTATACCGGGTCATTCGCATTATCAGCAGTGGTAAAAGTCGCGATTTGTCTGTGCCGCGCCAACCGTATCTTATGCAAGGCCTGTTATGCATTGTGAGACGTTCTATTTTTCATCCCGGCATGACCCACCGTGGATATTTTACTTTAATCAGTGGTTACACCTTTCATATAGGATTGTTGTTGGCCGTATTTTTTCTGCAGCAACACATCCTGGTTTTCAAAAGTATTTTGCACGTATCCTGGCCGGCATTGCCACCGTTTGCTGTTGATGTGGCTACCTTGGTGAGTATAACCGCCCTGTTTGCCATTCTAATTCATCGAATATTGGATCCGGTGGTTCGCGCATTGACAAATTATCAGGATATCCTGGCCTGGATTTTAACCGTGCTGCCACTGCTTACCGGGTTTGCCTTAATGCATCCTATGGGAATTTCCTATACCGCGGCCATGGTGTTGCATTTAGCCAGCGTTGAGATGCTTCTCGTTGTAATTCCTTTTACCAAATTGACCCATATGGTTACCTTGTTTGTATCGCGTTGGTATAACGGTGCCCTGGGTGGGTATAGGGGAGTAAAAACATGAACACCAACCCGGCAGTTCATACTCTGATTGAACAAATAGACAGTCCCGTGGCCAGCTTCTTTAGCAGTTGCACACACTGTGGTATGTGTGCCGATGCTTGTATGTTTTATACCGAAACTCAAAACCCACTGTATACCCCGATACGAAAACTGGAGTTGATGCGCAAGGTGTGGTGGCAGGAGTATACCTTTTGGGGGAAAGTGTTTAAGGCCTTGGGATTGAGTCGGGCGGTCAACGATGAGGATCTGCGGCGTTGGGAACCACTGGTTTATGATAGTTGCACTTTGTGTGGTCGTTGCTCTCTGGTATGTCCCATGGGAAATGATATTGTCTATATGTTGCGAAAAATGCGAGAAGCAATGGCCGCATCAGGTTACGTCCCTTCAGATTTAAAACATAGTGTAAAAAATACCTTGGACAAGGGCAGCCCCATGGGCGTAACGCCACAAACTTTAAAAGCACAAGTGGTTCACATAGAGCGGGAAACGGGTCGGTCCATTCCTCAGGATCAAAAGGGTGCGCAATACCTTTTATTGCTGTCTTCGGCTGAGGTAGCTCAGTTCCCGGAATTTCTGTCATCCGTAGCCTTGATATTCCAACGAGCAGGGGTGAGCTGGACCTTGAGCTCTACTTGTTTTGAAGCCACCAATGCTGCATTGCATATGGGTTCCAGTGATCTGGCGGCACAGATATTACAACGCATTGTGGCAGAGGCCGAGAGGCTGCAGGTGCAAACGGTGATAAGTCCGGAATGCGGTCATGCCTATATGGCTTTGCGTTGGGAGGGTCCCAATTTGTTGGGAAGATCCTTTCCTTTTGAGGTGAAACATATCCTGGAGGTTTTATCTCAGTTGCAAGACGAAGGTAAGTTGCTCACTCATACCAGGGAATCGGGGCGTTTGACTTTTCATGATCCTTGTCAGCTGGCACGCAGGGGAGGTATTAATCAGGAACCGCGTAAATTGTTGCAGCAGGTGGCGGAAAACTTTGTTGAAATGGAAGACCACGGTACTTTTAACTGGTGTTGCGGTGGCGGTGGTGGTGTGGGTGTCAATGAACGGGCGAAGACCTTGCGTTTGGTGGCTTTTAACCGTAAGCGAAAACAGTTGGAGCCGATGAATGTTGATAGAGTAGTAACTGCTTGTTCCAACTGCCGCAATATGTTGGAAGATGGATTGGAGTACTATCACATGGACAACATACAAGTGACTGGCTTGACCGAAATTATCGCCGCTCAGATAAAACGCGACGACGTGACAGTAACACGTGGAGAGTAACCATGAGCGAACGTATAGTGGTGGACCCCATAACCCGAATTGAAGGTCACTTACGTATTGAAGCCCGCAGCGATGCGGGAACCATTACCGAGGCGTGGTCTTCCGGTACGATGGTTCGGGGTATTGAGATTATTCTGAAAGGAAGGGATCCGCGCGATGCCTGGGCTTTTACGCAACGGTTTTGCGGTGTGTGCACTTTGGTACACGGTATGGCTTCTATTAGGGCAGTAGAAAATGCCTTAAACTATAGCATACCTGGAAATGCACAGCTGATACGTAACTTAATGATAGCTGCCCAGTTTGTGCACGATCATGTCATGCATTTCTATCATTTGCATGCCTTAGATTGGGTTGACGTGGTATCTGCCTTAAAAGCCGATCCCGCAGCCACTTCCAGTTTGGCGCAAACGGTCAGTCCGGCATACCCCAAATCCTCACCGGGATACTTTGCAGATACTCAGAAAACACTCAAAACTTTCGTGGAAAGTGGGCAACTCGGCATATTTGCCAATGGTTATTGGGGCCATCCGGCGTACAAGTTACCGCCGGAAGCAAACCTGATGGCAGTGGCGCACTATCTGGAGGCCTTGCAGTGGCAGCGCAATGTGGTGCAATTGCATACGATCTTGGGTGGAAAAAATCCTCATCCCAATTTTGTTGTCGGCGGTTCACCCACCGCGATTAGTATTAATGCTCCTGTTGCAGACAGTGGCGAACTCGCCGGTGCGGATGCAACAGCGTTAAATCAAAACGGCCTACAGGAAATGCAAAATGTCATAGACAATATGCGCAGTTTTGTGGATCAGGTATATGTGCCCGATACTTTGGCAATTGCAGGTTTTTACAAAGACTGGGGTGCAATAGGGGAAGGGACGGGTAACTTTCTGTGTTATGGCGACTTTCCTTTGGGTGGCACGGATGAGCTGGACAAGTTGCTGATACCTCGCGGCGCCATTCTGAATCGAGATTTAACTACAGTGTATCCCGTGGACCTCAATGATACGGAACAGGTTCATGAATATGTCGCCAGGTCATGGTATGACTACAGTGCAGGTAAGGAAAAGCCCTTGCATCCTTATGTGGGAGAAACCCAGCTGAAATACGACGGGCCTATTCCCCCGTATGAATTTCTGGATACAGACAAATCCTATTCTTGGTTAAAGGCGCCTCGCTGGCGCGGTAAACCGATGGAGGTGGGGCCCCTGGCGCGGGTGTTGACGCTATATGCCACGGGACACGATGCCACACGGGAGTTGGTGAACCGGACCTTAAAAACATTAGACATTCCCGTGAGTGCCTTGTTTTCCACCCTGGGTCGAACGGCTGCACGTACCTTGGAAACCAAAATTATTGGAGATGCTATGCAATCCTGGTTGGATCAGCTGATATCAAATATCAAAGGGGGAGATTTAAGAACCTTTAACGAACAATATTGGGACCCATCCACATGGCCGAGTGAAGCAAAGGGCGCGGGTTACACGGAAGCGCCCAGGGGTGCGTTGGCCCATTGGGTCGTAATCAAGGATGGTAAAATTGACAACTATCAAGCCGTGGTTCCCAGCACCTGGAACGCCGGTCCCAGAGATGCTTTGGGGCAGCCGGGTCCGTATGAAGCGGCTTTGGTTGGGCATAAGCTATACGATGTAAAGCAGCCATTGGAAATTCTACGCACAATACATAGTTTTGATCCGTGCATTGCCTGTGCCGTACATATTAGTGATCCGCAAGGGCAGGAACTTATGCGGCTAAAGGTGATGTGACGGATAAAGGAGCCGTTATGGAAAATTGGAGAGTTACCGGGTGGATTCGTAAACTCGTGGTGTTCATAAGCGTTGGAGTTTACAGTCCGGCGATTTGGGCACATGCGGGTGTACATGATATGAGTGTAGGGTTGAGTTCCTTGCGTGAAATTATACTGCAACGTTTAACTCACCCGGATTATCTATTGGGTTTGCTTGCTTCGCTATGTTTGTTGGCAACTGTTGCACAGGTATTTATGTTGCTGAGAAACGCAGGATTGCATGTAAACGAAACCGAGAAACGTGAGTCATAAAACGATTGCGAGGTTGTTATGCATACGAGTATTCCGCATCATAGTCATCATCATTCAACCATTCACGATTACTTACTGGCTACCCGACCGCACTTTTTCATAGCGCCGCTTATGCCTTTGTTGTTAGGAACCGCTTTGGCGTATCAACAATTGGGAACGATTAATGTTTCCGTGTTTTTGCTGGCCATACTGGCAGTTGTTTGTGTGAACGCTGCCGTCAATGTGTACAATGATGTTTGCGATGAGATCAATGGTTCGGATCAGGCCAATAGAGAGTTTATTGCGCCTTTTACCGGTGGTTCCCGTGTGATTCAAGAACACATCCTCAGTCTGTCTCAAATGCAGTATTGGGCCGCGGCATTGCTTCTCACGGCCTGCGTGGTTGGGGGTATTTTGGTTTTTTACAAAGGAATCATTGTTTTGTTTTTTGGCCTGGCGGGTCTTTTGATTGGTTTGGGGCATTCCGACCCCAGGATCAATCTGGCAGGTCTGGGGCTAGGGGAGGTGGCCGTGGCAGTAGCCGTCGGCATACTTCCCGTGGTGGGAGCTGCATGGCTGCAAACAGGGCAATTTTCCGGGGAAATATTGCTACTGGCTGTCCCGGCAGGATTGTGGGTGGCGAATGTGCTATTGATCAATAGTATACCGGATATGCAGGCGGATGCCGAACACGGTAAACGAACTTTAGCAGTGAGGTACGGGGTGAAGTTCAGTGCCAAATTGTATACGGCGTCAAATTTGCTGGCATTGACCTTTGTTCTTTTTGCTGTGGGGAACGGTTCCTTGCCCATAGTTGCGCTACTTTTCCCGGTGTTGTTGCTGCCATTAAGCTTTTATGTGTCCGCCTGTATTCGTTCCTGGTATGTCAAAGCCAAGTGCATGCCGGTCGCAATAAAGTCATCCATTGGAATAATGATTGTAAACCTGCTTTGGCTCACGTTCTGTGCCGCGAGTATGGTTTGATGCTGAGTCCATCGGGAAAATGTTGACTCTTTCGAAAATCAAAGGCCGAATTGTCTGCCTGCTCTTTGGCGCGGCAGCGATGTTGATTATTGTAGTCGGAACACATCAGGTTATGGAATATACCAGTGCCAACGATTTTTGTTTGAATTGTCACGAGATGCAAACGGCTTATAAGGAGTATGTGCAATCACCACATTATTCCAATCGCAGTGGTGTTGTGGCGGCGTGTCATCAGTGCCACTTGCCTCAGACTTATCCTGCCAAATTGTTGGCGAAGTTCTCCAAGATTACCGAGGTTTATTACCATATGTTAGGCCGTATCGATACAACGGAAAAATATGAAGGCAAACGTGCAGCCATGGCTGAAAAAGTCTGGTCGCAGTTGCGTCGCAACGGTTCGAAACCGTGTACTTTGTGCCATAATTATGAAAGCATGCTTGCCGCAAAACAGGGGTTACATGCTCGTAAAGCTCATGCACGCGCCATGGACAGTGGCGGGGAAAAATCCTGCGTTGATTGTCATCGTGGAGTGGCTCACGGTCTGCCCAAAACCACGGATTCGGCCAGGAAAAATGGGATAGCTGGCTTGTGTTTGAGCTGTCATCAACAGCGCCACTTGTTTTCGCCGTCTCACCCAACTGTGGAGACTATGGATTTGGTTAGCTGTCTTGCCTGCCATAGGCAGATGAATCATGCGCGAGAAAATTTTAAACAGTTTATGCATACCAGCCACAGAGATTTGTTGGATTGTAAAGTTTGTCATGAGTCCGGTGTTAATTGAGAAAAGGAGATTGCTATGAAACAGCTTATCACCCTGCTGATGGTATCCGTTTTCTTCGCGTTCGGTTCTTCGGTAATTGCGGTACCTCAAGGTATGAATGTGGAGTTTGTCAAAAGTCCAATGGGAAAAGTAACCTTTAAGGGTGACAGTCATGCGGGTAAAGGTATTACTTGCGAGAAATGCCATCCTGTCCTGTTCCAGATGAAAAAGGGTACTACACAAATTAAACTGACAGATCATGAAGCAGGTACGAAATTTTGTTTTTCTTGTCATAATGGCAAACCCGCTTTTGCCCCTAAAGACAATTGTAACAAGTGCCATCAGGCGGCAAAATAGAGCTACTGTAGTGTGACCGTTTGATTGGTTTTTGGGGTGGTGACTTTTTGGGGTTTTGCGATGGGTAGGCGAACGCTGAAACAGCTGCCGGCTCCGAGTTGGCTGCTTACGGATATAGTGCCTTGCATCAGAGCAACGTAACTTTTACTGATTGTTAATCCCAAGCCGGTGCCATCATAGCGCCGGGAATCGCTGCCATCAATTTGCTGAAACGCTTCGAAAATGCGTTGTTGGTTTTCTTCGTCCATGCCAATACCGGTGTCGATGACTTCAATAAGTAATTCCCTGGGGCTTGCTTGGGCCAACAGGCAACGAATGGTTATGGTACCTTTTTCAGTGAATTTGATGGCATTGCTCACCAAGTTGAGCAATATTTGATGCAGCTTTACTCGGTCGCTGTACAAGGATTTTGGTGCATCTTGGATTTCGATGATGAGTTTAAGGTTCTTGACTCCGGCCATGGGTTCTACAGATTTTAATAACTCTTCCAGTAATGTTTGCAACTCAAAGGTTTCATTGTACAAACTGAGTTTGCCGGCTTCGACTTTGGACAAATTGAGAATGTCGTTAATTAGTCCCAATAGGTGTTTGGCGCTGGAATACACCATAGCCAGTTGTCGGGATTGTTCCTCAGTCACCGGTCCGGTCATGCCATCTTGAATAATTGCGGTAAAGCCGATAATGGAGTTTAGCGGCGTACGCAATTCATGGCTCACATTGGCAAGGAATTCGGATTTGGTTCGCGACGCCTCGGTCGCTTGGTCGCGGGCAACGATCAATTCCTGCGTGCGTTGATTTACCAGTTCTTCCAGGTTTTCCCGGTAGTTGCTCAGTTCTTTTTCGTTTCGCTTGCGTTCCGTAATGTCAATAAAAGTTACAACCGCGCCGCTGATGTTTTTATCTTCATAAATTGGGAATGACCAATACTCCGCAGGAAAACACGTTCCGTCGCGATGCCACAGAACTTCTTTGTCGGAATGGGTACCTGTTCCCCGGCTCAGTGTTAAATAGATATGAGATTCTTTAAATGCAACAGCCCGACCGTTGGTGTCGCTATGGTGTGCCAATTGATGCATATATTGGCCAAGCAGTTGTTGCGTGGATTGAAACCCCAGTAGTTTAGCACATGCGGGGTTGGCAAAGGTACATAGCCCGTTGGTGTCTATCCCGTAGATGGCTTCTGCGGTTGAGTTCAATAATATTCGAACTCTCGCCTCGCTGTATTGTAAAGCGTCCTCCCGCTCCTTGATCGCCTGGCTCATGGATTGTACGGAAGCGGCTAGGAAAGACAGCTCATCCTGTTCAGCATCTTTTAGGTTCAGGTCTACAGTATCCTTGCTTAGCGATTTAATGCTGTTGACCAGACTATCTACAGGGGAGGAGACAAAGCGGCGCAGAAAGAGATAACCGATCGGTGCCAATATAAACACAATAAAGAACACGGCCAGCCACATGGCTTTGGAAAACAGCTCGATAGTCGATGTCAGGGATTCGTTTTTGACTCCTATGGATAGCAATACAGTCTCACCGGAGTCCAATGGCAGCCGGGTGGAGCCGGTGAAGAAATTGTTAATATTTTCTGTATACCATTGCGGCGTTGTTTTTGTGGAAATGGTTAGCAACGGTATGTTGTGCTGTTCTGCGGTCTGCAGTCTTGGGTTGCCGCTGGATTCTCCACCAGGTAATTTAATGAAATACTCCAGTTTATATCTTTGCATGACACTGTTGAAAAATTCCTCATCCAGGGTGTCTACCAAGTGAATCCAGCCGACGATTCCTCCCTGGTTAGATTGAGTAATGGGTGTCAAACTTTCAATATGCAGGGTATTGTTTGCAACAAACAAACGCGCACGGGGTTTAGAGGGTATACGAATGAGTTCAGATATAGTGATGGCGGAATTTGGGTACGAGGCGAGGGTAAATGTGCCGCTTTCTTTTTGTGTATGAAGAAATTTCAATTCACCTCTGTCATAGCTTGAATGGTATAGATGGATGCCGGCGCCCTTGGTATGGTTGTCACCGCTGGAGGTTTTCGTTGCCAGGGTCACCAAGCCGGCATGCTCGTTTTGTATGAAAACATGTTCAATGTTATTTGATTGGATGAGTCGACCGCTTTCACGGGCGATGCGACTTTTTTCTACATCGAAAAGTATGGCCTGGTAGTTGTTGCGGTCTTCGTATTTGTTGATCATATTCATCGAAGCGATCAGCTCAGAACGAGAGGCAAAAATTGCGGCCACGTCTTTGGTTTGCTCCATGCGATTGGCTATTTGTTCCTGCAGGGAAATATAGGCTTGAGTGATATATCGAGATGCGTTACTGCTATACAACTCCGTGAGCATGTATCGAAACAAAAGGCCAATAAGCAAAAGGGATAGGAGCAAAGAGCCGGACCAAAACAATAGCAGTTTATTGTTAAGTTTGTTGAGGTTTAGTAGAGGCATTAATGGGCTCTTGTGTGGATATTTTCAGATTAGAATATGGGTTTTACTTTATCCACATTGGATTTTTCCACCATGATCGAAGCGATGGGGATATGCTTGGGAACCGGCATCCCGTTTAATATTCGCAGGGCAAATACGGCGCCCTCTTTGCCTCCCGTAGGGTAGGTAAAGGACGAGTCCTGTTCTCCTGCACGGATGGCTTGGCGGGCTTCTTCGATATAGTCGATACCTATGATGCAAATATTTTTTGTAGCGATACCCGCCTGTGACAATGCCATACGGGCACCGGTGGCCATGCTGTCACTGTGTGAGTAAATGGCATCAAACTGAATGTTTGAATGGATTATTTCTTCCATGGCTTGAATGGCGTCGGCACGCAAATAGTTTGCGGTTTTCTCTGCGACAATGTTTAATCCCGGGTAGGCCAACAGTCCGTTTTTAAATCCCAAACTGCGTTCTATCGTCGGAGTTGCCGTGGGGATTCCTCCCAGCATTATGATACGGCCCTTGCCTTTGAGCCGGGTGGCTATTCGTTTTGCCGCGAGCTCGCCAATGGCCATATTGTCCGGGCCAATAAACGTGGTGTAAAGGTCGCCGTTGATGCGCCGATCCAATAGAATGACAGGAATCCCTTTTTTGTAGGTTTCTGCAACGATCGGTGTCAGGGCGTAGGCGTCTTTCGGGCTGGTAATCAAGAGGTCAATACCCTTCTTGACCAGGGTTTCAATATCCAATATTTGTTTTGCTGTTTGGCCCTGTGCGTCCGTCGCGATGAAGCGGATTTTGGAATGCTTTGCCAATTCTTGTTCCACATCTTTGACTTGTTGGATACGCCAGTCATTACTCATGGTGTCTTGGGCAAAACCAATGATGAATTGTTTTTCTGATGCTTGCAGTGGCCCGGTTATCAATCCGAGCGTTAGAATTTTCCATAAAATAATAATACGGATCAATACGTTAGCTGGCACGTCCATAGTTTCATCCTGAAGTCGGTTTTTGGCCAATTCTGCCGGGGGACAGCGAACTTTGCAAAAAGCCGTCCATCATTAACTTTTGATTTCAGGCCGATACCGGCTTAAGTATAGAACAAGCTAAATCAGAAAATGGGTTCAATAGAATCCACGTTGGATTTGTCCACTATTACGGAGGGCAAGGCGACGTGCTTGGGTACTTTTTTACCGTTCAATATCTTTAAAGCAAATAGTGCCCCTTCTTTACCCCCCGTGGGATAGGTGAATGTAGCGTCCTGTTCGCCGATGCGTATGGCTTGTCTGGCTTCCTTTATATAATCACCGCCGATAATCTGTTTACTGCTTGGTTTAATCCCGGCTTGAAGCAGCGCCATTCGAGCGCCGGTTGCCATGCTGTCGCTTTGGGCATAGATGGCGTCAAAGCGTACACCCGATTCAATGATGCCTTCCATAGCCTGTATTGCATCGGAGCGTTGATAGTTGGCGTATTTTTCAGCAACGATTTGTAAGCCTGGGAAAGCAATTAATCCGTTACGAAATCCTATGGCACGTTCCATTGCGGTGGTGGTCGTCGGAATCCCGCTCAACATTATGATTTTTCCCTTTCCGTTGAGTTTGTTGGCAAGCCGTCGTGCTGCTTTGACACCGATGGCGACATCGTCCGGGCCAATGAAAGTGGTGTAGTCTTCCGTGTTCACTTTGCGAGACAGCAAAATAACTGGAATTCCCTTGAGATAAGTTTTAGAGATAATAGGCGCCAGCGACTGTGCGTCCCTTGGGCTGGTTATGAGCAGATCGATGCCTTCATTGACCAGGCTCTCTACATCCCGTATTTGTTGTTCGGTATGCCCACCGGCATCTTTAACAATAAATTGTACATTGGGATGGGTTGCCAAAGCTTGCTTTACTTCATTTACCTGTCGTGCGCGCCAGTCAATACTCAAGGTATCTTGAGCGAAGCCAACCACGAACTGCTTAGTCGTTGTCTTTCCTTCGGGTGCACTGTGGGCTATGTTGACATTTAATATTAGTAACAAAACAAAAGCGATGCGGCAAAACCTACTGAACACGATATCTCTCCCACAAAAATGTTACAGATGTGTCAATATTCTAACCTCTATTGGGCCCGGATTGAAACAGCCTTTGAAACAAGGCACCTTGGGTAGGTGCCAGGGAATTATATACTATAGTGATATTCGATATCCGTGTTTATCGTAATTGTAATAACGTTAAAGTCATTGCCAACCAGCCGGTGATGTTAATAACACTGTAACAGTCTTCCCCAGGCTCCCGAGTACGCGGAACGAAGTGCTTTAGAAAGATTCTAATCGAGTGTATGGGTTTCTGTGGTTATTCTACCGTGTAAGCGGAGATTTTAGTTGAGCCGTTTAACGTTGGCACAGGGTCCGGGACAGACAGCTTATGGAGCTGGTGATAGCGGCATTAAACACCGTTTTGCGGTTCTATACCATGCATAAAATCGTGTAGATTAAAACTGGTTTCACGCGCAATAAACTGTTGCAGGGAATTCCAGTCGAGAAACTTTCTGGAAAACAATACATCATTGTCCGTATTTCCGGTGGTCTGTTTTATAGTGAACAGGAATCCGGAATCCTGGAATATGATGTTTGCTCTCAATCGCACATTGCCATAGCCGGAATTTTCCATTTTCTCCGCAGTAGCTCCATGGGTTTTGATGCGTTCAAGCAATTGACGTGTGACGCGATTTAGTTTCAGTGTGTCGAAATAAGTTATTTTAAATAAAAATCCGGCCCCCAAGCTTAGCATTATATACCAGCCCATGTACCCACTGCCTTGTGGTTGGTTGAGCCAGTCCAGTACCCTTTGTGTTGCATGATAAAAAACCCCGGTTTCAAATACCAAAGAAAGGTACAAAACCACTAGAAAAGCCAGTGCAAATGCGGTTCTCATGACTCAGGCTCCTGTATCATTCAGCTTCACCGTTTGTTCCTTTCTACCCGCATTTAAATGCGGATTTTTCTTAATAGCCATTTTCCCGTTACCATTCAATTGTGGTCGATGGTATCGAGCAGCTTAGCCGGGCTCGATTTTTTTCTTTCGTTGGACTTGCCTTTGGATGGCGTCACGCTCAGCTTCGGTTCCATTTGTTCCAGGGTTTTCATTTTTTGTTCGCTGAGTTCGGTTTGCTTCTTCATGGTATCACCCAACATTTTCAGAGCTGTATCCAACTGCATGGACCATGCGTTGGTCTCATCGGTTACCACCTGATGCACCTTGAGCAAAAACGTTTTAAAACCGGCCAATATGGTTTCCGATAAGCTATCGGCGCGGTTGTCGTCTAATCCTGCCCGGGTGATAAGAAAGTCATAGCGAAATTCCAGGATCAGGGTTTTGATGGCCATTTCTGCTGACATATAGCGGACCCAGGTTTGCGAAACCAGAAAAATCTTGTCGAGACTAAAACTCAATCCGGCAATGACCAGGGCGATATAGCCGTTTTGAGCTTTGTCCGGTTGCAGCAACGGAATCACAGCGCCTACCAATAACATTAAAAAAACCACGCCTCGAATCAGACGTGACCCGGTGCGCCAGCGCCGTTGCCGTTTTTGGTACCAATGCATGTCGGTAAGGGCACGCTGTACCGTATTGTGATAGATGCTGTCTAACTGTTCCAATGTAACCGGTTTTTTGATGTGCAGTTTGTCTATCTCATCCAAATAGCTTTCCGGTGTTGGTTTGGTCGTCCAGAACATGTTTTTCTCCGAATTGCCAGTAATGGCGTTGTTTCATGGATTATAGCCATTCGCATTAGCCACAGGAAGCGAGAGGCGATCAGCGGCCTTGCCTCAGGGAGGGTTTTTGCGCCTCCGGCGGGTTTGGTTTTTGGTTCCGGGAGCGTAAGTCGGTTGTGGAATATTTCTTGAATCACAATCAATACAGCCAGGATGGGCTGATAAACCGGACTCGGATGCCATGTTGCACTCACTAAAACTGTTGTTCCCAGCCTTGATACCTTCTTGGCGGTTTTTTGATCAAATTGCGCCGTCACCACGGTTAGAATACGCCTTGCTCTGCAATGCAAGCGAGCCCCAACCGCACTGGCAACCTTATCGACCTCAACCCAAGCACGTGAGTCCAATTCCGATGTTATGGCGCGTGATTTGGAACCCAAAGTGGAATGAAACCTTATTCGTGGTTAGTTGTGCCGAGCGACTGTTAGCCGGGGTGAATCCAGCACACAGTGAAGCGGAAATTTTGTATCGATTAAAAAGGGACCATACCTTGCTCTATCCAAAACAGCAGGGTGTAAGCCATATCCGCTTTCGTTTGTTGCTTTTGTCCCGGCAGGGACAAGAATTGCTACAGGAAGTGGCTTATATGTCTCTGCCTAAAGCGTTGGCGAATATTTGAGCAAGCTTTGGAGGCGGAGATATGAGCTTTGAGGACAGTCTGCGTGCCACCGAACTGTTAATGGGTTTTGCGTTTAGCTTGCAGAGCTTGGAACACTTAAAGTCTTGCCGCAACGTACGCTACTTGTTTTTTCCCCGCTTGGTTTTGGCTCTGTTGCTACTGATAGGGGTTCATACCCCTTGGGTTAGTGTTCTGCTCTTAGTTCTGAGCTTGTTGGTTTTGCATCGCTTCCAAGGACCCTACAACGGCGGCTCCGATCGTATGAGCTTACTCCTTTTGAGTTGCTTGTGTGCAGCTTATTGGGCACCTGGGGTTTATTGGCAGCAGCTGGCACTGGCTTACTTGGCTGTGCAACTGAGCCTGTCGTATTTTGTTTCCGGTTGGGTAAAAGTGCTCAACCCGGATTGGCGCAGTGGCCTGGCCTTAGTCGACGTGTTTCGATTTTCAACTTACCCGGTCAGTGAGTCCCTTAGAGATTGGAGCACCCAGCCGCGTTTGCTGTGGGGCATGTCTTGGTGTGTCATGGGTTTTGAATTGTTGTTTCCTTTGGCCTTATTGTTTCGACCGGCAATGATTCTGGCTTTGGGCATTGCCGCTGTGTTTCACTTTGCTAATGCCTGTTTGTTTGGTTTGAATCGGTTTTTTTGGATCTGGATCTCGGCGTATCCTTCCGTGTTATGGTTCCAATCCTATTTGCTGTCTAAATATTGATCGGTTCCGATTCTGTAGGCGACTGGAATTTGAACTAAAGTTTACAGAATTTCCACCCGCTAATGGCACAAACCCAAAAGAACCCATCTTTTGGAATAAACAAATTTCAGATGGGTTTGGAGTACCAGTTCACGGCTAAAACGTGAATATAACCATTTAGAAACGGCTTGCTAGGTGATCTCCAGGGCCTGTGGTAACGTCCTGTTCCTGATGGCTATTTGCCCGTTATCACAAACTCGCCAGAGGAAAAACAAATGAATGACGTGTACAAAACACCCGATGCAGAATTAATGACTGACACCGAGAACAACTCCGGTATGGGCGGTGCTATCGAATGTCCTCCTGGAGTTAAGGGCTGGAGTTGGGGAGCGTTTTTACTCAACTGGATTTGGGCCATCGGCAACAAAACCTGGGTCGGCTTATTGGCATTCCTTCCTTATATTGGCTTTGTGGTTGCAATTGTATTGGGAATCAAAGGCAGGGAGTGGGCCTGGAAAAATAAGCGCTGGGACAGTCTGGAACATTTTAACCGTGTGCAGAAAAAATGGTCTGTTTGGGCCCTGGTATTAACCGGAATCATGATCGTCGGGATGGTTTTGGCTATTGCTATTCCCGTCATGTCCCAATCAGGAACGCTATAACCCGTGCCAATTAAGTTAGTGGAGGTTTGCAATGAGTGATATTTACAAAGCGCCCGAGGCCCAGTTGACAGAAGCGCCTTCCACCGAGGGATACGGTTCATTGGAGCGAGGCGTTACAGGTCAGTTTCAGTTTTTTATCAATGACATTCTTAATGAAGCTTGGGCAAAGACCAAAGGAAACAAGCTGACCGTTTTTTTGGCTGCAATTCTTTACCTTGTGGTTGTTTTACCGGTTACATTCCTGGTGCCTGTTGTTCTGGGAGCCTTGGGGTTTGCAACCGAATTGGTACCGGGAGAGCCCATTGCATCGGACGTGATTGTTGGGGCATTTTTGAACCAGGTCATTGTAACTGTGGTGTCATTACCCTTGGGTGCCGGATTGTTTATGATGGGGCTCAAAATGGCTGCGGGTGTCGCCGTGTCGCCAACGGAAGTGGTATCTTATTTCCACAAAACCTTACCATTGGCAATCACTGCACTGATCATGTATATCATGATTGCGATTGGCTTAATATTGCTCGTTCTGCCGGGTATTTATCTGATGGTGGCGTATTACCTGGCGGTGCCCTTGGTGGTGGAAAAAGGTTTGAGCCCTTGGCAGGCACTGGAAGCGTCGCGTAAAGCGGTATCAAAGTGTTGGTTCCGTTTTGTTGGATTGGGTCTGTTAGTCTGGATAATTGTCGTCATCAGCGTGATTCCACTGTTTATTGGGCTCATCTGGACCGTACCACTCATGTTGATCGCATTTGGAGTGGTGTACAGAAACATTTTCGGCATTGAGGCGGCCAACGCTGCATAAAATGCCCGGTGCATTTTGGACATGACTTTTGGAACGTGAAACCGTAGATACGGCTTATTTTGTTGAAACACCCGAAGGCATTGACCTGGAAGCGCAGTTAGCCGGGCCGGTGCCCCGGGTGTTGGCTTATGCGATCGATGTGTTCTATCGCAGTTTGATTTTATTTGGTTTGTTCATTGTGTTGGCGTTCTTCGGCAAAATGGGCATGGGTGTTTTTTTAGTAGTGACTTTTTTGCTGGAATGGTTTTATCCTGTCTTTTTCGAGGTATTCTACCGCGGCCAGACACCGGGCAAACGCAGCCTGAAGCTGGCAGTGGTAAATGAAGACCTGACCCCGGTGACCTGGGGTGCTTCCGTGACGCGAAACCTGCTTAGGGCTGCGGATTTTATGCCGTTTGCTTATCTTATTGGTTTGGTTGCCATGAGTATGGGGCGTAACTTTCAACGGTTGGGGGATTTGGCCGCGGGTACCATTGTGATTCACCGACGCCCACTGAAAAAAGCGGAAAAACTGCCGGACCATGAGCCCGTGATGGCACCTGTGGCTCTTGAACTGGATGATCAGATTGCTTTTATAAACTTTGCCCAGCGCCATAAGCAATTAACTCAAGCCCGGCAGGAAGAACTGGCACAGATTTTAAAAGATGTGATCAAGCAAGAGAACGAGGCTGCCGTCAAAACGGTTCACGGTATCGGAGCCTGGTTGCTGGGGGCGAAATGAGACAGCAGAATTTTGAAGACAGTTGCCGCCATCACTGGGAGGAACTGGACAGGCTGTTAAAAGAGTTATCTAAAACTAAGTTTGCACGGGAGTCTCATCAAGGTTCCGAACAGTTACCGCAACTGTATCGCCAAGCCTGTCACGATTTGGCCCTGGCTAAGCAAAGACGCTATACACCGGGTTTGGTGGAGTATTTAAATCAACTGGTGATGCGTGGTCACCATCACTTATATCGACGTCCCGGTCGGTTTCGTTATCGCTGGGTGCACTTTCTTGCCGCGGGATTTCCTCAAGTATTACGTCGAAATAAAGCGTTTGTCTACATCTCATTGGCACTGTTTCTCGGGCCTGCCTTGATCTTTGGGCTGCTGTGCTACCAGAAAGAAGAAATGATTTACAGTGCCATGGCTTATAGTGAAGTGCAATCCATGGAGCGCATGTATGATCCCACAGCGAAAATCGTGGGGCGCGAAAGAGAATCGGATACTGATCTGATGATGTTTGGTTTTTATATTAAGAATAATATCGGAATTGGTTTTCGCACTTTTGCCGGCGGCGTGTTTTTTGGTTTGGGGTCTATATTTTTTCTGCTTTTTAATGGAGTTGTTTTAGGCGGTGTATCAGGGCATTTGACCCAATTGGGTTTTGTTTCCACATTTTATCCGTTTGTGATTGGACATGGTGCCTTTGAATTGACCGCCATTGTATTTTGCGGGGCCGCGGGGCTTAAGTTGGGTTATTCGCTGATCCAGCCGGGCCAGTATACGCGTATGACGTCTTTAAAACTCGCGTCCATGGACGCGGTAAAAATCATGTATGGCGCGGCCTTGTTTCTGGTGATTGCCGCTTTTCTCGAAGCGTTCTGGTCCTCCAGTTCGTTACTGCCTGCACAAGTTAAATACGGCGTGGGTGCGCTGCTGTGGTTGCTGGTGATCATTTACTGTGTTTTCGCCGGCCGGGGTTCGCGCCATGGATCTTAGTCGCATCGGTATTATTGCTCGGGAGCGTAATGCCTGGGAAGCATTGGATCTGGGTGTGTTGCTGGCGCGCAAACAGTATCGTGCTTTGGTCTTAGCTTGGCTGTTACCCAGTTTACCGGTATTTGTATTGTTAACTGTGTTGTTTTATGACTCCTTATGGATCGGTATTACGATTACCTGGTGGCTTAAACCCATTTGGGATCGGGTTCCATTGTATATGGCCAGTCGTTCTTTGTTTGGAGAAACCGTAACCGTTCCTGCCGCGCTTCGAGCCATGTGGTCTTTTGCCTGGAAAGACAGCCTGGCCTGGCTTACTTGGCGCCGCTTTAGTTTTAGTCGTTCCTTTGATATGCCGGTGACCTTATTAGAAGGTTTAAAAGGAACCCCCAGACGGCAGCGCTTACGGGTATTGCATATTGAATCCAGCAATGCCGCAACCTGGTTGACAGCGGTTTGTATTCATTTGGAAGCGGCCCTATTGCTGGGAGCCGTGGGAATGATCTATATGTTTATTCCCGAAGAAGTGGATTTTAACTGGTTGGGTTTTATTGAGTCGGAAGAACAGTTTGTAGAATTGCTGGCTAACAGTTTATCTTACACTGCCATGGTATTGATTGCCCCGTTTTATACCTTATCGGGTTTCAGTTTGTACATCAGTCGGCGTATTTCCTTGGAAGGATGGGATATTGAAATTCGTTTCCGGCACTTAGCGGCGCGCCAGTTGCCGTTTGGACAAAGCGGTTCTGGCCAGTCAAGCCCTGTCGAAACAAGCAATAAATCTGCCGTAGGAAGCGTTGCGCAGCTTATACTGTTGTTGTTCCTGGGCTTAATGTGTTTTCCGGCAGCGGAAGGTTATGCCCAGGAGCAACAAGCAACTCCTGTTGAACCCGCTAAATTTGTTTTAACACCAGCCGCACAACGATCTCAGGAAGATATTGAGCAAGTTCTAAAAGGCAAGGACTTTAATCAGGAGATAACGGAAACCCACTGGCGTTTTAAAAACAGCAAGGATTTACAAGAAAGCGATCAAATACCCGAATGGCTGATTAACTTTATTGAGTTTTTGGAAAAATATCAATCTGAATCAAAACCGGATGACGAAAAGAGCAATATCAGCGGGTTGGCAATACTTTTGGCGAAAATGTTGGAGATATTGTTATGGGTTGGCGTGGTTGTGTTGGTGGTGTTCTTGGTCTACCACTATCGCGACTATATAAAATCACTGGCAAAGGGTATGCGCCCGTCGAGGAAACCCAAGGTGCAGCCTCCGGAAATTCTTTTTGGCCTGGATGTGCGTAAAGAAAGTCTTCCGGAAAACGTACCCGACAAAGTTTTGTCCATCTGGCAAAGCGGTGCGGCCCGTGAAGCCTTGGGACTGCTATATCGAGCCACATTATCTCGCTTGATTCACCAATATCACATTGAGTTCAACGAATCGCATACGGAAAAGGAATGCGCGGACATCGTTCACCAATCGGCTTTGCAGGAGTTGGATGTTTATATGCAGAAGTTGACGCGCATTTGGCAACGACTGGCATACGGGCATCGCATGCCGGAAGAGTCGGATGTAGTGGCTTTATGTCGGGATTGGCCGGGGATATTTTCTCATGAAGCTTAAAGTGGGTGTGGCGGTGTTGTGCTTGATCCTGGGGCTGATAGGTTATGTTCTTTATGTGTCTATAGAGACCTATGAAGAGACCGTTAATCAAGGTTGGAGTGCCAAGGCCAAGCGTAATCCATTTTTGGCCTTACAGCAGTATTTGCAGTTGCGCGGTAATACGGTACAAAGTAGTGCGCGCATGGCCCAATTGGATCAGTTGCCGGATAGCGGTGTGATTTTAATTACCGATACTCGTCAGTTGAAAAAAGCAGATCGGCTCAGCGCTTTGAGGCAATGGATGGAGCAGGGGGGGAATCTGGTGGTGGGCGCTCACATCAGCAGCGGAGATGAAAAAAACGCTTTGTTAGAGCAATTTAGTGTGAGCAAGGAACAGGTTGACTGTGATTGTGAGGAACAAACCGAAAACGAAGACTTGCTGGACAAAAAACTGAGTGAGCTGTTGCGTGACGCCAATAAAAAAGCCAAAACCGATCCGGACCAGACTGCAAAGGATACTATACCTGAGAACAAAATAGACAATTCCATTCCCGATTCGGAACTGACAAAATTGTTTTTTAACAACATAGATCAACCACTGCGTATTCATTTTGATCGGGGTTCCGCTTTAAAACATCCGACCTTGTCCGGTGAAAAACACAACGGCCCTACGCCTTTTTATTGGGATGGCAATAGTGCCGGTGCGCAGATTATGCAGTTTGAAGTGGGCACGGGATTGTTGACTGTGCTGGCAGATGCTGAGATCTGGAACATTGAACAAATCAAAAAAGTAGACCACGCTTATTTGGCTACCATACTGTTGGGAGACAAGGGTAATGTGCTCTTGGTTTATGGTATGCAAATGCCTACTCTGTTCGAGTTGTTGCAACAGCATACACCCGAATTGCTGCTGGCGTGCTTGGTATGGTTGTTTATCTGGTTACTTATCAAAACCAAGCGATTTGGTCCCGTGAGGGAACTGGATGTTACCACCCGGCGTAGTCTGGACGAGCACATCAGTGCCACCAGTGGTTATTTTTGGCGTTCGAAGCACCGGTTAAAATTGATTGAGGATATGCATGCCATTGTGTTTCGGAAAATCCACCGGGCCAATCCCCGGTTTAGTGCTTTGGACGAAACCAGACAAAAGGATTGGCTTAGAGAGCAATGTGACATTTCCTCAGCGGATGTGGAAATGGCGTTATATCGTACCGATATTGATTCGGAAGACGAATTTTATTACGTAATCAGTTTAATACAAAAAATTGGAAATCGATTATGAATGATGATTCAGACAGCATGGTTAACGGCACTGCCGTTGCCAGTGAAAAAGTGAACGCGATTCGCCAGTCCATCAGCCGCATCCTGATTGGTCAGAACGACGTGGTTGATCAGGTGTTGATCGCTTTACTATGCGGCGGTCACGTACTCATTGAAGGGGTGCCGGGATTGGGTAAAACCTTGCTGGTGCGGAGCCTGGCAGCTTGTTTCGATGGCAGTCATAAGCGTATACAATTTACGCCTGATCTTATGCCTGCGGATATTACCGGCCACACCATCTACGATATGCGCGAAGGTAAATTTCATGTACGCAAAGGGCCGGTGTTCACCAACCTGCTACTGGCTGATGAAATTAATCGTTCACCGGCAAAGACCCAGGCGGCTTTATTGGAAGTCATGCAGGAAAAGCAGGTCACCATCGAAGGAACACGTCTGTCGGTGGAGTTACCCTTTATGGTATTGGCTACTCAGAATCCCATTGAGCAAGAAGGCACCTACCCCTTACCGGAAGCGGAGCTGGATCGCTTTTTGTTGAAAATATTTATCGACTATCCCAGTCACGAGGACGAAGTGAAGCTGACTCAAGCAGTCACCCATGGTAGCGTCGACGACGCCTTATCGGTGGATGTGGGCGATGCCAAACATACCCCGCAAGATATACTGCAACTGCAAAAAATGGTGGCGAATATCGCTGTAGACCAACAAGTGATGGACTATGCTGTGCGCATTGTCCGGGCAACGCGAAACAGCCCCGCCATTGTGAAAGGCGCCGGTCCCAGGGCCTGTATCGGTTTGGTTCGGGCGGCGCGTGCCAATGCTTTTTTGCGCGGGGAAAATTTTGTATTACCTGATGATGTTAAGGCGATGGCACTGCCGGTGATGCGACACCGAATCATTTTATCTGCGGATATGGAAATTAACGGCCAAACGGCAGACAACGTTTTAGCGGGAATTTTGGATACCGTAGAAGCGCCACGCCTGTGATGAATATTGGTATGAATTGTAGTGGCTGCGACGAATGAGACCCAGTAATATTCAACTGCGTGTTCTCGGGCTATGGGTATTGCTCGCGCTGGGACTGGCGTTGGCCAGGTCTTGGTTGACGTCGGAACAGGTGTCTTTCTATGTCATGCTGTGGTGGGGGAGCGGCCTAGGCGTGCTCTTCGTCGCGGTTATGGATGCCTTTGCTCTGCGTGAAGTCCGCATGGTGAGTGTAAGCCGAGAAATGCCGGGCAGTTTTTCTCTGGGGGCCTCCAATGCCATCAAATTAACCATAAACAATCCCTTCGAACGTGCACTGGAGATGACAGTGTTCGATCAGTTCCCTAAGCAGCTTGTGGTCGATGCCTTTCCTTGTCACATTATTATTCCGGCCATGGAATACGCTGAGATCCATTATGAGGCCAAACCGGTGATTCGCGGTGACGTGCAGTTCGGAAACGTTGAATTGCGCATACGGTCGCGATGGAAATTGTGGGATTACAGCATCAAAACGGGTGAGCCGGCCACCGTGAAGATCTACCCCAATTTTGCCAATATCAATACTTTCTTAAAATTGGAACACGGTCAACAAATCAACCAATTAGGTATACACGTACAACAACGTCGCGGTGAAGGCATGAACTTTCACCAACTGCGTGAGTATCGTAAAGGCGATGCCATGTCGCAGATTGACTGGAAAGCCACCGCGCGACATGTGAAGCTCATTTCCAGGGAATACGAAGACGAGCGCGACCAGGATATTATTTTTCTATTGGATTGCGGTCGACGTATGCGTACCCACGATGGTGAACTGAGTCATTTTGATCAAGCGTTAAATGCGGTATTACTGACAGCATACATGGCGTTAAATCAAGGCGATGCTGCGGGGTTGCTGACTTTTGCCGGGGACACTCGCTGGATCCCGCCGGTTAAGGGAAAGACGTCTATTAATACCCTGTTGAATCGCATCTACGATTTACACAGTACCACCAATACCAGTGATTTTATTCAGGCTGCCGAAATCATGATGGCCTATCAGCGTAAGCGCGCACTGGTGATTATTGTCAGTAATATTCGTGAAGAGGACCGCCAGGATTTACAGGTGGCCACGAAAACTCTGGCAAAGCATCATTTGGTCATGGTAGCCAGTATTCGCGAGCAGTTTCTGGATGATGTCGAGTCCACTCAAGTAAATGATTTTGAAAGCGCACTGCAATACACCGGTGTGCTGCAATTTAAAGAACAGCGTCAACGGGTCCTGGAACGATTGGCGGAGCAGGGAGTGGTGATTACCGATTCCCTGGCCAAACATTTTCATATCGATCTGGCCAATCAATACCTGAACTTAAAACGCAGCGGTAGGATTTAAAGTCAAAAAAAATGGTGACTCCGGGGGAGGAGTCACCGGCCATGGTAACAAACGATGTCTGCAAACTATGGCAAAAAGCAACGGGTAAAAACCCGACGCGACTAGGTTTAGGCCAAGTAGCGCTCCAAATCCTCCGCACCACCAATGTGCTCTCCGTCAATAAACACTTGCGGTACAGTGGAAGTTTTGGAAATCGCACGTAAAGTGGCCTCGGTATAGTCCCGGTTAAGGACCAACTCTTCATAGCTCAGTCCGGCATCATTGAGCAGGCCTTTTGCACGAACACAATATTCACATCCCGGACGGGTAAAAATACTGACGCTTTTAGGTTTGGTCGCGTCAGGGGCGATATAATTCAACATGGTATCAGCGTCAGAAACTTCAAACGGATCGCCCGGTTTGTTGGGTTCGATAAACATTTTTTCTACCACACCGTCTTTAACCAACATGGAGTAGCGCCAGGAGCGTTTGCCGAATCCCAGGTCTTCCTTGTCCACCAACATGCCCATGCCTTCACTAAAGTGACCGTTGCCATCGGGCAGGAAGGTGAGGTTATGCGCTTTTTGTTCTGCTTTCCATTCATTCATGACAAAGGCATCGTTCACGGAAATGCAAATCACTTCATCGACACCGTTTTGTTTGAATACAGGCGCCAATTGATTGTAGCGAGGAACATGGGTGGACGAGCAAGTGGGCGTAAAGGCACCCGGCAGGGAAAAAACCACAACCGTTTTACCCTTGAAGATTTCGTCCGAACTTACATTGAGCCATTCGTGGTTACGCCGAGTGCGAAAAGTAACCGCCGGAACTTTTTGACCTTCACGATTCTCCATCATTTTTCTCCAATATATCAAATAGTTATAAACTGTTTCACTGAGACAAACACTGCAATTCTTGAGACAAATTATCGGACCTGGATGATGAAAGGTAAAATCGTTTAATCGAATGAAAACGAAAGGTAATACCGATTATCTCTCGATGTCGCTGGAGTTTACCGCGGTGGTAAGCCTCCTGTTGTTTCATCAGTAAAATCAGAGATTCTTGCGGGTGCTTTGCCTACGTATAAACTAAGTAATTAGCTAATTGCTTCAAAAACCGAAGGAAAGGATACGACGAAGAACCGGGTCATCGAATTCATGGATAGTGAAAGTGGTTATTGCTTGAACAATTCCCAATTTTCTTTGTTATGCTTTTTTGTAATGAGCCCGGAACAATCGGCTCACAGCATCTAGGAGGTCCACATGAAAGCGAGTGTTTGCCAAGTCAACAAAACTCAGGCGGTCATTCTGTGGGGCAGCTATTTATCGTATGTTTTATTTATCCCCGCTTTTTTTGGCTGCGCCGTCAGTCACTTTAAATCCAAACAATACGAACATTGTTTAGGGCGAGTCGAAGTCGCGAATAAAACGGACTTGAACCTGCTGGCCAGTCATCACCATTGGTTAATTCGAACGTTTATTTTTGTATCGGTATTGGTGATGGCAGGTATGGGTACCCTGTTCTATGGCGTTGGCTACCTTATTACAATTGTGGCACTAGTATGGTGGTTTGTGCGTGTATTTCAAGGCATTTGGTTTTTGGCTTTGGGAAAGGCAATGCCGGGATGGAAGCAAGGATAAGTGAGATCATCGGGGCGGCGTACCGTGCAGGTGATTACTACGAAAGCATATTCCTGGGGGCAGTAGCGGACTACAGGGGGTAGAATAACCCCCTGTCTTTTTTGCCCGCCGGCTTATTCCACTTCCAATAATGCACGCATACCCATGGAATAGTGGGCTTCCACGGAACCATCGGGCTCGGTTTCCTGGATATTGCAGACTACCGCATAACGACCGGGTGCCAGTTTAAAATGCTTGCTGGCTTTGTTGCCGGAGACGATGTCCTCAATTTCACCCACAACTTCACCGAAGTTCATATTGTCTTCGTCGATACCGCCGTGTTTGTTGACGGGTAACTTACCCACATCCGCCATCATTTTATTATCCAGCCGGATAATAGCCAGTTCATGTGTTTCCTTACCGCTGTTCAGCACATCAAAGCTAATGGAACCGGCCTTGATTTTGGATTTGTTGATTTTTAAACTCCATTCATTCACATCAATATTAATTTCATTGCCCCCGGCGAATGCAGTTGTGCATGCAAATGCAAGAAAGCAAATTGTGATTAATTTTGCCGTAACGCTTGCTATTTTCATGATGAAAAACCCCTTCTTATACGTTAGTTATATGAGCTATGTGCAACTACCCCTAAGAGGATAGCCCCCTTTTTTGACTGCTTTGACTGGCCCCCGAAAACTCCAGGTCTTAAGATGTAAACGAGCATCCCTATAGCGTCTATGCGTTTGACGGTCTTAAAGATCTCCTGCAATTCACATGGTTTATGAGGCGAATCTCGGTGGTCCATTAGTCAACCATCGACCGAGCCAAAACTACACCAGTATGAAATTTTAGACAATACGTATTCGGCGTGCTTAATTTGAAATTATTCAAAGTGAGATCAAATATTGTACAAATTGGATGGTGTGTTACTGAGTTGTAACAATTAAGAAAGGAAAATGCTAACCCATTTATGGATATATCTTTACATTCAGAAAGAAATCAGTAGCATCCTTTTATCAGAAGTAAATGGATTTATGAATCCGCAAAAGGATGAAAACATAATAAGTAGAATCCGGGCTTGCGTACCGGAAAATGAAGACTCCGAGGAGATCATAATATGAATCGTAATTCTGTTGGAAGTAAACTGGTTTTGGGTTCCATTTTGGGGGGGTTGGCTTTGGGGGCGGAAGCCGCTGAAAACCGGGATTGGACCCGAACCATGTCCATCAGTGGGGTAGTGGAAGTGGAAGCCAATATGGGCACTGAAGACACTGTGGATGTGAGCGGTGTGGCCTTGGCGACAGTAGAAATCGGCATCGAAACCCAAATTAACGAGAATGTGTCGGCGCAAGTGGTCATGTTGCACGAGGATCCGGATACCTGGGAAGTTGACACCGGCACTATTACCATGAAAACCGATATGGTGGATGTCCTAGGCGGCCGTCAATATGTGCCCTTTGGGGCCTTTGAAAGTCATATGGTTTCCGATCCTCTGACCTTGGAGTTGGCGGAAACTCGTGAAGCGGCCTTTTTGTTTTCAACGGATATGGGGCCACTGAGCGCGTCTTTTTATGTATTTAACGGCGACAGTATAGACACATCGGGTGAGGATACCTTGTCGCAATACGGTGCCAGTGTATCTTACAGTTCAGAATCGGAAAGCATGAATTACGGCGTGGGGTTTGACTATATCTCCTCTTTTGCCGATTCGGACGGTTTGCAGGATGCCTTGGATTTTGCCGGTGGTACAACACTCACCAGTTATGTGGCAGGCTATGCTGTCCACGGACGTTTGGAAATGGGGGATCTGAGTGTCTTTGGAGAATACGTTACGGCGATGGACAAATTTGATCCGTTGGAGATAGCTCACAACGGCGGGGGAGCCACACCGTCGGCCATGGGTGTGGAAGTGGGCTACAAACTGGGTGACGATACGGTGGCGGCCGGCTATCAACATACGGCGCAAGCTCTTGCTTTGGGACTGCCCGAATATCGTTTTCTGTTTGCTTACTCCTTTTCACCGGCGGACAGAACGACCGTATCTGTGGAATATATGCAAACCCAACAGTACTCGTCATCTGTAGATGGTGAGTTGTTAGCCGGCGGGGCGTTTGTGGGCAGCGGCAACAGCGACAGTATGATTACGGTACAAATGGCGGTTGAGTTCTAAAGGCATTCCAAATTAAGTTGTCAGCGTGTCCGTTACGGACACGCTGATCTCTTGGTTAAACAATTTTGGGTTTAACTTTGAACAGACCCACGTTCACCTCGGATACCACCACGGGTGTGCCGTTGGCGATCTGATCCAATCCAGTGTCGGTGTCTATTTCCACTTTCCAGGTAATGCCGGAGTATTTATGGCTGCCCGGCTGGGTCAGGCTGATGTCGCTGTTGCACACAAATTCCAGCCCCACAAAATCACTGCTTTGTTTGTTTTGCGGTTCCGACTTGTCTTGAAAGCGTTTCATCGGCCCCCACAAAAGCGCGGATAGTACTCCTGTACTGATACCGAAGGTTGCAATCCCTGCCAGCCAGGTTTGAGGTAATATTCCTGCCATTATCAACAAGCCGGTGGCGACCGCACCCAGGCCGGCGAACAATAAAACAATAGTGCTGAAGCCGGTGATGAGTACTTCCACTGCCAGTAGTAAAAATCCCAGCGCAATCCAAAAACCGGCTTGGTGTGCTTGAATGTACTCTATCATTGTGTCGTTCCGCCGCTTTGGTTGAGGCGGTTAATAATGGTCATGGCTTCCGTTACGATACTGGCAGCACCGGTATTATTGTCCGGCAACAGCACCACGGATGACTCTCTGGCGATAGCCTCTTTAGCGTCAATGGCCCGACCCGCCAGATCCAATTGAATGGCTTTTTGGCCTTCTTCGGTTTTTGCTACATTACCTACCACTTCCAGAGCCTTGGCTTTGGCGTCCGCAACCGCAATGATGGCTTGGGCCTCACCCTCGGCCTTAAGAATTTGTTCGGCTTTGTCTGCCTCCGCAGCCAGTACTCGGGCTCGTTTGTCGCCCTCGGCGCGGTTGATGGATGACTGGCGTTCACCTTCTGATTCCAGTATGACGGCACGTTTTTCCCGTTCCGCTTTCATTTGTCGTTCCATCGCTTCCAGTACAGAGCGGGGTGGTTCGATATCTTTGATCTCATAACGCAGGACCTGTACGCCCCAGGGTGCGGAGGCTTCATTGATGGCGCTGACAATATTGGTGTTGAGGCTCTCGCGTTCTTCAAAGGTTTTGTCCAGATCGATTTTACCGATTTCCGAACGCATGGTGGTCTGGGCCAATTGGGTGACGGCGTAGCGGTAGTTGTCTACGCCATAAGAGGCTCTATAAGGATCCAAAACCTTGATGTACAAAACACCGTCCACCACCAGTTGGATATTGTCCTTGGTTATAGCGGCTTGGCTGGGAACATCCAGCGCTTGTTCCTTCAAGGTGCGGTCGTAGGCTACTTTATCGATAAACGGTACAATGAAGTTCAGACCTGCTTCCATGGATTTGTTGTACTTACCAAAGCGTTCCACTACATAAGCCATGTTTTGGGGTACAAATTTGATTGAGGATTTAACCAGGATAATCAGCAGGATGGCGAGTCCTACCCAAAAACTGAAAACAATATCCAGAATATCAACCATTTTTTTGTCCTTCTTTTAATTTGTTGAAATAATTATATGCGCTTTTTACGAAATTTAAACGCTTGGGGCTTGAATCACCCGCTTTTCCGTAAGACATCCGCCAATCAATTTTGTTCAGTTGCTACGGAATGTGATAGGAAGGAAGAAAAAACCCCATCGCATTGAGCCGGGATGGGGTTTTAGAGCTATTCATCAGGTTCAAATTTAATACAATTCATCGAGCCGATCAGGAACCTTATTTGTAGTCGACTTGCTGGACCAGATAAACCAAAAAGTCTTTTCTTAGATTGCCCAGCCATGACTCTCTGGGTTCATCGGCACCCTTAACCGTGGTAATGGTCACTTTGTTACCGTTCAGAATAAATTGGGCTTTCGTATTTTCACGTTCAGCGAAGTGTCCCACAAAACGGCTGGTGCTTACCTCATCAACTATCCAGCCACGATTAAGAAAAGATAAAAAAATCGCCTTTTTAACCTTGCCCGGATCACCGCCATACATAGTGGTGTCTACCTCAAGTTTTAAATTGGAAGAGCCCCATTCATTGTCATCAGCGGAAACGCTAAAGGATAATAACAGGCCCAAAAGACCGGCTGTGCAGGCCCTGGTGATTGCATTCATTGTTTTTCTCCCTATTATTTTTCTCCACGGGTCCGTGGATCGAGAATTGTTACACAACTGTTCACTGTTGCCAATAACAACCGAACGTGCCTATTTACGACTAAGGAACCGTGGCGACGCAGTAGTGTGCCACATGAGCGAATGTTAATGCATAGTTCCTCCATTGAAATGCGCTCCGATTGTAGGGCGGGCTGGTAAAGCTAAACCGCCACGCGAAAGGCGGATTTTGCAACTTCCGCTGTAATAACCTGCTTTATCTCCTACCGGTGGTTTTCACCACCGGTACGATAAGCGCTGTTGTGACGGATGTCCTTCAGGGATTGAGTTCACAAACATTGTCGCCATTATAGTAGTTCAGTATGTTGCTCAGTAGAGGCGATAAGGTTATGCCATCACAGTTACCATTGAGAGTGGCATCTCTCATCTTGATGCGATCATAGGTGCCCACCGCTGCAGTAGCCGGAACCGTGATTCGATAGGAGCCGTCACCGCGAGTGCGGGTTTGCTGGAAACGATCATCCAGCGTATTACCCGTTCCTGTAGTGCTTAAGTCATCGTCGTCTCGCAATTGAACTCGAAAGTTGGCTATGCCGCTGAGACTGACGCTATCGGAACTTTCTGCATAAACATGACCGTTTAGGGTGACACCGTCCGGCAGGTTGATGGTGCCGAGGCTTTGGTGGGAACCCACGCTCGTGATGGTAACCGGGTCTCCACTCAAAAGGCGAGTGTGACCGTTATAGACGGTTCCGGCAATATCGGACGTGTGTAAGATTCGGAACAGAATCAGATGGTCGCCGGTCTGATTGCTGTGTGCAGTGAAACTGCCATTGGCCCAAGAGATTTCACTGTCAATAAGCGTACCGACGGCGTCCATAATCCGGATTTCCACGTATCGGGGTGTGACAGTCCCTGTTGCGTTGCGCAAGCTGCCGTTGATGCGAGTGACTGCGGTATTGAAATTGACAACTTGACCTGAGGTGCTCAAATCTGTTGCTGGATTTTGTTGGCCGTAGGCATATACATCATAAATGTCCGGAAGCAACCAAAGTGAGTAATCACCCAAATTGTTTGTTCTGATGCGGTTGGCGGCGGAGCCGTTGATATCTATTACTACCCGTGTATTTGTTTGTGGTGTGCCATTTTCCGACACATTGCCGCTGAGTAGATATCCCGGTTCCAGGGTAAAGTCGATGCTGATCTCATCCCCCGTCGCTAATGTTACCGGTATACCAATATTGCGATTATTGCTGCCGTCAATACCGGCGTAGGTCTCAGAGGCGTATGCCTTAATGGTTTGGTTTTGTGCTTCCAAGAGGTATCGTCCTGCAATGACATTGAAACTGAATTGGCCGTTGGTTTCACTGCGTCCGACAGCGACGACATAGCGGTTGTCGAAATCTCGAATCCTAATTTGAACGCCCTCCAGTGCCGCATTGGTGTCTGCTGCCGTTACTGTGCCGGCAATACGAGCGCCGTTTTCCAGTTGGAGATTAATGCCCGATACCGTGGTCGAACTGTTTACATTGACCACTTCCGCGTCAATAGGGTTATAGGCGACTCCACCGGCGCTATACCACTCGCTGGCCGAACGGGAAGGGTCATTGCTGTCATCGCTTGTATTGACGGCTCCGACAATATAGCTGCCAAAGGGGACGTTGACGCAGTAATTGCCATCGTTCTGGCTGTAGGTTTGGGCACGCATGGTTCGGTCGAGATAGTCTCGCACTTTGATTTTGATATTGGACAAGGGTGCGGCACCGCTGTTGCTGATGTTTCCGCAAATCGTACCCGCGGCCGCCATAGAACTAATTTGGTTGTTTGTGCCAATGTGATTATTGGATTCCTGAACCAAGCGATCTGTCAGCTGTAAGGTTGTGGCCCCTGCGCTTTGGATATCAGGTAGCCTTTCCGCAACCAGCTCATGAATCAGAACAACCTCATTGTTACTTATAACGCTGAGGTCCGCCGTGACATCAGTAATTAGACGACTGGCAGCATCGCTAACGGGGTCCACATCCACTGTGCTTGAATGGATACGGCTGTCCAAATGTCCCGCGCCACCTAATGCCCGCACAATATATTTTACTGCGGGAGCGTCTAACGGTGCGGCCAGTGCATAGCTACCGTTGCCATCGGTGGTGGATGTTGTGATGGGGTTGGGATTGACCAAATCACCATTGGCGTTCACTTCAAATACGCTTACCGTGGCACTGGGTACAGGTGAGACCAGATCGGCGATGGCGGCAGTCACCGGTTTTCCCCAAAGTAAGGTTAGAAGCCTGTCCGTTAGGCGCTCCATTAGGTTTGGTTCCGTAATCGCGATTACACCGTTTGGAGCCTTTACTGTACCAATTATGCTGATAGAGTCATTATCGTTGACCGTAACTACAGCACTGGAACCGGCTCCCAGGGTTGCGCCGGAGACATTGCTCAGAACCACAGAAAAAGATTCGGTCAGTTCCACGGCGGTGTCATCAGTAATGGCAATGCTAAACGTTTTAGTCACCGAGTCTGAATCGCCCCAGCTTAAGGTGCCGCTGTTGGCGGTGTAATCGGATGCAGCGACAGCTGTTCCGTCTTCAGTGGCAAAGTCCACACTGACGCTGCCATCATCACCCGAGGTACGAGTGACGCTGATGAGTAAATCTGCAGAGCTTTCACTGACGCTAAAGGCGGTAACACTCAATTGCAGAACACCCGGTTTAGGTGGGTCATCGCCATTGCCACCGGTGGCCAGGATGGTGAACAGGCCCAGTAGTACAATTACGGTGAAACCGATCCGTTGAAGCAGCTTGCTTGAAAATGTCAGAGGGGTGGAAATGGGATTAATTTTCATGGCACAACCTCCATGGAACTGCATGTGCCGATATCACTTCTGTTATTGGAGAGTGAAACAAGTTTCCTGCCGCACTCCATGTGTTATTACCAATATCGTGCAACGTTTCTATAAACTTACTCTTAGTATGAGTATAGCAAAGGGCTTCTGTGACATTGGGTACGGGCAACTGGGTACAGTGACTATCTTATTGATTAGAAACAAATTAGAGCCTAGTGTATACAGGCTTGACGTAAATCAATTGGGCGCCGAAAAATCAACTCCTCGTGTAATTCTATGGTACATATTTTATCATGCGCTTCTACATCCGGTTTTGGATGCTGATTTGGGGGTCTATCTTATGAGTTTCACCAATCCGACGACCGAAGACATTAAAACACTGCTGCGACAGGCCCAGCGTATCGCTATAGTGGGTTTGTCTCCCAAGACTTCCCGCCCCAGTCATACGGTCGCAAAAGCACTGCAGCAATTCGGCTATGAAATCGTTCCCGTGAGACCGGCTGTGGATCATGTGTTGGGCGAAAAAGCCTATGCCGATTTGATGCAGGTACCGGGCGAAATTCATATCGTGGATGTTTTTCGTCATCCGGACTCCATTGCACCCATTGTCGATGCCTGTATCAAGCGCGGGGTTCCGGTCCTGTGGTTGCAGGATGGGGTGGTTAACGAGATCGAGGCGCAACGGGCTCAAGCCGCAGGCATTACGGTGGTGATGGATCGCTGCATCTACAGGGATAGTGTCAATCTGTTGGGATTGACCACCCGGTAGGCGGTTGGTTTTGTTGAAGAAAGTATTTCGATGGAATAAAAACGGTTGGCAGCCGTTTATTGGACATGGACGCGGCCTGATGTGGCACAGTTTAACCGGAAGGGGGCGTTTTTGTTCAGGACATCGTTAACATCGGAGCAACAGCTACTGCTGGTGGAGTGTATCCCCCATTTGCGGGCCTATGCTCGTTCTTTAAACCGCCATCCGGAATCGGCTGACGATCTGGTACAAGACTGCCTGTCGCGTGCTGTGGAAAAAATGCATCAATGGCAACCGGGTTCCAATATGCGAGCCTGGTTGTTTTCCATTATGCACAATATGCATGTGGATCGCATAAAACGTGATGTTAACGGCCCGACCTTTGTTTCCAGTGATGAATATAGTGCAGTCCTGAGCGCGGTCAGCAGCGGTGCTAATCCTGAGATCGCGCCTATGATGGACGATTTGGAACGGGCCTTGGACGGTTTGGCTCCCGAGCAGCGGGAGGTGATTCACCTGGTGTGTATGGAGGAGTTGAAATACGTGGATGTGGCACATATTCTTCAAGTTCCCGTAGGTACGGTGATGTCACGATTAAGTCGTGCCCGGGAACAGCTGCGGGCTATGATGTTTGATAACAAGCCAAACAATCTGAGGAGGGTCAAATGAGTGAGCAATTAAGACCCGTTTCCGAGGAGGATCTGCATGCGTTTCTGGATGGGCAACTGGATTCAGAGCGGCAAGCACAAGTGGTGCGTTGGCTGGAGGATAACCCGCAAGAGAAAATTCGTTTGCAGCAATTGCGGCAGTTAAACCAACTACTGCAGTTGCGCCACCGCGAACAGCTGGTGCAGCCCATTCCCAGCAGTATGGAACTGGATTTCAATCCCGGTGTAGGCCAAAAACCCTTACTTATTGCTGCGTCCGTTACTTGGTTGCTTATTGGTTTGGTCGTGGGGTGGTTATGGCATGGGGATTTGTTGTCAGAGGAAGGTTTGCAAGTCAATTTGGTCCGTCCTGCTATGGTAGCCCACGCTACATATATACCGGAAGTAGTACATCCGGTGGAGGTGGCAGCGGAACAGGAAGCCCATTTGATTAAATGGCTGTCCAAGCGCCTGGGCGTAACGGTGCATGCCGCTGACCTTACATCATTGGGCTTTAATTTGGTTGGGGGACGCTTGTTGCCCGCAGGTACTGACCCGGCAGCTCAGTTTATGTACGAAAATAATCTGGGCAGACGTTTAACCCTGTACGTGCGCGTCAAAACTGAAGCCGTAGTGGATACTTCGTTTCGGTTTGCGCAAGATCAGGGTATCAGTACATTTTACTGGATCGACGGAAACCTGGGGTATGCTTTGTCCGGTGAGCTGACACGGGAGCATCTATTGCAAGTGGCTAATCTCATTTACCGTCAATGGGAACCATGAACCCGGTTAATGTAAATACCATCCTGCTCACCATCGTAATCCGCCAAGCCAATCGGGGCAGCACCCACAGAGCTGCCCCGAAATGCTCAAAACTTACTTGCCGCTATAGTTCGCAGCCACATATTCCCCGCTCAGGCTCAGAAAAACATATAGGGTTTTTTTACCGGAGTCTTTGATTTTATCGTTGTTAAAACTGATTACCCACTCCAGTTTTTTACCGAACTTTCTTTTCTCCGCCTTAGCGAGTTTAGCCTGGTTCCAACTGGCGTCTATTTTTCCTTTCTTTACCAGCCGCTTGATTTGGGAAAAAGCGGCTTTTTCCGCTTGATCTTGACTCACAGGGCCATGGGCATGCCCGTGGCCGTCATCGTGACCGCTGTCGCCGTGGCTGTGGCCGCCCTTATCGTTATCATGGCCGTGTCCACTGCCATTGTGTCCTTGGCTTTTATCATCATGGCCGTGTCCATCATTGTCGTGACTGTGGCTATGGTTGCCACCGGCCATGACCGGCATGGACACTAGGCCGATTAAAAATAAGCTGATGGTAATTAGCTTTTTCATTTTATGTCTCCTATTTAAAACTTAAAAAAAATTAAAGACTGTCGTGTACATAAGTTTCAGCATCCGCTCCAGCTTTATCCGCGTCCAAGCGGGCGTAATCGCCACTGACCTTTAAAGTCACGGTGACGGCTTTGTTGCTGTTATTTTTCCAATACCATCCATGGGTGCCTTCGAAACTCGCAGTGAGTGTTCCTGTGGATTTGTTTAAAGTATTTTTCTGGAAACTCTGGAATGAACCCGTACTATCCGCAGCCGGTTCCCCGTGAAAATCAAAAAACAAATCTTTACCGTCGGTTTGCCAGGCATAGCTAAATGTGGCTCCTTGGGTTAGGTACAGCTTGTACTCCTTGTCGCCTCGCGCCGGTATCAGCACTTCGATAGTGTCGCTCCATGTAAGCTGGTTTTGATCTACCGGTTCCACTGTCGCTGCAACGGCTGCACCTCCACGCAGTTCTTCATTAGTAGCGTGTTCATAGCCGTGCATTTGCATCAAAAACAAATAGGCTCCTACCACAACCAAACTTGTATTCGTTATGCTGCTGAAAGTCTGGAAAAAGTGGCTTTTGCGCCAGGCGGCGATCAATAATAGCATTATTGCCAGGGCACTGATCTGTCCCAATTCTATGCCCACATTAAAGGAAATAATATTTAGCAAGAGCTGGTCTTCACTCAAGGGCAGTTCCTGCAAACGGGTGGACAGGCCAAAGCCGTGAATGAGCCCCAGGGTGACGATCATAAACATCATATTGGGCGGATTGACGTTAAAATATTTACGAAAGCCGTCCAGGTTGGCAAAAGCAATATAGCTGACACTCAAGCCGATGATGGCGTCAATCAGAAAATAATTGAGCTGGATGGCGTTAAAGGTAGCAAAGATCAGGGTGATGCTGTGGCCAACCGTAAAGGCAGTGACATACTTGGCGATGTCACGAAATGTGGTTAGAAAAAAGATAATCCCAAACACAAAAGCCAGATGGTCATAGCCGGAGAGCATATGCGTGGCACCCAGCCACATATAGCGCAAATTACCGCCGGCGATAACGGCCTGTTTTTCTTCTTCAGACATACCGTGCGCAAAAGCCGCACTGCTGAACAAGAGTAAAATGGCGGCGACAAACCAGAAAAACATAAGCGTATTGTCGCGTTTGGGAAACTGGTGGATTTGAAAATACTTCATCACAGCAAATGCCCTCCCTGTTCCACAGGAGTCACCCAAAAAACGCCTTGCCCCACACCGGCATCCTGGTCGCGTATGTGTGATAAAACCGAATCCACATGCTCATCCTGCAATAAAATATCAACCCGTACTCTGGGTACATGGCCCACCGCATCGTCCTTGGCGGCCAAATAGGATTCTTTTTCAATTTCCATACCATGCCCTTCCACCGCGCTGAAACTAAAGCCCGATACCATTTCCATAGACCGCAACAATGCAGTCAAATCTTGCTGCACTTGAGTGTGCACAATAATTGTGAGTAATTTCATATACTCCTCCTGTATTGCAATAATCTAGAACGGCGCTGCTGCGCCCTAACTGTTTCAATTTCGAGTTACTGCAGGGTAACGGGGGGAGCTCTGGAGGGGGGGGTGAAATGGGGGCGCCAACAACGCCGCTGTTTTCCGGTAACGAAGCGCGCTTGTCGGGACTTGCTGGGTATTTGTAACAGCAAGATCAACACAAGTATCAATGCCAGCAATGGTGCCTTGGGATTCTCCTTGGAAACCACCCCATTCGGACTCACATCACTCTCGGACATCACTTGATCATGGTGTGAATCGTGGGAATCGTCCGAGGATAAATGCGCATTACTGACATGGGTATGGTTAACGGAATCATCACTAAGGACTGGGTCAATATTGTCCTCATGAATATGAACTTGCGAATGCTCATGGGCATGACCCAATTGATGTAAATGCAAGGTGGTCTCCCGAGCACACACCAGGGCCAGGCATACATAGAACACCCAAAAATACAGGGAGAAAGAGGTGTTTTTACCAGACCATTGCATGGCGATAGTTTAGACACATGCTTGGCTAAAGGCAATGAGTAGGGTGTTTTTATAAGTTATTGTTTTATGGAATTATAATTCGCTATTACAATACGGCGCTGCGAATATCTGCACAACTGCAAGGAGTGGTCTAATGTGGGCACGTTTTTGTGCCCACGCAGAAGCAAGCAATGCGATGGACTAGTTCAGCAAATAAGAACTAAAGCTGGAAATTAACTAGTCCTACACGTTTCACCGTGTCACCTGAACGATTTTCGCTACCGATGGAATTCTATTTTCATCGAGTACAAACAGCATATACATACCCGGCGGTGTGGCGCGATTGTCGAAAAAATTGTAGCCCCAAACGACACCAGGCGTTGTATTGTAGGCGTAAACTTGGATACTGCGAGTATTTTGATCAAAGGAGTGTGTCATAGAACCCAGCCCGATTAATACGATTTCGCTTATATTGCTTGTGCCATGGTAAAGCAGTGGGAAAGCTTGTTGATTTTTAATGACATCGGGTGCGTAGTCGATCACAGGGCGAGTGGGTGAGTCAAGGTAGGGCGGAGAATAGATTTCCATCGTGGGTTGTTCATCGTTGATGCCGGTCGCCCCTCCGCTTCGTCCTCCCGCCACCAGTACCCGACCATCCGGAAGCAGCAGGGAAACCGTATGGTAGCCTCGGGGCGTGGCCATTTGTCCTGAGGACACCACTGAAAAGTTCTGTTGCGGATCGATAAGCAAGGCGTTTTGAGGTTTTTGAGTGTTGGCTTTTGGATGTCCGCCCACAACAAAGATTTTTCCATCCGGCAAAATGGTGGTGGAGGGGTGGTGGCGTTCGCTATCCAGCGCGACGCGGTGCGTCCAACCGCCGCCGCCAAAGTCAAAGACATCGGCAGATGCCAACTGGCTATCCCTGCCACCTCCGACCATCATGATGGCACCTGTTTGATAGCCCGATGCGGTTGGATCGAGCCGTAAAGGCAGCATGAGTGTCGAAGCACCATTGCCTCCGTTTGCCGGGCCGGGACGAGGTAAGTTAAATTCGGCAAAGTTTCCCCCCAGTGCAGTATTGGCCTGCATCAAAACCGGAGTGGCCGCTTCGCCAAAAATCACAATGTCTTGACCGGTTTCAGCGCTCCATGGCAATTGGAACACATGTGCGTAATCGGGGTTAAATATGGCTTGTGGCGTTGCGCCCACCGCGGAGATGAGTTCGCGCTCCCCATTGGCGGGGTTGTAAATCTCTGTGCTGATATTCAACTCCACCGCCTCAGGGATGGGAACGGGCGTATTATTGTATTGTTTTTGGACGACGTCATATCCTCCGGTCAATAAAATGCGGCCGTCATGCAGCCGAGTGCTGGTTCCATACCACCTTCCACCGCCGAATTTTGGTCCCGACCCTTTAGATAACAAATAACCGGGAACTCGGTTCCAGCTGTTGGTTGCAGCAGTGAACGTCATATTGTAATTCAGTCCTGACATTTCGGTAGCTGTTTGACCGTCTGCGCCCAGGTAGGCGCTGAACCGAGTACCGGAAAGGGTGAAAAGCCTGCCATCATCCAGCAGGGTGTGTCCGGAACAAAATAGCATATCGAAGACAAAGGCACTGTTGCCCTGGTTGTCGCTGAATACACAAGCGCCGGGTTCGCTACATTCCAAGGGGGCGTTTTCCAAGTCTAGGTGGACTGTGTCGGGGAACGGGGCAAGATTGGGTGGAACAGATAATACGGCCTCAAAAGGACCGTCGGTCGTTACCGTATTTCCATCACGTTGAGCACTGCCAAAAAACATGATACGCCCATCGGGCAACAGCGTGCCGTGCACGGGCGACAAGCCTAGGTCAGGTTGCTGACTGTGCTTCAACTGTATTAACGTTGAAAAGCCCTCGGCCGGCAGCGACGAAGACAGGAACAGAGAAGTTGTAAAGACAAGACCGAGACCAGGCCGCATAATAAACCTCCTTGCTTAATATTTGTAATTGGAAGCGCTATTGATCGCTGTATACGCTTACAAAAGACACTAAATGGTGGCCATTTTGAAAAGGTTTATGAATTGTGGCGGTTAAAATACTATTATTCGGAAAATTATGAAGCAGTATTAAACAAAAACTTGTATCAACGACCACTACGCCGCTTGGTTTTGTATTGCATCACGGTTTCTTGAATAGTCTCAAAGGGCAGTTCATCCAATTGGGAGAACTTGCTAGCCAATTGATCCATCAGTGCTGCAATGTTTTCTATGGATGCGTGCTTTTCTTGTGAACTGTTAAGCAGATTGTGTATGGCCAACAGGCTGCCGTATTGAATCTTCACCCAGGTGTTGTGGGGCACGCTGAGTAAATCGTCTTCCAGGTTCATAGCGGATAAACAGGCTTGTTTGAGTTTTCCATACAGTTCCAGGCAACGAGTATGGGCTGCGGTATCCTGGCAGGCGTATTCGGAGCCGCCGCGGCGGACGATCTCCTCAGCATGGCAGCAGTCGTAATCCTTTTTGATCTGCGGCGCACTGAAAGGGCAAATAAGATCAGTCATAGTATTAGCTCCTTAGTATGATTTCCTTAATATCAATTCAATAGCAATAGGGCAGCAATCGATCTGTGCGTTTTGCATAGTGTTCGTATTCCGGGAAATGCAGTTTTAAATACTGCTCTTCAATGGCAATAATTCGCAATACAAAAACCAAACCGGTCAGTGCGCACAGCAAAACCAATACCGAGCCGGACGCCAGAGCCAGGCCGAAACTGACAAACAGGTTAAACAAATAAACCGGGTGGCGAACGAGATGGTACATGCCTTGGGTCAGCAAAGTAGCGGGTATGTAAGCGTCAAAGGAGGGGGAGTAGTTTTGTCCCAGTTGGCGAAACGTTTTTTGTAAACCCAGAAAACCCATGAAGACCATCATGCTGCCCCACAATTGCATGAAGCTGCTATCGTGTAGTTTGAGCAGCCATGGTGCGTCCAGCCAGAGGCTCAGTAAAGTCAAAACCATGCTGCCGACGAACAGCGATTTACTAATGATTCCGAAACCCTTAAGTGACGGCGCGGCGAGGCGTGTTTGGGCATAGTGCCGCCGAGCTCTTTTACGAGTGTAAACCAGGCTCATGCCGGCAAAGACTGTGCTCACCAGCAGTGTTGCGGTGAGACGTGCCGCTTGGTCTAGCCCAGCACTAAATAGCTCAGCAGTGAACATAAAGCACCACCCACAATAAAGGCCAATGCGCCGGTTTGCAGGACTTTGGATTTGACCGCGTGTACCAGCATGGGGTTGGAAAAAGGGTCCAGGCTGTTGTGGGCTCGGAGCACTTTCCAATCCCCAGCGCTTTTTTTCATGACCACGGTCCAGTGGGAACTGAACGTAAAGGATTGGCCGCGCTTGTCCACCATGGTATTTTCCGAGTTACCGGTACACACGGCAATGTCTCCCAGAAACAGGGACGGTTGCGGGTTCAACTGCGTGGTAAAGCTGCCATTACCCACCATTTCCTTGCGGGTCAAGTCCCATTGTTTGCTGAATGCGTCAAAATCGGCAAAGCTGCGATCAGTGAAAGAGACATAGGAAAACTCCGGGTCCGTATGGGGACGCAACGCTTCTATATTGTTGCTTGCCACCGCTTGTTCAAATACGACCTGTATGGCTCGCAGTTTCTCGCGTTCGGATTCGTTCAGATCTGTTTTCTGCGCTTCCTGTAGGTCCATAGGGACTCCTGGTCTTCGTGGGTTTTACAGCACAGGATACAGTGAAAATGCCAAAATATTCCGATTCTGTACTGAGTTTTTCAAATCCGGCCGATTCCACCAATTGATCCATTTCTGACTGAATGCGGCGGCGCATGGTCCAGGCTTGTCCGTGGCGGTTGTTCAATACCCGGCCGATCATTTCTATCTGTGGATGCCAGGGTTGTCCGGTGTAGACCAAATAGCCTCCCTCATCCAACAATGTGTAAAGTCTGCGAATGACATTATGGATCTGATGATTGTTTTCATATAATTCAAACAAACCTGAGATTACAATTACATTGGGTCTGGGCGAAAAGGTTTCCTGTTGAAACAGCGTGAACACATCGGAGTTGGAATAGCTGACGTGTTCTGCTTGCATCTCTTGTTGCAGTTGTTGCGCTTGCGCTATGCAGTTTTGATCCAGGTCGTTTAAGTGTAAATAGATAGTAAAGTTTTGCTGTTTTTGCACTTCAAACAAATAACGTCCTACGCCGGATGCTACATCCAAAATGGTCGGGGTTTTGCCCCGGCTGTGCATCATTTCGCTGAGGTTTAACAAGGTTTGCTGTAGATGTGCTTTACGCAGGCGTATGCCTCGCCAACCTATGGCGTTTAAATAGATGCGGTCCAGCAACGGGCCAAGCAAATAAGCACCGCCGGCTTGATTGCGGTAGACATAGTCCAAACATAAGCCGGAGTCAAAACCGCTTTGTAAGCCTGTGCGTATACCATGGCTGAGTGGGCCTAAACGGTGAAACAATTGCCGGTAGAGAGTGTAATAGACATGTTTTATCCGTGTTGGCTTTGATTGCAGTTGTTCATACTCGCGCACCGTGTGGTCTTTGGCTTGAGGCATGACGGCGGGTAGTTGTTTTCCATCTTGTTGGTACAGCAGATCAAGAAATTTCTGCGTTGCCTGAGTCAGAATGTGTTGTTCTTTTTCGTGAAATACGGCATGGCGGAAATTTTTCAGTATAACCTGTTTTTTAATGCGGCTGCTGATACCGTGAAGGAACGTACTGTGTTTACGATTGTCAACTATATAGTCCTTTTCTGCGGTAAACAGTAGAACCGGTACTTCAAAATCCTGTAGACGTTGAAAACAGTTGTTTGCGGCATCGAATAAACCGACTAACACATTGACGCCGATTTGCCGGGTAATCAAAGGGTCATCGTCATACGCTTTTGCTTCTGCACGATCACGGGTCAGCAGGCCGGAGCGTACGTAACTGCTGACAAACAGGTGTGGCGAAAACCGCTTAAATACGCGCAGAAAGGGTAGTGCGAAGGGAATGTACAGTTTAATGGAAAACGCCGGAGCGCCCAGAATACAACCCTTGACGTTAGCGCCATAGTTAAGAATCCAACGCACCGCCATCACCGAGCCCACGCTATTGGCTACCAAAACCGTATCGCGCACTTGGATTCCATAGGTTTGACGAATATGGCCTGCAAAACTGTTGAGATCTTTTACCCACACATCAAAGTTTTCCGCCCAGGCACGTCGACCTTGGGAGCGACCGTGACCGCGTAAGTCAAAGGCAAAACACCAGTAGTTGTTGTCGCTGACACGATCAGCAAAATCCACAATACGACCGGAATGCTCGTGGCCGCGGTGCAGAAAAAGTAAGGCATTGGTACCGGGGCCTTCAGGTGTTTTAAACCTGTAAAACAGTTTTAAACCGTCAAAGCTGTGAAAGGTGGATGTTTGCCAGCGTGACATACGTGATATAAAAATTAACCCAGCAAACTCAGACAAAGCCCAAAACCCGGGGCGGTAAGTGTAAGGCTGTCGATGCGGTCCAGCAAGCCACCGTGGCCCGGCAGAGAAGCGCCACTATCTTTGATGCCTGATAAACGTTTGTAGTGGGAAAAACATAAGTCGCCGGTGATGCCCAATACGGAGATCGTGAAACCAATCAGCAGTGCGGTGGTTTTTTCTATGGCTAAAAGCATGGGCAGGGTAGCGCCGGTAAGTAGTACCGTGAATACAATACCCCCCAGTGCACCCTGGAGCGTTTTGTGGGGACTTAAAGTGGGCGCCAGAGGTGTGCGTCCCCAAAGCTGTCCGCAAAAGTATTGGGCAATATCGTTCAAGGCGGTCAGTAAAAATAAATACAATAAGATCAAGCCGGGTTCATAAGCGGCGCTTTGGCTCCATTGGGCGATGAGCAAAACCGATTCAATGGCGGTTAAACAAAACAACAATAAAAAACTAAAACGCAATCCGGGCGCTGGTAGTAACAGGAACCCTGCCAATAGCAATAACGGTAGGGCAAAGTGAATGGCCGATGGTTGCAGATTGGCATAGAATCGGGTGGTTAATAACAGTGATACCAACATCAGGCATGCGACTAACGCAGGGTGGTAATTTATTTTTTCCATTCGCAACAGTTCCAGCCAGGCCCAGCAGACCAAAGTAAAAATCAAGGCTTGTAGGGCCCAGTCACCGTAATAAAACACGGTTATACATATTGCGCTGATGATCCACCAAGTGTGGATGCGGCGACGGTTGTTGAACAATTCCGGGGACGGTCGACTGCGTAGTCGGTAGGACACAGTGCAGGCTGAAATAGTGAGTAATAGCAGTATGGCTATGGATAGTGCCAACATTCAGTTTGCTTCCAACAAGTTTAAACGGTTGGTAAAAGTCAATAAGGCCAGCACAATACCTATCCAAATATATGTTTGAACGAGCCAATGACTTTGAGATAAGACCAGCAATAAGACGGCCAATACTCCCAGATAAACGGCCCGGTCACTTTTGCCGAAGGGCCCTTGATTGGGTCGTTGTCCTAAAGCGGGTATTAACGCCAGGCTGGTAAATTCAATCAATAGCCCCAACAGCATGAGCAGTGCCCATGGTATTATGTGATTGGATAGCAGAATCAAAAATCCGCCAAAAAGAAACAAATCGGCTATGACATCACCCAGTTCGTTGAATACCTGACCTTTAGGGCTGCAACTGTTGGTGTGTTTGGCCACCATGCCATCCAGGGCATTTAACGCCATGCGCAGAAGCAGAAAAAAAGGTAATAGAATGAGACCCAGGGTAGCCGTCATTTGTAAAACAATCAGTTGTAAAACAAAGAGCAGTGAAAACAACACGCACAGTGCTACAGTGGCTACCGTGATTTGGTTAGCTGATACTCCGTGAGAAATTAACCGATCGCGCAGGGGCAGTAACAGGGTCTGAAACCCTGATTTCCATGCATAGGTGCTGAATTGACGGGCAGAAATTTCCTTGTCCATTGCCACTTGTGGGGTATGAGTGAAAAATAATTATACACACAAACGTGCGCAAGAGGCGATGGAATTGATCCTGTCTATTGGGTTTTCCAGATCGACGGGGGATCCGGTTAGGTCCTTGTGGCGAGAGTGGTGGATTATTGATCAGTTTGTGTTTGCTATTGAGATGCGCCCGTTTCATTGAGGGTCTAGCGTAGCGACTTCCAGAATCGATTGGCAAACTGCCGCCTATGGTCTTCTTGCTGTAGTTTTTTCATACCCATGGCCAGAAAGAATGCAACCGCATCTTTTTGAGCCTTTACCAACAAACCATCACAATGTTGTTTTTGTGCGGCCACTTCAGCCCAATGAAATAGTTGAGTACCTATGTTTTTCCTCTGCAGCCTCGTGCTTACATAGATGCCGTGTAACAATAAAGCCGGTTTCTGATCGGGCGTGTCTTTGGGATCGGCGTTTTCCCAGGCGGCGACGCCAATGACATGTTTCTGTTCATCTTCAGCCACCACCATGTCCAGGTGTTGAACATCGATGTCATTGTAGCGGTAACTGGATAAGGATAATCGCTTCACCCGTTCCGGCAGATTCCAGCTCATAACGGCGCTTTCGATTACCCGGTTTATGGCCTCTAAATCAGCCGGGTGAGCCGGCCGTATGTGCAGTTTATCCGAGCTCATGGTGCTTATTGTTTAGCTCTCTTGTTTGTTCATGCGTGCTCATGCCAGGAAAGGCCATCATCCACCGGGTGCAGAATTTCATCCTGTGTGACCGGCGTTTTCATAGTGACTAACTCCTCGGCGCTGCTGGGGTGAATGGCAATGGTGGCATCAAAGTCGGCTTTACTGGCACCCATTTTTACAGCGACGGCAAAACCTTGCAATATTTCATCGGCATTGTCACCAATGATATGCACGCCCACCACTTTTTCATCACGACCGACGCACACCAGTTTCATGGCCGTGGTCACACCATGCTCTGACAGGGCGTGGCGCATGGGGGTGAATTCCGCCTGGTAAACAGTAAGATCATCACCGAATTTTCGCCGCGATTCGAGTTCAGTTAAACCAACCGTGCCAATCGGCGGGTGTGAAAACACCACGCTGGGTATATTGTCATAGTCGACTTTGCTGTTGGGTTCGTGATTAAACAAACGTTGGGCTAATTTGCGACCGGCGGCGATAGCCACAGGTGTTAAAGCAGCTTTTCCGGTGACGTCGCCAATGGCGTAAATACCCTCCACATTAGTATTTTCATACTTATCGACCGGAATGTTACCGTTGTCCAGGGTGTTAACACCGGCGGCCTTTAAATCCAGGTAACGGGTGTTTGCCACGCGGCCGGTGGCCCAGATGACTGAATCATAGCCGAATAAGGTTTGGTCGTCGTCGGAGCTAATGGATATGCATTCGCCATCTTGAGTCAGCGCGCTGACCCGAAATTGCGAATGAACACGTATCCCTTGTTTTTGCATTTCCTGACTTAATACACGGCTCACCAGTGTATCGAAACGGGGTAACAATTCGCTTTGCACAATCAGGGAAACATTCGAGCCCAAGGCACGCAGGACTCCGGCCAGTTCCACACCTATATAGCCGCCACCAACAATTGCGACACGTCTGGGTTGCTGTTCCAGCTGAAAAAAGCCATCGGAACTCATGCCCAGCTCAGCGCCGGGAACCGAAGGTATGCGCGGCTGGCCGCCGGTGGCAATCACTATATGATCGGCGCCGTAGTGGTGCCCATTGACCTCCACTGTGTGAGCATCTATAAACCGGGCGTACCCCTTAATGTGGTCGATTCCGCTGTCGACAATGTAGCTGTCCCAATAAGCGTTGATATTGCGTATGTATTGCTCGCGAGCAGAGACTAAACGGGCCCAGTCAGTCTTACCCCGTTGCGCCGGAATACCAAAGGCAGTGGCGTCATCCACCGCATGAGCCAGATTGGCGGCAATCCACATGATCTTTTTTGGAACACAACCGTTGTTAACACAAGTACCACCTATTTTATTGCCTTCGATAATGGCGACTCTTTTACCCAGTTGTGCGGCAGTCTCGGCTACGGCCAGCCCGCCGCTACCGCCGCCGATAGCGATCAAATCATAGGGTGTATTCATGCCAAACTCCGGTCGCTCATCAATGCAAGGATTATCGATTCAGAATAATGATAAGTACAATCGTTTATTAGTATGAAAAACATAGGTATTACCAATTTACCTCTTAGCCTTAAAGCTATGGGGCGTATAGGCCGAAGTAGCCAGTGAGTGTGCAATTTAAATGGTCCGGTCGAGGTAGAAATGTCTTTTATAAACAAGCTCTTGCTGGCTTATTTAAGCCTGAGCCTGTTGGCTTGTGGTGGCGTAGACAGCAAACGGATGATGTCCCCGAGCAGCATAATCGCGGGAAAACAGCATGTCATGTTGGTATTGAAACAAAAGGGCGTGAAGGATGGCGACGAGATCGTTGTCCGTTTTGGCAGTCACTCTCTGTATGAAGGTCGATACGACCGCAAAGGCTCATCAGGGGATAAACTCAGCCTGTTGACACAAGTTGCACACAATCATCGAAGCTATCTCAATTTATCGTACGACAGTATTCGTGCCGTGTATCTGCCGCGTGAGGCCGAGGCGGTAAAGCGCAAAATGGCTGAAACCAAACAACAGCACTTGAGCGAAAATCTGCTGCGCGAAGGTATTCGTGATAATCAGGGCGATAAAGTCCGCCAGGCGGTGAAGCAGGGCGCGGCCCTGAATCCGAACACGTACCGCACACCGTTGCTGGAAGCGGCGAGTATTGAAAACCGCGCCGATATTATTCGGCTGTTGGCGCGACTGGGTGCAAAGCCTAACCATACGGACAAGAATGGGCGTACACCCTTACATGCCGCCATCCAAATGCAGCACTTTGACAATGCGCGGGCTTTGATCGAGGCCGGGGCGGACCCTATGTTTCGTTCTTCGTCCAACGGTCTGCCGCCAGCCGTTGAGGCATTTACGGGTTTGCGCTGGGCCAACAAAGAGCAGCTAGAGGCCATAACGGCGTTTGTGGACTATCTTGTGAAAGAAAAACACGTCGACCCGAACGTGCAGTGGGAGGACCCGGTTTATAAGGCAGACAACGCTCTGGGAATGAGCAATGAACGTTTGCTGTTGTTGTCTCAAAAAGATTGCTTGGCCTTATTGGATAAGCATTCCGTACAATATGAACTGTTGGACAACACCAAGGGCGTTGGTATTCCATTGCGGTTGAAATCCACAGTGGCCGGTGTGGCTTATCGTCACACCGGGAACTCCAAAAAATTTTCCGTTATGGATTGTCGGCTGGTGGTTGCTTTAATTGGTATCGGGCCCGTATTGCAAAAATACAATATTGTGGACATACAACACATGCGTGCTTATGCTCCCGATGCGCGCATCGGCGGCAAAGGCAATGTCAGTGGTCACAGTTTTGCCTTGGCTATCGATTTTGCCGTGGCAACCACCTCGGAGGGTGACGAGTACAGTGTGGTAGAAGATTGGACGGATCGTCGCCGTGGGGTCAGCCCTTGCGAAGCGCAAGACGGCGATGGTGAAAAACAAATCCTGTTGCGTCAACTGATATGCGATATTAATAAACAAGGCTTGTTCCACTGGGTATTAACACCGCATTATAACAAAGCCCACCACGACCACTTTCACATCGAATTGCGTGACGGTGGCGGTGAGTTTATGTCATAAAGAAGAGTAGTTTCAGTAACAATAGCTCTGTACAAATCGTTTGAGGATTTCCTGTGCATACGGGGTCGGTTTTCTACTCACCTGTTGTTTTAATTCCTCTGCTTCATGAGGCTCGAAATAGCCGTGATGTTGGTAGACGTCAATTCGCAAAGCAAATTCTTCCGCGTCACCTTCGGGATGAAATTGAGTGGCATAAACGTTTTTGCCCACACGAAACATTTGCACCGGGCAGTCCTGCCCGGTCATCAGTAAGGTGGCGCCTTCGGGCGTGGAATCCACCGCTTCTTTGTGGCCCAGCAATACGTCAATTTGAGGCGGGAACCCTTGCAGTAGTTTGTCGAGACGACCCGCTTCAGTAATGGTTAAGGTCACGCAGCTGACCGGCTCACCATAGCGGGTGGAAATAGACGTGCCCAGATAATTACCCAAGAGACCGTTGCCGGAACAAGCGCCTAAAAATGGAAAGTCCCGGCTCACCACTTGCTGTAGCAGCCGATTAAAATCCGCTTCTATTTTTTTCTGGATCTCTGACTTTTTGTGTTCCGGCGTGCTGATGTCAAACGGACTGCCGCCAACGATAATGGCGCAATAATCATCTAAGTTGAGATTATCCGGGATGCCGTGCGTTTCGATGCGTATTCTGTGCGTATCCTCACTATCTAAACCACCGTACTTCAACAAACAGGCGTATTCGCTGTCGGAAGTTGCCGTTTCGGGGCGCAGTTGTAAAATCAGAACGGGTTTGTTGGTTGCCATGGTTGTATTATTGCAGCTATGGCATAGAAAAACGATATCTCTCCACCTCGGTATATTGTGGCGGCAAAGTCGATGCTTGACTATAAAGTAAAAGCCCGGCTATACACTAAACTGCGGTATATGCCGGGCTTTTTGCAGTGATAAAGCGATTATCGTGTCACGGTAATGCTTACCTGGTCCGTATCGGTGACACCGGCGTCATCTGTGACGGTCAACTCAAACACCAGCACGCGAGTTTTTCCTCGACGAGTTCCGGGTGCAGTAAATGAAGCTACAGGGCTGTTGGAATTCTGTATGCTGACGCTTCTGCCGGAAACCTGTTCCCAGCGATAACTGATAATGCTGCCGTCGCTATCGCTGGAGTTTCTGCCATCCAGTGTTACCGTGGTTTTTTGAGTTACGCTCTGGTCTGGCCCGGCATTGGCAGTAGGGGCTTCATTGGCCGGAGCCGGGTCGGGGGTCGGTTCCGGTGCAGGATCGGGTGTGGGTTCGGGTGTGGGTTCGGGTGTAGGTTCCGGTGTAGGTTCCGGTGTAGGTTCCGGTGTAGGTTCCGGGGCCGGCTCAGCACCACCACCGCTGCCGTTTGCAATGGCCCAAAGTGACACATAGGCATCTTTGTCTCCGCCATTAAAGGATGTGTCATAAGCCCCTTGAGTTACCGGAAAAGAGGCGTCAGCGGAGCCCGCAAAATAGACGTTGCCGTTTGCCGTTAAGTGCGTGGCTCCAACCAAGGCTGGTGTGTCAAGATAGCTGCTGTACAACAACCCCGTCATGCTTGCGTTGAACCTGGCAACAAAAGTGTCACTGCTGCCGGATAAGGAACCGGACTCGGCATCATTGGTCGTAGGAAAGTCAGAAGAGGCCGTGCTGCCTAACAGTAAGTAAGAACCGCTGGGCTCATAATAGATCTTGCCGATAACCTCAGCTTTTGTTCCGCCAAAATAACTTAAAGTATTGGTGGTCTGCAGGTCCAGCGTATATTGAGCAATGAAACCGTCGGCGGTTAAATAGTTGGTGGTGCCAGTGGGATTGCAGGCGCCGTCCGTACCGCAACCCGAATCATAGGCATTACCCGTTACCGGCAAATTGGGGTCGCGTGAGGAGCCGACAATGGCAACGGCAGTATCATTAACGGCCAATGCACTGATGGTGTTGTTGTAGCGATATGAAATGCCACCAAATGAACTGCTCAGGTTGGCATCCAGACCGATTACGGCGGCACCCACAACAACATCGCCCACCGAAATGGCGTATACATTGGAATTGCTGCCTACTGCAATATCATTACCACCGGATCGACCTAAATACGTGGCCGCCATAATATTAGTAAGTCCCGTTTCCATTCGCACAATATAGCCGTAATACTTTGGCGTACTAAAACTGCCCGAAGGGTCACAAGAACCATCACCAGCGCAGGTGCTGTCCCAGGAACTCTCATTGGTGGGAACGTTGGGTGAATTGGTGCGGCCACTAATATACAAGCTGTTATTGGCCAGTAACAGTTTCCTTGGATAGGATTTGCTGCTAATGGGAATGCTGCTCACTAAAATCGTGCTCAAATCATTGCTGAGCTTGGCAACAAAGGTTCCGTTACTATAAGGACTTGTATCGATACCGCCACCTACAATTGGAAATCCCGTGGCAGAACCGATGGCAATACCGGCGACATAGACATTGCCGCTATCGTCCACTGCCAACGCATCGCCCGTATCCGGTCCTGTGCTGCCCAGGAAGGTAGCGGCCTCCAGCGTAGACAAATCGGCGCTGAATTTGGCCACATAAGCATCGTAATAGCTGCCTTGATAAGTGGTAAACCCCGTGGTTACCGGAAAGTCGGTTGAGTCGGTGGTGCCGGTGATAAAAACTGACCCATTGTGTTCTACGATGTCGGCGACACTTTCAAAATCACTAATTGACGACGTATTGGTGCCACCGATAAACGTTGCTGCCAACAACGGATCGATGATCAATTCTTTGGATGGGTCATATGCGCCTACCCGGAATCCATAGCTGTTTTCATGAACCGTATAGGCTACGTCTACAGGGACTTGTTGATTATTAATCACCTGGAACGCAACCGGTGCGGTAAATGTTACTGCACCGATGTCGGTGTTTAACACCAACTGCTTGTGTTCGTTGATCTCAAGCGTGTCGACGCCGTCAACTTGAAGTCGAATCTGTTCCACGTTGGCATGGGGTTGGACATAAAACAGTTTTTCGATATTAGCGCTTTTCGCTTGCAGTTGTACCTTAATGCCTGGGTAGGCATTGTTGAGTCTTACGTTTTCAAAGCTCGATACCGTAGACTGCCAATCGCGCCGCTTCCCTACAAAGTAATTGATGTTCGCCTTGGAAGAGGCTCCTCCCTCGGGCGTGATTTCTCTTGCACCAAGCAATTTTTCCTTAATAACCCAGGCATTGCTGCGATCGGCCTGTGTTGTTGGCAGCGAATAAATGAGCTCTCCCTGCTTATTGATAAACACGGTACCGCCGAAGGTTTTTGCATAATAGGCAACGTCCTGATGTTGTTGCCCCTGGTTTTTGATAAAAGGGATGGTTAATTTGGAAAGTTGATTATTTTTTTCTGCACTTGTGGCTATAGGAATCGTTTTAGCGAAACCCGTACTACAAAAAACCGCTGTGATACAAACCGCAAAAACATGCTTAGCTACCATCACACACCCTCCGTAGAATTTTAGATAGTCATGGATCTTTCTGGATCCAGAACTATCGCTGAAACAATTTACGGGAAGGTCACGAATTATTCACAAAAGTGTCGCAGGATGTAGCCATGGCGAACCATGACTAAGGAAAAATGGCACTAACTTTCCATTTATTGGATCAGGGTTCGGGCAACGACTTGCTGAAGGTGTGTCACATAGTGTTTCTGTTTCCAGCCACATTCACGGATAAGTAATTCCCAATTGCATACGGATAATAGTGTCCACAACAGCTCGGTGGCGGTTGCCGTGGACCAGTGTGGTTGTAAGTGTCCTTCGGATTCGATTGTTTCAATGGTGAGTTTGCAGACTTCGCGCAGGCAATGCATGCCGTTGTCCCATGCGGCAGCCATGGCTTCATCACTGTCTTTGCCTGCGAGCATGGCCTTGGCCATGCCGTAAATCTCCGGAATGTAATTCCCCCAGGTATCCACCAGGGCCATGAGCATGTCCTTACCACTGGAGCTTTGCTGTAATTTCGCCAAGCGTTTATCCAGACCCTTTAATTCATCGACATAGGCCATGGTGGCAATGAGCAGGTCCGTACGGGTAGGGAAGTGCAGATACACGGCCTGTCGTGAAATACCGACCTGGCGGGCAATATCACTCATTTTAACTCCCTGGCCCAGTTGCTGTTCCAGCAACTGCCAGGTGGTGTAGAGGATGCGGCTGCGAGTATCGGCTGGTTCACTTGACATGCTGTAAAGTCTAGATTACGCTTTACACTATGTCAATTGACACGGTGTCAAGTGACAATCCAAAAAGTAATCCAATGAAAAGTGATAAGCCTTTGAAAAGGAGAAAGTGTCCGTCCCGGTGCTTTTACCGATGGTGACTATACCGGCGCCTATCGCCAAGGATTCGCCGCAACAGACCGGACGACAAAACTAAAAATCTCCAGACAGGATGTGGCCGACTTCATCCTCAGGCAATTGAGTGATAAAACCTACTTACATCAATCGCCGGGGATATCCTATTAGTCTTACATTGCATTAGCTCTCATGTCCTGTCCAGCCTCGTTTATGGCGAGGCGTGGAGACCATGGATGACATAATGCCTTGCGACTTCGGTCGATCTAATCGCAGCCGCTAGGTATTCAGCGGACTAAATTACACGATGCTATCATTGCTTGCACTATTGTGCAGGAGTGCTATCATTGATATCAGTTGTTTTGTGTTGGAGTATTAATATGGCGCGGCTATTAGTTAGGGACTTAGATCCAGAAATAGCGAAAGCACTCAAAAAGCAAGCTGCAAAACATGGTCGTAGCGCGGAAGCTGAGCATCGAGAAATACTAAAACAAGCGCTGCTAGGCCCTAAGAAAAAATCGTTTGCCCAGGTTCTGTTATCAATGCCGAATGTAGGGCAGGACAGTGATTTTGAGCGAGTGGATGACTCTGAGAGCGACAGTGTATTTAATTGATACCAATGTTATTAGCGAAATCCGCAAGAAACAAAAGGCGAACAAAGGTGTACGGCGATATTTCGACTCAGTCATAAATAGCGAAGATAAGCTATACATCTCTGTAGTCAGTATCGGTGAGTTAAGGCGTGGGATTGAATTGATCCGCCATCGTAGTGATATTCGGCAAGCTAAGCAACTCGAAAAATGGCTGCAAGTGATCCTGGAAAATTATCAGAATAATATATTGGATATCAATGAGGATATTGCTCAACTATGGGGCAAACTAAGAGTGCCGCATCCGGAAAATGCGCTGGACAAGCTGATAGCAGCGACAGCACTCATTAACGGATTAACAGTTGTAACAAGAAATACTAAAGACTTTAGCAAAACCGGGGTGACTGTCTTGAATCCGTTCGAAGAATGATTAGCATCTATTATGGCTGCGAAGATAACCAGCAATAAACATTTACCCCAGCCTCAGTGGTAATGAAATTTTACTCACGCTATATCTTCTCTAAGGAAATGACGAGGCTAAAAAGTTACTTGTGAAAATAATTTACTATCAGCAAGTTACAATGGTGCCGAGGAGAGGACTTGAACCTCCACGGGGTTTCCCCCACTAGCACCTGAAGCTAGCGCGTCTACCAATTTCGCCACCTCGGCCGAGGACGGGAAAGGGCGCCACTGTACCGGGAGAGGGCACGCTTGTCAATATTTGGGAGGGCTGCCGGGGCGGGGGAACGGGTTGTGACGGGGGGTGTGAGACAGGGGATTTTTCCAATGCCTGCTCCTATACTTACTATATGTGTATATGTGCTTAAGAGTCTGTATAATCGGCGCATTGCCGGAGCTTGTCCGGGTCTTGCCACACTAAACCCGCTACAACAGCTCACTACAACAGGCCATGATTAGGCCACTACAAACCGGGCGGATTTCCAAACAGAGCCTCCGATGACAATTCTATTGTGAACTCATACGAAATCCAACGACAAACGAAATTCAAAATAAAGAGAAGAATTTGACTAAGGACCAACACGCCGAACGCGAGGCGGAAAAGTACGAACGTCCCATTCCCAGTCGGGAATACATCATGGAAATCCTGGCTCAGAAAGGGCGGCCGCTGTCACGGGAACAATTGGCACAAGCTTTGGAGCTCGAAGAGCCCCAGGACCTGGACGCCTTGCGGCGGCGTTTACGCGCCATGGAACGGGATGGACAGTTAATACGTAACCGTAAAAAAGGATACGGGCTGGTGGATAAAATGGATCTGGTGCGAGGCCGGGTTTTGGCGCATCCGGACGGATTCGGGTTTTTGGTGCCGGATGAAGGTGGTGAGGATTTGTTTTTATCCGGGCGGCAAATGCGACAGTTGTTCCATCGCGACAAGGTGCTGGTCCATGTGGCCGGGATCGATCGACGCGGGCGCCGCGAAGGGGCGGTGGTGGAGGTGCTGGAACGCAATACCCATCATGTAGTAGGACGCTATTACCAGGATCGGGGTCTGGCCTATGTGACGCCGGACAATAAACGCGTGACTCATGAGATTGTGATTCCGCAGGAAGACAGTGCCGGTGCCAGGAACGGCCAGATTGTGGTGGTGGAAATTGTGGAGCAGCCGACCATGCGGCGTCAGCCCATCGGTCGGGTGATGGAAATACTGGGCGAGCACATGGCGGCGGGTATGGAAATTGATGTGGCGATACGCTCCCATGACATACCCTTTGAATGGCCGCAAGCGGTGACGGATGAAGCGGATGCCATTGGTCCTTTGGTACAGGATTCGGCTAAAAGCGGCCGCGAAGATTTACGTGAGCTGCCCCTGGTCACCATAGACGGAGCCGATGCCAAGGATTTTGACGATGCGGTGTACTGTGAGCCGGCGGGTAATAACTGGCGTTTGTTTGTTGCCATTGCCGATGTGGCTCACTATGTACGGCCCGGCTCAGCCTTGGACGATGAAGCTCAAAACAGGGGGAATTCAGTGTATTTCCCCGGCCGAGTCATTCCTATGTTGCCCGAAATTTTGTCCAACGGTTTGTGTTCCTTAAGACCGGAGGTGGATCGTCTCACCATGGTGTGTGAAATGCTGGTGAGCAACAGCGGTAAAATCAAATCACACCGGTTTTATAATGCCGTCATTCGCTCCCATGCCCGTTTAATCTACGACGATGTGGCCGCCCTGCTGGCTGGGGATGCGGCGTTGCAGCAAAAGTACTCGAATTTGGAACCGCACCTGCGCAATCTTTATTCCCTATATCACGCTTTAGTGAAACAACGCAACATTCGCGGCGCGATCGAATTTGAAACCACCGAAACCGTAATTGAGTTTGGTGAAAATAAAAAAATCGAAAAGATTCGGCCGCTGGTTCGCAATGATGCCCATAAGATTATTGAAGAGTGCATGATTGCCGCCAATGTGTGTGCCGCGCAGTTTCTGTCTGAAAACGATATGCCGGTGTTATACCGGGTTCATGATGTTCCCAAGCTGGAAAAGCTGACCGACTTACGGGATTTTTTGCGCGGTTTTGGTTTAACTTTGGGGCGAGGAGAAAAACCGGAAGGCAAAGATTACACCCGCTTGCTTGAACAAATCCAAGGCAGGCCGGATTGGCATTTGATTCAAACCGTGATGTTACGCAGTTTGAACCAGGCTGTGTACAGTCCGGACAATGTGGGCCACTTTGGTTTGGCTTTGGAAGAGTACGCTCACTTTACTTCACCCATACGTCGCTATCCGGATTTATTGGTGCACCGCGCTTTAAAACATGTGATTGCCGCCAAACCGCCGCAGCGATTTTTCTACAACCTGGGTGATATGCAAAGCCTGGGGGAAAGTTGTTCCATGACCGAACGTCGCGCAGATGAGGCTACCCGGGATGTGGTGGATTGGCTCAAGTGCGAATACATGATGGACCGAGTGGGGGAAGTTTTCGACGGTATCGTAACCAGTGTTACCAGCTTTGGGTTGTTTGTGGAGTTGGAAAACATCTATGTAGAAGGTTTGGTACACGTGACCTCCTTGAAAAGTGACTACTATCATTTTGACCCGGTCCGTCACTGCCTGTTGGGGGAGCGTAGCAACACCAAATATCGACTTGCCGACCGGGTGCAAGTACAGCTGGTACGCGTGGATCTGGACGATAAGAAAATCGATTTTGAATTGGTCAGTGATCTTGGCCCTGCTTCGGCAGATTCATTGAAGACTCGTGAGGAGTTGCAAAAGTCATCCAAGCGAGGCAAAAAAGACAAAAATAAAGATAAAAAGAAGGACAAAGCCAGAGACAAAGGCAAAGGGAATTCCCGCACGAAAAAGAAAACTGCAGCGGCGAGAAATACACCAAAGAAAAAAGCGCCCAAGCAGGCGGGCAAAAAGTCTGAACCGCAAAAAACTTCCTCAAATGCCGAAAAAGAGACCTCGAAAGGGACTAAAGATGGTGCTAAGAAAGGGGCTAAGAGGGTCAGAAAGGCGGTACCCAAAACCAAACCGAAAAAGACGGCATCAAAAAAGGCTGGGGTCAAAAAAGCCAGAACGCCTAAGTCTCGTGGAACCCCATAATGTCCGAGGTGTGGGTCTATGGTATACACGCTGTTCAGGCGGCTTTAAAAGCCAATCGGGTAGAGAGTCTGTGGCTTGATCGCAGTCGTCATGACAAACGGATGACCCAGTTATTGGAATTGGCCGGGCATAATGTGGCCACACATTATCTGGAGCGGCCGGAGCTGGAGCAGCGGTTGACTCAAACTTTGGGTGGACATAAACCCGGCAATGCTCCAGTGAAACATCAAGGGGTGTTGGCTCGGCTCAAACCACAGGTGGGCTTGGATGAGTCCGGTTTGTTGCAATGGTTGCAACAGGTATCGGAACAGGGAAGGCCACCTCTGGTATTGGCTCTGGATGGGGTGCAGGATCCGCACAATCTGGGAGCTTGTTTACGCAGTGCCGATGCGGCGGGGGTGCACGTGGTCATCGCACCGCGGGATCGCAGTGTGGATTTAACCCCGGTGGTGCGGAAGGTGGCCTGTGGAGCTGCCGAGGCCCTGCCGTTTGTTACGGTCACTAATCTGGCTCGAACCTTGGAGCAGTTGAAGCAGATGGGGTTATGGACCGTGGGGCTGGATGGGGCGGCGGAACAGTCTTTGTACGAGCACGATTTGCGTGGCCCTGTGGTGCTGGTATTGGGTGCTGAAGGGCAGGGTTTGCGGCGCTTGACCAAGGAAAAGTGTGATTTCCTGGCTCAATTACCCATGGCGGGCGTGGTGGAAAGTCTCAATGTGTCTGTGGCCACCGGAATTTGTCTGTTTGAAGCGGTGCGGCAGCGACTTTAGCGGCCCATTCCATTAAACCGTTCCCTTTAATTGGACGATTCATCGCTCTAGACATTGCTATTTGGCGTCTTTTTGCAGTAGAATCGCACGTTTTTACGGTTTCCGGGCTGAGCCCGGACTTTCTCCTTGCCTCACCGCTTCCGGCACATCCGGCTGGTGGGAGGCTGGTAACCCATGAGGAGTCTTAATGAGACACTATGAAATTGTGTTTCTGGTCCATCCTGACCAGAGTGAACAAGTACCTGCCATGACTGATCGCTACAAAGCGATTATTGAAGCGGACGGTGGCAGCATCCACCGCCTGGAAGATTGGGGCCGCAGACAGCTGGCTTACCCTATCAATAAAATCCACAAAGCGCACTATGTGTTGATGAACGTAGAATGTGGCGGTGATGCTTTGGAAGAAATCCGTAGTGCATTTCGTTTTAATGATGCCGTATTGCGCGAAATGGTCATTGCCCGTAAGGAAGCCATTACTGAAGCTTCTCCCTTCGCCAAGCAAAAAGAATCTGAAGATGCGGAACCGATTCGCAGTGCAGATACAGATGATGATTTGGAAGAAGGTGATGAAATTGCCGAAGACGCTGTGATTTAAGCAGTCACGGCTTCCTAACTAATTTGATATAGAGGTTAAGCATATGTCTCGTTTTTTTCGCCGCAAAAAGTTCTGTCGATTCACCGCAGAAGGTGTTAAGGAAATCGATTACAAAGATTTAGGAACATTGCGTTCTTATGTCACTGAAACCGGTAAAATCGTACCCAGCCGCATTACGGGTACCAGCGCCAAGTATCAGCGCCAATTGTCTACTGCAATTAAGCGCGCACGCTATTTGGCTCTGTTACCGTACAGCGATTCACATCGCAATTAATCAAAGCGTCGAGTTTTCAGGCCTGGTCCCGGTCTCCGGGTCCGGGTGTGCAGCTCACGCTTAGAACCTCAAAATGGCGAAGTTTGACAGCCTTGCTTGTCGGGGCTTGTTTTTGCGACAACTTCGGAAGCGGATTTTGAGTAGGTTCTAGGAAGGATGAAAGCGTTAGTCTCATACATAATGCGGGGTCGGCTAGAAGCCATAGCCGCGGTGGCGGGTTTTACCGTCTTATCGTTGGTGATTTCTCCGTTTATGTATCTTAGTGTGCCGGCGGTCGCTTTGGTGGCTCTGCGACACGGTCTGAAAGAGGTGTTACCGCCTCTGGCAACGGCTGTGATTATACTGACGATGGCTTCGCTTTCACCGTACGCCATAGCGTTGGCCTTTGTAGTGTTGTTAGCGCTCATAGTGAGACTTACACGCTCACTGGCGCTGACCTTAGTGGTGGCGTCGGGCATATTGTGTCTTACCGTTGCAGTGGTTCATGTTGCGGTAGGCGATGTGGGTGCCTGGTGGTTGTCCATGGTTAAAGAAATGGATACTGCCGCCTTACGCCAGGAAGATTTGCCCAATCGGGAGCAACTCTATGCAAACCTGGAGTTGATGGCGCCTCAAATTGTCGGCATTTTTGCCGCGGCGTTTTTAATGCACAGCCTGCTATGCCTGTTTATTGCCAGAGCCTGGCAAGCCATGCTGTACAACCCCGGAGGATTTCGTCAGGAATTTTATAGTCTGAATCTGGGTAAAGTCTTTGCTGTGGTGGTCGCTGCTCTGATTGGCTTGGCTATGTGGGATTTGGGTTTGATTAGCATTATTGCCAAAGATGCAATCATGATGGCGGCGATATTGTACCTTTTACAAGGTGTTTCTGTGCTGCATGTGCTGTTTCATGTGAAGAAACTGCCGCCGGGTGTTTTATACGGTATGTATGGCTTTATCGCTCTATCGGTGATTATGGCGCCGGTATTTCAGGGATTGTTGCAGTATGTTTTAGTGTTTACCCTGCTGCTCATGGTGCAGGGGTATGTGGAAACATGGGCCAATTTGCGCGGCCGTATGCAGGCGCAGTTTCCTAATGATCCACAGTAAGGGATTCGCCATTGGATTTTGTGTGAACTATAAATTTGGAACGATTATATAGAACTAGAGGTGTGAACGATGAATGTTATTCTGTTAGAAAAAGTCCACAAATTGGGTAACTTGGGTGATAATGTTTCCGTAAAGGCGGGATATGGTCGCAATTTTCTAATTCCCAAAGGAATTGCCGTTCCGGCAACTGCCGACAATGTGGCTAAATTTGAGGCACGACGTGCTGAACTGGAAAAAGTAGCCGGTGAAAAACTGGCGGCAGCAGAAGCCCGCAAACAGCAGTTGACGGACTTAGTCGTGACTATCCAGCACAAAGCCGGCGACGAAGGTAAGTTGTTCGGATCTGTGGGTACTCCCGATATTGCTGACGCTATTAACAACGCCGGAGTGGAAGTGGCCAAGCGTGAAGTTCGTTTGCCCCAAGGTGTGATTCGCCAAGTGGGTGAGCACAATATCGATATTGAATTGCACAGCGATGTGGTGGCGACTATCAAGATCAACGTGGTTGCCGAGTAATCAGTTCGTCAGGAAGCTCACACCTTTTTGGTTTAACCGTGCTTTGCGGTTATGCCTGGTTCAAAGTGGGGCGTTCAACGCCCTGCTTTGATGCCGTCTAAGCAGTCTTGCATTGTGGCACTGCAAAAATATTTTTCTATCTATTATCCTCAGCGACCGGTTTTTACTCTTTTGTCACTATTAACGACAAGCGCCTGAATCTATGCGATATAACACTGGGATTAAAAGAATACCTTGATCCCGATGTCTGATTTGAGCTTAAGATTGCTCCTTGTCAAGTCAATAAGGGAAAATAAAGTCGAAAAACGCTCTATGAAATTCGCTCGGAATTATTTAACATCAGTTCTCTAAATTTTGTGACGATGCCGAGCATACGTGAAAATACTGGAATACCAGTATATTCGTCAACATTGATAGGCTAGCTGTACTTTTACACAAAGCTAAGCGACATAGTGGAACTGATCGCTTAATAGTGGAACTGATCGCTTATCCGGGTTGACGCTATCGCTCACTTTTATAAGGCTATCGCTTACAATGATATAAAAAATGTAATGACGGAACCTTTGCAGCTATTGTATTTCAAAAAAATAGTGACTTGTGTAGAAAAAACACCAAAGTCACTGAATAAACGGGGCCTACTTGCTCACTATTACGATAAACCCACAGAGCGGGGTTTGATGTAAGAGAATTGGGCTACTCCCGTGCATTGCTCAAGCGGTACTGTCGCTGGTAATACACGCAATTTGAATCACTATCGCTCGTTTGATAAAGACACAATGCAAGAACCAGCCTATTTATCTGAATTGAAAGACCCGGCGATGGCCGCTTTAAAAGTAGCGCCTCATTCTATAGAAGCGGAACAAGCCGTGTTGGGCGGTTTGATGCTGGATAATAGCGCTTGGGATAAGATCGCCGATTTTATCACTGAAGGGGATTTTTACCGGCGCGATCACCAAAGCATCTTTCGTGCTATCGCCGCACTGGTCGATAAGCAAAGCCCCTATGACGTGGTCACTTTGTCCGAATGGTTGGAGAAAAACAATCAATTGGAAGATGTGGGTGGATTGGTGTATTTGGGTAACTTGGCGAAAAACACACCAAGTGCCGCCAATATTATCGCTTACGCAAAAATCGTACGGGAACGTTCAGTGTTACGACAACTGATTACCGTGGGTAACACCATCAGTTCCAGTTGCTATGAAACAGAGGGACGCAGCAGTGAGGAACTTCTGGATTCAGCCGAAAAACTGGTGTTCGAAATTGCTGAGAAAGGTTCCCGTGGCCGTGCCGGGTTTGTTGCGATTAAAGATTTGTTGGTCAAAGCGGTTGATCGTATCGATGCCTTGTTTCAGCAGGACAGCCCGATTACCGGCTTACCGACTGGATACACCGATTTTGACGACAAGACCTCAGGGTTACAGAAAGGGGACTTGGTTATTGTTGCCGGTCGGCCTTCCATGGGTAAAACCACCTTTGCCATGAACCTGGCTGAAAATGCCGCCATCCATGCACAGGCTCCCGTAGCGGTATTCAGTATGGAAATGCCTGGTGAGCAGTTGACTATGCGCTTGCTTTCTTCCATTGGTCGAATTGATCAACACCGGGTACGGACTGGAAAATTGGATGATGATGACTGGCCCCGATTGACTCAGGCTGTGGGTTTGTTGGCGGAAGCCCGATTGTTCATTGATGATACCCCGGCCCTCACGCCTAATGAATTACGCGCCCGCTCACGGCGTTTGGCCAGGGAACACGGTTTGGGTTTGATTGTGATTGACTATTTGCAGTTGATGCAGGTCCATGGCAGTCGAGAGAATCGTACCAATGAAATTTCTGAAATTTCCCGCTCGCTCAAAGCGTTAGCTAAAGAGCTCAATGTGCCCGTCATCGCCTTGTCGCAGTTGAACCGAAGTTTGGAACAGCGTCCCAATAAACGCCCCGTGATGTCTGATCTGCGGGAGTCCGGCGCGATTGAGCAGGACGCGGATGTGATTGTATTTATCTACCGTGACGAGGTTTATAACGAAGACAGTCCAGATAAAGGAACGGCGGAAATCATTATCGGAAAACAACGTAATGGTCCCATAGGTTCTTTGCGCTTGACCTTCTTGGGGCAATATACCCGCTTTGAAAATCACATATCCCATGTGTACGAAGAAGGATATGCATGAGCCGAGCTACACGCGCCGGCATCAATTTATCCGCATTACAGCATAACCTTGAGTGTGCGCGCCAATACGCGCCGGGTCGACGCATTGTTGCCATAATTAAAGCCAATGCCTATGGTCATGGTGTGCTCCGTGTAGCCAATGCTTTACACACGGCCGATGCCTATGGTGTAGCGAGTTTGGACGAGGCCTTGCTACTTCGCTTGAGTGGTATCACTTCTCCCATATTACTCCTGGAAGGTTTTTTCCATACTTCGGAGCTGGCGGAGATTGACCACAACAAGCTGGACATGGTGATTCACAGTCTGGAACAAATTCGCGGTCTGCAACAAAACGGTTTTTTTGAGCGACCACAACAATCCACTTTGTGGCTGAAACTGGACAGCGGCATGCATCGTCTGGGATTTTCCGTTGAAGAATTTCACCAAGCGCTGACTGTGGTGCAACAATCCGGTTTTAAATTTGTGCTTATGTCTCACTTGGCCTGTGCAGACGATACCGATAACTCGACCACAGAAAAACAGATCCGCTTTTTTGATGACCACACCCATGAGGTGAACGCACCTCGTTCACTGGCTAATTCCGCCGGCATATTGGCTTGGCCCCAAAGCCATAGGGATTGGGTGCGTCCGGGGATTATGCTCTATGGCGGCAGTCCACTGTTGGATCAAAGCGCACAGGCATTGGGATTGCGACCGGTGATGACGCTGAGCACGGAATTGATCGCAATTAAGCAACTGAAAAAAGGTGATGCCATTGGTTATGGCGGCACCTGGGTTTGTCCGGAGCAGATGTCGGTGGGAGTGGCAGCCATTGGTTACGGTGACGGCTATCCACGTCATGCTCCCACCGGTACCCCTGTGCTGGTCAATGGGGTACGTTGCCAGTTGCTGGGGCGGGTTTCCATGGATATGATTACTGTGGACTTGCGTGCTTGCCCACAGGCCAGAGTCGGTGACAATGTCACCTTATGGGGTGATGGATTGCCCGCCGATGAAATCGCGTTGCAAGCGGGTACCATTTCGTATGAATTGTTTTGTGGTATCACCGGGCGTGTTGAGTTTACCGAGACCGAGGTTTGATAGTAGCGGTGTCCAGGGCCTTTAAAGCGATCATTTAATATGGCAAAACAAAAATCTGCATTTGTGTGCACCGACTGTGGCGGTGAGCATACCAAGTGGCAAGGGCAGTGTGATCACTGTGGTGTGTGGAACACCTTGAAAGAGGTGCGATTGGGTAAAGCTTCGCGAAATATCGATGGTTATGCGGGGTCAACCCAAGCCCGCTTGTGTACTCTGGACAGTATTGATGTTGCCAATCATCCCCGAATTGACAGCGGAATCAGCGAACTGAACCGAGTCTTGGGTGGTGGTTTTGTGCCCGGTTCTGCCATAGTGATCGGCGGAAATCCGGGGGCGGGAAAGAGTACGCTGTTATTACAAGTTTTATGTCAATTGCCGTCGGATTTAAACGCGGTTTACATCACCGGCGAGGAATCTTTGCAGCAAGTGGCCTTGCGGGCTAAACGTCTGGGTCTGGCCACCAATCGATTGCATTTGCTTACCGAAACCAATGTCGAGACCATATGCTCGGTGATAGAACCGGTTAAGCCCAAAGTGTTGGTTATCGATTCGATTCAGGTGATGCATTTGGCTGAGGTGGCATCGGCACCGGGGGCGGTGGGGCAGGTGCGAGAAAGTGCGGCTTATTTAACGCGCTACGCCAAACAAAGTGATACTGTGTTATTAATTGTAGGGCATGTGACCAAAGACGGTTCTCTGGCCGGACCCAAGGTTTTAGAGCACCTGATCGATTGTTCTTTAATGCTCGAAAGCTCCACCGACAATCGTTACCGAACCCTGCGCAGCAACAAAAATCGATTTGGTGCAGTGAACGAATTAGGGGTGTTCGCCATGACCGACAAGGGCTTGCGCGAGGTGAATAATCCTTCTGCAATTTTTCTGAGTCGCGGTGATGCAGCTTCTTCCGGCAGTGTGGTCATGGTGGTGTGGGAAGGATCACGTCCATTGTTGGTGGAACTGCAGGCTTTGGTGGATGAAAACCGTCACGGCCACCCTCGGCGTTTGGCGGTGGGAGTGGATCAGAATCGATTGGTTTTGTTGCTGGCTGTGTTACACCGACATGGTGCCGTGGCTGCCGGGGATCAGGATGTTTTTATCAACGTGGTGGGCGGGGTAAAAATCGTGGAGACCAGTGCGGATTTAGCTGTGTTGTTGGCAGTGGTTTCCAGTTTGCGTGATCGGCCTTTACCGCAGGATTTGGTGGTGTTTGGGGAAGTGGGTTTGTCCGGGGAGATTCGGCCCGTACCCAGCGGTCAAGAGCGGCTGCGTGAAGCCGCAAAACACGGCTTTAAGCGCGCAATTGTTCCTGCAGCGAACAAACCTAAGACTGCCATAGAGTCTATGGAAGTAATGGCGGTGAGCAAACTCAGTGAAGCTTTAGCTTTGATTTGAAGCTCATTCTTAACCCAATGCGGACAATTCTCGCTTTAACATAAGGGCATCGCCCAGATTCAGTTCCACCAGGCGGCGCAAATGAGTGATGCTGTCCAGATCTATATGTTTGCACTGTAAGCCCACGCGGTCTTTCTCTTCATGAGCGATTACAGCTTCCATACGTATATCCACATCGCTGTTGGTGAGGTCCAGGACTAACATAAAGTGCTCGTCGGTTTTACCGGGCCAATTGTCGGGTTTCCTGATTAGAGCTCCGTTTAGGGAAATGTCCAATAGATCTGTATCCCATTTACCGTTAACACTGGTAACGTGGACCGGCCCCTGGAAAGGTATGCGGGAAAAATGACGTTTTTCGGATGGCTGTTCCACTGCCTGTACTCCTCAATTGAATTTGCTGCAAATAATATCGGCTGAACCAATACTTTTGTTAACCCATTTGGTGAACACCGGCACCTTCGTGAACTACAATGCCTTCGTAGAGATAAGCAATTTGTGTACCGCAGTGGCTATCCGTGCATAGCCTTTGGCATTGGGGTGGATAGGGTCGGATTTCAGATCCGAATCGCTTAACACTTCTGCAATAATCTCGGCCTCAAAAGGAACTTGTAATTCCGTGGCCAGCTCTTGATAGAATGCTGCAGGCTTTAAAGACAACAGTTTGGGTTTAGGTACGCCCAGCAACACCACTGCCACCCCCCGGCTTTTGGCTTCCCGGATCATATCGCGTAAGTGGGATTGTGTTTCACTGAGGTTTTTCTTACGCAGCATGTCATTACCTCCGTGGCAGAGGATCAATAGCGCCGGTTGGTGTTGGTCCAATAAGGCAGGCAAACGTTGGACGCCGTCAGCGCTGATTTCCCCCGGCTTACCGGCGTTGATGACCGGCAGTCCACTGAGTTGCTGCAACAAGGCCGGGTAGCTGCTTTGCGGGTTGGCGCCGGTGCCAAAGGTGAGGCTGTCACCGAAACTTAAGATAGTACTTCCGGGGGCCAGTTTGGGCAGCAGCGGTTGGTTCTTACCGCCGCACGCCGCCAATAAGGTCAAACAGAAAAACAGGGCCGGAAAATACCGGAGTTTTTTCGGTGTTATGCTTTGAAATATCATAGGCCTACAATAGGTGATCGGTGTACCTACAAGTTTAACCAAGAATTGACAATAAACAGGGATCCAATGCACAGAATTTGTGAATTTGAAGAGAGGGAAGGGAAAGGAAATAGAAAGTAGGGCAAAATGCTCTGTTCGCACAACTCGCGCTTCTTTAGCGAGGTGTTATGGGTATGGATTGGCAAATATCATATCCAAACTATTTTCATACAGCTGTTCCAGATCCAATCCCGCCGTATGGGCAAGGATCACATCCCCATAAAAACTGGAAGCCAAATGCAATAAGGTCGCAGTATGGTCCTTGTCGGATTCAATTTCCGCTAAGTGTTGCAGTATGGTGTCGTTACCTGTGGGAATTCTGATTTCATACAAATCGGGCGCATCCGGATAGCGCAAGTAGCGATCCGCGCCTTCTATTTCCATGGCATGGGGTTCGATTTCATTACTGAGTAAAGAGGCAACGAAACTGGCGAGAAGCCGTGGGTGCTTGTTGACCAAGCCTGCAGTGTGGGCGAACAAGCGCCGAATGGCCGCTTCACCTGCGAGGGGTGCTTGTCGCTGCAAATAAAGCAAGTTCAAACCCCAATGCCCCATCATGTATTTGAGGATATCTTCCTTTTTTTGAAAATAATTGAAAAACGTCATTTCCGTGATGCCAACGGATTCTGCAATTCGCATGACTTTCAAATCGCGGAAATTTACCGTCGAACTCAGTTCGTAAACGGCATTGAGAATATTCAGCCGGGTTCGAGCCTTGTTCAGTTCTCGTTTGCCAAATTCGGTCATGATGGGGTATTCCTCGTCGGAATTATATCTTTGATATTACAAAAGAAAGATATATAAATTATAGTCGACTAAATAATTATTGACAAGCATGGCGTTAAAGACTAAACTTTTAGTCAGCTAAAAGAAAAAGTTTTCGCCAGGTTTTCCACCACTTGGAGGTCATCATGGTCACACATTACCGCTTCGCTTTTCGCTTCTATGGCTATAGCGCGCTGACTGCCTGGGCCTGTTGGGCACCGGCCGCTTATCTCAGCCACCGAGCCGATGCTGCGGACTACAGCGCTTACGTCAGTTTTTTCGGCTTGTTGGGCTTATGCGGCCCCTTGTTGGTCGCGTTGTATTATTCGGCCAAAGATAAAAAGGTGATGAGGGATGTCGTATCGCGCCTGACGAATTTCCAAAAATCCACGTTGCCCTATTTACTACTTTCTGTGTTACTCATGCCGCTAAGTATTCTGCTGTCCATGCTCCTTTCGCTCTTAATAGGGCATAGTAGTGATCAATTCATCATCAGCGGACAGGCGAGCTTTAGCTCGGGAGTATTGCCTGTCTGGTTTATCTTGATCATGGCCCCCGTTATTGAAGAATTGGCCTGGCATTCCTATGGTACCGACTGCCTGCGTAGGCGCTACAGCCTGTTTACCACGTCAATGCTGTTTGCCGTGTATTGGGCCATTTGGCATTTACCCCTGGCGTTTGTTAATGGCTACTACCACAGTAACTTGGTGGTGGATGGGGTTATTTACAGTATAAATTTTTTGCTGAGTCTGTTCCCGTTCGTGCTGCTGATGAATTGGCTGTATTACAAAGCCAATCGCAACATACTCGTCGCGGTGTTACTGCATCTGACGGCCAATGTGTTTAACGAGATCTTTGCGACGCATCCCGACAGTAAAGTCATCCAGACGGTGTTCTTACTGGCACTGACGGTATTCTTGTTGATCAGTCAAAAATCCTATTTTTTCAGCAAAGACGTAGCGGATGAGCCGACAAATTCGCAATCCACGGCCGGGGTAGCTGGCTTATCCCTGCTAAAATCCTAGTAACCTGTTTATAAGACTCTATGCTTTTAGAAGGACATAAAAGGTCTTAAAAGGATATCAAGATGAATCACAAAAGCACATACCTCGCAATAGTTTGCACAATGCTCTTGCTGCAAGCGCAAAGCGCAGTGGCAGACGTACAGATACCGGAAAGACGAACCGATCAATACATCACTCAGAGCGGCTACGTGGTGCTTCCCTTGCCCTACAGTGTGCCAGGTATTGGTTCGGGGCTTACGGTATTGGGCAGTTTCTCCAATGTCTATGGGACCACCATCGACATAGATGCATTAGCCATCGGTGGTGATGCCGGTGGTTCCATGCTTTTTCTGCACGAAATTCCCTTGGCCGGTAAGTGGCTCAGTATGGAAGCGGCCTATCAGAATATCACTAAAGCCAGCATCAACTTCTATTCCAAACGCGGCATGGAGGGCGCCAAGAATGATTTTAACATTATGGAAGTCGGGTTCTTTAAAAGTCTCCACAATGCCCTGGTCTTTAGTTTTTATGACAAGCGATTCAACTTTCGCATTAACCACAACCGGATGGAATATCGCATTGATGCATTAAGAGACAGCAATGGTGAGTTTCTTAACAGCGTAAATATCCAGGAAAAAAACACCCAAAACAGCTTATCTTTTCAGCTGGATTTAACCGACGACCATTTCGACCCCAGGCGAGGCTTCAGGTTGGACCTGAATTACAGTAAGCACAAAGCCAGAGACATTAAATCACCGGACCTGTGGGTGATGGATACCAGTCTTTTTGGTTACATTCCCGTAGGCAAATACAACACACTGGCGTTAAACTATTTTCAATCCGACGCCCATGTCACTCGCGAAGGCGAAACCAATATGACAGCGATTCTTGCTGAGCTGGAACCCTGCACCCCCGGCGACACTGCCTGCGAGGATGCGCGCAATGCGTTGGCATTGACTACCTACAATGAAAGAAAATACGGCACCGCCCGCGACATGGGGGGTGACCAACGCTTGCGTTCCTATCCCGGCAGCCGTTACAAAGGCGCTCATTCGGCTTATTTGGGCGTAGAGTTTCGTTGGAATTTCTTTCAGGAAGCCACACCCTTCGACTACTGGATATGGCGAGACGTACGCACCGGCATCCAAACCGCTTTCTTCGTGGAAGCTGCATCTGTCTCCGAAACCACATCGGCCCTGTGGCGCGAAAAACGTGTCAGCGTAGGTACCGGCGTCAGACTCATTACTGCTTCCGGTGGTGTATACCGTGCTGACGTAGCCAGCGGCAGCGAAGGAACCGAGTTGACGGTTGTGTTTAATTATCCGTGGTAGTTATTGGTAACAATAATTTCTCTGAAATTTTATAGGTGGGTGGTTCAGCCAAGCGATTCGCTGGAGTTTCAGTCTGCACTTAGATCAACAAATACCTTTCAGATTCGAAAACACAGTTGTCTGTCAAACGACGAAGTAGAATGGGTCGGCTGATCATTTGGATTCCAAATTTTCAATGCAGGCAGCACGCCTTAACGGTTGCCTGACAACTAGGTTGTGACTTGTATTGAATTCAAATGTAGCTACAATGGATACACAAATGTGTATCCAAAACGGCTAAAAAATGATCAAAAGTTCTTCAATTAGAATTAGGATTGACCCGGACTTGCATAGCGAGTTCTTAACAACATGCAGAAATCAAGACAAACCAGCTGCTCAGGTTTTAAGAGAATTTATGCGCGAGTATGTTGCCAAATATCCTCCGGTTGAGCAGCGCGAGCTTTTTGTGGCCGAAGAAGAAATAGAATACAAATAACAGAGGTGCCAATGGAGTTAAAGTTGATTGATTTGTTTGCGGGAGCGGGCGGACTGACTTTGGGTTTCACTGATAACAGATATGGTGGAGGATTTAACTGCATTTTCAGTTTGGATAATAATATCAGTGCCGTGGAGTCTCACAAGGAAAACTTTAAAAATTGTGAGCCGGTATGTGAGGATATTGAAGCTTGGTTGGCTCGTAAACCGAAAGTCCCGAAAGCTGATGTTGTTGTCGGTGGGCCACCTTGCCAAGGATTCAGTTTGCTGAACAAAAAAAGAAAGGGCGACAAAAGGAGGGAGTTGTGGGAGCCTTTTATGGATGTAGTGGAATTATCCGGTGCACAGGCATTTGTTATTGAAAATGTGCAGGGTTTATTGAAGTCGCCGGAGTATTCCGCTATATGCGAGCGGGCATCTTCTCTTGGATTCAACACCGCGGCGGATGTTTTAAATGCTGCTGACTACGGTGCTCCTCAAACCAGAAAACGAGCCATTATAATAGGTTGGAAGTCCGGTAAGTCCGATGCGTTTATTTCATTTCCGCCAAAACAAACTCATTCGAAGGATGGTAAAGACGGTAGATTAAAGTGGAAAACTGTAGCTGAATGTATTAAAGATTTGCCAAAGCCTTTGGGCACGGAAATTCGTTCTTGCGATCCTCCTTTGAATTTACACTTTGGTCGCAACCCAACAAAACTGAGCCAAGAACGATATAGAGCAGTTCCCAAGGGAGGGAACAGATTTAGTTTACAGAAAAATGCGCCACACTTGACACCAAAGTGTTGGATAAAGAAAAAAACCGGCGGTACAGATCTTTTTGGAAGACTGTGGTGGGATCGACCTTCAGTAACGATTCGAACAGAATTTTTTAAACCTGAAAAGGGAAGGTATCTTCATCCGGATCAGCATAGGCCTATAACCCACAGAGAAGCGGCGAGATTGATGGGGTTCCCTGATGAGTTTAAATTCGTAGGGTCAAAAATTGAAATCGCCAAGCAAATAGGAAATGCAGTTCCTCCTCAACTTGGAGGTGCGGTTGCGAAAGTGGTTTTGGAATTGTTACGAAAGAAACATCGACGCGTAGCATAGATGCTATGACGAAGCACTCCGGTTGGTCACCTGAAGAACTAAGAAAAGAGCTGGTTGATCTATTGCTTGATTTCGAAAGGAAGTTGGCCTCGGGTGGTTTGAGGAATCAGGTAAAAGGATTGGTTCCTGCACACTATTTATTGTGGGAGTTGGGAAGTTCATTGATTTCCACTGATAAGTCGTCTGCGCGTGATCGAATTCTCCACTACTTGTTAGAGTATCCCGATACAGTAATCGAAGGTGAAGAGTTAATGGTGGTGGCAGGTATAAGTGAGTGGGCCAGAAGGGTTCGGGAGCTTCGAGTACAGTTTGGGTGGCCTATTATGTCCGGTGTAACCTACCAAGAAATGGCAAAAGAAGAATATGTAAAGGATCTTTCAGGACAAGATATAGCAAATTTGCGGCCTGACCAATACATTATGTTGAGTACAGGACAAGATTTAGAGGGCGCGCATCGCTGGAACGAAGCCAATGCCATACGTAATATGAAAGATATAGGAGTACGTGCAAGACTTCTGAAGTATTTGAGAATGAATGTAGGAAAATTGGTGACTGGTGAAGAGCTTCGTTACTTAGCAAAAAACCGCTCCGAATGGGCTAGGAGGGTAAGGGAGTTGCGAACTGAGTTTGGTTGGCCCGTGGTCACTAAACAAACGGGTATGCCGGAACTGCCGGTCGGTACCTATTTATTGGAAATGGACAGACAGTCGCATGAACATGACAGGCGGATTTCAGACCAAACTCGTCGTGAAGTTTTACGCCGTGACGGATATAAATGTCAGGTTTCGGAATGCGGGTGGCATATAAGTGAATATAATCGCGCTGACCCAAGGATATTGGAGTTGCATCATAAAGTTCATCATGCAGAGGGTGGTTCGAATACTGTGGAAAATCTAATAACTCTATGCAACTTATGTCACGATAGAGTCCATGCGAATTCAATCCAACTTTAGAATCGACTATGGTTGACAGCCTGACCAAGGAACAGAGAAAGTTTTGCATGTCCAGGGTCAAGGCGGGGGATACGAAGCCGGAGTTGGTTATCAGGAAGGGCTTATTCAAAAAAGGTTTTCGATATTTACTACATGATAAACGGTTACCGGGAAAGCCTGATTTAGTATTTCCCAAATACAATGCAGTTATATTTATAAATGGTTGTTTTTGGCATCAACACGATTGCCCGGCATTCACTTGGCCCAAAAAGAATAAAAATTTCTGGCGAAAAAAATTATCCCGCAATAAAGAATTGGATGGGCTCAATTGTGAAAAGTTGAAAGCCGGGGGTTGGTATGTATTAACGGTGTGGGAGTGCGCTCTCAAAGGGACGGCGAAATTAGGACGAGACACTCTAATTAACCGAATTTCCTTGTGGTTGGTTTCTGAAGCTTGTGACCTGGAGATACGTGGCCATATTCAATCTGGAAGTGAAACAACCATTCGAGTCAAGTCGCTTGCTTTATAATACATCGCGAATGTATCACTGTGATGAGCGCGACTATAGGTATTGGAAATCGTGTGCCAATGAAAGATTGAGGGGGGCCTTCAAGCGTGTCACCGGATTACGCTGAGCTAATCCAGTCTACTGATGGTTAAAATGAAGTGTGACTTGTTTAAGCCAGCATATGCACCATAATCCGCTCGTACATGGCGGACAAATCATCCAGGTCCTGGATTTTGACGCATTCGTCGATTTTGTGGATGGTGGCGTTGCAGGGGCCCAGTTCCAGTACTTGAGCACCGGTAGGCGCGATGAAGCGGCCATCGGAGGTGCCGCCGCTGGTGGATAACTCCGTATCACGTCCGCTGACTTCATGCACAGCCTGAGTGGCTGCGGTTACCAGTGTGCCGCTGGGGGTTAGAAAGGGCATACCGGATAGGTTCCAGTCCAGCTGGTATTTGATGCCGTGATGGTTTAGCACTTGTTCCACTTTTTGTTGCAGTTGTTCCGGTGTGGTTTCGGTAGAGAAGCGAAAATTAAACAGCAGTTTCAATTCGCCGGGAATGACATTGGTGGCACCGGTGCCGCCGTTGATGTTGGACACTTGAAAGGTGGTGGGCGGGAAAAACTCGTTGCCCATATCCCATTGCATGGCGGTTAACTCTTGCAATGCCGGGGCAAAATGATGAATGGGGTTTTGTGCCAAATGTGGGTAGGCCACATGACCTTGTACACCATAAACGGTCAGTTCAGCACCCAGGGAACCGCGGCGACCGTTTTTAATCACATCACCCACATGCTGAGTGCTGGTGGGTTCGCCCACCACACAAGCAGTGATTTTTTCATTCCGGGCTTCCAAAGCTTCAATTACTTTCACTGTGCCGTCCACGGCGGGGCCTTCTTCGTCGCTGGTGATGAGAAAACCGATGCTGCCTTTGTGCTGTGGATGTTGGGCCAGGAAAGATTCGCACGCCGTTAACATGGCGGCCAAAGAGCCTTTCATATCGGCAGCGCCGCGACCGTACAAATAGCCATCGTGCTCTGTGGGTTCGAAGGGCGGGAAGCGCCATTGCTGTTCCGGTCCGGTGGGGACTACGTCCGTGTGTCCGGCAAAGACCAACAAGGGTTCTGCGGTGCCTTTGCGCGCCCACAGATTGTCCACCTCACCAAAGCGCATGGGTTCCACATCAAAGCCCAAGGGTTGGAGAAATTGGCCCATCATCTCCTGGCAACCGGCATCGGCGGGAGTAACGGAGTTTCTGGCGATGAGGTCTTTAGCCAGTTCTAAGGTCTTGGACACGGACTTTCCTTTTTGCTATCGGTCTTTGCGTTTTTATTTGTGCGTGTATTTCCGCAACTCAGTCTCTAACAACTCAGTCTCTAACAACTCAGTCTCTAACAACTCAGTCTCTAACAACTCAGTCATTAACAACATCAGTCTTTAACAACTTAAGTCTTTAACAGCTCAGTGTAATTAGATTCCGAAAATCCTACCTGTAATATGCCCGGTCCTTGCAGTACCGGGCGTTTGATTAAAGCAGGATGTTGGCTGATCAGAGTCAGGGCTTTGTTGTTGTCCATGGCGTCTTTGTCACCGGCGTCTAACTGTCGCCACGTTGTGCCGCGGCGATTGACCACGGTTTCCCAGCCTAACTGTTGCAGCCATTGTTGCAACTGTTGTTGCGGTACGGCCTGTTCGCGCAAGTCCTGGAATGCATATGCCACCGCTTGAGCATCCAGCCACTTGCGGGCTTTACGTACCGTATCGCAGTTTTTAATGCCGTACAACGTCAGCATTAAATGTCTCGCAATAACTCATTGATGCCCACTTTGCTGCGGGTTTTCTCATCCACTTGCTTCACAATGACTGCGCAGTAGAGGCTGTATTTGCCGTCTTTGGAGGGCAGGTTGCCGGAGACCACAACCGAACCCGCGGGGATACGACCGTAGGTGATTTCGCCGGTGTCACGGTTGTAAATGCGCGTGCTTTGACCGATGTAAACCCCCATGGAAATAACCGAGCCTTTTTCCACAATCACCCCTTCCACCACTTCGGAACGAGCGCCGATGAAGCAATCGTCTTCGATAATGGTGGGGTTGGCTTGTACAGGTTCCAACACACCACCAATGCCGACGCCCCCGGACAAGTGTACGTTTTTACCAATCTGTGCACAGGAGCCTACGGTGGCCCAGGTGTCCACCATAGTGCCGCTGTCTACATAAGCACCGATGTTGACGTAAGAGGGCATTAACACCACATTGGGAGCAATGTAAGAACCGCGCCGAGCGGTGGCCGGCGGTACAATGCGGACACCGCTTTCACGGAATTCACGCGAGTTGGTATCGGCGAACTTGGAGTCCACTTTATCAAAATAGTTGGTGAAACCGCCTTTCATAAAGCGGTTGTCTTCAATGCGAAAAGACAGTAATACCGCTTTTTTCAGCCATTGATTCACCACCCACTCGCCGTCAATTTTTTCGGCAACGCGCAAGCGGCCTTTATCCAGTTGGTCGATAGCCATGGTTACGGCTTCTTTCACATGGGTGTCTACGCTGCGAGGGGTAATGTCGGCACGGTGTTCAAATGCCTCTTCAATGACGTTTTGTAAATCGGTCATTCTGCTTGCTCCTGATGTCAGTAATGTTCGTTTAAACTGTTTTAATAAATGTTAAGCACTAGTTCGCTTAATTGCGGATAATCTCTTAGATTCCTTTTTGTATGAAACTCACCATGCGATTGGCTGCTTCCAGGCACTGTGACTCGGTGGCGACCAGGGCAATGCGGACTCGGTTTTTACCGGGATTGCCGTCGCTGGTATCGCGGGACAAATACGTACCGGGTAATACGGTTATGTTTTGGCTGCGATACAATTCTTTTGCAAAGGTTTCGTCATCGCTGGGTGTTTGCGGCCACAAGTAAAATCCGGCTTGTGGGTGCTCCACTTGCAAATGGGGTTGTAACACTTTTAATACGGAGTCGAACTTGTGTCGGTATATATCCCGGTTTTGTCGCACATGTTCCTCGTCATTCCACAAAGCGATGCTCGTAGCTTGGATAAACAATGGTACTGCACAGCCGTGATAAGTCCGGTACAGTAAAAATTTCTTCAAGACGGCGGCGTCGCCGGCGACAAAGCCGGATCGTAGTCCGGGCACATTGGAACGTTTGGACAAACTGTGAAATACCACGCAACGTTTGAAATCGGTCCGGCCCATCGCCTGTGCTGCCTGTAATAAGCCTGGTGGCGGTGCGGTTTCATCAAAATAAATTTCCGAATAACACTCATCCGAGGCGATAATAAAATCGTGTTCGTCAGCCAGTTGAATCAGCTTTTGCAAAGACGGCAAGTCCATGACGGCTCCGGTGGGGTTGCCGGGTGAACACAAATACAGCAGTTGACAGCGGGACCACACTTGGGCCGGGACTTGCTCAAAATCTGGAACGAAATGTGTTTCTGCTACAGTATTAAGGTAATAGGGTTCGGCGCCGGCCAATAAGGCGGCTCCTTCATAAATCTGGTAAAAGGGATTGGGCATGATGACAAGCGGGTTTTGCTGTCGGTCGACCACCGCCTGGGCGAAGGCAAACAAGGCTTCGCGAGTGCCATTGACTGGAATGACATGCTCGGCGGGGCTTACGCTGCCTTCGTTCAGATGGAAACGACGCGTCAGCCAGTCACTAATGCATTGGCGTAATTCGTCCGTGCCTTTGCTCAAGGGGTATTGCCCCAGACTGCTCAGGTGTTTGAGCAATTCGGGAGCGACAAAATTCGGCACTTCGTGTTTGGGCTCGCCAATGGACAACGCAATTGGCTCCAAACCCTCTGGCGGAGTGATGCCCGTTTTCAATTGCAACAATTTCTCAAACGGGTAGGATTTTAATTTGTTCAGGTCCGGATTCATTGATTCTGGTTTTTGCCACGATGTGGTTTCGCAAAACTGTGTAGTATAAATCATTCACTCTATGTCAACCAATCCTAATACCCAAAATCAATTTTGGCCCATTATTTCACTATTGGTAGCCGCCACCCTGTGGGGGGTGTCCTGGTATCCCTTGAGGTTTCTCGAAACGCGCGGACTGAGTGGGCTTTGGATCACATTAATGGTCTATAGTGTCGCTCTATCCGTAGGTATGTTGTTTTATTACAAACACTTGAAAGAGTTTTCTCGATTGCCCCACATTGTGTTTCTGGTAGCGGCAGGTAATGCCTGGTGCAATGTGGCCTTTATTCTGGCGATATTGGAAGGCAATGTGATGCGGGTGTTACTGCTGTTTTACCTCTCGCCGGTGTGGGCGACCTTACTGAGTCGCTGGTGGCTGGGGGAACGGCTCACATGGTTGTCCTGGTCGACGTTGGTTGTGGCTATTGTGGGGGCGTTGATCATGTTGTGGGACCCGGCTATAGGATTCCCCTGGCCCCAGTCCAGGGCGGATGTGTTGGCTATCACCTCGGGGATGGCATTTGCGTTGGGCAATGCAGCGGTGCGTAAATTACAGGAAACCTCGGTACCGGCAAAAAATCTGGCGGCATGGTTGGGAGTCACCGTACTTAGCGCGGTTTTGCTACTGGTGCAGGGCGCCAGTGTGCCCCAGATAAGTGCCGGTGTGGTGACCGGTACTTTGTTTATTGGTGGAGCGCTGGTTATGCTCATGACGTTCACAGTGCAGTATGGAGTCACCCATTTACCCCTGCACCGTTCAGCCATAATATTGCTGTTCGAGTTGGTTGCGGCGGCACTGTCATCCCACTGGTTAAGTCATGAACGCATGAGCCAAGAGGAATGGTTGGGTGGCTTACTCATTGTTTTGGCGGGGTATTTGTCAGCTCGATCGCAAATGTCGCCACAATCGTAAATTCCGCCGCGCCGGGTAAAAGCGTTTTGCCCGTTTACTAATAAAACTATCGGATGGAACTATGACCATTTCTACCTTGCTACACGTCAGCTTATTGGTGGCGGACACTGTCGTATCAGAGCGATTTTACCAGGAGATTATCGGCCTGGAAAAATCCTCAGATCGACCGGATTTGGGTTATCCCGGTGTTTGGTTTGAGTTGGGCCCACAACAGCTTCACCTGATTCAGCAGCCCAACCCCGACCCGGTTGAGGGACGGCCGCTTCACGGCGGCTATGACCGCCATGTGGCTTTTGCAGCGGATGATATAGAGGCATTGATACAACGCTTGGAGCAACACGGGATCTCCTTTACCCGCAGCCGGTCCGGGCGCAATGCGTTGTTTTTACGCGATCCGGACGGTAATGCCTTGGAGTTCGTAGGGGGTTAAGAATTCCCTGTAAATCATTGTGTTGAGAATGTGAAGCTTGTCTGCGCTCAAGGGTCTAAGGTTTGGGTGTGGGAAGTCGTTATAAATTGAGATTGGGTTCAGAAATTCCGGAGTTTACGGTGGTTATGAAGGCGCTTGGTTTTTTGCATTTATTACCCGCAGGTTTATTGCTATTCAACACTCCGGTGTTTGCCAATCTATCCGGATCTGAGCCGGCAGATACCCGCCCGGATGGGGTGAGTCAATATGTACACATTGACCGCCATGTTTTGAACACGCCGCGACAACAGACCCGTTCCATTAAACATTTAGTACCTTATTTAATAAAACCGGCGCGCTCTGAACGTGAAAAAGCCAGGGCTATATACCGCTGGATCACCGAGAACATTGCTTACGACACCAAATCCTATTTTTCAGGGCGGTACCGCAATCGTGCTGTAAAAACAGCTCATGTATTGAAACGCCGCCGAGGGGTCTGTGATGCGTACTCGCGCTTGTTTATCGATATGGCCGCGATTGCGGGTTTAAAGGCCGTTAAAATCAGCGGTTATGCCAAAGGTTTTGGGTATCAGGCAGGTGACGCGGACAGCAATGAGAACCACGCATGGAATGCCGTCCGTATCGATGGTGAGTGGTACCTGGTGGACGCCACTTGGGGTGCCGGAACCATTGATCGAAAGTCCAAACGTTTTAAAAAGCGCTTTCGTGAGTTTTATTTTCTAAGTGAGCCGCAGCAGTTTATTTTCAGTCACTATCCTAAAGAACAACGTTGGCAGCTGTTGGAACGTCCCAAGAGTTTTACCGATTTTAATCGTACTGTGTATTTGAATTCAGAATTTTTTGAACACGGTCTACGTTTGGACAGTCACAATGAGGCGGTCATTCGCACCAATGAGCAGCTGAATTTGTCACTCTATGTTCCGGAGCAGTCTGAGATAACAGCCTATTTGTATTTAACTGACACACCCTTGGATCGGCATCAATTTTACTGGACCCAGGCAAGGGGCAAAACGGCCATTAGTGCGGTGTTTCCTCAAGAGGGGGAATACCGGTTACAGGTTTTTACCAAGGACCGGAAGCTCGATTCCAGTTTCACCCGGGCCTTGGAATACAAAATCGTAGCTCAACGGGGATCGCAAAAAACCTTTCCCATGTTCCACGATGCTTATTTCGACAGCGGTATCCAAGTGGACAGCCATCCGGAAGGGGTCATCTATACCAACGGCCGTTTGGAAATGTCTTTAAAAGTACCTCCGGGTATAAAAATTTCCGCCCAGTTACAGCAGGATCGACAGGTGTTGTCACGGGATCAAGTGTTTTTGCAACGAGAAGGTGATCGTTACCGAATCTACTCTCTGTTTCCCCAGGCAGGTGAATACGTTCTACATTTTTTCTCGCAGGCCGCCCAAAATAACAGCCCAAAGATATCCACATTGGAATACACCGTCGTGGCGCAAACGGGAGATGGCAGGGTGCGCTTTCCCACTCGATACAAAAAATACACTGAACAAGATGTCTTTCTCTATAGCCCCATTGACAATCAATTGGCCAGTGGTCAGCCTGAATTGTTCAAAATTCGAGTGCCGGAGGCGGTCGAGGTAGCGGTGACTATTGGGGATCAATGGTATTTTCTGGAACAGGCGGGCAACGTGTTTTCCGGTTATGTGCCCATCGGTGAGGGTGAGATAGCCATTGTTGCCCGTTTTGATAAATCTAAAGCAAAATACAGCAGCTTGTTGAAATACAAAGGAATATAGACCATTCTACGTCCGCTTGCCGGTTTTCCCTAAGGCGTCAATATTTAGTATGATAGTTCAGGTGCAGGTTTTTGCGGTATTTGCACTAACAACAATACGACTAGGGGTAGGTGATGGGCTTGTTTCAAATGCTGGGTGCCATAGTTTTACCGGCGATCATTACGGTTTTTCCTGTTAAATCCTATGGTGACGTGTTTGCCGGGGCAGGGGGCGGAACGGCACAGTACAATTACCAGGATGTTAATGAAAGTGTGCAGAAAAAGCTGATTCTGGGGTATCGATTTTATAATCACAAGGCCAATGCGTTTTCCGGATATTTGGAGCTGTTTAATATGGGGCAGGCCGATGTTAGCTGGACGGGGCGGGATGTTTTTTTGCATATGCAGGGTGGGAGCCTGTTGTTCTCTTACAGCGTGTTGTCCTCGCGCAGTCTAACCAGTTTCATGAATTTTAAAGCCGGTGTGTACAAAATTCGTACCGAAGTTCAGGACAGAGTCGATGGGAGTGCGGATTCCTTGGGCAGCACTGGATTCGTGTTAGGGACTTCAATTGGCACTTTCTTAATGGATAAACGCTTGGCTTTACATGCCGAACTGATGCAGTATTTTAATGTAAAGGATACCCAGAAAAATAACTCCGTAATGGCTTACAGTTTCAATGCAGTGTACTATTTTAACGACGCCGATGCTCAAAAGTCTCACAAACGCATTAAGGGGTCTCAAAGATAAAAACACCAGGGAAAGTTTAATAGGCGCTGGTGTTTTTAATGCATTTATTTTCTGGGGCAAATATTAAAACATATGAGCTCGGTCTTTGTTGAAACTCATTAAGAGAAAAAACTCAGTATTATTACCGTCATATGCATCACTGCCGTCATGGAGATCGAGGAGGGATTTGCGCAGTTCCATGCTCAAAACAAAACGCGGTGCGATTTGTATTTTCATGCCGGCGGTGGCACCTTGAATGTTTCCTCTTAAAATGGCATTGGGTTCAGAACTATTCCCATGGATGTTGAGCCGTCCCCGTCCAAAACCTCCGCCGGCATAAAACCGAACTTTTCGTACCGGTGGAAAATAATATTTCGCCTGGAGCAGGTACCGATAGTAGCTGGCGTATGCGTCCGGTGAGCCGCTAAGGTCCATCGTTTGATAATAAATGTCGCTGCCAAATGCGAGGCCGTTGGAAATTAGATAGTGATATTCCAGTCCCACCGGGCGCACTTTATGGGAGTTAATATCCACTGTGGTACCTTGCACGGTAATGGTGTCCTCGCCCCAATTCACTTGTCCGGTTTTTAAAGCAAAAATACTATCGGCATAGACGGAATGACAAATAAGCATCGGGAAGAGTAGAGCCATTGTACGTAGAGCTATTGTTCCTATAGGTTTTGTTTTTAGTGACATTGTTTTTAGAGATATTGTTTTTAGAGATATTGTTTTTAGAGATATTGTTTTTAGAGATATTGCTTTGAGAGTCATGCTTCTTATGGTTGTCGGAATGGAGTGAATATTGGTTTTTATATCGGCATTCATGGTTTTCTCTCGATCGATAGTAAACGAATAGGCCGTAACTATACACCGCAGTTTGAGGAAAGCAACCCACTCGAATTGCTTAGTACTTATGGGTTAGCCGTTCTCAGAGGTTATTTGGCAAATGAACTGCCCTGTTATCCTTTGTCTTCAATTTCCTGTTCAAACAGTTCTTCGCTGTCCTTGAGAAAATCTGCAAACTCTTCGCTGGGGACTACTTTGGCAAACGGTGGTTTGAGTACAGAGGGGAAGTTAGGGGAGTGTCTGAAGTCCGGCTTGTTGGCATAACTTAAGAACATACCGGCCAACAAGATGCCCCAGGCGACACCGTGGCTGGTCCAAAGGCGGGTTTTCATAGAGGTGTTGGTGCTGTTTTCCATATTGATATACAACAGAGTGGCCAGCAACATTCCGGTGGCCAGGGTTTCCACAATCATGCTGATGGTGCTGCTGCCGGAGTTATATAGAAGATACTCCTTGGTATTGCTGAGTAATAAAATGCTTAAGGTAAATAGTAGGGTAATACTGAACTGGACGCTGAAATTCGCTTCGTGCTTCAATACGCGACCAACAAAGGCCCAAATACCTGCCCACGCCAGTGATATGAACACTGGCGGTAAGGACATGGCGATCAGCTTGTCCGCGGAAAGGGGCTTGCTGCTACTGAGTTGATGGTTCAGGATATAGAACAATATGAAGCCGAGTAAAATTGTGGAAGTCACCAAGGGTTTGCCTACCACCCGGGAGAGGGCGTCCTGTTTAGGTAACATTTGCGTTTCTGCCACCGGATGGTCTGTGGAGTAGAATCGCAACCGGGTTTTGCCAATAATAACCTCATCGCCCGAATCCATATCAACCCAGTCCAGTGTCTCGTCTACACGCTTTACCGTGCTGTTGGCGCGTTTGAGAAACATGCCATTGTGACTGCCTTGATCGTGGATTTTCCAGGTGGCACTTTGTTCACCTTGCTGTCCCTGTTCTCCCTGCGATATCAACAAGTGCTGCGGCGAGACATGTTGGTCCGCAATGATGAGGTCATTTCGATAGGATCGTCCCACCGTAACCGGTAAGTGTTCAAACTTGTGACGTTCCGAAACATGCCCCAGGCGGTTCAGAACTTCTATGATTATTTCTGCCAATGGATTTCCTTGGAAAACTTGTCGATAAATTTCAGCGCTAAATCGCGACTAACCCCGGCTAATGCCAGTTGGATGATGATGCCTTTTACTGAGTCGTTAACCAAGGCCATTTCCAGAGATACATCCCACAAGGATGGGTACTTCTTGTACCTGCGTACGCACAGGGCAGACTTCCAGTCCTTGTCTGCAAGCCGGGTAAATCGGGTGTGACAGTCGTAATTGTTCACGTCCTCTTTGCCGGCGGAATTCACTCGTAAATCTTGGCCGAAATTTTTTTTATAAAGATTATAAAAATGCATCGAAGAGAGTTCCGATGCTTGATATAAATCATAGGAGTAGGAAATCCCTCCTGTGCTAAATGCGTGAGACAGATAAATGCGGTCATCGCTGCTGCATTGACTGTAAGAATGTTGCAAATAGGACTCTTTATCGTTACTGCGGTCACCCCAGCATTTAAACAGATCCGCCAGTTGGCCCGGAAGTTTGAAACCGCCAAATTCTGTGCTGGGCCATTCGCTATCCAGAAATTTTTGCATGTACAGCGCCTGATTGTCACGTAACTGGATTTCTATGCGTTCAAAAAAATCAGCGGTGGGTTCCCCGTCACGGTGTTGTACTTGCTCAAACAAACGGCGCAAATATTGGACGGGCACCAAAAAACTGAGTTGGTTACCCGCGGTAGAAACATTAATGCCGGAAACTACGCCACTGGAATGGAGTGCGGGTCCGCCACTCATGCCGGGGTTCAAGGAGCCGCTGAAGAAGATTTTGTCGTAGAGAGAGTGATCCAGCAGACCGTTATATGTGCCTTCAACAATGCTCATGCCCAGGTCATGAGGATTGCCTAAGGCATACAGTCTCATACCTTTGGCCAGTTTTAATTCTTTCAGTTTAAACACGGGGGCTTTGATCGGAGCGGCTTTGACGATTGCGAGGTCGTGTACAACGTCTATATCGGCAACACTGAGTTCGCCTGGGCTGGAATTTTGATTGATATATTCCAGGCGATATCGGTCCGGGTGTTGAATGAACTGCGAGATAACGTGGTAGTTAGTGGCAATGTGCCCTTGTTTGCTGATCAAAAAGCCTGAACCAATGGAGGTTTTGTTGCCCGATGCCAGTTCCATGACGCGAATTTGAAAAATGCTGGACTGAAAGGTTTCATATAGATTCTTAGCTGAATTGGCCTGGGCCGAGTTTGCACAAAGAGCCAGTAATAATAGCAGTGAACCCATCACGGGGAGTGAGCGGAATACCGTTTGAGACTGAATCATTATAAAAGCCTGTAAGTCACATGTTCGTGTTATGTTGGATTGTGGTCGTTCAGCAAATCAACAATGGCGGTTTCTATTCGGCGCAACTGTTCTTTGTCAGTAATTTCCCTATGGTTTGAGTCTGTGACAAAAAATATATCCTCTGCCTTTTCTCCAAAGGTGGCGATTTTTGCGTTTTGTACTGTGACTCCGCAACGCAACAAAGCCAGGGCAATTTTAGCCAGTAAACCCGGCTGATCCAATGCCACTACTTCCATAATAGTGCGTTTATTGAGATTGTCACTACGGAAGCTGACTTCGGTGGGAATAGTGAAATGTTTTAGTTGGCGCGGAAGCTGAACTCTGGTTTTTTCGATAATGATGTTTTCCAGTTTCGGGCTGACCAAAAGCCAGGACAGAGATTCTATAAGATCGTCGATGCGGTGTTGATCCGAAATGACGTCGCCTGATTTTTCCAGAATAATAAACGTATATAGTTTATAGTCCAGCCGGGAAGAGCTAATGCGGGCGTTGGCGATGGTGAGGCCGGCTCGCTCCAAGGTGGCGGTAATTATGGCAAAGACTTCCGGATGGTCTTTGGCGCAAACAAAAAGTTCCGTGCCTCCGCGATGTGTTCGAGGGCGAACCAACACCAGCGGTAACCGTTCAATGGAGTGGTGTAGTATGGATTTGGTGTGCCAGACGATTTCGTCCACTGAGTGACGGCCAAAATAATCCTGTTCCAGGCTGTTCCAATATTTATCGATTTGCTCAGGGTCAAATTCACGTTGCAATTGGCGCAGGGCCAGGGATTTGATCTCTAACTCTTTTTCCGATTGTTCGATCGGATTACCTAAACCTCGGCGAAAGGCACGTGTGGTGGTGTAGTATAGCTCCATCAACAGGGCATTTTTCCAGGAGTTCCACAAGCTGGGGCTGGTGGCGCGGATATCGGCTACGGTGAGCAGGTAGAGATAATCGAGGCGTTCTTGCGTGCCCACGGTGTGGGCAAATTCCTGAATGACGGTGTTGTCACTAATATCCTTTCTTTGCGCCGTGGTAGACATGATCAGATGGTTTTCCACCAGCCAGGCAATGATATTGGTATCATAATGACTCAATCCGTGGGTTTTACTAAATTCGATAGAATCCTGTGCCCCCAGAGTGGAGTGATCACCGCCGCGGCCTTTGGCTATATCGTGGAAAAAGCCGGCCAGGAACAACAATTCCGGTTTGGCGATGTTCTGAATGATTTCACTGCATAGTGGAAATTCATGGTAATGCCGGGGCACGGTAAAGCGACGTAAGTTTCGAACCAAAGACAGGGTGTGTTCATCCACAGTAAATACGTGAAACAAATCGTGCTGCATCAGTCCTACGATATTGCCGAAAGCCGGTAAATAGGCAGCGAGCACACCGTAACGGTTCATACGTCTGAGCTCATGAGTCAGGCCTTGAGGCTGCCGAAAAATTTCCATGAACAAACTTTGGCAGCGCAGGTCTTTGCGAAAATTTTCATCGATGAGATAGCAATGGTCACGAATCAGGCGTATGGTTTGTGCGCGGACGCCCTTTAAGTCCTGTCGTTGTGCCAGAATTAGAAATATCTCCAGCAGTGCAAAAGGATTGCGTTTAAATACCCGGTCGTGGTTGACTTCGATAAAACCGTAGCTTTCCTGGAAACGACGGTTAATGGGTTTGACATGAGCCGGCTGGCCTTCTTGTAATATATTTTCGTCAAATAATTGCAGCAACATTTCGTTGAGTCGGTTCAGATCCATCACCGTGCTGTAGTATTGCTTCATCATTTGTTCCACAGCCAGGCGGTGTTCGCTGTCTTTATAACCAAAACGGTGGGCTAAAACCCGTTGGTAGTCGAACAGCAGTCGGTCTTCTTTACGCGTCGCCAATAAGTGCAGGCCAAAGCGAATTTTCCAGAGAAAATCCTGGCTTTTTTCCAGCGTTTCAAATTCTTGAGGCGTCAGAAACCCTCTATCCACCAGATCTTTGAGGGTTGTAACCCCAAAGTGGCGTTTGGCGACCCAGCCAATCACCTGGATGTCACGCAGGCCACCCGGATTCTCCTTGATGTTGGGTTCCAGGTTATAGGAGGTGTCACCAAAACGATGATGACGTTGGATTTGTTCTTCAATTTTGGCTTGATAAAATTTCCGACCGGGCCAAATTTTTTCCGGGCCTGTGGCCTCCAGTAACACTTGATACAAATTCTTGTCGCCCGCCAGGAGCCTGGATTCCATCAGATTAGTCGCAATGGTGATGTCATTGTCTGCATGTTGGATGCATTCGGCCAGTGAGCGCACGCTATGGCCTACATCAAGTTTCATATCCCAGAGCAATGTTAGAAACTGTTCTATCTGAGAGTCGAGCATGCCGCTGTGTTCGTTGTGCAGCAGCACTAATATATCCACATCAGAGGCGGGGTGAAGCTCGCCGCGACCATAACCCCCCACGGCGATTAAGCTGGCGCTTTGGGGGTCTTCCAGGTAGTGGTTCCAGGCGCGACGCAGCAGCTGATCGATCAGCCGTGCTCGGAGCAGGACCAGCTCATGGACGGGAATATCTCTTTCAAATCGGGCCGCCAGAATCTTGTCGCCCTGCTGGGCAGCCTTTTTAAACAGAATGACCGGGTTGGCTCCGGCCTGCAGTGCCGTTTCAAAGGCCTGCGGATCCCACAGTTCCGCATCGATAATCTCGTTGTCAAGAAAATTCAAAACGGTGCTTCGTCGGGTCGCAGAGTAAGAACCTCAAAGCCGGTATCGGTTACCAGCAGAGTGTGTTCCCACTGTGCCGACAGGGTGCGGTCTTTGGTGACCACCGTCCAACCATCCGGAAGTGTTTTTACCCCCGGTTTGCCTGCATTCACCATAGGTTCAATGGTGAAGGTCATGCCTGCTTCCAGTACTTCGCCGGTACCCGGCGTGCCGTAGTGGGGCACTTGAGGCGCTTCGTGAAACTGGCGGCCAATGCCATGGCCGCAGTAATCACGTACGACTGAACAATTATTTTGTTCGGCGTGTTGCTGGATAGCGTGTCCAATGTCACCTAAGTGTACGCCGGGTTTTACTTTTTTAATGCCGATACTCAGGCATTCGTAGCTGATGCGGCTGACACGTTGGGCAATGATGGAAGGTTCGCCGATATAAAACATTTGGCTGGTATCACCATGAAAACCGTCTTTAATGACGGTGATATCCACATTGATTATGTCGCCATTTTTCAAACGCTTATTGCTGGGAATTCCATGACAGACCTGGTGGTTAATCGATGTGCAAATGGACTTCGGGAAACCGTGATAATTGAGAGGGGCGGGGATGGCATGTTGCTCATTGACAATAAAATCATGACAAATTCGGTCCAGTTCCTCTGTGGTAATCCCGGCTTGCACATGGGGTTGTATCATGACCAATACGTCGGCGGCCAAACGCCCGGCAACGCGCATTTTCTCGACTTCTTCTGCATTTTTTATATGAATACCCATGATAATCGTCGAATCACTCCGTTTTTTTAGCTAATGAACCCTGTCGGATTGTTGTTATGTCTGTTTTATGGTATAAAGCCCGCGCCGATATGGCAATCTTGTTGCAGGTTTCGGCCTGCAGTTAATTTCACACATGTTCCGACACATATATCCGGGTGCCTGGGTTAACCCCCTGGTTGGTATATGGGGCACATGGAGGCATAACCCAACAGTGGAGTAAAAATATGTCAGCAGTTACTATGCGTCAAATGCTTGAGGCAGGTGTTCATTTTGGCCATCAAGCGCGTTATTGGAATCCCAAAATGGCTCCCTTTATTTTTGGCGAGCGCAATAAAATTCATATTATCAATCTGGAAAAAACTTTGCCCGCATTTAATGATGCCGCAAATTTCCTCGGAAAAATTACCGCAAACAAAGGTAAGGTACTGATTGTCGGTACAAAAAGGGCAGCACGCGATGTGGTTAAAGAACAGGCTTCCCTGTGCAATATGCCTTTTGTTAACCATCGCTGGTTAGGCGGAATGCTCACCAATTTTCAGACAGTGAAACAGTCTATCAAACGTTTGCGTGAACTGGAAACCATGGAAACTGACGGTAGCTTTGCCCGTTTAAACAAAAAAGAAGCCTTGATGTTGACGCGGGAAAAGGAAAAGCTTGACCGTAGCTTGGGTGGTATCAAGGATATGGGTGGTCTGCCCAGCGCCTTGTTCGTGATTGATGTGGGACACGAGAAAATCGCTGTAAACGAAGCTAAAAAACTGGGTATTCCAGTGGTGGGTGTCGTGGACACCAATAACAGTCCGGACGGAATCGATTATGTCATCCCTGGCAATGACGACGCCATTCGCGCCATTCGCTTGTATGTCGAATCCATTTCTAAAGCCGTTCTGGAAAGTCGCCCCGACCCTATGCTGTTGAGTGGACCGGACGACGGATTTGTGGAGTTGGATGACAGCGGTGCTGTAGTGGCCGACGCAGCCCCCAAAAAGACGGCGGCGCCTAAGAAAAAAGCGACTGTGAAAAAGAAAGCGACCGTGAAGAAAAAAGCTGCACCGAAGGAAGAAGCGGGTGATGCGGCAGCCAAGAAAAAAGCTGCACCCAAAAAAGCCGTTAAGAAAAAGACGGCTGAGTAATTCGGAAACTATCAGCGTTTTCGGCACGTAACATAAGGGGGCCTGGCCCCCTTTTTCAGATAATTGGATGGATATTCCTGTCCATCACCGTTTAATGAATATGAGGAATTGGGAATATGGCGATTACAGCGGCATTGGTAAAAGAACTTCGTGAACGCACATCAGCTGGAATGATGGAGTGTAAAAAAGCTCTGGTGGAAACCAATGGAGATTTAGAAGCTGCCATCGAGCATTTGCGTAAAACAGGTATGGCGAAGGCGGATAAGAAAGCGGACCGTACAGCGGCCGATGGTTTGATTATCATCCGCATCAGCGATGATCAGAAATTGGCAGTCATGGTCGAGGTGAACTGCGAAACTGACTTCGTGGCAAAAGACGAGAATTTTCAAAATTTCGCTAATGAAGTAGGTGATTTGACCCTGGCGAATCAACCGGCGGATTTGGACGCCTTGTTGGCGATGAAAATGAACAGCGGTGACAATGTTTCCGACAGCACCAAGGCTTTAACCGCCAAAATTGGTGAGAAAATGGAAGTTCGCCGTTTTACCCTGCTCAAAGCCAGCGATGGTGCTTTCTCCAGTTATTCTCATGGTAGTCGAATCGGGGTTGTAGTGGAACTTAGTGGTAATGATGTTGCCTTAGCTAAAGATATTGCTATGCACATTGCGGCCAGCAAACCGGTATGTGTTAGTTCCGATGAGGTGCCTGCAGAATTGATTGAGAAAGAAAAGGAAATTTTTGCAGCCCAAGCAGCGGAGAGTGGTAAACCGGCCGAGATCGTTGAAAAAATGGTCAGTGGACGTATCAATAAGTATTTGAAAGAAGTAACCCTATTGGGTCAACCTTTCGTTAAAGACCCTGACTCCACCGTGGAAAAACTGTTAAAAAGCGCCAACGCAGCGGTTAATCAGTTTACCCGTTTCGAAATCGGTGAAGGTGTGGAGAAGAAACAGGAAAACTTCGCTGACGAAGTTATGGCTCAAGTAAAAGGCAGCTAAGCTATACCATTGCTCAAGGAGGAACGCTCGGGGAGTGTAGCAGCCAGGGAAGATGTGGGAGCAGGCCAAACAATAGTACAGATCAGCCGGCGGCCGTTTAACGGCCACCGCCGGTATTTTGCCACAACACAGACAGCAAGAATTTGAAAGGGCATCCCAGTGGGTAAGCAAGCAAAATCGGTCTACAAAAGAGTATTATTGAAACTCAGCGGCGAAGCGCTAATGGGCGATGGGGAATTCGGCATCGATCCTAAGATCATTGAGCGCGTTGGTGAGGAAGTCAAAGAACTGGTGGCAATGGGAGTACAGGTTGCCATTGTCATCGGTGGCGGTAACATATTTCGCGGTGTGAGCCTGGCATCCAGCGGTATGGATCGAGCCAACGGCGATTACATGGGAATGCTGGCAACCGTAATTAATTCTCTGGCACTGCAGGATTGCTTCGAACGTGCCGGTCTGACAGTGCGTGTCATGTCAGCACTGCACATCAACCAAGTGGCGGAAGATTATATTCGTCGCCGTGCTATCCGCCATCTGGAAAAGGGGCGAGTGGTTATATTTGCAGCGGGAACCGGTAGTCCCTTTTTCACCACCGATTCAGCTGCCAGTTTGCGCGGAATAGAAATTGGTGCGGACGTGGTATTAAAAGCTACCAAAGTTGACGGCGTTTATTCAGCTGATCCGATGAAGGTCAAGGACGCCGTACGATACAGTCGTTTGAGTTATGATGAAGTTTTACAAAAAAATCTTAACGTTATGGATGCAACCGCAATTGCATTGTGTCGAGACTGCAACATGCCGGTACGGGTGTTTGATATGAACAAAAAAGGCTCGTTATTGCGGATTATTCAAGGTGAGGATGAAGGCACTATAGTCGAAAATGGGGAAGTGTCATGATCAATGAAATAAATGAAGATGCCAAGAAGCGCATGCAAAAAAGCATTGAAGCGCTTAGAATCGAGTTGACCAAACTACGAACCGGGCGGGCTCATGCCAGCTTGTTAGACCACCTGGTGGTGGAATATTACGGCAGTGATGTGCCCCTGTCCCAAGTGGCTTCTATATCGGTATCCGATGCCCGTACCTTGACGGTTACGCCTTGGGAAAAAACCATGGTACAGCCGGTAGAAAAAGCCATTATGACGTCTGATTTGGGATTGAACCCGGCAACATCAGGAACCACAATCCGCGTACCTTTGCCACCACTGACAGAGGAAAGACGCAAAGACATGATTCGTATTGTGCGCGCCGAAGGTGAAGCTGCCAAGGTGGCCATTCGTAATATTCGCCGCGACGCCAATGGTGATTTCAAAGCTTTACAAAAAGACAAAGAAATTACTGAGGACGATTTGCGTCGTGCCGAAGACCAAATGCAAAAACTGACGGACGAATTTACCAAAGAGGTGGATAAAGCCATCGAAGAAAAAGAAATAGATTTGATGGAAATGTAGTCTCAGGCGTCGCGGTGATATCTGCTGCGACCAGGTGTATGCCAGAGAATCAGCAGTCTAGCAGGCCAACTAATTAAGTGAGTAACAGAGAACGTCATGCCCGGTGAACCACCCTATCAATATAGCAAACCGTTACCGCGGCATATTGCCATCATTATGGATGGTAATGGGCGATGGGCTAAAAATCAGAAGAAACCCCGTTTCTTTGGTCACAAAGCCGGCGTAGAGACCGTTCGGACGGTCGTTAAAGCCTGCGCAAAATTGAATATCGAAGTTCTTACGCTGTTTGCATTTAGCAGTGAAAACTGGCGCCGCCCTGAGCAGGAAGTCAGTTTATTGATGGAATTACTGTATACCGCATTGCAACGAGAAGTCAGCAAGTTGCACGAAAACAATGTACGACTACGCATTGTTGGGGAACGCCGCGCGTTCAGTGATAAACTTCAGGAGCGACTGGCCGAATCCGAACGACTCACGGCCAATAACTCCGGCCTTACACTGGTGGTTGCGGTAAACTATGGTGGCCGCTGGGACATGGCACAATCAGCTCGGAAAGTCGCGCGCCTGTTGGCTGACGGCAAAATTCATGAAGAAGACATCGATCAGGACTTGATTCATGAACACATGTCATTAGCGGGATTGCCGGATCCCGATCTTTTTATTCGCACCGGTGGGGAAAAACGCATCAGCAATTTTCTCTTGTGGCAGTTAGCGTACGCAGAATTGTTTTTCACCGATATTCTCTGGCCGGATTTTACGGAACAAACGCTCAACGAAGCGATAGAGTCTTTTAGTGCCCGCCAACGTCGCTTCGGTCGAACCAGCGAACAAGTGGAAACAACGCCAAGTGCTTAAACAACGCCTGCTTACGGCTTTTACTCTAGGACCCCTGGTTATTTGGGGGGTGTTGGCTTTGCCCAATGTATTTTTCGCGCTCATTATGGGGCTGCTGATTCTCATGGGCAGTTGGGAGTGGGGCAATCTGGCCGGTTTTACGGCGGCGATTCAGCGTGGAGCATTTACAGCAGTTAACGCGGTTGCCATGGGCGCGGTTTGGTATTTATTGCATTATCAATCTCAATTTGCCTTACCCCTGTTTAGCGGTACGGTGCTGTTGTGGTTATTGATTTCAATTTTGGTTATGACTTACCCCGCCAGTGCCGGTAGTTGGGCTAATCGCTGGGTCAAAGCTTTAGTGGGGCTACTCATTCTAGTAATGACTTGGGCCGCTTTGATCGTAGTGCATGGTGGCGAGACCAACGGTCCATATTTCGTTTTGTATTTGTTTTTATTAATCTGGTTTGCAGACTCTGCGGCATATTTTGGCGGCCGTCGTTGGGGGCGTAGAAAATTGGCGCCCAAAGTCAGCCCGGGAAAATCCTGGGAGGGTGTCTATAGCGCGTTGGCTATAGCTGTGCCCACCGCCGCTGTGGGGGGGTATGTATTGGGTATGTTCGATCTGGGGTTGGGTAAAGCCGCCGTGTTTTTCTTGTTTTCGCTTTTGTTAACCTTTATTTCCGTTCTGGGCGATTTGACGGAAAGTATGTTCAAAAGGCAAATGAGCGTTAAAGACAGTGGGTCTTTGTTGCCCGGCCATGGTGGCATTTTAGACCGAATTGACAGTATGACCATAGCATCACCGGTCTTTCTTATGGGATTGTGGTGGCTTTTCGATATGAAGCTGGTTCTGTCGGGATCAAAATAGATAGGGGCAGAACATGTCAGAAGTCAGCGGTCATGGTATAGGTGTTACTGTTCTGGGAGCCACGGGAACCATCGGTGTGAATACTCTCGATGTCTTGGCGCGTCACCCACAACGCTATCGAGTCGTCGCCTTAACTGCCAATCGACAGGTGGATCGCCTTTATGAGCAGTGTCTTCAACATCAACCGGAATATGCGGTAATGCTGGATGAAACCTGTGCTCAGCAGTTGGAACAAAAGCTTCAATCCAGCGGTCTTCAAATTCAGGTACTGTCGGGCAAAGAAGGACTGAAACGTGTGGCTTCCTTAGAAAGTGCGCAGTATGTGATGGCTGCCATTGTGGGGGCGGCCGGTTTAGAACCGACTTTAGCGGCTGCAGAGGCGGGTAAACGTGTATTGCTGGCTAATAAAGAGTCTCTGGTGATGTCCGGAGGGCTTTTTATGAAAGCTGTAACTCAAAATAACGCAGAGCTTCTCCCCATAGACAGTGAACATAATGCCATTTTTCAATGCATGCCGCACGGAAACGGCGAAGACGATCGCAAAGGCATTCGCAAAATTCTGTTGACCGGTTCCGGCGGCCCGTTTAGGAATCGGGATTTAGCCAGCTTGCGGGATGTTACCCCGGATCAGGCTTGTGCCCACCCTAATTGGGTCATGGGTCGCAAAATATCCGTGGACTCTGCGACCATGATGAACAAAGGTTTGGAGTTTATTGAAGCGTGCTGGTTGTTTGGTATGCCGGCACAGGACATAGAAGTGTTGATACATCCGCAAAGTGTCATTCACTCCATGGTGGAGTACGTCGATGGTTCCGTGCTGGCGCAACTGGGTAATCCGGATATGCGTACACCTATTGCACATGCACTGGCTTGGCCGGAACGTCTGGAATCCGGAGTGGATCGATTGGATATGCTGACCGTTGGCAAGCTGGAATTTGAGGCGCCGGATTATGACCGTTTCCCCTGTTTGCGTTTGGCGATGGATGCCTTTGAAGCCGGAGGAACAGCCAGTGCCATATTAAATGCGGCCAATGAAGTGGCAGTGGCTCGGTTTTTGGAAAATGAAATTCGGTTTCCCCACATACCGGATATCATCGAGCAGACTTTGGCGCAAATAAAAGTGGTGGAAGCCGATTGTTTGGAGACCGTTATGCAGGCCGATCAGCAAGCTCGTTACACTGCTGAAGAATATATTAACCGAAATCTAAAGAACGGGTTGCACTAATGGATTCGTTTTTCATGTCACTATTGGGCTTGTTGGTCACTCTGGGATTATTAATCGCATTTCATGAGTACGGCCACTATTGGGCGGCAAGACGCATGGGAGTCAAAGTCCTGCGATTTTCCATCGGCTTTGGTAAGCCACTGTGGACCCGGGTGCGAGGTGAGGATAAAACCGAATTCGTTCTGGCCGCGTTTCCCATTGGTGGCTATGTGAAAATGCTGGATGAGCGAGAGGGTGAAGTCAAAGAAGAGGAAGTCCATCGTGCCTTTAACCGGCAAAAGGTTTCCAAGCGTATTACCATCGTTGCCGCCGGACCCATATTCAATTTTATTTTCGCCATCATCGCCTATTTTCTCATGTATCTGGTGGGAATTCCGGGTGCCAAACCGTTGGTTGGCGAGGTGCTGCCCGAGTCCATAGCTCATGCCGCCGGTTTGACTCAAGGTGATGAAATCGTCAGTGTGGGCGGAGAAACAACGCCTACCTGGGGTGCGGTACGCATGGCGATTTTGGAAACCGGATTGGATAAAGACCGAATTGCCATTGAGTTCAAAACGGTGGACGGTAATCGCGGCTCGGAGTTGGATTTTACCGGCGTAACGTTGGATGAAAAACAGGGCAATTTGTTTAAGGCTATGGGGGTAAAGCCCTTTCAACCCGAGTACCCTGCGGTCATTGGTAAGATCAGCGATGGCAAAGCGGCACAACAGGCCGGTTTACAGTCAGGCGATCGGGTGATCGCTGTGGATAGCAAGCCGATAGAAAACTGGGGCAATTGGGTAGAGGTCATTCGCAAAAACCCCAATCGTGTCATCATGGTGCAAATAGAACGGGGTCAGGACGTACACGTACTGGAGTTAAAACCCGAGGAGGTGGCGTCGGAGACAGGTCCGATAGGTTATATTGGAGCAGCTCCCGAGGTGCCTGAAGATTTGGTTGATTCGCTTAGCACCGTGGTGAAATATCCTGTGGGTGAGGCTTTTCTTCGGTCTTTTCAGGAAACGTGGCGAATGTCGGTACTAACCCTGCGGATGTTGGGAAAAATGATCATGGGTGATGTGTCTGTGAAAAATCTCAGCGGACCCATTACGATTGCCACGTATGCCGGTTATACCGCCAGCATCGGATTGACCACTTTTTTATCTTTTCTGGCGATTGTCAGCATTAGCTTAGGTGTATTGAATCTGTTACCCATCCCTATATTGGACGGTGGGCATTTGCTGGTATATTTTGTTGAAATTTTCACCGGTAAGCCCGTTTCGGATGAAACCTTGATGAAGATGCAGCAGGTGGGGATTGTTCTTCTGGGTATGTTGATGATTCTGGCATTTTATAACGATATTCAACGCTTGATAGGGTAAGCCGGTCAGCGGAGGACGGAGAAAACAATGAGCTGCGGCGAAAAAAATAAAAACTGAGGCGGTAAATGAAGCTTAATTATTTGGTATTTTTATGTCTGTTTTTATTCTCCGGCTTTGTTGGCGCTGATGAGTCCTTCGTGGTTAAGGATATCAAAGTGGAGGGATTGCAACGCATTTCGTTGGGCGCTGTTTTATCCTATTTGCCATTCAAAGTCGGTGAATCCATGAGTCAGGAAAAAATCGTGGACTCGGTGCGAGCTTTATATAAAGCAGGCTTTTTCGACGACGTTAAAGTGGGGCGTGAGAACGACATTGTGGTTATCCGCATCAAGGAACGCCCATCTATCGATAAGCTGGAAATATTCGGTAATGTTGAGATCAGTACGGATACTATTAAGGATGCACTGAAAGAGATTGGTCTGGCCGAGGGGCGGGTCTTAAACCGTTCTGCACTGGACCGTATCCACCAGGAATTGAAACGTCAATACTTTGGACTGAGCTATTATGGCGTGGATATCAAATCCAGTTTGACGGATCTGCCCAGAAATCGAGTTGATTTACAGATTGATATTACCGAAAATGATCCGGGTCGTGTGCGAAAAATCAAACTCATTGGAGCCAAGGCGTTCAACGAGTTCGATTTGATGAATAACTTTGAAATGACACAAGGGACCTTGTGGTCGTTTATGACAGGTAGTGACAAGTACGCCGATCACACCTTAGAAGGGGATTTGGAACGACTGAAATCGTACTACATGGATCGAGGTTATATTAATTTTAGAATCGAGTCCAAAAATGTATCCATTTCTCCGGACAAGAAGAATATTTATGTCACTATTAAAATCAATGAAGGAGAGCAGTTTCACGCAGGTGAGATAAAGTTGGCCGGGGATTTGGTAATTCCGGAAGGTGAACTGCGCGGCCTGTTGCAATTGAAACAAGGCGATGTCTTTTCCCGGTTTAAGCTAATACAAAGCGTTAACAATATTAAAGACCGTCTGGGAATCGACGGTTATGCTTTTGCCAATGTGAACGAAATTCCAGATTTTGATCAAAAGAAAAAAGAGATAGCCATTACCTTTTTTGTGGACCCGGGTAAGCGCGTATATGTGCGGCGTATTAATATCGGCGGTAACACCAAAACCCATGATGAGGTCATACGGCGTGAATTACGACAAATGGAAGGGGGCTGGATTTCCACGCCCTTGTTGAAGCGTTCGCAGGTACGGTTACAACGATTGGGATTTTTTGACGATATCAAAATTACAACGCCGGCGGTTCCGGGAACCACGGATCAGGTGGATGTCAACATTGATGTGGTGGAAGGCTCCACCGGTAACTTTACTGCAGGTATCGGTTACGGTCAGGAAAACGGGTTTCTGTTCAACACCAGTATTACTTTGAACAACTATTTGGGCACCGGTAAAAAAGTGAAGTTACAGGTCGACAATAATAAGTCCGATGAGATTTACAACTTTTCTATAGATGATCCCTATTTCACCAAAGACGGCGTTAGCCGGGGTATGCGTTTGTCTTACCGTTCGCGTGAAAATGCGGAGTTAAATCTGGCTGATTTCAGTACCGATGAGTTGGATCTGGGAATGAATTTCGGTATACCGGTCAGCGAATACACCCGAGCCAGTTTTGGGATGGGCGGAAAACGCACCGATTTGACCATTAATCAAAACTCGGCACCGCAATCTTATATTAACTGGGTGAATAAGATAGATCCCAATCCTGAGGTGGTGGATAGCAATAACATAAAAACGGATTTCACTTCCCTAAATGCACATTTGAGTTATTCTTACGATTCGCGTAATCGGCCTTTGTTTCCCGATGAAGGTTTATTGTCCCGTTTTTCCGGTGAGGCGACTTTGCCTTGGGCGGACCTGAAGTATTACAAACTCAATTACCGTCTGCACTGGTATGTACCTTTGTACGACTATGTCACTCTGTTGGTCGGAGGTGAATACGGTGTGGGTTACGGTTACGGCGACAAGAAAGATGGAGCGGACATACTGCCCTTTTTCGAGAATTTTTTCGCCGGTGGCAGTCGCTCCGTTCGCGGATTCCGGGGTAATACCATTGGTCCAAAGGATATGAATTGTGATCCTGTCTGCGAACCCGGCGACCCTGTGGGTGGCAACGAACGTACGTTGGCTAAACTGGAGCTGTTTTTTCCGCCACCGTTCACCGATGAGCCCAGCAAGAACTTTCGTTTAAGCGCTTTTGTTGATGCGGGACGGATTCGATCCCGGGCGGAGGATACCAGCGATATATTCATTGATGATCGATATCGTGTTTCTTATGGTTTCGCCGCAGTGTGGGTGACTCCGGTGGGGGCTCTGATTTTTAACTGGGCTTGGCCTATTAATAGTTACGATGGCGACCAAATGGAGCGATTCCAGTTTAACATTGGGGCACCGTTTTAAAGCATTGGTATCAGAGGTGATTCGTGGCATTATACGCGATTGGGTCACTAGGGATCTGAAGAAAGGGGTTATTGAGACAGATGAGAAAAACTATTTCCATAATATTAGTGTGGTTTATTGCAGTGATTCCAGCATCGGTTTTGGCTGCGGAACTGAAAATCGGCGTCTTGCACACAGCCAAAGTTTTGGAAGAAGCACCGCAAACGGAAATAGCTCGAACAGCCATTGAAAAAGAATTTCAGCCACGCCGAAAAGAAATTGATGAGTTATTGAAAAAACTGCGTCAAAAAGAAGAAAAACTCACTCGCGATGGCGCCATTATGAGTGAAAATGAGCGACGTAAATTGGAACGAGATGTGAGAACCCGGCAACGGGATATCAAGCGCTTGCAGGATGAAATTCGCGAAGATTTTAATATTCGCAGAAATGATGCTTTGGACAAAGTACAACGGCAAGTTCGTGAAGCGGTTAACATTGTGGGTGAACGCGGTAAATTCGATTTGATTTTGAATGATGAAGTTTTGTTTTATATGAGTAATAAAGTTGACATTACGGCGGCTGTGATTAAAGAGCTAAAGGCAAGCAAAAACAATTCTAAAAAACCGAAGAAATAGCATCTACCGTAGAATCGAGTCGTGATGTTCACATTACAACAACTGGCGGAAAAACTGGATGCTGAAATCGTGGGTGATCCGGCCTGTGAAATCAGCAACGTCTGCACGCTTCAAAATGGACAATCGGGCTGCATTAGTTTTCTCGCCAATCCTAAGTATAAAAAATATCTACAGTCCACCACCGCTTCAGCGGTTTTGGTCAATGCTGCCGTAAAAGACCTGCTTAACACCAACGGTTTGGTGGTTAGCAATCCCTATGTGGCCTATGCCAAAGTGGCATCGTGGTTACATCCGTTTGAAAATCCACAAACAGGCGTACATCCCAGTGCCGTTGTTGCCACAACGGCTACAATCGATCCTTCCGCCTGGGTGGGACCACAGTGTGTCATTGGTGAAGGGGTTCATATCGGTCCTGGTTGTTACATTGGTCCTGCTTGTGTGGTTGAAGCCAATGTGGTGCTGGGTGAGTTTTGTCGTTTGGTTGCCAATGTTACTTTGTGCCACGAAGTTCAAGTGGGGCAGCGGGTTATTTTACATCCCGGTGTCGTGATTGGGGCCGATGGATTTGGTATTGCACAGGAAGGGGAGCATTGGTTGAAAATTCCACAGGTGGGGTCGGTCATACTGGGTGACGATGTGGAAGTGGGCGCTAACACCACGATTGATAGAGGGGCTATCGAGAATACGATTATTGAGAACGGTGTTAAACTGGATAATCTTATCCAAGTAGGACACAATGTACGAATTGGCGAACATACGGTTGTGGTTGCTAGTGCGGCTATTGCCGGGAGTACACGTATAGGTAGATGTTGTGCTATCGGTGGACAGGCCGGCATTGTTGGTCATGTTGAGATAACAGATAATGTGACCATCACCGCGAAAACATTTGTAATGCAATCAATCAAGGAACCTGGTGTCTATTCCTCCGGGGTAACCGCGGAGACTAACGAAAAGTGGCGAAAAAACTCTATTCGTTTTAGGCAGTTAGACGACATGGCCCGTAAATTAAAGCAGCTGGAAAGGGTTAAAGACAAAAAATAATGGATAATTCAGAGACGCTCGATATATTGGAAATATTGAACCACTTACCCCATCGCTACCCTTTTTTATTGATCGATAGAGTCATCGATTGTCAGGTAGGCAAATCCTTGGTGGGTATTAAGAATGTGACCTACAATGAGCCTTATTTTTTGGGACATTTCCCACAAAAACCCGTCATGCCGGGAGTGTTGATTCTGGAAGCGCTGGCACAGGCCACTGGGATTTTAGCTTTTCGAACCTCTGGATCGCGTCCCAGCGATGACTCCCTCTATTATCTCGTGGGTATCGATGAAGCCCGATTTAAACACCCCGTAGGTCCGGGTGACCAGTTGAAGTTATCAGTAGAAGTCATAAAGTCCAAACGCGGTGTGTGGAAGTTTAATGGTGAAGCCAGTGTGGATGGAGAAGTGGTTGCCAGCGCTGTGCTCATGTGCGCCGAAAGGGCAGCCTGATTGATTCATCCCCAAGCCATTATTGATCCGTCTGCCCGTTTAGGCGATGGAGTGCAGGTGGGTCCTTATTCCGTTATTGGGCCGGACGTCGTAATAGGTGACGGCACCTGGATTGGTTCCCACGTGGTGCTTACTGGTCCCACATCCATCGGTCGCAATAACAAAATTTACCCATTTGCCTCTGTCGGGGGCGAACCCCAGGATAAAAAATATCGTGATGAGCCGACGCGTCTGGAAATCGGCGACAATAATGTGATTCGTGAGTATTGCACTATCAGTCGTGGTACAGTCCAAGACGAAGGTATTACCAGCATTGGTAATGATAATTGGATTATGGCGTATGTTCACATCGCCCATGATTGCCGTGTGGGAAATCACACTATTTTTGCCAATTCCGCTTCATTGGCCGGGCACGTGAGCGTGGGGGATTATGCTATTTTGGGTGGTTTTACACTGGTGCATCAGTTCTGTAAAATCGGTGCTCACTGCTTCACTGCCATGAACAGCGTAATTTCCAAGGACGTACCTCCCTTTGTTATGGTATCCGGGCATATGGCGAAACCGCACGGATTAAATACCGAGGGTCTGAAACGAAGGCAGTTCAGCAGTGATGCTTTAAGTAAGCTCAGAAAAGCTTACAAAATCCTGTATCGGTCAGGTTTGACTACGGAACACGCTTTGGAGCAATTAGCTACATTAGCGGTTGACTGTCCGGAAGTGGAAGCACTGGCGGGCTTTGTACGAGAAGCCACCCGCGGTATTGTGCGCTAGTGATATAATAACAACATCCTGGGTAACCCCAATTAACAAATAGAATAATCGACATGCGAATTGGTATCGTAGTAGGAGAGTCTTCCGGCGATATTCTGGGTGCCGGTCTCATGACGGCGATTCTGGAGCAGTGCCCAAGTGCAACATTTGAAGGCATTGCCGGTCCCTTAATGATAAAACAGGGCGCCAACTCTTTATATCCCATGGAGCGTCTGGCTGTTATGGGGATTACTGAGGTGGTGGGCCGTTATCCTGAGTTAAAAGGAATACGTGACGAGCTTATTCAGGGTTTTATCGCCAATCCTCCCGATGTTTTTATCGGCATTGATGCGCCTGAGTTTAATACTCATCTGGAATACTGCCTGAAACAGGCCGGTATAAAAACGGTGCACTATGTGAGTCCTTCTGTCTGGGCTTGGCGCCGTTACCGAATCAAAAAAATCAGTCAGTCGGTGGATTTGATGCTGACGCTGTTTCCTTTTGAGGCTCAATTCTACGAAGCCCAATCCATGCCGGTGAAATTTGTGGGCCATCCCTTGGCAGATGTCATACCGTTGAAGATTGATAAAGACGAAATTCGTGAAGAAATGAAATTGCCCAAGGATTGGAAAATCGTCGCCATTCTTCCGGGCAGTCGTGGTGTGGAACTGCATTACTTAGCGGATATATTTCTCCAGGCGGCACAGTGGATTTTAGATCATCGGCCCAACTCCAATGTGTTTTTCATTGCGCCCATGATCAATGCCGCCAGACGCAAACAGTTTGAGCAAGCGGTAAATCGACAGGGCGGGCATTTGCCCATCAAATTGGTGGATGGTCGCTCCAGAGAAATCATGGCGGCGGCTGACGTGATTATGGTGGCATCCGGAACGGCAACCCTGGAAGCCATGCTGTTAAAGAAACCCATGGTGGTGGCGTACAAGCTATCTGCTTTGACCTACTGGATTACCAAACTGTTGGTGCACGTGAAAGTTTTCAGTTTACCCAATCTATTGGCAAGGCGCATGGTGGTGCCGGAGTTGATACAAAAAGAGGCAACACCGGAACGTATCGGTGCTGAAGTGGTGGGCTATCTGGATAATGAAGAACGGCGTAACATCCTGCAAGAGGTGTTTCACAGTATCCATGTGACACTACGTAAAAATGCCAGCAAAGAAGCTGCAAGCGCCGTGTTGGAGCTGGTGAAAACCGGTAAAACATCATGAGTCAAACCGACGCCTCACAAATAATCGCCGGTGTGGATGAAGTGGGCAGAGGGCCTTTGGCCGGTCCCGTGGTGGCAGCGGCGGTGATTTTGGATAGCACTAAGCCTATAGAAGGTTTGGCAGATTCCAAGAAACTGTCTGAAAAGCGCCGCGAAGAACTCGCTTTGGAGATAAAAGCCAAAGCACTGGCCTGGTGTCTGGGCCGGGCGGAAGTGGAAGAGATTGATCACATTAATATATTGCAAGCTTCACTATTGGCTATGCGGCGGGCAGTAGAAGGGTTGCAGTTGGAGCCGGATTTGGTGCTTGTGGATGGCAATCGTTGTCCTGATATTTCCTACCCGGCTCAAGCTATTATCAAAGGCGACAGCAAAGTGGCAGAAATCAGTGCAGCATCCATTTTGGCTAAGGTCGCCAGAGATAATGAAATGGTACAGCTGCACCAGCAATATCCTCAATACGGTTTGGATGGCCACAAGGGTTATCCCACCAAGAAACATATAGAAGCTTTACGGGAGCACGGTGTGACCGCAATCCACCGGCGTTCTTTCGGGCCGGTGAAAAAACTTCTGGTCGTAGACTACGCCTGATTATAGGTCTGATTCTGTTCTATTATCCTTCACACACGGTTGTCATCCTGCACATCTGAACAACTCCGGGTAGCGTATTTGAGAAGCCGCTTCGGCGGATAACGAAATATAGCTAAACGTTTTGTTAATGGGTTGGCAGCTCTTTACATTCCAAAATGGTATAGTTTCGATCTTTAAAAAACAGTCGTTTGGTCACATTGACTTTGAGTTTGACTGCGTAAACGTGATAGAGGCGGTTGCCTTTCACATTTATGAGTTCGTCCAAATTGCCATTAATGACGATGTCTCCAATATAGAATGCTTTCATTGTATGTTGGCCGGTTTCATAATTGGGCTTGATCGTTCCGTACAATACAATTTCATCGCCGTTATTAAAGTCATTCTCGTCCAAGTCCGGTGCATTGGTGGAATTTTCCACATACTCGATTTGACGGCCATAGTGTTGCATTTCCAATTCCGCAGCGTCGGTAAAATACTCGTCCATATTGTTGTCTTGTAATTTGTTGGCTGATTTAATGCTCTTACTTTTATCCAGTTCGATGTTTAGGGTTCCGCTTTCAAGTGTGTTGACGTATGTCTGAAAAAAATCCAAAAAAGAATCGGCTATGACCAGAAATTTATCGCATTCCCAATCCACTGCAATGATTTGCCCCCTTACTCCATTCTTGCCGGGATCCAGGTCGACTGCCCAAAATCGATCGCCGTTGAGGTCCATAAATGGAATCCAGGCTTTGGAGAACAATACGGGTTGGATGCGGGGGTTCTGTGCCTCTTCTTCATCCAGCTCTCGCTTCTCGGACAGGGGCAAGCAGCGTTTCCATAGGCTATAAATAGCCGGAACCGGCAGGTAGGCTCCATACTCATAAAAAACACGAGCAGGCCATCCGTCATCTTCGCCATTATGAATGCGCAGGCTATTTTTAAGATCTTCCGGTAAAGCCAACTGCAATCGTTTTTCCAGTTCTTGTAGTTCTATTTCGCTTGCCGGACCCTGTAAGTCGTCCAATAGCTCGGGAGCGTGGCCGGTTGCCCAGCTTTCCAATCGTTGCCACAATGACTCTATACTCATTTTTGCTTATCCTGACACTAATCAGAGGTTCTTTAAGGTTTGAGTATAGCCAATAAATTTTCAGGATACTGTTAAGGAACCTCTGATTAACTCTATGAATTTCATTTATGAGAACTAAATTGTCAATGGCTTCCTCGCCTACATGGATGTAGGTAAGTAGCGTGAGCAGGACGCGGAAGTTTTTTGCCTTGCACTTAACAATTTATTTTTCATCTATACTTATCCGGAAATTAATCAGAGGTTCCCTAAGTTACATTTTGTGTTCGAATAAGGTTAAACCAATTTTTCTCCGAGTTGCTGTGAGTTTGTTTCAACAGCGGTTAAAACAGGTCGTTCCTGCGGGATTTTTGGTTTATCCAGGCGTGATTCCTGTGGCAGGTACATGATGAATGTGCTGCCTTTGCCTTCGGTGCTGTTTACATGGATAATTCCGCCCAGCATTTTTGCTAGATGTTGGCTGATGGCCAGGCCCAGCCCGGTGCCGCCGTAGGCGCGAGTGGTGGAGCTATCGGCTTGAGAGAAGTTCTGAAACAGCTTTTTTATGGTGTGTTCCGGAATGCCGATCCCCGTATCCGAGACCGACATGCTGATCCAGGTTCGGTTGTCGGTGTTGGTAAAGGGACTGGTACAACTGCGGATAGTCACGGATATTTCACCATCGTGAGTGAACTTACAGGCGTTGCTGATTAAGTTTAACAGGCACTGGCGTACCATGTTGGCATCTGTGATCATATTCTCATTGGTATTTAATCTGACCGACAATGTGTTGTTGTTGGATTCGGCCAGTGGGCGGGCGATATCGATGCTGTCTTGAACCAGTGCGGCAAGTTTAACTTGTTCCAGATGAATTTCCATTTTACCGGCTTCGATCTTGGATAAGTCTAAAATATCATTGATAACGGCCAGTAGGTGTTTGCCGGCATTTTGAATTTTGACCATATCCGGAATAAGTTGAGATTGGCTCAGAGTTTTGGCATCCTCCTGCAGCATGTCACTGTAACCGATAATAGCGTTTAAAGGGGTGCGCAGCTCATGAGACATATTGGCGAGAAAGGCGCTTTTGGCCTGACTGGCGGATTCTGCAGTGTCTTTGGCATCTTCAAAACGTTTCTGTGCGATCTGTCGTTCAATCGATTTGGCAACCCAACGACCCATGAGCTTTAACAGGTTTTGATCCACATCGGTAAATGGTTTGTGCACCCAGGAGCTGGAAAAATTGATGGTGCCGTATTTTTGATTGTTAACCCATAAGGGTGTGCCGATATAGGATTGCAATCCACTGTTGGTGTAGCAAAGATGCTCCCGCAAATTGGATTTTCCAACATTGTTTAGAGCCAAAGGAAATTTTTGGTTGTAAGTGATACCGCAAAACGTATCGGACAATGGTATTTCTATACCAGCCTTAAGCTGATATTTTTCCGGTGCCACAACACACACCAACGTTATGCGATCTTTCTCTTCATCCACTTTACACACTTGGGCTATTTCCAGATTTAACATACGGCAGCCCAGAGACAACATGTGTTCGATTTCATCTTGCGGCGACAGCCCGGGCAGAGCGGATGCTTCGTACAAATCCTTGATGCGTTCCGAATGAATCCGTTCGGCATCTTGCGCGCGTTTTCTTTCTTCAATTTCTCGTTCCAGTTCCTGCTTGGAGAGGGAGAGCTTGCGGTTCATGCGGTTGACATAAAGAGTGAGCAGCGTCATACCAAAGAGCATAAAAGCACCCACCGCCCACCCGGCGTTTTGGGTTGGTGGGATTATGCTGGGAACATCCTGTGTTTTATAGGGACCAACACTTAGTTCTTGCATTAATTCGTGTACGGGCTGGTAGTCCAAGGGGATAGTCCAACCGGCACTGTTGGCTTGCTGAGCTGCCGCATGGTCTTGCGCCATGCTGAGCAGTGCTATGGCCACTTGTTGAGCCAATTGGTTCTCAGTTTGTCTGGCTTTGGCGAAGGGCCACTCCGGATATAAACGGGTACTGTGGGCAAAGGGAAAACCGGCCGCCATTTGCGGCGAGAGAATTTTTAGTTGTTGGGCGGGGATGAGGTTTTCCTGTTGCATTCTTTCGAGAATGTTGGTGCGTACGGTACCGGCGTCTGCTTTTCCTTGCATCACGGCTTGTACCACTTGGTCTTGTGGCAGTCCGGTGAATTGCAAACTTCCCAGGTCTTCAATTCGCAGACCCCGGTGTTGCATTTCCCGCCAAGCCATCCACCAACCACCAAAGGCGTTCGGATGAACGGCGGCAAAGGTTTTGCCTTTTAAATCGTTCAGGGTTTGGATATCGTCACGGTCGGCCCGCGTAAAAATAAGAGCTCCAAACTTGGTATAAGATTGTCCGGCACGGCGGTTACGTAAGGTGGCTATGCGTGAGATGCCGTATTGTATTTCCAGTTCTGCATAAGAAGCCGGATTGGTCAACACAAAGTCAACTCGACCGTCACGAATGGCGTTGCTGAGATTGTCGATGGATAAAGGCGTAACAGCAAATTGATGGCTGCCTATGGTTTTACTTAAATAGTCGGCTGTGGCTTGCCATTGGGCCAGGGTCTTCTCTGCGCCGCGAATAGCCAGTACCCCGATGACCTGCGGTTTCGACTCGGGGGTAACCGCGGACTTTGCCTGGACCTCAGTGCTTAGAGTCAGTGCCAGTGAGGCGATAAAATAGAAGACAACAAAACCCTGCTGTCCTGGCAGCCGGCATTCTGGCCGCCATAATCGGTTTTGCCGCCGTAGGCGGTTTTGGTCATTATTAGAATGGATTGCCATGTCCCCGATCCCCCGCGGTACATTAACGGACAAAAGCGCGGATATGGGTGTTTGTCCATAACAAATTTAATGCTACCGCTCCTGCCAAGGCAGGTGCCCCTGTGGTAAATCATATGCAGCGCCCCCGATTGTCTCTTTTGTTTTTTATTTAGTATATAAACCCGATTTATTTTATGGCTATTAATCACTGTTTTATAATGCCCAGCCACTCCTACTAAATCTAGCAAATTTAACCTCAGTTCCGAATACAAATAAATTGGGGAAAGATTAAACAAGCCTATAACCCGGTTTTTTGATCCTGGTTTTCGTCGTTCTGGTGTAGTATATAAAAGCGCGCATTCAAGTAAGGAGAGGCATGGAACCGCAGTTTGTCCATTTGCAGGTGCACACCGAATATTCACTGGTGGATGGCATCACCCGAATTAAACCCTTGGTAAACAAGGTGAAGCAGGAAAACATGCCTGCCGTGGCGGTTACGGACCAATGTAACTTGTTTGCTATGGTGAAGTTTTACCGTGCCGCTATTCAAGCGGGGGTTAAACCCATCATAGGGGTAGAAGTATGGGTGCAAAATCCGGAGAAAATTTCTCAACCGTTTCGGTTGCTGTTGCTCTGTCAGAATAATCAAGGCTATCGAAATTTAACTCAACTGGTCTCTCGGGCTTATATGGAGGGTCAGCATGGCGGTATACCCATGTTGCAGCGGGATTGGTTTGAAGGTCAAACAGAGGGCATCATTGCGCTTTCCGGCGGTCGCGAAGGGGACGTGGGACAGGCCTTGCTGGCAGCGAATACTGAATTGGCCAATGAGTATTTGCGTTACTGGGATGGATTGTTCCCGGATCGCTACTATCTGCAGTTGCAGCGGACAGGGCGCCCCGGCGAAGAGGACTATGTTCACGCAGCGGTGGATTTGGCCTTGCAACATGGCACTCCGGTGGTAGCCACCAATGATGTACATTTTTTGGCAGCATCAGATTTTGAAGCGCATGAAGTGCGGGTTTGTATTCATGACGGGCGCACTTTGGATGATCCCAGACGGCCTAAGCGCTACAGTGAACAGCAATACTTACGTAATGCGACAGAGATGCTCGAGTTGTTTGCGGATATTCCTGAAGCCCTTGCCAATAGCGTAGAAATAGCCAAACGTTGTAATGTAGAACTGACGCTGGGGAAAAACTTTTTACCCGATTTTCCCATTCCGGATGGTTTGACCGAAGCGGAGTTTTTTCGTCGGGAAGCGCGTGAAGGTTTACAGCGCCGTCTGGAATTTCTTTTTGATGCTCAAGGGGATGACTTTGAGGTCATCCGTAAACCTTATGACGAGCGTCTGGAAATCGAGCTAAACGTTATTATCTCCATGGGTTTTCCCGGTTATTTTTTAATTGTGGCCGATTTTATCCAGTGGGCCAAGCAAAACGGCGTACCGGTGGGTCCCGGGCGTGGTTCCGGTGCCGGTTCATTGGTGGCTTATGCTTTGACCATCACCGATCTGGACCCCTTGAGATACGAATTGCTGTTTGAGCGATTTTTAAACCCTGAGCGGGTGTCCATGCCCGATTTCGATGTGGACTTCTGTATGGAAGGGCGGGACCGTGTTATTGAATACGTTTCCGAACACTACGGTAAAGAAAAAGTTTCCCAGATCATCACCTACGGTTCCATGGCAGCCAAAGCGGTGGTTCGTGATGTGGGGCGGGTTTTGGGGCACCCCTATGGCTTTGTGGACCAGATTGCCAAGCTCATACCCTTTGATATCGGCATCACGTTGGATAAGGCATTGGAGCAAGAGGAGGCTTTACGGGAACGCTACCAGCGCGAAGAAGAGGTACAACTTCTGATCGATATGGCTCGCTCCTTGGAGGGACTGTCACGCAACGCCGGCAAGCATGCCGGAGGCGTGGTGATTGCGCCCTCAAAATTGACCGATTTCTCTCCGCTGTATTGTGAGCAAGGCGGTGCCAGTCTGGTTACCCAGTTTGATAAGGACGATGTGGAGTCCGTGGGGCTGGTGAAATTCGATTTTCTGGGGCTGCGAACCCTCACCATTATTGATTGGGCCCTAAAAACCATTAACGCGCAAAAACAGACCTTGGGCGAAGAGCCGATACAGATAGAGCGCATATCCCTGGAAGACGAAGCCAGTTATACGTTGTTGAAAAACTGCTCCACCACGGCGGTGTTCCAGTTGGAATCGCGGGGAATGAAAGATCTGATCAAGCGTCTGCAACCGGATAACTTTGAGGATATTGTGGCTTTGGTAGCCCTGTTCCGGCCGGGACCATTGCAGTCGGGAATGGTGGATGACTTCATAAATCGTAAGCACGGTCGCGCCAAGGTGGAATATCCCCACCCCGATTTGGCACCTATTCTCAAGCCCACCTATGGGGTCATTTTGTACCAAGAACAGGTTATGCAGATAGCCCAGGTGTTGGCCAGTTATACCCTGGGAGGTGCGGACCTACTACGTCGTGCTATGGGCAAGAAAAAACCGGAGGAGATGGCCAAGCAGCGCGAGATTTTCACCGAAGGTGCGTTGGGTCGTGGTGTGGAAGCCAAAACTGCCACCTATATCTTCGATCTTATGGAGAAATTCGCCGGTTATGGGTTTAATAAATCCCACTCGGCAGCTTATGCCTTGGTGTCTTACCAGACGGCTTGGCTAAAGACCCATTATCCGGAAGCCTTTATGGCGGCGGTATTGTCGGCGGATATGGACAATACGGATAAAGTAGTGACGCTGATCGAAGAGTGTCGCGAGATGGATCTGAGTGTGACGCCACCGGATGTGAATTTATGCGACTATCGGTTTACGGTAAAACAAGATGGCGTCATTTTGTATGGTTTGGGAGCCATCAAAGGCGTTGGTGAAGGGGCAATCGAGGTCGTGCGCCAGGAACGGCTGGATCATGGGCCATATGCCGACTTGTTTGAATTCTGTCGAAGGGTGGATTTGAAACGACTCAATCGCCGTACCTTGGAAGCTTTGATCAAGGCGGGGGCTATGGATTCTTTGGGGCCCAATCGGGCCACCTGTATGGCCTATCTAAACACGGCTCTTAAAGCGGCAGAGCAGCAATCTCAGAATGTGGACAGCGGTCAAAGTGATCTGTTTGGACTGGATAGTGCGCCACGAACTGCCGTCACTCCGGATATGCAGGCCGTTCCCGAATGGGATGATGAAACCCGTCTCAATGGTGAAAAAGAAACGTTGGGATTGTATCTTACCGGTCATCCTATTGATCGGTATGAGCAGGAATTGAGGGATATCATTAGTTCCAAGATTTGCGATCTGAATCCCAAGTCCAACCAAACCATCCGTATTGCCGGACTGATTGTAGCATTACGAACCATGAATACTCGTCGCGGCGATCGTATGGCATTTTTGACTCTGGATGATCGCAGTGGAAGGGTTGAATTGGCTGTATTTTCAGATGCTTACCAGCACTATCGGGATATGCTGGCCAAGGATCGCCTGGTCGTTGTGGAAGGCGAGGTGAGTGTGGACGAGTACAGTGGCGGGATTAAGATGAGCGCCCAGAAAATATTCGATATCAATAAAACCCGCGAAATTTTCGCCAAACGGCTTCTGCTAACCTTAGATAAAACCAAGACAGAACAAGGGTTTGCAAGTCTTTTGAAGAATGTGCTGGACCCGTTTAAACAGGGTCATTGTCCGATTTATGTGCATTACAAGGGCCAAGGAGCCAATGCCCGTATCAGGCTGGGGGAGCAGTGGAATGTGCATCCCACGGACGAATTGATTCACCGACTCACTGAACTGGCCGGGGAGCACTCTGTGTGTGTGGAATACCGCTAGGACTCAGATGAGCGGTGTGGCAACGATGCTTGTGTAGCGCTTAGTAGGGAAAGACTTATGTGCCCGCATGCACTATAATGCGGAGTTTTTGATACAAGAGAAACTGACTTCAATGAATTTGAATTTTCTGGAATTCGAACAGCCGATCGCGGAGTTGGAAGCCAAAATAGAAGAACTTCGCTATGTAGGTAATGATAACGAAATCAATATTTCTGAGGAAATTACGCGCCTGCAGGAAAAGAGCCGAGTGTTGACGGAAAACATTTTTTCCAATCTCAATTCCTGGCAAATTTCCCAACTGGCGCGGCATCCGCAACGTCCCTTTACCTTGGATTATATCGAACATATATGTACGGATTTTGAAGAATTACACGGTGATCGCAGTTTCGCTGATGACCCGGCCATTGTCGGTGGTGTGGCTCGTATAGACGAACGACCCGTAATGGTTATTGGCCAGCAGAAGGGCCGTGACACAGCAGAAAAAATTCAACGCAATTTTGGTATGCCCAAACCCGAAGGGTACCGCAAGGCCATGCGCTTGATGCAAATGGCGGAGCGCTTCAAATTACCTCTGATTACCTTCATAGACACACCGGGTGCTTATCCTGGCATTGATGCTGAAGAGCGGGGCCAAAGCGAAGCCATTGCCCGCAATTTATTTGTGATGGCGCAATTGAGAACACCGATTATTTGCACTGTCATTGGTGAAGGCGGTTCCGGCGGCGCCTTGGCCATTGGTGTCGGGGATCGGGTTTTAATGCTGCAATACAGCACCTATTCTGTTATCTCGCCGGAAGGTTGTTCATCCATCTTATGGAAAAGTGCGGAGAACGCTGCCGAAGCTGCAGAGTCCATGGGTATCGTTTCCACTCGTTTAAAAGAGCTGGGTTTGATCGATCAGGTCATTAGTGAGCCTTTGGGTGGGGCGCATCGGGATACGGAGACCATGGCGGCAAACTTAAAAAATGCCTTGTTGGAAAATCTGGATTATCTGCAAAGTTTGCCCACGGATAAACTGCTGGAGCAACGTTACGAACGCCACATGCGGTTTGGAAACTTTTCAGAGGGTTAGTTTTCAAAACGGTTCTGTTGCCCACGAAGTGTGCCGCAAACCTGTCACACGGCTTATCCGGCATGTAGCTAATAGAGTTCGTAATTGTACAAGTCAGCGTCAGGTTAGTTCACCATGTCCACGGTTCTCCATACTGTCCAGCAAATGCTAAAACGCCAGCCACCGGTTCGTCGTTACTGGGTGGCCTTCAGCGGTGGTGTGGATTCTCATGTACTGTTGCATTGTATGGCGCGTATTGAGGATTTACGCGGCGCACAGTTGTGGGCTGTGCATGTGAACCACAATCTTATGCCGCAAGCACAACATTGGGTAGAGCATTGTACCCAGGTTGCCACACAGTTACAGGTACCTTGTGAGATCGTTCAGGTCAATGCCAAAGCCGGTCAAGGTGAAAGCCCCGAAGCCAAAGCTCGACAGGTGCGTTACGCTGCGTTTCATGCCTTGATGCAAAAAAATGATTGTCTGCTGACGGCGCATCATCAGGATGATCAGGCGGAAACCTTACTGTTGCAACTGATGCGAGGTGCCGGTCCTCGTGGTCTTGCTGCAATGCCGGAATCCGGTACGCAATCCGGCTACACGATCATGCGGCCAATGTTATCGTTGAGCCAGGAACAAATTCTCGATTACGCCCAACAGTATCAACTGCGGTGGGTAGATGACAGCAGCAACGAAGACTGTGGCTTCGATCGCAACTATTTACGCCATCAGGTCATACCCTTGTTGAAAAATCGCTGGCCTGCTATGGCAAAAACCCTTAGCCGCAGTGCCGCCTCGTGTGCGGAAGCGTCTCGCTGCCTGGATGAACAAGGGGAGAGCGACTTGCAACAAGTCACTCAGGGTGAGGGTTTGTCCGTCAAAAGCTTGAACCGACTCAGTTCTCATCGCTTGCACAATGTGTTGCGGTTTTGGATTCGATCGCTCGGGCTTACGGTTCCGAATCAGGCGGTGTTACACGAAGTGGAGAACCTATTGCGTGCCAGTGTGGATGCCAAACCCCTGGTGCATTGGAAAGGGGCAGAACTACGACGGTACCGGGACACGGTATACATTATGGCTCCGTTAATGCCATTTAGTGCTCAGCCGGTTTTATGGGATTGCCAACAAGCCTTGGACTTTCCCGGTGCCGGTTGTTTGCAGGCACAGGCAGGTATTGGCTGCGGTATAAAACAAATCTATGCAGAAAATCTCATTGTTCGCTTTCGAACCGGCGGCGAACGATTTCGGCAGGCCGGACATCATCATTCCCTGAAAAACTGGTTTCAAGAACAGGGTGTTTTGCCCTGGCTGCGTGATCGTATCCCTTTGTTGTTTCACCACAATGAACTCGTCGCCGTTGGTGATTGTGTAGTGGACGAAACTTACTTGGCGGCGGCAGAAGAACCCGGGTGGTCCGTGCATTGGAGCGTGGAGTCCAAGTCTACGTCGTAATAGTCGGGCAGAAGCGAGCCTGGGTTCATGGTAGAATGGCCTCTATATACAAAATACGGTTCGAGTTTCATGCAGTTTAGACAAAGTATACAGAGAGTTTTGGCGCAAGCGGTGTTCTGTACAGCCTTAGGGCTTGGCGGCCTGGTTTTCCAACCGTCACCCGGTGAAGCACAGTCGGCCTCGGTGTCGGATATAAACCCAACAATGGATCTGCAAGTGGGGCAATGCGCGGCTTGTCACGTCAAAGGTGAACATATCCAACAACTGGGTTCTATGGAAAAGTGTGAACAATGCCATGGCAAAGCGGATCATGAACCCCGTTTGCAAAAAGTAAGTCAGACGTTGGCGGATGCACTAACTCAGGGTAAGACGAGCGGGAATTCATCCCAGGGAAAAAAAACTGTTAAGACCGAAAACGACTCTAAGCGAACCAAAGCCTTGTTGGCCGAACCCGGTCAGGAAACGGATAAATCCATTGTACACAAAATATTACCCACAGCCGGCATGAGCTATCCCATTTATTATCAAGGCAGCCGTATCGGGTCGGAACCCAATAAAATGGTGCTGGTTCCTGCCGGGGAATTTATCATGGGCACGGATGATCGGTTACCGGATGAAGGGCCTCAGCATAAGGTATATTTACCCGCTTACTATATTGATATCTACGAAGTGACCAATCTGCAATATAAGCAGTTCAATGACGCCACTCATCGGCGTTCACCCACACATTTTCGTAATCGCACGTTTCCTGAGGGCAAGGCGGATCATCCCGTGACCTATGTGTCTTGGGAAGATGCCGATGCTTATTGTCGCTGGGCCAAGAAACGTTTGCCCACAGATCAGGAGTGGGAAAAGGCCGCCAGAGGTACGGATGGGCGTATGTTTCCATGGGGTGGTGAGTTTGATGTAAAAAAAGCCAATACTCCGATTCGTTGGCAGCAGATTGGTTCTTTTGGTGATACTACACCAGTGGGTGCCTTTGAAAATGGAAAAAGTCCATATGGGCTTTATGATACCACGGGCAATGTTTGGGAGTGGACTGCATCGTGGTATCAGGCCTATCCCAACAATAAGGTGGCATCGGAGAGTTATGGAACTCGTTATAAAACCTTAAAAGGCGGTTCCTGGTTTGATTGTTCTTTTTATAAGTGCGGAATTTCAGCGCCGGTGTTCAATCGGGCATTTTTTGCTACTCGCACCAAGAATGACAGTTTTGGTTTTCGTTGCGCCGGTGATGTTGCTACAAATAGTTCACCCGCTAAACCGACCTCGATAAAGCCATAACAATAAATCGATAACAGCGGAACCAAATCGTCAATAAGGGGGAGAGTTTGACATATCAGGTTTATTTAATGATAGCACTGGTGCTTGTGTTACTCAGCGCTTGCAGTCAATCGGCTAACAACAGTAGTGCCGGGGTGTTACCGCCTGTCGACATGGTGAGTGTTCCAGCCGGTGATTTTGTTATGGGTAGTGAGAAGGAAGATACCGAAGGCGTGCAGCAGCGTTACGGTTTTCCCAATCCTTTATACCGAGACGAACGGCCGCGACGCAAGGTGTCGGTCGCCGCGTTTCAGATAGACAGTTATGAGGTCAGCAATAAACTGTATAAGCTTTTTATCTTAAACAGCAAACGTATGATGCCGTTTCATTGGGTCAACAACGGTTACGCCCTGTCAGAAGAAAAGCTAAAGAGTATGGATGTGGAGAAGTTGCGTAAGATCGCCGTAGAATATTTCAAACTGGATATGGATACGCGAAAAATGGACAAACCGCAGTTGCTTAACGCGATGCTGGAGCAACAAAAAGTGCTGGATACCTACCCGGTGGGGGGTGTCAATTGGTTTGAAGCCAAAGCCTTTTGCGAGTGGCGCGGTGCGCGTTTACCACGGGAAGCGGAATGGGAAAAAGCCGCCAGAGGCACGGACGGTCGGGAATATCCATGGGGAAATCAATGGGATCCGAAAATCACCAATACCGGTGATGACGCTAATTGGGAAAACGGCATAGCGCCTGTGGGAGCTTATCCGGAGAATCGTTCTCCTTACGGGGCATACGATATGTCGGGAAACGTGTGGGAGTGGGTGGAAGATTGGTATGAGCCTTACCCGGGTTCGGACCATCAAAGTCCACTGTTTGGCAAAATTAACCGTGTGATCCGAGGCGGGGGCGGTGGTGTGGGCCACTATGCCATCAGTTATTTCTTCCGTGCGGCGACACGACAGTATTCTGAACCGGAGTTGGAAAGTGAGGATGTGGGTTTTCGTTGCGCCAAGGATGCGTAAACATACAGAGCGAAAGTGTACAGGGCGACGATGTGCAGCAAACCATGTAGCTTGTTTTAATCTGCAATGGTTGTGGGCGCCGGCGTTTATTGGCTTGATGGGTGTTGGTGAGGCACTGGGTGGTGCTCCGTCTTTAACCGAGCCGGAAAAGAAAAAATCGACTTTAACCGCGGAGAAACAGGAAGTATTAAAACAGGAAGTATTAAAACAGGAGCATCACCGGCGTTCGGCTTCCTGTTTTTCCTGTCACCGGAATACCGAATCACCGGCATTCAAACAGCTGATGAAGACTGCCTGTGTACAGTGCCATAAAACCGGTTGGGTTACCGGAAAACTGGCGGCTTTAAAACACGAGCCGGAGACTCCGCAGTCTGATTCCAACTTTCCCAAGGCGCTTGGGCGTGGTCCGGGCATGAACCTGGAAATGTACTATAACGGCACTCTCCGCGGGCCGAAACCCGGAGCGATGGTTTTAGTGCCGGAAGGGGAGTTTATCCGCGGTACCAATGAACGCTTACCGGACGAGGGACCGCAGCACCACTTGTTTGTAAAAAGTTTTTACATTGATGTGTATGAAGTTACCAATTTGCAATACGAGCATTCACTGGCTTTTACACATCGGCCGCCCCCTTCGCATTTTGTCAATAGTCGACATCCTGAGGGTAAGGCGGATCATCCCGTGACTTTTGTTTCCTGGTTTGATGCTAAGGCTTATTGCGAATGGGCCGGCAAGCGGTTACCCGACGATAAGGAGTGGGAGAAGGCGGCACGAGGTACCGATGGGCGCGTCTATCCTTGGGGGGATGAGTTTAGTATAGAACGGGTCAACTCGCCGGTGCGTTGGGCCAATTTAAGATTGCAGGGCGATACAACTCCTGTGGGTGCCTTTGATGGTGGCAAGAGTCCCTTTGGCTTATACGATACATCGGGTAATGTATGGGAATGGACCGCTTCGCGCTATGAGGCTTACCCGGGCAATACGCGTCAATCGGAGAACTATGGAGGCAATTATCGGGTGCTGAAAGGAGGCTCCTGGTGGGATTGCTCTTTTTACCAATGCGGTATATCGGCGCCCGTTTATAATCGCAGTTTTTTTCATCCCAAAACCAAGAATAACAGCTTTGGTTTTCGTTGCGCTAAAGATGCGTGAAGCAACAAATTAAGGAAGATAAGGATGTGTTCATGTTAAAACATTTGCCGGGAATGGTGTTGATTCTAATCACGGTGGCTTGTTCGGATAAATCTTCCGTTGAGGCAACACAGCAAGCGGTGAAACCTGCAACCATCACAGCAACGCAAGTTCAGGACATGGTGTATATCGGTGCCGGTGAATTCATTATGGGTACGGATGAGGTGGATGCCAGCGGTAAATCGGAAGAATTCGGCTTCAATGAGCCCCTGTATTTACCTGAGCAACCACGTCGCAGGGTTAATCTTAAAGCCTATTACATTGATAAATACGAAGTGAGCAATGCGGACTTCAAAGCTTTCTTACGTGCTGACGGACGATTTAACCCGGCGCAATTGCAAACCATTTATGAGCGCTTACACATGAAATCTGATTTAGCCCCCGTGCGAATTGTTACCTGGCAAGTGGCGAACGACTATTGCCGCTTCCTGGGCAAGCGCTTGCCTACAGAGGCTGAATGGGAGAAAGCGGCACGGGGACCGGATGGTAGGGAATATCCCTGGGGTGACGAATGGAAACCGGATTATTTGAATGCCGGGCAGGGAGAGCAGGATCTGACGGCAGTCGGTTCCTTTGAGCTGGGTAAATCCTACTACGGTGTTTACGACATGGCCGGTAATGTCATGGAATGGACCGCCGATTGGTATGAAGCTTATCCGGGAGCGCAATACCAAAGCCCTAACTACGGTCGCAAACACAAAGTCGTGCGAGGCGGTGGTTGGGGTGGTATTGGTCATTATGTGATACCGCATTATTTTCGCACAGCCTATCGCTATAATTTTGATCCCAGCAAAGCCTACAACGATGTCGGTTTCCGCTGCGTTAAAGATACCTGATCACGTGTGCTGGATTGTAGATACGGGAGTTTGCTTGATGTGGTACAACCCGACGGGCGGCAAGGTTGGTTTACCCCGCTAGTTTACGGCTTATCGGTGCCGGTGAAGTTAAGGTTTAGGCCTGCTTGGTGGATTACGCAGGCTATTCCACCTTACCATCCCTGCCGGCCTGCAAGAATTGTAGGTTGGCTTAGCGCAGCGTAACCCGACATGCGACAGGTGGAGTTATTGATGAAATTTTTCCTGTCAAATCACCAGACTCCTTGGACATCGCCATGGTCTCGTGATTTAATTAGAACTCTCCAAAGTAGTTGATGGGATGGTTGTTTTATGGCTGAAACGCGTGTATCTAAAAACCTTGTAGTGTCAATAACTTATAGAATTTTTAATGAAAAAGGTGAGCTTGCGGAGCAATCCGATCTGCCGATCGATTATATCCATGGCGTGGAAAATCCTATGTTTGAAAAAATCGAGCATGCACTGGATCAAAAATGCGTGGGTGACACGGTAGAGGTGGAACTGTCTCCCACAGAAGGTTTTGGCGAATACAATCCCAATTTATGTTTTACTGACGATCTGGAAAACGTACCTCATGAATATCGTTTCGTGGGTGCTCGTCCATCCTTCGAAAACGAACAAGGTGAAGTGATGGATCTGGTAGTAACAAAAATAGAAAATGGTAAACTCACAGTGGATGCCAATCACCAATTCGCCGGACAGACCGTGAAGTTCCAAGTGGATGTGGTGGGGATACGACCTGCAACTAAAGAAGAGCTGGATGGAACAGCGATTGTGTCTCAGGCTCCACACACGCTGCAATAGCCTTAATCCTTTTCAATCTCAACGGTAAATTCTGTTAAGTAGCTTTCCACACTTTCGGCGAACGTTCTGGGGTCCAGCGGTTTGGCGATGTAGCCGTCACAACCGGCGGAAAGAATTTTCTCCGGGTCTCCGGTCATTGCTTTTGCGGTAAGGGCGATAACCGGAGGAGGGGAGTCCATTTGTTTAATTAATTTGGTGGCTTCCAGACCATTGAGTACGGGCATTTGGATGTCCATAATGATTAAGTCGAATCGCTTGTTTTTCGCAGCCTCAACAGCTTCCTGGCCATTATGAGCTTCGTCAATTTGATGGCGGCGCTGCTCCAATAAAAATCGCGCCAGATACAAATTTTGGGCATTGTCATCAGTGATTAGTATTTTACTCATGGACTTCCTCTATGGTTTTAGACTCCTGAAGGATTTGCTTTATCCGAGTCAGCATGACTTTAAAATCAAATCTGCCTTTTGTGAGAACCAGCCGCGCACCCTGGATCAACATTTTCCTCTCTGGGTCGCTAGGTTCTTGAGCCGCAATGACGATAATGGGGATATTGTCGCCGACGTTATTTTTAATTCGTTGCATTAATTCAAAGCCGTTCGTTTCAGGTAACATCAAGTCCATTAGAATAAGGTCAGGTTGCAGGGTTTCAATACTTTGTAAAGTGCCAGGCCCGTCTTTAACGTGAATACAATGGTAGTTATGGAGTTCCAGTTCCTTGCGGATCAAACTCGTTTCTATGGCGTGATCTTCTACCAGCAATATTCGCTTACCTGTACCTTCCAGCTTTTTCAAGCAGGCGGCAAGATCGTTTTCTTTTATGGGTTTTTGCAGATAATCTGCAGCCCCTAAAGATAAACCCAGATGCTGCCGATCCAGAACGGATATGACCAGTACGGGAATGTGTTGTGTGGCCGGATTCGCTTTTAATAGGCTCAATATGCTCAACCCGTCGATTTCCGGCATCATTAAATCCAAAGTGATGGCAAACAGTTGTTGATCCCGGGCAATTTCTGTGGCGTCATTTCCGTTATTGCAACAGATTACACTATAACCCTGATTGAGTAAGTAAGTTTGGAGCAACTCCCGGGCCTCTGCCTGATCGTCCACAACCAGGACCGTTTTCCCACGACCGTTTTTCGGTACTTTTACATCAATTCCTGTTTCCCTGGTTTGGCTATATTGCGTCTTTATCGGTAGACGTATAACAAATCGACTGCCTTTGTTGATTTCACTTTGCAGGGAAATGTCCCCTCCCATCATGTTGATGAAAGATTGACAAATGGCCAACCCTAAGCCGGTACCGGTATGGATTCGGGTATCACTGTTGTCAACTTGTTTGAAAGCTTCAAAAATAGTGGCGCGTTGTTCTTCAGGAATCCCAATGCCGGTGTCAACGACATTAATGATACAGTTGTTTTTGTCTCTGGAGCAGCTTAACGTGACGCCGCCGGTATGGGTAAATTTAATGGCATTACTCAACAAATTGAGCAAGATCTGCCGCAATTTAGCGCGATCAGTATGCAGCTCAATATCGGTCTTGATATCAATGGAAAGGGTTAATTGCTTTTCCATCGCTTGTTGCTGCATTAATTGACCCAGTTCTTCCAGGACGGGCGCAATATAAAAGTGCTCCCGAAACAGTTCTGCTTTACCGGCTTCGATTTTGGAGAGATCCAATATCTCGTTAATCAGATCCAACAGGTGTTTGGCACTGTCGTAAACCAGGCTTAGTTGACGAGCTTGTTCTTCATTAACTTCGCCGGCCATACCGTCACGGACGATTCCACTGAAACCGATTATGGCATTGAGCGGTGTGCGCAGTTCATGGCTCATATTGGCCAGGAATTCTGATTTGGCCTTGGTGGCGTCCAAGGCGGCGTTACGAGCCTGTTCCAATTCCCGGGTTCGGGACTGGACTAATTCCTGTAAATGTTCTTTGTGTTGTTTCAGTTCATTTTCAATCAGTGTTTGGCGAGTAACGTCCTGTACGGTACCCATCGAACGAGTAGGATCACCGTCCTTGGTAAACGATGTTTCGCATTGTTCGGTGACATACTTGATTTCACCGCTTGCGAGCTTGAGTCGGTGAGTGATGCTGTAGGGTGTTTTGTTTATCAGAGAATCGATATACGCCTGATTCACCATTTCCCGATCATCGGGATGTATGGTTTCCAAAAAAGCGTCATAAGTAGCGGGAAATTCCTCTGGCGTTTGTCCGAAAATTCGGTAAATCTCATCAGACCAATGCAGTCGGTTGCTTTTTATATCCAGATCCCAATGTCCAAGATGGGCCATTCGTTGAGATTCTGACAGCCGTTGTTCACTTTTTCTCAGAGCGTCGGTGACTAACTCTTGTTTATCGATGCTTTCGCGCAGACTGTGGTTCAATTTCCACAAGGAGCGGTAGTACCAAATGGCAAAGGTAAGGAGAATAGCAAGAAATACAGTCGCCATGGTGGATGCGACCCGTAGCACAGTCCAATAGGGAGTGGGTTTGGCGAACCAACGACTATAAATGGTTTTGTAATCCTCACTATCAACAAATGCAGCCAGTATGGTGTTGATTTGGTTCAATAGCCGAGTATTGTCCTTGTTCACGGCGATTGCCCGTACGACTTCAGCCAGGGTAGGACCAACTACTTTAATGCGATGTTCTAACCCGGCTTTTTCGGCAATGTGCTGCAGCCAAGGTTTGGGATAGACCACGGCATCCACTTTGTTTGATAATAAAGCAAACAAGGCATCCTCAACTGTGGCGCTGATCACTACTTGGGTTCCCGATTTTTTCAGAATATCTATCGCGATATTGCCTTTGACGGTTGCTGTTTTTCTGTTGTTTAAATCGGACAGGCTTTGGATGTCCTGACTGGAGTTTCTGACAAATATGGATATGGGTGTGGCTTCCACGGGGCGGGTATAAGCGAAGTCGATTTTACGTTTTTCAGAAATCCCCAAATTGGGTATCAGGTCGACAGAGCCATTGCGTAATGCGGCAAAGGTGTCCGGCCAATTGTCGTAAACTTGATATTGGACTGTGAATCCGCCTTTCAAGGCGATGTGGTTCATGGTTTCTATGGCAAAGCCATCCGGGTTGCCGTTTGCGTCCGTTATATATTGTGGTGCAAATTCCTGCGGTACGGCAGCTTTTAATACAATGGGTTCCGCGGCATTGCTGTTGTTCATGCTGAACAAAAAAAGACCAATGGCGCCAAAGGTGTTGAGAATATCTAAAAATCTAGGAAGTAACTGACCTTTGTTTTGCTTAAACACGGTCATGGGATTGTAGCCATTGCGAGTGTGCGGCTCCCATATACAAATCCGGTCTTAGCGCTTCGGTGTGGTTCATGGTTGTCAGTTAACAGTTAGGGTTGTCTGGGTTGCCAGGGCTTCCGGTTATGGTTCCTGTGTTACATTATAGGGGAACTGCATCAATACATGAAAACAGCATTTGCCCTATATCCAATCCGACGCCAGCGCATGAACTGTCGCCAATAAGCACATCGGATAATGCAGAAAAATTCCGGGGAAAGCTTCAGATTCTATTTCGGACCCTAATCAATAATCCCTTAGAATCTTTAGTTTAGATATAACCGACCAAACGCGCGACGGTTATTACTGACATTATTGTAAAAACTATATTATAAATCAACCGGAACTTTGACCTAGAACCCACCAGGGCGAGGCCCTGGTGGGTTCGTGTGTCCAGTCTAGTCGTCCGATTCGAACCAATCCTCCACTTTCTCGCTCATGGCTTTGCCTACCAGGTGGTGTACCCGGGCGGTGGGGTGTACTTCATCAAAATAAATATACTGGTCAAAATTTAAACCATAGTTGCAATCGGGTGTAAAGGTGCCTTGTTGAGAACTAAAACAAAATCCCTTGGTATTGGTAAATCCCAGCTCCTCAGCCTTGCTAACAATGTCAGCCAGTGCCTTCGCCACCGGAAATTTCTTGATTTTCACTTTCATATCTTTTTTGACCGATTTCAATTGTCGCTTGAGTAAGCGATTGAATTGCTTGGAAAGCTGAGTGGTCATCTCAGGGAGGTCCGCCGACCCGGTGGCAGCGGCGATCAAATGGGTTTCCGGTATGACACCGATATCCGGCCCCATAACCACCAGCCAGTATTTGGCTCCGGCCTGGGACAATTGTCGAAGCTGTGAAGCGATGCCGGTAACAGCGGCTTCGAGTATTTGTTGCGCGGTTGCCGGGTCGGTGTCGCGGGCACTGCGAATGTCATTGCCGCCCAGAAACACGACATATAAGGCGTCAGCCGGAGCAATGCCACCATTGTTGGCTAAAAACAGTGTGGTTTGTGTTGCCAGATCGATGGCCTCCGTGGTTCCGGCCATGGCGCGCACCACTGCATAGTTATCGCCTTGCGCAGGACCAACCAAATGTAAGGAAGTTTGCAGTGGCAGGTTTAGTACTTGCGCCATGACTTCCACCGCCACCGGTCCGTTGCTTACCCGATTACCGTAATAAGGTGGATTGGGAAAAGGACCAACTACGGATGCCAAATTCCCTGTGTCCGACAGGCTGTCGCCGAAAACAACAATACGGTTCAGTTGCATGTCGGCTAACACGCCGGCAGGCCACAGTGCCAGGATGACCAACGAAATTAATAATCTCTTCATTACAACGTTCATAGTTTACCCCTCTACATCCAGTCGATTGATCGCGAAGCCGTCACAATCTGTTTGCTTACGGTTCCTTATCCAGTCGTCAATCCTAATGGATAATGGCTTGACCTTGCAAACTATTCCGATGTTTGTCCCTTTGCTCAATACGAGCGCGTAACAGTGTCGGTGTATTTGCTATTGTGAAGCGTTTAATACTTTTGTGCTAAATACAACGGTACTTTATACAATGGTACTTTATACAATGGTACTTTATACAATGGTACTTTATACAATGGTACTTTATACAACGGTACCTAATGAAACCACATTTAATACAATAGCTCCATCCATCGTTGCCCGGCCTGAAGTTCCTTTTTACGTCTATACCACTTGTCTTGCGAACCGGCCATTTCGGCAAAGGCTTTGTCCAGCATAGTGTTTATGCGATTATGTCCTGCCACATAAACGTAGGTATTGTGGCAACAGATCAAATCCCATACTTCCTGTTCCTGCAATTCCAAGGCTTGTGTCAGTGCAACATCCTCGTCCCAGTGGGGTCGGATCGACAAACTGCTGAAGGCTTGAAAGGTTTCCTCATCATAGTAGTTGCTGAAATCATCATGGTGTTTGTTCATATACAATAACTCCAGTCCGGTTCGGGCTCCGTAAAATAAACGCACTTTACCTTCCCAACCTCCCAGTTCTTTATAAATATGTTTGACGAATGCACGAAAGGGGGCGATGCCGGTACCCATGCCGATCATGAGTATATTGGCCGATTTGTCATCGGGAATAGCAAAAGGAATGGAGTAAGGGCCGGTAATGGTGATTGCTTCGTTGACCTTTAAGTCGCACAAATAGTTGGAAGCTATGCCTCGGTAGCTCTCACCGCTGTAGGGGTCTACATTATTACAACGTTTTACTACGATGGTGATCTGGGTGTTGTTCCCGTGCTGAACCGGCACGTCTGCCAAAGTGTATAGTCTGAAGTGGGTTTTATGACCGTAATCATGCGGTCCCGGAACCACCACGCCGATACAGGCCTCGATTCTTTTTGGCGTGTAATCAGTGACACTTAGTGCAATTTCTTTGACTTCGTCGTCGCTGTCTGTAGGGGTCAAGCGCTTGCTGCTGCATACTGTTGCCTGGTAGCGCTTACTGGTGTCATAGTCGCTGAGTCGCATAGTTCTTCTCCTGTGGATCCGGCTTAAGGTGCTCCCAGACCGGAAAAACCCATAAACGTCAAAGATAGGATGCCTGCCAAGAATAGCGTAGCGGCGGTACCTCGGGCCAACTCCGAAGTGGTTGACAAAGATAGCTTAACTCGTAGACCTGCCATCAGCACCAATGCCAGAGTGAAACCGACGCCGGCACCCAGGGCATAGACAATACACTGCATCAATTGGTAACCCTTGTTGGTTTGAAACAGTGCTAAGCCCAATATGGCACAATTGGTCGTAATTAGTGGTAAGAAAATTCCCAAAGTACGAAATAGCACGGGGTTCACTTTCTTTAACATGATTTCCAACATTTGTACTGTTGAGGCAATCACCAGAATAAACGACAGTAATTCCAAGTAGGGCGCCTGTATCAAAATCAGTAAAGCATGCATAGAGTAAGCACATACGGAACTGATTAACATGATCAGCGTGACAGAAATGCCCATACGAGTCGCTGTGCCCAAGTTACCGGAAACTCCAAGGAAAGGGCAGATGCCAAGAAAATAGGCCAGAACAAAATTGTTTACCAATGCCGCGTTAAGAAAGATTTGCCAATAGGCTTCATCAAGCATGATGGTCATGTTCCTGTTGTTGATGTTGATGTTGATGTTGATGTTGATGTTGAAGCGGTCTTGGGCTGCGTAGGACATCGAATATAAGTACCCAGAATCCTAAGACCAGAAATCCACCACTGGGAAGAACCATGACTACCCAGGGTTCAAAATTTTCAGGCAGGATAGGTATACCAAATAAAGCACCGCTTCCAAGCAACTCTCGCACGCCACCCAAGCACAATAATGCCAGACAAAACCCCAGTCCCATTCCCGCTGCGTCTACCAGTGAGGGCCAAAGGGGGTTACGCGACGAAAAAGATTCGGCTCTGCCCAATATAAGGCAGTTCACTACAATGAGAGGAACAAAAGCGCCTAAGGCTTTATGTAATTTGAGGTCGATAACTTGCAGCCCATAGTCCACCATGGTAACGAAGGTAGCGATAATTAAGATATAGCAAGCAATTCTCACTTGACGGGGAATTAGATTTCTCAAAGTGGATACGAACAAGGCCGACATTATCAGCACAAAGGCGCTCGATAAACCCATGGCCAGGCTGTTAAGTGCTGTGTTGGTTACCGCCAGCGTGGGGCACATTCCCAGGGCCTGTACAAAAACCGGGTTTTGTTGCCATAGACCCTGAAGGAACAGGTTGGTTTGGTTTGGATGCGCGGTACTCATGGGACTCTTTCCACGGGATTGGTTGGTGTTGGCGCATTGCGTCCTGTCGCAAGTTGGTGCAGCCGGGGAACCCAAAGAGCAGAGCTTTTGGATACCGTCTGGATCAAACTGCGAGAGGAAATGGTGGCCCCGGTAATGCTGTCCAGCTCACCGCTTGTTGGTTTCTTACCTTTTTTGGCCAGGGTGATGATTTTACGCAGTTGTTGTCGATTATCGGTAAGGGGAACCGGTAAGGCGTCGAACTGCGCTTTAAAATGCTGATCGGTTTCGATTTTAGTGCCCAGTCCAGGTGTCTCACGGCTGCTAAGTATCTCGTAGCCAGAAATGATCTGGGTTTGTGGACGGTAAGCGTAGAGTAGAGCAATATTATCCTGGTAACCCATTCCCGAGGCTCGCACTGAATAACCGAGCAAAATGTCATGCCGGTCGAGTACTTCGTAAAAATGTGCCTGCGTGATGCGCTTTTCCAGCAGAGTCAGTTTTCCGGAGGCGTCCATTTGTAACGCCCGAAACCTGGTGCTGTGGGGAAACAATTCCTGAATCGATTGTTGCAGCAGTTGTTGTTGGTTTTTTTCAATGGTTGGTGCACTGCTCATATATACAACCGCCAAGAGAGCGGCGCAGATAAGGCCCATTAATGTCAGGGTAAGGAACATGATGCCCGGTGTTTGGGGTGTCTGGTTTGTTTGCAGTTGGACAATCTGGGATTGACTCATGGCGATTGCCCCGAAAACGGTTTGGGTTGTAATAAGCGATCGATGTGGGGGGAAAGAGCATTGCAGAATAATATAGCGTACATGACACCTTCCGGCAGGCCGGACCAGTAGCGTATAACGACCACCAAGGCTCCTATGAGAACGCCATAAACAAAACAGGCGCGATGACTTAAGGGTGATGCAACCATATCTGTGGCCATGAACAAAGCCCCCAGCATTAAGCCGCCGGAGCACAGCATAAACCACGGTCCTGCGAATTGTTGGGGTTGCAGCCAGTGAAACAGGCTGCTGAGAGCAAAGACGGCTATGAATATGCCGGCCGGGATGCGCCAGTTCATAAAATTTCTAAATATCAAGTACAAGCCACACATCAGAATCAGAGCAGCACTGGTTTCCCCCAAAGAACCGTTGCTTGTTCCCAGGAATAAGGAGTTCAGTTCACTGGATTGGCCGCCAAACTTGAAAGCGCTCAACGGAGTGGCGCTGCTGAGGCTGTCATAGCTTGGAGATAGGAGTGGAGGCGTCAAAACAGAATCCGCAATGCTATGGAACCGATCCGGGGAAAAAGGTGGACTGAATGTGGTCAATGAGGAAGGAAAAGCTGCCTGCAGAAAAGCGCGACCCACTAATGCGGGGTTAAACACATTACAACCCAATCCACCGAACAACATTTTTCCCAGGCCGATGCTGACTATACCTCCCAGTGCAGCCATCCATAAGGGCAGGGCGGGTGGTAAGGTCAGGCCTAACAGTAAGCCGGTAATCACTGCCGACCCATCGCCGATGCCGGACGGTAACGCCATACGTTTTGACAACCAGTGTTCGGTTAACAAACAACTTATAACGCAAACACCAATGATGAGAAGCGCAGACCAGCCATAGCAATAGAATGCAAAACCGACCATTGGAATCAGGGCATACACCACATGGCGCATAATCTTGGGTACACTCGTGTCGCTGAATATATGGGGGGAGGTGTCAATGTGCAGTGAGGTTTTTATGGGCTTCATAGTTCCCCCGATGCCGGGGTTTGCGGTTTCGCTTTGCGATTTAGTTTTGTAAGAGCCGCTTTGGCTACGCGAAAGTACTGCGTTAGGGGAATATGGGACGGACACACATACGCACAGGCACCACACTCAAAACAGTCCGTGAGATGATAGGCTGCCATGTCTTGATAAGCCTGCTGCTTGGCTTGTAAACCCAACTGGGAGGGGTTCAATCCCATGGGGCAAACCTCGACGCAATGGCCACAGTGTATACACGGATAGACCTTGCGTTGATCTTTCACATGCTCAGCGTCGAAGGCAAGCACAGAGGAGACGCCTTTAGTAATCGGTATGTCCAGGCCGGCTACCGCTTTGCCCATCATGGGGCCACCCAGAAAAACCCGGCTGAGGCTGTCTTTAACCCCCAAGGTTTCCAGGATAAAACGTAGCGGGGTACCGATGGTGATGCGATAGTTACCTGGCTTGAGTACAGCGGGCCCGGAGACGGTGATAACGCGCTCCTGGATACCCTGGCCTAAGGGCAGTAGATGGCCAATTTCCGCCGCAGTGGCTACATTGACCGTCACAGCACCGATGTCATAAGCATGACCACCGGAAGGTACGGTTCGTTGTAACAGGGAGTGGATCAGCAATTTGTCCGCGCCTTGTGGGTATTTAACCGGTAATAGATGCACCGAAATGCGGGCATGTAAATTACGCCGGGATAGCGTTTGGTTCAAGGATTTCGCGGCATCTGTTTTGTTGCTTTCGATTCCGATCATGGCCTGCCGGGCACCGCTGGCTTTAAGGCAATAGAGTATACCGTTAACAATGTCATCGGTTTGTTCCAGCATGACTCTATGGTCCGTAGTTAAATAGGGTTCACATTCAGCGCCATTGACCACCAAGGTGTCCACCACTTTTCCCTCTGGAGGTTTGAGTTTTGCGTGGGTGGGAAAGGCTGCGCCACCCAAGCCGACAATTCCTGCGTTTTGTATGGCTTGAATAATGTCCTCGGCGCCGGCGGTGTCCAGATGGCACGGTGTGCCGGGTATTACCTCTTGAGTGGCGCCGGGAGTGGCTTGTAAGTACATGCCCGGTGTCATTCCTGCAGCACTGGGGACCCAGTCGAATTTTTTCACGACTCCTGAAACCGGGGCGTGCAAACACGTGGATAAAAAGCCATCGGCCCGAGCCAGCAGCTGTCCGCGGCTCACCTCCTCATCGGTTTTAACGACTGCAATGGAGGGTTTGCCAATATGTTGTCGCAGTGGCAGTATTAACAAAGGCGCAAAGGCGAGGCGCTTTATGCTTAAATGTGCCGTTAGTTTGGCGTCGTCCAGATGCAAACCCCTAAACGAACTGCGTCGCACTATGGTGTCTGTCTGCTGTTTGATGTGGATAGTGTTATTGGCCATGAGTTGCTAATTATATTTAGTGCCTCGGGCGATCCATTTGTCCATATCCTTACCCGCGTCTTCTCGTGGATAGCCGGGGTGAATTACTTGTGCAGTACAGCGTTCAGCAGCCTGCACCAAGTCGCTGTAGGGACCGGCATTTGGGTTTTTAATAATAGCCTGCTTCTTATCGTTGTACTCAAACATGGCCGGATTGAGTTGAGTGCACTCGTCGCAGGCGGTGCATTCCTCCGATTCAATCCAGGGAGCGATGTATTGACTTGATGGTGTTGCTTCAGTCTCGGGATTTAGAGCATCAGGATTAAGTGTCGTGGTTGCTGCGGAGTCAAGCAGGAGTCCGTCCCCCCCCATGAGTTTCATCAGTCCGTTGCTCACTTGGGACAAAATTTGCCGGCGTATGGCGTGTTCCAGGTCGGCAGTGCTGGTTTGAGGCTGACCTTCTCCGCTCAGTGATTGTAGTAGTGTCCAAAATCGCTGCCGGTCCTCGCAGGCGGCGATCATGGATTCGTCTACCATCAAGCGCCCTGGTTGAGATTGAGGGGCATTGGGATTCAAAGTCCACACATACGGATAGCGTTGTGATCGTTGCTCCGGTTGCAGTTGCAGATAGTCTGCTACGGGTATCATATCTTCATGCCAGGTGTCCGGCGGTGCTGTTCGAAAGTGTTTACGAAAGCGGGTTTCCGTTAGGGCGTAATCTGCAAAGGTAAAAGGCAGTTCCATGACTTCTTTAATACCGTTGTGATCATAATGCAGTTTGTAAGTGGGCCAGGCATGGTGAATTGCCGGGTTGGAGTTCAGATGCAGGCATTCTTTTATAGTGTCGCCATCGTCGGGATTGTAATGGAACAGTGGGTAGGCCCTGGATTCTACAGCCAACTTAGCCTGATGATGACTCATATCATCACCTATTCCGTGTTCCGGCTGGCAGGAGGTAAAGCAATTAAAAACAGCAGGACGTTTACTTAACAAACCCTCCACAAAGCCTTCTATCATATGGTTGGCATAGGCTATGGTGCTTTGCATCACATAGCTGGTGCGATGGGCGATGGCCAATAGGCCCATTTCTTTGCGGATTTCCTCTTTGCCCTTGTGCGCACTACCAAATGGTGCCATATCGGAGATCTGCCCCGTAAATCCGGAAGTGCAAGCTTGTCCTCCTGTGTTGGAATACACCTGCGTGTCCAGAATCAGGACCTTGATGGGTTTGCCCGCCATTAACATGCGTGACAGGTTTTGAAAACCAATATCGTACATCGCACCATCGCCTCCAATGGCGACGACGGGAGGGCACAAAGCCAGTTCCGTGTCGCTGAACTGATGCCAGTCGAAACTCTGAAAAAATACGTCGTGCTCACGGGGATCGTATTGGTCTGTAAGTTCCAGGTGCACTTTGCGTATGACCTTAAAGCCTTCGGCCATTTTGGCCATATGACCTTCAAATATTCCCATGGCCATAGATGGGCTGTCCTGAAACAAATGATTCGACCAGGGGAACGGATAAGGGTTATAAGGGTAGGTGCTGCCCCATACCGACGAACAACCTGTGGCGTTTATTGCCCCCATGCTGCTGCGGCCGCGTCCGCTGGGGCCCTGCGTATAAAGCCAGCGCAAATGTTTAAGCTGTTCCAACAGTTTCAATACCCGTTCCAACCAATCGTGATCTATAGGTTGTGTGTCCTTTACGCTATCCAGCTTCGTGGCAATCGTACCCAGGGTAAGTTCATTGTCCCCCAGAGAATGCAGAATACGTCTTAAGGTATTCGTGTCTCCCACGTTCATGGTAGCGACCAAGCGGGTTTCTATGTGTTTTTGTAGTTCGTCGATCAATTGCGATAACGCTTCAACATGCCGGGCAACGCGTTGTTGCATCAAAGTTTCTACGGTCGCGGTAAACAATCGAATCACGGTTTTTTCACCGCAACCCATGCAGGCACCATCACCGCTGCTAAATGCCAGATAGGCATTTTTATTCAGCAGGATACTGTGTAGGGCGCCGATGCGCTGTTCCAGATTCTCTACTCGGATATAGTGAGGTGGTGTATTGGGCAGATCCAACCAAAGTGACCAGTGTCTACGCAACCGAGTCAGGCTATCCGGGGATTGCGGGATGCTGATTAAAGCCTCATCGTTACAGACCTCTATGCATTCACGGCAACCTTTGCAGCTGTAAGGATTAATCACCAGACTGAATAAACCACCACTACCATTGGATTTGCGTTCGGGTACGGTGAAGTAAGGGCGGGTTATGGCAAAGGAGAAACTGCCCAGTTCCTGTTTAAACAGGGAAAATTCCCGGCGCAGTTGTGCTTTATCGTTTTCCTCCAGCTGTTGTTGTTCCAGCCCTTCGGTGAGCACTGCCGTCATTAGTGAATTGGTGTTGATTTTATCCTCTGAGTTAATAAACGCTGTTCGTACCTCATGCTCCAAACTGCGCAGGGCCTTGGGTAAAAAGTTAAGTTTGTGTCCGGAACTGCGAATTCGTTGCAATAGCGTGTCAAAAACCTGGTTAATGTCGTTGACTAAACCGGGGATAGCCGTATCGGGGCATACCGTGTAGCAATCACCACAGCCGGTGCAGTTTTCTGCGATCCACTGTGGATGCTCAAATCGAATCGAACTCATATCGCGAAATAGCGCGGAGAGAGCGGGGAGTGTGCCCAATCCTATAAAGGGGTCGGCTAGGTTTTGCCCTGCCAAACCCCGGGCATAAAAATTACCATTTTGCTCCCAAAATCGGTGCAAGCTGGCCACCGGGGCTTGAGATTGTGGAACGAGTTTCACCATGATCGGGATAGCCGGTTCCGAAGGGCAGGCTTGAGATGAAACCGGGTCCTGAATAATTTTATCCGGTATACGTTGGAGTTGATCGAAACCGCGTTTGACCACTCGCACATTGTCTTCCACCACTCGGGCGCCCTTGGTCCCGAACTTGTGCTGCAGTTGTTGTTGAATCGCACTGAGCAGAGTGATTTCGTTGAGTCTATTTTTCTGCATTAGGTCTGTAGCCGCAAAAAAAGCTCCCTGGAATGCGGTACCCTGCATGCGCATTTGTAATTCGGCATCGGTCGCTTCCTCGCGCGCAATTTTGAATGCATCGAGGAAATACACCTGAATGTTTCGCTCACGTATGGCTAAGCGATATTTTTCAGGAAATGCGGCCCAGACGTGTTCCGGTGCTGTCAGTTCGCTTTGTATAATGAATACACCACCGGTTTTTAAGCCCGCCAGAGCATCGGTATGGTGGAATACATTGGGATCGGGCGATATGACCGTGTCCACATACACGTATTCGCAATTCATGCGAATGGGTTCGGGAGCGGCGCTCAGGTAATAGGTGGTTGGTTGGCCTTTCTTTTCCGAACCGTACTTGGGATTAGCCTTGATGTGATAGTTAAGCAGTTCAAACAAAGTCATGGCTAAGTTTTTTCCGGTGGTCATTGCGCCCCATCCGCCGATTGAATGAAATCGTATGGTGATACTGTCTTTCGGCATGAGGTTGGGGTTTTCGCTGCCGTGAACCGCTAACTCGCCGATATGTGGATAGGCTTCGGCCAACGTCTGTTGGAAAACTTCTTGGGTTGGTGTCAGAGCTTGTTCATGAATAAAGTCTATGCCCAGGTAGAATTGCTTTTTATGATGACCGTCATCTAACATGTTTTCCACTGCACCGATGATACCTTCGGCCTGTAAATCACGACTGCCCAGTCCAAAACAGGCGGAATACAACAGCGGGATATCATCCTGGGTGTAAGATTGCAGCTCAGGAAACGGTTTATTATGTTTGTTAGGGCTAAGATGGTTTTCTACGGATTTATTAATAGTGGCGCGTATTTCCCGTAGCAAAGGCGGGTCACCGGCCAAAGGTTGATCCAGGCGCTCCATAACGACTACGCCTTTTTTTCCTTTAAGTATTTTGCTGATGAGGTCTGCGGGGAAAGGGCGGAACATGAGCATATTCACTACCCCGACTTTTAAATTCCTTTGTTTGCGCAAGTAGTCGCTCACCACTTCGGCACTGGGGATAATGCTGCCTTGACCCAGTATGACATACTCTGCATCCTTGCATCGGTAAGACATCACCCGTTCATAGCGACGCTGGGTGAGTTGATAAAACTCTTCGAATACCTGATCCGTAAAAGTGGCAATATGGTCAAAGAAAAAGGGACGTTGTGCGGCGACGGTTTGCATATAGCTGTCTTGATTTTGAACCACGCCGGACATGATTGGATTGTCTATATCCCAAAGCTCAGGGATTCGCCGACGTGTGTCGCCATATAATATGCGTTGTGCCGGCGTCGGTGTTTCTATGATGTCTTCCGGTTTACCTAAAAAGGTTTGGATCAGTTCACGTTCCGGTGCCAACATGGACTCGATAAGATGAGTGGTTAGAAAACCGTCTTGAGCGATGATGCCTGGGTTCAGTGCCAGTTCTGCAATGCGGTGTGCGCAAATATTCAAGTCCGCCACGTGTTGAGCATTTTTAGCGAATAGTTGAAAAAAACCGGTGTCATCCACGCAGTGGTAATCGTCGTGACCTGCATGTACGTTTAAGGAGGCTTTGGTCATGGCGCGGCTGCCCATGTTCAGCACATAGGTCAGACGTTTCCCAACGGCGGCATACAAAGATTCGTGCATATAGGCCACGCCCTGACCGGAGGAAAAATTTGCGGCGCGTAAACCGGTCATGGACAAACCTGCGGTGACAGCGGCTGCAGCGTGTTCGCCCTCGGGTTCGATAAAAATGAGAGGCCGTCCTGAAATATTAATATGTCCGTTGGCTGCAGCTTCGGCCCAGTATTCACCCATTTGGGTGGACGGAGTAATGGGATAGGCGCCGGCAGCGTCTGAGGATTCGCGTTCGCAATGAATAGCGGCACTGTTTCCATCCATGGCGGCCCGAGTTCCGGGGTAAAGTGGTAAAGGCATTTTCTTAATCTTGGATGGGGTGGTTTTTGCCTGATCATTCATTGCGAGTCTCACTTCCTTAACTGTTTAAAGGTTGCAAGGAGCTGTTGCGCAGCACTTTTACCGACTGCTTGCCGTATTCACACCTGCCGTCTGCCCCTATCCACAGAATGGCACCCGTGGGACAACGTTGTATGGGAGCCTGGTTGCGGTGATTCTTGGTGTAATCTATTACCGGTAGATTGTTTTGTATAGTAATGAGATCAGGTGCATCCTTCTCACAACGACCGCACGCGGTGCAGGCAACTTCACAATAACTGAGTAACTCATCACCAAAAACCGGGTTATTGCAGGCTACCCATAGACGGTGCTCCACAGGATGGATGGTAAATAAATCTTTAGGACAAATATCGACACAGTCGCCACAACCGGTACACAGGTCTTCCCGTACCAGGGGTAGGGAGTGCGGGCTCATGTGAATGGCGTCAAAATCGCAAACTCGTTCGCAATCGCCAAGGCCCAGACAGCCCCATTGACACACTTTGGCTCCCCCATTCACTTGAGCGGCAGCCTCACAGGTGGCAAGACCGGAGTAGTGGGCATGAAAGCGGGCTACATTGTTGCCGCCGGCACAAGCCAAGCGTGCAGTGAGTTGATTGACTGTACCGATGCCGACTTGCAGAATGTCGGCAACTTGCCGGCGTTGTTCCTCATCGGATACGCTGCATTGCCCGGGGTTCGTTTTATGTTGCAGCAGTGCTTCGGCAAATTGGCGGCAACCGGCAAAACCACAAGCGCCACAATTGGAGTTGGGCAAGGTTTGCTCCACCAGATCCAGGCGTGGGTCTTCTTGTACCGCAAAGCGCCGGGCGAAAAAGATCAGTAACAGAGCAATAACCGCGGAAATTGCCGTAAAGGTAACAATTGCCGTAAAGGTGGCGGTGAGCGTATTCGCAGTCATTCTGTGCGGCTATTGCCTTTTTGCATTTATTAACTATACACCACCTGAGCCGTATCGATGTTTGATCGAAATCAGTTTTCAAGTGCCCTGAACCCGGTGGTGATTCACTTTAAATGTGTAAAAGTCAAATAAAACATAAACATACAGATAGTTGCTGCTGTGGTGTTGTCAGGGGACGGGGCGTGTCGCTAATGAAAAAATCCCCTGAAACAGGTAGACTGCGATCCCATTGTGAATTGTTGTAAAGTGAAGGAGTGCAGGCAGACTATGGATTCATTGGAAACCATCCAAAAACTACAAAATGTCCAAAATAATATAAAAATCTTTACGGCAGTCCCTATGGGAGTGTTGATGATTTTGTATTTTTTCACTTACGCGACCTTAATAGATCATGGTTTGACCGGATTTCTTTTTTTTGAAATCGTCACCAGCATTTTGTTTCTGATGGCACTGATTTTTCTTAATCCTTTGAGCTTTGCGTTGGTAAAATTAATGTATGGGCGGCGCCAACCGTACCAGTCCATATTACAGCAACTGAGCCCGTCCAGTATTGTGAAGCCGGCGGATCAACTGTTGCAGGATTTGCAACTAAACGATCAAAATAGCAATAGCAACTAATGTCTACGTCGACTTTGGAGTCTGAAAGCAAGGCGGCGCGTATCGAGCTGCTCCCCAATCAATTGGCCAACCAGATCGCCGCCGGTGAGGTGGTGGAGCGACCGGCTTCTGTGGTGAAGGAGTTAATTGAAAACAGCCTGGATGCCGGTGCCGATACTCTGGAGATTCAGTTGGAGCAGGGTGGTATGCGGCTGCTGCGAATACGCGACAACGGTGTAGGGATTCATGCTGCAGATCTGGAATTGGCTTTAAGCCGTCATGCAACCAGTAAAATCCGCAGCTTTGAAGATTTGGAAGGTGTGAATTCCCTGGGTTTTCGCGGAGAGGCCTTACCCAGTATTGCATCCGTGTCGCGTTTGGAAATCAGTTCTCGGACTCATGCCGATACCCATGCGGCCAAATTACAGGTGCACGGCGGAGATATCGCGGCACCGTTGGAACCGGCGGCTCACCCGGTTGGTACAACCATTACCGTACGGGATCTTTTCTATAACACGCCCGCCAGAAAAAAATTCCTAAAAACGGAAAAAACCGAATTTAACCATATTGACACTGTGATTAAGCGGGTGGCCTTGAGCCGCTTTGATGTCAATTTCAATGTTATCCACAATCAAAAACAAGTACACCGCATTCGGGCTTGCCACAATGATTTAACCCGGCGTCAACGCATTGCTGATATTTGCGGTTCGGCCTTTGTGGAACAGAGTATCACAGTGGATTTCAGCGGTGCCGGCTTGCGCTTATGGGGTTGGGTCGGCTTGCCGACGTTTTCCCGCAGTCAGGCGGATATGCAGTACTTTTATGTCAACTCCCGCATGATTCGTGACAAGCTGGTGAGTCACGGTGTGCGACAGGCTTATAAAGACGTGATGTATCATGGTCGTCATCCGGCTTTTGTTTTGTATTTGGAAATGGATCCCAAGCTGGTGGATGTCAACGTGCATCCAACCAAGCATGAAGTACGCTTTCGTGAAAGCCGTCTGGTACACGATTTCATTTTTCGGGCTTTACATCAAGCCTTAGCGGAGGTGCGCCCGGGCGATGTGCAAGCGTCGGAAGCGAATACCACTGCCGGGGTGTGGGCCTATGGGGAAACAATCCCGGAGTTGAGTCAGCTCCCACCCCAATCGCAGTTCAGATCGCAACCAGGCGGGCAACCATCCCGCGGACAATCGTCTTTTGGATCTGCGGGACAACAGAGTATGGCACTGAGCGTGCAAGAACAGTTGGATGCGTATGCAGGTTTGAACCGCGCGGTACAGGCTTCCCTGAATGATGAGGTGACGTTGCAGGACCAAGAGGTGGAATCCTCCGGCCATTATTTAGGCTACGCCATTGCGCAACTGCATGGGGTGTATATTCTGGCAGAAAACCAAAGCGGTTTGGTGTTGGTGGACATGCATGCGGCCCATGAACGGATTGTCTACGAGCGACTCAAGCAAGGATTGGAAAACGATGCGGATGGCATTCGTTCTCAGCCTATGTTGGTGCCGCTCACCGTAAACTTGAGTAAAGGCGAAGTCAGTTTGGTGCAGGAAAACGTTGCCGTATTTACCGATCTGGGATTTCTGGTGGAGCCCATGGGACAGGAGACGGTCGTTATTCGGCAAATACCCAGTGTGATGCGCGATTCGGATGTGACCGGCTTGGTTCGGGATGTGGTTTCCGATTTCGCTCGTTATGGCAGCAGTGACCGCATCCGTGAGCATCTAAATAGCATATTGGCCACCATTGCCTGTCATGGCTCGGTGCGTGCTAATCGCAAACTGTCTTTGCAGGAGATGAATGCCTTGTTGCGGGACATGGAGCGCACCGAACGCAGTGGACAATGTAACCACGGTCGCCCGACTTGGATTCAACTGAAGCTGGGTGAACTGGATAAATTGTTTTTACGCGGTCAATAACGCTTATCATTCCATTGTTTTCAAGCCGGTTTCAATTTCAATATTTTGCTATTTTACGGTCTTTCCACCAGAGGCGTTTACCTATAGCCGTAATCGAAAAACACAATAAAGAAGTGTCAATGGATAAGATCGAGTCAAACGTAGGCTTTTAATGTCAGGAACCGATACTTTCACTTGGTCCTCGCTGGGTGCTATTGCCTTGGAGCATAAACGGGCCTTGATCGTTGCTCATTGGGTGGCATTAATGGCCGTTGTTTTAGGCGTACCCATTCCATTATTGATGCCACTTTTGGTGGATGAGGTTCTGTTGCAGGAACCTGGGGCTTTGCTGGCCATGTTGGGGCCATTGTTTCCATCTGCATGGCACGGTCCTACCTTGTTTATACTGGCGACTCTGGCGTTGACTTTGTTTTTGCGTGTGGGAATGTTGATCTGTATCGTGTGGCAGCTGAAGCAGTTCGCCTTGATTGCAAAGGATATCACCTACCGGATTCGGCGTTTGTTACTGGAAAAACTGCAATTCATTTCCATGGCTCGTTACGAAACCCTGGGTAGTGGTGCCGTTACCTCGCATTTTGTTACCGATATTAATGCTATTGATCAATTTGTGGGAGAGAGTATCAGCAAGACTCTGGTTGCCGTATTAAGTTTGCTGGGAATCAGCGTGGTGTTGTTATGGATGCACTGGCAACTGGCATTGTTTATTCTGTTTATGAATCCTCTGGTGATTTATTTCACGGTGACACTGGGGAAAAAAGTCAAACACCTGAAAAAAAATGAAAACATCGCCGTTGAGCTGTTTCAGCATGCATTAGCGGAAACGCTGGATGCCATTCAGGAGATTCGGGCTAACAATCGGGAACAAAGTTATATCGGCGAGGTTATCCGTCGAGCCGCACAAATTAAAACCCACTCCGCTGCATATTCCTGGCGCAGCGACGCGGCGAACCGTTTTTCTTTTGGTGTGTTTTTATTTGGTTTTGATATTTTTCGCGCCATCACCATGCTGATGGTTGTATTCTCCGATTTAAGTATTGGAGAAATGATGGCAGTATTCGGGTATTTGTGGTTCATGATGAGTCCTGTACAGGATATTTTGAACGTGCAATATGCCTTTTATGCGGCTAAAGCGGCGTTGACTCGTATCAATCAACTGGCTGCTCTTAAGCAGGAACCCCGTTACCCTCATGTGCACAATCCCTTTCGAAATAAAACCACGGTATCGGTACAGGTGGAGAATTTGTCTTTCGCCTATACCTCTCACGGCGATGAGGTAAACCTGGGGCCTGAGGCAGGTCCCGAATGGGTGCTTAAAGATGTGAATCTGAATATTGCAGCCGGTGAAAAAGTAGCCTTAGTAGGAGCCAGTGGCGGTGGTAAATCCACTTTAGTTCAGGTGATGTTGGGTTTGTATCCGCATCAAAGCGGTTGTTTGAGTTTTGACCGGATTCCTGTGACCCAAATTGGTTTGGACGTCGTGCGGGAACACGTTGCCACTGTATTGCAACATCCGGCCATGTTTAACGATACAGTACGCATGAATCTGAGCATGGGACGCAGCTACACGGAGACTCAATTGAACCGAGCACTGGAAGTGGCTCAATTACATGATACTATTGCCGCCTTGCCTGCCGGTTTGGATACGCTGATCGGACGTCAAGGTGTACGCTTGTCAGGCGGTCAAAGGCAACGTTTGGCGATTGCCCGAATGGTATTATCCCAGCCTAAAGTTGTCATACTGGATGAAGCGACTTCCGCGTTGGATGCGGAGACCGAAGCCCGTTTGCATGAAGCCTTGGCTGGGTTTTTGCAGCAGCGCACCACATTGATTATCGCCCATCGATTGAGTGCGGTTAAGCAAGCGGATCGGGTTTACGTGTTCGAGGATGGACACATCATAGAAGAAGGTGTGCATGAACACTTGATTAAAAGCAATGGCTTGTATCAGCGATTATATGCCAAACAGCTATAATAGTTGGTAATTTACAAAGTGGTTGGTAAAAGTAAAAGCGGAAACAATAATGCAAAATAGCGAACAAGAACCCCTGATAAATTTCAAGCTAAACCATGTTGAAGTAGATCTTTTAGGTACTGCCCATATTTCCAAAGCCAGCGCTGATAAGGTCAAGGAAATGCTGCAAACGGGCCAATACGATTGCGTTGCAGTGGAATTGTGCCCCAGTCGTCACAATTCCATCGTTAATCCAGATGCGTTAGCCAAGATGGACTTGTTTCAGGTCATCAAAGAAGGTAAAGCGTTGATGGTGACTGCCAATCTGGCTTTGGGTGCGTTTCAACAACGCATGGCGGATGAATTCGGTATAAAACCGGGTGCGGAAATGCGTATGGCAATTGATATTGCCGCTGAACTGAAAATACCCGTTTTGCTCATCGATCGAGAAATTACCACCACGTTAAAAAGAGTGTACGGTAATGTGCCATGGTGGCAGAAAATGAATCTTGCCAGTGGATTATTGGGCAGCGTCGTGTCACGTCAAAAAGTGACCGAAGAGGAAATCGAGCGTTTGAAAGAAGGCGATATACTGGAATCCACATTTGCCCAGTTTGCAGAAGAAGCTGAAAATATCTATCTGCCCTTGGTGGATGAACGGGATCAGTACATGGCCGCACGCATCCAGCAGGAAGACCTCACCGGCGAGTACGGGCGTATGTTAGCGGTTGTGGGTGCCGGGCATATGAAAGGTATTGGTAACTATATTGAAAAATGGCGCCAGGATGAGGAGGGGCCGGAGCAAAAAATAGCGCGATTGGACCAGTTGCCCAAACCCAAGCGTTGGCCACGATTTATTCCCTGGGCAATTGTTGCCTTAATTATAGCCGGGTTTGCGGTGGGTTTTAGCCGAAACGCCGATTTAGGCTTGCAGCTGGTATGGTATTGGATAGTGATCAACGGTGCTTTGTGTTCTCTCGGAGCGTTAATTGCGCTGGCCCATCCCTTAACGATAATTGGCGCTTTTGTGGCTGCGCCGATCACTTCCTTGAACCCAACAATCGGCGCCGGAATGGTAACCGCTGCCATGGAAACTTGGTTACGAAAACCAAAAGTTCAGGATTTCAGTCACTTACGCCAAGATACAACTCACTTCCGGGGTTGGTGGAAAAATCGAGTGACGCGGGTACTATTGGTATTTATTCTATGTACTTTGGGTTCGGCTGCGGGTACCTATATTGCCGGATTTAAAATTTTTGAAAGTATTGCAACAACTTAGCTAAGATAGGGCATAATACTGCCGATTTTTTCTACTTTACCTGCCGGAATTATTCATTTTATAATCAACCTTTCGTGTTTTTGGGAAGCATATCCCAAATTAGGGTATAAATGGCAGGTTCTTCAGACTCACAACAGGCGCTTTTCGCTGCAATTTTCAAGCTGATGCGTCCTTTAGTGCGTATTCTACTGCGTAATGGCGTGCCATACGGCGCTTTTACGGATATTGCCAAACGGGCTTATGTGGATGTGGCCTTGAATGAATTTGGTGTGTCCGGAAAGAAACAAACCAAGTCTCGCATATCCACTATCACCGGTTTGTCGCGCAAGGAAATTCAACGAGTATTGCAAATTGAAGATACTGACAATAGAGATATGGTGGTGCGATACAACCGGGCGGCCCGTGTTGTTTATGGCTGGGTTCATGACGCTACCTATCATACCGAAACAGGTGAATTGGCGGAGCTTGCCTTTGAATCTAAAAGTGAAAACGAAACCGGCGGCGGCGTCAGTTTTAGTTCCCTGGTAAAGCACTATAGTGGCGATGTGCCTCCCCGGGCTATTTTAGATGAGTTACTGCAAGTAGGGGTGGCAGAACGAGTGGATGGAATGATTCGTTTGCTGGCTCCAGCATATATTCCCAAAACCGGTGCTGCGGAAAAACTGGCCTTATTGGGCCAGGATGTCTCCGGACTAATCGATACCATGGATAGAAATATTCATGGTGTGGACCAACCCAGGTTTCAACGCAAAGTATTTTATGACAATTTGTCCGATGAGGCCGCCGAACAAACGCACAAGATGTTGTCGCAAAAAGGCCAGGCTTTACTCCAGGAGTTCGATCAGTGGATGGCTTCCAAAGACCGGGATGTCAATCCAGATGCCGGTGGTGAAGGACGTCGCGCCATCGGTGTGGGCTTGTATTTTTTTGAAGAAGACGTAGACGATTCATCGGAGTCCCCATGATTCTCCATCAGGTAAGTAATAGACTAAATAGATTCCCTCCTCTGTGGATCGCCCTTGTTGTCGGTACACTGTTGTCCTGCAGCGGTGGTGAAACCGGTACGGGTTTGAGAAGCAAAGTATTTGCTGTGGGTGCTATAACCGGCTTTGGCAGTGTCCACTTAAATGGTGTTCGCTATGAAACCGCAGATACCACAGTGAGTGTGGATGGCGGTGCTGGGGCAGAAAGCGAGCTGGCCGTGGGTATGGTTGTGACGGTGAGTGGTTCCAAGCATAACTTTACCAATGGCAGCGCCACCCATGTGGCTTATGAAAGCGAAATTAAGGGTAAGGTGCAAAGTAATAACGGCACCCAACTGCAAGTGATGGGGCAGACGGTTGTGTATGGTACTCATACCCAATTTTACAATCCCACTGGTGTTTCCGATTGGGTCGATCCCGCTCAAATCGCCGCTGATGCGCTGATTGAGGTGAGCGGTTATCGCACAGTGGGGGAGACAATTCAGGCTACTTATATCAAAGTGGAAAGTGCACAATGGACGGGGCAGAATATGTCCTTGCGCGGTATGGTGTCCTCTGTGGCTGAGTCCGGATTTCAAATTGCCGATCTAAGCGTCGTCTATGCCAACGCCAATGTTTTGTTGCAACAGGGGCAGTGGGTTAAGGTGCAAAGCACTCAAGATATTACAATGGGGGCAAACACTATTCTGCAATGGCCGGCGGATTCCGTGGACGTCATAGCATTGTCCACAATTGAGGCGGGATCGGAATTTGAATTTGAAGGCTATGTCTCTTCCCATGATGAGATAAACCGGACATTCGTATTGGCCGGCCAAGTGATCCACTATGACGAACAAACCCAGTTTGATTCGGCTGCCGTCGGTTCTTTGCTCAATGTGAAACTGGAAGCCGAAGGTTATGTAAGGAATGACGGTAGTTTGTACGCCGAGGAAGTGGAACGGCGTGTTCGTCCTTCTGTGGAACTCAATGCCATTGTCCAGTCGGTTGACAGTGCCTCGAACAGTTTTTCTTTATTGGGACAAACGTTAAACGTGAGCTTCCTCACCGTGTTCAAGGACGACAGTGAAGCTTCCGTGCGCAGGTTTAACCTGGGCAATCTGCAGCAGGGCAACCGTGTTACCCTCAAGGCCTACATCGATGCAAACGGTCAATTGGGCGTGCTCGAATTAAAACGACTTGAAGTGGTTGCCGCCGATAATAATGTGTGGCTCAAAGGGGAGTTGTTGTCATTTGACGCCGGTACCGGTAAAGGCATCGTTGCCGGTGTGGTTGTGGTGGATGACGATGCGGACCCGGATGCCGGGTTTGCGGGTAATGTGGGCAGAACCATTACCATTGAGTCGGCAGTGTATGACAGCATTACAAACGAACTTACGGCCACTAAATTTTCAATATAAAGAGTCGTGTTTCACAAACACGACTCCCGCTCAAGCTATCACATTCCTTTCCATTCGCGGATAAAACAACTATCATTTTCCCATCGTTAAAAAAACCGGTCAAAATCCGTCTCCATGGCGCACCATTTTAAATACACCAGTACTCCCAGCGCCAGTCGCAACAATTTTTCCAATATTCAATCCTTGTTACCCTATGTCTGGGAATTTCGCGGTCGCGTATTGTTGGCCATGAGTTGCTTGGTTTTATCTAAATTGTCCATTGTGGGCGTACCCATTGCCCTGAAACAAATTGTGGATACGCTCAATATCAATGTCAGCGGTGATACCCAGGTGCAGATCGTGTTACCGGTGGCTTTACTGCTGGCTTACGGCGCGATGCGTTTAGCCAGTTCGCTGTTTAATGAATTGAGAGACGTATTGTTCACCAAGGTTCGGTATAGAGCAATGCGACGCCTGACTATACGTACGTTGGAACATTTACACGAACTTTCCTTGCGTTATCACCTGGACCGTAAAACCGGAGCCATCAGCCGGGATTTGCAGCGCGGCGCTGTCAGTTTAAGCTCGCTGTTGAACTATCTTACCTTCAGTATTATTCCTGTTCTTGTGGAATTTGGCCTGGTAGCGGCCTACCTGATTACACAATACGACATCGTATTTACACTGGTCATATTTGTGAGCGTTACGATATACATTCTTTTTACCTTTAAAGTAACCAATTGGCGGGTGGAATACCGCCACGAAATGAACCGCTTGGAGTCCAAAGCCAACAACGAAGCCATAGACAGTTTGATTAACTACGAAACCGTGAAATATTTCAACAATGAAGCAATGGAGTTTCAGCGTTGCAATGACACCTTGGGCTTGTGGGAAGTCAATGCGGTAAAAAACCAGATGGGAATGTCCGCGCTGAATTTCGGGCAAGGGGCCATTATTGCCGTTGGTGTTACGCTCATCATGTTCTTTGCCGCTGGTGAAGTGGTGGATGGGGATATGAGCATTGGTGATTTTGTGTTGGTGAATGCTTTTTTGTTGCAATTGTTCATTCCATTGGGTTTCTTGGGCATTATATACCGTTCCATACGCTATGCCTTGGCGGACATGGATCAACTGGTCAAGTTGCTGGATGAAAACCCCGAAATTGTCGACAAGGAAAATGCGGCTGAACTTCAGGTTAGCGGTGGTGAGGTTCAATTTGATCGTGTAGGGTTTTCTTATCAAACGGAACGGCAAATTCTTCATGACGTCAGCTTTACCATTAATCCCGGTCAGAAACTGGCGGTGGTGGGTTCCAGTGGGGCGGGTAAGTCCACACTGGCGCGGTTGTTGTTTCGTTTCTACGATGTTAACTCAGGATGTATCCGCATTGATGGACAGGATTTGCGCGAAGTTACCCAGCACAGTGTGCGTAGGGCCATTGGTATCGTGCCACAGGATACGGTGTTGTTTAATGAAAGTATCTACTACAATCTGGCCTATGCTAACCCCGATGCGGGCAAAGAAGAGATTATACAAGCCGCCAAAAAGGCGCATATACACGAGTTTATTTCCAGCCTACCGCAGGGCTATGATACGGTGGTGGGGGAGCGAGGCCTGAAACTGTCCGGTGGGGAAAAGCAACGTGTGGCGATTGCTCGTATCATATTAAAGGCACCCAAGATCCTGGTGTTTGATGAAGCCACTTCGGCATTGGATAGCAAAAGTGAGCAGGCAATATTGGAAGACTTACGCCAAACTGCCACAAACCATACGACATTAGTCATTGCCCATCGATTATCCACTATTGTTGATGCGGATTATATTATGGTGTTGGAGCAGGGTAGAATAGCGGAAAGTGGTACTCATGAAGATCTGCTGCAAAACGATGGCGTTTATGCGCAGTTGTGGCGCTTGCAACAGAAAGAAAAAACCGTTTCATGAAATGTTGTCATTCGCTATAACTACCGATCCGCCTATGCTACAGTTGAATTGCGCCCAAGCGGTTGGCGGGTTTGAGTAGTCTCCACGATTTGGAGATTACCGGCAGATTACGCTTCCATAGAGAAAAAGGAGATACATCATGGCTGTATACAAATGCGAAAAATGCGGAATGAGTATTGGTACCATGACTTGTGGTGAATGTGATGCAGAATTAAAACACAGCACCTTAACCCTGGATGACGGTAATACGGTGGCCATTTCTGAATGTCCCAACGGTCACGGAAAAGTGAAATCTCCCATGTGTTGTGGTGAGGACATGAGCTGTCCGGTATAGGGATTGGCTCAATTACCCATTCATGACTGCCGGGTTACATCGACGTATAGCTTGATTTTTTGACCCGGTTGCAGATATTTCAGCGATTGCAGGACCTTATTCCATTTGTGAATTTGAGCCACTGTCACCCGGAATTTCTGCGCGATACGGGCGATGGAGTCTCCGCGTCGAACAATGTAACGTATCCAGCGCTTGGTCTTGGAGTGAGGTGGGGTAATCATACGGCTGGTATCTATATCAACCGCGGTTATCTTTTTGGATTGGCGTTTGCTCCAGATGACCAGTTTCTGTCCTATAGAGAGTTTGTCTCTTGGTGCCATGCCGTTCCACTTGGCCAATTGGCGCATACCCACTTTGTATTTGCGTGAAAGCGTCCAGAAGGAATCGCCTTCGGCTACAATATGAGTTTGTTTGTATCGACCTTTTCGTTGTGTATTTTGAATGCGGCGTTTGCGTTTGTCGGCAGTATGGGTATAGGCTGAAGGTTCTTTCATCGCCACCGGTATGATCAGTCGTTGTCCCTGGCGAATGGTGTTGCCGCGCATTTTATTGACTTTTTTCAGAACTTTGACCGTTGTGTTATAGCGTGAAGCAATTTGACCGATACTCTCGCCTTTGCCGATTTTATGACGTATCCAGCGAATGCGATTTTCCGGGGGCAACTGTGCCAGTTGCGACTTAAATTGGTCCACTTTGTCCAGAGGGATAAGCAAAGAGTTTTCCTGATTAGGATCTGTCGCCCAGCGGTTGAAAGCCGGGTTTAAGGTATACATCTCTTCCACACTAAGTTCGGCCATTTCCGCGGCCAGGGCCAGGTCCAGTTGCCCATCCAGTTGAACCCGGTCAAAGTAAGGTTCATCGGCGATGGAGAGCAAGGTGATACCGTATCGTTCCGGATCGGCAACAATAGCGGATATTGCCAACAGTCGGGGTACATAACCTCGGGTTTCCACAGGTAGATTGCGGCGTAGGGACCAGAAGTCTATGTCACGGCCTTTGCGTTTGTTTTTTCGTATGGCTTTACTAACTGTGCCGGAGCCGGAGTTGTAGGATGCCAAAGCCAGCTCCCAGTCATTGAACTTTTGATATAAAGCGTTGAGATAATTTAATGCGGCATGCGTGGAAGCCCAAATGTCGCGTCTGCCGTCATACCACCAATTTTGTTTTAAGCCATAGAGTCGTCCGGTGCCGGGAATAAACTGCCAGATACCGGCGGCCCGTCCATGGGAATACGCAAAGGTCTGAAATGCACTCTCGACAACCGGTAACAGAGCAATTTCCAGTGGCATACCGCGCTTTTCAGTTTCAGAAACAATAAAGTGCAAAAACGGCGTGGCACGTTCCACCACGCGATCCAGGTATTCTTGATTGGAGGCGTACCATTGCAAATCATTTTCCACTCCCGGATGAGTGTGATCCAGGGTGAAACCACGGCGAATGCGGTCCCATAAATCGGTCTGTCCCAGGTTCTCCGTTTCCCGGTCTTCAAGTTCCTGTTCGCCCGCTGCCGTTTCGGCTGGGTTATCAATATCAAGCGGCGCTATACCGTTTGATTCGGTCTCCGTATTTTGTCGTTCCGCTTCCCCGCCGACGAGATCAATTTGGTCTTCGCTGCTGCCTTGCGTGTGGCCGTCTTCGGTATCTACGTTATCTTCCGCAACTGTATCCGTTGAACCGGCTGTAGAATCCAATGCAGTCAGTTCACCGCGCTCATTTACTGATGTGGCGGTATCCGGGCCTGATTGGATGTTTTGCTGCGTGAGGCTACAGGCGTTTAATACTACGCCCAAGAAAATTAAAGAAATGCAATGTCTCATTTTGCAATCACTGTGTGTTATCCCTGATGTGGGCTATTGTACCTATATTAGGATTCTGGATCTGTGCGATTATTGATCAAAAAGTTACTATTTTGTAGCAAGTGAGGTGCCAGGCTCGGTCCTGCCTCGTGTTCTGATTGACAAAATTATCCATATCCTCTAGCTTAGCCCCTGATCTACATAGCGTTACATCGGGATATCCCTGTAAATCTTTTGTTATCTATTTTGTTTATATTTTTATATTGCACTTGGAAACGTGCCGCCCCGAATACACGCATGCGCCACAGCATAGGGTTTTTGGGGAGAACCAGTTGCCGATTAATCAAGGGGGGGTGTTTTGAATACCAATCTGGAGAAGATTCAAAACGCGCTAATGTCGTTGTTACAAAACCAGTCTATCGACGCGTATACGGTTTTTCTGGATAAAGCCAGTGGTCGGTATATTCAATTTGCCGGTACACAAAATCAAAAACTCACATTGGATCTTCCGGTTCAAAGTTTATCCGAACATGAATTTGAAACGGCTCAAGCCGTATTCAGGGAATACGGCAGTGATTTGGAGGTCATGCCACTGGTGAATCGGCCGGGCGGGGAAATCGTGGATGCTCATTTTGGATTCCACCTGCAGTTCGGCCAAGAGTGCGCAGCTGCAGCTCGTGTGGCTTACTACATCATGTTGACCGTGTTTGATCTCAAACAAGACTTTGAGTTGGCAATTGAGCAGAATTTTTAGTTTTTACTAAAAATCCTTAAGATACGCATATCCTTGCGTTTGGAGTTGAACGAGTTCTGCATCTGCCATGGGCACCAGAATGACGAAATTATGTAAGTCATTCGCGCCAATGCCTTGTTGTTTTGCAGAGGCTTCACAAATGCGAAACTCAATCATTTCGCCCAGGCTTAGACCGCGGGCGCGTTGCATGAGTTGTTCCTGGTTTGGGTATTTTTTCGTGAACAAGGGAATGGCACCTTCATGAATGACCAAAACAATGGATGCATCAAAACTGTTATGGTTGTAGACAGTTTGCAGAAGATTTATCCGGTCGAGCAGATGCGCCAGTTGTTTGGGGTCGGCAGTGCTGACATCGTACGTCACTTTTGCCGGTTTGTAGGTTTTATTGGTTGAATCGGATTGAGCCCAAAGACTCGTGGACCAGTGCAAGCACAGTAGCAATACAATTAAGTGAAAATAGCCGGGTTTTATCATCGTTAACCTCCCGAAAAAGGCCGGACAGCCGCGCTAAACAGGGTTTGCTAGTAGGTTTTTTTGCGCTTGTCAGGTTCCAAAACCCCGGTCCAGCGTGTATTACCTTGGTGTTCCTTTTGGGCGTGTAGTTCCGCATTGCGTTCCGCCTCTTCGCGTTTAGCGTAGCACTTGCCCACCCAGCCTTCCAGGTTGTGCAGGCTATGGGAACAAAAAACCACATAGGGTTTGTCTAGAGGACAGGCTGAGGCTTCCGGGTGATTACCCATGGCGTACGTGTGTTGGGTGGAAAGAAGCAACAGCAATACGCCGCATAGGATTTTTAAAGACTTCATATTCTCAATGTAACGCGGTAGCGTCGTGATTGCAACAGGGGCGGATTATAGATGCAGACGTCGCAGCTCCGGGTCGGGGGAAGAATGTTCCCAGGCATTATGAAAAAATCGTAATGCGGTTTTGCAATCTTGGCGATCGTTAAAGTTCACTTGGCCTTCGTATCGGTCGGCAATGGGGCGACGCAATAAGGCCGTTTCATCAGCAATACAGAATGCTTCTATATGTGTATTGAACTGGGGGGCTAACTTTTTGATTAAAATATGGGAACCTAAGCGGCGAGCCAATTCTATGATGCGATGGCCGCGCAGAACCACGCGGCTGGTGTCGCGGATAAGGATGTGGACATAACTGTGAGGAACGCGTATGGCCAGTTGTTTAGCCGCTTCAACAAACTCGCCGTTGTCGTAGACCGGGGTATCAAAGTCATGAGTATAGATGTGTAGAGATTTGTGCGCTTGGCGCGTCATGGACAACACAGCCAGACGGCTTTCTTCTTTGGTGTCCACATGAATCAGATCGTCCGTTTCGCCCAGTATGCATTTCTCAAAATCAGTCATAGCACTGTACTCTGTTGTCTTGTCCTAATGTAATTATCGACTGTCATGGTAAATGTTTTAATTGCCATATTACAATGGGAGGATCATGTGTAGATGGGGGATGTTCGCTTCCATAAACAGCTCGCCCTCAGCTTCAAAGCCGTGTTTTTGGTAAAACCCCAAAGCCGACTGTTGCGCATGCACGAATACCTGCGAGAAGCCCTTCTGTCTCGCAGTTTCAATTAATAAGCTTAGCATGGAATGGCCAATGCCGCGGCCGCGGTACGGTGTCAAGACTGCCATGCGGCCTATTTGGCCGGTATCCAACAAACGGGCCGTGGCAATGGCTGAGCCATTTGAATCGCATACCAGTACATGCTCGGCGGCATCGTCCAAATTGTCCCACTCCAATTCTTCAGGAACCTTTTGTTCGTGCACAAAGACTTGTTTTCGTATTTTTTGCAACTGGGGTGCGGACCGTGCCCAGTGGGTACGCTGAATTTGAAATTCATGTTTCTGTGTCATCATCGTCAAAGTAAACTTTTCCCGAATTATATAAGTGCAGCAATAAACTAAAAGTATTGTCCATATTTAAGTAGGGCTCAAGTTCGTTGTGACGGTAACATCGTTGGTTGCAAATTAATCGAGCCAGTTTCAGTTGTTCCCGGTCTATGGGAATCCCATTTCCGTCAATGACTAACTCGCGGTTTGACGGCAGATCCATGAAGGCAAAGCGGCTGTACTCGCTGCGATACAGCTTACCCGATTGAGCCAGTTCTTGGAGAAAATGTTGCGGGGAGCAGGGTGCCGGTTCCGGTAAGGGATCATTGGCCGGTTCGGTAACCAGTTCGGCAAACCAACGGTCTTTCGGAACCTGTTGGAATTGAGTCTGTAACGTTGCCGAGATTTTTTCCAATGTCTGCGCAGTAATTTCTCCACTGTAGCGCTGCAGTTCCAGATCCGGGTCGGTGTAACGCAGCTCTCCCTGTCGGTTGATATGACGGATAACTTGCTCCAGATAAGCGGACAAGAGATCTGCATAGGTTGGGGCTCGAAATCCAACAGAGATCGTAATGCAGTCTTCCAGGGCTACCCCGTAGTGACTGACTCCGGGTGGGAGATACAAAATGTCACCCGGCTCTACAATCCATTCGTCCTCTGCCTCAAAAGATTTGAGGATGTGTAAGTCAATATTGGCATAGAAATCTTCCGGGGCGTAGACTTTGCTGTTAATTTGCCAACGTCTTTTTCCCATGGCTTGTATCAGAAACACATCGTACTGATCCAGATGGGGGCCGACAGAGCCGTGCTTGGGCGCGAAACTCACCATGACATCATCAACGCGCCAATTGGGTATAAAATTAAACCGGTCCAATAACAGCGCAAGGTCGGTATGATATTTATTGCATTCCTGTACCAATAAAGTCCAATGGCTGTCCGGCAGGGCTAAAAAATCGGCCTCACTGAACGGGCCATAGTCGCATTGCCAATAAGGCGCTTGGGAAAGCTCGCGCACAATCCGCGATTCCACTTCCTCGTCACAAGCCAGCCCAGCCAGTTGTTCCGGCGTCAGTGGGCAGGAATAGTTCTCCAATGCTGCCTTCACAAATAAAGGCCGTTTTTGCCAATATTGCTGCAGAAAAGTTTCTCGGGACAAAGTGCCTAAAGGTGATGGTTTCGTCATAAGAACCAGTATACCACTGCGCACAAGCAGGGTGGTACGATTGGCGTACGCGTTTCGGAAACACGCATACTCCCGGTGCGTTGAAACCACCTGCTACAATTTTCAGTGACAGCACAAAACTTTTTCGACCCCATAAAAAAAGCTGCACCAAGGGGTGTGCAGCTTGAATGGACTACGGGCTTAGCAGATAGCCTGGGGAGAGACTGGAATGAGATGGTGCCGTAATCCCATTGCAATAGAGTATGGTAGATTCGCGCCGGCTTTTCTGTGATGGCTTTCACAGTTCACTGAGGGGCCAATTAAAAAGAGTGTAAAAGAAGTATTAAAAAAAAAGGGGTGCTAAAGGTGCACCCCTTTTAGAAGGGGAGGTGTGACCAATATCGGGGGGGATAGGTTGGTCACGCCAATGATGTTGCATTGAGTGTGCCAAAAGTTATTGTGTCATTGTGGCGCGGTGTCAGAGTGCTTGAGAGGTGTAATGTGGCTGACAATATAGTCGGGATTGACCGGGGGCAGGCAGAGAGGGGTAAGTTTTTGGGTGATACTTTCTTAAGTAACTCCCATCCTGGTTGGGATGGGAGCAGTCATGGTTTTAGCTTTGCCATTTCGCGTCAAAAAACGAACAAAGCTGTCAGTTGCCTGACGGTATTATATCTCTTTTGCCAATTGTTCGGCTAAACCCGTGTATAGATCGGGACTCAATTCGAGTAATTGTCGTTTGGCTACATCGGGAATATCCAATGTTTGAATAAATTCCTGAATGTTTTCTTTACTGACCCTACGTCCCCGAGTCAGGTCTTTGAGTTTCTCGTAAGGTTTTTCTATGCCATAGCGGCGCATGACGGTTTGTATGGGTTCAGCCAATACTTCCCAATTGTTATCCAGGTCTTTTTGCAATGTTTCGGCCGACGCTTCCAGTTTGCTTATGCCTTTCTGAATGGATTGGTAGGCAATCATGGAATGAGCCAAACCCACCCCTAGATTTCGTAAAACCGTTGAATCGGTGAGATCCCGCTGCCAGCGAGAGATAGGTAGTTTTTGACTTAAATGAGTCAGCAGCGCATTGGCCAGACCCAAATTACCTTCGCCGTTTTCAAAATCGATGGGATTAACTTTGTGCGGCATTGTGGAAGAACCCACTTCACCGGCTACCGTCTTTTGCTTAAAGTAGGCGATGGAAATATACGACCAAATATCACGGCAAAAATCGATAAGTATGGTATTGAATCGCGCTGTGGCATCAAACAATTCCGAAATATAGTCGTGCGGTTCAATTTGAGTGGTATAAGGATTCCATACCAGCCCCAAGTCTGTAACAAAATCACAGGCCAATGAGGGCCAGTCCACCAGAGGGTACGCCACTTGGTGCGCGTTGTAATTGCCGACGGCGCCATTGATCTTGCCTAAAATGGGCGTTTCTTCGATTTGTATATATTGGCGCCTTAAACGGTGCACCACATTGGCCATTTCTTTGCCCAGGGTAGTGGGGGATGCGGGTTGTCCGTGAGTGCGCGCCAACATGGGAACCGCGGCAAGATCATGTGCCAAGTTTTCGATGGAATCGATTAAAGCACCCATTGCCGGAAGCAGCACTTCATTGCGGGCACTGTTGAGCATGAGACCGTAGGCCAGGTTGTTAATGTCCTCAGAAGTGCAGGCAAAATGGAGAAATTCGGTGACTCGATTCAACTCTTTATTGGATTTAATGGCTTCCTTGAGGAAATATTCCACCGCTTTGACGTCGTGGTTGGTAAATCGCTCTATCTCTTTGATTTTTTGGGCATCATCCACGCTGAACTGATCCATGATACGAGTCAGGTGTTTGCGTGCCTTGTCGCTGAAGCTGGGGACTTCTTCAATGTCGCTGCAGTCCGCCAACAACAATAACCACCTGATTTCCACTTCAACGCGGTGCTTGATAAGCCCGAATTCACTGAAATATTCGCGTAAGTCTTTGCTTTTACTGGCATATCTTCCGTCTACCGGCGAAATGGCCGTTAAAGATGATAGCTCCATTGTCACTCCGTCCAACTAAGAAAAGGCGACATGATACCGTATTCCGTTGATCCTGTCGGAAGAAATTGAGTTTCCCTGTCAAAACAATATTGTAAATACACGCGCCGCAGTAATTTGGTATAATCTGGCCCCTTTTTAATTGAATTTTGGATTCTTACCGTACCTATCATGATTGAAGAATACAGAAAACACGTAGCTGAGCGACAGGCGCAAGGCCTGCCCCCATTAGCCTTGGATGCGGGGCAAGTAGCCGCACTGGTGGAGTTGTTGAAACAACCGCCTGCCGGAGAAGAAAATTTCCTATTGGATTTATTGACGCATCGGGTACCGCCTGGAGTGGATGCGGCGGCCTATGTCAAAGCGGGTTTTTTGGCGGCTGTCGCCAAAGGTGAAACCCAATGTTCCCTGATTGATCCGGTCAAAGCAACGGAATTATTGGGTACCATGTTTGGGGGTTACAACATTCAATCCCTAATTGACTTGTTGGATGTGGATGCTCTGGCACCCACGGCGGCACAGGCTTTGAGCAAGACCCTGTTAATATTTGATGCTTATCATGATGTGGTGGCGAAGTCTCAAAGTAACACCCACGCGAAGCTGGTAGTGGATGCTTGGGCGGAGGCGCGTTGGTTTCTGGATCGTCCCGCTTTAGCGGAAGAGATCAAGGTTACTGTGTTTAAGGTGCCCGGTGAAACCAACACGGACGATTTATCGCCGGCTTCGGAAGCCTGGAGTCGACCGGACATCCCCTTGCACGCCAAGAGTATGCTGGTTAATAAAATACCCGATGCCTTGGATCAAATTGAGCAACTGCGACACAAGAATTATCCCTTAGCCTATGTGGGCGATGTGGTAGGTACGGGTTCATCGCGAAAATCAGCGATTAACTCGGTGTTGTGGCATATGGGTGATGATATTCCCTATGTGCCCAATAAACGCCAGGGTGGAGTGGTATTGGGCGGCAAGATAGCACCTATCTTTTTTAACACAGCAGAGGACTCCGGCGCTTTGCCCATTGAGTGTGATGTGAGTCAGCTCAACACCGGTGACGTCATTACCATCAAACCGTACGCCGGTGAGATTCTCAATGAAAACGGCGACGTGATCAGCCGTTTTGATCTGAAACCCTCCACCATGGCGGACGAAGTTCGAGCCGGTGGCCGCATACCTTTGATCATAGGGCGTTCCTTGACGGATAAAACCCGCGAGGCCTTGAAGCTGTCAGTCTCTGATGTGTTTCAACGACCGGTGGCTCCCGCGGATACCGGTAAGGGTTTTACTCTGGCGCAGAAAATGGTGGGACGTGCTTGTGGCGTGGAGGGCATACGCCCCGGCACCTATTGCGAACCGCGTATGACGACCGTAGGTTCACAAGACACCACCGGTGCAATGACGCGTGATGAGTTAAAAGAATTGGCTTGTCTGGGATTTTCAGCTGATTTGGTCATGCAAAGTTTTTGTCACACGGCAGCCTATCCCAAACCCGTAGACATTAAGCTGCAACACGATTTGCCTGAATTTATCCAAGACCGCGGTGGTGTATCCTTACGTCCCGGTGATGGCGTGATTCATTCCTGGCTCAATCGTATGTTACTGCCGGACACCGTTGGTACAGGGGGGGATTCTCACACCCGTTTCCCTATTGGTATCAGTTTTCCTGCCGGCTCCGGCTTGGTTGCTTTTGGTGCGGCACTCGGGGTTACGCCTTTGGATATGCCCGAGTCTGTATTAGTTCGTTTCAAAGGTGAGATGCAACCGGGCATTACTCTGCGCGATTTGGTCAATGCCATACCCTATATTGCCATTCAAAAAGGTTTGTTGACCTTAGACAAAAAAGGTAAAAAGAACGTTTTCTCCGGTCGCATTTTAGAGATCGAAGGTTTGCCCGATCTGAAAGTGGAGCAGGCGTTTGAATTATCTGATGCTTCGGCAGAGCGTTCCGCCGGTGGTTGTACCATCAAGCTGAACAAAGCCCCCGTTATTGAATATCTCAATTCCAATGTCACCCTGCTCAAGTGGATGATTGCCATGGACTATGGTGATCAGCGTACCCTGCAACGTCGCATTGATGCCATGCAGGCCTGGTTGGATCAGCCGGAATTGTTAGAGGCGGATGCGGACGCTGAGTACGCGGAAATTATCGAAATTGACTTGAACCAAATTACAGAGCCTTTGCTCGCCTGCCCCAATGACCCGGATGATATTAAACCGTTATCCGCGGTGGCCGGTGCCCCCGTGGACGAAGTGTTTATCGGTTCCTGTATGACCAATATCGGTCACTATCGTGCAGCGGGCAAAGTACTGGAAAGCGTTTCGGGTGCCGTGCCCACACGTTTGTGGATAGTTCCACCAACCAAGATGGATGCGCATCAATTAACCGAAGAAGGGTACTATTCCATTTACGGTAAAGTAGGAGCACGTACTGAAGTGCCCGGTTGTTCTCTGTGTATGGGTAACCAGGCCCGAGTTGCCGACGGTGCTACTGTCGTTTCCACGTCCACGCGAAACTTTCCCAACCGCATGGGTAAAGATTCTAATGTCTACCTGGGGTCTGCTGAACTGTCCGCGGTAGCCGCCGTGATGGGTAAAATCCCTACCCCGGAACAGTACCAGGAAGCAGTTAAGAGCTTGGCCCCCATGGCGGCGGATGTATATCGCTATCTTAACTTTGATCAAATGCCGGACTATAAAGACATCGCCGATTCGGTGGTACCGGTACAATTAACTTGATTTAAGGTAATGCGGCGAACGCATTTTGTGATTGTCATCGTAGCGCGGGCACGGTTTTTTTAGAGAGAATTGTGCCCGCGACTGCGACGCCTAACCCGCCACGCAAAAGCGCAAATGACGGTGCCACACCACCCAAGTTCGAAAATCCGCTCACATCGCAACCCGGTACAGAGCCGCTCTCGGTAACTGCTCCTCGGTAACTGCTCCTCGGTAACTGCTCCTGCGTTACCCTACTTACTGGCGTCCTGCCTTAATGCGTTACCCTACTTACAGGCGTCCTGCCTCAGTGCGCCGCTTTTTATAACGGTAAAGAATAAACTAAGCAGAAAATCTGAGTAGCAATCTTTGTATGTGTAAAATATTTCGACTCTTGCGCAAATTTTAAACGCGAAGTTAAAATATTCTATAACTGTTCACGATTAGTAATGTTATTGGTGTAAAATACCGTTGCTGTGGCATAGCAACCAAACTGAAACCGATAATTGCTGTGGCGACTGCGTGATAAATCGGTGAGACTTTGGTGATAGATTCGGGTGCTAAGAATTGCCGAATTGGATTTGTGAGTGACCTGTTAAAAAAATTAGAAACTTTGTCATCTGTCTATTTTTATTTTCAACACATCTACGGAACCGCTGATCTTCCTGGGTGAGTGATTGATTAAGAATGGAGTCAATAATCGATACGAGAAGCTTTGGGTCAATGAAGTAGAGGCCGTCGGGTTTTTCGTTTCCTAAGTTGCCCCGTTGTTGTCAACCATTGTTAAGAATTTGTGTAAGAACAAAGAGGATTTGTCATGAATCATTTGCCTGCTTCAAAGCGTCTTTTAGTCATTTTATTCGGAAGTTTATTGTTGTCCGGCTGTTTAAGCTCTATGCCCATGCTGGGGGGCGGTTCCGGTAATGTTGTAACCGGAGGTGCTGCCGGGAGCGCCGCCGGCAACAAAAACAGTAAATTGGCAAGTTGCGACAAAACATTGGGTACCTTAACTATATTTGAAGATACGAGCCTGCCTTGGTGGGGTTACTATAGAAACCATTATCCCAAGTTGGGTTCCACGGTTCCCGTAATTCGCAATATGATTCAACAGTCCAACTGTTTTGTTATTGTCGAGCGCGGTCGGGCCATGCAAGCCATGCAAAGAGAGCGGCAGCTGATGCAGGCAGGCGATTTACGAGGCAATAGCAATTTCGGTAAAGGCCAAATGGCTGCAGCGGATTACACCTTAAGCCCATCCGTGACATTCGAGCAAAGTAATATGGGACGTATCGCCGCAGCGGCGCGCAGTTTCTTACCGTTTGGCGGTGCTTCGGTAGGATCGAAGAGCAATGAAGCTTCCACAACCTTGCTCATGATTGATAACCGTTCCGGTGTTCAAGTGTCATCTTCCGTGGGCAGCGCCAAGAACTTCGATTTCAGTATTGCCGGTTTTTCCTGGGGTGGCAAAGGTTTTGCCAGTGGCAGCGGCTATGCCAACTCAGCTGAAGGTAAAGTTATTATTGCGGCTTTTGCGGATTCCTACAATCAAATGGTTCAAGCATTGCGTAATTATAAACCTCAAGTGGTCGAAGGTGGATTGGGTACCGGTGGTGCTTTGAAAGTGGATGGTGCAGTCAATGCCCAACCTCAAGTAAAGGCAAGCGTCAAACCGAAACCAATGAAACCGGTGGCAGTTAACAGTAATGGTAGTATCAATGTCAAAAGCAGCGGAACCAGTCACGTCACGGTGGATCAGTATGATGAGCAGGCATTGAATGAGTATTATGGGGCATTGAAGCAAGCGGTTGAACACTTGTCTCAATTTGCCGCTATGACACCCGCACAAGTTAATGCATTCGAACGGCATAATAATACCGGAATTAGTTTATGGACCATATTGTGGTCACCCAGCTTCTCTGGAAAGTTGGAAACATCCAAAATTGAACTGGAATCCTGGCCAATGGATGCAAAACAAAAAGGTTGGAAGATTTTGGGTAGGAAGATTAAAAAGTACAATAAACTGTTCTTCAAGCACAGAGACACTTTGTTGTCGAGTGAAAACCTTGATGATAGCGTTAAGAATAGATTAAAGGGCGTTGAGCTGGTAACCGAAGTCAGTCTGTTCCAAGAGTAACAAAATTTCCTCCGGTTAAGATGAAAGAGATGAAAGAAAGGCCGGCACCGAACAAGTGCCGGCCTTTTTACAAATCAGAGGGTAGTCACACAGTTAGTGCAAGACCCGTCGTGCTTCCTCCACAATTATTCTAGCTTCGCTAATGAGTTTTTCCCGCTGAAATAACATATGCCAACGGCTACCGCCGCATTGACGCCACAATACGGTAGCACGTACGGCGGCCAGCAAAAGTGCGCGAATTTTGTTGGCGTTATCCTGATTGCTGAGTAAATGGGATTCTCCGCTAACCATGATTCTTGGTTTGAGTGTACTGATGGTTTTAGTATACAAGTCGGCTAGATTGGCGATGACATTTTCATGGGTAGGCGAAAAATGCTCAGCTTGTGCGGCGGCGCGATCAACGCCGTCGCGAACTTTTTCCAATAGGTCAGGACGTTTAATTAACTTACGCTCCAGCAACATGATATTGACCACATATTTGGTTAACTCCATATCGCGGGATTTTTTTCGATCACCCTCGTTAGCGACACCCAGTTGGGATAATAACTCCTTACAGCCTTCCAGCAGTTTTTCACGGCTACCGAAAACCGCTTCGGTGGAGTCGGCGTTTAGTTTCAAGACACTGTTTATGCAGGTGGTATAAACTTCCTGGTCCACCATGCCGGAGCGGGCAATCTGTTGGACCAGTTTGGTGGCTTGGAATACGCCTGCCAGAGCCAGGGTTCGATCTTTTGCGGTGTACGACAATCTTTCCTCCAAATAAAAGTTCGGTGATTGTTAATACTTTATTATTTAGCCTTGCTTATTTTATCAATGATACCACCACCCAGACATTCTTCACCTGAATAAAATACCACCGATTGGCCCGGAGTGATGGCACGTTGGGAATGGAGGAATACCACTTCGCACTCCGATTGGTCCAGGCGAACAATTTGACATTCCTGATCTTCTTGGCGGTACCGGGTTTTAGCTCGGCATTCAAAGGGAGCCTCAGGTGGCGGGCAGACCCAGTGCAGATCCTTGGCAATAAGTGATGAGCTCATGAGTGCGGGGTGATCATGGCCCTGAGTCACAATGAGTCGGTTATTGTCTAGATCTTTATCCACGACAAACCAAGGCAGGCCATTACTGTCCTGGCGTCCACCGATACCTAGGCCTTGACGTTGGCCCATGGTGTAATACATCAGGCCATCGTGTCGGCCCACGATTTTGCCGTCCAGGTCACAAATCGATCCGGGTTGAGCGGGCAGGTATTTCTGCAAGAATTCTTTGAAATTGCGTTCACCAATAAAGCAAATACCAGTACTGTCTTTTTTAGAAAAGTTATGCAAACCGGCCTGGTGCGCCATTTGCCGTACCTGTTGCTTGTCCAAATCACCCAGGGGGAACAGCACTTTGGATAGCTGATACTGGTTTAAAGTGTATAAGAAATAGCTTTGGTCTTTATTAGGGTCGGCACCTTTCAGTAGTCGGTAATAACCGTCACGGAATGTTTTGCGAGCGTAATGACCTGTGGCAATGGATTCCGCACCCAGTTTCAGAGCATGTTCCAAAAAGGTTTTGAACTTGATTTCTTTGTTGCAAATGACGTCCGGATTGGGGGTTCGGCCTTGTTTGTATTCGGTCAAAAAATACTCAAATACCTTGTCCCAATATTCTCCGGAGAAATTACGAGTTAATAGAGAAATGCCTAAACGGTCGGCAACTTTTTGAGCATCGTCCAAATCCACGCTTGCTGAACAATAGCCATTATTATCGTCTTCCTCCCAGTTTTTCATAAACAAGGCACTCACATCGTGACCTTGTTGCTGCAATACTAATGCGCTAACCGAGGAATCCACGCCACCGGATAAACCCAACATTACTTTTTGTGTTTTCTGTTCCATGATTTTGTGTTGCGTGGTGCTGACTTTTTTCTGTCTGTCTCATTGATTTGCAGTATTTTACGCCATTTCGCAGGTAATTGGTCAAAATTTAACTCGATAACACGAAATTCCCCCGGCGCTAAGTCTTCCAGACACCAGGGGCCAATACAGGTGCGGATCAAACGCAGCGTGGGATGGCCCACCGCAGCGGTCATGCGGCGAACTTGACGGTTTCTTCCTTCAGTTAGCTCGATTTGTAACCAAGTGGTGGGGATTTGAGCCCGGTGGCGTATCGGTGGGGTACGAGACCAAACAGAAGGATGGGGTAGCGGTCGGACCTTTGCCGGTTTGCTCATCCCGTCCTTTAATTCAATACCTTGGCGCAATTGTTCCAAAGCCGCCGCTGACGGGGTACCTTCTACCTGAACCCAGTAAGTCTTTGGGTATTTGCTGCTGGGATGACTGATGAGATGTTGCAAAACACCATCATCCGTGAGTAGAACCAGACCTTCACTGTCGCGATCCAGGCGTCCGGCGGGATATACGGATTTATAAGGAATAAAGTTTTTAAGCGTTTTTCTCTGATCTCTGTCAGAAAATTGCGTTAATACATCGAATGGCTTGTTGAATAGGACTATCATATATATGATATCTTACTGAGATATGTGGTTTGTGTTTTATATGGTTTTCGTATAACAAGCACGCTAAATCCAATATGATGCAGTAGACCGGCTTAGCGTCAGGAATGATTGCAGCTTTATATGAATAAGGGATTGCAAAAAATCACACCCGATCCGTACCGTGGTAATAATCAGTGGTTTTATAAATTACTATTACTAATCAAGTCCATCAGGGCCGGTAGTCTTAGAGTACGTTTTTTTGCGACCTCTTTGCTACTGTCTTTGTTTCTATTACCCGTGGTATTTCATACCGAGAAAATGGTGAGTCAGGCTGTGGCTCGCAGTTCCCAGGTAAATATCAATCTTACCAGTTTTCAAAACATTATTAATAGCCTGGAACGGTCACTCCAAATCACGGAAAGTTCCTTGTATCACTATACCGTGGTCCTGGAACCCCTCATCTTGCAAGGTCTTACCGAAAATCTCGATGACGCCATGCGGCTATCAAGACAACTATTACAACATCCTGTCAGCAGTAATAATGAACAATTGGCAGGGTTACTAAAGATTCTGTCCGTGGAATTGTTGACCTTGGAGAAGGAGACCAGGAATCTGGTTCGAGTTCTTTCGAGAGTGGAAACCCGTTACCCGGCGGCACCCATTCTAATGGAAAGCTTGCAACCGGCCAGCGAGGATTTCATGTCGGCAATCGAATTGGCCATAAGCGAAGGAGTGGAAGCGGGAGAAGACCCCATACAGAAGAAAGTCTTGCTGTTGTTTCGGGAAATTCGCTATGCCTGGGCACAGCAGATCAGTTCGGTGCGAGTGTATATCGCCAATCGTTCCGGGATTTTCGGCCAACCGGAAAAGAGCATGGCGGATAACTCTGTGAATCGTAAACTTTACGCTGAACGTGTCTTGGAACTGCTCAGGTTATTGCAGGACTATGAGAAAAATGGACAGTTGGCATTTCAGCAATCCGTATCATTGTTGCGCATGATACGTTCAGTCAAACAGTATGAAAGAGATTTTTTGCGGGCCGCGGATATATATACCTCCGATAATTGGCGTGCTGATGTCCCCATTTTACGTAACCGAATCAGGCCGATTTTTCGCAGTGTTTGGGGAACCCTTGCCAACGTTGAAAAGGGCATGGATTCCATGTCCACAGGCAACGTCAGCATGCTGGTGAAAGTTTCTAACTCCCTAAGCGATATTTTTTTGCTACTAATTTTCTTTGTGGGTTTAATGATATTGCTGGGTTTTCTGCTGATGGAATTTGTGATTCGACGTCCTATTGTAGAGGTCACCAAAGCATTGGAGGCGGAAGGGCGGGGTGAAACCTATTTGCCGTCCGTATCCAGTTATTCCACCAATGAGACTGATGTTTTGGTTCATGCCTTTCGTAAGATGCGTGAGCAAGTCCGGTCCAGACAAAAACGTCTTGAGTCCATACTGGATAATGCCGGTGAAGGCATTATCACTCTGGACGCGGATGGCATTATCGAAACCTTCAATGGTGCGGCGCAACAGTTGTTTGGGTACGGTGCTCGGCAGGCCTTGGGTCAGCATGCAGACAGGATAATTCGCCTGACCGAAACCCATTTGCACGGTGGATTTCTACAGTTTTGTAAATTTCACTCGCCCTATGGAAACAAACGAATTAACGAGACGGTGTTGTCGGTAAAACACAAGGATGGAAATTCCTTTCCCATGTCTATTAATGTCAGTGATCTATGGGTGGAAGGTAGACAGTTATTTATAGCGATCGTCGAAGATATCAGCGAACGCATGGCTTTAATGGAAAACCTGCGGACCATGGCTGAACACGATTCGTTGACGGGATTGTACAATCGAGAATATTTCATGATTGAACTGGATCGATTGGTGGAAAACATTAAACGCGGTACGCGGAATGACTATGCATTACTCTATTTGGATTTGGATAATTTTAAGTTTGTAAACGATACCCTGGGTCATTTGGCGGGTGATCAGTTGCTGGTGGAGGTAACGGGAATGCTTAGTCGCAGAACCCGAAAGAGTGATATGTTGGCTCGTCTGGGCGGGGACGAGTTTGCATTGTTGATTTATGGTTCCGATAAAGAGCAGGTTATCCATGCGGCGGAATCCTACCGACAGTTATTGGCGGACTACAATTTCAAATACGATGGCAAGACCGTAAATATCGGTTGTTCCATCGGTGTGGCCATGTTCGGTCAGGAACTCATGGTGCGAGAGGATATACTGGTGCAGGCGGATATCGCCTGCCACATCGCCAAGCGTTCAGGTCGAAATCGTATCCATGTGTATAGATCCGATGATAAAGAAAACATGGCGGCCATGTCAGAGGACATGGGCTGGGCGGCTAGAATAAAACGGGCCATTGATGAAGACCGTTTTTTAATTGCCTGCCAACCGATCGTCGATGCCAATACCAATAAAATCAGCCGCCATGAGGTTTTGCTAAGATTGTTGGGTGATGACGGAAACATTATCCATCCATCCGGTTTTTTGTCCTCTGCGGAACGTTTTGGGTTGATGCGTTCCATCGACCGCTGGGTAATACAACATGCTATAGAAACCCTGGGTATACGTTCCAGACGTGATCCCAGTATTTGTTTCTCCATTAACCTTTCTGCGAAGTCTTTGGAGGACGCTACTATGTTGCAAGTGATTACGGATGCTTTGCGACTACATGGCGTCAACCCAAAATCCATCACTTTTGAAATAACGGAAAATGTGGCAATCGCGAACTTAAATACAGCCGTAGATTTTTTAAATCACTTACGGGAACTGGGTTGCCAAACTGCGCTGGATGATTTTGGAGTGGGCTATTCCTCTTTTACCTATTTAAAAGATTTACCCGTGGACTTGGTGAAAATTGATGGCTCATTTGTACGTAATATGCAAAAAGATATTTTACAATTGGCCATGGTACGATCTATGAATGACATTGCTCACGCTTTAGGAAAATCCACAGTGGCCGAATACGTGGATAATAAGGAAAGCTACACTCAGTTGAAAGAAATGGGTGTGGATTATCTGCAAGGGTTCTATACAGGCAAGCCCAGTATTATTAATTACCCTAGTATGCGAAAGAATTTTAACAGGAAAGCTGCGTTAATATCGGCTTAATTCGTTCGCCACTGTGAGTATTGGATCAGGAAATGTAATATGAAAAAATCAGTGCGGTTACAACCCATTGTAGAAATGGCGGATACGCGGCAACAACGGGCAACTGCAGCATTAGGGCAGGCGCAGTACCATTTACGGCAGCAAGAATCCCGCTTGGAAGAGCTACGACAGTATTATCAAGAATATTTACTACGCATGCATAGTGTCGGTAGTGGTGGCAGTGGCGCTGCTATGCTGTTGAGTATCAAAGAATTCACCGAAAAGTTGCACACGGCCATTCAGGCGCAGGAGCAGCAGGTACGTGATGCAGAGTCCATGTTACAGAACAAAAAATTAAACTGGTTTGAATCGCGGCGCAATAAGAAAACTTTGCTAAAAGTCGTCGATAGCTATAGCAAACAAGAACAAAGGAACGAAGCGGTTAAAGAACAGAAAGACAATGACGAAAGAAGTTTGCGTTTTTTTACTCCAAAAAATGATGAAGTCGCTTGAGACTCCCCAGTCGAGATTGTTAAACTTTGTAAAATTTTCCTCGCATCCGACCTATAGATTTCTGTCCATTTTTTCCTAACTGTTAAGGCTTTGTAAATTCCTGTATTAGTCTTCGTCAATATCCGTACCCCGGCATGCTTGCTGCTATTTCATGCAAAGAAGTTAGTATACAGAGGGAAGCAGTAATCATGGCGGATGTGATATTGGCGCAAACGGGTTCCATGGAAGGTATTCCGGCCGCAACTGCGTTGCAACCAAAAACGGCTGGGCAAAGCGAAAACGGTGATAATACAGCGTTTGGCGCACTTGTGGCCGGCGAAACGGAGGCCTATGAAAAATCCTCGAGTGATATCTCAGATTCACATAACACCAACGAACCGGTGCATGATCCGAATTTGAAGCCGGCGTTACGCTATCCTGGCGGCAAAGTCTTGCAGTGGTCACCATCAGAACTTGCCGCTTCCCTGTCGAATCAAGCGGGAACGGACGGGGCCGAACCAAAAGTATCCAATCAAAGTGATCTATCGACGGCCGTTCCCTTAACCGAGAAGACGTCGTACACAATACCCGCATCGATACCCGCTTCTTTACAATCACAGCATGGCCTGACAGTGTCCAATCCCAATAGTGGGAGTGAAGTGGCAGGCCCGAGTAAAGGGAGTGCTTCCGGTTTGTTGTTACAGTCTCCGACCGCAGAAAAATGGGAAGGTCAAGGTGCAGTGGTTGGTTCAGCAACAGGGAATTTGGCAACAGGGAATTCAGAAGCGGGAAATTCGGCCACGGCAGGTTCAGAGGAATACAGATCTTTAAGTTTTGTGGAACGGCAATGGATGCGCGCGGCAGTAATAAGAAACCAAAACAACCCTGGACACCTGCATGCGACAGGAATGGCAGCGGAAGAAGTTTCAGTTGACGTGCTCACCAAATCAGAACCGCGAATGATATCGACCGGAGTTCAATCAAGTGGTCATACCTACGGTTCATATTTCAATGGAAATCAAGTAACGGGCGCTGGCCAAATAGTTTCCAGTTTCAATCGTCTGCGACTAGCCCTGGACAAGTTGAATGGTAATCAGGAATATAAAGCATCAGAGCCCACCGGTTTGGCTTCCTGGGGTTCTGTAAGCCCTCAGGAACCCGGGAGCAACAACATAAAGTCCATGAGTTTAACGATCTCCTCACCCATACAAAGCCACGCATGGGCAAATGACTTAGGTGGGCGTCTAACATGGATGGTTGGAAACAATGTACGTCAGGCTGATATCCACCTGAATCCACAAAATATGGGGCCCATGAAAGTCAGTGTATCAGTGGGGGCAGATCAAACGGTTAATATTCAAATGGTGGTTACCCATGCAAGCACGAAAGAAGCTGTGGATGCGGCTTTGCCACGATTGCGTGAAATGTTTGAACAGCAAGGTCTAAACCTTGGTAACGTGGATATTACGGATAACCACTCTCACAAAAATTATCAAAAAAGACAAGAGCAACAACCTTACGGTGAATCATCAAATGACTCCTTATTTGAGTCAGAACATGACAAATCTGTTAAATCGATGGAAGAAGGATTTGGCGGCGATGGCGTTATCTCCCGAGCCAGCGGTCTTGTAGATTTCTATGTGTGAACCTTATTTCACATTGCTAAAGACCAAATATAAAGGGACGATATTCACTTTGCGACCGACTCTTCAATTTTTAAATTCAGAACCGGGTTGATTAGAGGAACAGGAAAAATGACAAACAATACATCTTCGGAAGGCGTGAATACGGGCTACCGAATCTGTTGGGGAAGTTCATTGGATATTGCCTATTCCGCAATCCTGAAAGATGAGTTGCTGAAAGCACTGGAAAGTAAGCAAGACTGCTATATAGATGCGGCCAATGTCTCTCGTGTGGATACGGCATCGCTGCAGGTACTGGCAGCTTTTGTTCGAGACTTGGAGACACAGGGATCGAAGCTTGTATGGCAAGGTGACTCCGAAGTAATTCGGCAGGGAGCCGGTTTGCTGGGATTGGAACAAATTTTAAGATTGTAAACTAAACAGTCGGATTAGGAGACAAAACTATGGCGCACATTTTGGCAGTGGATGATTCGGCGTCGATGCGGCAGATGGTGAGTTTTACGTTAAAAGGCGCAGGCCATACCGTGACTGAAGCATCGGATGGCGAGGAAGCGTTGGGCTTGGCTAAGTCAAACAAATACGATCTGGTGTTGTCAGATGTCAATATGCCAAAAATGGATGGGATTTCCTTAACTAGAGAATTACGCAACCTGCCAAATTTTAAATACACCCCGATTTTAATGTTAACGACCGAGTCAGGTACTGATAAAAAGCAAGACGGGAAGTCAGCGGGTGCCACCGGCTGGATTGTAAAACCATTTAATCCGGATCAGTTGTTGGCCACTGTAAGCAAGGTACTAGGATAACACAATGACCATAGATATGGAGCAGTTTAAGGCAACGTACATTGAGGAGAGTCTTGAAGGACTCGATGTTATGGAGTCCACGCTTCTGAACCTGTCTCCGGGAGACACGGACGACGACGCGATTAATTTGATATTTAGAGCTGCCCATTCCATAAAAGGAGGCGGTGGTACATTTGGTTTTAATGAAGTATCCAATTTTACACATGTAGTGGAAACGCTATTGGATGAAATCCGCTGCGGTGATAGAGAAATTACCCAAGAAGCCATATTTTTGTTCCTACAGTCGGTGGATTGTATTCGTGAAATGTTAGCGGCATCCCAATCTGGAGAACCCTTGGATGAAGAGGGTATTGAAGAGCTGCGTTTGAATTTACAGGCAATGCTGGATACCAAACCAGGGGTTGCTGCGGATAATATAGATAATGGCGTTTCCGGAGAGAGCAACGCCGGTAATAGCGAAAGCGGAAACACTTGGAATATAAAATTTAAGCCACATCCGGATATGTTGAGTACCGGTAACGATGTCGTACGTATGTTCCGTGAGTTGAATGAATTGGGGGAAATGCGTGTAGATGTAAATCTGGAACGACTACCGGTTTTATCGAATGTGCAACCGGACGAGAGCTATCTTGAATGGAACGTCCACCTGGAAGCCGAGTGTGAATTAAAAGATATACAGGACGTATTTTTGTGGGTGGAAGACGAGTGTGATCTTGAAATTACATCCGAGAATTCTACTGTCGAAGCTCCTGTCGTAGCAAACGTTCGGGATGATCACGTTAGCACGGATTCGGAATTCGAGCCGCCGACACAAGTTCCTGTGACAGATGCGAGTAAACCGGTTGAGGCAAATAAAGCGAAAGCAAAAGTCTCTACCAGCAAGGAAAGCTCATCGATTCGGGTGGATATCGAAAAAATCGATGCCCTGATCAATATGGTGGGCGAGTTGGTTATAACCCAGTCAATGTTGACACAGTTAGGCGAAGACTTCGAAATGGATCGACTGGAGAAAATGCTGGACGGTATTTCGCAGTTGGAACGCAATACCAGAGAGTTACAAGAGAGTGTCATGCGCATCCGTATGATACCCATCAGTTTTGCATTCAATCGGTTTCCGCGGATGATACACGATATGTGTAATAAGTTTGGCAAAAAAGTGGAGCTCAAACTTTCCGGTGAAGCCACTGAGTTGGACAAAACTGTTATGGAGAAAATAGGTGATCCATTGGTGCATCTGGTACGCAATGCCATGGATCATGGTATTGAAATGCCGGAAGTTCGTAAAGCTAACGGAAAATCTGAAACCGGGACATTACATCTAAATGCATTTCATCAAGGTGGAAACATCGTTATAGAAATTAAGGACGACGGTGCCGGACTAAATAGAAGCCGGATAATGAGCAAAGCGGTGGAAAGGGGATTGGTGGAGCCGGGGGTAGAACTGTCGGATGCACGAATCTACGATCTGTTGTTTTTGCCCGGGTTTTCCACAGCAGAGAAAATCACCGATGTGTCCGGTCGCGGCGTGGGTATGGATGTCGTGCGAAAAAACATTCAGGCTCTAGGCGGCTCTGTTGAAGTGAATTCAGAAGACGGTAAAGGGACAACCTTTACGGTTCGACTACCGCTGACGCTGGCTATTTTGGACGGCCAGTTGGTTCGGGTGGGAGAGCACATATACATCATACCCTTAGTTTCCATTATTGAGTCTTTACAGGTGCGGCGGGAGTACGTCAATGCCATCGCGGGTAAAGCGGAGTTGTACCAGTTACGTGACGAATACATTCCTATCGTGCGCTTGTACCGGGCATTTGATGTAGAGCCGTCTTCAAATGAACTGGTCAATGGTTTGCTGGTTGTTGTAGAAGGCGATGGTCAAAAGGCGGGAATTCTAGTCGATGACTTATTGGCTCAGCAGCAGGTTGTCATTAAGAGCCTGGAAACCAATTTTAAACGCGTAGAAGGTTTGTCCGGGGCGACAATTTTGGGTGACGGAAAAGTCGCTTTGATTGTTGATGTGGCGGGAATTATACGATTGTCCAACTCAGCTCATCCGGAGTATTCGTACCGGTGCGCGGGTAAGGAAATAGCCGCTTAAGGAGGCATTTGTGGAAGCAGTTCAAAAACTCACCAATCTTCAAATCGGAAACGGTGCCGAAGAGGGCGATCAATTACTTACCTTTATTCTTGCCGGGGAAGAGTATGGTGTTGACATACTTAGAGTGCAGGAGATTAAAGGATGGGACTCCGTCACTCCAATACCCAACACACCGGCCCATATCCGCGGTGTAATCAATTTGCGTGGCACCATTGTTCCAATTGTGGATCTGCGTCTTAGATTCGGGTTGCCGGCGATACCCTACGGTCCTACAACTGTTGTGATTGTACTTAAGGTCCAGTGTGTTGACAAAAGTCGGGTAATGGGAATTGTTGTGGATGCTGTATCTGATGTTTACAACATAGACGAAAACACTATGAAAGCACCGCCCAATTTTGGCGGGGCAATCTCGATAGAGTTTCTTAAGGGATTGGTGAGTGTGGACGAGAAAATGGTGATAGTACTTAATATCGATCACATGCTTAACGCGGATGACATGGCCATGCTAGCCAAGGCTTCTGATGCGAAGTCTGAGTGAGTTAACTTAGGGAGTTAAAAAGTATTATGGCAAGTGCAAGCAGCGGGGCCGCGAAAGCGGATAATTACCAATGTCCTTTGGGCTTGGATGTAGTCACTCTGGAGCAAACATTCAGTCTTCTGGCCCCTAGAGCAGAGGAACTGGTGGCCAGATTCTATGAGGAATTGTTTGACCGGTTTCCGGATGTTCGGCCGATGTTTGCTAACACCACACCGCAAAAACAACAAAAGAAGTTGCTGACTGCCTTAAAGTTGGTGATCAACAATTTGAGAAAACCCGATACGCTGGTCAACGCCTTACAGGGATTAGGTGCTCGGCATCAGAACTATGGTGCCATTGCAGCTCATTATCCGGCGGTAGCCAGTACCCTATTGGATGTGTTAGAAGAATTTGCAGGCGATGCGTGGACCGACTCGATTCACGATGCCTGGAGTAATGCACTGAATACGATTGCGGAAACAATGTTAAACGCCTATCAAGCGCCGGAGGAATCAGAGATGGCAACACGAAAATCGGATATTGAGAATCGGATCCAAGAGGAGTCCGGCTTGTTGGAAGACTTGAATGCACTCACCAGTATATTGGAGTATGCACCCATTAACATTATGATGGCCGATGCTGAGCACAATATAGTTTTTGTCAATAAAAAAGCCCGTGATGTATTGAGTAGCATAGAGAGTGAGTTGGCAACCTACTTACCGGGGTTTCGTGTCAGTGACGTTTTGCATGGCAGCATACACCGTTACCACAAGGATCCCTCGGCAATTCGCCATCTGCTCGCAGGATTGGGGCCAAACGATGTGCGTCGAGGCGAAATTACACCCGGACCTTTTATCTTCGAACACGAAACCAGACCTTTGTACGGCAGATCGGGAAATTTGCTGGGGTATGTGGTGCAATGGAATGATGTGACTCAACAACGCGCAGCAGCGGAGCAATCCAATCGTTTACAGAAAGCGGTGGATGGAGCGCAGACTGCTATGATGACCATAAACAGGGATTTGGTCATTGAGTATGCAAATGATACAACAAGAAGAATATTGAAAGAAAACGAAACTACGTTGCGCAGCCTGTATCCCGGATTTTCCGCAGACAAAGTAATAGGCACTTGCATTGATATTTTCCATAAAAATCCGGATCACCAACGCCGCATTTTGTCTAATCCGGCCAATTTGCCCTACGAAACTGATATACAAGTAGGACCTCTAGTATTTCATATTCGTGTTTCTGCCATTCATGATGTGGCGGGAAACTATGTGGGCAATACGCTGGAGTGGGGTGATGTCACGGAATTGCGTCGTAAGGAATTGGATGTGGCTCGGTTGCAGTCTGCAGTGGATGGAGCCCAAACCAATTTGATGATGTGTGACGATGATTTGAATATCACTTATGTAAACCCCTCTGTCGTTGAGATGCTGGTGAAACGCCAGTCCGTACTACGCCAGCATTTTCCCGGGTTTGATCCACGTAACTTGATTGGTACCAATATCGATCAGTTCCACAAAAACCCGGCGCATCAGCGTTCCTTGTTGAAGGATACCAATCGATTACCGGCCAAAGCCGAGATCAAAGTGGCGGATTTGGAGTTTCAGGTAAACGCTACAGCCATTGTTGGTCCCAAAGGCGAGTATATGGGCAATATGGTGGAATGGGTCGATATTACCGAGCAAAAGGATGCCGAACGGCAAATTGAAAATTTGATCGAGTCTGCCATAGAGGGTGATTTGAATACTCGCATCTCCTACGATACGTATGAAGGATTCATGCGTATTCTTGGAGTAGGGATTAATAAATTGATGGATGCTATTGTGACACCGGTACGAGAAACCAAACGAGTTGCCGGATTGTTGGCGGACGGTGATTTGACGCAAACGATGCAAGGTGATTTCCGTGGTGAATTCTCTGAGTTGAGTGCAGCTATCAATGCATCTATGACCAACCTGTACGACATGGTCAACAAAATCAAAGAAGGCAGCGCAAGTATTGCTTCCTCTGCGGGAGAAATTGCGCAAGGTAATGCTGACCTGAGTCAACGTACTGAAGAGCAGGCATCCTCGTTGGAAGAAACGGCTTCCAGTATGGAGCAGTTGACCAGTACGGTGAATCAAAATGCGGATAATGCCAGACAAGCGAACCAGTTAGCCACGGGTGCGAGGGACTATGCAACCAAGGGCGGTGATGTGGTTAATAAGGCTGTGGACGCTATGGCGGAAATCAATAACTCCAGTAAGAAGATCTCGGATATTATCGGGGTGATCGATGAGATTGCTTTCCAAACTAACCTTTTGGCCTTAAACGCTGCCGTGGAAGCGGCAAGAGCGGGCGAGCAGGGACGAGGTTTTGCGGTGGTTGCTGCGGAAGTTCGCAACCTGGCGCAGCGCAGTGCGGCCGCCGCCAAAGAAATCAAAGCATTGATTAAAGACAGCGTGGAAAAAGTTGAAGAGGGAACCAAATTAGTAGATCAATCCGGTGCCACCTTGGGTGAAATCGTTGAGTCCATCAAGAAGGTAAGTGATATTGTTGCCGAGATCGCCTCCGCGAGTCAGGAACAGGCCTCCGGTATCGAGCAGGTGAATAAGGCCATTACTCAAATGGATGAAGTGACTCAGCAAAACGCGGCATTAGTGGAAGAGGCAGCAGCATCCAGCGAGTCTTTGGATGAACAAGCCAATAATCTGGACGAGCTGATCTCATTTTTCAAAGTTGGGGAAAACACCAGTTCCAACCACCGTCCGGCGCAAGGGACGAACAGAGCTCCTGCCAGTCGATCAAACCGACAACAAAGATCCGCTCCATCCAGAAAATCTCGTTCCAGTGACGGGGATAACGAGTGGGAAGAGTTCTAACGTAACAACCGTACCGGTTGCTGTATTCTTACAGCAACCGGCTAAATGTTTAGAGCTACTTTCGATTACGCGCGGGATGTCTAAATGATTGAAAAAGATCGTGAGTTTCACTTTACCAGTAAGGATTTCAACTTTATTCGAAGTTTGGTGGCACAGGAAACGGGTATTGCGCTGTCTGAAGCCAAATCGGATATGGTGTACAGTCGATTGTCCCGGCGTTTGCGAAGTTTAAATATTGAGAAGTTCACGGACTACCTTGATATGTTGAAAGACCGGGAATCTGATGAGCTGGTTAACTTTATTAATGCCATCACTACCAACTTGACTTCATTTTTTCGAGAAAAACACCATTTTGACTATCTGTCTAAAACCGTTTTTCCGGAAATATTTAAGCACAAAACTGAAAAAAGAATTCGTATTTGGTCCGCCGGTTGTTCCACTGGCGAGGAACCTTACACATTGGCTATGGTATTGCGTGAAGCCTTGCCAAAATACTCCAATTGGGATGCTAAGATCCTGGCAACGGATCTGGATTCCAATGTGGTTACCACGGCGAAAAATGGAGTTTACCGCGAGGAACGGGTCGATGGTATGTCCAAATCATTGCTCACGAAATACTTCAACCGATCCGGTAACGGAAGCGTAACCGCGAAACCGGAACTCAAAGAGTTGATCACTTTCAAACAGCTAAACTTGATGCACGATTGGCCCATGAGAGGTCCATTTGATTTTATTTTTTGTCGCAATGTGGTTATTTATTTTAATAAGGAAACACAGCGCAAGTTGTTTGAACGCTACGCCGATTTGACCGTACCGGATGGCTATCTGTTTATCGGGCACTCGGAAAGCCTGTTTAAAGTTTGTGACCGGTATAAGCTCATTGGAAATACCATATATAAGAAAATTAAATAGGAAAAAATGATGGGTTTGCCGCATAGAAAAGACAGCCCTCCGTTTGAAAGGTGCTTAACTGGCTTTGAAACGATCAACCGTTACTGGGATAAGCTCCAAAATGTCGTTGCGGCAAAAATTTTGCCCGGTGAATTTTATGTAACGGTTCGGAACGAGTTGATTGTCACGGTGCTGGGTTCCTGTGTCTCCGCTTGTATTAGAGATCCGGTATTTGGTATAGGTGGAATGAATCATTTTATGTTGCCTCTCTCCAATGGTAACAGCAGCTGGGACAGAAACGGCTTGGGTTTATCTACCCGCTATGGTAACTATGCGATGGAACACCTGATTAATGAAATATTGAAAAATGGTGGAGCCAGGAAAAACCTGGAAGTGAAGTTGTTTGGGGGTGGGAAAATACTGGCGCAAATGACTGATATCGGTGACAAAAACATCCGCTTCGTACGTGAATACCTGAAAACGGAATCTTTGCGCATCAGTGGTGAGGATTTGGGCGATATTTATCCTCGCAAAGTGGTATATAACCCTAAAACCGGTAAAGTCAAAGTAAAGAAACTCCGCTCCATGCATAATGATACTATCACTCAACGCGAAACTGAGTACATGAACAGTATCAGCAAGGAACAACCATCGGGCGAAATCGACTTGTTTTAAAGATTATTGTATGGCAAAGATAAAAGTACTCATAGTGGATGACTCGGCACTGGTACGTCAGATGCTGAGTGAAATTCTTAACAGTGCACCCGACATTGAGGTGGTGGGTGTGGCGCACGATCCTTTGATGGCGCGCGACAAAATAAAGGCATTGAATCCGGATGTGCTGACGCTGGACGTCGAAATGCCGAAAATGGACGGTGTTACCTTTCTTAGCAATCTCATGCGATTGCGCCCCATGCCTGTGGTTATGGTTTCCTCGCTTACGGAAAAAGGGGCTGACATCACCTTACAGGCACTGGAACTGGGTGCAGTGGATTTTGTTTCCAAGCCCAAAAGTGATTTGGCGCATACCTTTGCGGAATACACTGAAGAAATTATCGAGAAAGTTCGCGTTGCTTCAAAAGCCAAGGTTTCTGCAACTGCGAACAGCAAGGCTAAGTCTACAACCGTTTCCTCGCAAGTTGATGTTAAACATTCAGCCGATGCGGTGCTGGCCAATAAAGCCCCTCGCATGTTCAAAACCACAGATAAAATTATTGCCATTGGAGCGTCCACTGGGGGAACAGAGGCGATCAAAGAGGTTTTAATGCAGTTACCGGCAGATACCCCCGGTATAGTGATTACGCAACATATTCCTGAAGCATTTAGCGGACCCTTTGCTAAACGTATGGACGGTGTGTCCGCCATGACGGTTTGTGAAGCTAAAGATGGTCAGCAAATTCTCCCTGGTTGTGTGTATATCGCACCGGGAAGCCATCATTTGATGGTGGAGCGCGATGGTGCTCGCTACATATGCCGCCTAAATGATGGACCCAGAGTCAATCGTCACAAACCTTCGGTCGATGTTTTATTTAGATCGGTGGCGCAAAATGCCGGTTCCAATGCCATTTCCGTGATTTTAACCGGGATGGGAGATGACGGTGCCAAAGGGATGGTGGAAATGAAACAAGCCGGTGCCCCCACCATTGCCCAGGATGAAAAAACCAGTGTGGTATGGGGTATGCCTGGAGAAGCAGTGGCTACCGGCTGTGTGGATTATGTTTTGCCCTTGTCAAGGGTTGCATCCAAGATTCTTTCTTTGCTGAAGTAAGGTAATTTCTTACCTTAGTGTTTTCTAATCACCTCAGGTATTTCACCTGTTAAGCTGTTAAGAAACGCGACCAGCTGGTCCAATTGTTTCTCCGATAACTCTTTTTGCAATTGCGTGACAGCCATAATTTTGACCGCTTCTCTTAAAGTTTTGGCGGAGCCGTTATGAAAATAAGGTCCGGTAATCGCAATATTGCGTAGAGGTGGAACACGCCACAAATATTTGTCGGCTGGATCTTTCGAGAACCCCATGCGCCCTACATCTTCTGTCAGCTGATGGCTTTTGTCATAGCGGCTGCCTAAATGGTTGGGGAACAATTCATAGAAACCGTCACCCATGCCCATAGCCGGACCGGGTGCGGGGCCGGCAAAGTTAGTTCCAAAATGACAGGCCAGACAACCAACATCATTGAACTGTTGCATTCCCTCGATGGCCAATGGAGAAAGAGCGGTTTTATCACCTTTTATATAACGATCAAAAGGGCTGTTGTGGGCCATTAGCGAACGCTGAAAGCCGGCTAGCGCCTGAGCAATTGTTTTCGGTGAAATGGGTTTATTAAAAGCCTGCTTAAAAAGGCTTACATATTCAGGCATGTTTTGTAGGCGCTTGCTTAGGCGTTTCATTTTCATGTTGAGAATATTAGCAGCCGGTATGTGTTCCAGCGATTGCTGTTCCAGCGTTTTTGCGCGTCCATCCCAAAACAGAACGGTTTGTAAACCAATATTCCATAGACCCGGAGCGGAGCGTTTGCTGTACTTACCGTTGACGCCTTGGGAAACCGCTTGGTCATCGTCACCGCCGGTCAGTAAATTATGGCAACTGTTGCAGGAGTGAGTGTGTTCAGGAGACAAAGCCGTATCGTAAAATAGTTTCTTACCCAAACGAATACTGGCAGCGTTCAGCGGATTGTCTCCAGGGATCATAGGCTGCTCGGGCAGCGGTTGGTAGTAGTCAAAGGCAAAGCCTGGATAACTAAAAACCAGTCCCGTGGTGGTCAACCATAGAAGTGCTATTTGGCGGATTTTTTTAAAGGAATTCATTTGTGTTCATCCATCTTGTTCCCAGTTACGGCGCATATTGTACGGCAAGAGATAAAGCCGCGCCAGAACAAGAACTTAAGCAGCCACCTGGAATCAGTCAATAAACTGTCGTGGCCGGCTTTGTGCAACGGTATTCATTGCCAAGCTATTGAAATAACGAATAATACCCTCTGGCACAGCACTTGCAATCTCATAAAGTCGGAAGAGTGATTCAGGGAAAAGCCCGAAAGGAATAAGTCTATGGCTGACGATGCAGAAGACACCAAAGCCAGTGGTGGTGTTTCGATTAAGCTGGTACTGCTCATTGTAGTTGTTTTTCTAATCAGCGGATTGGGCGCAGGCATGTATTTGGCCGGTGCTTTTTCCGGTTCTAAAGACCAGGATGAAGCAGTAGAGGCGGAGCCTGTTGCTAAACCGGCTATCTACATACCCATTGATCCTCCCTTTGTGGTCAATTTTACCGGCGATAAAGGTGCTAAATTTCTTCAAGTGACACTTGAGTTCATGACCAGACAGGTGGAAGTACCTGGTTTGGTGAGCATGCATATGCCGGCCATACGCAATAATCTGATATTACTGTTCAGTAACCAGAGCTATCAAACCGTGTCCAGCCCGGAAGGAAAGGACGAGTTGCGAGCCCAGGTGTTGCAGGTGGTACAGGATATATTGCAGCAGGAGAGCGGCGACATAGGTGTGGAAGCCGTATACTTTACCAGCTTTGTGATGCAATGATATGTCGGGCAGTGATTTATTATCACAGGATGAGATAGATGCCCTGCTTCACGGGGTGTCCAATGATGACATCGACACCTCGCAGGAAGACGAAGATGGCGTAGCCCGCAACTACGACTTTTCCAGCCAGGATCGCATTGTTCGTGGTCGCATGCCCACGCTGGAAATGATTAATGAGCGGTATGCGCGACTATTTCGTATCTCCTTATTCAACTTTTTACGCCGCAGTGCAGAAATTGCTGTAGGCGGAGTACAAATGTTGAAGTTCTCAGAATACATTCACAGCCTGTTTGTACCCACCAGCTTAAACATGGTGAAGGTGTCACCGCTAAGAGGAACGGCTCTGTTTGTTTTGGATCCCAAACTGGTATTTGCTGTGGTGGACAGTTACTTCGGTGGTGATGGTCGGTACCACACTAAGATCGAAGGTCGCGAGTTTACGCCCACTGAACTTCGGGTCATTCAAAAAGTGTTGGATTCCGTATTCGTTGATTTAAAAGAAGCTTGGGCACCGGTGATGGATCTAAATTTTGATTACATGAATTCTGAAGTGAATCCACAGTTTGCCAATATTGTGAGCCCTACCGAAGTGGTTGTGGTAACCGTATTTCACGTAGAACTGGAAAATAGCGGGGGTGACTTCCATATCACTATGCCGTACTCCATGTTGGAACCCATTCGGGAAGTGTTAGACGCGGGTGTGCAGAGTGATATAGAGGACTCTGATGATCGTTGGGTAACATCACTGAGGGATGAAATTGAAACAGCTTGGGTCAATCTATCCGCAACAATTGGGGAATCAGAACTGTCCTTGAGAGACATGCTGAGTTTGAGTCCGGGGGACGTAATACCTATTGAGATGCCGAAGTATGCCACACTTTGCGTGGAAGATGTGCCGGTATTTCGAGGGGTATATGGCGCCGCGCGGGGAAATGCTGCAATCAAAGTGATGGAGCCGGTGATTTATCCGAGTAAAGAGGGCCGTTTGAAAGTCGAGGTAGGCGATGGAAGAAAATAGTGACGCAAATACAGACGATTGGGCTGCAGCGATGGAAGAGCAGGCGGCAAGCGAACCTGGTGGTAATGAAGTAGCAAAAGCTGAATTGCTGGACTTGAAGCCGGATAACGCAGTGGGTCCTACCTTGCAGGACGAAAATCTGGAAGTGATTTTAGATATTCCAGTGACTATTTCCATGCAAGTAGGATCTACCAAAATCAGTATTCGAAACTTGTTGAAACTCAATCAAGGTTCTGTTGTTGAATTGGATCGATTGGCGGGGGAGCCTTTGGATGTGTTGGTAAATGGAACTTTGATTGCACATGGTGAAGTTGTCGTTGTTAACGAGAAATACGGCATCAGGCTTACCGATGTCATTAGTGCTGCTGAGCGGATTCGAAAACTCAAATGAAAAAGAACAGCAGGCTAAAGCGAGCGCTATTGACACTGAGTGTAGTGTCGACACTGTGTTTGAATCCAGTAACGGTTTTTTCTGATCAGTCATCCGTAGGGATTGATGTTGTTCCGGTGACAGATGAGGAAACAAGGAAAAACAGCCGGTCTGCCTCTTCAGAGAGTATGAGCACAAAAACAAGTAAACCCGAGTTACGTATACCCCCGGCAGTGACAGTGGCGAAACCCGATATTAACCGAAGCCTGATTCAACTAACTTCCGGTTTGGTTGCGGTGTTGTTGTTAATCGGTGCGGCCGCGTGGTTTGCTCGTCGTTTTGGCAATTTTCATTCGACGGCGGGTGGTGATTTGCGTGTAGTGGCCGGGTTGGCCTTGGGCGCCAGAGAGCGATTACTTGTGGTGCAGGTGGCGGATGAGCAACTATTGCTTGGAGTAGCTCCTGGTCGTGTCAGTAAACTGCATGTGCTGGCAAAACCCATTACTCCCAAACAGGGTAGTGGAACAGGCGCGGGGGATTTTCTGGAGAAATTTAAAGCGGCTTTGACACAAAGGTCAGCGCAAGGGCCAGGTCAGGATACATAGCGATGATTGGAGTGATCACAAGGATGTGTGAACGAAAAACAAAATTGCAGCTGAAGCTTGGAGTCAAACTTTCGGTGTTGCTTCTGTGCTTCTTTGCCACTTCGCTTGCACAGGCTCAAGACCTGGGCGTACCTGCTTTGTCAGTAACCACCTCCGGAAAAGGCGAGCAGACTTATACGCTGACATTGCAAGTACTGGCCGTGATGACCGCGTTGACGTTGCTGCCGGCCGCCTTAATGATGCTTACCTCCTTTACTCGCATAATTATTGTTCTGGCAATTGTGCGCCAAGCAGTAGGGTTACCGCAGGCACCATCCGGACAGGTTTTAATTGGATTGTCGTTGTTCCTGACTTTTTTTGTGATGGCGCCGGTATTTGATCGGGTGTATGCCGAAGCGGTACAACCCTATTTGGATAAGAAATTGGAGTTGGTGCCTGCACTGGAAGCTGCAGGAAAACCGTTTCGTGAGTTTATGATGAATCAGACTCGGGACGCGGATATGAGTATGTTTCTGAATATATCCGGAAAGTCGGGCGTAGATAGTACCAAAGATATTGGTTTTACCACGCTCATACCCGCCTTTGTTACCAGTGAATTGAAAACCGCCTATCAGATTGGCTTCATGATTTTTATTCCGTTTCTGGTTATCGATCTAGTGGTTGCCAGTGTGCTCATGGCTATGGGGATGATGATGCTGTCGCCCATGATTATTTCGCTACCGTTCAAAATCATGTTGTTTGTTCTAGTGGACGGTTGGGCTTTGATCATGGGTACCCTGGCCTCCAGTTTCTACGTGTAAGCGGGAGTAATTAGCCATGACCCCGGAATTCGTTATTACCCTGGCACAGCAAGCTGTCAAGTTGGCGTTGATACTAACCAGTACGATTCTTTTACCGGCCCTGGCGGTGGGTTTGATCGTCAGTATGTTTCAAGCGGCCACTCAAATCAACGAACAAACACTTAGTTTCATTCCGAAATTGATGATCACTTTTATCACCTTAATCATTGCAGGCCCCTGGATGTTGCAACTGGTGGTGGAGTTTTCTCGCGGAATGATTGATTCCATTCCCGGCGTGTTGGGCTGAGGACTTCATGGGTGGATTTTGCTGATGTTGCTAAGTGGAGAGATGCTCGGGTCCTGGGTTGGTTCCTATATGTGGACTCTGATTCGTATCACGGCCTTGATTACAGCTGCACCGGTACTGGGTTCACGGACCATTCCCGTTAAAGTCAAACTGAGTATAGCGATTGCGCTGACCTTGGTGTTGGTGCCGGTTATACCCAAGGCTCCGGCGATAGATCCATTAAGCGGAATGGCTCTGTTCGTTACATTGCATCAAGTATTGATCGGCATAGCGATGGGGTTTGCTTTGCAGTTGGTGTTTGCCATGTTTGTGGTCGGTGGTCAAATCATTGCTTATCAGATGGGTTTGGGATTTTCTCAAATGGTAGATCCTCAATCGGGAATGCAGGTTCCTGTCGTGAGCCAGTTTTACATCATTGTGTTGACGCTGGTGTTTTTTAGTTTTGATGGTCATTTGGCGCTGGTCCAGGTTCTGGCCGATAGTTTCGTCAGTATGCCCCTGGGTACCAGCGGCTTGAACAGTGACAGTTATTGGGCATTGATTCACTGGAGCGCTCAAATGTATTCCGGGGCCATGCAAATAGCGCTGCCTGCTATTGCATCCATATTGCTAATCAATTTGACGTTTGGGGTGGTGACGCGCTCAGCGCCCCAATTCAATATCTTTTCCATCGGTTTTCCTATAACTATCATGATGGGATTTTTTGTCATCATGATGACTTTAAGTACGGTTGTGTCACATATCAATACCTACTTAGAGTCTGCCTTTGCATTGATGCGGGCTTTGGTGAGCTAGGAGTCATCCATGGCAGAGTCAGGCAGCGGTCAGGAAAAAACCGAAGAACCCAGTTCGCGTAAGCTGCAACAAGCTCGTTCCAAAGGGCAGGTACCGCGTTCTCGAGAGCTTAATACCGTCATCATGTTACTGGTGGCGGGTGTTGGGTTGTTGCTGGTAGGGCAGAGCATGGTTGCCCGTTTGGCGGATGTGTTGCGCAGTAACTTTGTTATGGAGCGACAAATACTGTTTGATCCGGGGGTCATGGCAACGCGTTTATGGGATAGTATTCAGGAATCGTTGTTAACCATTTCACCTTTGCTGGGCATGTTGTTAATTGCTGCAGTGGTTTCGCCCTTGCTGTTAAGCGGTTGGAATTTCAGCAACGATGCCTTGATTCCGAAGCTGGAGCGAATGGATCCCATTAAGGGATTAGGACGCATATTCGGCTGGAAAGGGTTGGTGGAGCTGCTCAAGTCATTGGCAAAGTTTGTTATTGTAGCTTCAGTTGGGTATTTGTTGTTGCAGACCAAATTAGAATCGTTTTTAGGTTTAGGGCAGCAACCGGTTAATCAAGGATTGGCGCAAGCCGGCGAAGAACTCATTTGGGTGTTTATCCTTCTTAGTAGCACCTTAATAGTAGTCGCATTGGTGGACGTACCGTTTCAAATGTGGGATTACAAACGTCAGCAGAAAATGACCCGGCAGGAGCTGAAAGATGAGCACAAGGAAACGGAAGGTAATCCCGAATTAAAAAGTAAACAGCGCAGTGTGCAACGTGAAATATCCATGCGACGTATGATGGATATGGTGCCGCAAGCTGATGTGGTCATCACCAATCCCACCCATTTCTCCGTCGCTTTGAAATATGATGCCTTAAATATGGCTGCGCCTGTGGTTGTCGCACTGGGCGCTGATCTTGTTGCCTTGCAAATTCGACGAGTTGCTACAGCCAATGATGTTCCAATACTGGAATCACCCGTGTTGGCACGGGCGCTGTTTTATCATTCCGAGATAAATGAAGAAATCCCGGCGGGTTTGTATTTGGCCGTGGCCCAGGTTCTGGCTTATATCTACCAACTGCGACAGCACCAGGAAAAGGGGGCAAACAAGCCCAACGCTCTGGATGATTTACCGATACCCGATGAATTCAGGACGGATTAGCCATGATACCAGCCATACGCCACTTTCTACAAAACGGTTTAGGTACGCCCATATTGGTGATTGTCATATTGGCCATGATGGTGGTTCCTTTGCCCGCGTTCTTGCTGGATATATTGTTCTCTTTCAATATTTCCCTGGCTTTGGTGATATTGCTGGCTGGTGTATATGTGCAGCGACCACTGCAGTTCGCTGTGTTTCCCACTGTTTTATTGTTGGCTACGTTGTTGAGATTGAGCTTAAACATCGCTTCTACTCGGGTGGTATTGTTGGAAGGCCACACCGGCACAGACGCAGCCGGCAAAGTGATTCAGGCGTTTGGCGAGTTTGTTGTGGGCGGAAACACAGCCGTCGGCTTGGTGATATTTATGATTTTGGTCATTATTAATTTTGTGGTGGTGACCAAAGGAGCTACCCGTGTGGCAGAGGTCAGTGCGCGATTTACCCTGGATTCCATGCCGGGTAAGCAAATGGCCATAGACGCTGACTTGAATGCAGGAACCATATCCCAGGAAGAAGCCAAGGAAAGACGAGACGAAGTCGCTCAGGAGGCGGATTTTTACGGTTCCATGGATGGTGCGGGAAAATTTGTTCGAGGAGATGCGGTAGCCGGCATACTTATTTTGATCATCACGGTCATCGGTGGTCTGGGGGTGGGGATTCTGCAACACGGCCTGGATTTCAGTGACGCCATTCAAAAATACACCTTACTGACCATTGGGGATGGTCTGGTGGCGCAAATACCCTCTTTACTTTTATCCACGGCAGCAGGTCTGATGGTGACGCGAGTGTCCTCTTCGCAGGATATGAGCGCCCAAGTCGTCAGTCAGTTGTTTGACAATCCTAAAGCCTTAGCGGTTACCGCGGCGATTCTGGGTACGATGGGTCTGATTCCGGGTATGCCAAATCTGGCTTTCCTAGTGTTATCAGGGGCTTGTGGATACGGGGCTTATTGGCGCAGTCGCAGACAACTGCAGCAGGCGGAGTTACCCGAGAGGGCTGCTCCGGTAGAAGCTCCACAAGAGCCAAAAGAACTCAGTTGGGATGATGTGACGCCCGTCGACTTAATTGGGCTGGAAGTAGGGTATCGTTTGATTCCTCTGGTGGATAAAAACCAGGGTGGGCAACTCATGACTCGAATCAAAGGTGTACGCAAAAAACTATCACAGGAATTGGGTTTTCTCATCCCACCGGTGCACATCCGAGACAATTTGGATTTGGCACCCAATCAGTACCGAATCACTCTCATGGGGGCCAACATTGGCGAATCAGAATTACATCCGGATAGGGATATGGCCATTAATCCGGGACAAACTTTTGGGGTGGTGCAGGGAATAGCCAGTCGCGATCCTGCATTTGGTCTGGAAGCGGTATGGGTGGAAGCAAGTCAAAAAGAGCAGGCACAAAGCCTAGGTTATACCGTCGTCGACGCCAGTACGGTGGCTGCTACCCACCTGAGTCAGTTGTTGCAAACTCACGCGGATGAACTACTCGGCCATGAGGAAGTGCAGCACCTATTGAACAATTTGACCAAGTTCGCGCCCAAGCTGGTTGAAGATCTAGTGCCAAAAGTTTTACCCCTGGGCGTGGTTGTAAAAGTCATGCAAAACCTTCTTGCAGAAGGTGTTTCCATTCGGGATATCCGCACCATAGCCGAAACCCTGGCGGAGTATGCTCCAGCCAGTCAAGACGCTGGCATGCTTACGGCTGCTGTGCGGGTTGCTTTGGGGCGGAGTATCGTGCAACAGGTGGCGGGTACGGGAGAATTGGGCGTGATGACCCTGGCTCCCAATTTGGAACACATATTGCATCAGAGCGTTTCAGGTGGAGCTGATAGTACACCGAGTTTGGAACCAGGATTAGCGGATAATCTAATTAAGTCACTGGCAGAACAGTCCCAAAGACAGGAAGCCTCTGGTCACACACCCGTATTACTTGTAGCAGCTTCCATACGAGCAATGTTAGCACGGTTTGTTCGTCACAGCATTCCTAATTTGCGCGTGTTGGCTTTCAACGAAATACCGGATAACAAGCAGATTAAAATTACGGCGACGGTCGGTGCAATGTAATGTGGTTAGATTCCATTAATGCTTGCAGGCTGAAAAGACTCCGGTCTGAGGTGTGAACATGAAGATAAAACGCTTTTTTTCTCAAGATATGAGAAGCGCCATACGCATGGTTCGGGACGAGCTTGGCCCGGATGCGGTGATTCTATCTAACAACAAAGTCAGCGGTGGCATAGAAGTGGTCGCAGCGATAGACTACGATGAATCCCTGTTTGACACCGACAACGTTTATGAGACTCAGGTGGGAGCACAAGCGTCTGAGTCCAGTGAATCCGTGGAAGCTGTGCAGTTTGATTTGCATCAGCCACAATCACCAGAAGCGTCTAAAGCTAAATCGCCGTCGGCGCGGCCACAGCAAACGATTCCGACTGCATCACGTGTGCAAAAAAGCATACCGGAACCACCTGTATCGCCAGTAGCGGCTTCCAAGCAACAAGCCCCCAGAATACAAGAGCCCAGAATACAGGAACCCAGAATACAGGAACCCAGAATACAGGAACCCAGAATACAGGAGAGCGCTCCTGAGTTCGTCTATGACGATGAGGAATATGATTCGGAGTTTGAAACCGACGAGGAAAACTGGGCCTACGATTTAATAAATCCCTCGGTGAATCATTTACAACAAAACAGGCGTCCACAAAACAAAATTGATGATGCTTTCAAACCAGCGGGAGGACAGTCACGGTCGCCCTATCTGAAATACAAAATTGGTGATAACTCCACAATGGAAGACTGGCCGGTATCGGTAGAGAACGATTCTTTGGACATGCCTATCATTGATGCGGAATCTTTTTCCAATTTTATATCTGAAGCGAAACCCAAATCCAAACACTTTCGCAGCAGTCCGCCAAGGCCGATTACGGATCGACTGAAAAGTAGAGCGGCCGAAAGCCTGGAACAAAATCCCAGGCCCGTGCGTGAGAACGCAATACCGACTCCGAATCAGTCGATTCGTCCAGGTCTAAGCGAAAGCAACAGCATTCCCGAATTAACGGCTTTTGGTACGGAGAAAGCTGGATTTCAGTCAAGCCACGGTCAGGCCAATCCAGACCGGCATGGCGTCTCCGGTGGTATAGCCAAACCCGGCGGTACCAGTATTCAAGCCAGAGTCACCCGTCAGTTAACGGAAATGGAAGTGAGTCAACCGATCATTGACCAAGTAGTCGGTTCCATCGCACCGGACGCGGATTTCCATGGTGCTTGGCAAGCGGCATTATCGACTTTCGCTCGTTTGATTCCCATTAGTGACGATGACTTGGTGGCGCAGGGTGGAATCGTCGCGTTGGTCGGGTCTACTGGCGTAGGTAAAACTACGACCATTGCCAAGTTGGCCGCGCGTTATGCTTTACGTCACGGTCGGGAGAATGTGGCATTGATCACCACGGATAACTACCGAATAGGTGCATTAGAGCAGTTGAGAACCTACGGCAAGATATTGGGGATACCCGTAAAGATTGCCAATAACAAACGCCAGATGGAAGAGAATCTGCGCCAAATTGCACACAAGAAATTTGTTTTGATAGATACAGCAGGGATGAGTCAGAGAGATTCGCGCTTGATGGAACAGTTTTCCCTAATTAAGGATTGTGTTTCTAATGTAAAAAATTACCTGGTCATGTCTACGACCACACAAGGTGCTGCGTTGGATGAGATTATTCGTACTTTTAGCAATATTAATATTACCGGTACCATTCTTACTAAGGTGGATGAAACCACAAATTTAGGTTGTGCGTTATCCGTGGTTTCCAAGCACAAGCTACCGGTGACTTATATCAGCGACGGTCAAAAAGTACCTGAAGACCTGCATTTGGCCAGAGCGCACATGCTGATTAACCGCGCCCTGGTTATCGCGCGCAAAATGCATCAGGCGCGAGTGGCGCAGGAAAACACGCTGGGCGGTGGCAACAACTATGCTAGTGCGTAACTTGATAGATCAGGCAACCGGTTTAAGACGTATGTCATATCACAATCCGGTCAGAGTTATCGCCATCACCAGTGGAAAAGGGGGAGTTGGAAAAACCAATGTTTCCGTTAACCTGGGTATCGGTTTGGCGAGAATGGGACGCGAAGTCATGCTCATGGATGCGGATTTGGGTCTAGCTAATGTGGACGTAATGTTGGGATTGCACGGCAAGTACAATTTGTCCCATGTTATAAAAGGCGAAAAATCATTGGATCAAATAGCGATACGAGGTCCGGAAAATTTACGCATTATTCCGGCAGCTTCCGGCTTACAGGCCATGGCAGAATTAGGACCGCTGCAACACGGTACCTTGATTCGAGCTTTCAGCGAGATGACCAGCTCTCCTGATGTGTTGTTAATTGATACCGCAGCCGGAATCTCGGACAGTGTGGTGAGTTATGCCAAAGCGTCTCAGGAGGTAGTGGTGGTTATTTGTGATGAACCCACATCGATTACCGACGCGTATGCGTTGATTAAGTTGTTAAACCGGGATTATGGAATCCACCGATTTCGCATTTTGGCCAATATGGTCGAAAGTATTCAAAACGGCAGGGAGCTGTATCAAAAGTTTGTAGCAGTTACGGATCGGTTTCTGGATGTGTCCCTGGATTTTATGGGTATGGTTCCACACGACGAAATGCTCAAAAAAGCCGTACAGAGACAAAGAGCTGTTTCAGACGCCTACCCGCGTAGCAAGTCTTCATTAGCATTTAAAAAATTAGCCCAAAAAGCCGATGCTTGGCCTTTATCCGGAAACGCCGGTGGCCGTATCGAGTTTTTCGTAGAAAAACTCATATTGGCTAGTCGGCGAGAAACAGGAGTTGCGATATGAATGGTATGGCCATTTACGCTGAAACCCATAAAACAGATGTGAGCGACAATGAACAAATCGAGACGTACACACCGCTCGTGAAAAGAATTGCCTACCATCTGATGTCTCGGTTACCGCCCAGCGTACAGCAAGACGATTTGATCCAGGCAGGTCTAATAGGATTACTGGAAGCATTGAGAAATTATGACGCAAGTCAAGGAGCCAGCTTTCAGACCTATGCGCGTATTCGTATCAGGGGCGCTATGCTCGATGAAATTCGTAAGAATGATTGGGCACCCCGATCAGTGCATCGCAAGGCCAGGATGGTAGCGGAAGTGGTTCGCGAAATTGAAAACAATACCGGTCGAGATGCCAGAGATGTGGAAATTGCCAAAGCCCTAAACATGTCACTGGACGATTATCACCAACTGTTACAGGATGCCAGCGGGCACAGGGTATTTAGTTACGAAGAATTGGATGTAGAGTCTCAAGGCGGAGTGGCTGGAATTTCGGAGCGAGACCGGGGTCCTTTGGACGGACTGCAAAATGAAGATTTTAAAAAGGGACTGGCAGATGCCATCGCCGGGCTACCGGAACGGGAAAGAATGGTTATGTCACTTTATTACGATGAAGAGCTAAATTTACGGGAGATTGGTGCCGTTATAGGGGTAAGCGAATCCAGAGTTTGCCAGATACACAGCCAGGCGGTAATTCGGTTACAGTCCCGCATGGCTCACTGGGTCGGCAAATAGGGAGGCGCTGAGTTACAGTAATTCAATGGCTTAAAAGTTTTATCCTATCGTACGGAAACGGGCTGGAGGTAGTTTTGGACAAGAATATGAAAATCCTCATTGTGGATGATTTTTCCACTATGCGTCGGATAATCAAAAACTTACTTAGGGATCTGGGATTCAACAACACATCCGAGGCGGATGACGGTGCTACGGCTTTACCTATGTTAAAAGCCGGAGACTTTGATTTCCTGGTAACGGACTGGAATATGCCTGGTATGCAAGGGATTGATCTTCTAAAAGCCGTTCGTGCTGACGCAAAGTTGGCGAACTTACCGGTATTAATGGTGACGGCGGAATCCAAACGTGAACAAATTGTAGAAGCTGCGCAAGCGGGTGTGAATGGTTACATTGTTAAACCTTTCACCGCGCAAACTTTGAAAGAAAAAATTGACAAAATCTGGGAACGAATCGAAGCTGCCTGAGGATTCGTGTTAATGCGACCAAGGGAGCCGGGGAATATTAATGGAACATGCGGACGATAGATCCAAGCAGGTCCTTGATCAAGCAGAACAGCTGATCATGGAAATGCAAGAGGGTAATGAAGAGAAAACCGCGCAAGTGCTGGCGCAGTTGGGATCCATAAGAGAATCCTTACTGTATCAGGAAGTAGGGAAGATGACTCGGCAACTGCATAATAGCTTACAGGGATTTCGTGAGGATGCACGCCTGGACAGTATGACAGCGCAAGATATTCCCGATGCCCGGCAACGTTTGCTGCACGTGATTGAATTAACTCAAAAGTCAGCGGATCAAACGCTTTCAGCTGTTGAAAACAGTATGCCTTTGGCCGAGTCTATTGCGACAGAGGCGGGGGAACTGAGTAGTGCCTGGAAAAAATTTAAACGACGAGAATTGTCTGTAGATCAGTTTCGCGAGTTGAGCTCAACCATTGAAAAGTTCCTTGGAGATATTGAAACTGACGCTGGTGCTATGAAACAAAATTTGAATCAAGTACTCATGGCTCAGGAATTTCAGGATTTAACCAGTCAGATACTCAAGAAAGTAATCGACTTGGTGGAAGAGGTAGAAGGAAATCTGGTGGAGCTGATGCGTCTTACCGGTGGTATGTTCGGTAAACCGGAATCAGCGGACGAGGGCTCGGTCTCGGCAATTGAGGCGGAAGGACCCTATGTGCCCGGTACAAAAGCAGTTTCGGAAAATGTCTCCAGCCAGGATGAAGTGGATGATTTGCTTTCCAGTTTAGGATTTTAACTAATAGAGTCAGTGGCAGCGATCAATTATGGATGATGATGCGGAACTGTTACAGGATTTTCTGGTTGAAGCCGGGGAGATTCTGGAGAAATTAGGTGAGCAGCTGGTTGATCTGGAAAACCAGCCGGACGATAGTGCACTGCTTAACGCCGTATTCCGTGGTTTTCACACGATCAAAGGTGGTGCCAGTTTCCTGGGTTTGGATCCCTTGGTGGGTTTGTGCCACCGTGCCGAAGATGTTTTCAATGTGTTACGCAATGGTGAACGTGCCGTTGATGCTCACGTTATGGATGTCATCCTACCGGTTTTGGATGTATTGAACAATCAGTTCGATGCTTTAGGTATGGGAGATGCACCGGAATCAGCAGATCCCGGTTTATTGCAACAATTGGATCAATTGGCCAAACCACAAGACTCAACGCCTGGGCAGGTAGCGCCTGCGGTGACAGCACCTGTACCGGACGAGGTTCCTGCACAGAGCGGTGATGATGAGATTACCGAGGAGGAGTTTCAACACCTATTGGATTCACTGGCCGACAAGCCCGCCACAGTCTCAAAGTCCCCTGGTAAGTCTTCTACAACCGAAGAAATCACCGAAGAAGAATTTGAAAGATTACTGGACGATCTGGATGCCCAGAAGAAACAAGGTTCCGTAGAAGTACAGCCTGTAACACAGGGCAGGTCTTCTCCTGCAGAGGATCCTGATGTCATAAGCAGCGAAGAGTTTGAAGCGCTATTAGACGAGTTGCATGGTAAAGCCGGGAACAAGCAGGCTCAAGCTGAACCGAAAGCAGCAGAACCCACAACTTCAACCGCAACCCCAGTTGCAACTCCAGCCGCCACGTCTCCCACAGACAAACAAGCGACACCGGTTCGGCCCGCAGCAGCGCCCAAGGTGGATACTAAAAAGAACGACGCGAAAGGAGATGCTAAATCAAAAGACGTTTCCCAAGAAACCACCGTGCGGGTGGATACCAAACGTCTTGATGACATTATGAATATGGTGGGAGAGTTGGTGTTGGTCCGTAACCGTATGGCCACACTGGAGACCTCCTCAACCGATGAAGAAATGTCCAAGGTTGTAGCGAATCTGGATCTGGTGACCGCGGATTTACAGGCCGCAGTAATGAAAACCCGGATGCAGCCTATCAAAAAAGTATTCGGTCGGTTTCCACGTGTCGTACGTGATTTAGCCAGAAATCTCAATAAACAGGTCAATCTGGAGCTGCAAGGTGAAGAGACGGATCTGGATAAAAACCTAGTGGAAGCCCTGGCGGATCCATTGGTACATTTAGTTCGAAATGCCGTGGACCATGGTATCGAAACGCCGGAGGAACGGGAGCAAGTTGGTAAGCCGAAAGTCGGTACCGTAATTTTGGCCGCACAACAGGAAGGTGATCATATTCTTTTAACCATTCAAGATGACGGTAAAGGGATGGATGCCAATCAATTGCGACAATCCGCAATTAGTAAAGGAATTGTTGATGCTGAAACAGCGGCACGCATGGAAGACAAAGATTGCTTTAACTTGATATTCGCTCCGGGATTTTCCACTAAAACCGAGATTTCCGATGTTTCCGGTCGGGGGGTGGGTATGGACGTGGTTAAAACCCGCATAGTACAGTTAAACGGCAGTGTGGATATCGACTCGCAAAAAGGTAGGGGCAGCGTCATTACGATCAAAGTCCCGCTGACCCTGGCTATCATGCCCACCTTAATGGTGATGTTAAACCGGCAAATTTTTGCTCTGCCTTTGGCTAATGTTAACGAGATTTTCCACTTAGATTTAACCAAGACCAATGTCGTCGACGGACAGTTGGTGGTACTGGTGCGAGAAAAAGCATTACCCTTATTTTATTTGCGCCGTTGGTTGGTAAAAGGGGCAGAGCGGGAAGGCGTACCGGAGAAAGGTCATGTGGTTGTGGTCAGCATGGGGGCGCAAAAGATCGGTTTTGTGGTGGATAGTCTTATTGGACAGGAAGAAGTCGTTATCAAGCCGTTGGGCGCTTTGTTACATGGTATGAAAGGATTGGCGGGTGCCACCATTACTGGCGATGGGCGTATTTCACTGATTCTGGATATTCCCGGTTTAATGCAACGTTACGCCAGACGGTTCTAGCCATGGCAGTGCGGGCACTGGTTGTAGACGATTCCGGATTTTTCCGTCGTCGCTTGACGGAAATGTTGTCTCATGACGGGCGCATTGAAGTCATAGGAGTCGCTGTTAACGGCGAAGATGCCGTGGAAAAAGCTCTGCGTTTAAACCCCGATGTTATCACTATGGACATCGAAATGCCTTTTATGGATGGGATAACCGCTACTCGAAAAATTCTCCAGCAGCGTCGCATTCCCATTATTATGTTCTCCTCCTTAACTGTACAAGGTGCACAATCGACACTGGACGCACTGGAAGCCGGGGCGCTGGATTACATTCCCAAGAATTTTGAAGATGTATCCGGCAATAAGGAACAATTGCGCAAAATGCTGTGCGATAAAGTACTCAGTGTGGTCGGTGCGGGAGTTACTCGTAAGGAACCTACAGCGGTAACACCCCTGAAGCCCGGCGTCTCAGCTACTCAGTCTCCACGGGTATCGCGCGCTGCAGCAGTTCCAAAAAAGCAATATAAATTGGTGGCCATTGGTGCTTCCACCGGCGGGCCTGTTGCATTACAAAAACTGTTAAGCAAGATACCCGGTGATTTCAAAGCGCCCATACTGATTGCTCAACATATGCCGGCGGCTTTTACGGATGCATTTGCCAAGCGCTTGGATGGGATGTGCGCCATCAAAGTAAAAGAAGCCGCCGATGGTGATATTGTGCAACCGGCCACGGCCCTGCTTGCGCCCGGAGGTATGCAAATGACCGTGGTGCGTCAACGACGGGATTTGGTGGTTAAGATATCCGAAGGTGACTCTGCAATAAGTTACAAGCCCAGTGTGGATTTACTGTTTGAGTCAGTAGCACGCAACAATCCGGGTAATAACCTGGCTATTGTTCTTACGGGAATGGGTGCGGACGGTTGTAAAGGTGCGCGCGATCTGAAAAACACAGGCGCGTCAATATGGGCTCAAGATGAATCCAGTAGTGTGATATACGGTATGCCACATGCGGTGGTTGAAGCAGGGTTGGCAGATTTTATTCTAACTTTGGACAGCATGGGCAGCGTTTTTTCTGTCGACCGTCCGCCAGGGTTGGCTACCGGGAAGGCTTAAGGCAACGCTATGGATGGACTAAGCATACTGGGATTGCTATTGGGGGTGGGCGCTATTTTGCTTGGCCAACAATTGGAAGGCGGGCATATTCAATCCTTGATGAACGGGCCGGCGCTGGTTATTGTGTTTGGCGGTACTCTGGGTGCTGCCATGTTGCAATCACCCTTTCGTATATTTCTGCGTTCCCTGCGAATGGGGTTATGGGTTTTTTTTCCGCCCAGCAGCGGTGGTGAGCAAATCATTCAAAAAATTATCGCGTGGAGCAATATTGCTCGCAAAGAAGGGTTGCTGGGATTGGAAACTCTTGCGGAGACTGAATCAGACCCTTTTGCCCGTAAAGGCCTGCAACTATTGGTAGATGGCAGTGAACCGGAAGTGATTCGTCGCATCATGGAAGTGGAAATGGATGCCAGAGAACAGAATGATCTGGAGGCAGCCAAGGTCTATGATGCCATGGGAGGCTATTGTCCCACCATTGGTATTATTGGTGCGGTGATGGGTTTGATCCACGTAATGGAAAACCTGGCAGATCCCAGCAAATTGGGTGGCGGTATTGCCACGGCATTTGTGGCCACAATTTATGGTGTGGGTTTAGCCAATATTGTATTTTTACCGTTCGCCAGCAAACTGAAAAGTTTGGTGCGCAAGCAAATGTTAGTCAGCGAAATGATGGTTGAAGGCGTTATCTCCATAGCCGAAGGTGAAAACCCCAGAAGTATTGAAACCAAATTGCAGGGATTTGTTGGTTAGATGCACTGGCTATGGCCCGCAAACGCAAACAAGAGGAACATGTTAACCACGAGCGGTGGCTGGTGTCGTATGCGGATTTCATTACCTTATTATTTGCATTTTTTGTTGTTATGTACGCTATTTCTTCGGTTAACGAAGGCAAGTATCGGGTGTTGTCCGATTCACTGGTTTCTGCTTTTAGTAATCCGCCTAAGGCGGTAAGTCCACTTCAACAACAAGGCGGCAGTCTGAACCCCATTGTGCCCAGGATTATCGTTCCCATCAATTCGAGATCCGGAGCGTATATGCCCAGTTCGGAGCAAATTGCCGATATGCAGAAATTATCCGATGAGTTGTTGCGCAAACTGAGTAAATTGGAAGATAAGGATATGATCGGGGTTACCAAAACCAATGAAGGCGTTGAGATCGTTATCAAATCGAATCTGTTGTTTCTCAGTGGAGATGCTTCACTATCTCGAAGCGCCATTGTTGTGTTGCAGGAAATTGCCTCTGTCCTACGCAGCCAACAGAACGAAATACATGTGGAAGGTTATACGGACAACGTACCCATCAACAGTCCCATATTTCCTTCGAATTGGGAATTATCAGCCGCCCGGGCTGCCAGTGTGTTGCGGGCTTTGTCCCGCGATGGTGTGGATCCGGCCAAGATGAAAGCGGTGGGTTATGGCGAACATAAACCCATAGCCGGCAATGAAACCACCAATGGACGGTCGAAAAACCGTCGAGTCGTTATTTTGGTTCGCAATGCACCTGCCGTGAAAAGGCAAAATTTAATGGACTTGGATCGGGCATTGAACCGTGGTGAAACCAATAAAATTGGTTCACAAATCGAGAAAGCAGTGATTAATAGAGTGCTGGACAACAATGCATTGGGTAGTCGGAGGCTTCAGAACGATTCCCTGGTCAACCCGGTGACTTCTTTACCACAAGCCATCCCGGTAGAACCAAGGCAGGCGGTGACATTGCCAAGACCGCAGTTATTGCCCTTAAACGAAACACCGTCTAAGACAGAGATACAAACCAAGGATCCTACGATAAAGGAGTCGCAACCGTGATTAAGTGGGCAGTGGCCAATCAAAAAGGTGGAGTGGGTAAGACCACCACGGTCGTAAACCTGGGTGGGTGCTTGTGTGCAGAAAACGCAAGAACCTTGTTAATTGACATGGATCCTCACGGTTCCATGACCGCCTACTTTGGACTGGACCCTGATTCCATAGAAAACAGCTTGTATCAACTGTTTCGCAAAGAATCCTCACAGACACCGCTATCGGTAAAAGAGCTGGTAATACAGACTAAGTTCGAAAATTTGTTCCTGCTACCGGCATCCACTGCAATGGCGACACTGGATCGGCAATTGGGAGCCAAAGAAGGTATGGGGTTGGTTTTGCTGCAGGCGTTGCAGGCAGTGGAGCAGCAGTTTGACTATGCCATTATTGATTGTCCGCCTCAATTGGGAATATTAATGGTAAATGCATTGGCGGCATGTGAACACTTGATTATACCCGTACAAACGGAATTCCTTGCCCTTAAGGGCCTGGAACGAATGATGCGAACTCTGTTGATGGTGGGCAAAGCACTACAAAAAGATCTGCAATATACTATTTTACCAACGATGTATGATGTCCGAACCCGGGCGTCACGTACTACATTGAAGAAACTGCAGGAAACTTATCCCACGACCTTGTGGAATAAAGTGGTGCCGGTGGATACTTTGTTTCGTGAGGCCAGCAGGCTGGGCGTACCGTTAACACTTCGGGTGCCAAACGATCGAGGTTCACAGGCGTATGCTGAATTGTTACATGATTTACGGCAGGAACTGCAATTACCATCGGTGCAGTTGAAGCATGGTTAAGCGGGCATACACCGTGTTGGCGCAAGAACAGGCCATAGATGTCTACTTGCGTGATCTGTTGAAATACAATCCGGATCAAGTACCGTCGGTTGGTACTGCTTCAGATGCAGACCGGGAAGACGTATCTGTCGTATCACTTGACTCGGAAGCGATAGTGCAATTGATTGTGCCGGCCAACGAAGCATTGTCCGGGTTCGAACTCTCCTTAATTGAAACACCACGGGACATCGTTGATGTCCCTGATGAAATGACCGAGGTTTTGGAACAGCTTACTCAGCCAGATCCGGATACCCCACTGCATGAAGCGGATGGACCGGAAGCGGAGTTTGGCGCAGATCCTTTTGCGCAATCCTTCATGGAGGAGATAAACGGGCCTTTATTTGATAAAAACGGCCAAAAAGCTACAGTGATAGCAGATCATGAACCGGCATTGCCAATATCAGACCGTGAACCCCATACCTTATTACTTGAGGAAGATGAACCGGAAACTGATGTTGAAACCGAGCCTTTTGCGAAATCTTTCCTTGCTGCCTTTAATGAGACTTATGATGAACCTTTAGATACCGACAGTGATGCTGCCTCTGCGGGTGCACTGGATTTGGAGTTGGAACCCGTTCCAACAAATGATCTGAAGCACGGGCCCTTGGATGAACCCGATGCTTCAATCGATGAACTGGATCCTGAAGTGGCTGCGCTTTTCACAGCACCCTCGTCCAGACCAAGCCCACAGGAAGTTATGCCGTTACCATTGGACACGATCGGAGATTTGAAAGACGATGGTGCACAATCATTTGAACCAATGGATGCAAAGTTAATCGCTGAAACCTCATGGGAGTCTGAGTCACCGGATTTAGAGGAGCAATCGGATGTTGAGATACAGGCGGATGTAGAGTTAGATCCTGAAGTAGAAGCTTTGTTCGCGACACCAAAACCTGCAACAGTCACACAGGATACAAAACCACAAAGCAGGCAAACCGATCCTCAATCCACTCATGCAGGACCGAAACCATCAAAAACTGCAATACAAGCGTATCCCATGGCCAGTTCTTTGTTCAAAGCATTCGCTATGAATGCAACAAAAGACAAGAGCAGAGGTTCAGGCTCATAGCCTCCTGAGGTCCCTTTATGGACAAACCAGCGCTAAAAGTAGAGAAACAGGAGCAAGCACTGGATGCTTATTTGGAAGCTTTGTTGTTACCGGGGACGATCCAAGACTCAGATCAGGAGGCTGTGCAAACCATTGCACCAAACGAGACCGAGGTAGCCGATGTAGAGGCTGAGTTCGACTTGGAAGTAGAAGCCGAAGCAGAAGCAGAAGCAGAAGCAGAAGCAGAAGCCGAGGTAGAAGCGGAGGTAGAAGCGGAGGTAGAAGCGGAGGTAGAAGCCGAGGTAGAAGCCGAGGTAGAAGCCGAGGTAGAAGCCGAGGTAGAAGCAGAAGCAGAAGCCGAGGTAGAAGCAGAAGCAGAAGCCGAGGTAGAAGCGGAGGTAGAAGCGGAGGTAGAAGCGGAGGTAGAAGCGGAGGTAGAAGCGGAGGTAGAAGCGGAGGTAGAAGCGGAGGTAGAAGCGGAGGTAGAAGCGGAGGTA
>Ga0224506_10000012_pt1 | contig 230827 bp, 160 predicted proteins | sample SF_Jan12_sed_USG_2_FD_169108 | JGI IMG/M metagenome (GOLD analysis project Ga0224506, IMG submission 169108) | Sediment microbial communities from San Francisco Bay, California, United States - SF_Jan12_sed_USGS_8_1 | ecosystem: Environmental > Aquatic > Marine > Sediment | place: USA...
GTAACCACTATCACTTGCTTATCGAGACTCCCAACGCCAATTTAGGTCGAATTATGCGCCATATCAATGGGGTTTACACACAGCGTTACAACCACCTAAAGCGGACAGACGGCCCGTTGTTTCGAGGTAGATACAAAGCGATATTGGTGGATCGCGACGCCTATTTATTACAACTATCCCGCTATATCCACAGAAATCCAATCGATATGAAACGACCTCTGGTGTCCAGTTTGGAGGAATTTCAGTGGTCGAGCTATCCAGCCTACATAGGGAAAGCAAAACCACCAGATTGGTTAGACCAAGAAATGACCTATGGTTTACTCGGTAAAAAACAAAAATACAGAGGGTATGAAAACTATGTAGCTTCTGGAAGTGATGCAGAGATATTGCAATATTATAATCGAGGTAACTGCGCGACAGTTATCGGTAATAAAGAATTCAAAGAGTGGATATACGACGAACTACTTCCAGAACTAGAACCAGAAAAGAAAGGAAAAGCAATTCTGCAGGACGTGTCCATGGAAAATGTGATATTAGGGGTATCGGAGTATTATGGCGTAGAACCTGAGAAACTAACTACAGTAGTTAAGGGCCCCCATAAAGGAAATGAAGCAAGGAAGATAGCTATGTACTTGAGTCAGGAGCTGGCATCGGAAAAGCTAGTGAACATAGCGTATCAATTTAACCTCGGCCATATAGGATCGGTGAGTTTTATCACGCATCAGATACGAAAGAAAAAGAAAGAAGACGAGAACTTTGTGAGGAAAATAGAAAAGATTGTATCAAGTATTATGAAGCAAGCGACTTGACCCCTATGCCTGACCCCTATGCCTTGACCCCTATGCCTCTTTCTATGCCTCCTTTATGAAGCAAGCGACTTGACCCCTATGCTCTTTGTGAGGAAAATAGAAAAGATTGTATCAAGTATTGTGAAGCAAGCGACTTGACCCCTATGCTTGACCTGCCTCTTTCTGTATGCCTCCTTTATGAAGCAAGCGACTTGACCCCTATGCTTGACCTTGTGAGGAAAATAGAAAAGATTGTATCAAGTATTGTGAAGCAAGCGACTTGACCCCTATGCCTCTTTTATGCCTCTATGCCTCCTTTATGAAGCAAGCGACTTGACCCCTATGCTTTTTGAAGCAAGCGACTTGACCCCTATGCCTCTTGACCCCTATGCCTCTATGCCTCCTTTATGAAGCAAGCGACTTGACCCCTATGCTCTTATGCTCTGACCCCTATGCTCTTTTCACGAAAATAAAGAGCAGTTCCCCGCAAGAGCCCAAATTTGAGAATAGGTGCAATTGCCTAGTCGTTTGATTTCCGAATTGACCACCACCGCATTGTCACGACTCCATATCCGTGTAAAGCGGACCCATGGAAACAGTATGAAATAAAGAGGGCTCTACAGTACTAAATATTAGCATTTCCTGATATAATAGTCGGCTTTTGTTTGTACTTCGGGGAAGTGGATGTTCAAATTAGGTTGCGCAAGCCGGGTGTGTGTGAAAAACGAACTTTTGTCGGGGCTGACGGTGGCATTGGCATTGGTGCCGGAAGCGGTGGCGTTTGCCTTTGTGGCAGGGGTGGAGCCGCTGGTTGGTTTGTATGCTGCCTTTATGGTGGGGTTGCTGGCTGCCTTGTTCGGTGGGCGTCCGGGTATGATTTCCGGGGCTACCGGTGCCATGGCCGTGGTGATGGTTGCTTTGGTGGCAGAACACGGAGTGCAGTATTTGTTTGCCGCAGTGGTTTTGACCGGTTTATTGCAAATGTCCGCTGGAGCACTGCGCCTGGGTAAGTTCATCCGTATCGTACCGTATCCGGTGATGCTGGGTTTCGTTAATGGCCTGGCTATTGTTATTTTTCTGTCCCAGTTACAACATTTTCAAAGTGCTGATGGCAGTTGGTTGAGTGGGTCGTCGTTAGCCATATTTTCAGGGTTAGTGCTATTAACAATGGCCATCATACATTGGCTGCCAAAGCTGACCACGGCAGTACCGGCGGCACTGGCCGCCATTGTGGTTGTCACCATAACAGTTATCGGTTTTGATATCCCTACCAACACGGTAGGTGATTTGGCTCGCATTGAAGGAGGGTTTCCCAGCTTCAATATTCCCGATGTGCCCTTTAATTTAGATACCCTGATGATCATTTTACCGTATTCCGTGATTTTGGCGGCTGTGGGTTTAATCGAATCGCTACTGACACTGACATTAATTGATGATGTCACCAATACCCGCGGTCGCGGAAACCGCGAATGCATGGGGCAGGGTATTGCCAACACGGTTACCGGTTTTTTTGGCGGCATGGGCGGTTGCGCCATGATTGGTCAGAGTATGATTAATGTTAACTCCGGTGGTCGTCAGCGCTTATCAGGCGTCTCAGCCGCGCTATTCTTGTTGTGCTTTATTTTGTTTGCGTCGGCTTTAATCGAAATTATTCCCATGGCTGCCTTAGTGGGGGTGATGTTTATTGTGGTGATTGCCACTTTTGAATGGTCCAGCTTGCGTATTTTTAAGAAAATTCCCCGTACCGACGCTTTTGTTCTGGTCCTGGTATCAGCGGTGACCGTGTTTACCGATCTGGCCGTGGCGGTGGTAGTTGGGGTGATTGTGTCGGCTTTAGCTTTTGCGTGGGAGCACGCCAAACACATCAATGTTAAGGGCTATGATGACGCAAAAGGTACTCGGGTCTACGAATTGAATGGTCCCTTGTTTTTCGGTTCTGTGAAAAGTTTTATGGAGCTGTTTAATCCCGAAAATGACCCGAAAGATGTAGTTATCGATTTCAGCAATTCGCGCGTGGCTGACCACTCTGCCATTGAAGCCATAGATAATCTGGCGGAAAAATACCTACAAGCCGGGAAATCGCTGCATTTAAAACATCTAAGTCCAGAGTGTCGTCTATTATTGAGGAAAGCGGGTGATCTCGTGGAGGTTAATGTGATGGAAGATCCGCGTTACTTTGTGGTAAACGATCAATTGGCCTAAGTTATTCCTCAATACTTTATGGATATAGAGAGCGTTAAAAACCCAGCGTCGGGGTCATTATGATATCGTACAATTCACATTTTTGAGTTTTACGGTTCGGCCCAGATGTGTCAAAGGTAAAGGCGGGAAACTGTTTAGGCACAGGAACTATCGATATATCCATAGCATTCATAAGCATTATGATGCGTTACGATATTGACTCTGTTTTTGCAAGGTTTATCCACTGGAATTAGCACGGAGAAAGTTACCGTTCGTCGGATAAATCCATCCTATTAATACTCGGCTACATATTCTATATTGTGACAGCCTGTCACTTTATGATACAAAACCAAAGCACATAAAACACAATAACTTACTGTTTTTATCAAGTTTTACTTCTTCGATTATTCCACTCGAAATTAGTTTAAACAAGATTCGGTAGTATCAGAGAGGAATACTAATGTATTTAAGTTCCGCAGTCCGACTTCTATTCATATTCTTATTCGCCTTGCTAAGCGCATGTGGAGGCGGTGGTGGTGGAGCCGGGCCTGGTTTGGCGCCTGCGCCTGAAATGGCTTTAACGGTATATAAAAACACACCTTTAAATATCAGTATATCGGCCGCATACGGGATGTATTGGTATGAGGGTGGGCAAAACAGCTACCAATTTACAATTGAATCCCAACCCGCTTCGGGAACCTTGGTTCTGGATGAAAATATGGGTATGTGGGTTTACACCCCGCAAACTGACTTTGTTGGTCAAGATAGTTTTATCTATCGAGTATCTTTTAATATGAAAGGATACACTTACCGTGAGCAGACCCATAAAGTAAATCTCGATGTTTTAGACCAGCAACCGGTGACTATAGCCTCATTAAATTTGTCTAATCAAGGATTACTCAGTTGTATACAAAACAACGACTACCAGGCGGTCAATGCGAACGAAGTATTCTTCCTTTCCTATTGCGACGAATTAATGGATCTCAGTGGAATCGAACATTTAGCAAATCTGGTCAGCATGGAGTTGAGTTATCCAGAGGTAGCTGATTACTCAGTTCTCCATCAGCTAAACAATCTTTCCCACATACGGGTGGACTGGGCAGATTACAGAAGCTTGGTAGCTATTCCAGGTTTGCGCAGTCTCCGATATTTGGAATTGTATGATATTGAGAACGGAGACGGTTCTTCCTCCAATTTGCTGGAAGGCATGGGTAATCTTGAAATTCTTGAGATAAACTACATGCCGGGACTGGCTTTGTCTCATATATCATCTCTTAAGAAATTGGAACACCTGGAAGTTGACGTAAGCGATTTTTCATCGGTTGCCGCATTAGCCGAGTTAGATAATTTGAAATACTTAAGTTTGCGTGGTGAGACTACCGTCACCGATATGCAAACTCTGAGCAACCTTGCCAATCTCAAGGCACTTCAATTAGGTTGGGGATTTGGGGATTTGTCCTTTCTTGCCGGCCAATCCTCTCTGGCAGTTTTGGATCTGAGCGGAGACGCGGTATTGAGTAGTTTGCCGGTGTTACCCAGTCTTCACACATTAGATCTTAGCAGTACGGGTATTTCCGATTTTTCAATGCTGGCTAATCAACCTAACTTGAAAGTACTGGATATGCGATACAACGGAATCACGGACATTAGTTCCGTTTCCGGATTGACAACACTGACCCGTCTTGAGTTTGCAGGGAATAACATCACGGACTTTAGTCCAATCGCACCATTGGTGAATTTGGAAGAGTTAAATCTCAGTAGACTCAATATTTCTGATGCTTCCTTTTTGTCTCAGTTAGTCCGTTTGAAACATTTGGACCTGAACAGCAACCTGATTTCCAGCTCTCTATGGGCCACCTTATTGAACGATCTGCAAACTTTAAATCTCCGCAACAATTTCTTGAGTGATTTGAACGGTCTCTCCGGTAAAAATGCGCTAGTTAATTTAAACGTCAATGACAATATTTTGACCGATGTCAGCGCATTAACCGGATTGCAGAGCCTGGAAGTAGTTGAGATCAGAGGGAACTTGCTGGAGAACTTGAACGGTATTTCCAATCTACCGGCACTCACCATGTTACAGGCAAGTAGTAACAATATTTCTGATATTTCCGGATTGAGCAACCTGCCGTCACTACAGGAAATCAATATTTACAATAACGCGATTCCAAACACTAGTGTTTTGTCGGGGTTTGCAGGGCTTACTCGGATTAATGCTTCCAGAAACCAGATATCGATTTTGGGTGATTTATCATCGTTAGTAAATCTCACTAACTTGGAATTGGGATCGAATAACCTAACGAATGTTGGTTCACTCGCCGCCAATACTGCACTGGTGTCTCTGAGCTTGGGGCAGAACTCCATAACAAGTGGCGTGGAGTCTCTCGTTTCATTGATCAATGCTCAATACATCGGCTTGTGGGGAAATAATGATATTCCCTGCGCTAACCTGGACACACTAGTCGCTGCTGTGGGTAATGACGTAGTAGACCATAGCGGTGTCTGTTTCGTGGACAGTGATGGCGATGGAGTTGCCGACAACTTGGATGCATTCCCCAATGATCCGGCACTTTCAGCAGATTCTGATGGTGATGGTATTGCTGACAGCCTGGAAACCGATGCGGATAATGATGGTATTCTCGATGCCAATGATCCATTTCCAACCGACGGCTCCGAATGGGCAGATACTGACGCTGATGGCGTAGGCGATAATTCTGATAATTGCCCAACGCTTGCCAACACTGATCAACTCAATGAAAACTATAATCGATTGGGTGATGCGTGCGAACCGGTACCGGTCGCAGTCAATGATAGTTTTGATGTTTACATGGATACTCCAGCGTATCTACTACCGCAAAATAACGACTACGACTTCGATAGCGATACGCTTTCAGTTGTAGCCACCACGGCGCCTACCAATGGTGTGGTTCTGCTTAAGGGAGGCCAGCTCCTTTACAAACCCAATACCGGTTACACAGGTACCGATACTTTTACCTATTCTATTAGTGATGGACGAACCAATCCTGCATACAGAGCTAGCGCTACGGTAACGTTGACCGTATTGGCCAGTCCTGTGTTGCTGTCTTCGTTAATCATTCCGGACAATTACTTAAGCTCCTGCATCAGTCAAACGGGCTATCGATATGTAAACGAAGTAACCAGCTTGAATTGTTACTTTGTCTCAAATCTTTCCGGTATTGAAAGTTTGACGAATTTGGCAACGCTTCAATTATATTCTGGAGCCCCTGTCGATTTGACACCTTTAACCTCATTACCCCGTTTGACTCGATTGGACGTTAGAAATAAAGGGCTAACCGACATCGCCGCCCTGTCTTCCCTGGTTAACTTGAAGCACTTAAACATATCCGGTAATCCAGGAATAGTTTCACTGGTACCATTGACAACTTTAACAAGACTGGAAAATCTGGTTCTCACGGGTAACGTCGGTGTTACGGACTATTCGCCTCTTGCCAGTCTTACGGCTCTTAGAACCCTTTCCATTAACAACGTGGGCTTGATGGATGCGAGTGTCCCAGCCGCGTTGACGACAGTGGAGAATTTGGATATAAGAAATAACAATTTGACCAGTCTGGGTCTGATTTCAGCTTATAGTAATTTGAATACACTTCATATAAGCGATAACCCGGTTATCAATCTGTCGGGTATCGGTTCCTTGGTGAATTTGCGCTATTTGGTAGCTAGTAATACGCTGATAGCTGATTTGCAAGGCCTAACAGGTCTGAATCGTCTGGAAACGGTAAATCTTTCAGGTAGCGCTAATCTAACTGACCTGACAGGTATTTCCGCTTTACCAAAACTGTCTTCCCTTGTAATTGGTGGCAGCCAAATTACAAGTTTGAATGGATTGCCTTACTTCCCAAGTCTTGCTTCTTTGAACATTAGTGGCAATCCGGCTCTTAGCACGCTGCAAGGGATGCAGTTGATGCCCAACTTGCTGTATTTGTCCGCCAGTGATACGGCGCTGACGGATTTCAGTTCCTTACCAAAACAAAGATTTCTAATCAGTTTGAGTGCAAACAATGTCAATCTGACAAACCTTAATGGAATGTCCGGATTTCCAAAACTCACTCAGTTATACATACGCAACAGCACAATTGGTTCGCTCTTGGGAATACTGGATCTCCCATCCTTGACGTATGTGAATTTAAACGATAGCGGCGTTACTGACGGGGATTTTTCACATCTGGGATCTCTTAATGCCTTGCAGAACTTGTATTTGCAAAGATCGGGTATCACAGATGTGGCAGTCATTGGCGGTCTCTCCAATTTGGTACGGTTAAATCTGCAGAACAACCAAATCACGGATGTTGCCCCTCTGGCTGCGCTAACGGGTTTGAGTACGCTGAATCTTTCGAACAATCAAATTACCACCGGTGTGGATGCCTTTGTCGCGCTGACAAATTCATATGTTGATTTATTTGGAAATAACGGGATTCCTTGTGAACACCTGACCATCCTCACTGCAGCTACGATAAATTATCGCGCACCCAGCCTGTGCTTCACGGATGCAGACGGAGATGGTGTGGCGGATTATGAAGATGCATTCCCCAACGATCCTACCGAACAATACGACACAGACGGCGATGGAATCGGTAACAATGCGGATACGGATGATGATGGTGACGGCTTTGCGGATAACGTAGATGCCTTACCCTTGAATGCGAATGAATTTGAGGACACTGATGGGGACGGTATCGGTAATCGCAGCGATAATTGCCGAGATTTAGCGAACCCGGATCAAACAGACGTAAACCGAAATAATGTAGGTGATGCTTGTGAAGGTCAACCGCAGGCCAGTAACGACAGCATTACTGTGTATCAGGACATTCCGTTGCTAATTGATGTGTTGGTTAATGATGTGGACCTTGACGGTGGTACAAAAGTGGTATCGGCTGTTTCTGCTCCCACCAATGGAATAGCAGTAATCCAGGGCGATAAAGTTCGTTATGCACCTAGCGCAGCCTATCTTGGGTTGGACAGTTTTACCTATACTATGCACGATGGTAGAGCCGGTGTGACTTCCACGGCGACGGTATCTATTAACGTAGTGGCTACCCCGGTTCTTATCAGCTCCATTACGTTTAATGATACACGGTTAATCGGCTGTATTAATCAACCCAATCCTGATCCGGTTTATGCCAATGAGGTATTCTCGCTTACTTGTAACAATGTAACGGATTTTACCGGCATAGAAAATCTGCTTAACCTCAGCAAACTATATTCTAGTTATGGGAACGTTAGTGTGGCCGGAGTGGGGCCTCTTTCAGGACTGACCAACTTGAGTCATCTGAGTTTATTGTCTAAAAACATAAGCGACATTAGTGCGCTGTCGGGACTGACAGCTATGATTAATCTGGATTTGGCAGGCAATCCGATTCAATCGATTACGCCGCTTAGCGCTATGAGCAATCTACGCACGTTGAAACTGATGAACGCGCCTATTAGTGATGTTTCGGTAGTGACAAACTTCCCGCAACTGCAAGCGCTTGAACTTAACGGAATTGCCGGTATAAGTGATCACTCCGCTATTGCCGGTTTGGTTAATTTGACCAGATTAGGTTTGGGCAATAACGGAATTGCAGCTAACGCACCGTCCATTCTGTCAGGGTTGATAAATCTGCAGAGCCTGGATTTGTATTCCAACGGAATCAGTGATTTCAGCTATTTGAACAATATGCCCGATCTGGTGCATCTGAACATCAGCGGTAACCAGTTGAGTGACATTTCTCTTATTCCGCAGTTGCAGAAACTGGAACGGTTGTATGTGTCATACAATACTTATACTAATTTGTCTGGCATGGTATCCCAACCTAGAGTGACTAACCTGGACGTCGGTAGTGTTGATTTGACGAGTTTGGTGGGATTACCAACGTTAAACAATCTGGTTTCTCTGGATGTGAGTAACGGGACAATTGCAGATCTTTCGGGAATCGAAAACCTGCCAAACCTTAGTTTTCTGGATGTCAGCACTACTGTACAAAGCTTGGACGGTATGGCTAATTTGCCCAAGCTCACGGATGTAACATTCAGCGCACAAATAGGAAATGTGGATTTCTCTCCACTGGCAGCGTTTCAGACAATTACTTTCCTGGATATAAGGAATTCCGGCGTTGATACACTACAAGGTATCAATCTGATGGTGTCCTTAACCGAGTTAGATGCAAACAATAACCAAATCGTCGATGTATCGCCTCTCAGTGCGTTGACAAACTTGCGCAGTCTGTATCTATACGACAACCAGATTCGAACCGGTGTGGCAGATTTGGTGACGTTGACCAACTCCTATATCGATTTGCGCCGCAATGACAACATTCCTTGTGGTGATCTGGATATCCTCAGCAATGCAGGGGTTCGGTTCTCACGCTCCAATTTGTGTTTTACAGATGCAGACGGTGATGGCGTAGCCGACCATTCTGATGCCTTCCCCAATGATCCTACAGAGTGGTTGGATACGGATGGTGACGGTATTGGGAACAATGCAGACACAGACGATGATGGCGACGGGGTACCTGATGTTATTGATTTATTTCCGTTGAATGGCAACGAATCAGTTGACACTGACGGGGATGGTGTTGGTGATAACGGTGACAATTGTCCAACTATTGTGAATCCCGACCAATTGGATGCCAATAGCAACCGTGTTGGAGATATATGTGAATCTGCTCCAGTAGCCGCGGATGACTCATACACCGTGTATCAGGATATCGCTCTAACGCTGGACGTACAGAGCAATGATGTTGATGCTGATGGTGACAGTTTGACTGTCAGTTTGGCTACCGCACCTGCCAATGGCGTGGTTAACATCACAAACTCTGTTGTGAGCTATACACCCAATACCGGTGTTACCGGGGCAGACAGTTTTACCTATACAGTCAGCGACCGGACTGCGACCGGTACTTCTACGGCAACCGTAAATATCAATATAGTAGCCACTGCAACACTGTTGAGTAATGTAGTATTTAATGACGCTCAACTGCAGACGTGCGTAAATGCTTCCGGAGCTACCTATGCCAACGAGGTATTTGCCATTAGCCCGACAAGTCATTGTTTTAACGTGACTGACTTTACCGGTATTGAACAATTGGTTAATCTGGCAACGGCTAACTTTTACAACGGTGTACTTACCGGGACGCTTACTCCTTTCTCGTCTCTAGCCCGGCTTTCTAAGCTTAGTTTGCGTTATAAGTCTATATCCGATATTTCTGCACTCTCCGGAATGACCCAATTACAGGATTTAGGTTTAACCGGCAATGCAATAAGCGATATTAGTGTACTCGCCACTTTAACTGGGGTGAAACGGTTGGAAATAGGATCAAACCCGGTAGCGGATTTCTCCTCATTGGCGACTATGACTCAGCTAGAGTCACTGTTTATAGACGGTACGGGTTTTACGGGTAATCAGGGAGCTTTTTTCCAAAATCTAAGCGAACTTAAAATTTTAAGCATGACAAGCAATAAAATCACGAATTTGGCTTTTCTTGCAACCAACACCAAACTGGAAAATATTAATTTGTACAATAATTGGTTGGTAGGCCTTTCAGACTTACCGGCGCTGCCATTGTTAAAGCGTTTAGATGTAAGAAATAATTCCTTGTTTTCGCTCGGAGGAATGCCCTTGCTACCGGAGTTGGACTACATGGATTTACGCAGCAACCGGTTGAATGATTTCTCCGGTATGCCCTTGCATCCCAAGCTGACGTCGATGCGAATTGATTCCAACGGTTTTGTGGATCTGACCGGCCTTTCAGGGCTTCCGGCACTGGTCAGCTTGTACGGAGACAGCAACACGTATGACTCCTTGAGCGGGATATCCAATATGCCACGCTTGAATACTCTGTCATTGCAATATGGATCCATTGGGACCATGACCGGTATGGCCAATTTACCCGTACTGAGTACTCTCAGGATGCATGGCACGGTGGTTATTGATGGCTCTATCAGCCCATTGTCTACAATGAACTCACTGCAATACTTAAGCATGGATGGTTCCGGTATCAGAGATATTTCTCCGTTGTCGAATCTTCCGTATGCAAACAATATTGACTTGAACAACAATTTCATTACAGACGTATCCGTGGTTGCGAACTGGACCAGCGCCTCTTATGTGTATTTGTCCAACAACGATATTCGAACGGGTGTTGGTAGTTTGGTCGGTTTGAATCAGATTTACACATTGGATCTATCCGGTAACATCAATATTCCGTGTACTGATCTGGATGCTTTGACCGCTGCAAATATTCGCCATACGGCACCGGCTCAGTGTTTTATCGATACGGATTCTGACGGAGTTGCAGACCATACTGATGCGTTTCCGAACGATCCTACCGAGTGGTTGGATACGGACGGTGATGGTATCGGAAATAACGCAGATACAGATGATGACGGTGATGGCGTTCTGGACGTTGTGGACGCACTTCCGCTGGATCCCAGCGAGTCGTTAGACAGCGATGCTGATGGAGTGGGTGATAATGCTGATAACTGTCCTGTAATTGCCAACCCTGATCAGTTGGATCGAAACAATAATAACATTGGTGATGTTTGTGAAAACGCACCAGTGGCGCAAGATGATAGCTTTGTAGTCTATGCCGGTATTCCCCTGAGCATGAACCTTACTCTCAATGATTCGGATCTTGATGGGGATAGCTTACGAGTTGTCGCAGTTGGCACTCCCACCAGTGGTTCTGTAGGTATCAACAATGGTCGGGTTCTATATATTCCTCCGACTGATTTGAGTATTACCAATGATACCTTTACCTACACTATCAGCGACGGAAGTTCCCTGACGGCCACCGCCGTGGTGACTCTGACCATTGACCCCAATCCGGTCTTAATATCGTCACTTGGTATAACCGATGCTAATCTTCTCAACTGCGTCAACCAGCCCAATCCGGACCCGGTATACGCCAATGAAGTATTGACATTGAGTTGTTACAGCATAACTGACATTACCGGGATAGGTGGACTTGTAAACCTTCGCACTCTATCCTTGAGTTCCACTCCGTTGGTATCCGGGCTTGCTCCGTTAGCCGGGCTCAGAAGTTTGGAGACCTTGTCGCTTGCATCCATGCAGTTGACGGATGTCAGTGAACTGGCGTCTCTTACCGGATTGAAATCGTTGATTTTGTACAATAATCCCATTACAAACCACAGCGTTTTGGCGCCTCTGGTTAACCTGGAATATTTGGACTTGTCCTATAATGGACTGGGAGCGAATATTGCGAATCTACCTGTATTCAGTTCACTGAAGTCGTTAAATTTGACGGGCAATACGTTGACCGATATTAGCGTTTTGTACGATTCGAATACCGGACTCGGATTTACACAACTGCAACGCTTAAACTTGCGTTCCAATCAATTGGCGAGCATTAGCTCGTTAAGCGGATTGACTGCATTACAGGAGTTGGATTTAACCAGCAATAGTACCATCACAGATTTCACTGCGTTGGCCAACTTAACCGCTATGACACGCCTCGATATTCGAAGTGTGGGTTTGACGGATACTGACACCCCGGCACTAAGCGCTATGGTAAATCTGCGATATCTCGATGCCAGCTCGAATTCGTTCAGTTCACTGGGATTTTTGGCCGGTAAAACAGCGCTGGAGGAATTGTATGTGGTGTACAATCAAATCGCGGATTTGTCTACCATGCCCGCATTGCCATCGTTGTTAAACCTGGATCTATCAGGCAACCGATTTACCAGTTTGGCAGGTATGCCGCAACTACCGCTGTTGGAGTTACTTAATATTAACAGCAATTCGTTTCTAACCAGTTTGTCGGGAATGAGCGATCTACCCAGTTTGACCGATTTGAGCATATACAATAATAGCTCTCTGAGCAGTTTGGTGGGTTTACCGGCAGTTTTGTCTACAGTCACTACGGTAAGCTTCAGTTCCAACTCCTCATTGACCAGTTTGGCTGGAATACCCCAAATGCCCAATTTAAGAAGTCTTAATTTAGGATTTACAGGTATTACTTCACTAACCGGTATGCCGGAGTATGCCCAGCTAAACAGTTTGTCGATAAATAGAACGGCCATTTCGGATTTTACCGGAATGCCTATTTTGGCAAACTTGAGCTATCTCGATGCTTCCGGAAATACCTATACGTCTATGAGCGGGTTAACCAGTCAGCCTAGATTGTCAAGCTTGCGGTTGAATAGTTCTACCATTACGACTCTAACAGGTATGTTGGATTTGCCGGCGTTATCCAGTGTCTATTTAAACAGTTCCACCATAGCGGACAACTCTTTGGCTGCGTTGTCGGGCTTCACTACAATCAGTCGCCTGGAGTTAAGAAGTATGCCGGCTTTAACCGATATCAGCGCATTGTCCACTTTGACCAATATCAACTATTTCTATGCTTCCGGCAGTGGTATTGTGGACGTATCGCCACTTAGTGGTCTGACCCGACCGTATTATCTGGATCTGCAAAACAACGCTGTGACCACCGGTGTGGCCAGTCTGGCTGTGCTCACTAATGTGTTCAACATCTATCTGCAGGGTAATACTGGAATTCCTTGTGCGGACTTGAGTGCGTTAACCGCGGCGGGCGTGAACCATATTGCTCCAACAAGCTGTGCACCATAAACTAATAGGGTAGGGGCGAGTTCGTCCCTACCCATTCCTGTAATATTGAAACACCGCCATTAAGTTTAACTAAAGTCTTTCCGCAACGGTCTTGGCTGCTTTTTTAAGCAAACCGGCCCATTCGTTTTTGCGACGTTCAATTGGGGCCGAGATAGAAAGGCCGGCTACAACGTTATCATTTTTGTCGTGAATTAACACGCCAATACAACCTACGCCGATCTCCGCCTCTTCGTTATCAAAAGCGTATCCAGTGACCATGGCGTCTTGTACGCCTTTGGTAAGAGCTTCCAATGAAGCCAGGGTATGAGTGGTATAGGCCTTCAGACCTGAACGCTTGCTGTAAGCACGAATAAACGTATTGCCCAGTTCGCCAAGCATGAGTTTGCCAACGGCGGTCACATGTAGGGGGGCACGGCTACCAATAACTTGTTCAACACGCATCATGCGATTAGGTGAGACGCGCTCTATATAAATCACTTCGTCACCTTCGCGTACCGTCAAATTTACGGTTTCGCCGATTTCGTCTCGCAAATTCTCCATGATATCCCGGGCTTCTTCTCGAATATCTACACCACGGCGTACGCTATTGGAGAGGTGACGTATTTTTCTGCCAATAAAGTAATGGCCGGCACTGTCTCGCTCCACAAAACCAATATCGATTAAGGAAGCCAGAATTCGAAACGCCGTTGATGGATGTAACCCGGTCTCGGCAGATAAGATTTTAAGGCTGGCAGGGCGGTTTGCCCCGGCAATGGCTTCCATGAGACGGGCGGAACGATCAATTACTTGAATGGATGCGGTTTGTTTGGTCATTGTGATTTCATAATGTGAAAACGATTGTGTATTGCGGAATTTTAGAATAAAAGCTATGGTATATACAAGTTAAATTTAAGCGGTTCGACCGCTTTTTGTTTGCTACCAACATTTCACAATGTGAAAAGGTTGCTGTAATGCGAAATCTTCTAATCATACAGTAACCATGTGGATACTATGGGAACTATACGGAGGACACTGTAATGAGCGTAACTTACGCCGAAATTAGCGAAAAATTGCCAAGTTTTTGTAAAGGCATTCAACACTACGGCGAGCCATGGCCGAACTATGATCAATTCGCTTCCAAAGCGGTGATCGGTGCAGGCGAATCATCAATTTCCAAGCTGGATGCCGCGGCAGTCTATCAAACCCTGTTGGGCGCTGATGCCTTGCGATACATTACATTACAGGTCTGTGGTTCCAAGGGTTCCGGCCATCCAGGTGGTTTTGCGTCCAGTGCCGAAGCCCATGCCGCATTGATGATGTTGGGGCATACCAACATTGTCACCGAAGTAGGGCATCACGCTCCGGGTTTTTACTCCTCTATGTTCCTGGACGGTTCCCTGGAAGAAATGGGAATTTATACCATGGACGACATGATGCGGCGGTTTCGGGAAAAACATGGTTTATTAGGTCACTTGTCGGGTGCTATTCCCGGCTTATTGGCGCCGGCTGGACCGTTGGGTCAAGGGCAACACTTTGCAATGGCAGGTGCCTATTTACATCGTGAGAAGTTATTCCCGGTGACCATTGGCGACGGTGGTATGGGTGAGCCTTATGTTCTGAACTCCATGATGCATTTCAATACGGCCTATCCTGATGTGACCAACTTTTTGCCGGTATTGATCTGGAATGGGTATTCGCAAGAGCACCACTCTATGGTTTCACTGCACAACAATAAGCAAATGATTGAATATTGGAAAGGGCACAAATTCCAAGAGGTGATATTGATTGATGCCAAAGATTTTGACGACGGCAACCAAGAAGGCGCTTATGTTGATAGCAGCTTATTTTCCTTGCAGCAACGTTTGGATTTTACCAAGGCAGTGCTTCACGGTATGGAAAAAGCAGCAAATTCCGCCATGTCCGGGAAATTAACGGCCTTCATTATAAAGCAATTAAAAGGTACTGGTGTGCACACGGTTGGAGCTAAGTCACACAATCTATATCCTTCAGATACGCTGGACCAACCGCACATCATAGAAGGATTGAAACGTCGGGCTTTGCCTCAGAGTGCCTGGAAAATAGTACGTGAAAATTTCAGTCGAGCAGGTGGAGGCCCGGCGGCCAAGACCGTAGTTACAGAATCTGAGTTGGAGCTTGCGCCATTACCAAAATTGAACATGCAGGAGTTCGGCAAGGGGGAAAAAGCAGTACCTTCAACGGCCATGGGCGCCTTGGTTGCACAAGTGGGGCGTGCGGACAGACGCTTTGTAGTAACCAATGCTGATGGCAACGAGGCATCTGCCATGAAAAACATCAATGACGCGCTCAAAATTCGCCACCCAACGGCAGATCCTGTTTACAATCAGGACCCTACCGGACAGGTTTATGAGCCACTAAATGAGGATGCGTGTGCCGGTCTGGCGGCGGGTTTGTCTCTGTTTGGCTCGCGTGCCTTATGGTTGTCTTATGAATCCTTTGCGATCAATGGATGGCCTATAATACAAACCGTGACCCAAGCAATGGCTGAGTTACGAAGGAAAACGCCCTCTATTGTTTGTATGTTTACGGCCGGTGCCTTGGAGCAAGGGCGAAATGGTTGGACTCACCAGCGACCGGAAATTGAGAACTATTTTGCAGGGATGATGCGTAACGGTAATGTGTATCCTCTGTTTCCATGTGATGCCAATGCAATTCAAGCCGGTTATGACTACGCGACAAACAGTTACAACAAAGGGATGGTGATCATCGCCTCAAAGAGTCCTTTGCCGGTATATATGAGCATTGAGGAGGCTGGAGCTGCCGTTGAAGCCGGTGCCGCGACTATTTACGAGTCCAACTCCGGAGAGAAGGGAACAGTCGTTTTTGCCGTAACGGGAGATATGATTCTATTGCCGGTATTTGAAGCAAAAGATAAATTGGAATCTATCGGTTATAAGGTGCGGATTGTCGCCGTCTTGAATCCAAGGCGTTTATATCGGCCAAGCGATGTGGCTTGGGATACGGTTTCTCAAGGCGATGACAAATTTATGGGTGACGATGAGTTCAATAATTTGTTCGACGGGGATGTGCTTATGGCTGTTTCCGGTGGACCCAGCGCCCCCTTGGAGCCGGTATTGCTGCGCACACGTGCACCCAAACGTGACACCATTTGTTGGAAACGCGGTGAAACGACAGCGTCGCCAACAGAGATAATGGAATTCAACGGGATTACGCCGGAAATAATGGTGACACGCGTAGAAGACTTGATGAATTAATTACTCTCTGTTTGTACTTCTAACTCTCCCCGCTTGTGTATCCGGATTTGGAAAACAGGCAAGGGGAGAGCCTTTTTAAGAACCAGGAGAGCCACGGCAAACAATTTGGAGCCACTGATTGACAGGATGTGCTTAGCACCTTATACCATCCCTCTAAAGTATTCTTTAGAGTTTGGATTGCTCATCCAGGAGTCAAGCTATGGTTCCTTTGAACAAGTTAAATGTAGAGACAATACAATGACCGACACGAAAATTATTGTACTTGATGATGATCCCACAGGGTCGCAAACTGTACACAGTTGTCTATTACTTACGCGTTGGGATGTGGACACGCTGCAACAAGGGTTGCGAGATGCTTCACCCTTGTTTTTTGTACTGACCAATACCCGGGGTATGGATGCACAATCTGCCGCTACTATAACACGGGAGGTTTGTGTCAATTTAAAAAAGGCTTTATTGGAACTGAAAAGCACCGGGCATGTTATTAACCCTATAGTCGTCAGTCGTTCCGATTCTACTTTGCGTGGTCACTACCCGGTGGAAACCGATATCATTGCAGAAGAACTCGGTCCTTTTGATGCGCATTTTCTGGTGCCGGCATTTTTTGAAGGAGGCCGCTTCACCAAAGATAGTATCCACTATTTACTGGTAGACGGTAAACCGGTACCGGTACATGAAACGGAATTCGCTAAAGACTCTGTGTTTGGCTACACCCACAGTTATTTACCCGATTACGTTGAAGAAAAAACCTACGGTAAAATTATGGCAGAAGATGTATTGCGATTTACGTTGTATGATGTACGCGGTGACAGTTTGGCGCGACTCATGGTATTGAGTGATAATAAGTGTTGTGTAGTTGATGGTGAAACACAAGATGATTTAGACCATTTTTGCAACCAACTCATGCTGGCTGCATCCAAGGGAAAACGCTTTTTGTTTCGTAGTGGGGCCAGTTTACTAACGGCTTTGGCAAAGTTGCCTGATCAACCCGTAGCGCCTGCTGCTATGCGGGAATATGTGCGTAATGGGCAAGCGGGCGCCGTTATTGTTGGCTCACATGTGCGTAAAACGACAGAACAATTGCATGAGCTCCTGAAACAAGACAACACAGTTCCCATTGAAATTAATGTGGAACACATAGATACCGACAGTGATGAACTACTGAAAATTACCGTCGACGCCGTTCATGAGGCCCATAAACAAGGAAACACCGCGGTGATATTTACCAGTCGTATTGAAAAAATATTTCCGGATCATGGCACCCGTTTGCAATTCGGCATTCGTGTTTCAAAATTCTTAATGGATGTTGTCCGGAATCTCCCTAAGGAAATCGGATTTCTTATCAGCAAAGGTGGCATTACATCCAACGATGTTTTAAGTGATGGCTTGTCGCTGCGCACGTCAAGAGTTGTTGGGCAAATTTTGCCAGGCTGTTCTGTTGTACGCTGCCCGGACGATCATCCGTACTTTGCAAATCTTCCCGTTGTCATATTTCCAGGTAACGTAGGGGATAAATATTCTTTGGCAACGGCGTATGCTCGTTTAACGGTAGAACAGAACAACAAACATGCAAATAAACAGTCGATTTTGGCATAAATCCTCTTGGGTGAAGCCAGATTTTTAAGGACGAACTCATGGGCAGACGGAAATGGAGCTGATCCACTCGGAAAGGAGTGTCGTTGCTTCTGTATCGACAAGACCGGTTCCGAGTTTGGGCATTCTGTTTCCGTCTGTGCTGTTCATTCTGACTAATAAAACAGATTCACCAGGCACGCCTCGTTTTATAATCTCGGGGTTTTGTATCGATAAGTCACCAAACGAGGGGGCGTGACCGCAAGTATAAGTCAGATTGAAGGGGGTCTGAAATCGCAAATCCATAGGACCTCTACCGCCGCCATTCGGGCGGTGACAGGTAGAGCAATTGGTGTGTAGATAACTTCTACTGCGCTGTTCTAATGTTGCTCCGGAATCATTTAAGCTGAAGAAGTGCATGGATTGAACAGTACTGTCGATGGGATTGGTGAATAGACCAATACTATTGTAGGTTTCCAATTGATTGGCTGTTATGAAAGTACTACGAAACGCCGTGGTATGATTTAGCTGTGAAGCTTCGGGGCCAATACTAAAATTTGCAGCTTCTGTATGGCACTGGAAACACTCCGCTCTGCTGGGGTAATGCCAATTGACGCCTTCAAAAAGTTTGTCTTTTGCATTGGCTAACAAAACAGCGTCGGTAGGATTGCCTGATGTGTCGTACTGCCATTCATAGCTGTATCCCCCCCAACCCGTTTGATGCAACATTAACAGTCGCGTTTCAAAAATTCGCTTGTTCAAATAGAAATTTTTCACTAAAACGGTCCCGCTCGGGAATACAAAGTCACCGTCTACCGGGTCAATGGAGATGGTCGTGCCGTCGGGAATGGCAAAATATCGGTGTTTTTCCGCACCATCTGACCAAAGAGGGGCAATGGGTTCAAAGGGGATAAGTCCTGTCGCCGGTTCTAAAGGATTAGCCGGATTTACACAACCGGTTTCGGATAAATGCGTTGGAATACTGGGTGTCGCAGCACCTGAGGCCGAAACGAGTTTTAGAACATTTGTACCCGCCGCTCCTGTTTGCAAGAGATACAGTTCTCCGGTATTGTCTTCGGCAAAGCTGGGGGTGAATCCTCCTTTATTTGGAATCAATTCAGAGTAATCGTATTGACCATTAGTGTTTAATGTCAAAGCTCTTAAGGAATACCCGGAATAGTAATCGGTAAAAATATAAACACCTTGTAACCATGCCAGATCGTTGCCCCGGTAAACATAACCGCCCACTACGGATCTGCCATCGCTTCTGCCATAGCTGTAAACGGGGAGGCTCATTCCAACGGGCGGTGTGCACGGCGTGGTGTTTGGGCCGCTGATAAAGCACCTGGGGCCTTCCATATGGTTCCAGCCGTAGTTTCCCCCGGACTCTATGAAATTGATTTCCTCAAAGCTGCCTTGGCCCACATCTCCCAACCAAAGATCGCCGTTAGAGCGATCAAAGCTCCAGCGCCAAGGGTTACGCAATCCATAGGCAAATATTTCCGGGCAGTTTATCGTATTGTCTTGAAGGTCCCGACACTGTCCGGGAGGTGATGCGTCGCTTAACTTAGGATCGTCCGGGCAGGAGCCGTTAGTGCCTCGACACGAAGGAGGACCACTGAAGGGGTTATCCGGGGGGATGGCATACCTTGCGCCATTACTGCTGTTATCCACGTCTATTCTTAATACGGCTCCCAGCAAACTGGTAGTATCCTGACCGTTTAAGTACTGGTCGCCCGATGCACCGCCATCACCAAAACCAATATACAAATATCCATCGCTTGGACTGAATGCGATATTTCCGCCATTGTGGTTGTCGACCGGTTGGGCCACTTCAAGTATTGTGTATTCGGAATTGGGGTCAATCAGTCCGGTAGCAGGATTGTAATTCCAACGCGAAATAGTGGACTGTCGACCGGCTGCTTCTGAGGTAAAAGACAAGTAGATATAATTGTTGTTCGCAAAATCAGGATGAATGGCTATTCCTAAGAGACCCAGTTCAGAGTTCCCAACATAATCCAGTCTCGTGTTTGGTATTTTTAAAGCTTCAGTTAAAGTGGATGTGTTAGGATCATTGGCAAAGGTAAAAACGGATCCTTGCTGGGTTACTAGAAACCAAATTGTAGCGTCATTGGGCGGTTGTTTCATTGCGATGGGGGTTTCGCCTGAACCCAGCGCCGGCAAATTGGGAAATGCGTGACTCAGTTCTACGGAACCACCGGTTGGGGGTGCATTGTCCGGCGCTATACAAGCAGTGTTACCAGGTCGAGAACTTAGTCCACTGGCTCCGACGTGGGTCACGATCACTTCTATTTCATCAAAGTCAGTTAATGTTCCATCGCTCACGGATAGCCTTATCCCATATACTCCGGTAGTGGCGAATGTCGCATTCGTGGCAGCCAGATTGGAATCGCTGAACGAGACATTAGTGCTGTTTTCAGTGGTTACGGTCCAACTGTAGAACAGTTCATTCGCCCCGTCGTAATTGATTATTGAAGACAAAGAGTCACTGGACGGGAGTAAATGATTGTGATCTTGGTTAGTAATCGTTACGGATAAGACGCTGTTAGCCGGGCCTGAGCCAGCCGAGTCGTCATGGTTTTTTCCCTGGCACGCAGTTATAAGGAAAGCGAAAATTCCCAGTGAAACTAACTTTGTCGTGTGTAATATCATGGCTGTATCATGGTGAAAAATAGTATGTTAAGTGGGTAGTAAGTGGATAGTCTAAACACTTTAGATCAGTAAATGCGGGGCTGGATTTGTTTTAAAGATACTAGGAATTGTGAAATTATGCAATAACACTGTGCCATTTCAGCATTTCCGGGAATAGGAAATGTATCATAGTGAAAAATATTTACACACTATATTGGCTAACAAATACGCAGCCGCTGGGAGCAAGCGGAAGCGAGCCTTTGCTGCAATGGCTATTTTTTGTGCGTATTGTGTGATATATAGTGACTTTTAAATCATGGGAGAGGTCCACCGTGGCGCAATTTACTAATGTGTCAATTACTAAAGAAGCCAATATCTACTTTGGCGGGAATGTTACCAGTCGGACAGTGCATTTTTCCGATGGCACCAGGAAAACACTGGGAATTATGTTGCCCGGGGACTATGAGTTTAATACCGACGCAAAAGAAATTATGGAAATACTCTCAGGGGATTTAGAAATTCAATTAGCCGGAGAGAGCTGGAAAAAGATATCTTCCGGCGAATCCTTTGAGGTTCCGGCCAGCTCCGGTTTTAAATTGAAAATCCACACGATTACCGACTATTGTTGTAGTTACTTGGATTAATACGCAACGATAAGCAAAGTCCACTTATGCACTATTCGTTTTGGTGGAATATTTACCAATATTTGTAAACATTGGACTATTTACATAGTGTAGTTTGTTGCACTGCAGTAGTAGGTAGTCTCCCAGCAACCAGTCTATGGGTGTGTGGTTGTGGTGCCGATAGACGAATTGGATAAATGGCAATAGATGCTGCATTTGAAACAGCAGGCCATGAAACCCTCCCATAAGGTAGGTAGGGCCGGGGGACCAGAAGCGACGTTTCTCGAACTTTAACGCGATCCAGTGGGGATGTTTTTGTGCCACTTTGGCTCGGGCACGGTTCAGGTTTTGAATACTGAATGTGTTGGAATTGACGACGATATCGTCTTCAAGGTGAAGGTAATACTTCCAATGGCCATAGTGATGGTGAACAGATTGCATCAGGTGCGCGGTGTCCGTGGCGAGTTTCGATTTCCAGTTTCCGTACTCAAGCTTATTCTGAGTAGGGGCGTTTTCAGGCTTTGCTATTGTGGGAGGATTGGCAATTTGGAGAAAACCCTCTTCCATCGCTTTGCAAAAATGCTGTGACAACCGGGTGAAAACCCGGTCTCGTGTCTGAGCGTCGGTGTCCGCCAGCAAGACGATCAAGCGATGATGACGACGTTGTTCCGCCGATAGGCATTGTATCAGGCTGTCAATTGAACGGACAAAATACTGTTGTTCCAGCTTGTTACGCCACTTTACCGGCATTCCTATCGCCAACGGAGTTTCCTCTACGTTTAGGGGAGATTTTTCAGGGAATAATCTCAATCCGGGTTCCTCTTTTGATCTGGCGGATTTTGCTTTAATCCAGGACCGGGTTTTGCATAAAAAGTACCACTTTTATGTGCTTTAGATTCGAGACATGCTAAAACCAAAGATTTTGTTACTGCACTACGACTTGAATCCACACGGAGGTGGCAACGGGGTGGCTGTCTGGACGCTACAAGCGCTGGTGGAACGTTATGATGTGGGGGTGTTGCTTTGGCAGGTTCCGGACTGGGATTCCGTGAATCGCTTTTTCGGTACCCATGTTGATGAAAACCACGTTTCGGTGTACCAGTTACCTGTCAGCACCCGGCGTTGGATAGGGCGCATTCCAGGCAATCATGCACTGTTGGGATTGAGCGCCATGGCACGTTATAGCCGTCGCTTGCAGAAAAAACACGGATACCATTTAGTGATAAGCACTGCGAATGAAGTGGACTTTGGCTCACGCGGGATTCAATATATACATTTTCCCGCGGCTCAATTACCTAGGCCTGATCTGGAGTTGCGCTGGTATCATCAGATTTGGGGAGTAATGTCGGCCTACCGAATGCTCTGTCGATGGGTAGAGGGCCGCCGTACTGAACGGGTTAGGGGAAATCTCACCTTATGCAATTCGGATTATATTGGCCGTATGTTTCAGTCGCTGTATAAGAGCACAGTGCAAACTCTGTATCCACCGGTCCATGGCAATTTTCCTCATATTCCTTGGGATCAAAGACAAAACGGCTTTGTGTGTATTAGTCGCATATCCCCGGAAAAGGCGTTAGTGGAGATTATTACAACAGTTGAGCAAGTCCGCGATAAGGGTTGGGATATTAAACTGCATGTTGTGGGAACGGCAGGTCCTGGTAAATACGCGGACTCCATACGTGGCTTGGTCCACAAACACACCAGTTGGATTCGTTTACACGAAGGATTGACACGTCAAGAACTGGTTCAACTTGTGGCAACACAGCGTTATGGAATCCATGCTATGCGAGGGGAGCATTTTGGTATGGCGGTGGCTGAAATGCAGAGAGCAGGATGTATTACCTTTGCCCATAATAGTGGTGGACCTGTGGAAATATTGGCAGGTGACGAGCGTTTACTTTACGATGATCCAGCGCAGGCCGTGGTAAAAATAGACGCCGTTTTATCGGATGATGCCAGTCAACGGATGTTGAATCAGCAGGCATTGGAACGCGGCGGACATTTCAGCGCTGATTCTTTTATGTGTGGTATGCGAGCGGCCGTACAACAATGTCTGCGCGAGGAGAATAAACCGATGGCAATAAACACGGCACCTACAGATACAGCGCAGAGCATAGAGCCCGACGTAAACGTTTAGCTGGTGGACCGCATTCCGGGAGTAAACCCCATAGAGGAGGTTGAAACTGCACCAGACAGTGAGTCTATTTCGTAACCGATACTGTTTTCAAGGCTCCAATCCAGTTCCTGCTCAATATAGTTAACATCCTTTGGGGTGATTGGGGTATAGACTCTGGGACGGTACAACATTCGAAATCCTTTTTCTCCTTTATAGCCGAATTCGTTGTGGAAAAACCACGTGGTTTTAATTCCGAATTGATGCGCTATCTTGTTTAGAATAGCCTTAGGGTTGTCTTTCAAATCTTCATATCGCACATAAACTATGTTTTTAACAGTTTCTTGCAAGGCTTGCCAATAATGGATTTTGGCGGTTCGCATTTGTATAACATTGTCAAATCGTTCACCTGTCTTGGGGTCTCTTTCAAACATCATCTCCGAGCCGTATACTGCATTCGACGGTAAGTTTTCCCAGTGTTCGTCCCAGATGCAGTGCCATTGGGCCCGAATAAATGCAGAGAAGTTCGCTTGGCGCAGCGCCGGCGTAGTGTGCCACGGTTGACGGTGTAAACTCCGCAGCCAGTCAAAAGGACCTCGGTATATCACTATAAAAAGGCAATGGTCGGAGTTCGTCAGATCTTTATCTGTAAAAAAGTGCTTCCATCCAAAATCCCATTGCACAGGCGTTGTTGGGTAGTTTTTTTGAAGCAAATGTTCCAAGTAATTGGTACCGGAACACCGTTCACCGTAAATCTGAATACTTTGGATACTCATATATTATTCCAACTCAGCAATGCGTCGAAACTGTTCGTTGCGCTGATTCAATTCTTCAAACCCACCGGCGTCCCGTAACTTCCCTTCGCTGAAAAACAGTACACGGTCGGTATGACGTACGGTTCGCAGGCGATGGGCTACCATGATAATTGTTTTTTCGCCATGCAAGGCATCCACGGCATCAATGAGAGATTGTTCGGTTTTATAATCCAACGAAGCCGTGGCCTCATCAAAAATCAATATCTGCGGATCATGGTATAGCGCTCGGGCAATGGCTATGCGTTGACGTTGTCCACCGGAAAGACGTATACCCTGTTCCCCAACCGGCGTATCAACCCCTTGTGGTAATTGAGATATGAACTCAAGAAGTTGTGCGGATTCCAAAGCGCGGTGCAGTTTTAGTTCATCGATTTGTTTTTCACCCAGAGCCACGTTACGGGCGATAGATTCGTCCAGGAGATAAACCGATTGCGGTACATAGCCGATGAGTTTTTGCCACAACTCCGGGTTTAAGGGCTTTCCGTCAATACAGATCTGGCCGCTGCTCGGGTTAACCAGGCCCAACAGGAGATCTATAAATGTACTTTTTCCAGCCCCGGTGGGTCCGACGATGCCTATGGTTTCTCCTTTCTTGATGCTCACATTAATGTCTCGTAGAGCCTGGCGATTGCCCTCGGGGTAGGAGAAGCACACGTGCTGAAACTCCAGTCCCTGAGACAATTCAATGCGATGTTGGTTTATCGGCAGCTTTGAACCTGTGGATTGTTGGAGTTGGTCCCAGTCCGGTTGTATGTTTTCCAATGCGGCAGACCCAAATTTAATGTTGTTCCAATGGTATACAATTATGTGAAAAGAGGGGAGCAAACGAAATCCGGCATAAGTAAACAAACCCAGGAGGGGTATGAGTTCGTATCTGTTGGAAAACCACAATTCATGTGAAATTATGATAGTCATGACGCCAAGGATAAAGACGGTTTCAACGGTTAATCTGGGTAAGACCGACAGTACGCCTCTGCGCGTGGTCACTCTATCCAATTGTGATTGCTGTTTTATGTAACGTTGAATGAAAAATTCTTCCCTTTTTAGTATTTTTATTTCTTTTATCCCACGCAGGCTTTGCCTTAAGGTTTGCAGCAGTGTTTTACCATACTCATGGGTTTGTTTTCCCCAGAGACTGTGGTATTTTTGCGTCATAATCAGAATGATACCCATCATCGCAGCAATGCTGACACCTGCCAGGAGGGTTACCATCGGTTCAGAATACAGCAGTACCGCAAGTACCCCCATGCAAACCAGGATTTCAGTACACATCGCTGTGGCAGACGCTAATACATTTCGACTGATGGCATTCGTCGAGTTTTGAATATTGCGTATTAATTCAGAAGAATTACGGGTGTAATGAAGACTGTAAGGCCCATTGAGGTAATGCGCCAACAGTTGACTGGCCATAGTCAGTGCTGATTGCTGTGTACAGCGTTCGCGTAGAAAGCTTTCATAGAGCCGCAAACTGTTTTTGACGAGGTATATTACTCCAATCAGGATACACAAGGTAACGACAATCGATCCACTTTGTCGGTCTGTTGATGGGAAGAAATCAAAGGGCAAAGTGATTTGGCTTTGGTCCGGTAGTGTAATCGTACGTATCAAATAAAAAACGCTGATAACGGCAATGACTTCCAATACTGCTGCAGTTACGGCCAGTGGAATGAGTGTTAACCAGCTCTTTTTCAGCTTTCGATCAAGCAAAGACAATGCTTGTATAATGGTGCTAAGCATAATATCAGGCGCGATTTAACAACTGCTCACAATCTGTCACCAGGTTCTTGGCAGCGTCAGGGCGGTGAATTTCATGAATGAGTTTGATATGTTCCATTCGTGCACTTGTATCGCGGAGTAAATCGGCAATTTGTTGGGCCAACGGTTCGGCCTGCCAATGTTGTTCACTGGTCCAATGCAGTGATACCGGGTTAGTCAGTGCATGCTGAGAGATTCTTTGCTTGAGCGCTTCAAAATAGGCCGCAACATTTGCTGTTTGGTGATCGTCAGAAGCCTCCTTCAATGGGACAATCAAACACGGTACACCGGTTGCCGCCAATTCGGCTAAAGTAATGGCACCTGCACAACAAATGACGAAATCCGCTTCGTAGTAAGCTGCGGTGATGTCATCAATAAATTCGGTGATCTCCGCGTCGATTCCAAGGGCCAAATACGCTCTTTGAATCGCCTGGTTCTCCAGTTGGCCGGTCTGATGTTTGACTCGCAGTTTCACACCTTGCCGGGTCAGATGAGCTGCCAGATCCGGGCCGTGTCGGTTCAGGAATGATGAACCCAACGAGCCGCCGACAATGAGCAAATTTCTGGATTGCTTAAGCGTATTGCACTGTGGGACGAAGTTTAAGAACTCCAGACGCAAGGGGATACCGGTGACGACTGTATTTTGTTCCAGTTGTTCTTGCGCCTCGGGCCAACCCAGATATATTCGTTTGCTGAATCGAGCCAATAAGCGATTTGCTCGCCCGGGAATAGCATTGGCTTCGTGCAATACGCAGGTAATACGCATGGAATATGCGGCAAGTATCAAGGCAACCGAGCTGTAGCCGCCACAGCCAATAACTACATCGGGTTGTAAGGATTTAAGCAATCGTTTTGCTAATACGAATCCTTTTAGAATAGACCACACGGCACGAAATTTGCCCTTCAATCCGGTACGCATCCATGGTGCACTGGGCAGATTGACGCTTTGCCAGTTTTCCCGTTGCAAAATATGCTCGGGTAATTGACCGGGTTCAGTGACGAAGACTATGGACGCTGTAGGAACTTCGTTACGGTATTGTTGGGCTATGGCTATTCCCGTGTTGATGTGACCTGCCGTGCCTCCTGCCGCTATAGCAATGGTGCGTTGAATGGGATTGGAGGCAAATTTTGTCAAAAGTCGGTTTCTCTTATTATGACCACGTTTTATTAACCTCGGTGACCAGAGAAATCAGAGGTTTCCCGATCTGTATCGGCCCAATTGGTGGATTCTTTTGGTAATCACTGCAAACATTATGCCTGACAGTAATAAGAGAATACTCGGTAAGATCCTGATACGTTGGAATAATTATGCCTAATGACTGGTCCCGCACAGCCGTCCTTGTCTTTGCTTGCAATCGGCCTGCTTATTTACAGCGGAGTTTGAACAGTATTTTTTCCCATATGGCAGATCATGCACTACCTGTATTTGTATCTCAGGATGGCACGCATAAAGGGGTCAGCAAAGTCATTCAATCCTGGTCCCCCAATGTGTATCATTTACAGCACATGGGCAGGAAACAATACACCTTATCTCGTCACGTCAGGCCTGGATATTTTCACATCGCATTACACTATAAATGGGCTTTAGGGCGTGTATTTGGCGCCGGCTACCGGAACGTGATTGTATTGGAAGACGATCTGGAAATAGCATCGGATTTTTATGACTATTTCAGAGCCTGTCTGCCGCTACTGGAGCAAGACCCAAGCATTTGGACCATATCCGCCTGGAATGATTTTGGCTATGGAGCCTACGCGCGAGACCCTAAGCGCCTGTATCGTTCTGACTTTTTTCCTGGCTTGGGTTGGCTGATGACCGATGCACTATGGCGGGAACTGGGGGAGTCGTGGCCGGACGGTTTTTGGGATGAATGGATGCGAAAGCCCAAACAACGACAGGGCCGAGTGGCAATACGTCCCGAGGTGTCTCGAACCTATACCTTTGGGAAAAAGGGTGTCAGTGGTGGCCAGTATTTTAACAAATTTCTACGCAATATTCGTCTCAACCCCAAAGCCGTGGATTTCAAGGCCATGGACCTGAGCTATCTACTTAAAGATAAATACGACACTGAGTTTCAGCAGGCTGTTTCCAATGCTGACCGGGTGAAAGACCCGGCAGGCTGTATAAAGGATGCCGCCGCAGATCAAAAACTGGTGTATCGCAATGCCGATGAGTTCAAGCGTATTGCCAAACAATTTGGGCTGATGTGGGATTTTTGGTCGGATGTACCGCGAACCGCATACCAAGGGGTCGTGGTGGTACCGAATGGAAATTATGATGTGTTTATTGTGCCTGATAATTTTGAGGCGAGTATTCCGAAAAGCTAACTCCAAGAGACCCCAAACACAGCCCCAGGCCCTGCATAGCGCTCATCAGCGCCAGAACACGCTCAGTGCGGGAGCGGGCGATTGCTATTCGGAAAATCGCTTTCAAAAGCGTCAGGCAACCGCGGACGATTTTTCGCGGTACTATGCTTACCCCGTATAGTTTTTTGTCAATTCCGGCTCGGGCGCAGCCTCCGCGGAAGCTCCGTTTAAGATTCCAACTTAAGGTCAACTTGTATGGTTGGACATCCTCATTCACCACAGCATGTTGTGCATACACAATACGAAATCCCAACTTTTTGGCTTGAGCAGAGTAGTCACTGTCCTCGCCCCCGCTGAGGGCAAATTGTGGGTCAAACAGCAACTGACGGAATACATCGGCGTGAATCATTGAGTTTCCGGTATCCAATTCATAGCATTCATCACCATTTTGATAGTCTGTAGTTTCAAGAGCCGCATAGGACCAGGCCGGAGCATCTTGGGGAAAAAGCTTGTTGATTTTACCTGTAATCAGAAAAGCTTTATGACGCTGTTGAATCTGCATTAGCTGTAATATCCAATCCGGTTGTACCGTTTCATCGTCATCCAGGAATATCAGCCATTGGGCATTGGTCTGCAAACAATGCGAAATCGCACGATTGCGTGCGTAAGACAATCCGCGCTGGGGTTCCAATACATATTTGGCGGGGAACGGTAGGTGTGGTCGACATTCTGTAAAAATGTCGATTGCCGGTGTTTCTTCAGCGTTGTCAACCAGCAAAAGTTCCATTTGAATTTCTTTCGGCGGAACAAGTTTGCTCAAAGAGTCCAACGCAGCTTTGAGTAATACCGGGCGCGAGCATGTAAGAACTGCTATAACCAGCTTTGATTGGTTTGTGGAAGTTCGGGAGGGAGTCATTCTAGCTTTGTACAAGTTTCTGCAACATGGCGTTCAGGTGTACGCCAAATTTCTTGAGGCTGAAAAAGTTTTGCACGCGTTGTCTCCCGGCCATTCCTTCTTTATGTGCCTGGTGCGGATTCATCACATACTGAGCCATAACGGAGGCAAAAACTTGCGGGTCGGGTGGGCATAAGTGCCCTGTTTGTTGCTCCACAATGGTTTCCAAAGGACCGCCACTATTGACCGCTATCACGGGTCGAGCCGAAGCCATTGCCTCCAGCGGTACAATACCGAAGTGTTCGTTTATTGGTGTATAGATGACGGCTAAGCACTGTTGCAGTAGCTGCAATTTTTCCGCTTCGCTACAGGGTTGCAGTAGATGTATGTGGTCTGTCAGTTTTAGACTAAGCACCAGTTGTTGCAGATGCTTCAGGGTTTGTTGTTGTTCGCTTAAGCGCGGGTCGCAACTACCGGCCAAAATCAAGCGCACGGTGGAGAATGTTTTCGAAGGCAATATTTCTCTCAGTTGAGCCATTGCTTTTACCGCCAATGGAAGGTTTTTTTTAGGATCGTACCGATTGATTGACAAAAATATTAATCCTTGAGTGTGATCCGCGTTCACAGGTTCAATGGAGAGATAGGGTTCCAGTTTTATACCTGGATACAGAACCTCCGGGGTTTTCAAGCCGGGAAAGTACTCTTGTACGGTTGTTGCGGTGAACCGGCTGTTTGCCACCACTTTATGGGCGGCTCGTAGTCCTTTGGCTTCCAGGGTATCAATGGGGTGACGGTAACATTGGTAGAGGGGGGTTCGCGCCGGGGTCAATAGTTTATCGGGAAAATGGCAGTAAAATAAAATCTTGCTGTTACACAATCGACGCAATAAGGGCAAAGGATGCGCTGTCAAGTCGCAAATTACAATGTCCGGCGGCTCCGGTAGACGGGATATTGCCCATGCTATGTAGAGCATGCGGACAATGGCACAGGGTGCCCGTAGACGTTGCCATAGACTGATGGGTAAAAAACTCCCGATTATGCGGATGTCCAATGATCCGTCGCGTGTTTCGGAAAAACTACGATGGGCGTCATGCTGTGCCGTATAAATACACACCTTGTGCCCCGCCTGTTGCAAGCAGATCGCTGCGTCCACAATCAGCCGTTCTGCTCCGCCGATACCGAGATCCGGATGCATAAAGGCGATGTTTAAAGGTTTAGCAGCGGTCGAGGAAGTCATAGACGTGCCTGTACCGCATTGTCGCCGGCGTGATAAAGCTGGGGCAGTAATTGTTGCCACTGTTGCTCCCAGGTTACGGTAGTACGGGCAATCACTCTTTCTTGCATAGTCTGTAGCAGCTCAACGGATTGGGGAGTCGCCAGTTGCAGAAGTTTTTGTGCCAATTGGCCCGGCGTTGTAAACAGAAAGCCGTTTATTCCATCCTGAATTTGTTCCTGCAGGCAAGGGCCGTAGTCCAGCGCACACACGACCAGCCCGGCGCCCTGCATATCAACAATTTTCATCGGCAGATCCACTTTGGAAGTGGAACGATGCAGACTTAGACCCAGATGAGCGCATCCTACCAATTTAGGGTAGTCCGCAGCATCCAACCAAGGGGTAAATACTTGTATGTGGTTTAGATTAAGCCCGGTAAGTATAGGGCTCCAATGTGCTTTTGTTGGACCGTCACCCGTGAGCAGGAAACTGAAATTCAAACAAGACTGCTCGGCTATTTGTTCCAATAAGGGAAGGGCCTGTAATAGTAATTCAAAGTCATCATCGCTGCTCCAACTGCTGGGGCAGATAATATTGAAACTGTTTTTAAAATATTTCGGATACAGTGCACGAGTTTGAGCCAGTTGGGTAGGGGAGAGTGGAAAAAACATAGGACCGGGGCGGTCATGAAACACTTGGACCTGGGGCAAGCCCCACCGTTGTTGTAATTCCTGTTTCATACAAACACTCACACAAAGATTGGTATGTGCCTTGGGTCCCATACGTTTTTCATAATATTTGACTAACTTAACTATCCAATGATCCTCGCCAAGACGCTGTGCCAGTATGCTGAAACTGTAATTGTGCCAATCTAACACCAGTCGGGAGGATTTCAACTTGGCTACGGCGCGGCATATGCTGAATGCGGGTAGGGATGGTGGACATTGCATCAGTATCACATCCGCTTTTGGACTGCGTAGAAGGGCAATCAGCAAAGCGATACTTTGCCAAATCAATTGCAGGGCGGATCTTAAGCCGGTTCGTTTCATTGTGAGATACCGGTCCAAAGGACGGATGAGGTACTGTTGTATATCGGAATGAATCTCCACCTGCGGATAAGGCGCGTGTCCGGCTTCACCGATTAAACAGACCTTGGCCAGGTCTGCCAAAGCCAAAGCGTGTAACTGCATACGGGGGCTGCGGCCAAGATCGCCAAGCACCACAATCGTTATCGCGGGTTTTACCGTTTTTTTCAAATTTGGCATGGGTATCCCAGCTGGATCTGCTCAAAATGTAAGTGTCTTTGCTTTAAGTTGAATCAGCTAATGCAACTTTAGTACCTCCAAACCGGGAAATACAGCGGGTTCTATCAGAACTGCTACACTTGCTTGGGTGTACCACAGACTCACTACGCGGATCGAATGAAAAGTAAAAACGTTTGGTTGGATTGGAGTGTATTGCTGTTGTTATTCTTGTTGTCATGCGCACTCAAGATATGGCAACCCTATTCGCAAGTCTTTACGGATAGCGGTGTGTTGTTTGTGGGAGCCGACTCCTGGTACCACATGCGTCGCATGGATTTTCTGTTGGCAAACTTTCCTTCGATTTTAGTACATGATCCCTATGCGTTCTTTCCTGGAGGGCAGACGGTTGGAGTCGCCCCTCTATTCGACTGGTTGGTGGTCAGTATCGCTGTGTTGTTGGGCGCGTCTGCGGATGTTGGGGTGCTGGAAACCACGGCGGCTTTTGCGCCACCTGTCATGGGCTCCTTGGTCATTGTCCCACTGTATCTGGCAACAAAGACTTTGTTCAACCGGCAGATTGCCCTATTGGCGGCTGCTCTGTTGGCCGTGCAATCGGGACCGTATTTGTTAAGAACCACGCTGGGATTTGTGGACCACCATGCTGCGGAAGTGTTGTTCAGTTGTATCACCATGGCATTGTTGTTCCTGGCAAGCACAAGTACCGAAGCTGTTGCGAAGACCCGCCGATTCAGTCTGGCTGCTGGTATTGCTTTGGGGGCCTATTGTTTGAGCTGGAGCGGTGCATCATTGATAGTCGCCGTAATTTCCGTATGGGTGTGTGTGCAGGCTTGTGTAGGGTTTGAGAAACCAAAATACCAATTGGATCTGATCTCAATAGTCGGCCCATGTGCTGTGGTGGCTTTGCTGCTGCTACTGCCATTTTGGGAGTTTTTGCCCCGACGAAACATTCATTTAACCGCCCTTATCCTTATGGTTTGTTTACCATGGCTTATGCAGCTGAACGCACGGTTTGCAAGCAAAACTAACAGTCGGCGGTGGGTGTTTTATGGTTTGATTAGCTTTCAGGTTATCGTCGCGCTGAGCTTGTTTAAATGGCTTTATCCGGGGCTTTGGCACTCCGTCCTTACCGATATGGGGCGTTTCAGTGGTCAGGGTATCGGTAACACGGTCGCCGAGAGTACACCACTGTTAACCATGTCCGGACAATGGTCCTTGTGGCCGGTCATAGACGGGTTCGGGTGGCTGTTTTTTTTGGGGTTAGCGGGCTTTGGCATCGTATTGTTGAGTATGTGGAAGGAATACCGTGCCGATAGAAGTTTGCTGCTGATATGGTGCTTTGCCATGTCGATTGTCGCATTGGGACAAAATCGATTTGGATACTATCTGGCGGTTAACTTGTCTATTTTAGGGGCAATCGTGTGTTTGCAGATTCTGGCACTGGGGTTTTCCGGTTTGCGTCAACAAGTAAGCGAAACGGAACGGGGTATGAATGTGCAGATGTATCGACTCATGGCTGTGTTTATCGTCGTGGGTATCGCGTTTCTGCCACCGCTACAGTCGGCACTTGCCATGACGCGAACCATGGCTGTACCGACACAAACATGGGTTACTGCATTGAACTGGTTACGGAATAACACACCCGAACCATTTGGGGATAATACCGTCTATACAGATCCGGTTAAATTGGCGCACGCTTCAAAACACGAAGCTGCCTATGGCGTACTGGCTTGGTGGGATTATGGATATTGGATAACCCGCATAGGCCGACGTGTGCCAAACGCAAATCCGACCCAAAGTGGCGCAGGTAAAGTCGCGGGATTTTTATTGGCTGTCGATCCACAACAGGGGGAAAAACTGCTCCGTACAATGGGGAGCCGTTATGTGATCGTGGACAGCAGTCTAATGTTTTATATCAATCAACCCACGAAGTTTCCGGCGATAGTCGCTTGGGCGGGTCGGGAAACCCGGGAATTTTTTGAGTGGTACTATCAAGTAGGATCAGACGGAAGTTCCACACCGGTTTTGGGGATCAAACCGAATTACTATAAAACCATGTTGGCCCGTTTGTTCTATTTTTCAGCGAAACAGGTCTCACCGGAATCCAGTTGGGTGTATCAGTACGAGTGGCATACCGGGCAATCGGGCGAAAAATACAAAAGGTTGATAAAAAGAAGCGAATTTTCCTCTTATTCGGATGCGGAAGCCTACATTAAAGCTCATCCGGACCGGGCATTGGATTTGGTCTGTACGACACCAAGCAAAACCTGTATTCCAATAAAAGCAATGAAAAACTTTTCAGAGGTTTATCGTTCAGGATTTAAAGTAAAGGACGATAAGGGTAGGGTGAAACATTCACTTGGGTTGCGCATTTTCAGCACAGGACAGGTACAGGAGTAAACGGTTGCACAAAGGATAGTCAAAATATTCAATAGCTTAAGCGAATAGTTTCCGACGGTTAATAAGAACAGAATTCCTACAAAAACCCAGAGGCTAACTATGCTATTAGATCGCACCGTGAAAGAATTGAGCTTGATTTTGCTCAGCATTGTTACTGTCATGTCCATTGTACTAATTCAAACCCGGGAAGCCGTAGGGTTGTTGGCTATGAACACAACCGTGAGTTTGTGGACAGAGGCATACAATACCACCAATCCCACCGCATCAAATGTAGTTCTTGATGGTGCCCCCGTAAGTTTTCGAATAGATGCTGACTATGCCGCTGATGTGGAGGTTTTAACGGCGAACTTAACCGCCAAGTCAGCAGGCGCGGGTCTGAGTCCCATGTTTAATACAACGACACTTAACATTACTCCACCTAATGTGTCTTCGATGTTGTCGTACCAAACAGCATTCGGTAGTGCCGGCAGTAATCGCCATATCGTACTGAATATTGATAGCGGCAATACGATGATAAGTGAAACCGCACGAAGCACTTCAATTTTGGTGAAGGGGGTGGGTTTTACTTTAGGCGGAACCATTCCCTATACCCAAACCGTTCTGATTCAAGGTGGGAAAGCCACCAGTACCGTTGTCAATACGGCAGGCGTGGTAGCTATGCATGGCCACGTGGTGTCGCAAAATACAAACGATACGATCAGTTATGACTGGAGTGGCAGTCACACGAGTATCACGGGCGCAGTCGTGGGCGGTACGAGCTCCGCCATTTTCAGTTTTAACCCGTCGGGTTTGGCTGCAGGATTTTACCCGATTCAATTAATGGTAACTGTTAACGACGGCGCCGGTGGAATCACCAATAAATCTGTGCAGCGGTTGATCCAGGTGGTTTCGAGTCCTCCCGTATTAAGCGCCGTCGCAGATACTGATTCCGATGGAATTGTTGACAATGTAGATGGCTATGGTGACCTGGATCAGGACGGTGTGCGAGATTACATGGAAAGCGATACGTTGATGAGTAATATTCATCTCATGCACACCCAGAATTTTGCTTATGCCATGGAGACAGCAACAAACTTAGCATTGCGTCTGGGTTCCGCCGCTTTTGTCACAGGAAATTCCACCCCGCTGATCAGTACTCAAAATTTTGCGGATTTTGGTGACGGCCTAGGCGGTGCAGCCAGTAGCGATACCTGGACTGCCAGTGGCGGAATCTACGATGTGGTAATTGGGAATCTACCCAGTGCCGGTGCGTCTGTCAGTGTGGCTGTTCCGCTGACCGTGGCCATACCCGCCAATTCCGCGGTTCGTGTTTATGCCGGAGGAAGTTGGGGTAGTTTCAGCGAAGATGCCAACAATGTGCTGACTTCGGCTGCCAATGTGCTTGGTAGCTGTCCTCTGGCTTTGACTTATCAAGCGGGTTTGACCAGTGGGGATCACTGTGTGAAACTCACGGTACAAGACGGTGGCCTCAATGACCGCGATGGTGTTACCAACGGTGAAATTGCATTAAGTTTCGCTGTTGCACAAACTCCTCCTGCTAGCGGACAAGCACCGACTGCGCCGGTACTGGTTTCTCCTGCCGATGGTGCTACCGGAATTGATCCAGCTTCCGTCGTTTTTGAATGGGAACCGGCAAGCGATGCCGATGGAGACAGTTTAAGCTACCAGTTGCATATATGCAGCGACGCAAACTTCACTGCTTGTACCAGCGTAAATGTAGCGTCTAATAGCAACGGGATTCTGCTCGCAGGACTGGGTGGTTTCGGATTGCTGCTGTTCTTCCCGGTGGGATTCACACGCAGACAATTGTGGTTGAAAACCATTCTGTCCGTCATTGTTCTGGCTTCCTTTAATTTGGTTGCGTGCGGTGGTGGCAGTGGTGGTGGCGGACAAGCCAATACCAATATTGCGCATACGGAGTCCGGTTTAGCGTCGACAACCACATACTACTGGAAAGTGACTGTTAGCGATGGAAACGGTAACACGACGGAGAGTGTCATCCGAAGTTTCACCACCCAGTAAACCTTAGTGTCAGGAAATCAAAAGCCCCATGTTGTTTCAACATGGGGCATTTTTTAATGCTTTATGTAAGGTGTACCATTAAAACAAAGAACAGGATTTTTAACCTGAGTTTGTGGTCTTTGTTTTAACGGTTAGATTTTGTGGCTTAGGAAAATCTTTCAAGCAACACTTGCCTGATGGATTAAAAATAGCGCAGGAGCAGTTGGATTGTTTGGTTTGCTCCTGCACATAGGACTTGATGGATGGGTCGGCGGCTTCCTGTCGTGTAACTCCGAAGCAGTAACAAACCAAGGCCTGTGCAGATGTGTCTTTAATTCCGACAGCAGTTCGTACCCGGTCTTTGTTGATGATGGAATTGTCCAAGCCGAAATAAACCACCGGACAATCAGGGTCACTGCAAAAATAGTAAGGTTGTCTCTTGGGTGCAAGCCAGGGTGTCTTAATGTGGTGCACTATGGTGGTGTACGCCACTTCACTATACCATTTATTATTAACCGGGCATGTGTGTTTCTTGGGAGTGATGCCTACAGGCTTTTTTGATGCACAACAATCCGACATTGATTTTTACCGGGTCCGGCTATGGTTTCAATTGGGAAGGGTAACCCGCTTCTTCGGTGGCGAAGGTCAGGTCTTCGATATTGGTTTTTTCCGGATCGAAGGTAACTTTGGCCCAACCGTTTCCCTCACCTTCGTATTTGGCGACCACTTCTGAGACACCGTCGATTTTCTTTAATGCCTTTTTCACTGTGATGGGGCACATATTGCAGGTCATTTTTTCCACGTTTAGAGTAACCGTCTTCATCTCTCCGGCTAAGGTTGTGGACACGCTTACCAGAAACAGCATTACGGCAGTTAAGAAATTTTTCATTGATTGATCCTCTTTATATACAAATGGAATTCAGGAATTATCAGTCAAACAGCAAAGGTCCATACCAGGGAAAAGCGATTGACAATAGGATGGTTATGGAGAAAATCCAAAACAGTATTCGTTGTGAGCGTTGTCCGGTTCCCGTGCTGCAGACGGCTGTGGCATTGCAGGCCTTTGCCGGGCGGTACACTTTGCGATAGGCCAGCCCAATCAGGATCACGGCAGCTACAATAAATACGGGCCGTGCGGGTTCTAAAGCGCTCAAATTACCAATCCAACTGCCACTTATGCCCAACATCAATAACAACAAAGGGCCTGCACAACAGGCTGAGGCTGTAATACCGGCTAACAAACCGGCGATTAGGGTTCCGGTAGCGCCGGCTTTATTTTTTTCAACTTCACTAGTTGCTTGAGAAGTAGTCTGTAACTCATTGTTATGCATGTATTATCTCGAATAAGTTAGAAACAGTCGATTGCATCTGCTATATACGTAGAATACAGTGTAGAGCCTGTAGTAACTATAGACTCAAGATTTTGATCCATTTTTAGACTCAGATTTGTAAACCTGAATATAATCAAAAGCTTATGAAAATCGGCCAACTCTCTACAAAAACGCACTGTAAAATCGAAACCATACGATACTACGAGCGTATCGGTTTGTTACCCGCGCCGGCTCGCACCGATGGCGGGTACCGTATCTATTCGGATTCCCATCTTCGTCGCCTGACGTTTATTCGACGCAGTCGGGAGCTGGGTTTTACCATAGAGGAAATTCGCACCCTGCTGGATTTAGTGGATGGGGGTATCTACACCTGTAAAGATATCCAGACTATTACCATGCAACACGTCGAAAGTGTGCGCCGGAAAATCACCGATCTGAAAAAGCTGGAAACAACCTTGTCCACTATAGCGTCTCAGTGTGCCGGAAATGCCACCCCAGAATGCCCCATCATTGATGCACTGTTTGTTTCTCCTGATTGAATTAGAATAGTAAAGATAATGCGCTAAGCTTACTGGACTATGTTATGTCCGAAGTGTCAGCGAGATAGAGTAATAGGGGATAAGGAATGTCCTCATTGCGGCATCATCTTTGAAAAATACGTTCAAGCAAAACAATACGGTAAAAAACCACGTGCCAGGCCAAAGTCTGAATCCCTTACCGATTATGTCCGGGAGGTTTGTCTAAAGGTACCCACTCCGGCTGGTAAACACACACTGTTGGGTCAAGCCATTTTGCTTACGGTGATTACGGTCTACACTTGGCGTTTCATGTTTTCTCCTATTGTAAACAATGCTGCTGCAGAGTCGTTTTTGCACTTGATCAATCTTCCTTTCCATGAGTTTGGGCATATTTTATTCCGTCCCTTTGGACAATTTATTTCTTCATTGGGTGGTAGTTTGGGACAGTTAATGATGCCCGCCATTTGCTTCTATGTATTTCTATTTCGCAGGGAGAATACCTTCGGTGCCGCGGTGGCCCTGTGGTGGTTCGGGGAGAATTTTGTTGATATGGCACCGTATATTTACGATGCCAGAATTCTGGAAATGCCCTTGTTAGGTGGCAATACGGGGAATACGGCGCCCTATGGTTTTCATGACTGGGAATATTTACTCACGGAGACCGGTTTACTGCAATACGACCAAGCTCTTGCCAGGCTGTCTTTTATTGTAGGCATAGCTTTAATGGTGTGTGCCATCTTTTGGGGCTTGGTTTTGCTAAAAAAACAATACCGTTTGTTGTGAGGTTTTAAAACCAATATCCAATGCTCAGCGCATAGGATGTTTTGTTATACGTGTTGGCGTAGTTTGAAATAAAGCTCGAACCATAGAAATTTAGCGATAGCGAGGAAACTGGAAAGGTTTCCAAGTTCAGCGAATAACGTGAGCCCCGTGTTGTTGTAAAGTCACTGTATATGTTTAGGTAACGGAATGACACATTTGTTTTGGCGGATAAGTACAGTTTTGGTTGTAAGCTAAATGCATAACTTGTATAGGTGATTCCGTTATCTTCAAGTTCTCGGGATGAATTATACGCCACTCTCAAGCCAACGTTACTTTGTGTCAGGTCAGGAACCGAGTAGTAGGTCACAGCGTAACTGGTCATAGTATCATTATCAATGCCCCCAACTTTGTTGTAAGCGTAATCAGATCGACTGTAGGACATGCTGATAGACTTGAGACCGTCGCCCAAGTATTGCAAGAATCCTAGAGAATGGCTGACTCCCTCGTTACCTGTATTGGTTTTAAATTGGCTTCGCGATAGAGACCAGCCCGTATTGCTGTCCGGGTCTGCGTAGCGCCAATAAACACTGTGTGCTTTTGTTTCCCCCTCCTGCATTGTTTGCGGAAGGTCATAGTTACTGAGCTCATAATAGAATCTTACGTAGGAGCTTCGGCTTAAATGGCCCGCGTCGGATATGGGATAAAAATCCGGATCAATTTCGTAAGAGTAGTAGGTTCCGTCTATGCTACGGGCCTGTGTTTGATTACCAAAGTTATCCGATATCGCATACATTTCCAGGTTGATTTTGCTTTGAAAAGACTCGGCAGCGCTACACGTGACACTGAAAAAGTACAGTATCAGCGGTAATATTATTTTTATCATTTATAGTTAATTCGTTATTGCTATCAAATAAAGTAAGTAGCCTGGTACAATTCTAAAGGTGGAAAACACGCAGGTCAATGAAAACAATTGAGTTAAGTAACGGGCCGTAGGGCGATGTGGTTAAAATATAACCAAAATGGGGTGTTGATTCAGTTTACCGCAACCGCAAAGACGGGACACGGTGGCCCCGGCTCGGTCTGCGGTTGTATATTGTGTTTGCGTGGTATCGCTTTATTGCTTTACGGTAATCAATTTGGGCTTCACGTTCAACTTTCGCCCCAGTTTCACGGCTTCCAGGACGGCTTCGGATTCAGTCAAGAGTTTTCGACTGGACAAGATCTCATACCCTTGTGTGGTTTTAATTAGCGTTGTAGAGGGATTGTTCTTTTTTAGACGTTTTGCTTCATTTATGGCGGCGTTCTTGTCTGCAAAGCTGCCGATACTAATGCCAAATGCCGGTTTTTCTCTTTGGATGGATATTCGGAAATCTTCACGTTCTTGTAACGGAAATTTCTCGTCCTTGGCTTGAGCGGTTCCTATGGGATTGAGCTGGAATCGAAAAGAAACTCCAGGGTTGGGCGAGGGTTCTTCTTCCAAGGGGACGATGGTCATATCGTCCACCGTGTGTATGGCGATTTCATTGTTTTCTCGAATGGCTGTAGATAGCTCTTTGTTTTGAGCAAAAATGGAATTGGCTTCCTGCGATTCTACCGCCGTATTAAACGAACCGGCCAACAAACCGGGAATGGCCAAGGCTGCAAAAAAAGTTTCTTTGGGTGGTTTGGGTGTTTTGTATTCAAAAATAACAACCAGAGCGCCTATAAAAAGAGCAAAACTTAAAACTGCTCCAAGATAATGTAAAGGGAGGTAGGTAAAGCTCTGATTGGCATCCGTGGCATATGAAATCAGTCTGGGGATGGCGATGGCGGCAACGCCGGCTACTGCGCCTATGCAAAATTTCGCCGCGGCAGAGGTGATTTCCACTGTTTGGTTTTCAGAACTCATGGCATTGTTTCCTGTTCTATCTGTGAATTCCGGGATTTCGCGGTACGGCTGAAACCGCTGTGATATAGTGCGGCACTAACTGGCGCCTAATAGTTTTATAGCATAACATATCAAAAATTTCTTCCCGGTTTCACGGGGGTAAGGTTGAGATAACGCGGTCTCAGATTTTTACTTGTATGAATAGTTTTGACTTTTTGTTTTCCCATTATCACTGGATACCGATACGTGCCTGTCCCGGGCGATATGTATTTGCCCAAGGGGTCGTTTCATACACGGTAGACGATTTGACGGTAAATCTACCGGAACCCGTACAGGTTCGGGAACAAATCTTTCCACTGGCTAAAGATAGAGTGGCATTTTGCTTTTTTGATGGTGGTGGTTTGATCTCTTATAAAAAGGAACAAGGCTGGCTGCATACTCTGTGTGATACTGAAGGTATGCGTCGAAAAATGAAGATGCTGCAAAAATAATACAAATATTTTCTGCTCCCTGGTTTATTCAGGGAGTGGGCTTGAACGAACCTCAGTGTGCAGAGTTTTTCTTTAGTTCTTCCAGAATTTTAATCAGCACCGCTTTTTTCGATTTCAGGCCATCGCGAAATTCCTGACGGTCGGTATCAGCAATTTCCATGCGTAAATCGGACAAATAGCTGGTTAAAACGTCCTGCAGCACTTCGGTATCTTGTTTGTTGAGGTCTAGTTCCATAAACATATACCCTATATACCAATTCTAGCTCACAATTATGGTTTTGCCGATTTAAGCGCCAAGCGGTGTTTGTACAAAAGGGGTTCGGTGTAACCATTGGGTTGATCGACACCTTTAAAAATCAAATCACAGGCGGCCTGGAATGCCCTGCTGTTATCAAAATCCGGAGCCATACTGCGGTAATCGGAATCTTTGGCATTCTGTTGATCAACTTTTAGCGCCATGCGTTTTAGTGTGTCCATCACGTGCTGCTCAGTACATATTCCGTGTAGCAACCAGTTGGCGATGTGCTGGCTGGAAATGCGCAGGGTGGCGCGATCCTCCATCAGACCCACGTTACGGATATCCGGAACTTTGGAGCAGCCCACACCCTGATTAATCCAACGAACCACATAGCCTAATATTCCCTGGCAATTGTTATCCAATTCATGCTGTATCGTATCCTCTGACAGGAAAGCGGCAAGGTCCTGATCCAATAACGGGATTTCCAGCATGTTATCCGGGTTACAGCGCTGCCGTTGTAATAGCTGCTGTTGTTTTTTTAGTACGTTTACCCGGTGATAGTGTAAGGCATGCAATACGGCAGCTGTGGGTGAAGGAACCCACGCCGTGTTGGCGCCGGCTAAGGGATGACTGACTTTGCGTTCCACCATATTTTTCATTTCGTCAGGCATGGGCCACATACCCTTGCCGATTTCCGCTTTCCCTACAAAACCACAGCGAAGTCCAATGTCTACATTGCTGTCTTCATAGGCTTTGATCCATGTGCTGTCTTTCATCGCGGTCTTGTCGATCATAGGACCCGCAAACATGCTGGTATGGATTTCATCGCCGGTGCGGTCCAAGAATCCGGTATTGATAAATACCACACGATCTTTTGCGGCTCGAATACATTCCTTGAGATTGAGAGAGGTTCGACGTTCTTCGTCCATAATCCCAAGTTTAATGGTATAGCGGGGAAGCTTGAAAATGTCTTCGACAAAGTCAAAGACCTCGCAGGTAAAACGCACCTCATCTGCGCCGTGCATTTTGGGTTTGACGATATAGATACTCCCACTTCTGGAGTTTTTATAAGCTCCTTTGTTTTTGATATCATGCAAACCGATAACACCGCTCATCATGGCGTCGAGTAAGCCTTCCGGAATTTCCTCACCCTCTGCATCCAGTACCGCGTTATTGGTCATGAGATGGCCCACGTTGCGCAGCAACAACAGGCTGCGACCGGGCAAAGTAAAGGTTTGGTCTTTCGGGGACAGATAAGTGCGATCCGGGTTGAGGTGTCGAGTGATGCTTTTTCCCTGCTTATTGAATGTGTCGATCAAATCTCCCTTCATTAAACCCAGCCAGTTTCTATATGCTAAGGTTTTGTCTTCTGCATCCACCGCGGCTACGGAGTCTTCCAGATCTTGTATGGTGGTTACAGCGGCTTCTAACACTATATCTTTGACACCGGCCGGATGGGTTTTACCGATGGGGTGTGAGCGGTCCAACAGCAATTCTATGTGTAAGTCGTTATTACAGAGTAAAATTAATTCCGGATTATTGGGTTCACCACGATAACCTGTCAATTTCTCCGGTTCCCGCAGACCGGTGCTGGTATCGTCTTGTAGTTTTGCCACTAATACCCGATTCTGGATCGCGTATTGACATACTTGGGCGTGTGAACCACGGCTCAAAGCCACGCTGTTATCCAAAAACCGTTGGGTGTATTCAACAACACGGGCACCTCGGATCGGGTTGTATTTTCCCCCCCGGTCTGCACCCCCTTCTTCCGGGATGACATTGCTTCCGTAAAGCGAGTCGTAGAGGCTGCCCCAGCGGGCATTGGTGGCGTTAAGGGCGTAGCGGGCATTGGTGACGGGTACAACCAACTGCGGTGCAGCAATAGAACTGATTTCCCGATCTACGTGATCCGTATTAATGGAAAAGTCGTCTCCTTCAGCCAACAAATAGCCGATGTCCAGAAGGAATTGTTTATAGACAATAGCATTGTGAGTTTGCCCACCGTTTTGGCGGTGCCAGTTGTCTATTTTCTGTTGCAATTGATCTCGGAATGCTAAAAGTTCGCGGTTTCTGGGGCCGAAGCGAATGACGCATTGCTCCAGAGCCTGCCAAAAGGTTTCCTTGCTGATGTCGGTACCGGGTAGGATCTCAGATATCACTAGATCGTGTAAGACCTGAGCAACTTGCAAATTACTGACCGTGATTCGTTGGACCATAAGGGAGGACTCCTTGCAGAATCAAAACCCGATCACGTTCTCATCCGTAGACCAGGCGTGGTAGCCACAAAACCACTTCCGGAAAAATAATACAAATGGCCAAACCCACCGCCTGCAAACACAAAAACGGCAGCGAAGAGCGATAGATCTGTCCCATGGTCACTTCAGGTGGGGCCACGCTCTTTAGATAAAACAAGGCATAGCCAAAGGGCGGGCTGATAAATGACATCTGCATATTGACCATATAGACCACGCCAAACCATAATGCCAGATCTTCGGGAGCAACGCCGGGCATTCCAAACACGCCGTCGAAAGTAAACGTTTTCATCAACGGTATAAAAATAGGGACCGCTAATAAAAGTATACCAACCCAATCGAGAAACATGCCCAAAATGACCAAAATAACCATCATCAAAACCAAAACGCCATAAGGCCCTAATCCGGTACCGGCGATGGAGGCATTGACAAATTCCTGACCACCATTAACAACGTAAAAACCCACAAACAGGGTGGCGCCGAATATGATCCACAACACCATTCCGGTTACCCGTAGGGTGGTCATGGCTGCGGAGCGAACGTTTTCCAAAGATAAGCGCCGGTGCATGGATGCCACTACAATAGCGCCAAAGGTTCCCACCCCGGCAGCTTCCACCGGCGTAGCAATGCCGGCGAAAATAATGCCAAGAACCAGGATCACCAGAATAATCGGTGCGAACATCTTGTTCAGAAGTCGAATTTTTTCCCGCGTGCTGACTCTTTCCTCCAGTGGCAGTGCCGGACCGGCTTCGGGTTTGAAATAGGTAACAACCGCAATATACAAAATGTATAAGCCCGAAAGTATGAGCCCCGGAACAACAGCGCCGATGAACAGCTCGCCCACAGATTGTTGTGCTATAACCGCAAACAAAATCGCAAGAATGGAAGGAGGGATGAGAATACCTAAAGTGCCCCCGGCCAAAATGGAACCACAGGCGATGGTGGGGTGATAATGGCGCCGGATCATGGCGGGCAGCGCTATCATACCCATGGTAACTTCCGTAGCGCCGATCACGCCGCACATGGCCGCCAGCAAGGTTGAGGCAATAATGGTGGAGATGGCAAGGCCACCGCGCAGGCCTCCCAATATTTTGTAGACCATATCGTACAGTTCTTCGATGATTCCGGCTCGCTCCAGCATGGAGGCCATAAAAATAAACAGCGGTATGGCGGATAGCTGGTAATTGGTCATGAGGGGGAAGATGCGCGAAGGCAATATATTCAGCATGGCCGCATCGCCGAACAGGAAAAGAAAAACGCAGGCCAAGCCACCGGTGACAAAGGCCAAAGGCAGACCGGCCATGAGCAGGATCAGCAAGCTGCCGAACATGAGCAGAGTGAGCCAGGCGATGTCGATTTCCCAGCCCATCAGCTCTCCGATCGCAGGGAGCCGTCTTGAACGGCCTGTGGGTTTATCAGTATGGCGATATCTTTCATGAGCTGGGACAGTCCCTGCAAAATAAGCAATGCCGCACCCAATGGCAGGGCGAATTTAATGGGCCAGTACTGAATCGCCCATTCGGTAAAAGACACTTCGCTGACACTGTACGAATCGTGGAAAAATATCCATCCGGTGCCTAACAGCGCAAACATGAAAATAAAGAAAAACACGGAGGTTAAAATGTCGGAGATGGCTTTCCAGCGGACACTCATGTAGTTATACAGTACGTCGACACGGACATGGCCGCCTTCGCGCAATACAAAGCCACCGGCAATAAGGTACTGCATGCCAAACATGAGAAACATGCTTTCATGGGCCCAATTGGTGGGTGAGTTAAACACATAGCGGGCTATGACTTCGTAGTAATACACAAATACGGCGATAACAGACCAATAGGCGACGAATTCCCCCGCCAAACCATTGAGGCGGGAGGTAAAGCGGTAAAAAGCATTGGGTTCGCGGGCATCGTCGTATTCGGATTCTACGGCGGGGCAATGGAAACCTTCCGTGGGAGCGGTTTCTTGTTCACGGCGTTGTTTTACCAGTAGCGGTAAAAGGAATGCATCCACGATTAGAAACAAGAGTATGGCTGCACCGAGCAGGTTGGCAACCAGATTCCAGTTATCACTGGATTCTTGCGCTTGTTTTAGAAGCGGTTGCGCCTGTTGCAGTTGTTCTTGAGCGTGGGCTAGCTTCGCTTCGGCATTGCGGCGTCCTTTTTGAACGGCTTTTTCCGCCCGTTGTAATTTGAGTTCCGCCAGTTGAATATCATTGAGAGCGGAGGAAAGATCGTTGCGCGCTTGACGCACCTCTACATTCACAGCCAGCACGCTGCAGAACAGAGTGACGAATACTAAAGTTAAAATACTTTTCAGATATAAACGGTGAACACCGATGAAACCACCGGTCAATAACAGGAAGTAGGCTAAAGGTAAGGAGAGAGTAACATTTGTGTCTGACGGTTTGGCTTTTCGGAACAAAACCATTGCCGTCAGTGGAAACAGCACTAACCCGGCCCAGTATAACCAATGAGGTAATACAAAATTTATTTCAGGCATCTGTGGCTGATCTCGAAGCCGCCGTGCCGGGAAGCACCGCCTTTTGAGCGGTGCTTCCGTAATTATTAAGGCTCAGCATTGTGTTTGTAGTTTACGCGTTGCTATAGTTTGAGTTTATGTCCTTTAATCATTGCTTTGTCCGCGTAACCCAAAGATCCGGACATCATATAATCCAGTTGGATTTTAAACGCCTTCGCCGCGTATTTGTCTTTGTTGGCCCATTTGAACCATAAGGGCACTGCCAGTTGAGTGAAGGCCCCTACGTCATCTTCGGAAAGACGGGTGATTTCCGTGCCGGCTTCGGTAAATTTTTTCCATGCTTGTTGGTCTGCGGCCTGAATTGCGGCGTGATGCATATCGGAATACACATGTACTTCCATTTCCACGAATTTTTTCATGGCTTTGGAAAGTTTTTTCCATGATTTTTGCGATACGGTGAGGTCCATAAGATCCACCGGTTGGTAAATAGACATGAATCCGGGAGGTCCCATGGATATGTATTTGGTGACTTGATGAAAACCCAGGGCATGATTGATCGCCGGGCCTACATAGTCGGCCACATCAATGGTGCCTTTCTCCAGCGCCGGGAAGATTTCTGAACCGGGCAACAAGGTGGTTTTGGCTCCTGCGGCCTGAAAGACTTCCGCTACCATACCGCCGGGCAAACGCATTTTCCTGCCCTTGAAATCGTCAATAGAACGGATGGGCACTTTGGAGTGAATAATGTTGGGGCCATGATGTACCGGGCCTACGTAATGCAGTCCCATTTTACCAAAAGCTTCCTGGGCCAACTCCAAGCCCCCCAAGCCGTAATAGAAAACATCCCATTCATGAGGATTGCGCAGCCCCAAGGGATAAGAACTCAGGAATACAGCGGCAGGCATACGTCCGGCCCAGTATAGGGTAAAGGGATTCATTGCATCCAAAACGCCGTTTTTAACGGCGTCGAACAACTGAAATTCACCCACCACATCTTTGGCGCCGAAAGGTTTAAAAGCCAATTCACCACCGGTTTTTTCCTTGATACTGTTACACCAGTTCTTAAAGACTTCCAGACCGATACCGCCGGGCCAGGATGTTTGAATTTTCCAGGTGGTGGTTTTGGCCGCTTCGGCGTTACCGATAAACGGTGCTGCTGTTATGGCGGTAGCACCTATGGCAGCGGCTTTGAGAAAACTGCGTCGCTGTTTGTCGGTTTTATCAGGTTTGCTGCTGGATTTTTCTGTCATGGCTTACCTCTCACGGAGTTGGCGGGTTGTTATTCGCGTCCGTACAGCTTGTATCCCGGAATATGAGATATCTCCAACTAAGTTGTGACTGAAACCGTCTAACTTAAGTAGAGATTACTTATTATTTATAGACCATAACCCCAGTTAATCCTATTAAGACCGTTAAGAAGTTGTATTTTTTGATATTTTGCTTGAGCTGGGGCAAGTATCAGACTTTGGGTGTGACCTATTTGGAATTGCTTATAACAACTTCCCTATAATCCTTGAGCTTTTTCTATATCGAATGGTTCGGATTTGTGTTGGTTGGATCTGGATTCTGCGTCTGTAACCGGGTTCTCTTGGATTGGAGTCTCCGGTTCGGATGCTTCGCTCGAATGGGTTTGCATTGCGACAGGTTTCAGGTCTGTTGCAATGGTGGCATGGCCTTCCACCCTGGGGCGAAAACGTAAGCTGTCTCCCTTTTTAATACCGTTAAGCCCGGCCGCAGCGACGTCATGAGGAAAAAACATAATGGTGCTTTTTTCAAACGCCGGGTCGTTTACGGTCAACCAGCCAATCCGATCCGGATTATAATGACTGACGCTGCCGACAAATTCGAAGTTAGCGTCAGAGCCTTCCAGCACTAAGCTGCCAGTGTTCTTTATGGCCTTAATAGCGGTTTCAAAGGCCGCGCGTTTGGGGTCGTCTTTTTGTACCATGATATACAACATGTGCTTGGCCCGGGTGCAGGCGACATACACCAAGCTGGACATGATGGGATTATCCAAGGGTAAATTGTATTCACTGAGATTGAGCAATACGGCAATGGGTGTTTCAAGGCCCTTAAAACCACTGATAGTGGATAAATTGATCTTTGCTGTGGACTTAGCGGCTCCTTTTTTATCGTTGGCTTTTTTCTCACTACTCTGGTCAGAACTTAGCAACCGAAATCCATAACGAGCCACTTGGTCCGTAGGTTTAAGCACCGATTCCGGCGTTTTTGGATTCCGTGCCGATAGTACGGTGACATCGTCTGTGGCAACTTCCTCTTCCCGAAACAATTTTCGAAACAAGCGTCCCAGTTTACCGCGACAATCCTGGGCATCGTCATACACGACAAGCTCCGGAATATAGCCTAGACGCCCGCAATGACTTTGCATGACTTGGGTGCCGGTACGAAAACTGCGTGCAAAACCGGCGATTTCCCGAGTGGTGCGGTAGTTGTACACTAAGGGGTAATAGGGGGGTGAAATTGGTAGTACCTGTTCGGGGACAAAGCCGCGATCTGCGCTACCGGCACCGAAAATCCCTTGGCTACGGTCAAAAAACACCAGAAAATGACTGTCTTCTGATTTTAGCACTGCTTCTAAGGCTTCCCACCAAAACGGTTGTACATCCTGAGCCTCATCGCAAATGAGTACATCATAGCGCGTTGAGGACGCGGAAATTGCCTTGATTAAACGATCCGGTGCTTCGTATTGAGACCAGTCGTCACGTTCACCCTCATAGTCTGACGGTGCTTTTAGTAAGTGAACTCCAAATCGTTCGCCCAGTTCGATATAGGTGCTGACCTCGACATCAGCGCCGGCTTCGCTTTTGAGATATTCGTTTAATAGAGGATTAGAAGAGAGCATAAGCACGCGCTTGCCCTGACTGCGAAATTGTCGTGCCAACAATAATGCAATTAGTGTTTTCCCCGTGCCGGCTTCCCCTTCAACGGCCAAACGATTCGAGGCCGATATGGGCTGGACCAGCGTCTCTTGAATCACTTCAATATCTTTCACACGCAAGTCGTGACTGCTAAGGTAGTCTTTAAGAAACAATTTACTGGTGAAATCTTTACCCCAAAGAATGCCGTGCAGATCCTCAGCAACATCGTCGAACTTTAAGTATTGTTCCGGGTGTTCCTGATTCACAATATTTTTCAACGCGCCGGCCAAGGAGGCCATTTTTTGTCTGCCGATAATGATCTCCGGAACAATGGAAGCAGACTCTACAAACTCGCTTTCGTGTACGGATGGAAATGCTACCGCATGACTGACCGGTAATTTAATATTGCGATTACGCAATACCCGCCAGAACCGGCTTTTCCACACCAAGGCTTGTTGAAACGGGTCTTTAATTTCAAAACTCTCGTCATAACGGTTTATGGAATAAAATTTTCCATTTTTGCCATGACGAATACGCCCACCTTTGACTTCAATCACCACTACGCCATAGGCTCGGTGGTATAAGACAAAATCGATTTCATTGTCTGTTAAACCACTGTTTCGGTCTATGGTGGATAAGGTTCGGGAATAATAAACTGTCCAAGCGTCGTTTAAACTTTTTCTACAAGCGTCGTAAAAAGATTCTTCTGCCCGACTGGCAAAAATTACACGGGTATGGTCAGTGTCCGGGAACATTTTTGCCATGAGGAACGCCTCGCGATATGTGTTGCTGCGCTGGATACGGTGTTTGTGCTTAACTTGGAGATTTGATCATTTTTAATCCATATACTATCGGACAAAAGAGCTCAAAAAAATGTGTTTTGTATCACAAACGGGGAAAGGGTAAAATGTAGATTAGGCCGGTGAACAGGTCGCTTGTATTACGCTGCTTCTATCCGTTGGTTGGAAGCGCCTTTCAAAACTGCTATGGATTGTCCGGTGCAGGAAATTTTTTACCCCAACCGATCCGTCAATATGGAACATATCATGAATCAAAGTATCGAAGGTTTTTTCTACGGATTATATATGGATTCCGATCTGTTACGGAGCTTGGGGTTTAGTCCCGGTCTTGCACGTATGGCGGTGGTACACAATTATGAGTTGGATCTGCACGGCTTTGCCAAATTAGTACCTAAGCAGGGTGGCGAGGCCTGGGGCATGCTGATTCAGTTACCGGAGTCGCATCTCCGGGCCATGTACGCTTTCGAAACCACCAAACACTATAAACCAGAGCGCATCACTGTTGTTTGCATTGAATCCGGGCAAGAGGTTGAGGCTACCTGTTACAATGTACCTGTTCAGCCGGAGTTTCCGCTTAATAAGGAATATCGGGAAAAACTCGTACAAGCAATGAAAAAACTCGGATTTCCGCAAAAAGCAACGGAATATGTTTGTTCTCTGTCATGACACTATGTCAGCATAAGCCTGTGGCATCGCACAGTAAAATTCTCGGTTACAGCTGACTGACAATAGTCGGATCTTTGATTTTATCGTCATCCATCAGCAAAAAAGCCTTAGAGAGCACGATAGACAAACCGGTGTCGCCCTCGAAGGGTAAGTATAGCTGGTCTATTTTTGTATCCTTGCCGCGGCCGGGTACTATACACAAATAACGATCGTTGGGGGCAATAAGAATGTTACCGCTGCCAATGTGAATTTTGTATGTATTTTTCTTGCCTTTCACGATGAGGAATTTACCGTCAATATGGGCAACATTGCGTATTTTTAGTCGTGGTAACAACCGCTCCAAGACGGATTTTCGAGTCTTCGCCACTTCAGACAGGTCACCAAAGGAATAGCTGTGCCAGTAGTCCCTATAGTCTTGGCGGCCTTGAGGTCCGCCATCCTGCCATTCCGGGTCATTGCCCACGCTGGCTACGCCAACAAATAAATCCACATCACGCATTATCTCAGAGAACGCCATGGGAGGAACATCTACCAATGGTACTGCGTTTCTATCTTCATCCACAAAACGCACTTGATCTGTCGCAACATAACTCCAGATTCCATTGTCGTAGTAATTATCACTGGTATTGGTTAACTCGTTAATCCAAAATTCTGCGCTGAGTTTGTATTCTGATAAAACTTTAGAAGCAATCGAATCACCACCACCGTCGAAATATCCCATCAAGGCGTATTTCCAGCCCCGTATGGATGCCAAGGAACCAAACTGATGCTGTTTAATTAAGTGAGCAGCCATGCGGTTCGAATAAACTCGGGTGTTAATTTCCGCATCCGTCAATATGTAGATTTCGCGGTAGGCTTGCTTTATGGGTTGTTTGATTTGCAACTGTTCCAGGCGCTCACGCCAGGCTAACACTGTTTCTGCTGTGGTGTCGATAGGATGCCAAAGACGAATTTCCGCTTCATCTGGTACCTGTATGACTTCTCCCTGTTCATTTTGCCATTCGTCATTTACATAGAGTGCGGCTTGTTTGTCAAGGTTCCAAATGAGTTTGCGAGCGATTTGACTGACCAGTCCGTGGTGCAAATAGTATTTTTGAAAATCGTCCATATTTAAACTTAAATTCTCTACATACAGACGATCAATGCGATCCCGTTGAGTGGAACTGTCTTGTTTTACTTGCTTGGCTATGTCCTTTATTTTTTTTAATTTATCAGACAAGCTGGTTTTGCTTTTAACAAAAGCAGGTACGGTTTTCTGTATGCTACCATCAGGTTTAATCCACTGAAACTCTGTTTTACCAACAGTGGATAGTTTCAGTACCAGTTGATAGTCGTCGAAAGAATCACTACGTTCACCCAGAGTCAGTCCATATTCCGGGACTGCCATTTGTTCGATTTGTGCCGGTTTAATGCCGCGTTTGCTCGCTTGTTCTTCAATATATTTGTGAATAAGTTTTCTAGTATTGTTCTGACGGATTTTGAGTTTTAGTCGCGTCAAGTGAGCGATGCCCTCCAATCCAATGGAGTTAGCCAGAGTGTATAAGCAAGCATTGCCTATAGCTGTCGCAGTTGGGCCGAAACCCGGTACTTTCTTAAAACATTTTTCACTTAGTTTCACAATGGTATGAAGGGTTTCCCTATCATGAAAACGACTCAGGGACCACACCAGACCTTTGATTAAATTATTGCTGTAACTTTCGACAAATTCCGGTACCGAATAGTAATCGTTAAACACCGATTCAATTTCGAATTCTGTCGCCGTCTGCAGCAAGGAATTGGTGACTTGCTTAAATTTGTCGATACCAATGGTATCAATGTGAGAATTAGCGCTTTTTAAGAATTTTTGGCTGGGTCTGCCCGCACCGGCTGATGCCAAATGGTTAAACAAGGCGTTCCAACGATCCTGTTCTTGCGTATCCAATGATTGCAGTTTATTTTTTAACAGCGCACCGAAGCGACCGTTACCCGGTTCGTAGGGAGGGACTTGGTGTTCAGAGTCACCGCGACTAAACAGCAGTTGCTGCAACTTCGTGGTCCATCTGGCTATATCGATGCCATAATCAACCTTCTTACCTATGTAGGATTGAACCACCGGGTTCTCCAGGATGGCTTCTATGTCTGCTTGAAGTTCTTTGTTTAGTTCTTTGGATTTAACATGTTTTTCAATTTGGGTCACCAGACCACCAAAGGGACGGTCTTGCAGATTGTAGTGTTTGGGTGACTTACCCGTAGCTTCATATAAATGGTGGAATAGACCGTGAAAGGAATAATTGTCAGGGAAATCAAATTTGGTGCGGATGAATGTATCCAATACGCTGGTCAATATGGAGTACTGTTGATAGCTGTGCGAGCCGTAGTCAGAACCTTTGATGTGGCACGTATTGACGGTCTTGATTAAATATTCCAATGCCTCAAGTTTGGCGTAACCTTTAAGATTTTTTAATTGTTCGTAAGCGCTGCAGTCCTTCAGTGCGATTTTGGAGTGGGGGTAAAAGTAATTGTTATTATTACGGACAAACGCCTCGATGTCACCAAGGAGTTGTTCCAATTCAGAATTGGGTGCAACAGTCGTGGTGCTTTGAGATAGGACTCGATTCAACATGGCTAACCCCCAACTAAGGGAGTGAGTTTGACAAAACTAATGACGGTGTTTTCCTTAATCGGTACAATTTGCTCCAGTGCCTCCGCTTGAAAATCGTCCACCAGCATGAAAAAGCCATTGCTCTCAAAAGCTTTTAATGCAACCTCAACCTGTTTTTCAGCATCGATGTGACGTATGCGTTTTCCATTAAGTCGAACTTCTTCGTCTTTTGGTTTTACCAGCGCGTTCTGGACTTGATCTGCTTTTTGATTGTACAAAATGACTTCTCGGTATACTCGTTCGACAATAATATCTTTTACGGTGACTTCCACTTTGTCGAATTTCAACTCCAATTCGTGGAATATCTGCCCGGTTGCGTTTTCATCGCGAATTTTCAGGATATTGCCGTGAAGCATGGATCACCCCTATATTGAGTCGGTTTATAAAAACCAGTATCGGTCTTACGACTGAAATATTTAGCGGTCAGTAAGCGGGGAGAAATGATAAACTAAATTAATTACAGTAACTTACAGTATAGTCTTAAACATAGATATTAATAAATAGAGCAACTAATAGGATTAAAAATAACTATTCCTGTTAGCCGTATAAGTCAATACATCCCAATCCAAGATTTAAGATCTCATTACAAAACACGCCAAGGCTTTCGGGTCTTATGTTCTTTAATATGTTTTAGGTGTATGAACCCAAACGCATCCGTCGAGATTCAAAAAAACACAGGTGGCAATCTAATCCATTTGTATTAATGAATTTGTGCAACTGGCAAATCAATTAACTGACTAGCTATAATATGCAGCTCAATAAAAAAGTTATCGCATTACTACTCGGAGAAATTATGAAAAACTATGTCTATGGACTGATAGGTTTAATTTGTGTAACACCGGTTACCTTGCTGGCAGACGATGATGATCGAGAAATATGTACAGGCAGTGCCCCCCCCATTCTTAACGTTGCCGACTTTAATGGTGATGGGGTGGTCTCCGATGCAGATATTGTCATTATTAGAAAGGTGATTGAAAAAGAAAACTATTACGCTTTTTATGATTTGAATGCAGATGGGCGACTCAATCGACAAGATATCCTTAAAGCTAAACAGGACTTGGGTTTGCGCAGTCAACCAACTGAACGTTTTTTAGCCTATATGTTTCACCGCAACAAACAATACCAACTAATCGACACTGCGGAAGAACTGAGTGCAACGGGTTTTGCTGCAATTACTCCGGCATTGTCTGGGCATGGAGAGCACTGGGATGACTTTATACAGGATGGTGAGGCGGACATTTGGAACCCGGATGGGGTAAATTATTCCGCAGAGAGCCATACGGTCAAAGGGATGTACTGGAATAAGTCAGCGATTCCCGTGTTTGAACAAGGCGCCACTGATTACCCTACACCCGGTGGACAGTGGCAGTCTCAACGTGTGGTGGGATTTGCCGATCATCCTCCAAGGTTTACCGGATCTCCTGATGAAAAATGGCATACCCATGCAGGATTATGCATTACAGCAGAAGGTACATTCGAAAATCCGGTAATTAGTTTGAATCAACATACCACTTTTGAAGAATGCCAAAGTCTACCCAGTATTTACAAAGATCCCAATACCAATTTGAATCCTTGGTTTAATATTTGGATGCTGCATGCCTGGATGTTTGATTTAAATCCCAATGGCGTGTTTGCCGGCACACACCCATGTGCAGATCCCAATGCTCCTTCGGAGTCCAGTATTAACGGTGATCGCCCGGTACCCTCGTTTTTTCAACAGCATCATTAATAGCGGTTGGATGGTTTTGGTATGGATGCTAGGTTTTAGATATGGAGTCAACTGAAAATCTGTTTGGTGGAATACGCAAAAAGACGCTATTCCGCCCTACGGTTGGTATCACATTGGTTGGTATCACAATGGGGGCGGAATAGTTTACGTATTCCGCCAAGCAGAGTTTCTGATGTGCACGGCTTTCAATGATTGCACGTGTTAGCAATTATGGAGTAAGTTTAGAGTCTGTTTGGTGGAATACGCAAAAAGACGCTATTCCACCCTACGGATTTGGAAACGCATTGGAGTAGGCGGAATAGTTTACGTATTCCGCCGTTCAGAGTGTCTTATGTACACGGGTTTCAATGATTGCACGTGAGCAAATATAGAGCACGCTGAAAGCCTGTTTGGTGGAATACGCAAAAAGCCGCTATTCCACAATTATCTCCGTATCATACCCCAGCACAAACAAATCAAGCAGTGACAGTTGAGTTCGATTGCCTGCATCATCTTGAATTTCCACCGCGGTGATATTCCAGGTGCCCAATTCGAGCATGGTGCTGAGCGGGGATGTGCTAATAATGGTATCGCTTTGTAAGGGCTGGGAGCTGCTAAAGTCGCCCCAGGCGCTCATTACTTGGCCCGATGGGCCGGTGATGTCCACCCGTACTTTGCTGATACCGGATATGTCGTCGGCTACTGAAAGTGCAAAACTCATAACAGCGCTTCCCGAGCCCGCTGTGACATTTTTCGTGACTACCGAAAAGTAGGACACAGTAGGCGCTAAGGTGTCGCTCAAGGGGTTGGTCACTTGCAACGTGGTGTTCAAGTCCGTTTGTTGGTATTGCACACTATTACCCGCCGCGTCTACCAACATGACGGACAATACCGACCACTGTCCTTGTTCCAGATGTTGGCTCAAGGTGCCTGTAGACAAGGTCAATACAGCGGTGGTGGTTGGATTGCTTAGCGTAGTAGACGCTGTCACTATGGTTCCGGACGCGCTGATAAAGTCCACTCGAGCTGAACTGATTCCGGAGCTGTTATCACTCACATCCAGGTTCAACATCATTTTATCATCGGCCGTACCCGGATAGACGATGGGGCTTAATACCGTTAAGCTGATCAGCACCGGTGCGCTTGTGTCACTGTTGCTATTGATGACGTTGACCGCAGTGGCGTAGCCGGCCTGGGTAAAATCATCCTGGTTTAGGTCCAAACGATTTCCGGCTTCATCGAACAACGTCATCGCATACACCTGCCATGTACCTTGTTCAGAATAAGATGACAGATCCTGGGTGCTGAGCCTGGCACCGGTAATCAAGGGGAAGTTTGTGAAGGAAACCGAACTGGTCACAAAAGTGCCGGATGGGCTGACCAGTGTCAGTCGGGCTCGTTTGATACCGGAGGCATTGTCCATCAGGGTAATATCGAAACTGATGGGTGCGGTTCCATTGCTAACATCAACCGTATCCGTGAGTATGTTAAAGCCAATCAGGCGGGGTTTAATACCATCGGATAGAGGATTAAAACATTGCTGCAGCACATATTGAGGAACAGAATTGACATCTGTGGGATCCGATCCGTACCACAATTCCATATGATCCGTAATACTGTCCGCGTCATCGTCGTCGGTAAACAGAACGCCCATTTGTGTTGCATCGAGGCCAAAGGGTGTAGAAGTCGGGTTATTGATATCGGTGGAGAAGGCGGTTTCAACAAAATTTACATAGCCGTCGCCATCGGTGTCACTGCGTGGTTCGATTCCGCCAGTACCACAGGCTTGCTCTGTACTGATAATGTGTACCAGAATCTGCGCCTCGCTGAAAGCCTCCGTGTCGCTGACTTTAACCGTAACGTAGTCTTGTCCCAGGATGCCGTTTAATGGGATATAAGTATATGCCCCAGTGGTGGCATTGATATTGATGGAGCCAAGGCTGCCATTTCGTGAGACGGTATAGTTCAAGTTGTCATTATCTGCATCGGTTACAGATAATACCCCGTTGTAGGCAACACTTTGGAATACGAAAATTTCCGTCGTGTGTACTGTGGGCGGCGTATTTTGCGCATTGATGGTTAGATCCACAACCGCTATGTTGGAATCACTGAGGCCATCGTTTACTTTAAAACTGAAACTATCTGCACCTAAACTGTCACTATTTGGCCAGTAGATAAATTTTCCGGTGGCGTTGTCTATAATATTTACCTGGCCTTTTGTGGAGGCTGTGACGATTTCGTACACCAAAGCATCGTCGTTGGGGTCCGAAGCGGACAGCACTCCACTAAAGGATTTCCCGGATTTAACAGCATAGGTATCACTTAATGCTACCGGTGCACCATTTGCTGCAGTGTTGTTGAAAATGATGGAGCAATTGGTAGAGGTGCTGATACCATCAGAAACCGCAAACAGGAAGAAGTCTTGACCCAGAGCAGTGGCTGTGTAGGTGAATACTCCGGTTTGTGTATTAATACTTACTCTGCCTTTACCGGATTTTTGAGCAAGTATATAGCTCATGGTATTGCCTTCAGGGTCGACAGCACTTAAGAAACCGCTGCGTGGTTCGCCCAGTACCGCAGCATAGGTATCCGCTGATGTACATTGGGGAGAAGTATTGGCGGCAACCTCAACCGTATCGTTGAATCCTTCTGCTTCTATATCCGTGGCCACAACGGTACTGAATGCACTGTTGTCCTTTTTCACTAATAAATTCTTAAAGGTCCAGACCCCGGGTTCCAAAGGCTGGCTGGGGGTATAAACGTTCTGTTTCATTAGAATGGGATAACCGGTTTCGGGTACGAAGGAATGGAAACCCACCACCTGCCCACTGGGGCCTTCCAGTGTTAGTATTACTTCATTTACCGAAGCAATCGCTTTGGTAAGTGTTACTTCAGCCTCAATGGGCACAAAGGTATCATAAGCGCTGACTATGGGAGTCAAAATCGTAAAGTTAATCAGGGCTGTGTCCGGTACTACATTTACCGTGACAGTGTACTCTTGTGAGACGCTGTTGCCATCGCTGACTTGATAGAAGAAGCTGTCGGAGCCTATGAAGTTTGTGTCAGGTACATATTCAAAAGAGGTACCACTCATAACCGAGATGGTACCGTTCACAGCGCCATGCGCTGTGGCACCGATGGGTTCTTTGTCGGCGTCAGAGGCCTTAAAGTTGCCTAAATAGGAAGTGTTTTCAACTACTGTGATCTCCATATGTTCACCCAGTGTGGGATCAGGGTTGGGCACAATATGGACATAAACAGTCACTGTATCCGATTCAGAATAGCCGTCATCAACTTTAAAAGTAAAACTATCTTCACCAAATTCATTTGCTCTCGGTGTAAAAGTAAATTCTCCGGTTGCGTTGTTGGTAAATATCACGCTGCCTTTTTGAGGACTATCTACCACTATGAACTTTAATGGGTCTGATTCGATATCGTATGCTTCAAAGTAGCTGGAATACGGGGTGTCTTCCAATGTAACGATACTGCCACCGTATGCGAATGGTGTATTGTTGTGAATACCAAACATCCCGTTGTTACGTATTTCAAATCGGGTTACAAAACCGAGTGCAGCCAGTTGTTGTGTATTCCAAATTGCCGTATTTCCGCTGCTGTCTGTAATGCTCAATTGCAGGTACTCACAAAAACCCGGCAAGGTGCTCTGCGGAAATGTCGCGCTGTTTAGCCTGGTGCTTACTGTTAAGGGAAGATCCAACGTTCTTAAGGGTACTTCTATGATACTCCCGGACGGCAATTGTAGAGTTAAGTTGACCTCAGCAATACCGAAATCATCCGTAGCAGAAACAAACAAAGTAGCTTGTTCATTACCGGGGGTCACATCAACAACCGGTGTTAAAGTGTCTAATTGCAAAAGTTGTGGAGGGGTAGTGTCCAGTGGGGCACCGATTACAGTAATGTCAGTGGGAAAACCTTGAGATTGGAGATCCAGGGTATTCCATACCTGTTCATTTTTGGCATGGTCGGCCAGTTTTAGTTCCGATACTGTCCATATTCCGGTTTCGCTGTGGACTGGGAAAATATTGGTGCTCAAAGTGATATCCAGGTTGGGCAATTGGTCAGCGCGAGTTTCCTGTGCCCAGCGATAGTTCTTACCGCTGGGACTGCGTATTGTGACAGACAAGAGTTGCAAGCCGGAGACATTGTCACTGACGTTTAGCTGAACTTGAGCCACCGCATCACCGGGTGTCACATCTACATTAGGAGTCAGGATGGCGAATGCGTTTAGCGTGGGAGCAACAACATCTGCGTTTACATTCGTTACTGTTATCGATGCCGGGTAATTCAATGCCAACAAATCTTCTCTGCTCAGGGATAACGGATTACCCAGGACATCGATGATTTTAATTTCTGCGACTGTCCAAACACCGTCGTCTGCATAGCGACTGAAAACCTCGCTATCGAATTGGGTATACAGGACTAGAGGTTGCGAAGCCGCACTATAGTCAGCTTTTACCGTTTGCCCATTGGGACTGCGCAGGCTCACTTGTACAGTTTTTACACCGACGGCGTTATCGATGACAGACAAGGCAAAACGTGCCTTGGCGGTGCCACCGGAGGCGTCGATAGTCGGTGTGAGGATACTAAAGGCAAATAGTGCCGGGGGTACACTATCCAATAACGGCGTTAGGCAATTGGGAACGCCGTTCAAGGTGGATAAACTGGGTTTGGAATTTGCATCCTTAAGATTCGTCATTAACCACAGTTCGTGAATATCCACATAGGCATCGCTGTCGTCATCATCAGCATAGGATACGCCGTAGCTGTTCGCGTCAGCACCAAAGGGTGTGGATAAGGGGTCAACCGCAGATGTACCAAAATCGGCTTCGATAAAATCGGCATATCCGTCACCATCGGTATCCCGGCGCATATTGCCCGGGCCTGCACAGGACACGGAAGCAGGGATAATGTTAATTTGTACGGTAGCGACAGCGGAGTCCTTGTCGCCATCGTTAACCTTATAGGTAAAATAGTCATTACCTTTGGTATTGAATCTTGGTGTATAACTGTAGTGACCGGAGTTGTCCGGGTTGAACGTTACAGCACCCAAGCGAGGTGGAGATACCAGATGGTAAGTCAACGGTTGATTTTCAACATCTTCTGCCGGCGCCACACCACCGTAGGTAACGTTTTCGAAAACAACGATTGCATCGTCCTGAGCAAGTGGAGCCGAATTTGCAGGAAGTACGGTAATTTGCACAGTAGCCGCATTGGACTGCAATAGACCATCGCTTGCGGTGAAGCCAAAACTATCGGTTCCCAATTCACCATTGGGTGTGTAAGTAAACACGCCGGTGTCGCTGTCAATTACCAACGTACCCTTAGTCGGCTGGGCAGCAGCCAAATAGGCTAAAACGTCCAAGTCTACATCGACGGCATCTAACTGCCCGGATAAAACCTCATCAGTATTGACACTGTGGCTGGATCCGGTTGCCACAGGCGGATCGTTTACCGGTGTAATATTAATGTTGACCGGTGCGGTGTTGGATTCAACCAAACCATCATATACCACAAAGAAAAACTGATCTGTTCCATTTTTGTTTGCATGGGGAGTGTATACGAAGGATCCCGTTTGGGTGTTGGTAATGAGCACATCTCCTTTTTCCGGAACGGTGGCTAGTCTGAATTCCAATTCATCATCATCGGGGTCGCTTCCACCTAATACGCCGCTAACAGCGTTATCTTCCAAGGTATTCAATGTACCAACATAAAATGCCAGTGGGTAGTCGTTGGTTCCAGTGATGGTTACTGTCACGGTGCCCGCTACGGAGTCTTCATAGCCATCGTGGGAAACAACGGTAAAACGATCCTGGCCGAAAGCGTTGTTGTTTGGTGTATAGGAAAAAGCACCGGTATCAGGATTGGTTATGACCGCTGTGCCCAAAGATCCGTTGCCCAAAATACGAAAAGTTAAGGAGTGACCGTCTGCATCGGTTCCAATCAACTCACCGCTTACCGGCGTGTCTTCGTTTGTACTCAAGTTCAAATTGCTTACTTCCGGCACACTGTTTTTCCAGCCTATGGTAAGTACCACTTTGCCCGTATTGGAGTTACCAAAACCGTCATTGGCTCGGTATGTAAAACTGTCTATATAGCCCGTTTCCACATTGTCATCGACACTTCCATTTGATTCAATGAGTACATCAACACAGGCTGTGCTGGTGTTGGCGCTTTGACCGATCGAACCTACCACACAAACTTGGTGTAATCCCGCGGTTGTTCCCGTATAGCTTGCCGAGGTTATATCATTACTGTCCCCAACGGCTCCACCTTGCCATTGGTAACCGCTGAACTGAGAGGCGTGGATGCTATTGCTGGTAGTTAAATGGATTACTTCACCGAGAGATGCCGTATAGCGATCGGCACACAGTTTGATGACAGGTACTTCCATACCACCGTTCTGATTATTGACCGGAGATGATGGTTTATAGCGACACCCTTTGATTCCGCCGGGAATATACGTATATTGTCCCGTTGTGCTGTCCATGGTAATACCGCCGCTTTTTGTGCTACTCAACAACTCATAAGTGATACTATCTCCGTCGTTATCCATACCTACTACATTGGCGGTCATGATTTCATTAAGAAGATTGGCTTCCACGTGATCGCTGACTGCGGGAAGCTGATTTTCTACTGTTACGGTGAGTTGATCCGTGCTACTGACTCCATTGGCACTGACCACTAGTTGTACGGAATATTGACCAATGGTGCCGGAGTTAAAATAGCTCACCGATGCCTCAGGATAAAGGAGGGTTGCGTTAGTGCTGCTCCACAAATATTGCAATAGACTACTGTCGGTGATGTAGCTGCGACTTCCATCCAGCATTGTGGAAGTATTACGAAAAGTCACCAAATCCTCACCGGCAATGGCTACCGGAACACCGGGTACGCGAACTTGAATATCGATTTCGGTGCTGTGGCTTAGGCTGCCTTTTTGTGCGGATAACTGAATGCGATAATCTCCCGCGGTGTTCGTGTTGAAAACGGTCTCTGCACCATTGCTGTCTTGAATTGTAGCGTTGGCACCTGAGGGTGTAGACAATATGGTCCATTCAAGCTGGTCGACAGCGGAACCGTCGGTGGAGATGCTGCCACTCAGTAATTGGGTACTTGCCCATCCGGCGTCCAGTACGATAACCGCGGGCTGTGCTTCTGCTATGGAGACGGGCAGGACATCAAATACTTCGACACTAATCCTGTCCATGACTTCGTCATTGACGGTCAATGTTAAGGCATAGCTGCCGGAAACTGCCGGTGCGGTCCAAATCGTTGTCTCAGCACTTGTATTGTCAAACTGACCCGGCCCACTCCAACGGTATCTATTGGCTCCTATGCTTGTGGAACCGGATACTCTGAGTTGATTGTTCGTGCCAATACGTTTTTCGCTGCTCCGTGCGATAGCAATGACCTGCTCCTTAACGGCTAAACGCACACAATCAGTGCTGCTGTTACTACTATTTTCTATTTCACCGGTTGCGCAAACCAGATAAGAGCCGATTTCCGGTTTAGAAAATGTGGCTGCACTGTTAATGCTGCTGGTACCCAGCCACGTATACGCAAAGAACTGTGCAGGGTTGACACTGTTTATGGTGGATAGTTGCGCCAATTCTTGTGGAAATAACATGTATTTATCGGCTTCCAGAACCAAAACCGGTTCGGTGTTCTCAACAATGGAACTGATATGGTTGAAGACACGGTCTCTGACTTCCGTAAATGTGTCGGGTTGGGTCAGAGCCTGTTGAGTGTTTTTGCGAATGTAGGTAACCGCCGTGTTACTACCCTGATATTGTATGGCCAGTTTTGCCAGTTCTACTAAGGTTTGTTCATCCGCGAGACTCAAGTCATCAAGTTGATCCACCAGGATGTCGATTGTTTGTTGGGTTACAGTTTCTACAGAGTAGTTGTCGCTGTGACTGGTACCAAGTGCACGGTTTAAGGCCGGTGCATCTACTCCGGCAACGGCACCGGCCAACAAAGGAGTAATTAAATCGGTTCGGGTTTTAGGTATGTGATGATAGTTTTCCAGCGCAACCACACCGGCTTCGGAGACGGCATTTATATCTACGCCGGGATTGATTTGTCGTGCATTTAGCGAATCCAACCTGCGTTTGGATTTGAGTAGAACAAAGGTATCGGCAGCTCCCGGCGTAGCTGCGGAAACCACTCGATAGCTGTTGGCAAGCAATAGTAAATTACCCGAGGGCAGGGTATCTAGACGGAGTTCATATTCACCGTTATCATCAACCAGCACGCCTTTACAGTGATCGCCGGCTCGGGTTTGACCGGGATCCGGGCAATTCGTTGCAGCGTTGCTGGGTGTCAGAAGTTGGCCTGACTGATCATAGACGTAAACAAATGTTTGTGCGAGTAAGGGTGAGCAGCTTAGTGAGGAAAGTAAAAATAATAGGTGAAGGGTATATTTTGTAATAGCGTGTTTTTTGTAGGAGCCGAGATTTAACAATATCACAACAATTTTCCTCATGCCCTGCCTTTGATTACTGTTTCATTGGAGTTGCTATTTTCACTTGAATCACCGCTACAGGCGGTAATGTGAACGGTCGAAATCAACAGGCAGGCGATGGCCATGGTCTTAATCCAATTTCTCATCACTTTTCTCTTTCAGATAATTCACTCCTAACTGTGTCGTCCGTCACATTGTAAACGTTATGCAATACCGGGTTGACGAATGGGATATTACAAAAAAGCCACAATCTGAAAATTCTCAAAAGGTTTGACGCAGTCTTGACATAGTGTATCTAGTACACTAATATGAAGTGAGCTGAAGGGGTTCTTCGGCACAACCAACACCCGTTCGGATAGACCGGACGCGGTTTTACCGGCAAGAGGGTTGCTGCCATGAAAGATGTTAAAGCGTTTGATTTTCTAGTATTTATTGGTCGATTTCAGCCATTTCACCGAGGTCATTTAGCGGTCATTCAAGAAGGTCTTAAACAATCGGAGCACCTTATCGTTTTGGTAGGTTCAGCCCACCAACCACGCAATTTTCGCAATCCCTGGACCGTTTCCGAGCGCGAAAATATGATTCGCAGTGCATTAAGCGATACAGAGTCCCAACGCGTTCATATCGTGCCCCTTATGGATGTGATGTATAACGATGAGTCTTGGGTTCGGAACGTACAGGCTACTGTTAACGGATTAGTCACTGCTCATCACGGTCAACCGCACAGACCGGCGAAAGTTGGGCTTATTGGTCACAGCAAAGACCACACAGCTTATTACCTGAATCTGTTTCCGCAATGGGGGGCGGTGCAGGTGGACAACTATCGTCAGATTAACGCCACAGCAATACGGAATGGTTTGTTCCAAACACAGCGAGAAGAGGAATTTTTTCAGAGTGCCGATGACCTATTACCTGCCGCAGTGGTGCAGGAATTGCGTAATTTCGTTGCAGCGCCTTTGTATCAGGAAATTCGGGATGAGCATGTTTTTGTGAATAATTATAAGTCTGCTTGGAACAATGCTCCGTATCCGCCCACTTTCGTTACCGTGGATGCAGTGGTTGTACAATCCGGCCATGTATTGTTGGTGGAAAGAAAGGCCAGACCCGGTAAAGGACAGTTGGCATTACCCGGTGGTTTTGTAAACCAGACTGAAACTCTCGTCGCCGCTTGTTTGCGAGAATTGAAGGAAGAAACACGTTTAAAAATACCAACACCGGTTTTGAAAGGACATATCAAAACCCAAAAGGTTTTCGATGACCCTAACCGATCAACACGTGGACGTACCTTTACCCATGCATTTTATATCGAGTTAGAGCCTAATAAAGATTTGCCCAAAGTAAAAGGAGGTGATGATTCCAAACACGCCATGTGGATACCCCTGGCCGATCTTGATCCCGGCAGAATGTATGAGGATCATTATTTTATTATACAGGAGTTGACAGGGGTGTAGGAAAAGTAAGGTTGATAACGAAAACGGGACAGACCCGATTTCGATACTGTGACAGGAGGGTTTCCGTCATGAATACAAATATTATTTTGAACACCGACTCATATAAGGCCTCACACTATGTGCAGTACCCGCCGGGTACCGAATACATATCCAGTTATATTGAATCGCGTGGTGGCATATATTCAGAAACCGTATTCTTTGGTTTGCAGATGTTTATCAAAGAAACGCTTACTCGGCCCATTACATTGGCCGATATAGACGAAGCTGAAGCGATTTTTACCAACCACGGTTTACCTTTTAATAGGGAAGGTTGGGAGTATATTTTAACCGAATACAATGGATACCTGCCTATCGAGATCCAAGCGGTTCCGGAAGGTACTGTGGTACCTGTGCAAAACGTGTTGGTTCAAGTGGTCAATACGGACCCTAGGTGTGCCTGGTTAAGCAGCTATATTGAAACTGCCTTATTGCGTGCGGTGTGGTATCCCACCACTGTTGCAAGTACCAGTCGGCAGGTTAAGCAAGTGATTAAGTCCTATTTGGAAAAAACTGCCGATAACCTGGATGGTTTGCCGTTCAAACTCCATGATTTTGGCGCGCGCGGTGCCAGTTCAAACGAATCGGCGGCTATAGGCGCTGCCGCACATTTGGTGAATTTTCTGGGTACAGACACGGTGTCCGGCGTACTTGCAGCTAAACGCTATTATAACGAACCTATGGCGGGTTACTCCATACCCGCCGCGGAACACAGCACCATGACAGCTTGGGGCAGGGATGGCGAAACTCTGGCTTATGCCAATATGCTGCGGCAATTTAGTGGAGAAAACCGTATGCTGGCGGTGGTGAGTGATTCCTACGATTTGTGGAACGCCATTGACAGCATTTGGGGTGATACATTGAAAGACTCTGTGATCAATTCCGGTGGGACTTTGGTAATTCGTCCGGACAGTGGTGACCCGACGGAGGTGGTGACACAAACAATAGAAAGGTTGATGAATAAATTTGGTTACGCTGTTAACCAAAAAGGGTACCGAGTGTTACCGCCATATCTTAGGGTCATCCAAGGTGACGGTGTCTCCTTGGGTAGTATTGAGACAATACTGGCAGCGATGAAACAGCGTAAACAAAGTGCTGACAACATTGCTTTTGGGATGGGAGGGGGCTTGTTACAAAAAGTGGATCGAGACTCTCTGCGGTTTGCGATGAAAGCGTCCTCGATTCGAATCAATGGTAAGTGGCGGGACGTGCACAAAGACCCGGTAACCGATCGCGGCAAGCGTTCTAAACGTGGACGATTGGCGCTTGTACGTGATAAAGAAACCTATCTGACCATACCCGAGGTGAGTCTAAATGGTCGGGATAATTGTCTGGTCACAGTGTTTCGCAATGGGGATCTGTGCAGGCAATGGTCCTTGGCAGAAATCCGGAATAGAGCGGTTTAAAACTCGTAGCGGTATTTCTAAAAAGTGAGAAACAAGAAACCCGTTGTTCGTCTTCGAAAACGCACTTTTCGAATATGTATTACGGGTTTCTTTTTACCAAAGCTTGTTAGGTAAATAGCGAACAGAGAAGTATAATTACTTGTTATCTGTGTCCCCATTGTTTTGGCGCGCTTTTTCCTTCAGTGCCTGGCCTCCTTTTTCGAGTTTTTTGGCACCGGCCTCAATGGCCTCGCCGCTTTTTTCCATCAGTTTATCTCCGGTTTGTTTTATTTTATGCTGCAGTGAGTTGTCGGCAAAAGGATTGCTGAATATGGACTGGTCTTTTCCGATGTTGGTTCCAATCCATAAGCCTGTTGCAGTTCCTACCGCTAAACCGATGAAGAGCGTTTTGACTGGGTGCATTCGTTTTCCTGCTTTTGAAAATCTATCATGATACCAAAACCTAGTTTTACCCTGTGTAGAAAAGGTTTTTCTGTTTGGAGCGAGTCTACGATAAAATCGTAAGGGAGTCTAGAAGTACGCTAATTCCTTCTATTATAAACGCTGCTGTTTAATAATTGATCGCATGCTGAAAGCAAACTTAGCGTTGCATAAAGTATTCAGCAAAATGTTTATGCTGCAAATCAGTTTGCGTACCCGAGTCACTATGATCTAATATGCATATATCTCCAGGGTTTCACCGCAAAAGGGTTGGCCGTGTCAAAGAAAGAATCTCTCCAGCGCAGTACCATTGATTGGGATCAGTACCGGTTCGACAACTATTACGATGAACTCCTTAGCTCGCCGGGACATCCCAGAATGGCCGCCCGGAAAATAATACGCTATTTGGGGAAAATCAGTGAGAAGCAGTTGGTTCAGCGTCAAACGGCTGCGGAACTGGCCATTCAGGAAATGGGGATCAGTTTTACCGTTTACAGTGAAGGGGAAAACATAGACCGGGCCTGGCCTATGGATGTCATACCACGAGTCATTGCACTGAAAGAGTGGCAGCGCCTGGAGAAGGGTTTGGTGCAACGCCTGACCGCACTCAATATGTTCATTAACGATGTCTACAATAAACAGAGTATCGTTAAGGATAAAGTGTTTCCCATCGAATTGATCCAAAGTTCCAAAGATTATTTACAGGTTTGCCATGGCATTAAGCCCCGTTATGGCGTGTGGGCCAATATTTGCGGCTCGGATCTGGTCAGAGATAAAGACGGTACCGTTTATGTGCTGGAAGACAATTTGCGGGTACCTTCTGGTGTTTCCTATATGTTAGAAAATCGGGCGGTAAGTAAACGAATTCTACCGCAAATGTTTCACAAACATAGAATTCTGCCGGTAGACGATTATCCCTCGCAGTTGTTCGAAATGCTTGCGTCTTTGTCACCGCGAAAGTCTCACAGCCCTGAGGTGGTGGTATTGACTCCGGGTATTTACAATTCCGCCTACTTTGAGCATGCCTATCTGGCTCAGGGGATGGGAGCGGAACTGGTGGAAGGCTCTGACTTGGTGGTGGCGGACGATGATTGCGTTTACATGAAAACCATAAAGGGATTGGAGCGAGTAGACGTGATTTACCGACGTATTAATGATGACTTTCTCGACCCTGAGGCTTTTCGAAAAGATTCTTGCCTGGGTACGAAAGGATTGTTTCGGGCCTGGCGCGCCGGAAAGGTGGCGTTGGCCAACGCACCGGGTGCCGGTGTGGCGGACGATAAGGTGGTCTATACCTATGTTCCCAAGATGATTAAGTATTATTTGGACGAAGACCCTATAATCCCCAATGTACCTTCCTACCTCTGTGTTGACGAAAGTGAACGCAAACACGTGCTTGCTAATCTGGAGAAGATGGTGGTCAAACCGGCCAATGAATCCGGTGGGTACGGTATGTTGGTGGGGCCGGCTGCCAGCAAGGCGGAGCAAAACCGCTTTGCTGCTTTAATTAACAAGCATCCACGTAACTATATGGCGCAACCCGCGTTGAGTTTGTCCACGGCACCCACTTTGTGTAATGGTAAAATTGAGCCCCGACATTTGGATCTGCGGCCTTTTATCCTGCAGGGACGCAAGCATTATGTGACCGCCGGCGGTCTTACCCGGGTGGCCTTGCGTCAAGGTTCCCTGGTAGTCAATTCCTCCCAAGGGGGCGGCAGCAAGGATACCTGGGTAGTGGATACGGAGGTTAATTAGAATGTTATCCCGTGTGGCCGAACGTTTGTACTGGTTTGCCCGTTATGTGGAACGTACTGAGAATACGGCACGACTTTTGTTAGTGCGTCATAATCTGATACTGGATTTACCTACTTCAGTACAACCGGGTTGGGATCTGCTGATTGATGTTATGGGGGTGCGGGAGAGTATTGCCGGGGCCCAGGTCAAGTCCATTGAAAAAAACGTCGTATCTTTTGTTTTCGGTGACAGGGAAAACCCCAGTTCCATTATCAGTTCTCTGGCTGCTGCTAGAGAGAATATGCGCATCACCCGGGAGGTCATGCCCAGTGAAACCTGGGAACGCATTAACAGCCTATACTTAAGTGTGGCCCGACGCGGGAAAAAGAATCTACCACGAAACTCGCGACACAAAGTGCTGAATGACATAATACAACGATGCCAGCAAATAACAGGAATGTTGGCCGGTTGCATGAACCATGAGGACGCTTATCATTTTATTCGCATTGGTCGCAACCTGGAGCGTGGCGACATGAGTACAAGAATAATTGATGTGGGGTCGGCCCATCTACTGGGCGCCGATGACGAGGTTTTGCTCTATCGTAATGCCCTATGGGTCAGTGTATTGCAGTCCTTAAGTGCCTATCAAATGTACCGCTTGAACGTCAGACGAAAAGTACGTCCCGACGATGTGCTGGAATTCTTAATGCGCAACCCGGTATTCCCGCGTTCTCTCGGCCATACTTTGCAGGAAATCGAAGACAGCGTGTCGGCACTTCCACTCAACGTGGTACCTATCAAAGTGATCCGTTCAGTCAAACAGAAGCTTAAAAGTACTGAAGTGTCGGAACTAAGGGGAAATGCATTGCATGAATTTATTGATGAGCTTCAGTTACAATTGGGCAAAATTCACCATGCCATTGTCAGCACTTGGTTCCAGCCCCACAGTGTTTCATGAAACGTTTTTTCTGCCAGTGTGGACAGGAAGTATTTTTCGATAGCCGCTACTGTCAGGCTTGTCAGCTTGCTGTAGGGTACGATCCCAATAAAGCCATGATACTCAGCCTGGAACCAGGAGGTGATAATACCTGGGTATCCACTTTGGACCGAACCCAATATCACTTGTGTGACAACGGGCGGCTCCATGGAGTTTGTAATGGTCTGATTGAAGCCGAAAATGCCTCATCGACAAACAAACTTTGTGTGGCCTGCAGTCTCAACCGCACCATTCCTGACTTATCAAAAGAAGGTAATCTGTTTCATTGGAACTCTATTGAACAGGCCAAACGACGACTTATTTACGGGCTGCTGCAACTGGGCCTGCCTCTGAATGCCCCCGTTTCCGCTTACCCTATGGGACTGGCGTTTGATTTTCTTGAAGACCAGCGTAGCAATCCCAATATGCCGGAAGAGTTTGTTATCACCGGTCACAGAAATGGTGTAATTACCCTGAATATTCTGGAAGCCGATGAGGTGCAACGGGCTTGGCAAAAACAACTGAATTTTGAACGTTATCGTACGGTGTTAGGACATTTGCGACATGAAGCTGGGCATTACTATTTCGAGTTGCTGGTGGGGGATCAGCAAAACTTTGCTGCAGTTTTCGGCGACCCTCAGCTGCCTTATGAAAAAGCTCTACAAAACTATTACCAAAACGGTCCCCTAGACGGTTGGCAGCAAAGCTATATCAGTGCCTATGCCGGCGCCCATCCGCTGGAAGACTGGGCTGAATGCTTCGCCCATCTTTTGCACGTTTGCGATACCCTGGAGACAGCCATAGCGCGGGGTGTGCTACCCCCTGTGGAAGAACCCATGGATGTTGATACCTTGTTGTCAAGTTGGGATCGCTTAGCTGTGACGCTCAATGAATTGAATCGGAGTCTGGGGTTGGCGGATGCTTATCCATTCGTGGTTGCACCGACCATTGCTGAAAAATTTCGTTATATACACGGCCGTATTCGGCAAATTGTTTAAACTTCTATCCTTGCAAAGTCGTTCCTCGCAACTCACTTATACTTATTGAGAGTGACGTCGATAGCGTAAATCCAGGGTGCAGGGGTAGTAAGGGTTGGGTAACTCTTCCTGCGGCAACATATTTCCGGCGCTATGACCATGATCCCAGAAGCGGGCAATGCGCCGGGCTTCAGCTTCATTGGCGTTAACCGGCAGGCTTTCATAGTTGCGGCCGCTGGGGTGGGCAACGTGATAAGTGCAGCCACCAATACTTTTACTATTCGCCAGGTCGACAATATCAATCACCAAAGGACCCTGAGCAGGCAGGCGGGGGTGTAAACCGAACGCCGGTTGCCAGGCCTTAAAGCGTATGCCTGCAACAAATTCACCTTCTGTCTCCGTGGGCTGAAGCGGAACACGTCTGCCGTTACAGGCAAGGCAGTAACGCTCTCGATTAAAACCGCTGACCTTTACCTGCAGCCGTTCCACCGAAGAATCCACATAGCGTGCCGTTCCCTGAGTGGTCACCTCTTCACCCAACACATGCCAGGGCTCGATGGCGGCGCGCAATTCCAGTTCCATTCCCTGGCGTTGAATTCGGCCGTACGGGGGAAATCGAAATTCCAGAAAACTACCGAACCATTTCCGCTCAAAGACAAAACCAACCTGGGACAGATCCTCAAGGACACGTTGCAGGTCCAATTCATTATAGTGGGGTAGCATAAAACGGTCATGCAACGCATTACCCCAGCGGGCCGGACGGCCACGATAGGGGGAGTTCCAAAACATGGCCACCAGGGAACGCAGCAGCAACATTTGTAATGCGCTCATTTGCCAATGTGGCGGCATTTCAAAGGCGCGCAACTCCAACAGGCCCAAGCGGCCGGTGGGGCCGACAGGGTTATACAATTTGTCAATGCAAAATTCTGCCCTATGGGTATTACCGGTGATATCCACCAAAATGTTGCGAAACAATCGATCCACCAGCCAGGGTTCAGGTGCTTCGCCGGGTGATAGTTGTTGTAATGCGATTTCCAGTTCGTATAGAGCATCTTCTCTGGCCTCATCGAGCCGGGGAGACTGGGAGGTGGGGCCAATAAACAGACCGGAAAATAAATAGGACAACACAGGATGGTGCTGCCAATACAATACCAGGCTGGCCAATAGATCCGGGCGCCGTAAAAAAGGACTGTCGGTGGGGGTAGATCCACCCAGGGTTATGTGGTTACCTCCACCTGTGCCTGTATGACGCCCATCAATCATAAACTTGTCCGTCCCCAGACGACACAAGCGTGCCTGTTGGTAAAGTTCGTGGGTATTGCTGACCAATTGGCGCCAACTATTGGCGGGGTGGATGTTCACTTCAATAACGCCGGGGTCCGGGGTGACGGACAGTTTTTGTAGGCGGTGATCGGTCGGGGGTTCGTAGCCTTCAAGGTCTATGGCAAGGGCGCATTCGCGTGCCGTCAGCTCCAGCGCAACAATCAATTCCTGCCAGTGTTCCAGGTGACTCAAAGGTGGCAGGAACACCCATAAGCGCCCCTGTCTTGCCTGCACGCATAAAGCCGTGTGTGGCACTTGCTGGCCTTTTTGATCATCTGTGTCGGTAGTGTCAGAAAGGGATTGTTGTTGTAAACCTTGAACCGCTGTCTGAGGTGGTTCAAATAAAGAGTAGCGTTGTGTAATCTCGCTTAAAGACGACAAAGGGGCGCGCGCCTCGGTGCTATCACGATCCGAGGTCTGGCGTTTCTCCTGTACATGCAACGGGAGTGAATCCAAGGGTAGACGATAACCCATAGGGGAATCACCGGGGTGTAGAATAATTTTACCGCGGCGAAAGGACCAGGGTGCAGCATACCAGTGTTGTTTTACCTCAGACCAAGCCAATGGCAAGGTATAACCTGTGGCCTGATCCAAACCTTGATCTAATAAAGCACTAAAGCGCCGCCGTTCCAGAGGATCTTTTAAATCCATTTTGCGCGGGTCAATATCCGATGGCAACGTGGCTTCGTAATGTAAATAATGCGCGGCATCTTCATAGGCCGGTGCTACTGCCGCTTCGTTTACGCGCAGTCGCCGTGCCAGTGCCTGAATGAATGTTCTGGCCTGTGCCAGCTTGTACCCAGGGGCAGCTTTGGGAGACAGCAGATTTTTATCCTGCCACAGCGCTTCATGGTCTTTACGGAAAAAACAATTATAGGACCAGCGAGGCAGTTCCTCACCCGGATACCATTTGCCCTGACCATGGTGCAATAGGCCTTCCGGTGCAAAACTTTTTGTCAATTCGGTCAGCAATTCACGGGCTAAACCTTCTTTGTGTTGTCCCAGCGCGCGGGTGTTCCACTGCTCGCTGTCACGATCGTCTATAGACACAAAGGTCGGTTCGCCGCCTTGAGTCAGACGTACATCCTGTTTAAGCAGTTGTTCGTCGACCTGATCCCCCAGATTGAGTACCTCGTGCCATTGCTCATCTGAGAAGGGTTTGCTTACCCGTGGTGCTTCGTAAATTCGGGTGACACTATTTTCAAAATGAAATTCGGTCTCACAGGGGTCCGCCAAACCTGTGACAGGTGCGGCCGAGCTTGGTTCCGGCGTACAAGCCAGAGGAATATGTCCTTCGCCGGCAAACAAGCCTGACGTTGGGTCCAGCCCCAGCCAGCCGGCACCGGGCACAAAGACTTCGGTCCAAGCATGCAGGTCACTGAAGTCTTTGTCAGTACCCGAAGGACCATCGAGAGATTTCACATCAGGCTTTAACTGTACGAGATAACCTGAAACAAAGCGTGCTGCCAGGCCCAAGTGGCGTAAGATTTGAACCAACAACCAGGCACTGTCACGGCAGGATCCTGACTTTAGTTCCAGGGTTTGCTCGCAGCTTTGAATACCAGGGTCTAAACGCACGGTATAGTTAACCTGCTGTTGCAGTTTCTGGTTCAAATTAACCAAAAACTCCACAATGGCGGCCGGTTCACGTTTAATACCCGAAAGGTATTGACTTAGGAGCGGGCCCTTTTCCCTAATTTGTAAATAGGGCGCTAATTCTTCAGCCAGATCGTTGGTATAGTCAAAGGGCCATTGTGCGGCGTATTCCTCTACAAAAAAATCAAACGGATTAATCACGGTCATTTCCGTGATAAGTTCCACATCGATCATCAGGTGGCGGATTTTCTCCGGGAACACACAGCGGGCAACAAAGTTACCGAAAGGGTCCTGTTGCCAGTTAAGAAAATGCTTCTCTGGAAAAATTTTCAGGCTGTAACTTTGGATAGGTGAACGGCAATGAGCGGCGGGCCGCAGACGAATTAAATGCGGTGATAGCTGTACCGGTTTACTGTAGTCATATATCGTTTTATGGCGAACCGCTACCAGGATGGTCATACAGTGGCGTTACACCGAGCGATAGCTAAAAAAGGTTTAATGTTCATCATTGCGTACCAACTGATGGACTTGGGCCCCTGTGGTACGTTTTTCCCATTCCACCCGCGGTAATTCGGAAAAAGAGAGTTTTAGTGCTTCGTTCCACTTTTGCCGTATCTCCAGCAGGTACTCGTCATTCTCTTCAAGGCGCAGATAGTGATTGCTCTCAAAGGTATCCTTTTCGTAGACCAGCACTTCAATGGGAGGCCCTACAGTGGCGTTGGATTTGATGGTGGAATCCATGGAAACCAAAGCACAACGAACGGCATCTTCCAACTCAGTTTCGCGGGTGAGAATGCGGTCCAATATGGGACGGCCGTATTTGCTTTCGCCAATCTGCAAAAACGGGGTTTCGTCCGAATCGGTAATAAAATTCCCGGCGGAATAAATCATGAAAATGGCTGGTGGTGCTCCCTTGATTTGACCACCTAGAATCAAAGACGCTGACGTATCTACTCCAGCCGCGGCGGTGGAAGCCTGAGCGGTTGCTTGTTCTTCTCGGCTGACCTTGGCCACATATTTCGCCACGTCCACCATGCGGACGCAGGTACTCAAATTCACGGGCTCTGAATCTTCTAAGTCAGATTCTAAACGAGAAATTATGGACTGTGTTGTTGCCAGGTTGCCTGAGGTCAAAACCACAAACATGCGTTCCCGGTTGGGGGTGAATACATGCATTTTACTGTAGGATGACAGCATATCGGGCCCTGCATTGGTTCGAGAGTCCGAACAGAAAACCAGACCGTTGTCAGCGGCGATGGCTACACAATAAGTCATACGATTAATCCTTGATAAAACAATATGTTACTGATGTTGGCCAGTTTGGCCATAGCCCAGTAATAGTGCATCCAAATGGTGTGGCGGTCAATGGATTTGTATCCAGGCATTTTATAAATGATAGTACGGCTATTGAACTTGTGTTCGGATATTTTCTGTATGAATTTTTAAACTTGTTGTTTTCACTTTTTGGTAATTATTACAAACTTACTCCATACTCAGTTTAACGCTCCTTGGAGCATATAACTACATAGGGATTGAGGATATTTTATGAAACCTGAGCAAGCCCGCGATTGGCAGGAATTACTCCTGTCGACCTATGAACAATTGTTGAGTCAACTGATTGTGTACACGCCAAAGCTGCTGGGTGCATTTCTACTTTTATTCATTGGCGGTCTAATAGCTTATTTACTGTCGAAACTGGCTCGAACCGGTGTCAAATTACTGGAAAGTTTGCTGATTCGTCTGTTTCCCTCTTTTATTGTCCGCTCGGACATTAAATACCGTCAGTCCTACGTTGAAGCAATATCCAAAATTGTATTTTGGTTTGTACTGCTGTTCTTTATTGCGGCCAGCGCCAATAGCCTGGGCTTGGACATGGTGTCCAAATGGGTACAACAGTTACTGCTTTACCTTCCTCGATTAGTAGTAGGCTTGTTGATCATGATCGGCGGATACCTTATCAGCAATGCGATTAAGCTGATGGTTGCGTCCGCCGCCGAATCGGCGGGTATGAAGCAGGCCTTGTGGATCGGTAGAAGTGCTCAATTTGTGGTGTTTTTCACTGCCATTGTTATCGGCGTTGAACAATTGGGTATTAATATCCAATTCTTCACAGAGCTTTTCATAATCGTTTCAGCCATCCTGCTCAGTGGATTTTCATTGGCGTTTGCCTTTGGCGCAAAATATTTAGTCGCTAACATTATTGGAGCGCAGCAAGCCAACAAGCTGTTTCAATTAGGTGACGAAATTAAGATTGCCAATATAGAAGGGGTGCTTGTGGAAATCAAAGGTACCATGTTGGTAATTGAATCGCAGAATGAGCGCATTATGATCCCGGCGAGTCTAATTATGCAACGCATAGGTCGTGTTAAATCGGGTTCTGCTAATTAGAATCTATCTCAAAATTTCTTTTATGCGTAGTTATTACCTTATTTAAATGTTCATTTACTATATGTAAACTCCGCTTTTCCAAGACTAAGACCAGGATCAGTATGTTTCGAATTAGAAAGATTTTTGACTCCACCCCTGTTGCCAATCAAGATGCAATTAAGCAGGTGAGAGCCATTATGACGCATCAGTTTCCACTCACCCGCAAAGAAGAGCTGCTAAAACTGTCCAAACAGCTTGACGATCCGCTTCAATACCGTTATCGCTCCATTCTCTTCGTGGCTGAGAATGCACACGGTAAAGTTAAAGGTTTCGCCATGCTGTTGCATATGTCAGATTTGCACATTGGTTATCTGGAGTTGATTAGCGCCGCTCCCGGTACTACAGGAGGTGGTGTTGGCGGCATACTTTACGAGCGAGTTCAATTGGAATCTGTTCAACTAGGTTTAAAAGGTTTATTTTTTGAATGCAGTATTGATGACCCCGGCGTTGTATCTGATAGTACGATTTTAAAGCAGAATCAGCAACGGCTTCGGTTTTATGAGCGTTACAACGTGTTTCCTATAATAAATAACATTTACAACGGGCCAGTATATGAAGGTGACGAGGATCTTTATTTCTTAATGTACGATGCTCTGGGTCGTGACCAACCGTTAAGATGTATTTTTCTGCGAAAAATTGTACGCGCGATATTGGATAGAAAATACGGTGCTTTACTTGACCCTCAGCACATTGACGCGGTGGCTAAGTCCTTTAGCGATGATCCTATACAATTTCGCGCGCCGCGGTATATTAAGAAGACCAAGACGGTAGAAAAAAAAGCTGCGCCCAAACAACATCCACCTATCTCCCTGGTGGTAAATTCCGGTCATGATATTCACCATGTGACTGACAAAGGTTACGTTGAAGCACCCGTCCGTATTCCGGTCATACTTAAAGAACTTTCCAAAACTCAATTATTCAACCAAATAAAACCTAATTCTTTTCCATTAAAGTTCATAAAACAGGTGCATGATCGCCAATACGTGGATTACTTCCAGCGAACGTGTAAGCGCTTACCTGAAGGTAAATCATTTTATCCTATCATTTTCCCGCTACGAAACTCGTTTCGTCCGCCTAAAGATCCAGAGCTACAGATCGGGTATTACTGCATGGACACCTTTACGCCTTTTAACAAAAACGCCTACCTGGCGGCGCGAGGCGCCGTGGATTGCGCCATGACTGGTGCTACGGTAATTCTCAATGGAGGTCAGATTGCTTATGCACTAGTGCGTCCCCCAGGACATCATGCCGAACGCCGTGCTTTTGGCGGGTTCTGTTACTTTAATTCCAGTGCCATTGCTGCCAACTATCTCAGTCACTACGGCCGGGTAGCTGTACTGGATGTAGACTTTCATCATGGCAACGGAACCGAGGATATTTTCTATAAACGAGCTGATGTGTTGACCGTATCCATTCACGGACATCCAGATTTCGCTTATCCGCATTTTTCCGGTTTTGCAGACGAGAAAGGGGAAGGAGATGGTTTGGGATACAATATAAATTATCCCTTGCCGGCGCACATAACCGTTGAACGCTACCATCGTACATTAGAGCAGGCGTTAAAGAATATAAAGAGATTCGGGGCTGAGTACTTGGTGGTGGCCCTCGGTTTGGATACCGCTAAATCAGATCCGACCGGGACTTGGCAACTGCAAGCAAAGGATTACCATGAAAACGGCCGAAAGATTGGCGCTCTGAAATTACCGACACTTATAGTGCAAGAAGGCGGTTATTTAACACGTACGTTGGGGCGAAATGCACGTCATTTTTTTGAAGGTTTGTGGCAGGGGTTTAGATAGTTCCACATAGATAAGGGCTGAACATGGAATATGTCATTGACAAGCAGACTAGCACCAGGGAATGGTATCCAACAAATAGTAAAGTAGTATTAGGCAGAGTAAGGAAAAATAGGAAATTACTATGTCAGAGATAGTTTATCAGTTTGCTTTTAGCTTTCTCAAACAAGAAGCAAAAGCCGCCGCGCGTCTGCTGGAAGAACTTGAACCCAAAGATACAGCCCGGTTTCTTTCTAATGCACCACTGTCCCAGGTGGTTGCTGTTTTAAAAGAAATGCAGCCATCAGCGTGTGCGGAAATCCTGCTGGCCACCGATCTAAGTACCGCCGTCATATGGTTAAGTGAGATGGCGAATAATCAGTTATGTGCCATTTTGCGTCATATGGAAAAGTCCAGATTAGATGAAATTCTGAGTCAACTTCACGTAAAACGACGCACGGCCTGTCAGTTGTTATTGTCGTACAGCAATGAGATGGTGGGTGCTTGGATAGAAATTCATGTTCCTGTGTTTCCCGGTGATATGTCGGTAGAAGATGCGATTAAACGATTAAAACGTAAAAATTATAAAGAAGATCGAATTATTCTCGTTGTTGATGATCAGCATCGTCCAACAGGTTCTTTGTCGGTAACAGAGTTATTGCGCAGCCCTCAAACAGCGACCGTTGAGAGCATTTCTGAAAAGAATGTTGGTGTGATATTAGGGCGTATGGCTTTAACAACCGCTATTAATCATACGCTCTGGATGGAGCATGATATTGCCGCCGTTGTGAATCGGCGCAGAGAATTTATAGGTGTAATCTGGTATAGCCGGATTCGACGGATTCTGTCAGTACAAACGCAGGTGCGGGAACCGGCTGGAGGCATGGCCTTGGATTTCTTTCAAGCTTATGGAGAAAGTATGCAAGGCTTATTTGAAGCGGTCCGGGAAAGTATCGATTAAAGTGTGGTATTCACGAACACAAGCAAGCAATCGTAAACTGGAGAGTCAATGACGACGACAGCCCATCTAAAAGAAACAGCACAACTTCTTACCAATACTTACTTGATTCAGTATCCTGTAAAAGCAGCCAGAGAAATTGCCAAAACACCCATGCAAGACGCGGCAAACTTTCTATCCGGACTGCCTACTCATGTATTGGTTTCCTTGTTTTCCTACATTCCAGCGGGCCTTAGTGAGAAACTCTTGCAAGACTGGCCGCATGACAAAGCAGTAGATTTGTTGGTAAAACTGGACGTACATATGGCAGCAACATTACTGGCTCGGCTTGAATCGGAGTTGCAAAACGCCCTACTGCAGAAGCTGGCAGCCGAACACAAGCTTATATACGATGAATTTATCGATATCCTGGATTATCCGGATGATACGGCAGGTCGAATAATGGATACCAAAATTCAGATATTTGATAACACGCTAACTGTCGAAGAGGTTCTCAATCAGATTAGAATGCGCCATCCTGAAAAAATGGACGCCTTTTTCCTACGCAACAAAAGCAATCAGTTGGTGGGTACAGTGGATATCGGTGCTTTGATCCTAGCTAAACCGAACCAAAAAGTAAATCGGCTTATCAAGCCTATCTCGCACTTTCTATATGCGCTGGACCCGAAAGACGAGGTGATTGAAAAGTTCGAAGGGTTAAAAGTGGCGTTATTACCCGTACTGGATGTCAACGATACTTTGGTTGGCGTCATTCGGGACTCAGACATCTATCAACAGACCAAAGAAGACTTGGCCTCAGAAATGGCAGTAATGGTGGGCGCGAGTAAAGACGAACGTGCGTTATCCAGTAGCTGGTTTGCATTTCGCCAACGCATGCCTTGGTTGCAGATCAACTTACTAACTGCGTTCGCTGCAGCTGCTGTGGTCGGTGCGTTTGAAGGTATGATCGCTAAGTTTACCGCGCTGGCTATCTTATTACCGGTAGCAGCGGGGCAGAGTGGAAACGCGGGGGCGCAAGCACTTGCCGTAACGATGCGCGGACTCACGCTAAAAGAAATAACAACGCGTCATTGGTGGCAAGTATTAAAAAAGGAAGGGATGGTTGGATTCTTGAATGGCGTGGCTATCGCTATTACCTGCTCAATCGGGGTTTGGATTTGGAGTCGATCGATTGGGTTGTCATTAGTAATGGCACTATCAATGATCGCATCGCTTATTATTGCCTGTGCTTCGGGGGCATTGGTGCCGGTTTTATTAAAGAAGTTTGGGCTTGATCCTGCGCAGTCGTCTTCTATTGTACTAACCACTGTGACAGATATCGCCGGATTTGCATCATTTTTAGGTATTGCCACTTTGTTATCAAGCATGTTGCCAACAGGATAATAGAATTGTGTTAAACTAGTGCCAGATTTTCTAAATCTGCATTTTGCACACACGTCAACTCTGCTATCTAACGAGCATCTGATACAAGGTCGAGTAGTAGAATTAACCAGGATAATAGTATGAAAATCGGAATACTTTCCAGAAATCGTAAGCTATATTCCACCCGCCGCCTGGTCGAAGCGGCTCAGGAGCGGAATCATGAAGTGAGAGTCGTAGACGTGCTTAAATGTTTCATGAATATTACAGCAAACGATCCGAATGTCTTCTATCAAAGCAAAGGCGAAAATGTAGAGGAACTGGAGTTTGATGCGGTCATTCCGCGCATTGGTGCCAGCGTTACGACTTACGGATGCGCTGTGCTCAGACAATTCGAAGTGGCTCATGTATATTCCATCAATGAGTCTATCGCCATAACACGATCCAGGGACAAATTGCGCGCCCATCAATTGTTAGCGCGAAAGGGCATAGGTCAGCCGGTAACAAGTTATGCTAACTCCGCAAAAGCGACCAACAGTCTCATCGAATCCGTCGGTGGCGCGCCGTTGATTGTCAAACTCACCCAAAGTACTCAAGGCAATGGAGTCCTGTTGGCAGAAACCAAAAAAGCGGCAGAAGCGCTGATCAATGCGTTCCGCGGTATAGGTACGGATTTCTTAGTTCAGGAGTTCATCAAAGAAGCAGGTGGCTCCGATATACGCTGTTTTGTTGTAGGTGATAAAGTCATTGCTGCGATGCAACGAAAAGCTGCGAAAGGAGAGTATCGTTCCAATTTACACCGGGGCGGCAGCGCTGAAGTGGTAAAATTACAAACGGCAGAAAGGCGACTTGCCATCAATGCGGCTCGCGTCATGGGGCTCGATCTAGCCGGTGTCGATATTTTACGTTCAGCCCACGGTCCGCTGGTTATCGAAGTAAACTCTTCACCTGGGTTGGAAGGGATAGAAAATGCGACAGGCATTGATGTTGCCGGCAAAATAATAGAGTATATCGAGAACGACTCTAAGTCCGGGCCAAACAAACCCAAAGGTAAAGGGTAAACTGACGACGCAGTTTACTCGGTTTCGGAGGGTTCTTTTTCTTTACTTTTGGCACTATTGGACTTTTCTTTGGTTGGTTCGCGCAATAATTGGAAAGCAGGCTTGTCAATAATGGTTGTAGATGAATAGCTGGATATGATAAGCACAAGTGCTAATGTGAAAAAGTGAATTTCAGGATTAACCAGAACAAGCTGTTTTAACCAGTCGATTTGGAATAGTAGAAAACAGAAAAACGCAACCACAGCAGTCCAGGCAGCACGATAAACAGTTACCGTCATACCACGCTCTTCTTGAGTTGCATATATTCGGTCTACTAAAGTAACAAGAATCACGATGGGTAGTAATACCGCATTAGCCGCAGGATTCATATTCAAATAGTCCATGAGAGATATCGCAAAAGCCATACTCATCGCTACCAATGTGAAAATAATGACTAGCCTTGGTATTCGGGTAAAACCTTCTGCGATCAGGCTGCGCCCCCCCAAACCAATAATGCCTACTGTAGTTAAGATGACGGCAACTGTGATCCAGTCAGCATAGTATATCGATAGAGCCAGAAGTGAAGCACTGAAAGTGCCGAATGTTTTGACACCAACGATTTGTCTAAATATTTGTGTGATGAGCGCACACAGTGGAAGAATGAGCAATATGGCTAATAGTTGTTGTGTTGCAACAGCAAGACGGGTCAAGTCTATTACCCGTAGAAATTGAATATTGTCGCCAAACGTACCGGATGAGGATGGCATCAACTCAACATCAATTGTTGTTTCGATAGGCGTCGGATCTTCGAAATAACTTACTGTATCGCGATCAAATGCAAAAGCAATATAATTCGGCGGAAGTTCCAAGGTATAACCGTGTTCCAGGTCATAGGGCTGCCATTGACCATCAGAATACAGTTCTGCCCAGTATAGGAGTTCCGAATCAATGGCTTCTTGTAGCTCAATCCCTGTGACCAAGCGAGCGGGAATCTTACTGGCACGCGCCAAGGCAACAAACGCCATGGTTTTGGCCAAGGCATTGCCCCTTCGCAGTTTTAGTGTAGTTGGCACATCCTGATAGGCTAATTTAGGATCTAAAACGATATGCTTATACACATATCTGTATATTTCTTGCTCAAGTGCGGCTAGGTCCGTAACACGTTCCCTTAATGTAGAAAGAACCTCGGAAAATGCGGTATCGAATAAGTTCATACCGTTTATGTCTCTGAGGTATAATTCTCTTTGCTGTACAGTCAACCCCTTTCTTGGTTGGTGTTTGCTAAACCAACGTTTTTGATTACCGGCATGAATAACGAATTCTATATTTAACTCTTGTTTACCTGTCTTATCTGCAATAGCCCTGATTTCGTTTGTGTAATTCTGAACGATATGCTCAATACTAATATTTGGGTGAGATATGGCTTGACTCATTATTTTAATGAAAGGGGATTCCTTTAGTAGTGCTATATGAAAATAGCTTGGATCTTTAGCGGCATTGAATTCTGTTGAAATGATAATTTTCCAGATCAAATCGCCGGTAGGTACGGCGGTGTCCTGTGTGGAAAAATTGCGAATGACCATAATGCTTAATCCAAATAGGACTAAAATAGTAGCGATTATGAGCGTAAATTTATGACTAAATCGATTTTTTGACGTTTTATTCATGCCATATTAGATGCATAATGTTAGTAGCATGGAGTGAATTGATTAAATAACATACAGCCCATGTGCTCCCATAAATTATACAAGACCGTATCGAAACACATGTATATATTTTTATGCAAAATGATGGCGAAGTCGAAAACATTGGTTTTTGTACTGCTATTGTCATCAGTCACACCAGTCCATGCGAATAGTAAACAAATCAGTGGCTGGATCGAGCACATAGCGATAACCCAGAAGAATTTTATTTTAACTGCAAAAATAGACAGTGGCGCAATACACTCATCCATTCATTCAGAGAGTTATCAGATTTTTAAAAAAAATGGAGTGGAGTGGGTTCGTTTTTCCTTAAATAATAAAAGTGGCGGAACCATGGTTATTGAAGAACCGTTGTACCGTATGACGAATGTGAAATTGAGAGAAAACGAATCCAGTCAAAAACGTCCTGTGGTCAAGTTGGGAATATGCCTAGGTAATATATACAAGGTTGTAGAAGTGAATATCGTGAATCGGGCTAAATTTAATTATCCAGTGCTAATAGGTCGAAGTTTTCTGGCCGGCCAATATTTGGTTGACGTTGAATTGAAGCACCTTACGAAACCATCTTGTCACACAAAATGAATACTGATGAGGAGCCAAGGTTCGTCACGTGAAACTCCAAGACTCACGGACGGAGGAGAGGAAGCAAATGTCGATGTATATGTTTGTAACTTGATTTGGGGTACATAACCAAGGTGTGCGGTTTCCAGAAGGGTCATTGCAATGACTTGCAGTGGTTTAGCTTAGATTGTATTCTGTTTCGCTATGGATGATCACAGTATAACCTTGGATTGGCCCTTTGAATCGGCAAGGTCGCTTGACCCACAGCAGCGCTGGTTTCAATCAGAATCCAATCTTTGTCTGGATTTTCACGGCGATCCCTGCCGAGCCGGGTTGGCGGTGTTTTCGGATGGCAATCATCACATGGCGCTTGAGGAAACCCTACAGACCTTCCTGTCCTACCAACCTGATCTGGAGGATATTTTCTACGCGACGACCCCGCCCGGCGTTTTGGTGGAGCTGATGCAACATGGCAGGTTGCATCTTGGTAATTTAACCTTGTCACGTCAACCGGATGTGTTTATTGGCCCCGACAACATCTTGTCTAAAATGGCGGAGGAAGGGCGAGTGCACTCGCCAAAGCTGTTTATGCGCAGCCGCTGTAATGTGATGCTGGTACGCAAAGGTAACCCGCGCAAGATAAGCGGCATTCATGACTTACTGCGCAGTGATGTGCGGGTGTTTATATCCAACCCGAAAACGGAGAAAGCGAGTTATCAAGTTTATTCTGAGACCGTGCTTAATCTAGCGGTGGAACAGGGTGATTCCCATCAATTTGAAAAGCTGTTCGCCAATGAACTGAATAATATGGTGTATGGCCAACGCATTCATCATCGCGAATTGCCACAGGCGCTTGCCGCTAACAGGGCTGACGTCGCGGTGTTGTACTATCACCTGGCGCTGCGTTACACCCGTATTTTCCCCGATCTATTTGAGATACTGCCCTTGGGTGGAACCTCTGACGCGCCTGCTGCCACGGCGGCTCATCACCTGACGGACTATCATGTAGCAGTGGTGAACCCCGACAATCCCTTTGTGGAAGCTTTAATGGTACATCTATTTTCCGATCAGACCACAGAAATCTATTCACGTCACGGTCTGGATCGTCCCTAATAGCTGTGGCTCAGAAAGGGTCCTGGTACAGAAAGAACCCCGGCGCAGGCCGAGGTTGTGACCATTTTTAACCTACTACTACTTTTTAAAGTTGATGAATAGGGCAGAGGTCCAGACTTTGGCATCATCTCCCTGATGCGCCACCATATAGACGGGCCGGTGACCGTGTGGGCCATTGTTGGGGCTGACTTCAAAGTTGCCGGTGACCTCACGCGGTGGTGCACTGTCACTGATTCGATCCATGGCCAGAAACATGTCAACACCCGGCAGTGGTTTTTTCAGGCTGGCCGCTTCCAATAATTCCTTACCGGTAAATTCCCAAGTAAAAGTTGGGCAGTGGATAAAGGGGTTGCCTTTTAAAGGGTCACCGACTTTCACATAACCGTCGATAGTACCCTCGATTTTAAAGTGAGCAGTCTCAATATTGGTGACGTCCAGTTCAATGGCGTCTACATCGCCGTAGGTATCACTTTTAAATCCCACAGTGGTGGCATTTTCACGCCAACAGGTTTCTTCCAGGTGCTCAAAACCAAGACCAATGAATTCATTGATGATGCCATTGGTGATAGTGATTTTGCCTTTCCAGACCGCCCAACGATAACGGTCTTTGATACGTGCGCCCCCCCAGCGGAAACGGATCATGCGATCTGAGTAACCCAGTTCTTCCTGTAAGTTACGTCGCCAGATTTCGCCGGTATGATCATAGGCTATCAATTTATCCCAACCTCGATCACCAAGAAAACGGTAGTTCACCTGTGCTGCACCCTTGTGTTCAAACTCATCTCCCATTAGATATTCGCCGCAGGTAATCACACCAAAGGTACGTTCACCGGTAGAGGCAAAGGTATGGCGTTGACGCAGGGCGACGCCTATGTCCTTGCGTGTTAAAGCCGGTGAAATCACACCGGATATGCCACCCTTGGTGCCAAACACAGCGGTACCGGGTACACCACCCCCGCAACGACCGCGGTGTTCATCACCGGCCATACTGGCACCGATCTTGTAACCGCGCTCCATGGCCTCCTGGTAGAGCCAACCGAAGTGCCCCCAAGAGGAACCAATCTCTATCAGTTTTTCCAGTTCGGGATGATGCCAGTCAAGAATACAACGCCGTCCACCCACATGTGGTGTTAACAAGTGCCCTTCAGGATTATCAATATAGGCGGCCCAGAGTTCTTCCAATGGCCATGCGCCGGGAATGGCTTCAGTGGTACCGGAGTCTTCGTTCCAGTCAACGGAGCGTACGTGAGTGCCGTCTTTTAGAAAGGGGAATTCAGGTTCATCGTCGTGCAGGAAGATTACGTTGTGATCTCCTCCGGCACAGGAACTGCCGCACCATTCTGTTCCGGGGTAGGCGATAAACTCACCATCTTTGCATATTTGCCGGATGAGTTTCACGGTTTCCTGCCAGCGTTCTGTGGTAATGTTGAAGTCATTATGAGCAAAGGCCAGCACATCAAGTCCCGTAACATCACGGCCATAAGTCAGGTTGTATTCGGTTGAATTAGTACCAATGGTGTCATTGGAGTGCACATGCAGATCAGTATAGAAGATGCGTGGAAAGGCCAGATCCTTGTCGATGGTAACATAAAAGGTTTGATCCTTAACCGCACTATGTTCTGCCATGCTTGCGGTTATTACCAATTCGCCGGCCTTGTCGGTTGGAACATCGTCAAGTAAAGAAACACACCAGCCGGATTGTGGCATCGTGATGTCTTTCTTATAACATTCTTTGCCATTCAGGCTCGCTGTCACATGTACTTTTTCCGGCTGGTTCCAGCAGGTGTTACCCCATTCATCCTCTGCACGCACACGTAGGGGTAACTTCTCACCTTGTTTCACCACACGTGAACCGGCCCATTGCAATAAGGCCGGTGCACCGGGTTTGATGTTAACAACCAGATCGGGTTCTACCGCCGCAAAGCGAGATGTGCCCAGTGGGTCCACATAACAGCGAAATTTGAAGTCCTGCTCGGTAAAGGTCTGTACCCGTGTACCGGGCCCGCCAAAGCGACGGTCACCCATACGAATCACAATTTGATCGCCCGCTTTTAGATAACCATCAAAGGTATCCACAATAATGGCCTTCTGAAAAGGACGCTCATGACCTTTCTGATCAAAACGGACTGACAGTTTCTGTACGGATGCCGGGCTTTGTCCTTCTAAGGTTGGACAGGCGTGATATTCAGCTGAGACATAATTGGCAGCCTTTGGATCAGTAGTCTGGAACAGTTCCCAGTCAGAATAAAAACGGAAGGTGGCCTTAAACCAGGAACCGTCTGCCATGCCAGATTGCCCCAGGGTGTAAACAATCACCACTTCTTGCCATGAACCTGCGACAATTTCTTCTATATTACATGTCACACTGCCCAGAAAGGACATATCCTTGGTTTTTTGGTACAAACCGGGCGGAGCGGTATAGGTGTTGCCCAGTTTCTTCTTTAATTCGGCATCTGTCATTTTTTTCATCGTTACATAACCTCTTTTCTTAAACTCTAATCGTGGCGTCGAAATTCTTTAAAAAACCTGCATTCACTATCCGTTTTTTGCCTGTTCAAGAGCGGCGGCTTTTTCAACTTTTTTCTTGCGTTTGGCGTTAATACTGATCCAGAAGGTCCGGGCAATAACAAAAAAGGTCAGCGCCATCAAAATCATGGCCAATGGGCGTGTAAAAAACATATAGGCATCGTGCTCAGAGAGAATCACGACCTGCTGTAACTTACGTTCCCATTCCGGGGCAAGGATGAATCCAATCAACAATGCGACGTAGGAATAATCGAATTTCCGCATAAAATAGCCGATAAACCCAAAGGCCAGCATTACGCCAACATCAAACATGGATGACTTACCCAGATAGGCCCCCATGATGCAGGTAAAAATGACAATCGGATACAAAATGAGTGCGGGAATATCCACGGCTTTACAAAAAAGACGTAAACCGACACGACCGATAATGAGCAGGAACAGACTGGCCAGCACCAAACTGCCGTAGATGCCATACATCAATTGCGCGTTTTCTTTGAATAATAATGGGCTGGGCTGCATGCCATGGATCATAAAGGCACCCATTAACATTGCTGCCGCAAGGTTACCCGGTATTCCCAATACGAACAAAGGAATCAAACTGGATGCGACAACGGAGCTGTTGGCTGATTCGGATGCGGCAATGCCCTCCAGACGACCTTTTCCAAACTCGTCTTTATGTTTTGAACGTTTCATTGCCTGATCATAGGACATAAACGACGCAACCGGCGCGCCCAGCCCCGGCATTGCACCCACGCCAACACCGATAAAGGTACCGCGTAGCAGCGTTCTGGTGTTGCCTAAAAATTCCTTGAGAGAAATGAATCGATCTTCAAACTTGGTAGAAAAGACATTGGCTGACTGCACAACATCACCTTTACCTGCAAACTTTTCCAGTTGAATTAAAATCTCTGAAAAGGCCAGAAGGCCTATGGCCACTGGAATCAAGGATAGACCACTACCTAACTGATACACATCAAATGTGAGCCTGGGTAATGCGGTAACCGGTTCAGTACCAATTAATCCCAGTAAAATACCAAACGATGCGGCAATCAAGCCGCGACCTATAGAATTGGTCCCAATCCCTGCGATCACGGTGAGCGCAAGTGAAATAAGTGCGAAAATTTCTGCCGGCCCCATGTATAAAGCTACCTTTGCCAATGGAGCCGCTACCAGTATCAAAATAATGGTCGATATAAAGTCGCCGGCTACCGAACTGTAGAGGGCCATGCGTAAGGCTTTTTCACCCTTACCTTGCTGTGTCAGTGGATAGCCATCCCACGAGGTAGCCGCAGCCTCGGGTGTGCCCGGTGTTCGCAGTAATACTGCTGAAATCGCACCACCATAGAACGCACCCTTGTTCAAACCTACCAGAAATCCAATGGCAGTCAGTGGTGTCATGTAATAGGTAATAGGGATAAACAGGGCAATGGCCATGGGGCCGTTAATACCCGGGATGGCCCCAACTAACACACCAATCGCCACCCCAACAAAGACAAACATAAGACTGGCCGGTTGTAAAGAATCCAGCAATCCCGCTAATATCATTTCCATAGGTTGTTAACTTCCACCTGTTGTTTTAATTATTCGAAAAGCTGTGGTCCCGGAATCGGTACACCAAATCCATACCGCATCGTAATGTAGAGTGCCGCCATTAAAATAAATGCAAGCAGAGTGACTTGCAACCAGCGGCGACTTCCAAGTAAATACTGCAATAGTAGCAAATATGCGAACGACGCGATAACGTAGCCAACATACTCAATTGCTACTACAAACAGAATGCTGGGAATCATTACCATACTCAAATAGCGCAGCTTGATTCGACCAATCTGAGTAAAACCTCCGCCATCGCTTAAATCTTCTGGAAATTCACATTCCTCTGTTGGGAGTGGTTTTTTGAAATAATGCGCGGTTAGGATTATAGTGAGGGACAGACATGCCATAAATAGCATAATACTAACGACCACGTTTGGCACTAAAGAAGATGAAGCGCCGTAACCCGGGTACTCTGGTGTTTGATTAGGTATACCCCAGGCAAGCATAAAAACACTAAACCCGATTATAACCAAATAAGCAATCGAGTCTCTTTTTATTCTTGTCACAACTACATTCCTCTACAACAGATACTCTTAAAACCGTTTAACGACAATCGCCAGACAGTTAAACCTTGTCTGGCGATTGCAAAGGGCGTTGAAAAGCACTAATTACTATTTCATTTTCGCTTGATGAGCGAATGTTTTATCCAGATCTTTCACAGTTTTATCGGCGTGGGCTTCACCCCATTTAACAGGACGCATTTTCAAATTGTCGGTAATAAATGTTTGTGTTTCTTTATCATTCGCCAGTTGGTCTGCGGCCGACAGTAGCTTGGATTTGGCTTCCTTGCTGATCCCTTTAGGGGCAACCAGGGCGACAATCATCTCCACTTGCTCATCGTAGCCCTGTTCACGCAATGTAGGTACATCGGGTATTGGTGGTAAGCGTTCACCCAGGGCGGCTGCAATTAATTTTATCGTACCGGCCTCAACATGTTTGTACAAAATAGCGCCGACATAGCCCACGTCCACATGATCCCCGGTGACCGCCTGAATCACTGAAGGACCGCCTTTCGACGGCAGTAATGCTAACTGTACGCCTTCTTTCTTGGCCATACGAACGATTGCATCTTTATCATCCGCCCCATGGAACATAGCGCGCATTTTACCGTTGTTGTTTTTCTTGGCCCAGTCAAAGGCTTCCTTCAGGGTTTTCCACGGCTTATCCGCTTTAGAGATGAAACCACTGGAGTTCAATGCAATCAACGTTAGAAAATCAAAATCCTTTGGCGCATAGCTTAACTTGGCATGATGCGGTGCATAAGTATAAGCCGTCAGAGAAGTTACCCCGACTGAGTACCCATCCGCTTTGGCTCTGCTTAACTCGGTGGCCATAACAGTACCATGAGACCCGGTTACATTTTTCACATTAATCGGCTGGCCCAGTATTTTACTCATTCTTTGTCCCAGTCCACGTGTCAGACGGTCAATCTGCGCACCCGGTTGGGTCATAGTCATGAAAGTAATGGGTCGAGTGGGGTAGTCTTTTGCGCTAATGTTGGTGGTGGCCATTACCATCACCAGGCCAATAATGAGGTACAAAGTTTTTCTCATTTAGTTCTCCATTTAGATTATTTTCCGGTGTTTTAAATTCCGGAACGGGAATTATTCTTCGCTTTACAAACGTAAATCGGGTTAGATTTATTGGTCTCCCTCAATAAAATCTGCACTTTAGAACGTGGATATTAACTGTATTGTTGCAATGTCATAATTTTTCATTTTTATCGTGTTTGTTAGAACAATATGACAAAGTGGAAAATATGTTAAATACCACCCCCTTATTTAATGAATATTTGTTATGCTGTCTGTCGCCCAGGCGACAAACTCATTAAAGTTATCCATAATAAATTAAGTTAATTATAAAAAGCTAAATAACTAAACTGGCGAGATTTAAGAGGGTGTTTAACTTGGGTAGGGTGGAACAGCCTGCGTAGGTGATTGGTCGTAAGGTTGAGTGAGGAACTTTTGCTCAGATGATGACTGACGCTCATGTGGGACTGGAACAACGGCGCAACAATACAATCAATGCCCATGATGCTTCGATACACTATTATCCTTGCTTTTGGCCTGATTATGATCACCGTTTTCCATCGCAGGAACTAATCGGCGACGGTCCCAATCACCTTTGTGCATATTTCTAACCATTTGTTGGTAGCCTAGTGCACCACTGTCGAGAAAGTAATATTCTTTAATACCCAGGTCCTCAAGAGCGTACTGCAGCCAGCGAGTCTGGTGACCTTCATTGTCATAGACCAGCAGGGGCTTGCCTGAGGCCTTGGCCTGAACTAAGAACGCGCGTATTTCCTTCTCTCTATTGATGTCTACCCACTCTTCATGGCCGAAAAATATACCCACACCTTCGCGTTCTACACCTGCACGTACATCAAGAAGCAATGCATCCTTATTGATATATTTTTCAAACGCCATAGGTTTGACTACACGGGATTGGAAGTCGGTTTCTGAAATAAGGTCAGTGGATTTGACCGGTGATTTACCACGTAATGTAGCTAAGTCCGGGTAAGCATTTAGCCAGGCAAGCATGCCACTTTTTAAGGCATAGGTTTTTTTCACTTGGTACCTGGTTTTGGCTTTGTGGGCTGCATTGTAGGAATCCGTACAGCTCGAATCGCCACAGTAAAACACGATCGCTTTGTCTGATTTGGCAGTTAGAGCGCGAATCTTTTTTCCAAATCGCCAGTTAATAACCGGGATATTGATCGCGCCCTTAATATGTAACAACTGATATTCCAATGGTGAGCGTACATCGACAACAACAACTTCATTCAACCGTTTGGCAAGTTGGTTGACAGACAATGTCTGGACATCGCCATAAGCACCTAAATTGGCGAGGGTGGGAGCTGTATACATGAATAGTGCAGCTCCTGCGAGTTTAGCCCACAGTGTGTTCTTCGCCACTTTATACTCCTATTTCTATTGTGATTAGTTGTCCCGTGAACGAAAATGCCAGTTCATTTCCGGTTGGTCCTTTTTGAGCTTTACGCCCGTTTTAAGAAAAACTTAAGAAAAAACGTTAGGATTTATTCCATACGTGGACAAGGCTTATTAAAAAATAGAAGGCATATTCTCAGGCATTTGTGTGAACAAGTGCTAAGGGGAGCGGTGACTAAGCTGGGTCAAAGTGCAGGGCAATAACTATCAATTAACCGCTTCCCCAACCGGCTGCCGACTTTTTTTGGTAGGCCTGGAAATTTCCTGGCGTTCCAGATGCATAATGCAACTGTCAGCGCCATCGAGCATGCATTGAGTCTCAGTGATAGTGATTTTTTCGTGAAAATGATCACCAAGGCCACGTACTATTCCCTTGACCACGTGACATAACTTTCGATGGGATTGGTACTGCAACAACATCAATCCCTCAGCGTCACGATTGGTGATAAGTTTAGGAGGTTTTCGATTTGGATTGTGCCGGTTGATTGCGTGATGAATGCAACCGCCGGCGTTCTCTATTACTTCAAACGACCGCCAGCGGTCGTTATTAATATACATATGATAAAAACTCAACAGGCGTGTCGCCAGGAATGCCCCAAAGTCTTCCAACACGGCACTTAAGGGCAGGCGCAAAGTATTTGCCGCAGTAACGGCCAATGCAACAATTTCACGATCGGGGTATTCAATACTGGGAAAGTAAATTTTGTATTCTTTGTGATTGGCCTTGAGCAGTGCATTCCAAGTCTCCCTGCCTCCATGGCGTTCCTCTACGTACTCCCGCAAAAAATCAAATATCATACCGTACATGGAAAACCTTCCCCCTTTTTTAAAATAATTCTCTCAGGAAAGAAATTATGAATGTAGTATATCATATACATTAAATGAGAAATTAGAAATTGCTTTGATTTATAAACGTTTTATTGACCTGGAACACCATCTCAAGCGAATATCTGCTATTAAACATATAAATGTATGATATTTGTACAGACAAAAGAAAGCCGGGCAGTCGATAGGTTGCCGGGCTCTGTTGGCTCTGAATATCAGTCCTGACCAACCAACATCCGGGTTTCACGAACCTATTGTAAAATAGTCAAGCGCGAATCGCGTGGCAGGAATTACAAACGCGTGTACAGGATCTATATGCGCAGTGAAGCTAAATAAACGCGGTAGAGGAATAATTCTATTACTCTACCGTCAGGACCTTTAACGATGATTTTAATTGGGGGTAGGGGATGGAGCCTAAAATTTAAGTTGGTACTATCGGTACTAAATAGTGTGGGGGATGGCAAAAAGTCGCACAAGACCAACGACGCTGTTAGAGCTGTGTTGTTATAGGATGATGCCCATATTCTGATTGACTAATGTAGACTAAAAGGTACACTCTTTGTTATCGTGGATACCGCTTCCGGACACGACTCGGTAAAATACTGATAGTGTCGGCTGAGTGAATCCGACAAAGCTAAGTTAGGATTTACATAGTTTCGATTTGCATAGTTTCGATTTGCATAGTTTCGATTTGCATAGTTTCGCATTTCGCCGACCCGGTGGAAAATATCAGCATAAGGGCGGGTCGATTGTTGGGTTGAATTCGTCGTAACATAATTCGTCTAAAAAAAGTATTTCACCTATTTTTATTTTTGGGGATTCTAATGATGTTTGATTGCCATGTGTGTTTTGTAATGACGCAATCTGTTGCGTGTGTTCTGGAGCAGGGGGTAATGGAATGCTAAAACATATATTGATTCTTATGGCATCTATTTTAACATTGACGGCGTGTGCCGGCAAAAACGATCCCCAGATCGATCCCGAGCCACAGGGCGAACCCGAACCTATACCGGTTGTTACGACTACGATTAACGGTGCCACCTTTCCGGCTCTTAGAAATGGTTTGATAAGTGCATACGCCTTTGGTTCAGGCGCTCGCGGTGCACCCCTGGCAACAGGTCAGACCAACCAATTGGGTGAATACACATTAACGGATGTTCCCAGCGATCAATTGATGTTGGTGTGTGTCGTTGGCGATTCCGACAGCACTAGTATCCGTTATACAGAGATCGCTTCCGGGCGCATTGTGTCCCTGACTGCCGAAGACGAAGTGTGTGTTGTGGATAATTTAGTGGGCCCGGATCCACATACCATGGTGATCAGCTATTACACCCATCTGTCGTATGCCCGTGCCTTGTATTTGATCGCAACGGGTATGTCGCCTGGTGACGCGGTGGGGCAAGGGAATCTGCGTGTACGTGAGATTCTAAATTTCAACGCAGTGACCACCTTACCTGTCAATATTCGGGATTCGAACAATGCCACAACCGAGGTGAGTGACGCCTATTTGTATAGTATGGCATTGGCGGCCATATCTCAGTACACCGTCGCGATCAGCGAATCGAATCAAGAAGATCCTGTGCATCAAATGTACAACACTTTATCCTATACACAAACGGCGTTTGCGGATGTGCTCTACGATGGTGAACTTAATGGGCAAGGGGAGTCGGGGGTGTTGAATTTTGGGCAGGTGGCCATAAACACCGATACCTACCGCCATTTGATTGCCTCCAATCTGTTTGTTTTTGCTGCTTCGAATTCTAATTACTCAGGACTGGACGGTGTGGATTTGCGCGCTTTCGGTTTGCGATTAAACGACTCGGCCAATGATTTATTTGGGGGCGCGCCGCTCGTTAGCCTGGATACGACAGCGCCGATTATTACCAACGTATCTATTACCAACAATCAAACCGTGTCACAGTCGCTGGTGATTAGTGCCGATGTGACCGATATATTTGTGTTGCAATCGGTCGAGTTTTCTTTGGACGGAGGTGTTTTGCAGACATTTAATCCAGCGGAGCCGCCGTTTTCGTATTCTTTGGATACCACACAATATGCCGAAGGCGACCACAGCATTGTGATTCAGGCGACCAACCAATTCAACGGTGTCAATACACAGAGCTTTACGTTGACGTTTAATAATGAAGACACGGTAGTGACGAACATACAGCCGTCGGAAGGCGCACATGTGCGTGGTTCGTTTTCTCTGACCGCCGCGGCTTCCGATCCACTCGGCGTCAATCAAGTGGACATTTTGATGGATGGTTTGTTTAGATCCACGGTTGCAATTCCGACGACGCCATCGGTTCAGATTGATAGCACGACTTTAACGGATGCAGTGCACACATTCACTTTTCGGGTGACCAACGGTTTGGGGTTTGTGACGGATCATTCCGTGAGCTACACCGTCGACAACACCTTACCCACGGCTCAATTTAACAATGTGGTAGCCGATGCCATTTTGATGGGAACCGAGGAAATTCTGTTTTCGGTTAGTGATGCCAATTTAAGTACTGCCGGATTGAGACTGGATGGCTCGGTGTTGTCAAACTACACCCAATTTACCGAACCCATGCCTGCGTACGCCTTAGATACGACACAGTATGCGGATGCTACCCACACGCTCGCACTGACCGCCACGGACCAGGCGGGCAACAATCAAATTACGTCTCTAGAAGTGGTGATTGATAATAATCCGCCTTCGGTTGCGATCACGTCGCCGGCGAACGCCAGTGTAATGACTTCAAATTTTACCGTGCTTGCGGACATAAGCGATGCCGTGGGTGTGACATCGGTCGAATACCGGCTAGACTCCACTGTGTTGGCCTCCAGTGCCGTAAATCTATCTCAATATGCTGAAGGTGATCACACGCTGACGGTAACGGCGACGGACCAAGCCGGTCACCAGGGTTCCGATAGTGTGGCGGTGGTTTTTGACACCACGGTACCGACTGTAACGATTACCAATCCCACCAACGCTAGTACCCAGATCAGTGATTTTACCCTGAGCGCCGATGTGAGCGATGCTCGTGGAATCGCCGGCGTAGCGTATTATGCGGATGACATCCTGTTGGCCTCACCAGACATTAGCATTGCCAGCTACAGTGACGGCAATCACGTATTTAGGGTGCAAGCCACTGATAATTCCGGATTGCAAAACAGTGATTCTGTCACCGTGTTTATCGATAATACCGAACCGTCGGTTGAAATTACAAACCCGCTGCCGGGGGATAACATTAACGGACCATTTTGTATCGAGGCCAATGTGTCGGATTTATCGGGTATTCAAAATGTAGAGTTTCTGATTGGCGACGCACACTTGGCTTATCCCTCAAATGTTACGGCGCCAATCCAATGTTTCACAAGCACAGATTTTGCCAATGGCCAAAACATATTCGCCGTTAAGGCGTGGGACAATTCCGGTTTGGTTAGTACGAAATCGGTTAGTGTCAACATTGTTGGGAATTAGAACACTTCAATGGACATTAGAGGGAAGAAATGCCGATATTTGTTAGAATCTGCGCGAATATCGCGTTCACAGGAAACACATCCATATATGCGCATAATATATATTATGTTAAATAACAAAAATGTTGCCGGGAATGAGCAATGCTGCCGTAGCTTGTCCGTGTAATTTGAATCCTTAATTAGAAAGATACGCAGAACTATTATTTCGCCAAGTGGTATCTAAATACACCAAATTGCTTTTATTATGAAAATAAGACAGGTACAAATAATTATACCTGTCTTATCGGTCCACCTTAAACCCCGAGTATTATTTGCTGTGGCTCCCATCACAAAAGGGTTGCTTACCTGTTTTTTTACAGCCGCATAAATAGACTGTATCGGATTTTTCCGCAGTAAACGCCGTTGGTTCAAACCCTGTTTCCTTATGTGAGCCGTCACAAAAAGGCTGATTTTTACTTCGCCCGCAGCTGCACCAGTAGTAGGTTTTACCTTCCTCTACATCGACGGCATAAGGTCCGTTTTGTGGGCTTAATGGTTCTGACATTGTTCTCTCCTTTTCAAGTTATCTTCTACACTAAATTCTCTGCATGCCGGTTAAATGGAGTATGACCGTTGCGAAACAAATGATAAATACTTACACTGTGAACTAATTGTTGAAAAACCAGAAACAATAGAGGAGCTAATGGATCGTTTAGAGAATATGAACACCTTTGTTCGGGTGGTGGAGACCGGGAGTATCAGTGGTGCGGCCGAACGCCTGGGCGTGACAAAGTCAGCGGTCAGCCGACGCTTGAAAGAACTCGAGGAGCACCTCGGGGTCGAGCTGTTTCATCGCACTACTCGTCGAATGAACCTTACGGAAACCGGGCGCATGTTTTATCATCAGTCCATTCGTATTCTCGAAGATGTGCTCGAGGCAGAAATTGCCACATCACAAGCGCATGGTACTTTGAAAGGCAGTTTGAAGGTCGCCTTACCGTCCACCTTTGGTCTTATGCACATAGGCCCTGCAATTAAAGAGTTTTTACTCGATCATCCGCAAATTGAATTTGAATTGGATTTTAATGATCGCGAAGTGGATTTAATGCAGGAAGGTTTCGACCTGGCCATTCGTATTGCCGGTCTCCCCGACTCAAGTTTGATCGCGCGTCGGCTTGCTTCAATTCAGATTGTGATGTGCGCGAGCCCGGCCTACCTGGAGCGCATGGGTTCCCCACAAACACCAAATGAATTAGTCGATCACCAATGTCTTGTTTACAGTCTGTTACACGATTTCGAACACTGGCATTTAACGGATAGCAATGGAACGGTAATCAACGTCAAAATACACCCTTACTTAAAGGCAAGTACGGGTGAGTTTCTCAGGGATGCGGCGGTGGACGGCTTGGGTATTGTTATTGTGCCAACGTTTATTGCCTATAAAGAGATTGAACGAGGAACTTTGGTGCCGTTACTCAGAGACTACACACCACCACAGCTTGATGCATTTGCGATATACCCGCAAACACGTTATTTATCGAAACGAGTCAGGACTTTTATAGACTTTCTTGTGAAACGTTTTGAAGGAACGCCCTATTGGGATCAATGTATGCAGCGCGACTAGAAAGGATTGCAAAATGGCCAAAATATTTCTTAAGGCAAATCTGCCAATATAAGCAACAATAGTGAAAATTTGAAATGACTAATAGCTTGCACAATGTAATGTATATTTCGTAAAGTCAGATCCACCTCTCCCCTGTTTTATAAAGATTTGTTAAATCTACTTAGCTATGAAGTAAATAATGCCGATAGGTGTGATGTAGACAGTGAGTTTTCATTTTAAAATGTTACATAAGTGTTAAGTGAAGATTCAAAATGGATGGTTATTGTTGGTAAATTTACCGGGATGTATTTTGGGATAAATAATGAAACACATATTGTCTGCTGACGACGACATTACAAACAGAATGATTATTGAAGAAATACTTGACGAAGAATACGTGGTCACGAGCGTAGAAAACGGTCAGGAATGCCTGAAAAGTATCGAAGAAAAACTACCGGATCTGGTTCTACTGGATGTCTCAATGCCAATTATGGATGGAATTGAGGTATGTAAGAAGTTACGTAGTAACAAAAAAACTGAAAACCTTCCCATCATTATGCTGTCAGGCTTCGCGGCTAATGATAATGTGGCAAAAGGATTTTCTGTTGGTGCAAACGAGTATATTACGAAACCGTTCGAACCTTCTGTGCTACGGCAAACAATATCACGCCTGTTAGCTAATCCCAGCGACTAGAAATGCCAATATAGATTTTTCCTGACAGTAGAAGTTGACACTGCTTTGGGCAGCGATTCCTACCGAAAATTCAATTAAAAGGGAGGCGTCAGTATAGGTACCAAGTACGATGCTATTAGATAATTACTGGATTAACTCGTAAGCACCGTAGTCAATGGAAACACCAGAAGGACGGGCTTGACCTGTAAAGTCTTTTCGTATATCAATGCCGTATAGAGACTGAAAAATTTCATATACATCAATTGCTCGACTGGAAGTCGGGTCTTGTGCCGGGGAGCCTTGCGACAGACGCAAGTTCGGCGGTGTTGCGTCCGGATCTTGGAATAATGGATCAGCATTTAAGCACTCATTAACGCATTGCCCTGTATCAGCTATGAAACTATCAATGTTGTCGTAATACTTGTTCGAATCCCACCGAAACCTCGCAATTCCACTTGGATTGTAAAACAGCAAATTATCTAACTGTGCTGCACCGCTTCGACCGCCGAGAAAAGCACTTACAAAATAGTCGCTATCATCTATACCGGATATAATATTACCGGAAATAGTCGCCGGTCCATCGAAAACCAAGCTGATTCCTCCGCGGGTATTATAAATAGTATTGTCCGCTATAAATCTTTGCATAACTCCACCCCAAAGCGAGATTCCAACACCGGGACGCCAAAAGATATTGGGGTCATAAGCATAGCCGGGTTCCGGGTGAATGTTGTGAATCAAATTACCGACTATGTATGCTCTATTTTGCTCAAATCCGGGAGATGTATCGGATTGGCGAATTCCAAAATTAGAATCGGACAAGTTGTTAAAAATAATCCAGAGGTTATTCGGTCCGTATTGATATCCGATACCATCGCCCATCCCTCCTCCATACTGGCGATGACTGTGAGACATATTTTGAGACATAATCACATCACTGGATTGTTTTGACCAAAATCCCGCTTGACGATTTTCATACGCCAGATTTTTTCCAATGTAAATATGGTGCAAATACTGATAGCTGTTGGGCCAGTTTCCGGCAACCACCTGAACACCATTTCCACTGATATGATAGAACGTGTTATTAAGAATCCAAACATTGAACTCCTCAGTAGAGGCGTTACGTCCGGCTACATTTGGGGCAATACCGTGAAAGTCTTCGTCCAATGCATTTTGCCAAACTCCCAGTTCTCGGAATACATTATTGTATATAAACACATCATGAATCGTTCCTCCCGTATTGGGCGTGATTCCTATGCCTGAGGTGTGGCTTACGTAACGGCGATTTTGGATATAAGAGTCCCGAATAGTGACGTGATGGCTGTTCATGCCAATGATAGCGATCGCACCACCGTCTCCGCCGTTGAAGTCCAGGTGTTCCATAAAAAGATAAGTCGCATCTTCAACGGTAAACTGCCCGGTTATCGTCGGCAAATTGTCCCTATTTTCTCCCTTGAGCCAGCACGGTGCTTGGGCCGTACACTGAAACCTCAGTCGGTATCTATCAACAAAACCGCTGCCACCCAATTCAATATAACTGCCTGCTGTAATTGGGTTGGGTGGAAAACTGGTCCTCGGCAAATTAGGGGTGCCATATGGGTTGTTGCTATCTGTTGCAGCTGCATGGCTCGGGTCAATAAAATAGTAACTCTCTGTTGCCTCGTTGGGCCAACCGGCAGGTCGGGAGGGGCTGGGTTCCTTGATGGGGTCTATACTCCAATCAACAGGGGGTATCCCGATCGGATAGACGTATTCCCCGTTTCCTCCAACTTCTGTAGTACATTCCGGGTTCACCACAGTACCTACATTGTTGCACGAAGAATCTGTTGTCGGAGAATGGTTACTATTACTACTGCAAGAGAGTGCCAATAGGCAGAAAATTGCGCTGGTAATATAAGCTTTCATTTTCTTTATCCTATGGTTCCGAGTGTGATAGCTGCATTGCCGATCAGTGAAGTTATGCAATACCGCTTATGTGGATTTTACCCTCAAAATAATACCATAATCAATGTTCTTAAGTGTTTTCTCAGGGGCATCACTTACGGTCCAAACCCGTACAATTAGCATAGTAACTCACCGTTGCCGGCCAATCAGAAAATATACCTCGAATTCCTACTTTTTTTGTCAGCACGTCCAGAACCGCAAGACTGTCTCCATCTGTACTGATGGCATCGTTAATAGATTGATAAAACCACCCTCCTCCATGGTTCAATGAACCGGATCGTTCCAATACCCAAGGTATGATGTCCAAGCCGGCTTTTTTTGCTTCCAGTGCGTACGTGGACGGAACAATTTGTTTGTTGCCGTCTAATGTTAAAAGCATCCATAAAGGTGGAGCAATAATATGCACTCCAGACGCGGCTATTTCGACCATGCGTGGTTTCCATGTTGTTGCATCGTTACTATTGAATGTCGCTTGCAAAAAACGGCCGTCCAGAAATACCACTTGTTTAGCATAGTCCGGCTCGGCCTTTAGCCAATATTGTATATCTTCGCTGAAGAAGGATTGCAGGTAGACCCTATCAGGACTAACACCGGCCATTTTATATTCGGTGACCAGTTTTTGGGCATAGGCTTCTTTCGTGAAACCATCGAAAGGCATATCCACTTCAGGATGTTTCAGTTCAGGGATCATTTTTACGTCCAAAGATTTGAATAACTCAATGCTTTCTCGATGTGACATCAAAGTAGCTGTACCCGTATATTGAACAGGGGCTTGAGGGTCGCCTTTCAAATACTCACGAACTGTTTTTGCTTGAGGATTGGAATGATCCATCTTTCCTTGTAGAGATTTAAACTCTGCCAGCGTCAGCTCACTGGTGCAACATTTTGCGTCCGCGGGGCTTAACAATTTTCCGGAGGCATCAAAAGCAGCCGGTGTAAATTCTTGCCGGCATTTTTTAGCTAAAGGTGTGGCCAAAATGTTGGTAGTCGTGTGCAAATCACATTGTGAGTGGCGACAAACCAGTTCTTTGTCTCTAGTAAAAGTGACGTCGCACTCTATGATTCCAGCTCCCATTGTTGTCGCTGCCAAATACGATTCACGAGTGTGTTCAGGTATTCCCATCGGGGCACCTCGATGAGAAATGGAGAACTCTGTTTTTTTTAGTACCTCCTCCAGTTGTTCACCACAGTTCTGCATTCTGTTGTGTAGTTCACCGGGTTTCATTTGAGACACCAGGTATTTCGGTCTGGAAATCCACCAATCTGAATCTTGACTCAAATTATTCACGCTGGAACAGGCTATCAAAGTGGTTGTAGCTGCCAAAGAAAGAACCGGCTTATATGCTTTCATGCAGAGTCCTGTAACCTAGCTATCAGACCCTGATATTAAACCCGATTAACTCCCAAGGTCTATACTGCTTTTATTGTCTAGACAATTTTCGGTAAGGGTTGATACCGGGGTTTTGTGGTTGAAATTAAATCTGGATTGAAAAAGTCTGTTAGATGAATTACAGACTGTCCTCTGGAACAGAGAGCAAGGATAGGAGCGCATTGAAGATATAAATTATGCTACGTGATCTTGGTCTCCGAACATTTCGTTGAGAATCGCGAGTAACTGGTTCATTTTGACCGGTTTGCTGAGGTAGTGTTTAAAACCGGCTTTCAAACCTCTTTCTACGTCCGCCGGCATTGCATCAGCGGACAGAGCAATTACGGGAATTTCGCAAGTAGTTTCATCTTCCTGCAATTCTTTAAGGATGTCATAACCGCTCCTGCCGGGAAGGTGTATGTCCAAAATTATAACATCGGGATTTTCCTCTCTGACCCGCTTTAACCCGTCGTCAGCATTGACTGCGGATATTATCCGAATGTTGCTCTTTTTCTTAAAAATAGCTTCTACTACTTTCAAATTGGCTATATTGTCTTCAACATACAAAATAGTTTTTGCACCGGGTAATAATCGAGTTGTAGATTTTTCCTGTTGTTGAGTTTCAAGTATTTGATCATCTGCCGGAAGTTCTACATAAAAAGAGGACCCATGACTGATCTTGGATTCAACGCCAATCGTGCCGTCCATTATTTCCACAAGTTGTTTACTGAGAGCCATTCCTATCCCTGTGCCGTCTATGCCGCTATGTTCCGCGCCCAGGCGATTGAAAGGGGTGAACATCTCCTTGAGTTTATCTTCTGCAATACCAATGCCTGTGTCGGATACGGTTATTCGAACATTATTTTTGGGAGTAATTTTAGCGGCTACTTTAATTGACCCTCCAAGTTTGTTGTATTTGGCTGCATTGGACAAGAGGTTTATAAGGATCTGATTCAAGCGAGTTGAATCCGCTTTCACAAAGATATCCGAATCCACGGCAAGCTTTACTGTGATTTGTTTTTCTCCGATCAGAGGCTGAACAATTGTCAGCGCTTCTTGAACAGACTTAAGCAGAACGACAGATTCTACATTTGCAGTGAGTGTCCCGGCTTCAATTCGGGACAGATCCAGCAATTCCGTAATCAATACCAGCAGATGTTCTCCTGCATTGTAGATTTCTTCAATATAGGAAATATGTTCCTGTTCCAAATCGTCAGCGATCAAAACCTGGGAAAAGCCCAGTATTGCGTTTAGTGGAGTTCTAAGTTCGTGAGACATTCGAGAAAGGAATTCGTTTTTCGCCTGACTGGCTTTTTCAGCAATGTCTCTAGCTTCCTCCAAATCCGCAGTACGCACCTTTACTTCGTGTTCCAGGTGATTTTGATAGCGGGCAAGTTCTTGCTCAGCCTGTTTTTTGTCTGTTATGTCTCTTTGTATGGCGAGCCATACTTCACCATGTATTGGGTGAGTGAATGTGGAAACAGAGGTGGATACCCAGAGTATATTTCCTCTTCTTGTACTGTTTTTTACCTCTCCGGTCCATTGGCCTTTTTGCTTCAGGTCACTTTGCATCAGGCGGGCTTCCTGTTTTAAAACGCTGAATTTGAAAAAATCCATACCCACCATTTCACCTGGCTCATAACCATACATTCTTTCTGCGCCGGCGTTGGTGTATAAAACTCGGTTATCGTCAGAGTTAACCAGAAAGACCGCTTCTGTCATTTGCTCCAACATTCTGGCCTGCAGCCTGATGTCGTCTTCCACGGTGGCCTGATGGCTAATACGCTGGTGATTATAGCGTTCAGGTATATGCGGCTCAATTAAACCGAATTTTTCAATGAGTTTGAAATGGCCCTCTCTGTCACACCGCGATAAAAATGTATTGACGCGGGCATGGTGATGGACAGGATTCATTTGTACCATCCCCTGAGGGGCAGCAACGCGAATGTGTTTCAGGGCTTCAACCAAGTCTTCGGGGTTTAAACTACCAGCCATATTGGCGGCTTTTGCGAACGCTTTCACGCAAACATAGGTGCCCTCACCAAAATTGGTGAGAATACCATTTCCACCAGGCCAGATTCCGTCAACATGAGGTAGTTTTTCCAGGCGTTTAAGATAGTCTTGGTTTTCGGCAGTATCCACCGTCATAAAATAAGTATTAGTGGAATAAAATCCCTCACGAACCTCAGGGCTTAGTATGCTGGCCATCATTTCATCGTAATGCCCCATAACCACTGCTATTTTTTCCTTCAACCCTCGTTGAGTAAAACGGGTTAACAATTCCACCTGGTCAGAACCGGCAAAATAGGGTACAAAAACATCGGGTTGGGTAGCTTCCACATGATCTAAGAGGGACTCAATATCCGCCGGAGAGACACCTATGGGTAAATATTCTTCACCCACGATTTCACCCTTGGCGTGATGCAATGCTAATTTGCCGGCATCAATGGAACCTCTTGGCCACTCGTAGTTATTACCCGCAAAAAACATTTTGGGTCCAAAATGCTCGCGCATATAGGGAATCATTTTATGTATCTGCTGATTGGGTAAGGCGGCAAAATGGAAAAAATATCGGCTTAAAATGCTGCCCTCGTAGAAGGAGAAATTCAGTAGCGGTGTTTTCTGTGGTTCGGCTACCCGGTAGGCCACAGCAATACGAGAATTTGATAACAAATTGCCTATAATTGCGCTGCACTGTTTGTCCACCAGTTTCGTCGCGGCTTTCACAGCGCTTTCCGGCAGGCTGCCGTCATCTTCTACTAACAGTTCCAGGGGTTTACCCAATACACCACCCGCCTCATTTACTTCCTGACAGGCCACCAGCCCCGCATTGTGAATTTCGGATCCGTAGATTTCCACAAGTCCGGTCAATGGGGGCATTAATCCGAGCTTTACTGTTTTACTCATAGTGTATCCTGTGTCTATGTGAGGTCCGTGCACCGAAAAAAGTTTTGTGCTGATTCTTTTAACGGTACATAGTAGCTAGATACTAAGTGGAAAAATGTTAAATATTAATTACATTTTACAAGTTTTACCTGGAATTAACTTTGTGTAGTGTGTCACATTTTCGATATTTATTAGATACAAACAATGCGCACTCTTTTGGTGCGCGGCTCATTATTTAATTAGCTGCCCTGGGAGGAAACTGCTTACTTTCTTTCAGACTGGTTACATAAAAAAGGTAATAACTGATCAATTTGAGGTGATTTGAGTTTTTTCCATCTTGGCGATACATACGCCTGTCCGTCCCACTTCAGGGTCACCAGATGCAGTTCATCGCTACGCGGAGCGTAAATTAAGTTGTGTTTCTGTGCCAATTGCTGTTTGAAAAGAGATGGGTTTATTTCACCATTATGTTCCACTACCACTACTTTATCAGGCGATAGTGTTTTGTAGCGCTCCAAGTATATTTCTGTGGCCAGCTGGGGTATCGCATCGGTAACACTGGTAGCGTCACCCAAATCCGAAAATAAGAGTACAACTTTGTCAGGCAGTTCTAAAATGGTTAAGCCACATTCTTTGTTTTCAATACCTTGTCCTTTAAAACGATAAATCTCGCTCTGTACCTGTGCTGTCATTTTTAACTCACTTTTTGGTATATGGGCGTGTTAACTTCTTGCGCTCTCTTCACGCGTTAGCACTATGCCCTCTGATGCAGCCCACTCGTGCATGTCTCTTTTGGAAATGGCTGCAGCCATCAGATCCGGAAACTTATCCGGGGTGCAGGCAAAGGTGGGTATGCCCATGTTTGAAAACACTGCCGCCATGCTGTGATCGTAAAAGGAAGCACCGTCATCGCTTAATGCTAAAAGGGTAATGACCTGTACACCGGCCAGCACCAGATTGGAGACGCGTTGAACCATTTCCTTGGCATTTCCCCCCTCGTATAAATCGCTGATAAGAATAAAAATAGTATCATCGGGGCGTTGAACCAACCCCTGGCTGTAAGCAATAGCACGATTGATATCCGTACCGCCACCCAGTTGTACCCCGAATAACAAATCCACCGGGTCATCGTGCAGCTCTTCACTTAGGTCAACAACGGCTGTATCAAACACCACCATACTGGTGCTCAGCGCCGGCATAGACGCCATGACTGCAGCAAATATACCGGAATACACAACGGAAGTAGCCATGGAGCCGCTTTGGTCTATACACAGCACCACATCCTTAAGAGATGATCGCTTTCGGCCAAAACCAATCTTAATCTCAGGAACAATGGTTTTATAATCCGGTAAATAATTCTTAATATTAGCACGTATAGTTCGGTGCCAGTCGATCTCCTTTAACCTCGGTCGGCGATTACGAATGGAACGGTTCAAGGCCCCGTTGACTGCAGTTTGCATTGGTTGTTGCAAACGTTGCAAAAGTTCGTCAACCACCTTGGTGACCACTTGGCGCGCAGTATCTTTGGTTTTGGCGGGTATGACATTTTTCAGTGAAATTAAGGTGGCGACCAAGTGCACGTCCGCTTCCACGGCTTCCAGAATTTCCGGCTCCAACAGTAGCTGATCCAAGCCCAATCGCTCAATGGCGTCCTGCTGCATCACTCGAACCACTGACGAGGGAAAAAATTGGCGGATATCACCCAACCAGCGGGCGACACTGGGTGCAGAGGCTCCTAAACCTCCACGCCCACGCTTACCCATACCTCCTCCGTCACTGTCCTCTCCGCCATACACGGCACGAAGACAGCGATCCATAGCCAAATCATCACCCTGCAGGGCATTTGCCATTGCTCCGGACTCACCCTCGCCTAAGATTAGGCGCCAGCGGCGTTCCCGTTCAGCCTGATCCATGGTCAACCTCCAATCCCAGCAGTCGGCTTACCGTGGGGAGTACTTGCCGGGCTCGTTGATGATCGAAATCGCTTTGCGGCAAGGTGCCAGGCAGGGACGCTTTTTGGTGTTTCACCCGTTCTCCAATTTGACGTCTTTCGGGCATATCAAAACTGGAAAAAGTTCGTCGCAATACCGGTAGCATATTGATAAAAGCTTCGCTTGGGAGCTGGGAAATCCATTGATCCAGGATCTCCCAAAGGCTTTGATCGTATATAAGCAGCTGACCACTTCCACGTAAAAATCCATCTGCCCAGGCTGCGGCTTGCCCCGGATCATTTGCGACAGACAAGGCTAATCCGAATTGTCGTGCCGCCTCCGTATCATCAATGGCTCCGGCATTCAGTAATAATTGACAGCAGCGACCGGTAAGAAGGGCGTGGATGTCTTCCCGGTCTAACATCGAGATGAGAGTATGGTGCCAACTCTCGGTAAACTCTATGTTGTCCAATAGTGCTACCGCTGTTTGTACTCCTTGGATCAACTGGTGCAGGTGTTCTGCGGCTTCTTCATTAAGAGAAACACAGGAGTTGGGCAAACCGATGCACACGCGGGTGATCATTCCCGCCACCACGGTTTGTACAGTGTCTAAGGATGTTTTGCGCACATCGCCGTAACGCAGCAAATGGGCCAGGTTAGGTAAAGCAGCCATTAAATGTAATACATCCGCGGCGCGCGCCGCTTCGGCTTGCAGGGTTTGCATCAGGACATCCACAGCTGTATCTAAGTCGGCGAACAGGGCATCCTGGGCAAGTGCTGCCAGTTCTTCCAGAGACTGATCGTTAGCTCTGGCAATTGTGGCACCATTGGCTGCAGCTTTAATGGTGTTCCCCCAACGTCCGGCCTCGATGAGTTTGATTTCAAATTCGGGTTTCCACTGAATGCGCCAACTTTCCTTAAAAGTCCCTTTACCGCGGGCTTCATTCCCCCCTTCACCCCAATGACAACCCAGCAAGCGTAGTTGTCGTAACAGATAACTGCGTTGCAAATCATTGGGTTTGCGCAAATCAAGAATCAGTTCGATATCAGCTGCGCTGGGTTTTAGACGCAGACTTTTTTGTAGTTTTGCCAAATCCTGTTGTAAGGGCGTCAGGGGGGTATCTTCCGGTACTAACCCCAAGCGCTCTCCTATAATGAGTTTTTGCTGTAACAGGCGCATTGGTAAGGCATCACCAAACAACATAACCGTTTGTATAGCTTCATTGAGTTCATCTAATCCTACTATAGGTCTGCCGCGCATGGCTGTAAGGGCATCAGCCAAACGCACCGACTCAATAATGTGAGCTGAGGAAATGTCCAACCCCTCTTCACGGAAAACTCTAGCTGCCAGCGTCAGCCAGTGTAAGGCGATTTTGTTTTCATGGTTCCATAAATGATGGTACCAGCCGGGTGAATGTATGCCGGCACCATAACCGCCGGCGTAGCTGAGTCGGCCATAACTCCAAGGTATCCAGGTCGCATTGGTTTTGATTTTGGGCAGGTTTTTTAATATTTGATTGTCTTGTTTTACCGGAGGAAGTTCCTTTAAGGCTGGAACATGCCAAGCCCCACACACGACAGCGATATTCTGAAAACCTTCTTTTTGAGTGGCGCGAAGTGTCTTACGCATATGCGCTTCGCGTAATTGTTCTATGAATTCGTCATGTTCATCGGTTGTGTTGTTCGTTACCGGCTCTTTGCTAATTTCTTCGCGTAATGCCGTCATCGCTTCAGCAATACCTAAAAACACGTTATCACTGTTGCGACGCTCTTCAACCATGTGTTCCCACCAGCGTTCGCTGTCTTCATAACCGGCTGCCTGGGCCAACAAACGCAATGGATCTCTGCGAAGCTGTTGCATCAATCTGGGATCTTCGAGCTTCGTGTCCTCGTCATTCTCTTCGTTGTCCTCTTCACTGTCCACTTCGCCGATCACCTGAGCCTGAAGTTTGGCCTCCTGCGTCTGATCCAGGGCTAAGCGAAAACTAATGGGTAAGTCCATAAATCGCACAGGTACGTTTTGATCCAAAGCATATTGTAAAGCCTGCCATTCCGGGGAAAATTGGGCAAAGGGATAGTAAACCGCTTGATCCGGTTGTTCCGGTGCATAAACCAGGATGGCCACCGGTGTTTGCATTTGCTCGTGTTTACATAAGGGTATGATGGAATCCGCTTCGGGGGGGCCTTCGATCAGCAGCACATCCGGCTGCATAGCGTCCAGAGCCACTTTTAAGCTGCGCGCAGACCCCGGACCGTGGTGTCGTATACCAAATATTTGTACGGTCATCAGATGATTTCGCGGCAAGCTCGGTACAGATCTTTCCAGTCTTTCCGTTCTTTAATAACGGTTTCCATATATTCTTTCCATACGACGGAATCTTGTACCGGGTCTTTGACAACGGCCCCAACCAGGCTGGATGCCATATCGGTGGCGGTTAAGGAACCGTCGCCAAAGTGAGCCGCCAATGCCAGCCCACTGCCAACGACCGAAATTGCTTCCGCTGTACTTAAGGTGCCGGACGGGCTTTTCACTTTGATCTTGCCATCCCAGGTAACCCCATCACGCAATTCGCGGAACATAATCACCACGCGGCGGATTTCCTCCAGTGCGGGTTTTTCAGCGGGTAACTCCAACGCTCTACCCAGTTTTTCTACACGCTGTTCCACAATTTGCACTTCTTCTTCTATAGACGAAGGCACAGGTAAAATCACGGTATTGAAACGCCGTTTTAAAGCGCTGGATAAATCATTTACGCCCTTGTCGCGGTTATTGGCGGTGGCTATAATATTGAACCCTTTTCTAGCCTGGCGTTCGGTGTTGAGTTCAGGTATCGGTAATGTTTTTTCGGATAAGATTGTAATCAATGTGTCCTGCACATCTGCAGGTACTCGGGTTAATTCTTCCACACGGGCAATCTTACCTTCACTGATGGCGTGCATAATAGGACTGGGCACTAAAGCCGATTCACTGGGACCTTCGGCAATGAGCTTGGCGTAGTTCCAATTGTAACGAAACGCTTCCTCCCCTACCCCGGCGGTGCCCTGAACGATAAAAGTGGACGATCCGCAAATTGCAGCCGCCAGATGTTCCGATACCCAGGATTTCGCCGTACCAGGTAAACCGTACAGCAACAAAGCTCGATCAGTGGCCAACGTTGAAATAGCAATTTCGATTAATCGTGGATTACCGATATACTTTGCGCTGATTTCCATGCCATTGTTCAGTTTTCCACCGAGAATATAGGTTCGTACCGCACCGGGCGATAAGGACCAATTGGGGGGCCGGGCTTGGTCATCTGCCGCAGACAAGGCTTCCATTTCATGGGCAAACTCTTCTTCGGCATGTTGGCGTAAGACGGCAGTGTTTGGGGTCTGGCTCACGGCTCACCTCTTTAGTGTTTAATGCGTTTTTGACGTGGGATTAATAATTTCTTGTAACATGGTGTTTCGAAACAACAAAGTATCCAGTGTTTCCTGTAATGGTTCCTGGTACAAACCCTCATTTTCCAGCGGTTTCCTCAGCTGTGTATGAAAGTACTCCAGGCTGTCCAAATGCAAATACAAAGCGGTAATATTTAATAAGGTACTGATATAATAGTAGCGCTGGTTCAACCCGGAGAACGCGCCGGCCCATGCATCCACCACTGCTTTGGAGAAGGACAAGCTCCACGGATACTTGAGGTGTTCCAGTAAATTCAGTTTTTCCACCAATGCTTTGGCGTTACTGGTGCCGCTAAGCAGCTCGAGTACCACCTGCTCGCGTTGGTCGGGGACGAGAATTTTCCACAACTCGGTGTCCATAGGTTCCTGTTTAAGCCAGACTTGAGCAAACTCAGAATCGTTGTGTCTTAGTACGGCACTATACAGCCCCTGTTGCAGTGGTTGTTCCCACTCGTGCTTTCTAATAATGTCCGCAATTTCTCCGGGATTGAGTTGCCACAAATGACACCAGTGTCCGGGTGGCACCAGGGCCAGACTTTGTTCTAACCACCAGGCTTTTTGGCCTTTTCCCTTCGGTGCGGTTTCAATAATCCCGTCTTTCTGCCATTCGTTGTCCCACTGTTCCGGAAGTTCCACGGCTAAGCTGCCCTTTTTCGTGCGATTAAGTTTGCTTTTACCATTTGGCGTAAACTGCAACCATTGTTTGAGTCGCTTCAGGGTCCGCTGTGAAAATTGCGAATCCGGTAATTGTGCCAGCAAACTCGCAGCTGTAAGACGAACTTCTTTACTTTTGTCCTGCAAGCAGGTCTCCAGAAAGGCTTCGTCCTGTTTATTCAAAGCGATTTCCAGGCAGTTAAGAAGTGCCACACGGTCTTTGGCGGACTCTTGCTTCCAGGTGTCTTGAAGGAGCTGCATTGCTTGTTTATTGTCGATTTTTCGCAGTTGTCGTAAATAGACACGGCGATCCTGGGTATTGCCCAATTCCCAATCAGTTGTTTTGAGTTCTCCATCTTGTTTAGAGGGCATGTCCTGTAACAATTCCTGCCATTGTGGGTGCTGTGCCGCGAGCCACTCCCCCCTTTCTCCTGCCACAGCAAGTATGGGCCTGCGCAGGGGTTTTTTGCGCAATGCTAAATCCAAAAGCCTGGGTAGCAATAAATGGGGTAAACGTAAAGACTGCCGTTCCACGGCATCGAGCCACTCCGGTAACAGGGCTAGATTGTCACGGTCGCGTATAATTTGTTGTAAGTGGTTTTGGGACAGTGTTGTAACAGTCGGTTGAGTATTAGCGGGGCAAGGTACAATAGTTTCGTCGCTTTGATCTGCCTTGATTCCTGCGTGATAATAAACACCTACCAGCGCTGCTGTGGATAGAAATGCGGCTTCGCGGTTACCGTCCTGCGGAATTTGACCAGTGGGGTAAATCTGTCGGATCAAAGGACCAAGGTTTTCATCCTTTAGCAGGACCTGAAGCCCGGTATCGGTTTGTCGTTCGGTACCCAGTAGGGCCACTTTTATGAGCTCTTGCCAGATTTGCATAAGTTTAAGCCATCATTTCCAATTGCAGACCGACAAGGTTATGTGCTTCCTGGTGATTATATACAGTCAGTGGTTTGAAACGTCCTAAATCCCATTCCCCAAATATATCTACGGGAAAACCACCACTAATAGACAATAAGGTCCAACCCAATGAGTTAAGCAGTTGCAATTCCAACACTCGGTTTTGTGTGTCTTGTATATACCAGTGGTCTCCACGTCGATAAGGTACCACCTGAGATAAAGCCATGGGAAAGGCATATAACCAGGGATATTCAGCCAAAGCCCGGGTATATTGTTGTAAGGCGGTGTCGATTGAGATAAATGCAGTCGGGGCATTCGGAGTTTGCTGCTTTAGCGGAGATTGTAATTGATCGGGTTCTTTGAGCACTGCTCTCAAGGGCCAACTGCCCGGATAGTAAATCAGCTCTCCTTCAAAACATTGACCAACACCGGGACGTATAGGCAACACCTGATTAGCTACCGCGAAATCCAACAGCATGGCATAGCGACTGCTGTTTTGACCCAGTAACCAAGTACGCTGAATCTGCAACTGGGATTCCAGTTCAGTGACTTGGCTCATAACCCACCAGCTATCCGAAGTTACCGGGTGGTTCATCAACTCCTCTTTGTTATGAGTATAACCCAGGAGCGAATCCACATCGGCTTTCTCATTGTCGCACAACAGCTCCTTGTTTTTATATGCGTTGATAAGTAAGTGCATCTTTGCCAACTGAAACAATAAAGGTTCTTGCCAATGATCCACTTGATAACGTAGATCGGCCCCCCTTTGAATCCAGCGCGACAATCCCGGCGCCTGGGCATCCACCATACGGGCTGCCATTTTTCGCCAGTGATCACCGGAATCATCTTGCCGGGCCAAACCATGGCGCGCCTGGTCCTGTATCCACTGTGAGAGGTCTTCTAATCCGGTTGCGACTTTTTGTTCCCTGGATTCACTGCGTTTTTGTTTGGCTTTTTCTCGGCGCCTTAAGGTGGCCTCATCAGCGGGGCTCTCTTGTTTTGGGTTTGCTTTTCGAGTTGCACGCTGTTCTCTTTTCTCCAGCCAATCGCTAACCCAGTCCGGTGCTTGAGCCTGTCCCATAGCAGTGGATTCTTCAGCGAACACATAGGCCAGACCCAAGGCGTGTTTACAGGGAAATTTACGGCTGGGGCAGGAACATTTGAAAGCCGGACCGGTCATTTCTATACAGGTCTGATAGGGTTTGGAACCGCTACCTTTGAATTCACCCCACAGGGCCTTTTCGGTTTTCCCCAATGTCTGCCATTTGGAGGCACGCCCCAGTTTCTGCCCGGCTTTTACAGAAGCCGTATCCGGAGCCATGCTGGTGACTTGATCAGATGTCCAAGTGATTGGCATATCAAAATAGTAGTCGTTACTCTTTGTTTTTAAAAGGCATACTATTAATTGCTGGTCTGCTTGTGTGCGGTATGATTGTTATCGGCAACAATCCGGGCAAATTGATGTTTGGATTCAATTTTTTTAATCCCAATGGTTATACCACTACCAAAGTGCGAAATTTGACATAAATTATTTACAAGCTGCTTAATGACTCAGCAAAACTATTGGCTTCCCATTGAGCCCGTTGCAGTTGCTCGTTACTTAGACCCAGTACATCGTCGGTATCACCGGATTCCAATTTTCTTGCGACATCAAGGTAGTGCCAATAGGGTCCCCTTTGGTTTAACAAAGCTTCCCGAATGGGCTCGGGCACCACGAGATCGTGCAAAATCCGTGGCATATCATTTCCCAGCAACGCATCCAAATAGGAAAACGTACCCAATAGAAACAATTCGTTGGAATGTTTAAAATTGTTTTGTTTCCCAAGCAGTTCCATTAAACGTCCTCGATACACAGCAGAGTTCAACAACGTTCTCGACCACTTGTTATTTTGCTCGTTGGAGGTGAACAACAATATGGCTAACCATCTGTAAAGTTGCTCTCTTCCCAATAAATTGATAGCGCCGCTTATAGTGGTGATTTCCTTGCTGCGGCGTAGGCCTGCCGAGTTTACTAGTTTAAGTAGCTTGAATGATAAAGGTACGTCATGGGTTATGCTTTGAGCTAAGTCGCTACTTTCAGTATCCGACATAATTTGATTCATGACGTTAAGAATAGCCAGTTCGTTGCCGGGAATGTCAGTTTGCGACATGATTTTGGGTTTACCAAAAAAATACCCTTGGAACAAATTAAATCCCAGTGCCATCAGCAATTCATATTGTTCCACGTTTTCTACTTTTTCAGCCAACAATGTTTTATTGGCCCTCTTGGCAAATCCAACGTGTTCTACTAAAGATGCATCGTCATGCATTTGCACGTCAATTTTTATTATATCCGCAAATTCCACCAACTTAGCGCTTTCGGTAGTGTAAATGTAATCGTCCAATGCAAATTTGTAATTTTTTTCTCTCAGATGTGTTAAGCTGTCTAACAGCTCACTTCCCGGTGTCACAGTCTCCAATATTTCCAATACCACTTTATCGTGTGGCAAAATCTCCACGAGATCGCTTTTCAATAAATGTTCATCAAAATTAATAAACGCCATTTTGTTTCCCAATACATTTGCGTATCCCATATTGAGAAATACATTTGCCATGACTTGAAGTGTTGCTATCTTAGGATCATCAAATTCCGCCTTGTTTTTATGTATGCTGTTACGAAATACCAGTTCGTACCCTACTATACGACAATTGCGATCAACGATGGGTTGTCTGGCAAGGTATACTTTTAGTGACGCATCGTCTGTTTTTGCTTGTGGAATCATGGTTTTATCCTAGTTTGTATTTGCAAATATAGTTAACGATGGCCTCTGGTATACGCCGTAAGGATATGCTCTCACATACCGCGCCCAGATTAACCGCTTCTTTAGGCATTCCATACACAACACAGGAATCTTTGTCTTGTGCGAGAGTGTGGGCGCCACTATTTTTCATTTCCAACAGTCCTTTTGCTCCATCATCACCCATACCGGTCATAATAATACCCAGGGCGTTTTTTCCTGCACTAGCGGCAGCGGAGCGAAACAATACGTCAACTGATGGTCTGTGGCGATTGACCAAAGGACCATCAATAATTTCGATAAAGTATCGCGTTCCGTTGCGTTTCAACATCATGTGTTTTCCGCCGGGTGCGATAAGTGCCTTGCCGGGTGTCACCACTTCTAAGTTCTCGGCTTCTTTCACTTCTATTTCACATAGACCATTCAATCGAGTAGCAAACGCACGAGTAAATTTTTCCGGCATATGTTGCACAATAACGATTCCGGGTGACATGGATGGCAACGAGCTGAGAATCTCTTCCAGAGCTTGAGTACCGCCAGTGGAGGTTCCGATTGCGACAACGCAATCTGTTTTTACTTTGGTATTTAGTGCCACTGGTGGAATTACGGTATCAACCGAATGCTTAGCAGGTACAGGTCTATCTATAGGTATTACATTAGGTTTTAATTGTTTAATATTGGCTTGTGCTGCAGATTTTATCGCCTGTAAAAATAGGGTTCGTTCTTCACGAAAGTAAGTACTCAAAGATACTTTGGGCTTTGCTATAATATCAACGGCACCGGATGCTAAGGCTTGCATTGTTATGTCTGCCCCTTGTTGTGTCATTGAAGAGCATATGACAACCGGGGTAGGCCTTTCTGACATTATTTTTTTTAAGAAGGTGATGCCGTCCATTCGAGGCATTTCAATATCCAGCAAAATGACGTCGGGCCACGCCTTTTCCATATGTTTCATGGCAAATATAGGATCTGAAGCTTTGGCGATGACATCAATGGAAGGGTCTGCATCCAGTATCTCAGATACTACCTTGCGAACCACAGCAGAATCATCCACAACCAGTACTTTAATGGTCATCAGTATCCCCGTCCATTTTGATATATGGATGGAATCAGTGGCTTTAGTGATTTACTAATCCCATGTAAGGATTCTGAATGTCCTACGACAAAATATCCGCCTTCAATCAGATGTTTCTCAAGTTGATGTATCACTCTCACTCGTGTTTCCTCAGCGAAATATATCAAGACATTACGCAGGAAAATGATGTGGAACTTACCTATGTCCGGTAAAGGTTTGGTTAGGTTAATAGTTCTAAATGTCATATTGGATAATCGGTCTTTATCCATAAGTAGTTGACCCGATTGAGACCGAACACCTTTTAGGCAATACCTTTGCAAGTAGTGCTTTGGGATTCGTTGATTGTTATCCAGCGGATACAACCCTCTCTCGGCTGTTTCCAGCATCTGTCGACTGACATCAGAGGCCAGAATTTCCCAACGCGTATCGTTGAATACGCTATCCAATAACATAGCCAATGAATATGCTTCTTCACCGCTGGAACAGGCGGCGCTCCATACTCTAACCCTTGGATGCCGTTTAAGTCCAGGTAGAACACTGGTTTCCAGAACTTCAAAATGCTTTGGTTCCCGAAAAAAACAGGTTTCATTGGTGGTTAACAAATCTATAACAACCTGCTCTTCACTGGCATGTCCCTGTTTTAGGTATTTGATATAATCTGAATAGCTGTTCATTTGAAGTTGATTTAGACGCTTGTTTAGCCTTCCGGACACCATAGCTTGTTTGTTTTCCGCCAGTGCAATACCTACCTGTTTCCCAATGAATTCCTTGAAGAAACAATACTCCTTTTCGTTCATTGGATGTGCGGTATAGCTATTGGAATCGCTGGTAGTCATAAGTTATTCAATCGAATGCCAACATGGATAGTTCGTCGACATTCAGCGCTTCATAGATGTTAATCAAAGTAGCGAAACCCTGGTCAACTCTACCCATTCCTTGAATATATTTTACTGAAATGCTTGCCCCAAATGCCGGGGCCGGTTTTATATCCTGGGGGTTCACTGACAAAACTTCATTCACGGAATCTACAATAAATCCAACATCCAATTTGTCATCTTCTTGCTTGATTTCGACAACAACAATACAGGTTCTGGGTCCAATGGTCTCAGGTGACTTATGGAATCGAGATGCCAAATCAATGACGGGTACCACATTCCCGCGAAGATTAATCACACCCCTGATGTAATCGGGAACCATCGGTACACGTGCAACGTTTATGTATTCGATTATTTCCTTGATATGCAGTATTTCAACTCCAAACTGTTCCTTTCCAAGTAAAAATAACAAATACTGAGTATTCCGTTCCAATACTTCTGATTCTCCGGAATGTTTTACATCAGTGTATAGCCTATGATTGTCCATGCTGTTTACCATAAAACTTTCGTGCCCCTCATGACACCTTGCGTTCTAAGTTCTCAGAGAAACTGTAGTCCGAAACATTTTCGTTTAAGCCGGTGTAAAATTCACGAATATCTTCCATCGATATAATAGTGTCAACATTTAGCAGCATTACCAGTTCGTTTTTTACCCTGCCAATCCCTTCGATGAATTCATTAATAAATTTTCCTCCAAAATCGGGAACCGGATCGGTACAGTCACTATTTATATCGGTTACTTCAGACACGGAATCTGCAATCAGCCCGGTGCAGATAGTCTTGTTCCCCGCAGGAACTTCAACTATCAAAAAACAGGTGCGTTTTCCTAATGTAGAATGTTTTAACCCGATTCGGGCTGACAAGTCCAATATTGGGATAACTGAGCCTCTTAGGTTGAGGGCCCCCCAGACAAATTGCGGCATCATGGGGATAGGGGTGATTTCTGAATATTCTGCTATTTCCCGAATGTATTCTATAGGTACTGCAAACTTTCTATCGTCCAGATAGAAACACAGAAACTTTTTCTGGAAAATAGTAGTGGTGTTGGCTTGATTTCTCTGGTTCATTAATATCACTTAGTTGCCGGTTTTGACATCACTGAATGGCTCAAAGTCACTCAGATCAATCGCCGAAGTTGCCGCATCGGTTCCGTGATTACCAAATATTTTCACCACATCCGGTATGTATAATTCTTCGGTGCTTTCCCCTAATTTAAAATATCCGATAGATGTTTTTAAATTCGAGGCGTGATTATGCAAGGAATTGGCTGTTTCCGCGAGTTGGTCTGACGCCATAGCCGTACTTTGTGCAATATCGTCAAGTTGTTCTATGGCAGTGCTGACTTGTTGTACCCCAGTGGCCTGTTCTTCTGACGCAGCACTGATTTCCATGACAAGATCCGCTGTTTTTTGAATATTGGGTACCATTTGATGTAACAGCAGTCCGGCGCGATCCGCTATTTTTAAGCTGTTTGACGCTTCGCTACTTATTTCCTTTGCGGACTGTTGACTTCGTTCAGCCAATTTTCTAACCTCGTCTGCAACCACCGCAAACCCCTTTCCATGATCTCCGGCTCTAGCCGCTTCTATTGCTGCGTTCAGGGCTAAGAGGTTGGTTTTATAAGCGATATCTTCTATTAGCGATATTTTTTCAGCGATAAGCCGCATGGCGACAACGGTGTCGTTAACCACCTCACCACTTTCAGATGCCTCCACGGATGCATTAATGGCTATAGATTCCGTTTGTTTGGCGTTTTCTGCATTTTGGTTGATCGATGCGTTCATCTCTTCCATGGATGCGCTGGTCTCCTGAACGCTAACCGCTTGTTTTGTTGATCCTGCATTGAGAAACTGGGCAGCCGATTGAACCTGATTGGCGATACCGCTAATCAACTCCACATAGTTATTGACGTCTAACAATACCATTTGGATTTTTTCAACAAATCCGTTTACAGCGCGCGCCGTATCACCTATTTCGTCATTACTTTGTATGGGAATACGAAAAGTTAGATCGCCTTCTCCACGCCTTAAATTATTGACCGCGTTAACCATATCATTTAGCGGTCTCGTTATGCTAAACCGGCTGAAGAAAGTGGCAAATGCGATGGTCCCGGCCAGAACAACCAGTGTACCAACGATAAGGATGTACCTGAGAAAATATACGTCAGCGAAGGCTTCGTCCACGTCCATTTCACTCAATACCGCCCATTTGAATTCATCAATAGTTATCGGGCTATAGGACGACAAAACCTGATTACCTAAGTATCCTCGAATTATTTCCGTTTTGTTGTTACCCCGAAGCGCCGCTTCGGTAGCATCGGTACGTACTTTTTGTATACCAATTGCACTGCCTACGCGGTCTATTTCATTAGCGTCAATTGTCGGGTCATAATTCGTTAGTCTATTTATGTAGTTGGATTTGTTTACATGTAAGGGCCTGGGATCGCTCCTAAGGGTGAAATCATTTGCGACTATATAGGATTGTCCACTATGGCCAAGCCCGATGGTTTCCCCTTTGTCACGATAGTGCATTATGTCGTTAATTTTGTTGGTTGGTATCTGAAACACCAATGTACCAATGTTTTTTCCGTTTCTGACTATGGGAGTTCCAACAAAAGCAGCAGGTGCATCATAGGAAGGATGATATGGAGAAAACTCTGATAATTTCGACAAATCAGAGTTGAAAGAAGATTGCACGGCAGAAAATACAGAAGCCAGACTGGAGTTTCTACTTATATTTGAACCTACAGAGGAAGCAAAATCGATTTCTTTGTATACGGAATACAAAATGTCTCCGGTTGATGAATCGATGATAAACAAGTCATAGTATCCGAATTTCGCCAGGTATTTTACAAAGATTGGGTGATATTTCGCATGTACACTGCTGTAAACACTGCCATCTCCGGCGTCCACCAATAACTGCTTTTTGCCTACCGGATATGGGTTGCCGGCCAGGTACAAGTCTTGAAGATATCTGGCCCTGTGGGTGCCGGGTAGATATTGATCCAAGAGAATATTTTGTTGACTGTTTTGCCCAAGTCGGGGAACAAATTCATTCCTATAATAGTTCATTAGTCGCTGGTCTGTTTCGCTGGAATAGGATAAAGATTGCGAATTATCCAAGGCACGGAACGCTGCCGAAAATTCCTCGGCAGCCTCAATGATCGTCAGACTTTTTGATTCAGAAACAATGTGATTTTTTATTGTTTCCACATAATCTACCAGGGCTGACGCGGTGTTGTCCCTAATCGCAGTTAATTTTTCAAATTGTGTACGCTGCAATGCGTTTGCGGATACAATATAACTGACTAAAGATACGGTGAGTATGGAGATAACACACACCGCTATAAAAGACAGGGTAACTTTTGTTCCAAGATTGAGTCTGGATCCACTTTTTTCAATTGTTTCCATTATTAATACCAGTTAATGTAATGTTCCGTTAGTTGGCGCTAACGGATAATCATTGCTACCTGCCACATTATCCGTAACTTTGGACAATAGAGCCGGTATGTCCAATATTACAGCAACTTCGCCTGTACCCAGTATGGTTGCCCCACTCACGCCCTTTAGGTGGTTAAAGATTTTCCCCAATGGCTTGATGACGGTCTGAAATTCTCCCAATAACTTTTCCACAATTATTCCGGCTTTCACGCTACCAAACTGTATTACAACAATATTGCTTCTACTGTTGGTGTCTGTGGGTATTTTCATTTGTTTTCCAAGATCAAACAAAGGCAATACATCACCTCGAAGATTGATATAAGAAGGCAATTCTTTATGGATTGCATCCGATTCAATGCATTCGTTAATTAGATCCAGCGGAATGACGAAGGATGAGTCACCAACGCTAACAAGAAACCCATCGATAATAGCCAGGGTAAGGGGCAATCGTATGCGTGTGATGCTACCGGTACCGGGGTAGCTATCGATATCAACACTCCCGCGCAGGGATTCAATATTCTTTCTTACTACATCCATGCCCACACCCCTGCCGGAAAAGTGGGTGACTTCGTCAACAGTGGAGAAGCCAGGTTCAAACACTAAGTTATAAATCTCAGAATCGCTTAATATATGTGTATGAGACACCAATCCTTGATTCATAGCCTTTTCCAATATTTTTGTCTTATCCAGACCGCGACCGTCATCGCTAACCTCAATAACGATGCTACCCGCTTCATGATAGGCTGTTAAACGGATTATTCCGGTCTCTGATTTTCCCAATCTTATGCGTTCTTCCTTGCTTTCCAATCCATGGTCTATGGAGTTCCTTATGAGGTGAATCAGGGGATCGGATATCCTTTCTATAACGGTTTTATCTAACTCCGTATCCCCTCCGTATATTTCAAGCTTGATTGTTTTCCCCAACTCCTGGCTGACGTCCCTTACGATTCTATGATAGCGATTGAATGTTTCACCAACCTGAACCATTCTAAGATTGAGGGCATTGTCCCTAATTTCTTCCAATAGTCTGGATAGAACAGACATGGATTCGGTTAATCTATCATTGTTTAACGCTTGGGCAATCAAATTGGTACTGGCACCAGCGATAACCATTTCTCCTACCAAGTTAATCAGTTGGTCCAATTTGTCCGCGTCAACCCGCAGGCTTTTAGACTTAGGATTATTACTATTAGTACTATGAGGAGGTTTAGACGATTGAGGACCTTTCGTTACCGGCTTTCTCACAGGGGCCATGACTGTGCTTTCTATTTGGTGGTCCTCTACAGCTTCATTTAGTGATACCGACCGGGCGACAGGCTCTACCATGTGTTCGCCAATGTGCTCATGCAGTACCCCCAGATGCACCATTATGGTTTCTATATTCGGTGTTTCCCTTCGCAATTCTTCAATGAGATCTTTAAAGTCTGATTGAGTGGCATTAGGAGGTAGGATGCGTAATTGACAATCATTCCTGACAAACAAAAATACCTGTTCAATTTCTTCTTGCGTAACCGCAGTCTGAAAGACGATTTCCAATCCGGTATAACAAGAAAGGACATCCATATGCTCCAATTCGCCCTCGTAATGTAGAATACTTGAAATTCCAACGATGTCACCAATTCGGTGCATATACCGCAGAAATGACAAAGGGTCCATTCCATTTTGTAGGACCTCGGTGGAAAATCTCAATGAAATGTACCAAATTCTGTTCTCTTGAACACACTCCTTAGCTCGGGTAACTTCTTGTAGTGAGTCCTCATGTGTAAAAGTAGCGTCAATTCCCGCATATTCGCTTAGAGCAAAAGACAGATCTCTCCCACTCTGCATTAATTCTTCGGATACTGGTTCCTTGTTTCCGATATTGACGATTAGATTCCAGAGGTGATCTTTGCTTTTCAGCATCAATGCGGACAACTTCGCGTCCATAGCCAATTCATGATTCCGAATTAGATCAAACACATTTTCCAATACGTGAGTAAAGGTCTCAGTCTCTGTGAAACCAAAAATCCCACTGGCACCCTTTATGGTGTGGGCTACCCGAAAAATGGATGCGATTAAATCAGAGTCATTGGGGCTGTTTTCTAGTTGCAACAGAGCATCCTCCATGTCCTGCAGGAGTTCCTTGGATTCATTAATATAGGCCTGTAGCCCTGACTCTTCCGGTTCCATCTAATGTCCGTCGCTGTTAGCTATGCAAGCCAATCCTGCGTACCGTGCAATTTGTAAAGTTTGAATGCTTCCAATGTCGCTGCGCTATGATTCACTACGTTTAATTGTATACCCTGCTTAGCAAGATCCTTGTGCGCAACACGTAATATCTGAATTCCAGCCGTATCCAAATCACTTACCTTGGACAAATCCAATTCTAAAGAAACGAGGTTTTTGAAATGTTTCAACAAAGCAGTCTTAAACTCGTTTGCTGTGTAAATAGTTAGCTCTCCCGATATCTCCAGTTGTTTGTTTTTACCTCTTTTTAATACTTTGATCATATCGAGCACCCATTCACACGCTGTCGTGGCAAACCGTTTTTAGAACATTATTGGTTGTGAACTTAAAGAACGTACAAACTCATAAATTTCTTCGGCATTCGTTAAACAGTGCTTAACCTTTCATTGTAAAAACTGTGATAATTCCTTGTTTATTATTATGTGATCACATAATGGTGTCACTGAGTTTTACATATATATAAACTTTGTGAATCAGATTTTACATACCATGGAATACGGTGTTCTTAGAAAACAGTATTGGCAAAGACAGTTTAGACAAATACTATGAGGATGGCGTGAAAGCCGGTACCGAGATCAGAATTGCATTAGCGGGGATGGGGTGCATTATCTAATGATTCTACTAAAGGAACAAATGCAACATCCAAAACCGGATCGACGGTTGTATGGTTGCACGTATCCTTGATGACTAACATCAACTTCTGTGGCGTATGGGGCAATCCAATGGGAATCACCATGCGACCCCCAGGTTCCAATTGTTGCAGAAGTTTTTCGGGTAAGCGCGTGGCTGCGGCTGTAACGATAATACCACCATAAGGTCCATTGTCTTCCCAGCCGTCGTATCCATTACCACAACGAAATTCAATGTTATCGTAACCCATTTTTTGTAATCTTTTTACCGCTGAATGATGCAAAGCGTCCAATCGTTCTACTGTATAAACCGTTTTCGCCAGTTCAGCGAGGATCGCCGTCTGGTAACCCGAACCGGTACCAATCTCCAGGACAATAGAACAATCATCCAGATCGAGTAAATCCGTCATCAGCGCAACCATATAGGGTTGAGAAATGGTCTGACCATGGCCGATAGAAAGGGGTGCGTTATCCAGAGCAAAACTGTGTAGCTCTAGCGGTACAAACCGTTTTCTATCCACTGAGCGAATCGCCTGCAAGACATCGTCGCTAAACTTTGCCCTACCAGTAAAACGCGCAGTGTATTTCGCCTCTAGTTCGATTTCTTCGATAAGAGATTGAATCGTTTTAACCATGGTACAGATTCACCTTTTATCGTTATATAAACCTGTTTAGCGAGTTCCTCGTCCGCTACGCCATATGGAGAATAGCAACCACACACCACCAATTCCTGAAAACAGAAACCCGAGAAATCCGAATAGGGGTAAGCCAAACATGGTAGGACCACCTTCCACTGTCATGACGATGGATGTGCCTATAATCAGAGCCGAGGTGACCAGGCCAATGGTCAGTCGATTGGCCGCCTTATCCAACTCCCGGCCGAACTGCTCCAAACGGGTAATATCCACGTGAACTTGCAACGCTCCTTTACGTGCAGATTGCAACAATCGACGTAAATCTCGGGGTAAATCTCCGAGTAGATCCGCAATATTATTTATATGTCGCCAGGTACGTTTTGCCAATTGCTCCGGTTTATACCGCGACAACATCTCGCTTCGTATAAAGGGCATGGCTTCGGATACCATATCGAAATCCGGGTCCAATTGTCGCCCCAAGCCTTCCAGGGTGATAAACACTTTGAGCAACAATGCCAGATCAGCAGGCATAGTTAAGGCATGCTCACGCATAATGACCGTAAGATCAGTCAACATTGTCGCCAGATTAAGTTCCTTTAGCGCCACACTGTGGTAGTTGTCCATGAAATTGTCTATTTCCATGGCCAAACTCTCGGTATTCACGGATTTACTCGAATCAATGTCGTTTTCACTGTCATCTGACCAGCACTGAATGACATCCACAACCAGTGCTGTATCTTTACTGATTAGACCACGCACCAGGTCTATCACTTGTTCCTTTCGCCTTTCCGATAGGCGTCCCACCATGCCGGTGTCTATAAAGACAATACAGTTTTCCGGCACGTAGAAAATATTGCCGGGATGAGGGTCGGCGTGAAAAAATCCGTGCTTGAGTACCATGTTTAGAACCGCGGCGGCACCGCGTTGGGCTAACAGCTGCCGATCAAAACCGGCTTTTTGTAGGGAGTGTAGATCACGCCCGGGAATTCCGCGTATGCGCTCTTGAACATTGACACGCTCCCCGGTCCAATCCCAAAAAACCTTGGGTAGCGATATGTGTGGATCTTGCGAAAATATCTCAGCTAAGCGTTCGGCATTGCGGCATTCCACTGCAAGATCCAACTCACGTCGCAAAGATAATTTCACTTGTCGTATTACCTCAACCGGGTGGAACCGTCTCGCTTCGGGTATTTCTTTTTCCAATAACTCTGCTAACTTGCTTAACAAGCGCAAATCCGCTTCGACTATTGCGCGTATTCCCGGTCGGCGAATTTTAAGTACCACATCCTCGCCACCGGGTAATTGTGCTTCATATACCTGGGCGATAGAACCGGCGGCCAAAGCCTCAGTATTGAGGTTTGTAAAAATGTTTTCGGGTTTATCCCCCAGGTCTTCTTCGATTTGGGGGCGGATTAGCTCGAAATCCTGTGCCGGTACCGTATCTTGTAGTTTTTCAAACTCCCGGATCCAGTCCTGAGGAAAAATATCTACCCGAGTAGCTAATATCTGCCCCATTTTGATAAATGTAGGTCCCATTTCTTCACAGGCATGGCGAATCCTTTCCGCTGAGTGCATGCGGGCAATATTTTCCGCGTCTTTCCAACGCAGAACTTTACCTGCCTGTTCCAACATACGCCCCATCCCCAGTCTTTGCACAACATCCCCGAATCCATATCGGATAAGTACCGAAGCGATTTCGTGCAAGCGACCTATATCTCGAGCGACTTTTAGCGTTTCCCACAACATAGCGGAATATCAGTGCCCAGGTCAGGACTTTGGTTGATCGTCGTTGGATTTCAATTTATCCGATAGTGCTTGTAGAAAACCGCTGGCTGCCTGGGCCACGTCTGCTGAAAAGGATTTGGCTGCGTCACTTACTGCAGTGACTCCGGCTTCACTGACATTGAGAATTTTTTGTTTAAGCTCAGCAATGTCGTCACTGGTTCGTTTCCCCACTGCGGTTCCCGTATTTTTTGCATGAGTTGCCAAGTCCTGAATGGTTTCTTGTAATAACGATTTACCCGTTTTGGCGGCCTCCTCCAGTGTCTCTATAAACATTTCCTCAAGACTGTGTAATTGATCCAGTGTGTGTTTAAAATCTTCTTCTTTATAGTCCTTTACCCGGGCTACGGTTTCCTCTATAGCCAACTTGGTGGCCTGAGCGCTTTTTTCCAAAGCCGCATCCAAGCCTGCAGCCACATCGTCCATGGATTTCTTAACGTCAGCGGTATCAACATCCAAACCGGTTTTTGCACCATCCACCACCGCCTTGGCTACAGCTTTGACTCTGTCCATATCCAGGGTGCGGTTGCTTAAAGCTTCCAGGGTAATATCCCGGATTTCATCTCGAACGTTCCCGCCTTTTTTCACTGCCTCTTCTGCGGCGGCTTTTACGGATTCGGTGTTTTCATCATTCATAACAACTCCTTACAAGGCCCGTTTTTTCTGTTCTTCATGTCAATTCTAGTCTTTCTATTACCATATGCATTATTTCAGCGAAGAAAAAGCTTTTTTTGTCGAGGTATAGCCTAACTGGATCAATTCGTTTGCGCGGTCAAATTCGTAAAATGAACAGGTATTGGCGGGAATGGTGACAGTAATATCCGGTGTGTACGCTGCTAATTGCAACCGGGTGATTCTTGCCTGCATAGTTTCCATGGAGCGGAGCATAATTCCATAAAACGACAAACTGGTGTCTGAACGGGCAATACCAACTGATGTTTTGGGCCAGAATTGACGGACGAATTCCTGATATCCGTTTCTGCTTTCGTTGATCGCAGGTGTAATGTGTCGGTGGTACCTGCCGTTCAAGTCCACCGCCACCGTTAAGTCGGTAGTATCTTTGAGCGTAGGCGCTATTGGCACCGGGTTTACCAAGCTACCATCCAGGAATTGTTGGCCCAAATAGTTATGTGGTGCAAATATCGTGGGGATAGAGATGGATGCTCGAATGGCATCAAACAACGGTCCGCTATTTAACCAAACTTCCTTTTGTGATTGCAGATTTGTCGCAACCGCAGTGAACGATAAGGGTAAAGATTCTATGTTTCGATCCCCGATCATTTCTTTGAGCAAGCTAATTATCTTTTCCCCCTTGAAGAGACCCTGTCGCCGAAATGACAAGTCGAGTAATCGCAGAATGTCGATTTTTTCAAGGTTGGTGACCCATTGAGCATAGACATCCAGCGCTCCGGCCGCGTAAATCCCTCCTACAAGAGCGCCAATAGAGGTGCCCGAAATGGACCGGATCACATATCCTTGCTCGATGAGCCATTGAATGACTCCTATATGGGCCAGTCCCCGAGCCCCTCCACTACCTAATACCAGCGAGATTGTTTTTGGTGACGCCACTGAAGCCCGCCCTCCTCCTTATAAGTATAACGTGCCCTTGGGAGGATGTTAGAATAAGTAAATATTACATATTTATCTATATGATATGTTATATAGTTAAAGTGATATGTTCTCATGGAAACGGGCTTCGGTGCCCGTTTCCACTACTGTGTTTCAATTAATGTGTTTCAATTACTGTGTTTCAATTAAAAACGATGATGTCTTTCTTTGTGCTCCTGAATTTTTTCCCGCAACGATTGCTGCTGTTTCGGATTGAGGCTGTCATAGAAGTTACCCAGAGCCGTTATGACAGCCGGAGCATTGTCGTTCACATAGCGGGTTTTTTGATTGACCAAATCCAGAGCTGTTCCTTGATTGAAGGTCGGTTCCTTTATCAAAGACATTACTTTATCCATGTGCGCCACTTTATCTCCATGTAGATCATAATGTACACGTAGTATTTCGTCCTTTAGCTGGTTTAACTGGATCTGCTGTTGCTGATTCAGTTCCAGTTTGTCATTAAGCTTTTCCACTACCGCATTGGCGTGTTGCTCTGGTGTTTGTCCATGTTTATGCATGACGCCGGCTACGACTGCGCCTGATAATGATACAAAAGCGACAAGGCCTAATATGAGTTTATGAGATCGTTGCATAGCTATTCTCCTGTTTAGTTTTAGCCAAAATGGCATAGATGTAGAATAGCTATTTATCGGTTGCATAGCCTTTCAGGGCAGTAACGTTGTGTAACGACATGTAACAGTGATTTTCAATGTTTAAGGGGTTTACAAAAGACTATGCAAACCCAACACCCGCTTTGAGCAGTTTCTCCAAAACGGCAATAGCTTGACTGGTTTTTTTTATGGTGTCCGCAATTTTTTCCACGTCTTTCTTGGATTTCTTGGCGGAATTTGCCGCCCCTTCCAGTGCTATAATGGCTGTTTCAAAATTCCGGTTGATTATTTCCCGTTCTTTCTCTACCACGGTCTCCAGCATATCATACAGTATTTGGGCTTTTTCCCGAATTTGGTTTTTTTCGTGTTCGGGAATATTTGTATTCAACAGTGGATGCAACTGATCTATGGCGTCAATAAGGGACTGTCTCAATGCGTTCATTGCAAAAGCCTCAAATGGATATTACTAATCACGGTTGTTACCGGTAAATTAGTCGTGGATCTCACGGGTCATAATTCAAACCTTTATAGTGAATGCGTAAATGATCTCCCAAACTTCTCATTGTCCCCACTTCCTGGGCCAGACGAGCACTGGAAAACTGATCCTGTAACACCGTATCAGCCATGACTTGATGGGCGGTTTTAACTTTTTCAGTTGCAGTTTTGGCATCTTGGAATAAACTCGGCAACTTTTCTATATCAACGGAATAAAGACTGATGGTTTTTAGTGCCGCCACCTTTTTATCCAAACTATAACGTTGATAGGATTTTTTATAAGCCTCTATGCGTTCGCGCATCATTCGGTCCAGGTTAATCCTGACCAAATCCATATCATTGCCGATATTGGCAATGATTGCATCGCACAATTTCTGCACGTGGGGATTGGCTTCAAGTATAATGGCTTTCATTGCCTCACGTCGTTTGGCTTCAATTAGAGATAATCCGATAGCATCGAATAAGGTAGCGATGGCCGCATAATTTTCCTGTTTTATTCCCAAGTCTTTACCTGTTATTTCGTTATACTGCGTCGACATGCGATTCAATGCGCTGTACAGTTTTTGGCTCGCCAAGTCCACTTGGGGACGATAGTCTGCGCTACTCAACATTCCCAAGGCTTCCATATATGTTTGTACCGCATGGATGGCCTTTAGTAGCGGGGATTTTTCTTTATCAATATAGATGCCACGCACGTTTGAAAATTGTTCGACGGACAGGGTATTAACACGATCCGGTGGCAAGGTCGCAAGCGCATACAATTTTCGATTAATGGTGGACTCATTTACCGAGTTCAACACCTTTTGAGTCATTTCGATTAAGCGGGCGCTGGAATCTGAAAATGCCTTTATGTGGTTGGCGGAAGGCGTGGCACATGCGTTGAGGAGCATGGGCAACAAGCACAGCAGATATACTCGCATGGCGTTTCCTTGTTCCTTATCCTTTTGTTTTATATAGTTTAATTACAGATAGATAAATGTAAAATTGTGAAAAGGAGTGGCTGTTACCTTAGCATAGTGTAAGCTACAAAACACCATCGTCTTATATCTTATAGTGGCCCTGGAGGTAGACTTTGGTAACTGTAGATGGGTTGGCATCCTCTCATTCCTCCTCCCGGGATTTTCCCCAACTGCGGTTTGAATTTGTAACAGGTAAATATTTCACATGAATCCCAATCGTACATCGGGTAAAATTTGTACTCTTTGCATCAAAAATAACAATGACGTATGAGTAATTCAGAGCCAAAATTGGCAATAACGGCAATGGGCATGGCCACTTCCCTAGGTAGTGCAGATATGGGAAGTCGTGCTGCTCGAGCCGGCTTAAGCTTAATTCAGGAATTGCCAATTGCGGTGGAAAACCACGGTGTTTTGGCGAAAGCTTATCCAAACAGCGCGACAAAGGGTCACCCTTACCATAACTACACGAACGGTAAAACCGGCCTGGACCGACTGCTCTGCCTGGGACAAGCCGCTTTTGAAGATATGCTGGAATCAGCAAAAGGGCTCCGGGACCTGAGCAAAACCGCCTTGATTATCAATCTCAGTGATGGATTTCATAGTACGATTTGTGAACTCTTGGCTGTGGAGAATCAAGAAAACCCTACAATTGACCCGAAACAGTCTAAACTGGCGCAGCAGCAAGCAAGTTGCCAACAAGAATTAATAGCTCAATTATTATCCAATTTTCCCGGCGCCTCGCCGTTTTTCAGCACCATCGGTTTTGGTGGTAAACCCGGTATAGTGAATTCCCTGATGCTGGCTCAAAATCTATTGCAACAGGGCCAAGTGGATTCGTGCATTATCGGAGCAATTGAATCCTGTTTGGAACCCGATTATTTACAGGACTGTAATCAGCTGGAAATTCTAAAAACCGATTTGTTTTCTGACGGTTTTATTCCCGGTGAAGCCGCCGCCTTTTTGTTGTTGGAAAATAATTCATCCCTTACCCAACGACCGGTTTTAGCAACGGTAGACAGTTATCAACTATCCCAGTGTGCTTCACAACGTTTTGTACAAGAAGACAGCGCCGTGGATCAGGCTCAGGCACTGACAGATTCCTTGAGTGCTTGTCTAACGGAATCCCTTCCAGCCGATATGGTTCTGTATTGCGATTTCAGCGGTGAAAAAGACCGAGCAAAAACTTGGTCCTATAGCCAAACCCGCATGAGCCAACTGCTGCAGCAACACCCCATCAGGAAATCCTTGTATCCGGCAATAAATTTTGGTGAAGTGGGTGCCCCATTTGCGTATGTGGCAACTATAATGGCTTGCCATGCTTTTGACAAAGGCTACGCAGACAGCGACACTGCTGTAATTTGGACATTATCGGATAATGGTGTCAGTGGCTCGCTGGTATTGAAAAAACCCTGACAAGCGTGCAAACCGGTTTAGTTGAGTAACAACACCGCTACGACTAGAAGTGTGGACGTGAGTAAACCCACCCCCATCCCTGCTGCCAGTCCCAATGCGGTGTCGCGTAAAATACAATATGTTGCCAATTGCCTCTTCATTGTTTTCTCCTGGATGGTGTTCCAGCGTGCCATCCGTGGCTTCCCGTTTTCCTTGTTTGCGCCGGATAAAGGGACAGAAAACCAAAGAAGTCCGCTGGAATCCGTTTCAGTTCGGTTTTTCTGTCCTTTGAGTCTATTAAAGCTGTTAAAAATGACACTACAAGGGGACCGTGCTGACCAATCCCGGCTCAATTCTGACGAAATCTGATAATTTTATAATTGGGCTATAATTCAAAAGCTTATATGCTATTGTTAGTACGGGTGGCAGGCCCGTTTGTAATGCCCGTTTTGGATTGTTTTGAAGGAGATTAATATGGCCAAACGCATTGCCATTGTAGAAGACGAACCGGCGATTCGCGAAAACTACGCCGATGCCTTGCGCAAACAGGGGTACGAAGTGGAAATGCTGGGCAACCGGGAGCAAGCCTTAAAGGCCTTCAAGCGTCAATTACCGGATTTGGTGCTCTTGGACATCGGTCTGGAAGATGAAATTGATGGCGGTTTCGAGGTATGCCGGGTGCTACGAAGCATTTCCAAAACCTTGCCCATTATTTTTCTCACCGCCAGAGACAGTGATTTAGACGCTATTTCGGGATTACGTTTGGGGGCGGATGATTATTTAACCAAAGATATAAGTATCCCCAATTTGTGTGCTCGTATCTCAGCTTTTTTTCGACGGGTGGCGGCTTCTCAAGAACCGCCGGAGAGCGAAAACATCCTTGAACGGGGACCTTTGTCTCTGGATATGAACCGTTTTGCAGTGACTTGGAATAAAAGTCCCATCGATTTAACTTTAACCGAGTTCTGGTTGGTACATACTTTAGCTTTACGTCCCGGGCATGTGAAAAATCGCGAGCAATTAATGCAGGACGCTAAGATTGTAGTAGATGATGCCACGATCACTTCGCACATTAAACGCATTCGCAACAAATTCATTGCCGTGGATAAATCCTTCGACTGTATCGATACGGTATACGGTATGGGTTATCGTTGGGTTGAATAAACGTCAATGGGAAATGTGTGGCGCCTATTTAAAGAATTGCTTGAATCCACAATTAACCGGGTCTATATCAGTATCCGCGTTAAACTGGTATTGGTTTCTCTAAGTTTATTGGCCATCCCGTTTATTGGTTATCAATATGTCCAGGAAATGGAGCGCTATTTGCGCACCGACCTGGAAACGGCCTTGCTGGAGAACGCTCGGATTATTGGGACCGTTTTGGAGGATTATCCCAATATATTCGAGCATTCCAAGCCTGCAATATCCAACGAAACACCTGCTTCTGCGGATGAAGCGGATACCAATGTTAGTGCTGTAGCGCCGGCTGGTCGTAATCATTTATTCATCCGCTCATTGCGCTCCCCTATTCTACTGGATGGTTATGCTGAAGACTGGATCAGTTACAACGACCGTGTTCAACGTTACCAAGACTCCAGCGGCAATAATGATCCTTTAAGCTATCGATTTTCCGTAGGTACGTATCAGCGCTATTTGTATGCCTTGCTACAAGTGAAAGACAGTCACGTCATATACCGTAAAGCCAATAGCAGCGCCATAGACGCCAATGATCATATACAAATTGCCTTATTGGACCAAAAAGGCCGCCCTAAACGTTACATTCTATCCTCATATACCCAAGGAAATATGTCGGTGCATAGAGTTGTGCAACACAGAAGGGATACCAATTTGTTTTTGGAATCTCGCATAGGAGCCTATTGGTTAAAAACCCGGTCCGGATATAATGTGGAAATACGTATTCCATTATCCATGCTCGGTGATCGTTTAAGCTTTGGTGTTGCTGACGTGGACGATCCTCATTCCCGGGAAATCATCAGCCTGGTCGGTACCAACCATCAGAGTACCCTGGAGCAGATAAGTACTATTAGTATCGCCTCGGCAGAGGTGGAAAACCTGCTGTCCCGCATCAAACGCAGTAACACTCGAATTTGGGTAGTGGACGGTGATAGCAATATATTGGCGCTATCAGGTCATTTAACCGACGATGATGCTGCCGATTCAATGGAAGAGTTCGATGAAATCAGTGTGGGAGACGCGGTACTGGGAATTGTCCGCTTGTTTTATCGTCTGATATTGCGCCAACCGGCGCGAGAATTTCAAGACGATTTATCCGCTGTTTCTCACCTGGATAGTCGTGAAGTAGGCTTTGCCTTAAACGGCAAGAGCACCACGCAATGGCGCTTAACTCCTGATGAGAGAGTAAATATATTAATGGCAACCGCTCCGGTGAGCATCAAAGGTAAAATTGTAGGGGCTGTCGCTATTGAAGAAACCAGTAATAGTATTTTGTTATTGCAAAACCGCGCAATTGAAATCCTTACAAATCTAAGCATAGTCACCTTATTTGTCGCCATTGTTATCTTGTTGGGTTTCGCTACACGTCTATCCATACGAATTCGACAACTGCGCGACCAAACGGAAAACGCAATTGGGGAAGACGGACGGATTCTGGGAAAATTGAAAGCCACAAAAGCAGCCGATGAGTTAGGTGATCTTGGCCGAAGTTTTTATGACATGCTCAACCGGCTCGCCCAATACAATCGATATTTGGAAACCATGGCAGGTAAACTGTCGCATGAGTTTCGTACGCCAATCACGGTAGTTAAATCTTCTCTGGACAATCTTGAACTGGGTAACCTGGATAAACAGTCCTTGGCATATACCGAACGTGCCCGCGAAGGCATAGAACGTTTGAACAATATCCTTACCCGAATGAGCGAAGCCACTCGCTTGGAACAAACTCTACAAAGCGAGGATTGCAGTCATTTTGACTTGGAAAAAGTCGTTTCCGGTTGTGTCAAAGGGTACAGTTTGGCCAAACCATCTCAGCAATACAAGTTTAGACTGGACAAAATAAACGACAAACCCTTACAAATTTATGGTTCGCCGGATCTAATTGCCCAACTGTTGGATAAACTGGTGTCCAATGCCACCAGTTTTGCGTTACCTGACAGCACGATTGAAATTGCGTTGCAGCAATACGAACAAGGTATCGAACTAAGCGTCACCAACGCCGGCCCCTCTCTGCCCGAGGAAATGCAACATACTTTGTTTGAATCGATGGTTTCCATTCGAGACAAAAAAGGCGATGAACCTCATTTAGGTTTGGGTCTTTACATTGTCAGGCTCATTGCCGAATTTCATAACGCCGGACTCCAAGCCCAAAATCTCAGTGATGGTACCGGCGTTTGCTTTAGTGTGCTGTTTACGCCGTCAGCATCATAATCCCGAATCCGATACCGTGATGGACAATCGAATCGTTCGTCCTGCAGCGGGATTTCCAATAGTTTCCTGATAGTCCCGGTCCAATAAATTTTGAATTTTAAATATAAAACGCAGGTGCTTGTCTCTGCGCCAAGTCAATGCGGTATCCCATCGCGTGTACGATGACAACCAGAGGTCATTGGTGGCGATAGAGGAATCCAGAATTTGTCCCACATATAACATCGTCCCATGAGCCGTCAGGGACCGGGAAAACTGATATTCCAAATCCCAATTCGCCTTGTGCTTAGGCCGCTGTAGTAGTGGCTCTTGGGAATTTTGGTCAACAGTCTTATTGTACGTAGCATTGAAGCGGTTTTTTATTTTAGTGTTGTAAACGTGGTTCACTGTCAACTCCAGACCTTCCGACACCACGGAACTGCGATTTACCATGGTTCCAGCATCAAAATCCACCAAATCCCTGTAGTCGGTTTTAAAGAGACTGAGTTCCATTTGCCCCTTTCCTTGCCCTTCTCCGTGAGAAAAAGGCCGTGACAAGCGCAATTCCCAATAGTGACTTCGTTCCGGCCGCAATGAAGTGTTACCGACTATGGGATGATAAAGTGCGTAGAAACTGGGCAGCTTGTATCCTTTACCCCAGTTGAAAAACAAGCGGGTTTTGTCGCCCAGCCCAAATCCCAGATTGGGACTAAACACTGTGCCCCCCTTATCGGGATCATCCAGGCGTAACCCTGCTTGAAGTTTGAGTGTTTCATAGGGATTTAACTGTAGTTCGGAAAACACTCCGGTATTATGGCGATTTTCAGCGTAGCTGCCGGAAAAAGCAAAGGCACCGAAAAAGGCACTTTGACCTTCGGCCTTCTCCCTTACATAATCCAGCCCTCCGCTCATTGCCAAGTGTGGCGATTTGAAACTGCTGAACCACGTAAGATATTCGCGTTGTATAGTGTCATCACTGGTGTTGGCGGGAATGCCAAAAGGATTTCGAATGCCTGGTGCGATCCCGGGAGAATCCACCTGCGATTGTTGTTTCATCCAGCTGCTTTGAAATTGATGTACCCAGAGATTTGAGATCTGTTTCACATTTACCGACAAAGCGTATTCTTCGGAATCGTTTTGTTCCAGATCCCGTAGAACGGCATAGTCCAGTCCGCCACTGTCGTCCGGAAAGGCTTGCGCGCTGGAATTGCGATGATGAGCTTGTAACTGCAACAATCCTGAACCAAAACGCCAAGCACTATCTAAGTGTTGATTGTAGCCTTGGTAATTACCTCCCGTACGCGTCGTTTCGTTCACAAAAGCCATTTTTAGTGATGAACGTATCGTCGCAGTGCTAAGCGAGTACTGCCCTGAGGCTTCCGAGTAATCCGGGGAACCGAAACTCACTACGGCTCCATTGCCCCCCGAGGAACTGCGCGTGATGATGTTAATAACACCGCTTAAAGCATCGGAGCCATAGATCGCCGATGAACTGCCTTTGAGAATTTCAATACGTTCGACAGCGTCAAGGCTGAGACGAGAAAGATCGTAGGATCCCCCTCGATTATTGGTCGGGTCGTTCATTCTGACGCCGTTGATCATTATCATCACATAGTTGGGGTCGCCATTGCGCATGAACAAAGAACCGTGCCCCCCGCGAGAACTTTGTGTCACATGAAGTCCGGCTTCGGAGCGCAACAGTTCCAAAACATTGGTAGCCTGGCGTGATTCTATTTGTTCCCGGGTTATGACTGTGACATTGGTCACGGTTTGTGCACTGGGAATACGCGTAGCCAACACCGTCACATTGGGCAACTGGAGGGAATTGTCTATTTCAGTGTCAGCATACACCGGAGTAACAACGAGAGGCAGACCCAAGAGAAACGCTTTTTTCATAGAACGCGTATTTGTATTGTTGTAAAAATGTGCAGTCTATCAAAAAAATGGAGCACCGTCCCAACATAGCTTACCTCGGTCACACTACAAACCGGTCAAGCATCACAGATCAAAACGACCGCCCTAAGCTGTTTAGCTATTGTATCGATAATAAAGTTGATAGTTTTTTGTACAATTTTTCTGGAACGTTTACCCTTAGTGGTATGTGTCATGGTTGAAGGTCGTACTAAGGTTCAGCCAGGGTTGCGTTCAAAGGGGTTTGATCATGTCGCACCACATCGATTTAGAGCTGAACCGGCAACTTTCAGCGATTAAGCGGAAAAAACATTTTGGTGAATTATTAACACCGGAAGACCGTAAGTTTTTGATCGACCACGGATTGGTATACCAGGCCAAAAGCGGGACTATATTGTGCCAGCAGGATAAAGTCGGAGACGATTTATTTATTATTCTTCACGGGGAAGTCGAAGTCTCGGAAAACGCCGGCGAAATCCGAAAAGTGCTGGGAAAACTCAGCACCGGGGAACTGTTTGGAGAAATATCGGCTCTGTTTGCCGTGCCAAGAATAGCAACGGTTTCCGCGCATAAGCCCTCGGTCATCCTGGAAGTCGCCCGGGATGATTTTGTGGAATTGTTGGATCATACCCCTAATTTGAAAGATCTGGTGTATGAGCGATTGTATGAGCGATCCCTGGAAACAGCGCTGCGTACATGGCCTTCCAATAACATCGCTCTTTCGCAAATCCCCATGGACGACTTATCCATGTTATTAAGTTGTTGGAAGCCTGAGAATATCAACTGATGACTGCGCAATTACGCAGATAAAGTAGTGCCGTGTCACTCCGCGTACTCTTTTTGTCATAGGGTACGCGGACATTTCAATTTAAGTTACTAAACCACTATTTGTTATTGCGTTTAAAATCGTAGGCCAGTTGATCCAGAGATTGCGCCAGTTCCACCACCAATTTCGTGGGTTTGCCATGAACATCGGCGATCAACAAGGTATAGCCTTCTTTACGATTTTTAGGATAGTCCAACTTGGGGAAATTGGCTTTTATTTCCCGATCTTTTTCATCGATGCCGTAAACATTAACAATCCTTTCTTTGTCTCCGTAGATGCGAATATAGTGCGCTTCCGGGCCGAACCCTTCGTAGACCAATTTTAGACCGGATTTTGTATATACCACTTGGCCGATGTTGTTGGTATCCAGGGTTGCCTGTTCCAGTTTCTTTACCAAATTCACCAACAGTCTGCCCTTAACCGCCTTAACCGCCATTTCTGCCGGCTTCACCCCCTCCGGTGCGGGGAAAATGATTTGCGGTGAACTTTTGTTACCCGTACCGGATAAGGTAAAATTAGATACTTGTTTACCCATTATTTCATGAGTTTTCACTTCCCCTTGGGCATCACTCAAAGCCACCGAGTTCAGCACAAAAGTCACCGCGGATAGATTGTTGCTAATTTCCGGCGTTATTGGTCCCAACAGTTCGAACACCCCTGAATAGCTGGTTTCATCCCAGGCCTGGAACGGATACTTGATGCACAAAAGAAATGGTTTCATTTCTCCCTTACTGAGTTCAATCTCGGTTTCGCTGCATTTATCCGAGCTTACCGGATTGAATTTATTTTTACTAAAATCCTTTGCATTTGATAGAGTAATATCGTTTTTCACATAAGAAGGAATTAACTCATGACGATTGAGACTATTAATTTCAAATGTGTAAGATTCCGATATTTTCTTGCCCGCAACAACCAATTCGATACTCTTAGGTACACCGGCAAAATCCCAGGCGCCAATTTCACCTCCATCAAATAAACGTTGCATGGAAATTGCGCCAATGCGTTTTAAATACTCATCATTTGCGTTTTTTCCGCGAACATCAACCAGAAGGCTTTTATCACCGCCAACTTCGTAGTTCACACTGCTGCCGTTAAACTCCGTGAGTTTTAGACGGAAAGCACCATTGCTGTAGGTGGCACTATCGCCCTCCGGTAACATTTGCACCACATCGACTTGATCCGGGACGTGCAAATCCAACACTCCCTTAATAGCACTGATTTCATTGGCTTTGACACCTTGTTTCAAGGGAACCGATACCGAGGACTGAGCCACTTCCAGGGTTGCATTGTTTCTACCGAATTCCACATCCAGACTGATATTGCGGAAGGTCGGACGAAATTTGGCGTGATTGTCAGTGTTTTTCACCGCGCAATCTTTATTTTCCAACAGGGTTTTACCCTCTTTGTCCATCACATCTTCAAAGCGGATACTACCTACACCTTTTGGGTTAACATCTTCAAAAAACAGATTAGGAATCGGTGCGCTGATCATGCCGACGTTTACTTCTGCAGAGCCACTCTCCGAAATACGGACACCATTTAGATAAGCGGCAAATGGACCGGTAATTACCGCATGACTCAATTTTTCCTTAGATTCCTTTTTAAAAATAGGAATGCTATCGATCTCAACCTTCGCCAGATATTTTTTAATCTCCGACTTTTCCAACGTCTCTTCTTTCACTTCACCCGGGTTCCGGCTGGTAATTTTAGGTACATAAACGCTAAAGAACTGCTTTGGTATGTTCTCCAGTGAGTTCACCTGTTCTAAATTAAGATTTGTACTGACGGTCAACTGACCTGCATTTGGGGAAACGGTCACTATGTCCATCAGGGTCTTTAAATCCGCATGCTTGTTAATTTCTGCTGCATGACTGGCTTTCCAACTATTGTATCCATTGACAACACCATTGGCCCATTGATCATTTTTATGCCTTGCCACTGACACCAGTTGCATAGACGGCGGTGATACGGCCAACTGTACTTCCAGATCTATGGAGCTTAAAGGATCTGCGTGCTTGGCAGCTTGATCCAACATAATGGCTAAGGCTCCGTCAAATCCTTTGCTGAGTTTTTTCGGTTGAGTAATACTGCCAACCGCCAGCTTGTAACGGTGAATCGCTGATCCTGCTGCACCTTTATTGTTTAATGCAGCATCCAATAGCTTGGGGAAATACCACTTGGACCCGATAAGAAGCAATTGGTTGTTCCAAAAATAGCTGACGGGTTGCTCGTAGCGGCAGGTTTCCTCATTGTATGCCGTTACCTCCCAGTAAGTTCTGTTATTGTGTTTCTGTTCCTTAATCTTGTATTTATTTGATTCCAGCCGCTTATTCATATTTGCCAAATTAAACTGACCAAACATTGCAATCGCGTATTCCGGGGTGTCATCCGCGATCACCCCGGCTACCACATAATCCAATTGATCGTTCAAGTTTAAACCGGAGTTCTTTAATTGGTAGAAAAACAAACCGTAGTCTTTTTGCAGATTTTCCGTAATTACCTTTTTGGGTTCCTGAAACAATAGATACTTTTCCAGCTTTTTGGCAAATTCCAGGTTGAGAAACCCAACAGCAGCCGAATCCAGTCTCAATTGAGATTCAACCGCTTTTACCGCTACCGGTAGATGTTTTGGTGCCATGTTATTTTCATACCACCAGTACCCTCCTGCGGCGGCGGCAACTAACAATAGTATAAAGAGAACGAGAGCTTTCACGGTTTTGCCTCAAATGATCGTTGTTTAACCAAAACTGAAATAGAATTTATTTCATTGTAATAACGGCTGCTTACAGACACTTTTTGGGTGGGCTATACTGTAACTGAGCCCAAAATATTGTTTAACAATGCACATATTGTTCCTGCAAAACCTGTTACTGCTTATGGAATGATGGACCATGACCTCAATGTTAATCCGGTCGTTTTTGTTTGTTTTCTCTATCACACTGCTCGGTATCCTGATCACTATAGGCTCTGCCTACACTCATTTTCCGCGGTTATATTCTCTGAACTCACAACAGAATCCGCACCAGAGGTACGCATTTTGGATTGGCGATACCGGTCCCACCGGACCGTTGTTTTCCGGTGCCTGGCAATACCCGTTTATCTGTACCGGCATGCTCAATGGTTTGGGGCAAGCATTGGTGGATAATGAATCCCGAGGCACCGCGATTTATCCGCAATTGGGTCCCATCCCCTTGACTATGCTCAAGCCCATTGGGTATAGCGAAGCATGTAATATCCCTACACGCGTGGAATATTTTTACTTTAATAAGAAAGAGCAGCGTTTCCTGCCATTACCAGGCAAAACCCGACAGCCTCCGCATTTGGATCACATGAACCTGAACGGAAAAAAATACCCGTTTATTATCCGAGTGGAGCGTGGAACCATAAATCGGTTTTTATACAGTATTGCGATGCCGGCCCCTTTTCAGGAGTCATTGCATTCCCCTGCTGGTTTAAATAATTCTGCATGGAACGGCCGACTGATTTATAAGTTTCAAGGGGGTATCGGTATCGGACGGTTCCAGGGAAAAATGAGTTTTAATAAAAAGCACGCCTTATATTTGGCCGCATTGCAAAGAGGTTACGCTGTGGCCTATTCCACGGGGACAAAAACCGGAACTCACTACAATCTGAAGTTGGCGGAAGAAACTGCAGTAATGTTAAAAGAACACTTTGTGGCAACCTATGGTAAACCTGAGTACACCATCGGTTTGGGGGCATCCGGTGGCGGGATACAGCAATACATCATGGCCCAAAATCGTCCCGGCCTGCTGGACGCTGCCATACCACAAGCTTCCTATCCCGATATGATCACCCAAACTATATTTGTGGGGGACTGTGAATTGTTGGAACGCTATTTCGATGCACAATTTCGCAACAACCCCGATAGCCCCTGGAAAGATTGGCACCAACGCCACCGGGTGGAGGGGCTCAATTTCAGTGAAACCGCAGTTCAAGGGAAATGGAACAACCGTTTCAGTCCCCGTCCCGGAAACAACGGATGTATCCAAGGTTGGCGCGGTTCTATTCCTCTCATTTTCAACCCTAAATGGGCCCCTGGCCCCTATGCCCAAGGTTTGAAACAATCCGGATTCCCACAGAATCTGGAGATAAACTGGAGTCATTGGGGAGATTTAAGCAATATCTATTCTGAGGGTAAGAACGACATTGTAAACAACAGTTGGGATAACGTCGGCGTTCAATACGGTTTAAGTGCCTTGCGTTCTAAAACAATTTCAATCTCCGCGTTTTTGGATCTAAACGCCTGTGTGGGTGGTTGGAAATCTCCCAAGGATATGGTTTTAGGTGATTTTCCTTGGGATCCCTCTAAAACTCGGGAAGATCCCTGGGATCAACGAAACATGAGTTTAACCTCCGATTGCCTCGCTGGAAAACCCGCCCCGCGTTCCCATGCCTCCATTGATTCAATAAAAAGGGCTTTTAACTCCGGACAGGTTTTTACCGGCCGGCTTACCATTCCCACCATCGACGTACGCTGGTATCTTGAACCGGTGTTGGACAAACACCACAGCCTGGCCTCTTTTTCTGCCCGTGCCCGAATCACTAATCCGGAGCAGCGAAAACTGCATAGCATTTGGATAGTCGAATGTTCTCAAATTGATGGCCGGTCCCTGCAATTTAAATGCGATTTCGATCCGGTGAGTAAGGCTTTGGATGTGTTAGAACAATGGTTTATCAACAAGCAAAAAAATCCTCTGTCCACGGTGCCTGAGCTGGCTCCCGAGCAAGCAGTGGACAGTTGCTTTGACAGTCGAGGGGATGTGATCTATTCAGGTAATAATGCGTGGGGAGATATTTTTTCCAAAACATCCCCTTCACCTTGCAGTGCCCGCTTCCCTATTTACACCACGCCGCGATTGGAGGCCGGAGATGAGCTGTCCGGAATTCGATTCAAATGCGCCCTCAAACCCGTCGACACTGCCTTGCAGGACAACACCTATGCTCAAGTGCGGTTTTCTCCCGAGCAGATCATTCGCCTGAAGAAAATATTTCCAGAGGGTGTTTGTGACTATACCAAACCCGGTTTGGGTAATCCTTTGGATTTTGCCGAGCTAAGCAACTTGCGTCTATAGCTCAACCCGACACGCTAATTTACTGATGCAGCGATCCTTAGAAATCACCTCGGTATTGATCTCGAACCCGAAACAGCACGGAGATATTGATAAACGAACTGATGCTGTTCGTTTCGACATCATTGGTATTACGGGTTAGCCCGGATGGATTCCAAGCGACGTAGTCTCCAAAATATTCCATCGCAAGAAATCCTGTAGTAATGGAGAAAGTGGCCACCCTGGGCAGATTAAAATTAAACCCAACTACCGGACCTATGCCAAAACCCGTTACTGAACCGTAGGTATCCACGCCATTGGGAGAACCTACTCGCTCCAGATCGTCGTATACCGCCAGTTTGACCCTGGGCCCCACCCACATGCGAAAAGCACGTTTACGCACCACAGCGAAGCCAAAATCGTTATTTAAAGCCATTCCGCTCATATATAAGCCATCGCCATCGTCGACTACGTTATTGTCTTCCGACACAATGGAGAGCCGATAATTGAAAATTGTAGTTTTGGCAACGGCACTGTCAATAACAAAACCAAAATGTGACAGTTCGCGATCACCGCTATGATTGTAGTCATTTCCCAGACCCCATGTGTCTTCCCAATCCTCTGTCCCCGAACCCACGGTCATACCCAGACCTAAGGAGAAGCCGGACACGGGGATTAGTAACAGAATCGTCGAGATCACAATGGCTTTGAGTTTCATATCTACAACCTTTTTCATGTTGTTGGGTTATCAGACTATATACATGTAGTGTAGTGGATAGAGATAAGCTTGGAAATAACACCATCGGGTTAGTTCCAATGGTGGTAGGGCTGATGGGTGGATCCGGGTTTGGCCGAATTTTAAAAAAAAGGGCACTTACGTGCCCTGGAGTCAACAAATGGAGAACTATTGAAGATAAACTATTTTAGGGTCGGACTCTCTATGAGGTACGGTTATTTGGAAATATGCTCCTGCCGCTATTTTCTGTGGAATGCAGGCGATGTTGCCACTCAGATTTCGGTCAATTAAGTTACGAACAAAATACATACCCAAACCACTGCCGCCATGCTTACGCCGGGTAGTGTAAAATGGCTCGAACAAACGGGTAACATCGGCCTTGGATATTCCCTTACCGTTGTCTCGGTATGTAAAGGTTAATTCCTTACCAATTTTCTCAACAACAATATTGATATTGCCTACGATGCGTCCTTCAAATCCGTGTATAACGGAATTCATAATTAAGTTCTTGAAAACCTGCTCGTAACTGTCTTTTGCGCCAAATTGATATATATCATCGGGACACTGAATATCGATAGCGTAATGCCTGCCTTCCAGCTCTGGTTTGAGATTATCAACTATGTTCTGCAAATGGGTTTGTAAATGAAATCGTTGTGGTAGTTCCTGGGATGAACTTTTTTCTGTGCGACGTAAAAATTCTGATGCACGGTTCAAATTTTTCAGGATCAAGTCGGTAAATTCCTCCACATATTCGCTAAGTAGCACCAGTTCCTCTTGGGCATGTTCTGTATCAGCATAATCTATGTGCCGGGACTTATTCCTCAGATGCGACGTCGCCGTTATTGCCACCCCAATGGGTGCATTGACTTCACTGGAAACAGACTCAACCAACTGATTTAATGTAGTATTTTTCTCCGATTGGACAAATCGATACTGCGCAAACTGAATTTGTTCCAAGGACTTTCGCAATTTAAAATTTTCCAATTCCAACTCAGATGTTCTTTGTTGTACCAACAGTTCCAATTCCTGTTTTACCAATTCCAGTTCCATATGGGCTTTTTTAAAAGCGCTGATATCTTGCATATATCCCACCATGCGGATCGGGTGTTCGTCCTTGTCAAAAACTGTTTCACCCCACTCTCGCATCGTTTTGATTTCACCGGATTTGAGAACCAACCGATACTCGATATTGTAGGAGACGGCCTTCCTCATGCTCAACTCGATGGAGTTCATCAAAGCAGATCGGTCATCAGGATGAACCATAGATATGAACACCTCGGCGTCTGGCTTAACTGTTTCACCATCCAGCCCCAATAACCGGAAGTACTCATCAGACCAGAACAATGTATTTTCCTCAATATTCCAATCCCACATGCCCATTTTGGCAACCGACTGAATCTTGTTTACCAAAATCTCCGGATCGTAAGTTTGGCTGGGTGTTGATTGGCATAGATGTTTTATGTCAGCAGTTGCCATATTTCCTCACTTGGTTTGTCTTCCCAAGTAGTTACGGCGTGCGGGGAAAAAACACGATGGTGGATTGCAGGTATTTTTCAGGAACCCAGCTACGTAAAAATACGTAGAAGTTCTTTTATCTTATTGATTATTGACGAATTATACTTTGTGTCTGATATTTATAAAAAAAACGCAGAATTTGGGAAAAACTACTGACTTCCATTTTTTTTAGGATATTAGCACGGTGTGTTTCCACAGTTCGAACACTTAAACTCATGTTTTTTGCCAGATCCTTATTGGACTGTCCCCCAATTAACGACTCCAATATTTGTTTTTCACGTTTGGTCAGGCACTCCAGCCGCGTGTTGAAGGATTCCTTTTCCTGCTCCCGCAGTTGTTGTTCGGAAGCTAATGCCAGGGCTTTACGCACTATGCTGATGAGTTCCAGTGTGGCGACGGGTTTCTCCAGTAAATCCAATGCTCCCTTTTTAAGGGCGGTTTTGGCCATGGAAACATCGGCATGTGCCGTCATAAAAACCAAGGGCATATGGATATTTCGATCCTGCATGATTTCCTGCAGTTCCAACCCGCTTTTATCGGGCAACACAACATCAGAGAGTACACAAGCAGGACGAATATGATCGTGGTTATTCAGAAAATCCGTTGCCGATTTAAAGCAAACCACATCAAAATCCGCGGACTTCAAAATAGCCGTCACATACTCTGCTTGCAAACGATCGTCCTCTATCACAAACACCAGTGGAGATGTTTGCAACGGCGGGGATTTTACAACGGGTTGGTATAACATAGCAGTGCCTTATACTTTGACCGGTAGTACTTACATCGACCGCGGTACAACGCTCTTGAATGGGAACTCATATAGAGTTGTGAACAATTACCCTAAGAGTATAAATTTAACAATTTAGTCACAGTCTATTATCCAGTCATTGAATCCGGAAAAATCACCGACTTTAACCAATGCAACTGCTCTGAATGAATGTCATCCGCCCCATACTGCATGCGCTGTAAAGCTGACATGGCCGTGTAAAATACAGATTTGTCTTTAGCTTTGTCGATTGCGTATTGTTGCCACTGCAATAACGTCAGGTTCTTAGGCCAGTGGTGGGCGTCGGCATAGGTTCGCATGGCGGTGCGTACCTCTATTAGAGAGTGGGCTTGTTCGAGTTGCCGCCGCGCTTTATCAATAAGTAAACGATATTCTTTGCGAGTTGATCTTGCATGTAACAACACCACAACAAATTTAAAAGAAAAAACCAAGAAAACACAGCCTAAGAGGATAGAACTGACAACCAGAGTTATAGAATTTAAAACAAATATGGTAACAGAATCCACCCTGGTTCCTGCCAATTCTCCGCTGGCGGCATCAAAATAGTTGAGATCGAGTTTTGGCAGTTGATAAAATCCCATGCCGTCACTAGAGAAATTCAACGTATAATGACGAGAGCCCTGTAAACCAAATATATCGAGTTGATTTTGCTCTCTAATGTTTGGCTCATATAAACGGATATCGGAACGTAAGCGCTCTTGCATATGGTTAAACAAGGGAGGTAACCACTGAGCGGGAACGCCAAAGGCAGTCAATTGTATTGACAATGACACGATTTCTTCAGGCTGATAAAAAAGCCTGTCCCCTAATTCGTAATTTGCATTCAATTTACCTTTTCGAATAACAGGAACCGAAGGATTTACGTACACAGGTAGTTTTTGCACACGCAGAACAACAGGTAATGGGTAAAACAGATATTCGTCCCGGCCGCCCTGTTGATACACCACAGGTGGTAATTTTAGTTCCATTTCCCCTTCTTCAAGTGGAAACAAAATTAAGCCTACGTCATGACGAATACTATTTTTGCCGTTGTAAACGGTTGGCTCTTTGGTATGGGCAATTTTGTGAAACACATAACCCGCTGAATTGGGCCTGTCCCATTTCAAGCTGATGTATTTATCCGAGCTTATGACTGAATAGCGTAAAACCAGTTGTTCTCTTTGCCAAAGTTGAATGTCTTTAGTATCCGGCTCCAGAAAAGTGATATTTGTAGGATTGGCAGTCTGTTCTATGTTCAACGTGTTGTAGTTAACAGAGGCCAGGTGGGCAACGCCTTGAGCATCAACCCAAACCAATTTCGGAACCGTCAGTTTACCAATACGATATGGATACAAACTCAGTTTCCACTTGTGAATCTGTTGAGTTCCATTTCGCAGCAATTCCTTTTCCAGTTCCAACACTCTGAAATGTTGCTGCAGAGGCTTTAGAAAATCCACGAACTCCGGCAAAGACAGGGTCGGGTCTGATGGGGCAGTTAGAGCAGGAAGAACTACTGTCATAGTCGTGCCAATGGGTTTACCCAACATGACTTGGTTCGTTGAAAAATCCAGCGTAATTTCATTTGCCACGCCGTTAACTTGCCACAGCATCATTAAGCAGGCCCACCATCGAATCACCATGGTCTCACCCCTTCAAGTACAACAGGTTTCTCCAATGGAGCTTGAAAATCTTGCTCAAGTTCAAACAGTCTCTTCCAAAGAGAGAAATCATGAGTGGTCTCGCTGTTTAGTATTCCCATTAATTGTTGCGTATCACTGATTCGAAAGTGCTGTTGGGTACTGTTTAAGTCCTTATTCTGTGCCGCCAGTTTCGCGTATTGAATACCTCTGTTCACCCAATTAGCGGGTAACACTGAGAGTTTTTGCACTTTTTTTTCCGGTGGAGGTTCAGTATCATCCAGCCGGATTCGACCTCGTGGTTCAGTTCCGTCGGCAACAGCCGCAGCCCGAGGGCCTCGTGACCCAAACAACATTTGCTGTTTTTCCATTTCACGTCGTACTTGTTTGAACAACTCGACAGCAAAACCCAGATTAATTCTTGCGCTTTTATCTTCCGGTCTGTATTTCAACACATCATTGTAAAGTCGTACGGATTCTTCATAGTTTCCAATACTGAAATAGCTGTTAGCAAGATTAAAAACCGCGTCGGCCCGTCTATTGCTGTCTTTTGCAGCCAAAACGGCACCGGAATAGTATCTTGCCGCTTGACTATAATTCTTCCTGATATAAGCGACGTTACCCAAGCCAAATAATCTGCTGTACCCGTCGAGCTTGGAAAATAGCTGCTCAGCGTTTTTGTAGTCTTTTGCAGCGTATGCTTTCCAGGCATGACGATAAGTAACCGTTACGTCCTCTGCATAACTGCTTGGTGTATAAAATACGTGACCCAAGCCAACTAATATCAATATGCCTAATAACTGCCCACTTTTTCCGGTACCATACTCATTACGTCGTCTGCTTTGGACACGACGGCTGACACCTAAGAAATAGAGAACTAAGGCAGGAACCAGCGCCCATGGATACAATTCTTTCCAAACGGTAATTTTTCCGGAGAGGCTGTCGTCGTCACCGGGATCCACCCACTGACGTAAGCTTGTGTGCATCCAATCTAAACGGGATTGATCCGGCTTACTGTAACTACCCTTGCCGATACCGGCTAACATTTTTAATGTCGATTCATTCAGTTGTGTCAGTACCGGTTCATGTTTATGGCTAAGCCAAGGCTCATCGATACCCGGAATGGCACTACCCTCTGATCGCCCTACCCCCCAAGTATGCAACACAATATCACTTCGATTGAACAGTAGCGTAATCCGATCTTCAGGAACGTCTTCACTGCTAAAATCTCCATCACTAAGCATTATCACATGTTTCGTTACTGCCGTTCTATTATGAAAACTGCTAATTGCCTGCTCTAGAGCAGGAATGACTCTTGAACCCTTGCTGGGCAGGACATTTACATCCATTTGCTGCAAGGCGAGTAACACGGCTTCTTTATCAGACGTTGGAGGTACGACTATATGAGCCTGAGCAGAAAAAACCACGAGCCCGTAGGCTATTCCAGCGCTGTTTTGTATAAAATCTTTGATCGCTATTTTCGCCCGCCCCACTCTGTTCGGACTTATATCAATAGCCCCCATAGAATGAGATACATCCAACACAAATACAAATTCTGACTGTATTACAGCACTTCCCTGGTATTGGTGATCTATTTGACGGGGGCCGGCCAAGGCGACGCAAAAAAAACACCACGATAGTGTTAGGATAGTATTTCTGAGGAGTATATTTCTGTTAATGAGTGACGCGGGGTATAGAATCCAGGGACGCAGCGATTTATCCGCAAATGTATCGTCATCCTGAGTCGAGAATTGCGACACCAACAGCGTCATGAAAGGCAATAAACATAATAACAACCACAACGGTTCTCGAAATGTCAGATTAACTACGCTATTAAGCATAAAATCCCCGCAGTAGTATCTGACATTGCGGTATTATCAGAAGTATCAGCAGTAGAGACAAGGGCCATTGATACAAAGGGTCTTTTACAAACTGTTGTTGTTCACCACCCGTATGTGTCTCTGCTTTTTGAATTTCCAGTATTGCTTCAGATAGCGAGTCGGCGTTTTTTGCCCACACAAAACGACCGCCCGTGGTTTTAGCCATGTTTTGCAAAAGTTCAAAATCGGCTGGTTGATACACAAGCGTGTTTAATTCTTTTTCCTCTGCCTCTAGTGTAGCTGCACCTATTGCTATGGTATGCAATGTTAAAGACTGTTGTTTCAGAAGTGTCGCCGCTGCAACCGGGTCTATATCAGTCACCGGTCGCCCAACGCCGGAGAGTAAAACCAAAATGGGTTTGGGAAGTGGTGACGTTGGGCTATTTTTCGGATAACTATGTTGCTGTAGCAGCAAATTTTGTTTCAAACTTTTCAGGGTTTGTAACAAGGCATTACCCGGGTCGCTCATACGTCCGGTAACTCCTACTTGAATTCGCTTAATCATAGCTTGAATCAATTGATGATCCTGGGTCAGTGGCACTAAAGGGCCGCTTTGTTCAGAAAACAAAACGATACTCATCCGGTTGCCTTTTAGGTTTTTTGCTAAGTGACTGAGTACGCCTTTAACCATGGACATTCTATCCACACGATTGCCATCGACAATATAATCCCGCAACAACATATTGACTTCCGTGTCCACAATAAATACTACATCACGAAACTCAGGCGGTGCCGGTAGTTGTTGTCCATTCCGGTAGGGATGAGCTAATGCAAGAAACCCCAACACAGTGACTCCGATCACAATGAATAGATTCTTTTTACCGGTATTTCTTATGTTGGAATCCGCTGCTTTCAATTGTCTGAGTTCCTCAAGGCGCGGATGAAAATAAACATAACGCCGTTCTAAGTTCAGTACAAATGGAGAAGCTATCAATAGCTTTTTAGAAATCCAGGCCAAAACAATAAGTACAACGACAAACGGCAAGATTAGCAACCATTGAGGATACATAAAGTAAATCGTACTCATGGTCTGGTTCTACGCTCGAAATTGATCATACTTTGTTGATGCCAAGCTAAAAACAGCCAATAGATGGCTTTGGCGATCAGTTTGCTATTATGTGCATTGCTCGTAATGGGGCCATAACTGAAAGCATATACCTGCTGCAGAAATACGCCCCAACCTTGGTTTCTTTGAAAGAGCGAATAATTTTGCAGATTATGACACTGCAATCCTCTGCGTAATTGTGAGCCAATAATTCTGGCCAGGTTTCGATTGTCTTTTCTCGAAAAAATCACCAGACATCTCAGACTTAACAAACGCAATATGGCTCGAAATTGCGTGTTATAAATCAGCACATAAACAAGTACCAGGAATAGGACGAGCGGAATGGACAGAACGGTATACTCCACCCCAATGTCTTCTATAGGGGGGCTGATAATATCAACCCATTGCGGTATAACGCCGGCGGCGTTTTCGTTAGCGTCCAGCATGGAATTATACCCGAAGAAACTGTCTCATAAAAACAGGCGGTCGTTGGTGAATATTTGTTGGAACTGAATACAACCATCGTCACAATGTTGCTTCAATACAGCAATCTTTTCCCGCATCATTTCATGATAACCGGTATAAAGCTCCTCATTGGAACAGTCCAATTCCAGCTCGCTGCTTTGAGGCTCACTGCGAAAACAATATATTCCCGATTTGGGTAAATGTAACTCAGCAGAATCCAACACCTGAATGATTGACAAACCGAATTTTTGTTTTAGTTGCAGCAGAAGTTCATTGTGCGATTCCGTATAGTCGCAAAAATCACTAATGATGATCAAATCGTTACCTCTGGGCAGCGTCGTTAAAGCATATTTAAATACATCCTCAATAGAAGCAGACACTTGGGAATGTGCCCGACTTGGTACGCTCTCGCTGGTACGATTTAATGCCATCATTAGGGGAGCCAGAGCGGATTCTTGCAGGCCGGGTGAAAAGCCATGAATACCTCCATCAAACAGAATACCGGCAACCGGTTTTTGCTGTTGTAACGATTGAAATAGAGAGTAAAAAGCAATGCTCACTGCTTGTTTTATCTTTAGTTGATGACGAGTGCCAAACCACATACCGGATCTGCGATCTACCATCACAGTGGAGACAGACCGTTTCTCTTCAATATACAGTTTGGTGTACATATCACCCGTTTTAGCGGCCGCCCGCCAATTAATCCGTCTTAAATCATCGCCAGGTTGATATAATCGCTGCTCGTCATAGTCCATTCCCGAGCCTTTTTTTATAGAATCATTATTTCCCAGGTATGGTAGGTCGCATTCTTTATGGTCCACAAACGGACCTGGATTCAATCGGGAATAGGTTTTTATGGAAAGTATTTCTTCAGGATCCAGCAGATAGGTTGAAATAGCATGTACGGCTAAGGACCTGCCGCCCAGTCGCTGTCCAGGGGAAAATAAGGATAACAGTTTATCCATTGTATTCATCAAGGCACGGGAACCTCAGCCAATATGCCTTGCAACAGTGCTTCCCTATCGATGTTATCCGCCTGTGCTTTAAAACCGGGAATGACACGATGCCGTAATACGTCCACCGCCACTTCCATAACATCGTCCGGCGTTACAAAATCTCGTCCGTTAATATAGGCCAAAGCACAGGCCGACCGGAGCAAGGCAATACTGGCTCTGGGAGAGGCACCGGTTTGTATATACCCGTCCCATTTTGGTATGAGACTGCCAATATTCCGGGTTGCGCTAACAAGAGATACTACATAGCGCTCCACGTCAGGTTCAGCATGTGTTTCAGCTGCCTCGCGACGTGCTTGCAGAACTAAAGCAGGAGATAAGGGGGTTTCTTCTTGTTTTTGATCGGTTCCGAAATGCGTATTTCGATCGCGTTGGAGTATGAGAAGCTCCTCGTCATACGAAGGGTAATCTATACAGACATGAAACAAAAATCGGTCCAGTTGCGCTTCCGGCAAAGGATATGTTCCCGCTTGTTCCAATGGATTTTGGGTTGCCAATACCATAAACAACTCCGGTAACACATGTGTTTTACCCCCAACGGTTACTTGACGTTCTTCCATGGCTTCCAGTAAGGCAGCTTGCACTTTGGGTGGCGCACGGTTTATTTCATCCGCCAGAATGATTTCATGAAATAACGGGCCGGGGTCAAAACGAAAATGGGTGGATTTGGGATCAAATACGTCACTACCGGTGATGTCCGATGGCATAAGATCCGGGGTGAACTGCACGCGTTGAAAACCCGCTGCCACGCCTGCCGCCAACGCTTTCACCGCGGTGGTTTTAGCCAGGCCGGGAGCACCCTCTAACAGTACGTGACCTCCTGTTAACAGGCCAAGCATTAAGCGATCCATAAGCCGAGTCTGGCCAACAATAGCTTGTTGCAAATGCTTGCGTAAGGAAAGAAATTCCGCCTGTGTTTGCATGAAAGCTCATCCGGTTGCTCAAACGATATTAAAGTATACCGGAAAGCAGCATAGCGTTAAAACAGATAAAACATGCCTTCATAAGTACAACAGTAAAAAGACCACGCACAAACTTAGGGTGCTGAAGGTTCTCCAAAGTAGGAACAGGCACTGTTTTAATTGAGTAAAATCCATCAGGGATGCTCCTTCTCGAAACTATTTTTTACACAGAGATTTACAACATAGCATCCCAACATGACAAAACCGGGATTGGATTATGATAATAAAATGACAAAGTAGTGATAGAATATGGCTCGAAGAATAAGCCGGTCCGGGGTGGACGTTCGGGTTCTATGATAACACAAACTCATAACGCCAGGGAGAGATTTAATAATTATTAAAACCGTTTATTATCCAGGAATATAAATGCCGGCGGCCCGTATGGCTCGAACAATTTGTGCTGTGGAATGCTCCAGGGTTTTTAAAGCGGATTCGTAGTCGCCTTTATCAGCAAGTTGTTGTGCCTCTTGTTTTAATTGTTCAGACATCTGCAACGGTTTTTCCATCAGTTTGACAAATTTGGGATCCTTGAGTTTTTCTGTTAATAAAATGTCCACTAAGACCCGATGCGTCTTATTTCTATTCACTTCATAGCGATACTCTTCTTCTACATTGGCGAAATGAAGTTCCCGCACCAAAGTTTCACCGTCACGCAGGCCTTTGATCGTTAGCTTTATCGACAAATAGGCTTTTTCTATAGTAGAAATGGCTTCATCCATGCGCCCTGATTTCACCAGATCCTGAGACTGTTTCAGGCTGTCCTTGGCGCGTTGTTCCACATCACGAGTGTGTTTTTGAGATTTCTTTTGAGTACTTACTTCATGTAAAGCACCAAGCAAGGCATTAACGCTTTTGTGTAGATGGTCGTATTTCCTTTGCTTCCCGTTTTTAACCACACCGTTACCCACCAAGCGTATCGCGGCAAAAAACTGTCGCTTGGCCTGAGTTAACTTTTCTTTGGCGGTATTGCTGTCACCCTTTTGATGTGCCGCTTTCGCCTGTTGCAACAAGTCCAGGGCTTTTTTCTGTTCTTCTTTAGCTTCTGCACTATGACTGGAATTGACTTTTTTTGCAGATACTGAGTCTACAAGCAAACGCTCAGTGGCTTCAATGGAGTTACCCAAATTGTCTGCTGCAACATTGGTTACGCCCACCAGTAACACAAGCAGAATAAAACCTTTTAAGCAATCATATGCCTGCATCCAGGCCGGTTTTTGCATCAGCGTTTCTTGTTAGGTTTTTTTGTCGATTTTTTTACGGCCTTTTTATTTACCGAATGACAACGTCGGCACTCGGTTACCGGAAATGCCACAGAACCGTGACACACCCCGCATTTTTGCCCCAGCATAATCTCCGCCATACTCATGGGATTAGCGCCTTTCTTTGGGATAAAAATATCGGTATGGCAGTTGGCACATTCCAATAATTGCGTGTGGGTTTTGTGCGGAAATGATACGTCCGGCATCGTACCTTTGACTTGCATTTCTATATGTAAGTCCATAGGTAGAGCTTGTTCGGATTCGTCCAAATGATTATATTTAGGTGTAAATTTTTTCTTATCCTGGGACTTTACCCAATCCACGGCATTCCCGGACCTGCCTTTGACTAAAGGTTTGAATGCATCTTTTGGCTCCTGCAACATGGATAATCCGGGGTTTTCCTTATCATGAATACCATCATTTTTCAGGCTGTCGATGTTTTTTCCGGGTGGCTTGAAAATTCGATTGAATTGGTTGGGGTCATCCGCAGCCCACGCAGTACTACAAAATAGTACACCCAAACCAATACCGTATGTGATTGCTAACGTCCGCTTCTTCATTGACATAGTCATACTCTTGTGTGGAGTTTTAGAGTTCTTTTCAGTTATTTTTTGGTTTTGTTTTCCAGCGGTGACATGAGTAACTCTAAAGTACTCTTATGCGCCTTCGTAGGAGTGCCGGGTTTGGCTGAGTGACACAAATCACAGTTTTCAGTCGCCCAGGCAATTTCGCCGTTATGGCACGCGCCGCATTGTTCGCCGTTCACGATATTCAGCATATTGATATCACTGCCGCCGGCTTTGAATTTGAAACCCAGATTGCTGTGGCAAGCTTTACATGCGTAGCGAATTCTATGAAACCAGTGTGGAAAAATCACCGGCCTGACTCCGGTTTGGTCTGAATAGTTATTGAGCACAATATCTCCGTACTCTGCATATGCCACATTTTGTGTAGAAGATGCGGCCATGACTACTAAACCGGCAAATAGCATAAAAAACAAACGAGCCTGCTTCATCTTGTTTCCTTTTATTGTGCAGTACACTGTCAAGAAAGATCAGCTTTGAAGTGGCATTTTCCTCTTTTGAACAAAAGAATCAAGCACAGCAGCACAACAAGATACCTCAAGTTTGCTCTACGTCAATTACTCTGCGGAACAATTTGCCAAACGGTATTAAATGCGTTCTTATTTTCAGGCCACATAATTAACCCACGCTTTACATTGTTTTTACAGATGGCAGAAAAAAACCTCTAATATTTTTTGTTTCGTGGACGAAAAGCAATTCAGCAGCAGCAATAAATTCAGGTAGAAGCAGTAATGAATTCGAGTCACTTAGAAGTGGATGAGCAACACCACCACTTAATCAGTATGCTAGATGGGGTAAAATACGCCATTGAAGAACATATCTCTGCCAGTGAACTGGAGCAGTTAACTGCAACACTTCAGGATTTGTTTATAACTCATTTTTCCGCGGAAGAGCGTGTTTATGCGCACCACCACTATCCCGACAGTGCCGCATTGAAACGGGATCACAAGAGCATTCTCAATGACCTTGCACGTTTGAAATCCTCCTTGTCCTGTAGCAGTTGGCAGGCTGCACTGGAATTATTGGATACCATTAAATTTACATTTTTGTCCCATGTTACAGAATTTGATGATCGCTTCGCACCCGATATATACGGTTGATACATAAACGATTAATTAACCCCTATTACTACTGAGGGATTCTTCCTCACCTTTCAAGCCCCCTGCCGCCATTCACTTCGCTTATTACCGTCAGGATTTTATCTCGGCTTGTATATTATTTAATCATATATACATAATATTTAAGTGGATAATCTTCCACGATACAATTATTCTGAAACCACGTCCTATAAACGTCAGCATTTGGGGGTAAGCAATGGACGAACGTTTCGTCAGTATATTAATGGTCAAGTGTAATGAAACAGCGTTAGACGCGGCAAAAAATATTTGTCGCCATTCCCGCCAAAAAGGTGTGGATTTCGCCACCATCACACAGCAGTTTCAATCTCTACTTCCTAAGGTTAAGTTTAAACCGGTTTACAATTGGGTCGAAGCCGAACAGGTGATTGCCAAGGCATATTACGTCATTCAATTAAAGTTGCTTGCCCGTAAATATTTTTTGGAAAAGGAATTGGATGCGATGTTTTCCTAAAAAAGCCTCCTCCTTAAGCAATGCGCGAGGAGGACGGATAAAGAAACCTACAACGCTTCCCGGTTTAATTTACTTATTTACACCCAGTCTCTATTGAGTCCTGGTTACTTCTACGGCTGGATCATCTGGAACGGCCATAGGGTGTTATGGCGGTTTTCGCATACATCATTCACGGGTGCAGAGCAGATTCTGCATCCGGTCATATAATCGCAATCCGCGACCATACCGGCACCCGTATCTCTAGCAAGCAGATGAAAGCTTGCCATCATGGGCCCAATCGATATCCAGCTTGGGGTCAACTCAAACTAACCAAGAAATACCTGTTTGCGACCGTGACACTCATAACTCTGTACCAAGTAATTGGCTGTGACGGTGGAATGTCAAAGTTGTGTAAAATCTCTACTCATGTAGTGTGAATGTAAGGTGAGAATGATTTATTCTATTTACTGTAGCCTCAATTGTATAAGTTTAATGGATATAAGACAGTGGTTTGTACTAGCTTTTTGTGCGTCAACTGCACTTGGATGTAGCGATAAAGACGCCTCCATCAATATTACCCATCACGCTCAACAAAACGACGACAAACCGGTATTTTATTTCGGATTCGATCTACGCTCCGCACCTCAGGAAGACGCCAAACAATACATTCCTTTTCTGAAGTACCTGAACAAAACCACCGAGCACCGTTTTGAACTACGGTTTACCGGAAAGGGAAAAAACATTGTGGACCAATTGGGTAAGGGTGAACACCATTTTGCCGCTCTCGGCGCCACTAGTTATATTCTTGCCAGAGAAAAATATGATGTAAGGGCCATCGTACGCGGAAAGAACTCACAAAACAAAGCAGAATATCGCTCTTATCTGGTGGTTAAATCAGATAGTCCGATTACTCAGTTAAAAGACATCATTGGTAAACGCTTTGCGTTTGGAAGTGAAACCTCAACACAGGGACATTTGATTCCTAGAATCATTTTACAACAGCAGGAAATTAAACTAAGCCAACTGTCGGGATACGATTACTACGGTTCACATTTGAAATGTGTTGAAGCCGTTATTTCAAACAAAGCAGATGTCTGTGGTATGCAGGATACCATGGCAGAAGAACTGAGTAAAAAGGGTTATGTTCGCATTATTTACAAATCGGATTACTTTCCTTCAAGTGGTATTGCAGCCAATGGCAAAGTACCTGAAGAAGTTATACAGCGGGTCAAAACTTCCTTGCTGCAATTTGACCCCACCGGCAGAGAAAAACCGGATTTGTATAATTGGCACAAAACCGAGATGCCCTTGGGGTTCGTTGCGGCCAATGAGTCTGACTATGATAGTTTACGAGATTGGATGAAGATGTTAAGTTTTCTGAAGGGTATCTAGATGTTTAAGCTGTTACAAAAAAAAGACTCACTCTCTAAAAAAGTTATAGCAATACTTTTTGTCAACGGTCTGCTCATCGCATTATTCAGCGTAGTCATTATTCATTACAACTTACGTCAACAGTTCCAGCCATACGATATTCAATGGGTTAAAACGTTCAGCACCACCATGGCAGAGACTCTGAGTGAGTATACGATTAGTGGTGAAAAAATACGTACACAAAACATACTTACCAATATCGTTACACAAAACAAAAATGTCAGTTACGCGTATATTGTCGATTTCAACGGAGAGATTTTTACCCATACTTTTTCAGGTGCATTCCCATCGGCCTTTCGACCCGTTATCGACAAAATCAGCACCGAAGAATTATCTATTTCGCAGGTCAATCTCAATCAACAGTTGATTCAGGATGTGGCTTACCCTTTGATCAAGGGTTTACCCGCAAGTATACACCTGGGACTTAATCAGAATAGCATTGATGCACTATACACTAAAATATACGAGGGGCAATTGATCATATTTTTGATTTCTTGCCTGATAGCATTTGTGTTGGCTTTTGTATTTACTGACAAGATATTAAAACCGCTTTTAGTGCTAGTGCATTATATGAGTGAGTATGCCAAGGGAAATAGAAAAGACACTGTTCCAAGTAGCAATAAAGGCGAACTGAAACAAGCCATAGAAGCGTTCAATAATGTAGTGGAATCTCGTAATCACATAGAGCTCCAACTGGAGCAACATCGTTCCCAGTTAGAAGAAATCGTAAACCAACGTACCTTTGAGTTACAATCCGCATTAGAAGCGGCAGAAAAAGCCAGCAGGGCGAAAACCGATTTTCTCTCCCGAATGAGCCACGAATTACGCACTCCCATGAATGCAATTCTAGGGTTTAGTCAGCTTTTGGCCGGCGGCTACGGTGGAAGTCTCTCTGAAGAACAAGAAGATTACCTTAAAGATATCAACAATGCCGGGAATCATTTATTGAATCTCATCAATGAAGTATTAGAACTATCTCGCATAGAATCCGGGAAAATCCAGATATCCATCGAAACAGTTACTATACATCAACTCATTCGCGAAACCTGTGATTTAGTACAGCCGCTTATGGATTCCCGCGAACTCAGCCTGGGAATAGACTGCCCTGCCACATTAGCTGTTAAGGCCGACCGAGTACGTTTAAAACAATCCCTGCTGAATCTGCTATCCAACGCAATCAAGTACAACAAAGTTGGAGGACAGGTTCTTGTAAAGTCGGAGGAACTAACCACTATGGTTCGATTAACAGTAAGCGATACCGGGCACGGCATTGCCGAAGATAATCTACATAAACTATTTTTGCCCTTTGAACGTTTAAACGCAGAAGGAACCGATATCGAAGGTACCGGCATTGGCTTGGCTTTAACTCAACGCTTCGTGAATCTTATGGGGGGAAACATCAGCGTGGAAAGTCAATTGGGTTCAGGAAGTCACTTCCACATTGAATTACCCAAAGATTGTAATGCGGTTTTGGAAAATATAGATATAGATGTTGAAAAACCTTTTAACGATAAAGGCTTAACCATTCTGTATGTCGAAGACAATCCAACAAATTTACGTTTAGTCAAAAAAGTACTAAGTAAAATTTCCGGAACGAATTTTATATCCGCTCATACTGCCGAACTTGGTCTGCAACTGGCAATCGCCCATAAACCCAAGCTTATCCTCTCGGATATTAATTTACCCGGATGGGATGGATATGAGTTGCTACACAGACTGCAACATACCCCGGAGTTGGCTCGTATTCCGGTAATTGCCATCAGCGCCAACGCCATGCCGTATGATATAAAAAAAGGACTGGATGCCGGATTCAAAGAATATTTGCCTAAACCTATCAATATTCAGAGATTGGAACAACTGGTGCTGCAATATGTTCCAGATACCGCCTCTATTCGAATCGACGATAATCGTCCTTCCTTACATTAGGTCCCTCTATTTATATATGGTAATGACACGACTCCTTGACGGGGTGTCTATCCAGGTAAGTTTGGGTTTATTTGCGATACTATCAAGGAAAAGATGGTGCCCGGGGCCGGAGTCGACAATTCTGTCTGGAACAGAATTGGACGCACGCAGTGCGCCCGAAGGGTGCAAACCAGGGATGGTTTGCATCCACCGGCACGAATCCGTGACGGTTCGTTTTTCCAAGTAAGACTAAGTTGGGTTTGTGTTCGGTCTATAAGGGGAAAGATGGTGCCCGGGGCCGGAGTCGACAATTCTGTCTGGAACAGAATTGGACGCACGCAGTGCGCCCGAAGGGTTCAAACCAGGGATGGTTTGCATCCACCGGCACGAATCCGTGACGGTTCGTCTTTCCAGGTAAGACTAAGTTGGGTTTGTGTTCGGTCTATAAGGGGAAAGATGGTGCCCGGGGCCGGAGTCGACAATTCTGTCTGGAACAGAATTGGACGCACGCAGTGCGCCCGAAGGGTGCAAACCAGGGATGGTTTGCATCCACCGGCACGAATCCGTGACGGTTCGTCTTTCCAGGTAAGACTAAGTTGGGTTTGTGTTCGGTCTATAAGGGGAAAGATGGTGCCCGGGGCCGGAGTCGAACCGGCACGGATTATTCATCCGAGGGATTTTAAGTCCCTTGCGTCTACCAATTTCGCCACCCGGGCTACGAAGGAGTGGCATTATAACCACTTTGATTTTATTTTGGAAATGGGGAATTTTGCAAAAGCTTCACTGACGCCCGTGTGAACCACAAAACCAAACCAAGTCGCCGGTATTTTCCACAGGGGGTAACAGGGTGGGAAGAATTTGGAGGCCGGTGGCGGAGTCGAACCGCCCTCCAAGGATTTGCAATCCTCTGCCTAACCGCTTGGCTAACCGGCCGTAGTAACAAAATCCTGACTTTGCAGGCCGCTGCATAGTCACTCGGCCGTTATAGGTCGTCGGACAGGGATATGGTAAGTCCCAACTGCTGCATTCCGCTTTAACCGCTTGAATGAGCAAGGAAAATTGGAGCGGGAAACGAGACTCGAACTCGCGACCCCAACCTTGGCAAGGTTGTGCTCTACCAACTGAGCTATTCCCGCTGCGTTCCAAGGCCACGTATTCTACTGGTAAGGACTTGGCTGTCAAGCTAATTTTACATCGATTTTACTTTTACTTGCTCAGGACGGGCCAGGATGCTTTTAAATAGATAAACATGGACCAAATGGTCAGAATTGCCGATAAATAAATGAGCACCAAACCGGTCATGGTAATGGGCATACCATAAATTGGTTGAGCATATAGCAAAAATGGGATGGCGAACATTTGCGCCATGGTCTTCACCTTGCCGATAATGGACACTGCCACATGGGCGCGATGGCCCAGCTCAGCCATCCATTCCCTTAAGGCGGATATGACTATTTCCCTGCCGATGATGACGCCGGCGGGAATGGCCATAACATATCCGGGGTAATGAGTGGGATTTCGGTCCACCAGCAAAACCAACGCACAGGTAACCATGAGTTTGTCCGCCACCGGGTCCAGAAAAGCGCCGAAAGCTGAAGTTTGCTGCCATTTACGCGCTAAATATCCATCAAGCCAATCCGTAATGGCTGCAACGCAAAAAATGACAGTGACGATCAGGTTGGACCACCACACGGGTATGTAAAACACCACTACGAAAACCGGTATGGCGACAATGCGCAACAGAGTCAGAAAAATAGGTATGTTGAAATGCATAGTTGTTGTTATCTTCCTTTATCCCTCAGGGTGTAGGGTATCATATACTCGCTGTGCCAACTCAGTACTTATACCCTGAATTTTAGCAATATCTTCCACGCCCGCCCGTTTGAGTTCCTGGATACCGCCAAACTGCTTCAGTAACTTCTGGCTGCGTTTTGGACCCAGGCCGGGAATATCGGCCAACACTGACCGGGAGCGGGTTTTCGCCCGCCGCTGCTGGTGCGAAGTGACCGCAAACCGGTGTGCCTCATCCCTGACTTGTTGAATCAAATGCAGGGCTGGGGAATGGGCAGCTAAATGCACCGCCTGTTCACGACCACTGATAAACAGGGTTTCCAAACCAGGTTTGCGTTTTTCTCCCTTGGCAATGCCGATGAGAATTACATCCTCGATTTGCAGTTCTTCCAACACTTTTTCCGCTTCCCCCAACTGGCCTTTGCCGCCGTCAATAAACAAAATATCGGGAATCTTACCCTCCCCCTTCTTCAAGCGGGTATAACGCCGGGTCAGGGCCTGACGCATCGCTGCATAATCATCCCCGGGCGTAATCCCTTCAATGTTAAAACGACGATAATCGGATTTACCGGCACCATTGCTGTCCAATACCACACAGGATGCCACAGTGGCCTCTCCCGAGGTATGGCTGATGTCAAAGCATTCCAAACGTTGCGGCAGGTTTTCCAGCTGTAGAGCGTCCTGTAGCGCCTCAAACCGCTTGAGCAAATTGGTTTTACTGGAGAGTTGAAAATCCAGTGACACCAGGGCATTGGATTCGGCCATTTGCAGCCAGCGGGCCCTCTCTCCTTTAATGCGGCATTTGATTTCCACTTTGTGACCGGCGTTTTCGCTCAACCCCTGCGCCAACAAGCCCCGGTCAGGAAAATCCACATTACTGAGTAATAACGGCGGAATAAACCCCCCTCGCTGTGGTGAGAGGTAAAACTGCGGTATAAAAGCATTAAGCACCTGCTCCGCCGACTCGTCTTTGGCCTGCTTGGGAAAGTAGGATTTGTTGCCCAGATTGAGTCCCGAGCGCACAAAAAACACTTGCACACAGGCTAAGCCGTTTTTGATCACTACGGCCAGAATATCCATATCCCCGGCTTTGCTGCTCACTCGTTGAGTGTCCTGAATACGACGCAAATTGGCAATTTGATCGCGGTAATAGGCGGCTTTCTCAAAATTCAAGGCTTCGGAGCAGGTCTCCATTTGCTGTACCAGTTCATCAACCAATTGGGTGCTTTTGCCCTGCAGGAACATACGCGCGTGACGCACATCCTCGGCGTAAGGCGCTTTATCTACCAGACCGACGCAAGGTGCCGCGCAGCGTTTGATTTGGTATTGCAAACAAGCACGGGTACGGTTGCGGTAAAAGCTGTTTTCACATTGGCGTACCAGAAAAATCTTTTGTAGCAGATTAAGCGTCTCTCGCACCGCGCCCGCACTGGGGTAAGGACCGAAATACTCGCCCTTGCCTTTCTTGGCACCCCGATGAAAAGCCAAACGGGGAAAATCCTCATGGGAGGTCAAATAGATATAGGGATAGCTTTTGTCATCTCGCAACAGGATGTTGTAGCGGGGTTTGAGCTGTTTGATAAGGTTGTTTTCAAGCAGCAGGGCTTCCACTTCATTGGCCGTGGTGGTGATCTGAATATCGGCAATTTGTGCCACCATGGATCGGGTTTTGGCATTGCCCTCATGACTTTTAAAATAGCTGGCTACTCTTTTTTTTAAATCCCGGGCTTTTCCCACATAGATCACCTCCCCGGCGGGGTTGAGCATACGGTAAACCCCAGGCTTGTGGGTGAGTTGCTTTAAAAAGGCTTTGGAATCAAAAGAGCCGGCTTGGAACATGGCCTATACGCTGACAGCCTCGATTCTCTCCCGTGCCAGGGCAAATACCTGATGAAACATGGCCTCAGTGAGTCGGCGTGTTTGAGTGTTGTAACGACTACAGTGGTATGAATCGATGATCCAGGGGCCGGCTTCCGGTTGGTGTACTCGAGCGTGGCCAAAAGGATAATCCTTGGCTTTGAGGTTCAGTGCCTTGATGATGGCGCTATGAGCGACGCTGCCTAAAGCGAGCAGCCCTGCCTGTTGGGGTAATGAGGCGATTTCGGCCTGCAGAAATGTGTTACAGGTAGTGACTTCCCCGCCAGTGGGTTTATTCTGCGGTGGCAGACATTTAACCGCGTTGGTTATCCGGCAATGCTTAAGCTTTAATCCATCGTTCAAGGATTCTGATATGGATTTGCTGGAAAACCCATATTTGAATAGGGTTTCGTATAAAAGTACACCGGCGTAATCACCGGTAAAAGGCCGACCTGTTGCGTTGGCGCCATGCATACCCGGAGCCAGTCCCACAATGAGCAATTTGGGGGTTTTCACCCCAAAAGGCTCTACCGGGCGGGCGTGATAGTCGGGATATTCCCGCCCCACCTCATCCAGGAATTGACTCAATCTGGGACAGCGGCGGCAATTCAGGTCAAATAATGGATTTTTACTCATTAGAAAAAATTATCCCTGTTTAAACAAAACCAGTGCATGGCAAGCTTGTGTAATTATCCTGGTTGAGCGATCATATATTAATAGTTCCTTATAAACCAATGCGGTTATATCCTTTTGGCTCTATAACATCACAAAAAATAATTATTTGATTTATAAGTTGTAATTATTGCATTAAATATATTCAAGGTATTGACGATAAATAAGCTAGAACCTATACTTGACTAAGTTGGTTGGTTAATTGTAACGAAATTGCCGAATTAATGTATTTCAAAGGCTATTAATTTCGTATATGAACCAGTATTATTCCGACATTCTATACTAAGTCAGTAAAGCATTATACGCATTCAAGTTAGATCGGAGATTCTAAACAATGGCATACAGCGACAAAGTTCTCGACCACTATGAGAATCCTCGGAACGTTGGCAGTTTCGAGAAAGGAGACCCCACTGTAGGAACAGGAATGGTCGGAGCCCCCGCATGCGGTGATGTGATGCGTTTACAGATCAAAGTGGGTGAAAACGGTATTATCGAAGATGCCAAGTTCAAGACCTACGGTTGCGGTTCAGCCATCGCATCCAGTTCCCTGTTGACCGAATGGGTACGGGGAAAGACCTTGGATGAAGCCCGAGCCATTAAAAACACCGACATCGCTGAAGAGCTGGCACTGCCGCCGGTTAAAATCCACTGCTCGGTTTTGGCCGAAGACGCGATCAAAGCTGCCATTGAAGATTACCAAAGCCATCAGGTAGCCAAAGACGAGACCCGCAAAGCGAACGCTTAAATCTGATTTAAAACACTATCAAAAAAAGTGCCCTCCCAGTGAGGGCATTTTTTTGCCTTGCTGAGGCGATGTAGAACCCTTCCACCAACGTTCAAACCTGAAAATGAGACACTAAGCCCGGAAAAATTCTGGTCAAGTACTACAATTTTATTGGATAATGAATTTTTTCAATCGTTTGGGTCGGTTCATGTTTGCCAGTTTGATGCCACACACAAAATGCGAAATGGGCAACTTTCGCTCGATCGTCTTGCTGGTTTTGCTAGTTATGGGGTTGAGTGCTTGCGAAGGCCTGTTTGGCGATATTGATCAAAACAAGGGACGCTTTAACCGCAGCACGGACTATTTGGTTTTATATGGCGATGGCGACTGGGTCGAATACTCCGTAGAAGTTTTTGATAACAACACCCCCACCGCTCCCTCCTTGCTGGGCACTTTGAGGGTGGCATGGCATAACGATACGATCAAACAACCCGAATTTGCCGGTGGGCAAAACATTAGCGTTTTGCGCGAAGTGAGCACTCTGGATGTGGAAGGCAGTGTCCATACCCGTGTGCGCTATATCACCCAAAATAACGATGACCTCGCTCTGCCCAATGCACAAACGGGGACGGTATCAGTCCACGCTTACCAGGACCCCACTAACACCGATATTAATACCCTTAATCGTACCTATTATTGGGTAAGCACCAGCGCGGATCCGAGTACGATCAACAGTCAGGTAAGCTTGATCTCCCCAATGAATCAAATTGAAACCAGTGATAATCATATTGGTGATTTCAATCTATTTGCAGCTTGTGACGGCAACGGTAAAACAGTTTGCGGCAATATGAGTCAGACCGTATCCCATACCCAGTTCTTTTCCGGCGTCTCATTGGATCAAGTGGAAACCGAATTGGGCATTTTTCAACAACTCTCCAAAATCGTCTACAATTTTTCCGAATCCGGAATTAATGCCGGTATCGTACCACCGACACTCGCCAATATATGGGAATTCTGTGATCCGTCCTTAACAAATTTTCCGGCGCTTAACGGCATAACCGCGTGGTATCACCCACTCATCGGCATGATAAAAACGGAAGGGGTGTGTCAAAGTACGACCAGTAACATGAGGTTTAGAGCGGTGGTTCGAGCGACGAATCTGACCTTGCCGGACGTGATTTAGATTTACAAATAGTTAAACAAACTGAGATTTTGTACTTTAGTAAACGCTTGCTGGGACGCTTGCAGACCCACCAATTGCAAATTGAGCCGACTCACCGCTTCCGCTATGTCCAAATCTTGAATCTCCGATAGAGATTTTTCACCCTGAAATTTCAACTCCTCGTTGATGACATTTTGTGTATCAATTGAGTTTAAACGTGATCCGACACGGGCTCGAATGGTGGACACGTTGTCAATGGCGGCATCAATATTTGCCAGTGAATCTTGGTCAATGTTATTGGCTTCAAACGTGGCGGCCAGCGTATCCAGGGTCGAAAATATATCTTGAAGTCCACCGCCCACTGCCGGTATGTCCATAAACACATCGTTACCCGGATCACCCACAGCGATTTGCCGGGTTTCGCCGATTTGCAAAAACCGTTGTCCTGTATCTCCGAAATAGGAATAGCTTCCGGGAGGACTCTCAACAAACGGTTCGGTACGTACGGCGTGACCGGCAAACAAGTAATCACCGTTGGTGTCTTTAGTGTTGGCCAGGCCTTTAAGAGTTTCAATGCCTTGACGAATCTCCATAGCCACCGCAGTACGGTCGGGTTGCGACAGAGTGTCGTTGTTTCCCCGAATAGCGAGTTCCTTCATGCGAATGAGGACGTCGTTAACGCCATCCAGGGTTCGGTCTTCCAGATCCAGACGCGCTTCCCCTACTTGAGCATTTTTAACGTATTGCTGATTCTTCTCAATAATTTCCTTCAACGGCATAATTTGAACTGTGCCTACAGGATCATCAGAGGGATTCAATATCGCACGTCCGGTGGCAATTTGTTGTTGTGTATTGGACAAGTCGGCCTGTCGGTCCAGCATTATATTGATGGCGCGAAATTGCATTAATTTGTTAGTGACACGCATAAAGATGACCTCTATATAACTTCTGCTTCCGTGCTAGCGGTTGACCGAATTCAATAATGTTTGAAATAGGGAATCCACCACAGAAATCACCTGCGCAGCAGCTTGGTAGGCCTGCTGGTAGCGTAACAGGTTAACGGCTTCTTCATCCAAATTAACTCCGGATACGGATTCTTTGGCATCATAGGCCTGATCCATTAATGCCTTTTGTGCCGATGCATTGATCTTGGCCTGACCGGTTTTAACCCCAATACGGGCTACGGAGTTACCATAGGCATCCATCACAGTAGACGTACCATTATCCATGAATGTCGACGTACGAACACCGGCCATTAACAAGGCATTGCTGTTGTCTCCTACATTATTACCCACTTGCGCAGCTGCGATACTGGCAGGATCCGTTACTGCCATCCCTATTTGTTCCGCCGCATAACGCGTCGGCCGAACCAGAAAACTGTCACCTGAGTTGATACCGCCGGCCATATCCAGTGTAAACCCCTCACCGCTTACGGCTCTGGGTAAATCCGCTGAGGTAAAACTATCGACCAAGGTGTCATCCGACAATCGCAGAACCGAATAGTTGGTACCGTCAAAATTGACTCGATAATCACTGGCTTTCAGTTCACCTATTGCATTAATGGTTACGGTCATATTGCCGCTGGCAGGATTATTGTCCGAACTGGGTAAGGCAGCTACAGCTGTCTGATCCACCGGTGTGAAAAAGTTTAAACCGGTACTGCCATTCAAACCTTCACCCAAAACATGTTGACTGTTAAACACATTGGCCAGTGAGGCTGCGATACGACCCAGCTCCATTTGCGCCGGCTCCAGTAAATCGTCTTTTACACTAAGTAACCCCCCCAGCTTGCCACCGGTTAGCTGTTCGGTAATGGGTACTGAACCTGAAGGTGTAACCAAAGAGATACGTTTGTTTAATGGATCAAATTCGCCGTTACTCACTTGCAGACGCCCCGCGGACACATTCAATACGAGGGATTGCCCTGTACCCACATACACATTAACAGCGCCGTTTTCCTGGGCTACAGTGGTCACGTTGGTAATTTCAGATAATTCATGAATTAACAGATCCCGTTTGTCCAGCAGGTCATTGGGCGGTTGGCCGCCGGCCGCACCCGTTTGCAATACGATTTGTTCATTTAATGAGGCGATAGAAGCCGCAAGGTCATTCACCTGCGTCACCACGACACCAACCTGGGAATTCACACCGCTCTTTATTTGTTCCACCTGACGGTTAAGAGTGTGAAATGTCTCAACCAGATTTTCCGCTTCGGAAATCATTACCTGACGTGCCGGCGTGGAAGTGGGGTCGTTGGATACTCCATGAATGGAGTTAAAGAATCGGTCCAGAGCCGGGCTTAAACCGATACTGGGATCGGCAAATACCGACTCCACTTGAGATGCAATCTGCGCATAGGTATCGGATTGACCATAGTTCGCGGTACGTGTATTGAGTTGGTTCAACAGGAATTGGTCATATACCCGGTCAACTCCGGTGACCTGTACACCCTTACCGATAAAACCATTGGCGGCACGCTCGGGTTCACGCGTTGCCAAATTGACGCGTTGACGTGAATACCCTTCAGTGGTGGCATTGGAGATATTGTGACTGGTTACATCCAATGCCCTTTGAAAGGCCAGTAATCCGGAAACTGCTGTATTTAACATATGACTTTTTCACCTCAAAGTGGAAGAACCGCTGCTTAATCCACTGCGTCTAGTTTGCTTATCGTCGAGCCTTTAGATAGCTTTATAGCCTGCTGCATTTCCTCCAGAGCCTGCTGCATGGAGGAACTGTCCTTAATCTTCATGATCTTATGAGCGTATTGTGGATCTGTAGCATAACCGGCGCTTTGCAAATTGTTTGTGAACTCCTGCGCGCTTGCGGATTGTCCCACGTGTTTGTAACGAGGATTGCTTTGCAACAGGCGCACATAGTCATCAAAGCTTTCATCATAGGAATGATAACTTTTGAACCGGCTATGTTGTTGCTGTAATCCGGCTTCAGTATATTCCAAGGCGTGCAGGTTCACCGTGTCACCGTCCCAGTCCGAACCGGCTTTTATGTTAAACAAATTGTAACTGCCGGTACCGTTTGCGTGCCGCAAAATGTGCTTACCCCAGCCGGTTTCCAGAGCCGCTTGCGCCATTAAAGTATCGGGTGTGATGCCCAGGGATTTAGCCGCTCGCTGCGCCATTGGCCACAACCGGGTTACGAATGCCGTCGGGTTTTCAAACCTGTGGGAGTTGTTCTCCTGCCGTTCGGAACGCTCTTGGAAACGGGTTTCGATTGCAGTAGTATCGGACTCCGGTGTCGTGACCGTTGCCGCTTCGCTATTCACTGATGAGGAGTTTGGATTTGTCGGGAACTCCCCTGTTAAGTTCAATGGGTCTTTCTCTACGTTGCTTTCCGGGACGCGGTTCGATGGCACCAACCCGTTTTGTTGCAATTGCCGGGTAATCATTTCCGCCAAACCCAAACTATTGGTTTGCGCCAAATTGATAGACAACTGCTTATCGAGAAGATCTTTATAAAAATCCCCTTCGTCACTGTCGAACAAGCCTTCGCCCAATTGCGCCTCACGCATGCTTTTAAATATTTGTTGCAGGAACAATGCTTCAAACTGGCGTGCGACCGCATGTAACGCCTCGTTTGAATCTGTATCTGCTTGTCTTTTCAGGTCAGCAAACCCTTTGAAATCGGTGTAAACACCTGCCTGATCCAGTTTGATACTCATAGACGTTCCTGTTGGTGACTTATCCTGCTCACGATTGTTCAGTTTTTGCTAAATACTACCCGTATAAACACGACCCAGCTAAAACGGCAAAATACCGCGCGGGTAACCATCGGTCCAAGAAAACCCTCTCGGCGGATGAATTCGGCTACGCCCCAGTAACACTCGCTCACGATCCTTGTGAGCCGATTCCACAATCTATCCGTGATTGTGAAAATTCTTGGATTCATCCTTGCGATCCCTCAGGAGATAAACTGTCCTTAGTCTCTCCACTGCCAAGAGGGCTTACTTCGACAAACGGTTCTATTTCTACCCCTTTAATCCATACTTGCCCAACATTAAATTACGATCAAATTTGCTCTTAAGGCTCCGGCTTCTTTCAATGCCTCCAGTATGGCGACCAAATCACCCGGAGCTGCACCCACTTGGTTAATGGCTTTAACGATCTCATCCAACGAGATACCGGGTGCAAATTTAAACATGCGTTTGTTTTCCTGTTGCACTTCCAGTTGTGATTGCGGTACCACCACGGTTTCACCTTCAGATAAGGCGTTAGGCTGACTCACCTGCGCGCGTTCTGTTATAGTGACGGTTAAACTGCCATGGGTAACAGCCGCCGGAGCCACTGTAACGTGTTTTCCAATGATGATGGTCCCGGTACGGGAATTCACAATAATCTTCGCTGCACTATCCGCTGGTGAGACTTCGAGATTTTCCAACTCAGACAGATAAGCCACTTTTTGCGATACATCTATTGGCGCCCGTACTCGTATGGAAGTGGAATCCAGTGCGTAAGCCGTGTCGGCCCCAAACTTATTGTTAATTGCCTGTAATACGCGGTGAGCCGTTGTAAAGTCACCTTGATTCAAGCGAAATTCTATAAAATTGCTGTCGGTAAACGTGGTGGGTACGATACGCTCTACCGACGCGCCGCCGGGTATTCGACCGACGCTGGGTACATTAACCGTAATACTGGAACCGTCTGTTCCGGTGACACCAAACCCTCCCACAATAACGTTACCCTGAGCGATGGCATACACATTTCCGTCAGCTCCTTTTAGAGGCGACATGAGCAAAGTTCCTCCACGTAGACTTTTGGCCTCACCGATGGAAGACACGGTAACATCGATGGTTTGGCCCGGTTTAGAGAACGGCGGTAAAGTGGCATGTAGTGATACGGCAGCCACGTTTTTCGATTTCAAATCCACATTACTGGGTACGGTAACTCCTAATTTGCCCAGCATGGAACGCAGGCTCTGAATAGTAAAGGCGGTTTTATCTCCGGTCCCGTCCAAACCCACCACAAGCCCATAACCGATGAGCGGGTTATCGCGAATACCCGCTACAGAACTAATATCTTTTAATCGTTCCGCTTGCGTTGTGCCGGTCATGGCAAGACAAAGCAGTAAACCGGGTAATGTGATATTAATTTTATTCATAATCGCTGACATCCTCAAAACGGCCACCAGGCGCTGTCGGTGATACGTTGCAGCCAACCCTTTTTGTTACTCTCAGCTATTACACCTTCTCCACCATAAATGATTTTGGCATTGGCCAATTGACTGGAGCGAACGGTGTTATCCGGAGTGATATCGCCCGGTCTGACAATACCGGACAAACGAATATGTTCCTTACCCTGATTCAGGGATAACATCTTTTCACCACGCACTACCAGATTACCATTTGCCAATACTTCCGATATGGTGACCGATATGGTCCCGCTGAGGCTGTTGCTTTGACTGCTATCACCCTGACCGGCAAAAGCTCTTTGAGCATCCAGTTGAGTATCCAGAATATTGACTCCGCCTTTGGTGATACCCCGTCCCAAAAAAGTAGGGATACCGACATCCACCTCACCATCTTTAGACGTGGTCGTGGAGGCAGATTTAGATGCATTGGTGTTTTCCTGTAAAATGACGGTCAGTATGTCACCCACATGCTTTGCTTTAGTATCTTCGAACAGCTTGATCTCATAACCGCTCTTATAAATGGAACCGGTTTTCATGGGCAGCGGTTTGCTATACGTCGGTCGCACCGTGGCGAATTGAATATCGGCATCGTTGTTCAACGATGCACAACCGGTCAGTAGTGACGACATGACCAACCACGCTAAAAGCACAAAACGCATTTCAATCCCTCGCTACACGTTGTTATTCAGATACTGCAACATTTGATCAGCAGTACTGATAGCTTTGGTATTGACTTCATAGGCTCGCTGGGTCTCTATCATGTCCACCATTTCCTTGACTACATTTACGTTGGACGACTCCAACTCACCCTGCAATAAGCTGCCAATACCGTTCAAACCGGGTGTGCCCACCTGAGGAGCACCACTGGAACCGGTTTCCAGATACATATTTTCACCGATGGGCTGCAAACCACTGGCGTTGATAAACTCCGCGATTTGGATATTACCCACTACGGTAGGCGAAGTACTGCCTGCGGTGACAACACTGACTGTACCGTCCGCGCCAATGGATGTGGTCAGGGTATTCGCCGGCAAGGTAATGGCGGGCTGTAAAGGCAAGCCACCGGAGGTAACCATTTGTCCGCTGGAATTGACTTGAAACCCGCCGTCACGGGTATACCCAATCCCTCCATCCGGACGCAGTATTTGAAAAAACCCCCGACCGGAAATAGCGATATCCAACGGTTTGTCGGTTTGAATCAAATTACCTTGGGAATGTATTTTCTCCGTCGCCACGGTTCGAACTCCTGTGCCCAAGGAGAATCCGGACGGCAGTTCGTTCACATCGTCCACCTGGGCACCGGCTTGGCGTACGTTTTGATACAGAAGATCTTCAAATACCGCTCTGGATTTTTTGTAACCGATAGTGTTCACGTTGGCCAGATTGTTGGATATCACTGACAACTTGGTCTGTTGTGCATCCAAACCGGTTTTTGCTACCCATAATGCTGAAGTCATAATAAGTTCCTTTTAATAGCCAATCCGTGAAACCGCAGTAACAAAGCCGATAAATGATTACGATAATTTCAACAACTGATCCGTTGCTGCATCCATCTCCTGGGCTTCTTTCATAACTTTTACCTGAGTCTCGTAAGAGCGAGCCAGGCTGATCATATTCACCATCGCTTCAACCACGTTTACATTGCTGCTCTCCAGCGTACCGCTGGCCACCCTGATAGAGGCATCCGCTTGTAAGGCAATACCATCTTTATGCCGAATCAGGCCGTCCAAGCCTTTTACCAAATCCTTGGGCTCCCCTTTCACCAAACGAATTCTATCCACTACGGCCAAAGTATTACTGCCGGGGGGACGAATGCTGATACTTCCGTCATTACCAATAGTGATGGATTCGCCGGGAGGAAGAATGATTGGACCGCCGTTACCCAATACCGGCAAACCGGTGCCGGTCACCAGCAGGCCACCCTGCTCCAGTCTGAGATCTCCGGCGCGGGTGTAAGCTTCGCTACCTTCTTTGGATTGAACGCTGATCCAGCCGTCGTTGGATACGGCAATATCCAACTCCCGGCCTGTGCTTATCAGCGCCCCTTTCTGGAAATCCACACCGGGTTTTTCGGTAATGGCAAATACCCGGCTGGGATAACCTTCGCCAAAGGCTTGCATGGAGCGAAACGCATTGAGATCACTCAAAAACCCCGTGGTACTGACGTTTGCGAGGTTATTGTTGTTAGCCTGTTGTGCCAGCAGGGTCTGCTTGGCACCAGACATGGCTACATAAAGAACTCTATCCATACTTTTTCACTCCAGCCTTTCCAATGACACTAAACCGCTTACTAAATATTTATGATGGTTTGAGTGATGGTGTCAGCAGTGCTTATCACCTGGGCATTAGCCTGGAAGTTTCTCTGTGAGGTGATCAACGACACCAGAGATGCGGCGATATCCACGTTGGATGCTTCTAAGGCACCCGATTGTAACAAACCCAAACTGCCGGTCCCCGGTTCCCCGAGTATCACAGAACCCGAATCAAAAGTTTCCGCCCAATTGGTTTGACCCAGTTCACGCAAACCTTCCGGATTGGCAAAGTTGGCCAGGGCCATTTTACCCAAGGCAGAAGATTGACCATTGGTATAACGGGCAAAAATCACACCTTCGTCGTCTATATCCAAGCCACTTAATCGTCCTGAAGCATAGCCATTCTGATTCAGGGTGTTAATGGCAAATTGACCGCCGTACTGGGTGGTAGATGCGTAGTTGATATTAAGCGACATGGGTGCAGCTCCCGTCCCCAATGCGGCCGAGGATATGGGCGCGTATTGCATGGAAATCGGAGTTGCTAAAGTGCCATCGGTATTAAATGTCAGGGTAATGGGCGAAGCCGCAGGCGGGACGGCTGCCGCATCAGTGGCTATCTCATTACCGTCCACGTACATGTAGGATTCCCACTGGTTGGGAACTGCGGTTTTCACATAGTACAACGAAGCCGTGTGCTGAGATCCAAGAGAATCATAAACCACTAAGGAGGTTGAACTGTTGTAAGTTGTTGGATCCGTGGCATCAAAGGGCACAATGACCGGCGGAGTTGCCGACGCATCCAGGTTAAACCCTGCGGTAATGTCCTGGGTCGCATTTGGCGGCCCATTGGTTGTAGCCAATTGTAAATCCGTTAACATACCGGTGTTGAAAATGGCCGGGATGTTGTTACCTACCACAGGGAACACTTGCAAACGCTGGTTATGATTGTTGATTACTGTACCGTCGGAAGAAACATGAAAACTACCGTTACGGGTATAAGCCCGGCCACTGGCATCGTCTACGACAAAAAACCCCTGGCCGCTAATGGCTACATCCAAGGAACGATCGGTAAAATCAATGCTTCCTTGGGAAAACTGTTGATTCACTGTACTGACTCGAACACCGTTACCGGTAGAGGCATCGGTGGTACCACCGAAGGAAACCGCATAGACATCAGCAAACTCGGCACGGGATCGTTTGAATCCCACCGTTGCCGCATTGGCAATATTGTTTCCGGTAACCTTTAGTTCGGTTGAAGCGGCGTTTAAACCGCTAAGCGCTATACGAAATGGCATGACGACTTCTCCCTGCAAAAACGACTGAACATACTTCTAACTCTCTATCGAATTTCTCTGACATCGGAGAAATTGATGGACCCCATATCTTTTAAATTCAGAACAATACCCTGGCCTGCGCCGCCCATGAGGACACTCTCCACGGAGGCATTAACCAACGTGCCCGCGCGATATTGGCCGTTGTCACCCTGGACTTCCGCTACTATTTCATAGTAATCCGGGGGAACACGATTGTTCTCCGAATCCAGGCCATTCCAAGTGAAAGGTGCATCTCCGGCCTGCCGCGGTCCCAGCTCCATGCGTTTAATTAACTCCCCGCGACTGTTTTGAATAGTGATGGATACATTCATGGTATTTTCCGCCACATCTATTACGCCGTTGACCTCACCGTTTTCGTTCAGTGGGGCCACACTGGCGGGAACCAAGACCGAACGGCCAACCAAAGTGGACGCTTGCAAAGCCTGATTGGACTGTAAAGACGTGGCCAGTTCATTGAAGGAATCTTTCAGTTCCGTCAGACCGGTTACGGCACTGAATTGCGCCATCTGGGCAATGAAGTCACCATTTTCCAACGGTTTGAAAGGATCCTGATTGCGTAGCTGCGCTACCATCAGATCCAGAAACTCCTGTTGCCCTAACTCTGTATTGCGTTTGGTTTCTTTTACTTGTGGCCCCAGTTCTTTATACAGTTCACTGGATTTAATATCATTTACGCTCATAGTCTCAGTTCCGTTTGCTTTTCCTTAACTGCCCTTAGGCATCACCCAGAGCCAGGGTTCGCATTAACATTTGTTTAGACGTATTTACCACTTCCACATTGGTACGGTAAGAACGAGAGGCAGAGATCATATTGGCCATTTCTTCCACCAGATTCACATTGGGGAAAAAAATGTAACCTTCCTGATTCGCCTTAGGATGGTCCGGGCGATACTCGCTACGCAGTGGTGTAGCGCTTTCCACAATACCATCCACCTTCACCCCTACTCCGCTGGAGGCGTCGCTGAAATCGTTCACTAACGCAGAAAACACCGGATGTCGGGCCCGATAGGTTTTCTCCACGCTACTACTCACACTGTTTGCATTGGAAATATTGCTGGCCGTAGTATTTAGACGCAGTGTTTGCGCACTCATACCGCTGGCAGCAATATCAAAGATTCGATACAAAGACATGTTTATTCACCTTTTAATGCGGTTTTGAGAGTTTTAATCTTGCCACTGAGGAACATAAGGCTGGCCTGATACTGCAGCGCATTCTGCAAAAACTGGGATTTTTCGACTTGGGAATCCACCGTATTGCCATCAACAGAAGGTTGCATGGGTGAGCGATACATCAACTCGGCACCATTGATGCTATCGGATGTACGGATGTGTTTCGCATGGGTTGTTTTCATACCGGATGAAATTCCGGTATCCGTCATAGCTTGTTGCATGGCCTGTTTGAAATCGAAATCGCGGGCTTTAAACCCCGGTGTGTCGGCATTGGCCAGGTTATTTGCCAGAATTTCCGCACGCTTGGAGCGTGTGGTCACCGCTGTGGCGTGTACACCCAAATAACTGTCTATATCGAATCGCATCCTATGCTCCAAACTGCGTTCTTACTTCAACCCAAACGGGTTCTCCCGGTTTGATTAGAGCAATCTCTGTGCCACTTTGTATTTGGCATATAATACAGATAGTTACGGCATTTTCTCGAGCTTAAATCGGAACCGGCGGCAACACTTATCCCTGTGAGCGGCAAACGGAGCGCCACGCTATAGCGCAGGGAAGTTAACAAGATCGGAAGTGGCATGTTGAAATCGTCTCTATATCAGCTAATATATGCAGCCTTTACCAACACCAAGGCAATACTTCCATGTGGGACCAACGTTACAGCGTCGAAGAATACATTTACGGCAAAGAGCCCAATGAATTTTTGGCCGAATCGGTAGGAAAAATACCCAAAGGTAAAGTTCTTTGTGTTGCCGAGGGCGAAGGTCGCAATGCGGTATTCCTGGCACAACAGGGTTACAATGTCCTGGCAGTGGATTCCTCGGCAGTCGGTCTGGAAAAAGCTCGTAAACTGGCTCAGGAAAAAGGAGTTGAAATCCAAACCCTGATCTGCGATTTGGCCGAGCTGAAGATTGAACCCGAGAGCTGGGACGGTGTGGTTTCTATTTTTGCCCATGTACCCCCTATGGTACGAAAGGAACTGCATACGAATATCACCAAGGGCTTACGCAGTGGCGGAGTATTGGTACTTGAGGCTTACCGTCCCAAACAACTACAGTATAAAACCGGTGGACCTCCGGTCGAAGAATTGATGATGACGTTGGACGCTCTGCAACAGGAGTTACAAGGATTACATATAGACTACGGTATGGAATTGGATCGAGATATCGTTGAAGGAGCGTTTCATACCGGCAAAGGCGCTGTCGTACAAATTATCGCTACCAAACCCTGAGTCACCAGTTCCTGAATTGTTTGGACTCAGTTCCCACAAGAATTGTGGAAATTCGTCTTTTTCGAGATAGGCGTATCTCGAAGAGTTAATGCTCACGCTTGCAATTCTTTATCAGGGTTATACCGGGTTCCTGCAGACCTTTATTCGGACTACATAACGTTGTAAACTACGCCGATTAAGTTCTTGTCGGTTCGCGCCAAACACACCGTTGCGCATTCCATCTTCTACAACAATTTTCTACAACGACAAAAGGGATTGGGTCTTCGGTATGCAATTTGCTTCTCTTAATTTTCTTGAGCCGCTTAATCTAAAATTATTTTCGTTCTGATTTTGTTTATCGACTGTGGACAGATACCGAAACAGGTTCAGAAAAATCGGAATAGTCCTGAAAAATACTGTTTTAACTGCACCAGTATGAAGATTAATCATTATTAACCAGGGGACATTGACATCCCTACTTATTACCAGTAGCTGACTATAGTGAATACGATAACTGATAACGCCACCGCAAGCCCAACCTCTTCGTTTAATCGAAAACAACTGATAGCTGCCCTGATATTTGCTGCCATCGCCATGGCCGTGGCGACGGTTGTACCCACCGTTTCCATTGCATGGGTCTGTGCCATATTATTGTTCACCATCTACCTGTTCGCCTTTGAGGTGGTGGGAGTGGATGTTGCGGCAACCACCGTCATGATCTTGCTTGGAATCACCACCTTGGCAGCTCCCATCATGGGATTGGATAAAGGTTTGGTAGACCCCAATCACTTGTTTGATGGATTTTCCTCAAATGCTGTCATATCTATCATTGCCGTGATGATCATCGGCGCCGGTCTGGATAAAACCGGCATCATGAGCCAAGTGGCTTCTTTTATCCTTAAAGTCGGTGGCGTTAGTGAAGCCCGAATCATTCCCATCATATCCAGCACAGTTGGAGTAATTTCCTCTTTTATGCAGAACGTGGGCGCTGCAGCCTTGTTTTTACCGGTCGTATCCCGAATTTCTGCACGGTCCGGTTTGCCCATGTCTCGATTGCTCATGCCCATGGGGTTTTGCGCTATTTTGGGCGGAACTCTAACCATGGTGGGTTCCAGTCCGCTGATTCTACTCAACGATTTGATCTTGACCTCCAACCAAGCCTTGCCCGCTGATCAGCAAATGCATACCTGGTCCTTGTTTTCGGTAACTCCCATAGGATTAGCTCTGGTGTCCACAGGCATTATTTATTTTGTGCTGGCGGGTAAATACGTATTGCCAAGCCACACCAATACCGCTGACGGCAGCAGCGCAGCCAACACCATGAGCTATTTCCAACAAGTGTATTCGCTAAACTATGAGCTGTATGAAGTCGTGGTTCCGGAAAACAGCCCAATTATCGGCTCACAGTTGGATGACATTGAACATTCTAATCGAATTCGAGTTATTGCCGAACATACCGGAAGTAATGATTTGCGTATTGGTCCCGGCAGTTTAGCTCGGGATTTGGGCATACAAGCCGGTACTATACTTGGGATACTGGCGGCACCAAAGAATTTAATAGCCTTTGTCGAAAAGTTCGGCTTGGAGCTTAGAAAGGATATCGAAACATTTACCGATGCTTTGGCATCAACAAAAGCGGGTATTGGTGAAATTGTTATCCCGCCCCGCTCCAGTCTCATTGGTAAAAGCGCGCGCGATTTGTGGATGCGGAAAGTCTACGGAATTGCGGTTGTGGCACTACATCGCAACGGAGAAACACTTCGAGAAGGTGATGGTATTCGGGATTTGCCCTTTCAAGCCGGCGATACCCTCATTGTGCATACCAGTTGGGATGCCTTAGCTCGATTAGAAACCGACCGCAACTTTGTGGTCATGACGACGGAATACCCTCACGAAGAATTACGTCCCCATAAAATCGGTTATGCCTTGTTCTTTTTTGGCGTTGCACTGAGCCTGATACTGATGACCGACTTGCGTTTATCCATTGCTCTATTCGTCGGGGCTATCGGTATGATTTTATCAGGTGTTCTCAGTATTGAAGAGGCCTACGATGCCGTCAGTTGGAAAACCGTTTTTCTTCTAGCCTCTCTTATACCCTTGGGCTTGGCTGTGGAAACCAGTGGTACCGCCAAGTGGATTGCTGAACAGGTTTTATTGGTGGTGGGTCACATGCCCATATGGGTCATTCAAACCGCTGTGGCGATACTGGCCACTTTTTTCACCCTGGTTATGTCCAACGTCGGAGCCACCGTACTGTTGGTTCCACTGGCAGTCAATATTGCTATCGGCGCCGGAGCCAGCCCCGCCGTTTTTGCTTTAACCGTCGCAATAGCCACATCGAATTCTTTCTTAATCCCAACCCACCAGGTGAATGCCTTGATCATGGGGCCGGCAGGCTATCGTGTCATTGACTTCATGCGTGCCGGCGGTATCATGACTGTAATGTTTTTAATTGTGGCCATGTCTGTGTTGACCTTACTGTACTAAACACATATATCTACTCAGTGCGTGTGATCATGGGCATCGGCATGGCGTATTCCCTCGCCAGCCGATTCTGACAGTGTCTTGGAATCTTGGTTTTCACTGCCGATCTGGTGTTCATCCTCCAGCACAACTCTGAAATGAATAAATACCAGGATAGTTTCAAACATCTGTTAATATTTCTCAAAACCAAAATCGCATACCGGCAACCCATTGGGTTTCCCGAGTATCTTCTCCGGCAAGCCGGGCAAAATCAGCCGATGATCCAAACGTGCCTTTCCACTGCAAACCAAGATATGGAGCCATTTCCCGGTAGAATTCATAGCGAACTCGAAACCCGGCCTGTATCAGGGATAAACCGGAGCCGATTTGCCGTGTCGCATCGTCCTTGCTCTGCAACACGACCTCAATTGTCGGTTCCAGAACCAGCTTCTGAGTCAGCAACAATTCATAGTCCAATTCCAAATTCAAAGCCACATGCCCGGATTCGCCAACATAGGCATTTGCCTCCACCTCGAACCAATAAGGGGCCAAACCTTGCAAACCCAACGCCAACCTGACTTGCGGATCGTCCCCACTTTCATACTGCAATCCCAATTGTGAGTTCCAAAATGCGGAAACTGCATGTCCCCACAATAAGTCAACATTACCTTCTTCCAACTTGTTTTTGTAAACCTCACCATCTAATTTGAGCACAACTCGATTGTAATCTCCCCCATACCACATTTGTGCATCAAGCTTGGTAGTGCGCACATTATCGTGACGTGCGACCTCCAAGCGGTCAACCCATAATGCGCCCAGCGTATGTTCGTCAGCCAAACGTAACCGCTCTGTTCCCATAAGTGCGTATTTCCCGCTGCCCCTTGAGTACCCCCCTGAATAGGCATGGGGATCACGGGCATCGGGTGGAGCAGAACCGCCTTGCATTCTGCTTTGACCGGATCCTCCCATCCCGGTCACTCCACCATGGTTCATTGATACCCCGTGATCCATATCGTGATCGATTTTATGGTCCTGGTTCTGTGAAGGGTTCCCATGATGCTCGGAATCCTGGTGCGTTCCCTCCATGTTGTGGTGCTCTTGGGACATGGCATCAGCCCCAATTTCTTCTGCAAATACGCCGGCCTGGAATATCGCGACCATTGCAGTAAACAATATAAATCTATTCATACTCTCACCTGTGTATCCTGCTCACTTACGCCACCACAACTTCGCGGAACATTCCCGCATCCATGTGGTAAAGCAAATGACAATGCCATGCCCAACGTCCAATCGCATCCGCAGTGACTAGAAAACTGATTCGCTGTGCCGGTTGAACACTAAGAGTGTGGCGTCGGGCCAGAAAATTGCCTTCAGAGTCTTCTAATTCGCTCCACATTCCGTGTAGATGCATGGGATGAGTCATCATCGTATCGTTATGTAAGATAACCCGCAGTCGTTCACGGTGACGAAAATGTATGGGGGTGGATCTACCGAATTCCAGGCCATCAATAGACCAAGTATATCGCTCCATATTGCCTGTCAGATGTAACTCCACATCTCGCTCCGGTTTCCTCTTGTCCTTAACGCTATCCACCGAACGGATGTCCGCGTACGTGAGCACTTTACGGCCGTTATTCCTCAATCCGATCCCGGGATCATCCAGATTGGTGCGTGGACTATCCACGCGCATATCCACGCTGGGTCCGTATTCAGTTTTCGCGTGTCTAACACGTACCGGTTTCTTCCCTGCGGGATTAGGGTTGTTGTGGTGCATATGATTTCCCGGATTGCTCCCCATGGTCCCCTCACCAGCCGAGTGATCCATAGCACCCATCATGTCGGTCATTTCCAACCAGATCTGTTGATCCAATTCCGGTACCGGAGCGGACAAACCGGATTTAACTGCTAAAGTGCCACGAGCGTAGCCGGTTCTATCCATGGACTGGGCGAAGATGGTATAGGCATCGTCTTTTGGTTGTACAATAACATCATAGGTTTCGCCCGGACCACAGCGAAATTCGTCAACAGTGACCGGCTCAATATCTTGACCGTCCACGTGTATTACGGTCATTTTTAATCCGGGAATTCGCACATCAAAGTAACTTTGGGTACCACCGCTGATAAATCGCAGCCGTACCTTGTCACCACGACGAAACAAACCGGTCCAATTCCCAGCCGGGGTGCTGCCATTCATTAAATAGGTATATGTGTATGCAGATATGTCGGATAGATCCACCGGACTCATGCGCATCTGATTCCACATACGACGTTTTTGAAGCGCCGCAGAAAAACCGAATTGTGACACATCGCTGACAAATCCGCCGACGGTCGGTAAATTGAAATTATAATAATCCCCTTGTGTTTTCAATTTGGCAAACACACTGGAGGGATCTTCGTCGGTCCAGTCGGACAGTAGCACTACATAATCCTTGTCTGCTTGAATAGATTTCCGAGCCGGATCAATGATAATGGCACCATACATGCCGGTTTGTTCTTGAAATCCACTGTGCGAATGGTACCAATAAGTGCCGGCTTGCTGAACCTGAAACCGATACGTAAAGGTCTGTCCCGGCGCAATTCCGCTAAAACTCACACCAGGGACACCGTCCATTTGATAGGGAAGAATCAGACCGTGCCAATGAATCGATGTTGGTACGTTCAATCGGTTGGTAACCCGAAGTGTGACGGTTTCCCCTTCACGCATGCGTAGTGTCGGTGCCGGTATGGATTGATTGATCGCCGTGGCCGTACGTATTTGTCCCGTAAAGTTGACTGGCATTTCCGTTACCGTCAAATCAAACTCAGGCCCATGCAGTACAGGGGCGGATGTTACCGGCTGACCGGCAACAGCGGTGGAAAATCGCGGTCCTGCCGCAACCAAGAGCCCACCAGCTGCTAAACCCTGAATAAAGCGCCGCCTGGAATGATCGGGCAAATATCCCTTTCCAGAGTCAATAACTTTCATACCACTTTTCCTCATCTTTAAATTCATACAGGTGCACTTCGCACAGGATAAACTGTAACCATATAAGGCTTACGATTCTGTGACCGGAACATTACATTCTTGTAATGTTCCGGTCATGTTGTTGGAATCCTACACATGTAGTGTAGAATAAATAAATAGGGTTATTTGTGATTAAGACATGAAGCTATTGATTGTTGAAGATGAGGTGAAAACCGGCGAATACCTGCGCCAGGGGCTTACCGAATCTGGATTTGTGGTCGATTTTGCCAGAAATGGAATGGATGGTTTCCATATGGCGATGACAGAATCGTACGATTTGATCATCCTGGATGTTATGTTACCCGATGTGGACGGATGGCGAATTTTGCAATCGCTGCGTGAAGCCGGGATCATAGTTCGAGTATTGTTCCTTACCGCTAAAGACAGTATAGATGACCGAGTAAGAGGTTTGGAACTGGGGGCAGATGACTATCTGATCAAACCCTTCGCGTTTGCCGAGTTACTGGCCAGAGTTCGGACTTTGGTACGGCGGAGTATCGGCCCCGACATGGATACTACACTGGTGGTCGCTGATTTGGAGCTGGATTTAATGCGCCGCCGTGCATGCCGTGCGACTCAAAAAATCAGCCTAACCGCAAAAGAATTTACACTGTTGGAACTGCTGATGCGCCGCCGCGGTGAAGTTCTACCCCGGTCATTAATCGCATCTCAGGTATGGGATATGAATTTCGACAGTGATACAAATGTCATTGATGTGGCAATTCGCCGATTGAGAGCGAAGATTGACGATGGTTTTGATAAAAAGCTGATACATACCATAAGAGGTATGGGTTACATGCTCGATGTAACGGATGAGGAATAATGCAGCCCCCCCCTTCGCTTACCTTACGATTGACTTTGTTATTTAACCTGACCTCAGCAATCGTGTTTTCAACATTCGGTTGGATAACAGAACGGTCTTTAATGATGCATTTTCAAAATGAAGACAAAATTGAACTCAAGCTTATTTCAAGAACGGTTTCCCAAGCACTGAGCGAATGGACCGACACCAAAGACAAGGGTGCCCTGGAACAAAGGTTTAATGATATTTTACTGGGTCACCATGGAGCCGTATTATATGTTTGCGACGTAAATGGTAAAGCACTATTCGCCAGTCCGGGAGGACCCAATCTTTCCGATGTCACTATGGACAATGCCTTTCACGATAAAGTGTACGACTGGAGTGATACCAAGCACACGTATCGAATTTAACCTCATCCAATAACGGTACGGTATACAGGACGTCCGTCGCTGTCGTCATTGATTATCATCTTCGTTTTCTTCAGAGTTTTCGATATACCATGTGGGTAATGATTATCGCCGGAATTTTGGTTATGGGGCTGGTAGGTTGGATTTCGGTTAGAAAGGGGCATGCCCCCTTGCGCGACATCGTCGAGCAAATTCACCGAATCAGTGCCAGTCAGCTGAATAGCCGATTATCGCCCGATAATGTACCGGTGGAGTTAACCGATCTTGCGGTTTCCTTTAACGATATGTTACAGCGGGTGGAGGAATCGTTCCTACGTCTTTCCAATTTCTCAGCAGATATTGCCCATGAATTGCGAACGCCAATGACAAATCTATTGACTCAAACCCAGGTTGCCTTGTCTCAAAATCGCTCTTCAGAGGAATATCGAGAAGTACTCTATTCCAGTATTGAAGAATACGAACGCATTACACAAATGATCAGTGATATGTTATTCCTCGCCAAAGCGGATAACGGTCTTTTTCATCTGAACAATGTTACCATCAATTTGGAAACGGAGATCAATCAACTATTCGAATTTTACGAAGCCTGGGCGGAGGAGCACGGCGTAGCCCTGACCCTGGAAGGTAGTGCCTCCGTTTCGGGAGATCAACCCATGTTGCGCCGGGCTTTAAGCAATTTAGTGTCAAATGCAATCAGACACACCCCAAGAGGAAACACCGTAAAGATTACACTGGAGCACAACGCCGAAAAGTCCATAGTCATTACTGTGGATAATCCCGGCATCAGTATTCCACCCGAACACTTGAGTAAGGTATTTGACCGCTTCTACCGGGTAGATGCCTCTCGACAACGGGAAGGAGAAGGAGCCGGTCTGGGACTGGCTATTACCAAATCCATCATCGAAATCCATCGCGGGACCGTAACATCGCTTCCAAAGGATGACGGTGCACGATTCCAAGTCATTTTGCCGGGGTAAGCACCTATGGCAAACAAGATATTCTTCAATTCTAGATAATCTATCGTATCCCGATGGATTCTCAGCAGGCGGGAAGTAGTAATGAAGCAGCTGTTTCGTTTATGTATGGTGATTACAATTTTTACTCTGGTAGCATGCGCCGAAGAACAACACAAGCAGCTATCGCCGGAAATGCAGTCGGTACATTGGCTAAACCAAGCCCATGAATATTCCACCACCGGACAACACGATAAAGCTATCCCCCTATATGAAAAAGTCCTGAACGAAGAAATCCTCCGATCGGGAAGCAATAATCCCAAAGTATCTGTGTATTGGAATAACCTGGGTATGGTATGGGAAGATAAAGGGCAATTCGACAAAGCCATTGAGTACTATAAGAAAGCGATTGATAGCGCTCTGGAGAGCTTAGGCCCCTCACATTCTCAAGTGGCCGTCTATTGGAACAATCTGGGTAAATCCTGGAAAAAAAAAGGCCGCCTGGACAAGGCCATTGAATATTTTGAAAAAGCCCTAAACAGCGATATCAATAACTACGGCCCCTTGGATTCCACAGTGAGTAATCGCTGGTCGGCTTTGGGTGAAGCATGGTTCCAAAAGAAAAACTACTCCCAAGCCAGATATTATTTTGAAAGAGCCTTAGTTGTGCGCCGTGCCATTTTTGGCGAAAACCACCCCAGTACAGTTGCAGCAAGAGAGTGGCTGGACAAGACAATCAAACATCTTGAGTAACTGTATATTGCACACAGTTACTTTAGTTGGTAAATGAGCCCGTTTTTCCAGCGTACCAATTCGAAGCGTTCAGTTAAACCACTGATTGATTCGGCCCCTCCCAGGATCAGAAAACCGCCTGGATTCAACGCTTGAGTCATGCGATTGACGATATCCACTTTAAGTTCCGGGGTAAAATAGATTAAGACGTTGCGACAAAATATTATGTCGAATTTGCCCAACAGCAAGTAACTGTCTTTCAAATTAAGTTCTCGAAAACTCACACGGCTTCTTACTTCTTCTATGACTTGTGATTTGGTTCCGGTACTTTTGAAAAAGCGTTGACGCCTTTCATCGGACAGGCCACGAATTAAGGCCAGGGATTCGTATTCCGCATTTTGCGCCTGCTTTACAACGGAGGATGAAAGATCCGTCCCCAAAATCCGTACGGAGGTTGACGACAAGGTTCCCGGGTTTCTGCTGAGAAATTCAGAAACAATCATGCTGATGGAATATGGCTCCTGGCCGGTGGAACAAGCTGCAGACCAAATCCGGATTTCGCGTTTTTTTTGTTTACCAAATTCCGCTAATAGTTTTTCATACAAAACTTCATAGGGATACTTGTCGCGAAACCAGGAAGTCTCGTTGGTGGTCATAGCATCTAAAACCAATTGACGAAAAAACTTACTGCTTTGCATTTTCGGAACAAGTTCCGAAAAACAACGAATCCCATTCTGCGACATAATACTGTTCAATCGACTGCTGACCAGGTACTCTTTATTCGCACCCAAAGTGATACCCGATTCTCTCTCCAGATAGGAACAGAATGTTGCGTAGTCTGCCGATTTTAACGTCGGGGCTTGGTTCGAGTCTTTATTAAAATTGTTTTTTGCCGGTTGCATAAAACCTTACCCTGCCTTTTTAAGTTGCATCGTGGATTCCACGCCTTCTATAATTGCTTCAGCTAATTCTCTTTGATTGAACTTTGGAATAAACTTGTTGGCCCCTACTTTTTCAACCATGATTTGATTGAACACACCGCTCAGTGAAGTATGCATAATGACATACAAGTCCTTTAATTGAGGGTGTTGCCGAATCCTGGTAGTGAGTGTGTAGCCATCCATATTGGGCATTTCCACATCGGTGATGATCAAGTCCAATTCGCCGATGGTACCGTTCTTACACTGTTCTTCCAGATACTTTAAACCATCCTGACCGTCTGTAGCTAAGGCACAGGATATGTTCAACTTCTCGAGGGTGCGTTTGATTTGATTGCGCGCTACACTGGAATCATCCACAACTAATATTTTTATCTTATCGAATCCTTTCGCGCGTTCATCCGCTACATACTCTTCCCGGTCTGCGGTTCCGGTAACTTCTTCCAGGACTTTTTCAACATCCAGAATACCAATTAGCTGATTGTCGACTTTCGTAACTGCTGTAAAGTATGAAGACCCGGCAGCGCCTTTAGGCGGCGGTAATATTTCAGACCAATTCATGTTCACTATACGTTGCACACCCTTAACCAAAAATCCTTGTGTTTTGCGGTTGTAATCTGCAACCACAACATAGCAGGCATTGTAATCTTGTTTTGGCGTGGCCGGCATTTTCAACGCTCGGGCTAAGTCAATCACGGGAATGGTTTTATCGCGCATATTGGCGATACCCACTATGGTCGGATGAGAATTGGCTACCTTGGTAAGATTTGGACAGCGGATCACTTCCTGCACTTTAAACACATTGATGCCAAATGTTTGTCGTCCATTAAGATTGAACAACAGCAGCTCCAGCCGATTCGCACCAACCATTTGGGTACGCAAATCGATTCCTTTCAACATTTGTGACATGTGTTACAACTCCAGAAACTTTTTATATATTCGGTGCTTATTGCTTATCGACATTCTTGATCTTTACTTGAATAGGATCCCGTGCCGCAGAGTTGGTACAAATATTGCTCAAATACACCTGTAGGTAGTGAACGGAGATCCGAAACCGGCACAAAGCAACTGCACCGGATACATTACCTACTTATAATCAGATACTTGCAAGCAATGCGAGCAAGTGTGAAACAGTCGGTATTTTGACTGTTGGGGGGTAAAGTGGATAATACAGGCTATTATGCAATGGAATTACTGTGTGCGTCAGGACGACCGCTATGAAATGTTTACAAATTTCATACATTCTTCGTGTAGTTGTAGCAATCCTGTCTACAAGTTTTTCCTGTTCCCCGTCAGTCCATGCGAAATCTTCTGATCCACAGTATCACAAACTTGACGATATCTCCCTGGCTGCAGAACGCGCCGTGCATCAACATATGGCCCAAGGGGGAAAAACGGATTATGAGTTTGAGATTTACAAACCCAATACCCGCTTAAAGTTACGGCTTTGCTCCAAAGCGTTAGTGGCGGAAGTTGCCGGCCGGGAGCTAACCGGAAAAGCCACTATAAAGGTGCAATGCAAGGACAATAAGCCTTGGAAGTTATTTGTCTCCGCTGAAATCGCCTACTATGAGCTCGTCCCGGTTAGTACTACCGGAATAGCCAGGGGCCAACAAATTTCTGCAGCTCAGATTGAAAACGTGCGGGTTCGACTCACAAACGCGAATAAGAATGTATTGTCGTCCGATGCTGCTATTATTGGAAAAGTAGCCAAACGATACATAGCTAAAGGCAAGACCTTCAGTCCTCAACTATTGGCGGAACCCAAGTTGGTACGGCGCGGCCAACAGGTGGTGTTGATAGCCAAAAATGCAGCTCTTGAAGTACGTATGTCAGGCAAAGCACTTGCTGATGGTGCCAGAGGCGATATTATTAAGGTACGTAATAATTCCAGCAACCGGGTTGTGGAAGGAATTGTGACTCGGTTAGGAATTGTACAAATTCAGATGTAGCTTAGGAGTGGGCTTATTGTTGTAATGGGTAGACCGAATTGGTAGTTTTTGTACGCTAAATTTGCTTCTTCTAGACGTCATTCACGAAATTGGTCTACCCATATTAAGCTTTTAACGTTCTATCCGATAAACTTATTGTCAAGCTAAGGAGATAAGGCATGGCCGTAGATACAGTGGAATCTCGGGAAGTACAGAAAGTACAGAAGGCACGAAAAAACAGCGGACTTAGCAGGACCAAACAACTGCCCGGTACGCAGGAAACCAAGCAACCCGGCAAAGTTCGCACTGATACTGTTTCAATAACCGGTTCCGCAGAACTATTGCAAACGTTGGAGCAAAAGTTGTCCGTATTGCCCGTAGTCGACAAAACAAAAGTTGAAAGCATAAAAAAGGCGATTGCATCCGGTCAGTATACCTTTAATCCGGAAAAAACTGCTGAAAAATTTATGCAATTGGAGTCGGCATTAACCCCGAAAAAGCTGTCTTAGGGGGAACACATCGCCATGAATCCTGCAAAAGCGGCTGAAATTCTCAACTTATATATCCGGCAATCTCACGAACTGCTAAACGCTTTGCGTGCCGAATACGCTTCATTTCGTGCCAATGATATCAGCGGATTTGAAGCAGCCACTAGTCTGAAACTGGATCTCAGCGCTACCATACAGACTACAGAACGCCAGCTTTATCAGACCTTGGAACAAGACGGCTACCCCGCCGATCAGGCCGGGTTAAACCAATACGTCGATGGCCTCGGTTTGCAAAATAAGTACAAAATACTAATGGCCACCGCTAAAGATTGCCAAAAACAAAATCAAATTAATGCCCGTATGGTTAATCTTGCTACAGTACAAACTCAACAGTTTCTTAATTTATTGCAAGGCCGGGAACCGGGCACCAGCTTATATTCCGCCGCTGGAAAGTTAGTGGATAACGGCTCCTGCAGCGATACAAAGACCGCTTGATCCTATTAGGGCAACTTCCGTGAGCAGCGCTTTTGAGACCATTTCCACTGCTGCCAGGATTTATACCCTGCTGAAGCCAATTACCGGAAAAGAATTGTCTATAAAAGCCCATACGGTTGCAGGACAGACAGTCGCATTTAATGCGTTGATTTTTGAAGTCGCCTACCAAAAGCAACGTCTGGTGATTCTAAAAAAATCTCCTACCAATACAGATGCCGGCGTACCGGAAATTTCCTCCGATATGAGCTTTGACATTGTTACCGAATATAACGGTGCAGAAATCCGTTTTACCACTCAAATGGCAGAACAAAATGAAGAGGACATACAGCTTCTGTTTCCAGAGTCTGTTCAGTATTTACAAAGACGCATGGCGCATCGAGAACATGTCAGCTACTCTCAAAATATTATTTTAACGCTTCCATACAAGGAAGAAACCGTCACCGCTACGGTTCGTGATATATCGGCAGGGGGTTTACGCCTATTCATTGACAAGCCCAAAGTGGAATTACATTTTAAAGATGTAGTAGAAGATTGCACTTTGACACTCAGCAGTGACCTGCAGTTGTCCTGCACCTTAGAAGTGCGACATGCACATCGTGGTAAAAATAATCAGCTAACACTTGGCGTTCGCTTTTTGAATCTGGATAAAACCGGGAAACGGATACTGGCACGTTTCATTATGGATTTGGAACGTCATCGCTTGAAAAATAAACGCAATTCCTAGCTTCTCCATTAATATTGGTTTTCTAAGCAATTAAGCTTTGTTCTAGTGCCTGCATTAGTGGCGCATCGACCTGGTTCTGCAAATACCGCCAAAGCCGGGTCACATCCTCCGGACGATCCACGTCCCAACATTCCGTTAAGCGTTGCCAATGCCATCCCAGTTGTATCAACCGCTTTTCGGTACTTTGCAGTACCGAATCCGTTCCCCAGGCTATATCTTGAAACAAAGCAGGATGCACTTGCCTCACTCCCAACAAAACATAACCGCCATCATCTGCAGGCGCCAACACCGCATCACAACCCTGCTGCAAACACCGGGCAGCATGCTGTACCAATTCCGCATCCATGGCAGGACAATCCGTACCGACAATAATTGCATTCGGATAGTGTTGTAAGGCTTGGCTCAAAGCATGCTGCATACGTTGCCCCAAGTCTTGCCCCTGCTGGCGATGCAGGGAAACCGGCCAACGTAAATGGCATTGCTTAAAAAAATCATGATTGCTGTCTGGAGCACACCACAATTGTACGGGAATAGAACAATCTCTATGTAGATGGCTCAGGGTGTGCTCCACCAGCGCCGTATGAATCTGCGCGGCGTTACGTGCTCCAAATGATGGAATCAAACGGGTCTTTACCTTTCCCGGTTGAGGGGCCTTGGCAAATACAATGACGACAGTATCTGGGTTGTGGTTCATGCGCGATTGCTGTGCCCACATCAGTTTAAGGCACCGCCACAACTACTCCCCTGCCCGGCGGTGCAGCCGTAGCAGTGATCCAATACAACAATGGACTTTCCTTCCAGGGATTCTGTTTCCAATTGCGAGATATGGGTGTGCGGCCTTGTACTCAACATGGCCGGAAGTTTTAACATCTGATTAAAGTCGCAATCGTAAACATAACCTTGCCAATCCACGCTGATCAGGCTTTTACACATGACATTCTGTAAATTGGATTCTGAGTAAGATTGTCGCAACAAATCCATATAGTCATTAAATTGTCCCTTGGAAACTAAGGTGCTGCCGAAACGTTGTATTGGCATGTTTGTAATCGTTAGCAGCGAATTAAATTCAACTCCGAAATCTTCATGCAATTTTTGCTTATAATCAGCCTCCAAGACATGCTGTGGCGGCGGCAAAAAGGGTCCGGTTGGATTGTACACCAAATTCAATATCAGTCCGCTGTTGGGTTTACCGTAGCCCAAGCGGTTCAGTTGCTGCAAACCTTCTATACTTTTGGCAAAGACTCCTTTGCCTCTTTGTTGGTCCACATTGTCTTGCGTATAACAGGGTAAGGATGCCACTACCTCTACTTGCTGCTGTGCTAAAAACGTTGCCAAATCTTCTTGTCCGGGTTCACAGAGTATTGTTAAGTTGCACCGGTCGATGACTTTTGCTCCCGCCTGCCTCGCCTCGCTCACTAACTCACGAAAATGAGGGTTGAGCTCCGGTGCACCCCCGGTGAGATCGACTACCTGTGCGTGCGACCGCTTTAAAAATGTCAGTACCGCCTGAATATTTTCCCAACTCATGATCTCAGTGCGTTTTGGGCCGGCGTTAACATGGCAATGTAGACATTGTTGATTGCAACGATAGCCCAAATTGACCTGAATGGTGGTCAAAGATGTCCGGGTCAGTTCGGGAAAATCTGATTTCTGTAGTAATGGCAAAGTTTCTATCATTTATTGATCCTGTTCATTTATTACTCAATCCGTGGATTCGCTAAACTATTGACTAATAGTAGATTATTTTACAAAAAGCTCATAAAATTCTTACCTTAAAATCCGGCCTTGTGGTATTGAGTCCCGCTACCGCCGTTTGTTACAGCAAGCACGCAAGTTTTGTTATCATTTTTAAATGATAAAAGTACAGCTTTAGAACAAAAACCGTAAGTTGAAGGCTGAACAAGGAATATAATTAAGTGGCAGAACTGCCTCCTGACCATGAACTCATTCCCCAATTACTTGCCGGGGATGAAACTACTTTTGTGCAGCTGGTAAAAGCCTATCACGGTCTCATGGTGCACTTAGCCAAAGCCATAATAGGCGAAGCCATCGCAGAAGAGGTGGTACAGGATGCCTGGATGGCTGCGATTAAAGCCCTACCCAAATTTGAACGCCGTTCCAGTTTGAAAACATGGATTTTGCGCATCGTCAGCAATTGTGCAAAAAGTCGACTGCGGCACGAGTCTCGCACGGTAAATTTTGATGATATGGGAAATGCCTTAGGGGAGCTGCCTCCTCAAAACTTCAAAAATGATGGTCACTGGCAATTAGCTCCCCACGTATGGAACAAAGATACGCCGGACGCATTATTGGCCTCGCAGGAATTGAAACAGTGCATTGATACGGCCATTTCCACCTTGTCAGTACCTCAACAAGCGATTTTAGCGCTACGAGACATGCATGGACTTTCTATGGAGGAAATTTGTAAGGTTTTGGAGGTTTCTGAGTCTAATGCAAGAGTACTGTTACATCGTGCCCGCAGTCACGTGAGATTAGCGATTGATAAGTATCAATCTGCGGAAATACAATGAGTTAGCGATTAAGGTTCAGCCGATATGTTAAGTTGCAAGGATATAACCCACAAAGCCGATGAATTCTTGGATATGAAGCTGCCTTGGCGTACCCGTGTGGCTTTCAAAATCCATTTATTCATGTGCGTTAACTGTCGTCGCTACATCTCACAAATTCAATTAACAATCAAAACCTTAGCAGGCATGTCCAAACCGGCTGAACCGGATGAGAGCTTTATCTCCAATTTGACTCAAATGTACCGCGATAATAATAAGAAATAATTATATAAATATCACTATTTCGCATTATAATGGGTAATATTTACCTACCCACGGCCTACGAGCCACCCTAAACTTACGGGTAAATAAAACATTGGCAGATAGCACTATGAATACATACAAAGGCCCTGAAAGACGTGTTTGGCATCGTCGCCAAACAAAAGACCGTCGGGAAATGGTTCGTTTTGAGTTAGATAAAGAACCGCGCCGTTCCGGCAAAGACCGCAGAGAAGCTCTGGAAATTTGGAAAGGCGCGCATATTTGATCCCTAAGCCCAAGCTTTCCTTGGAAGCTCACCGAGGTTTGCGGTAATATAGACCCAATAACGATAAAGTGTTTTGAGGGTATTTATGGGGATCAAAACTTTCGCACTGGCCTCCTTGCTGGTGCTCAGCCAACTGACTTTTGCCGACGAACTTGCCGTAGGGCTAGCAACACCCAGCCCTACCGGTATTTCCGTTAAACTTTGGAATTCAGACGAGATTGCTTATGACATGCTTGGCGCCTGGGATGCCGCCAACGAGGAAGTCTATCTGCATTTCGATTATCTCATCCACGACAATAATAAATACAATCTGGACGGCAATCCTATGCCTTTTTACTATGGCTATGGCGTGCGTTTTAAAGAAGAACGCAACGCAGATACCATACTTGGATTGCGGATTCCTCTTGGTATCAGTTATTTCATCCAGGATGCACCCTTCGAAGTTTTCGGGGAATTAGCACCCCGGGTAGATGTCGCACCCAGCACTAATTTTGGTTTGGATGTGATGATCGGTGTTCGTTTCCGTATTAACGAACTGCAAAAACGTAACCGCGCCAATCGTGGTGAGCGTAGCGACCGCAGAGAGACGGACACGGGACAGCAAGAGCAATACGATTCTCGCGACTACCGCTCACAGGAGTACAACAGTCGCGAACCGGAACAAGATGCTCCACCGCCCGTTCCCAACGCACCTCCCGGGTACCGCGGCTACTAAATCACGGATTCCTGGATTACCGGGCGTGTCTCGCATACGCCCCGGATTCAATTCCTGTCTATAAATGGCAGACACGCTCAAGTAACGAAAGGACCTCGACCTTGACTCAAGATATCCATTTTGACGTAATTGTAATCGGCAGTGGCTTTGGTGGTGCCGTCAGCGCCTGTCGCCTGGCGCAAAGAGGCCTGTCGGTCTGCGTCCTGGAACGGGGACGCCGCTGGAAACCGCAAGACTACCCTCGCTCGCCACAAGACTCTTGGTTATGGTCACACCATGAGCCGGAAAAACGCAATGGTTGGATCGACCTGAGAGTCTACAATGATATGGCGGTCGCACAAGGTAGTGGCGTGGGTGGCGGCTCCCTCATCTACGCCAATGTGTCTATAGAGGCTCAACCTTTTGTATTCCAATCCGGCTGGCCTGAAGCCATCACCTATGAGTCACTTAAGCCCTATTATGAAAAAACCGGGGAAATGCTCAATCTACAAACCCTTCCCGACAATCAGCTGACCGAGCGTTACAAGCTCATGCAGACGGCCGCCACGGCCGCCGGTTACGGTGATCGATTTACCAAAGTACCTTTGGCGGTGAGCTTTAGCGACAGTTACAGCTATGCCTTGGAAGATCCTCACAATGAAAAGCATTCAACGATGTACACCAACGCCCAGGGACAAGTTCAAGGCACATGCATCCATTGCGGCAATTGCGACATCGGTTGCAGCGTCCAAGCCAAGAATACACTGGATTTAAATTACCTGCCCTTGGCTGAGAAACACGGTGCAGAAATATTACCGTTGCATTTGGTGCGCAAAATAACCCCCAAAATCGATCATTACCGGGTCGATTTCGACCGTATAGACCAAAGCAATGAACGCCTGCTCCCGGGGCATTTTAACGCCCGTAAGGTTGTTGTGGCAGCCGGCACAATGGGCACCAATGAACTGTTATTAAAATGTCGCGACGACTATGGCACTCTACCGAGAATCAGTCGGCAATTGGGGTACGGATGGAGCTGTAATGGTGACTTTGTGACCCCCGCTTTTTATCCCGGACGCGACGTCTCCCCTACACGGGGTCCGACCGTCTCGGCGGCCATCGACTTCTTGGATGGCTCCGTTGAAGGCCAACGCTTCTTTATCGAAGACGGCGGTTTTCCCGACATGCTGGGCAATGCTCTGGAACAATTCAGCAATAAAACCCAGCTGGGTTTGTTGTTCAGCGGTTTGGATCAGGCGATACGCAATCGCGATTCCCTCTCCTGTATCATGCCATGGTTCGGCCAAGGGATAGATGCGGCCGATGGCCGATTACATCTGCGCCGCAGCTGGTGGCCACCGTTTAAGAAAAAAATGGATCTGGATTGGAACATTGAAAAATCCAAAGCGACGATTCAAGCCTTGATCAACATGCACAAAAAATTAGCGAAAATCACCGGCGGTACTCCTTGTGTCCCCCCCAGTTGGAACTGGTTCAAAGACCTGGCCACGCCCCACCCCATGGGTGGTTGCCGTATGGCCGACAGTAAAGCAAATGGTGTAGTAGATCACAAGGGCGAAGTGTATTCCTATCCGGGACTTTATGTGGCTGACGGTTCTATCCTCCCAAGAAGCATCGGTTTAAATCCCTCTCGGACGATTGCTGCGCTGGCAGAAAGAATTGCGGAGTTTATCAGCTAGTGAAACCGCGATTCGGAGACCGGCTGTAACACCAGAGAGATTCCCAGCTGTCACTGCTGGTTTACGCTTAATGCTCTTTGGGTAAGAAATCTTCCACCACCACTTTAGCCACATTGATCCCATAAGAGCCCGGAGGCAATATGGTGGTAATATTGGTTTCGCTCCAGTCCATGTTGGCCAGATTCATCAGCTTTCGGACTTCATAGGGCTTTTTGTCCATATCCAAAACCAATAGAACGACAGGGCGTAATTTTACGGTTTGATTGACACTCATAACCACAGCGACATCGCCGCGTTCCAGTTCAACCAAACTACCGATAGGATAAATACCCAGGCATTGAATAAATTTTTCCACTAGGTCAGGACCAAAGTTTTCCTTAGCGGTGACATACATTTCTTTCAGAACTTCGTGAGGGGAGGTTCCTTTGCGATAATGGTTATCACTTCTGGCCGTTTCATACATATCCACCAAGGCTACCAATCGAGTTAAGTAGGCGTTGTCCTCCCCCACTAATTTATCTGGGTAACCGGAACCGTTGTAACGTTCGTGATGGTGCAAGACAATATCCAATACTTCCTTGGTAATATATTCTTTTCCGCGCAAGGCCTCCCAACCCAGCTTGGGGTGTTGTTGCATACGCTCATACTCCTGCGTCGTCAATGCAGAGGTTTTTTGTACGATGTTCGTGGGTACTTTCATGGTACCGATATCGTGCAGTATGGCTCCCAAGCCCAAGGTCTGTAATTGCGAGCGATCCAAACCCAGCCAATGACCAAAACTCAGCGTCAGAATGCATACGTTAATACTGTGATACAAGGTAAAATCGTCATGGTCTTTCAGATAGGTCAACCAGATCATGGTGCTGGGGTGACGGGACACCACATTGATCATATCTTCCACCATGGCTTTGGTTTTAACCGTATCTACAGTCTCACCCAGACTTATGTTTTGCATCATTTTTTTAATAATGTTACTGGTTTTATTATAGAGAAAACGGGCGCTGTGAAACTGATCTGCCAGTTTCATAAATTCCATGTCCACACCTTGTGAAACTGTGGGTTTTTCATGTTCCCGGTGTTGTTCCAATACAGATTGCACATCGCGGCTGGATTTTTCCGTGTCCACATATACATATTTACAGGTATCAGATACTTGTCCCATTAATTCATTATTATCCAGAATAAAACCTTGAAATAAAAATGGGGATTCCAACCAGGGGCGATCAATTTCAGTGACGTACATGCCCAGCTGCAGTTCACTAATATCCAGTTTGATTATGCTCATCAAATTTTCCCTATTGTAATCTATATACTATGATCGGTACCCATGCGGGTTTTTTGAGCTGGTATCCAACAGTTTGTTAACATTTTTTGCACCAAGTCTGTGCATAGCCACATTAAAATTTACCTACAATATTGATAAAGAATCCTTGACTGTCGAAATCCAGATCCGTCAGATCATCGGAGAAGTCCGTAAAGTTGTAACCCACACCCAGTTTTACAAATTCGTTCACATGTCGGTACAGCCCCGCTAATATGCCGTGACGTCGGTCACCCACTTGGGGTAACTCCAATAGACGCTCTTCCAGCAGGGCATCCCAACTATGCGTAAGGTGCCAGTCCAGACGCAGTATATATAGTGCCGCATCACTTCGAAAAAATACGGGATTAACCCGATCCTGACTGATTTGTCCATAACGGTATGCATACTTGGCACCAATTCCCAAGCTTCGACTCAGATCATAGGAAAAGTCCAAGGAGAGGATGTCACTTTTTTGAATATATTCAGCCGCAGTATTATTAATAGTGACTTGATCAGTCGCCGGAACATTGTAAAAGTGGGTGAACTTGAACAGTGCATTCAGACCACTGCCGGCCACCGGTCGGTAAGCGTATCCAAAAACCGCTTCGGTGAAATTTCCGTCATAAAATTCTCCCATTGAGCTTTCGCTGAAAGAGTAATTTAGTTTACCCAGAAAATTCCAATCCGCGCTCATCGTGTATTTAAAGCTGTTTTTAGCCAACCAGGTAGTTCGGGTGCTCAAACTAAGATTGGGTTGTTGGGTTTCGTCACGACGATATTCTATGGCACCGGCATAGGTGATCAAATCCATTTTGTATCCCAGGCTTAGGCCCATTGCATTGCGTTCTATCTCGGCTCCGGTGTTGCTATCACGCAATTTGCCGCTATCCAGACTGGCACCAAAGTTCCAGCTGTCGGTGGGTGCCAGATCAAACCCCATGGAATGGGTTAAGCCGGTAGGCGTATCGCCGTGGCTGTATTTTTCTTCAAGATAGATACTGCTACTATCCGAGTAGCGGGTTTTGAAACCTGAGGCCATGTTGCCTTTACGAGCCCGAACTCCGTTGTCACTGCGCTCGTTCTCCAGCGTATAACTGCTATAGATATTTGTGGTATCCGTCATTTTGTAATCGGCACCTAATGTGGCACCATGCCCCAAATGTCCGGTGGACAGTTCACTGTTAAACGTCAAGCGATCGCCGCTGCGATAATCACCGCCCACACCCACGCGCGTATTACGTTCGCGTGTACCGATGATTTGCAAGGTTTCCTGATAGTAACCGTACGCAGACCAATTGGCATTGGAGTCAAACCCGAGTTTTAAGGCAGCATCATTGCGTTTCCCTTCTTTTTGAGTCGCTGGAACAACCGGTGAATTGTCGCTGCGTTCATCGGCTCGCACGGCAAACGACATATTCCAGTAAGCGTCTATCTTGCGATCCAGGTTTAATTCCGAGGCACGGGTTTCCAGGCCGTCTTTCTGTACTTTGGCATCAGATTTCACTTTAATTTTTGTGTACGCATCAAATGGCAGCTCCAGACTACCACCTGTTTGTATTGTGCTTTTGTTGGTAATAATACCGGGTGCCGCATACCCGGCTTCCAAGTCTTGTCGATAGTAATTTAAACTACCCTCTAAGCCAGGGATAAACTCTTGCACTCGAACAGCGGCATCCAGTCGCTGGCCATTCGCACTGTCGCTAAATCCGTTGTTGTTTACGCTTTGAAAATCAAAACCACCATCGGCCGACAAAGCGGCAGTGGCCACGGCGCCCTTGCTAATGGAATATTCGTACTTAATCCAGGTTCCCGGACTCATGCGAAACATAACGTCCATCGCATTCAGCGTACTTTTAGATGCACTGATGTCGTTCTTATCGGCCGTTATACCCAGTTTCAAGGTGTCACCCATCCAGTAATGCGCCCTCCCCCCCATTGCCAGATCATTCATATCGTCAAACCCGGGAGTGTACTCATAGCGCACGATTAAATATTGGTGGCTACCGCTAAAATCTCCCGTATCTATCAACATCCCATTGTCACTGGAAGGTGACAGCGCTTGATTCAGCATAACCCGACCTTGAATGTAGTCAACGGTATAATCCAGACCATAGGCGAGATTTTTTACACTCAGCACCATTCCGGACAGAGCATCACGCACTTCAATGCGCGCCCGCTCAGATCCGCTCATGAGATCCTGATGTTGCAGAAAGTATAAAGAACCTCCCGTGCCACGAAACTCATCTCGACCCGCCACCGTTCCCGGTTGAGCGGCAAACACATCCCAGCTGTAACGTCGTTCACCGAATGAAGTAGTGGAATCGGACTCGAAGTGAGTATTAAATCCATACAGGCGTCTATCCACATGCGCTAAATTGTTATCGGTGTAATCTATACTGAAATTGCCCCACAGCACGTGATCTTTGTTTTTGTACAGCTTGGTATAAAATTTACCGGAGGTCGGCGCGTCTTCTTCTACGCTGCTATCGTCACCGTAGGTGGGGTAGTAGTAATCAGGGTTGATACGGCGAAACACGGAATCGGGTGACTTGTTCATAAAGTTGTTAAACAAGTCTTCCAGTGGACCTTCACGGGTATCGGCACTGGCTTTTAAACTCCAGCCGTTTTGGAAACGCCCTCGGGTATAAAATGCCAAACGACCGTCTACACTGAGATCATTGTCGTAATGAGATTGATCGCCCGTCGCCAAAGCTGCCGGACCGTTGGTTTGGTCACGAGATAGGGTCACATCGGCAATACCCACGTAAAACCAATCCTTCTGACCTAACTGCACTTCACGCAGATACACATCACCATTACCATTGCCATCAGTCACTGCAACTTCGACACTGTGGAGGCCTTGTGGCAATATCAGCTCGCTGATAAATTGGCCATCCTGACTGACCGGAATTTCGTTTCCAGCAAACCATACCTTGTGTCCGGGTGGAATGTGTTGTCCGCGAGCCCAGACACTGGCACCCTGTAAAGGGATATTGTTACGGGCCAGACGATTTTCACCGTATCCCAACAGCATTTGTTCTTGTTTATCCACCACACTGATATCGGTTTGCAGTTTATCGACGACGCGGATACTCTGTTCTGCCGTTTCGTCAAACTGCTTGTCCTTGTTGTATACCCTAAGCACGTATTTGAGGGTAATACCGGGTGTGCTATAGCGATTCAACAAATCTTCCGGATTCAATCGCCAAAAACCTCTACCATCCGTGTCCAAAGGTACGATATAGGCCGGAGTATCTCCAACAGATTGCGAAGAGTAAAAGATGCGTACTTCTGCAGACGTAATAAACGAGGGATAGTTACTGTAGAGCGCAAAATCGACCTGGTTCTCCCGTATCTCAGTGGCGGCTTTATCCAGCAAAGATATTACGTTGGGCCAAGCGGTAACATTGAGTCGCGGTTTAACGGACAGGTTGTCAAACTTAAACTGGATTTTTGCTTTATCCAGTGCGACATCGGTACAACGTTGCACGTCAGGGATATTTTTGTTGGGATCGTTAATCGGTTGTCCGTCAACTGAGATACGCATCAGGTTCAATTCATAGGGATTCTTGGGCTGTACTGCACGTGTCAGGCGTTTAATTTCCAGCCCTTCACTGTCATCCAAATACGCCAACTCATCATAGACAATCCGGACCTCCACCCGCGACTCTTCCATTTCCACGAAGCCGGTGTTGGCAACATCACTGGACTGCACATAACCTCGGCCTTCAAACTCCGCCTGCTTGTCCTTGAGTTGCATTTCTTGTTTTACCGAATCCATGACTCGTCGCGCCCGGGCTGTGGATAAGCCTATATCGTCTCCATACACCATAGCCGTACGTCGGTCTAAACGTTCATTGCTGATGTAGCCGATAAAGCGTAAGCGTACATTACCTTTATCTTTTATATCTTCCATGGCGCGGGCTAGACGCCGAGTGTAACCCACAGGAAACACCGGCTGACCTTTTTCAAACACTACAGCTTTAATTTCTCCTTCCGGAGGATTGTAGATTCGTTCCACCGTTTCAGCAGCATCGGCTTCGGGACAGATTTGGGGTTCATCCGGAAGTTCTTCCAATGGATCGTCGTGCCAGAATTCCACTTCGATACGCCGGTTTAAGGCTCGGCCGCGTTCGGAGTTATTTGATGCAATAGGGGCACCGGTACCTTTACCATCACTGTCCACTGCGCTGGAGGGCAATTTCATGACTTCCTGCACTGCCACAGCAAAACGCCTTGCTCGGGACTTGGATAAGCCTACATGATCACCATATATGCGTGCTTCTCGTCCCATTAAAGGAACATTGTCCGTGTGCGCAATAAAACGCATTTTCACGTTTTCTTTGTCGCGAAGATTGTGCAGAGCCTGGCGTAATTGCTTTACATATTGCTCCGGAATAGTGAACTCGTCGGCCTCATAAGGAAACGGTTGTACCAGATTTTTAAGTTTGGCTCGTTTGGAATGCCCTACTTTGTAGCGAATCTTACAGACGGTTTCCACTCGACATACTTGAATCCGTTTGATTTTCTGATCCAGTTCCACCTCACGGTCCACACTGACCTCTTCCACTTCGTCGTACCACACTTGAACTTCCACTCGACGATTTTGCGCTTTACCGGCAGCAGTACTATTGTCCGCAACGGGTTTGGTCTCGCCCAATCCCTCATAGGATATGGCTTCCGGTGGTAACCCGAGAGCCCGTTGAAAGTATTCCGCGGTGGTTCCTGCCCGTTCACGAGACAGCCCCATATTGTCCTTATATTTGTCCATAGCACGACCGCGCAGTTTGACGTTGTCCGTATGGCCGATGAAATGCAAACGCACGTTAATACGGTCTTTCATGCTGTGGAGAATTTCCCGCAATTTGTCGATGAACTCCTCAGGAATATCAGCCTTGCCGGATTTAAATCGAATGGGAGGAACCAGTCCTTTGAGTTTTTTAGTGGTGACTTTTTTCTCCAGTACTTTTTGTATGCCCTTTTCGACTTCACCATCATCGTCGGCGAATTTCTTGCGCCATTGAGCGAATTCCCCCGAAGGATCCAGTTGTTGTTCCGTGTTTTCACCAATTAGATTGGTTTCCTCCACACCGTGGCCGCCGGTTTCCACGGATTGTTGCGACTCCTGCGCGAAAATTGGCGACAAAGGGTTCCCCACCATCAACAGCAGTGCAAGTAACCATTTGTTTTTATGCAATATTTGCATCATTTTCCATTCTTTCACAGGGCTTTACGGTATCGCTTCACCGTGACGCCAATACAGTTTGGTTTCCAGTTTCAGTCTGTATGTGCTATTTTTTTGCCAAAATTTGTAAATTCGCTGTTTTATCAATCTGATCCGCTTTCTCACCAAATCCTCAGACTCCACATCCGCCAGGTAATTGATCCGCAATAACGCCGGGCCTAATAACAACTGTTGCTGCAACACGTCAAAACGCGGTTCCCATTGCTGCCGCACTTTGGCTGTATTGGGTTCAAATACACCGTCTCCCACATCCAAACTCACTAATCGATACAAGGACGCACCAAAATTGAAACTATGGAGTTTGCCGCGAGTAATACGCTGAACTCTGGGATTTTCCGTGGTCATACGGAATCCGCTGGGAAGGGTACGATCGTCCAGTTTTAATATGAAATTGCTACCTCTTCGTTCATCCGGCGCCATGGCACAACTGATGTGAAAACGGCCGTACGCATCTGTAGTCAGCAATAAGCCGTTGGCCGTTGCCAGGCGCACACCAGCCAACCCCGGCTCCGATCCGTCCTGAATGCCATTTTGATTGCTGTCATCAAAAACCTTACCAATTATGTCAGAACAATCTAAAGTAGCATCGGGTACAACCCGAACCGTTGCAGAGGCCTCCTCGGAGATGTTATCGGCCAGTAAACTACTTATTACACGGGCACGGTTAACATATTTCCCCTCTATCAGCGCTCCTCCCACGGCGAATAACAACTGAATTCGGTGTTTTGCGTTCACCTGCACGGTAGACAGGTCCCAGCTCAGTCGATTTCCATTCACTTGCGGCTCTACGGCAACGCCATCCAAACGCGCCGAACCTTTGACATATTTAAAACCCGCCGGAAAATCGTCTTCCACAACCACCTGTGTCATTGTCACCGGCAAGGTATTGGTAATGGTGATGGTGTAAGGAACCAGATCACCCCGAGATACTGTCACTCGTGAGCTCACTTTCGTGATTGCTACGGCTTGCTCCAACTCCGGGTCCAGAGGAATATGGTTGTTAAAAATCTGGCTATGACCCGGAATTAAGCTGTTGCTCAGAGTCAAATGCAGGTGGTATTCCGTACCCACCGCACGCGCTGCAATGCTGGGTGGCGGTGCTGTGGCAAAGGTCTGAACCTCACAGTGCTGTCCTGTAGCCATAACCGCATCTTGGCCTGTTCCCGGACAAGTGGGTAAAACAAATGCCACCGTGACTGTATTGCTCTGAGCCGGTATGGCTATGGATTCGCCTGCGTTGAAACCACTGGGGGGCGTCACGCGAATTAGATAGTTGGCACCAGGTGGACACTGTACCTGGCTGAAATTTAGATCAAATTTGTAGTAACCGTCGGCCAGCGTGCGTTGATCCTGCTGAGCGGGATCGTCAAAACAAGCGGCCGGTACGGCTTGACCATTGGCAGCATGTACCAGCGTCAATACAGCTCCGGCTATGGGGGTGCGGACAATGGAATCATAAACCACGCCGTTAGGATCTATGGGCAGATTAAGATCCTGTAGGTTATTACCGGAGGCGACGATAATATCCCGGATATGCTGCAAACCATCGTTGAAAGCGGAACTGGTCAGACCCAGCTTGGCACTGTTAACTCCGGCCCCCGGAGCGACAAACCGTAGTTCATAGCGATCCGCACTCAAATAATTGGGCATAAGCCCACTCAGTCGGTAATGTCCACCGCTATCAGTCAAGGTGCTTGCCAGCAAAGTACCGCGAAAATACACTTGCACGGTCCAGGCTTCTAAAGGACGCTCACCACTGTCGGCGACGTCATTAAAATTGCTGTCGTGCCACAACTGACCGTTCAGAGCGCCTTGTCCCGGAGCACCACCAATATCCACCGAGACAGTCGCTTCGGCAAAACGGTTGATATCCCAATCTACGCGTGCAATGTTAGTCACCCGCGTGCCCATAGACAAAGTCGGGTTTAGGTTCACCAGAAAACGCAATGTGGCGCTTTGCCCCGGTGCCAGATATCCGTATGTATTCCAGTAATCTGCGCCAATCGTTCCGGCTGTTACACTGATTCCGCTGCTCTGACCGTTTAGGGTAGCCGAACCTACTACATAGGTTTTCTGCCCTACCAACGGCATATCCAGGTTATCGCTGATAACCACATTAGCGGCAGGCACCGCTCCGATATTGGTTACGGTAACCCGGTATTCCAATTGACCACCCGCTGTGGCTACCCCGCCGCCAACCACGTTCACTTGTTTGGTAATGGATAATTGTTGGGCATTTCCTACTACAATCAATGTGGGTTGATCACCATTGCTGTCGATACCATCGGCATCGGTGGGTTCCAGCGGTAATTCCAGACTGTAGATAAATCCTTGGTTGCTGATCACGGTCCCTGGTGCGACTCCGGCGTTGACTTCCACATCAAAAGTTACTCCGGCACTGGCACCCGGAGAGATATAACCCACCTCCGGTACCGGCGGCGTCAGATCGGAAGAACTGAGAGCAACTCCCGCAATAAGCGGCGACACACCAGCGTCCGGTTGACCAACCGGTAACCCGTTCAGGGTGACCGTGTTCGCTACATAGGTCGTATTGAGCGGTACAGCATCTCGTAGGATTACGTTCGTCGCAGGTACCGCCCCATAGTTGGTGGTGATGATGGTGTAACGCAAGACATCACCAGGGTCTACAAATCCCGGAGCACCATTGTCCACCACCAAACTCACTGTCTTTTGTGAATCCACAAACGGCAGGTTACCCACCACATCCAAGGTTGGATCATCGGGCAATGCCGTATTGGGATCATCTGACGGTTGCTCCGCTGTCAATGGGCCACTGCCAACGCCGTAAGCGTTTACATAAGCCTGATTGGAAATGATGCTGCCGTTGATCGCATCCATATTGATGCGTACGTCAAAGTGAATCACGGCCATATAGGTGGAATCCGTTGCCGCGCCCACGGGTAGGTAACCGGGTGTTGGGCTCACGGGAGCATGGATCATCAGTCCACTTTGCAAGGGTGACACACCGGTTGCGGGATCAGGGACGGCTATGCCGTTGAGTCGGGTCGAATCCGTCACATAAGTCGTATTCGCCGGTACCTGGTCACGCATCATTACATTCACCGCGTTTTCCGTGCCCAGATTACGCACCGTGATGGTATAACGCAAAATATCGCCAGGCATTAACTCCGTCGCTAAGCCGGTAATATCATCTGATATCTTTTGCACTTGCAGCCAGGGGCTGGAAACAATAGCCACTGGCGTAGGGTCTTCATCACCAAGGACATTGGGATCATCGCTACCGTTCACGTTGGGGTCGTCACTGGGTATGATGGGCCAATTGGGATACAGTAACTGTGCTTGGTTCAAGACTACCCTGGCACTTTCCAATACCGGTGCCAGGACCGCTTCAAACTCAATGATCAACGATTCGTCCACCTCTCCCATAGCCCCCAAGGACAGGTTACGCACATCCAAAAGCCCACTGCCCTGAGCCCCGCCAATGGAATTAGTATTGGAAATGTCAGAACCTGTGGGCACGCTGACAATGGTCAGGCTACCCGGTACAAACGCGGCCGGTATATTGAGCCGATCCAATTCATCCTGGATGGAAAACCCATTAAGCGCCACCGTGCTTTGATTGTATGCACTAATCCGATAGCGCAGACGGTCGCCCGGCGAAGCCGTCAGCGCCGGATTTTCTCCGGTACTGACGTTAGCAACAGTTTTCTGTAAGACAATGACGGCCGCTTCTGTAATGGTGGTATAAATATCTTCGTGATCCAGCACGGTCGGGGTTCCATCCGTGATCACACGACTGTAGGTTCGGATTGGTCCCATAGCACCGCCGCCAACAATTGCATTATCCGTATCACCACTGAACCACTGCGTGACACCGGCAATATTACTCAAACTGATATTATTCAGACTGTCCTGGTCCAAATAAGCGTCGTACAGAATGACCAGTCGATGATCTGCAGGAATGGCCGCGGCGCTGGAGACAGCGATAAAACTGAAACGACAAACGGGAGTACCGGGTACCCACTCCAGGCGATAATCTGTATTTTCCATCAACAACGGGCTGACGGGTGTTATTCCATCTGCCTGGAACACTTGCGCATTGACGATTACCGGTGCCGTGTCGTCACACATACCGCCTGGAACCGGGTTGGGCAGCAGGTCGGTGACAGTGGCATCCCAGGCCGTTGCCGTACCGGTGTTGTGAATATCCAAGCGATATTGTGCCGCTACACCGACACGAATTTGCGCCGGACCGCTTTTTTGTAAAGTCAGATTATCCGGGCCGACGATTTGCATATCGGCTGTAGTATCAGGCGCTCCATTGGCTTGAGTGGTTACATCATCATTCACCCGGTTGTAGGTATATGTGGCTGTATTGTTAAAAAATAAACCACTGATATTCACCGCCGAGTTGTTCAAGACCACAACTAATTCAATTTCAATTTGTTCCCCGGCAGGAATATAGATACCGCCGTTCACATCCTCGATGACCACATTAACAGCTGTACCTGTGTTAACCGGATTCCAGGTTTGGGAACCGGATATGCGGCTGACGCTGACAAATGACATATCCGCACTGGAAGCACTTAAGTCGTCCAATATGCGCACATCGTGTAATGCAGTGGTCATGGGACTCGCGGGCACAATGATACGATAACTAAACGGCACACCCACGGCTGCCGTGGTTACCGTATTTTGTTTATCCAGTGGATTAGCCGCTGCTGTACTTAAACCGGCGATTGCGGTGTTACTGGGACCATAGATCTGTGCTACACCGGTAGTATTACCCAATACAGGGGTGGCATCATTATCGAAGGAGTAGTATCGCTGCGCCCGTACTTGGTTATTTAGAGTTAATCCAGGCGCTAAATCCGCATCTGCCTGTACCTGATAAATGATTTGCAGCGTATCACCGACTGGAATACTGTAAGCGTCACTGACTCCCACATCCAGGTTCCAGGTGGCGGTTCCGCTTTGGTCATCGTATACTGCCTGCATTACAGGCAGCACTGTGCCGCTGGTAAGTAGTTGCATGCTTAGGGTAGTAATACCGTTGACACGCATTCCTTGCGGGATGATGTCTACAACCGAGGTATCGTAGGCGGGTGACGCGCCGTTATTTGCTATGTTAACAGTGTAAGTTACCACTTCATTGGCATCCAACACTGTATCGCCATTGTTGGGAGCTGCCGTTTTACTCAGATTCAAAAGCGGTTGTTGCAGAACTAATGTGTCACTCGCACCGTGGCTCGCCGTAGCGATAACGTCGGTGTAACTCAGGCTCGCTGTATTTATTAATGCTATAGACGGTAAATGCGGAAAGACATCCTCCAACACCAGGGCTCGATAACTAACAACTATTTCATTGTTAGTGAGAATATTGTCTCCGGGATTGAGCACCGTTCCAAAATTCAAACTAAAACTCGTCGCTCCTACACGTGGGTCACCGATTGGCAGCACTTCCACTACATCATCGTGGATCAATGGAGCCGCTGCGCTATATGGAGCCAGTGTATCTCCATTGATACTTACGACACCGGCAAAGGCAAGCCCCTGCGGTAAGGTGTCGGTAATCACCACATCAGGGCTGGTACCCTCGTGCAGTTGTATGCGCAATTCAAACTCGACAACATCCCCGATGCGAACTTGGTTATCTAAAGCGCCGTATGTGTCAGTTAGTCGAGTTTTTTGAATATTGTTCGCCGGTACTGATACGGACGCCGATGCCGGTGTGGTGAAATAATCGTTTTCCGGTGGTGACCCACTGCCATTGCGTTCGTAATTTGAATCGCCCGGCAGGCTGCTCCATTGCGCGACCGCTTGGTTTAGCAAGACCTGACTCGACAATACGTTATCTAACACTTTCACGTCGTAGCTTAGAACGACCGTACTCCCTTCGGACACATGAATCTGTGCATTACTTTCCGGTGCACTCCAGGATAACGTTTGTGCGGAATTCACACCGTCCCCATTGTTCAGTATGGGATCGCTGACGCTGTTGGCCGTGGCGTTGTAAACCCCGGTTACTACAGAGGTTCCAGGTATATACTGTAATCCCAGGCTTAAATTGTCCTGCACGGTGATGTCAAAGGCGTCGGCGAAGTTATCTGCCGCCACGCCACCGGACGCTGTCAGGGTCAGACTGAATCGTAATACATCACCGGCGTCAGCGACCAAGCCGGGATTGGTGACATTGCTTACCGTTTTACTGAGGCTGAGCAGAGGCTCTATAATCCTGAGCGGTGCTGCACCGGCAGTACCACCACTGACTACAGGGCCTGCACTGCTTAATGCATAACTGTAGGATACCGAATTGAGCACACTTTGCCCGGCATTGGTCTGGGCGTTATTGGCAACCCGAGTGCGTAATTGAATCACGGCTTGACTGCCGGCCGGAATGGTATCCAGGCTCAGGCTGACATTGCCGGGCGCAACGCTGTTGTTGACCAGCACGAAACCGGATCCGCTGACCTCTATTGCTGTCACAAATTCCAAATATGGAGGCAGCACATCGCTGACCACCACATCGTATAGGACGGCATTGGCTGCTGTACCCGGTACACGTATTTCATATATCACTTCCTCACCGATTGAAGCCTCACCGGAAGCTGGTTGCACTAGAGTTTTCAACGGAGGATCGATGATTACCATACCGTTTGTCATGGCAAAGGTAGCTGGACCTACGGGAGCATAGCGCTGCCCGGACGCATTGGGTAATGACCAGTACTCCTGCAACAAAACACTATTGTTCCAAGTTTGATTCGAGGCAATATCGGTATGAAAACCCAAATCGTAATCCACTTGAATACACTGACCGGCGTGCATGGGAGCCAATGTGAGAATATTAAAGCTGCCCCCACGGACCACTGGAGCCGTGTATACATAATCAACACCTGCCACTGCCATAGCACCGTTTAGATACACATCCGGTTGTCCTGCACCGTTCATTGGGCCTGAGATACTGGTTTCATCCAGTTCCATGGCCAGAGTATCACTGAAACTGAGACTGTAAGCCGGAGCCAAACCAGTGGTATTACAAGCTTCCACACGGAAGTTCATAATATCCGAACCCAGACTGACGTTGGCCACACTGGTCCGACCACTCCGGTCCACTTTAGTCAGTGTGGGGATGATGGGTTGCCATACAGTAATAGACGCACCGCTTTGTAAACGAGCCGGATCCACCACCGCGACTCCGGCGGCATCCAGATAATTTAGGGTAGCAAGGTTATCCAGGGAGACTGAGGCTTGATGCGCCAGAGTATCGGGCATAACCTGAGTCCTGTATTCAATCACCAGGGTATCGGTCCCCGCGTCGCCCAATGGGTTGTTATACACATCCCCCAAATTAAACTGAAGGTTACCGGTTTGTCCCATAGTCGGTAGAGCCGTGGTGACAACGGGGTTATACACAAAATTGGAACCGAGTCCCAACAGCGGTGATTCGTAATCGACTGTCGTGTCGCCGTTAATAGAGACCACATCGTAAAATGCCATGCCGGGAGGTAATATGTCTTCGATGCTTACCGCGCGAGTCATCCCCGGTTGCAGGTTTAACTCCAGACGATAGGTCACCAAGTCGCCCACACGAACAATGCCATCCGTCGCCGAACTACCGGCGTCGACAAAAGTGTCCGCAATCACCATTTTGCTCAAACGGTTACTATCACCGGCAACACTTTGAGCCGAAGCCGGTCCAACACAGTAATCGTTGGGGGCAACAATGGCGGGACAACCGTTACCATGACGTTCATAAACGCTATCGCCCTGCAATGATGTCCAATCCACTAATACACTGTTACTGAAACTGGCATTGGGTTGAGCTATAGTAACAACAGCGCGATAAGTCAATAACAGTACGCCACCCGGAGGTATATCCAAGGTTTCGTCTGCATTACCCCGTCCCCAAATCAAGGGACCGGATGGCGACCCGCCTGGCGTGGCAACAAAACCGGGAATCGGTACGGCGTCCAGGTACGCGGTGGGTGTAAAGTTGTTATCCAACTGTAATTGTGGTGGTAAGGTATCAACAATGTTGACATCATAAGCCACAGCGTTGCCAACATTGCTAATGGTTAAGGTGTAGACGGGCGTATCTCCGCCAATGAGTGGTGTGGTGGGGTTTACGCTTTTGCTCAAGGTCAACAAGGGCTCTACCACGGTCACCACTGCAGTCGTATCCCCGACACTTTGTACAGCGCCGGTCTGTCCGTGTCGATAGGTAATGCCGGCTGCGTTTTGCAGCGTATCTCCCACATTTGTATTCAGATCATTATTAATGCGGACGAAATAGTCAATGAGTATATAGGGATTCACCAATGCTGCAGTTGCGGTGTCATCCTCCATCACAGTTGTAACTGTGCCCACGTTCCAATCGATATTCCCTGTGGTACCGTCCGCGGGTACTGCCAATAAAGCGGATTCCTGCGGAGTCTGTCCGTTAATCAAGTCGATGTCATTAAATGTATAGCTGATAGCGTAATCACTGTTGTGTGACAAAACGTAGCTTAAACCGGTCACATCCAATTGATCCCTAATACTCAATTGTTGGGTAGTACCTTCCGGCAAATTAATACGAAGTTGGAAATGTTTGTGCCTGCCGATTTGTGCCGGATCTGCAGCATCCACATCGGTTTTCGTGATACTCAATGGTGGTACACTGAATTGCGCTGATGCGAAGGTTTCGTAATCGTTAATGGGGTTCGCAGCGTTTGGTAGCGCACCGATTCTCATCCCGTCGGCGCTGCCGTTGGCCCCAATCAATGAGGAACTGTTAAGGGCGGTATCCTGTCCCGGCAATGAGGTCCAATCTGCCTGTACCGTGTTCTCCAGTATTTGTAAGGGTTGAGCACTCAAGTCAACGAGTACTTCAAATCGAAAACTGATGCTCTGCCCCGGAGCTATAGCATGGTTTGGGTTTGTCCTATTCCAACGGAACACCGGTTGATTCGCACCAAACAAGGTCGTATCAACAATATCCGGAGGATCGGTACCGCTGACATTGTTAAGAAATGTCTGGTGACGACCGGTCAAATCATCCAATACACGTAAATTGTACGCTGTCGCAGTACCGGTATTTTGCGCCGTTATAGTCACCGTCAACACATCTCCCGCATCCGCACTGATGGTTTCATAGGTTTTACTCAGAACAATATTCGGTTCGCGAACCAATAGATCATGCTGGGAAAAATCCAGATTGACATCAGTACCCGCATCATTCAAGTAATGTAGCAATGTTGATGTCGCCGGCATTCCGTTGCTAACCGTTCCACCATCGTTATTGCTTGCATTATTATCCAGCCTGGCAATAAAGCGCACATAAAAATCAAATCGGGACCGTGCATCAGGTGCCGTGGTTAGTTCCTGGTTACCAAAGTACCAATAGACCTGATTTTCATTGCAACTGGGGGTGATCTGCCCACCGGGGAAAAACCCGGCATCGCTATATGGGGGCGCATCCAAATTCACCACCGGGGCTTCCACACAACTTAAACCGGCGGGCAATACATCGCGAATATAGAAGTCCTGCAAATTGGCCACGGGTATGGATGCGCGTAATTCATATTCCACTTCTTCACCAATGGAAACAGGCTGTGGTTGTACCCCGTTTAGTGCTGTATTGGACAATCGCAAAACCGTTTTGGGATAAGTCTGCAAAGGAAGGATCTGCACCGTCGCCGATGCCACCGCTGAGCTATAGACTCTGGCACCACCAAGCGTACTATTGGCGGACAGCACCACCGTCTGGTTACCGTAATTGCCTTCCAGTGAATCATAAACCGCACTGACATTGTTCACCAATTGCTGTGCCGGTGCTACCGAATCATCGGGATCTATGCGATAGTACATCACAATGGATGCGCCGGGATTAAGCCGTTGTAGGGCCACACTGTGGGTGTGGGAGGCGATGATGGTGGGTGCCAAACCATTTTGCACGGTATTGTCGCTGATGCTGCCTTCACCATCTGTATCCGCAGCATCGATAAGACCATCACCATCATTATCCAAGCCATCGTTGCCAAACGGCAGAACATACACCATATCACTGGGGTCCAGCACGTCAGTAGTGATAATATTGTAGGCTGGCGCGCGGTCCACAGCGGAAGCAATGGCTTCATTGCTTAATGTGATACGGTAGATGTAGGAGTCCTGAGTATCTCCATCATTCGCCAAAGTAACGAAGTTACTACAACTGGTACCAACACCGTATAAAGTTTCGTTACAAACTTCTTTTACCATGGCAATCAGTGGTTCAGTCACAGTTAAGTCGACCCGACGCAGAGACTCCCTTGGATAACCAATGGTATTTTCACCCAGGTTGAAAACCTCTTCTGCACCCAATACGTCATTGTAAAAAACTGCCTGAAACGTCGAATTCAATACATTTGTACTTAGCGCTGCGTGTTGATTCGGTGCAGACCGGTCGTCCACCGGATCGTTCAGTAACCGCGTTGTGACATTAACATCAAACCATTGATCACGCACAGTGATGCGCTCGTTGACCGTATCTTGATTAAAGCTCCAGGTAAACCAGCCTTCATCCAAAGGCAGTAAAGGCGGTGTCGCCACGGGCGCCAAGGCAATACTGAGGATGGCAGGATCGCTGGTGAGATAAGGATCACTGGAAGAAATGTAAGCCTGACCATTTGGTAACTCGTCCGTTACCGTAATGGCCTGTACGGCGATATAAGTGAACCCCGGTGTTTGGAATCCGAACCATCCACCGGTATGGATATTATAAGTACATTCTTCACCGATTTGATTCAAACGATCGGGCAATATGGCCGGAGGATTGTTTTCCGAGCAGGTTCCCAGTAAATCTTTTTCAAGATTAAACCCAATCACGCGGGCACGAATACCATCAAAGGAATAGTTATTAGCCCGATTCACTATGGGATCAATCCTCGCGATGGGGTTTTGTGGCGTTGGAAACCACAATAAGCTGCCATCTGCCAACGTAATTTCACCGATGACATCGGCACGAAAAGATAGATCATCGGCGGCCAGGTCAGCAGAATCACTGCTTTTGATTACCTCAAAATTTAAATTGCGTGTTTGCCCCGGCGCTATACTTCCAACTCCACTGCTGCGGCATTCGTATATCGTTGCATTTGCAGGTAGATCTGCCGGGTCATCCCAGACTTCCAAGGGGTTCGTCGTCACGCTGCAAGCCCCCGGTGCGCTGACTACATCCATGGTCGCACCAAAGGTGACATAGGCCGTAAAATCATCCGCTGTATGCCCGCCGCGATTTCGTAACGCTACCTGTAGTGGCAGTGGAGTGCTGGTATCGTTGGTTAGAATGAAAATCAGCTCGGTGCCGCTTATATCAATATCCAAGTCTTCAGGGTTCGAATTGAATACATCAATGTAAGGAAAAGAAGAGGCTTGTTGGGTGATACCCGGATTACAAAACTGCTCAAAGGTAACCCAAAGGCGATTGGTAATCGCAGCGGCATTATTGGGATCGGTAAGATCCGCCGTGACTTCTTCGCGCAAATCCAAGTTAGCCCGCAAGTCATAAGGATCATATCCGGGTTGAGGAATCATGACGACACCAAAACGAATCTCTGCAACATCTCCATGACGTAGGAGATTGCGTTGATCGCTATGATCCGGGTGGACCGAGGAACTGATCAAATCAAACTCCGGTTGCGTATTAGCCAGCGGTTCTGCTGGATTGGTGCTGGTTAAGGGTAAGGTGTTGGCTGCGGGATTGGCCCACACAATACGATCCACCATACCGGGATATACATTTCCGTAGGCAGGAGTCACATTAATCGTGGCGCCGTTAGCCGGGTCGTAAGTAGGGTCCATGATATACTCAGGCGGTAGCAGATCACGTAGATGAATGTTCTTAACCGTACCACCGGTGTTATTGGTAATGGTGATGGTCACCACTCCTTTGCTCCCTGCCGGTTGCCCCGGGTTTGTTCCACTGATACTGCGACTGATATTCAGTCCCCCATTGTTGACACGGGAGCTCAAAGTGGTAGTGGATGTTCCGGCGGTAGTGCCTGTGGAGGTTTGGCTGATACCTCCATCCGGGTTATCCACCTCGCAACCCCATTCCACATTACGGACCGTATTGTTACTGTTGGGGTCGCACGAGTTAAGTATCTTGCCTACCAAAAACACATCGGTAAACCCCCCGGCGGGGACGTCGACGAATGTCGCATTCTCATCGTTGGCGGGATTTCCAAAAGGATCATCCACAGGAAAATTATTGATGTTATTGGACGCAGTAATACAGTTTCCCACCGGACCTACCCCATCCGCGGTAGCAATAGCGTTGGCTTCACCCTGTGACGGGCAGGCAAAATTGATTTGAAAATTACTGCCACTCATCAAATCATCAAATGTCAGATCCTCGAGATCGGCACGACCTGAGTTTCTGATTCGAATCCGCCAAATTACATCGTCGTTGGTATTACCATATACAGTGGCGGTGTAATTGTTTTGTCCTGCATCAACATTACGGCCACGCTTAATAACACTAGGCTGTGGTTCCCACAGCGGTAACACAATCCGGTCCGTATTTAGCTCGTTGGATTCCCATACCGTTCCCGGACAAAAAGTGTATGCTGCGCCGGCTTCGACATCACGAGTAACGTTGACGAGATTTTCTTCTGTACCGGAACGGCTTCTCACCTGGAATGTGATCTCAACCGTATCGTAGTTGTGATTGGGCGACCGAGGTACCAACGCCAGAGCGGGAATATCCCCCGCGTCCCATGTGAGTATACGGCCGGATGCTGTCAGCGTGGGATTACCGCCGGGCCCGCCGCCACCTCCATTAACTGTGTAAGTGGTGGAACCGGGAATATATTCCAAATCGGTATTGCGAAAATCATGGTTTACTGTAAAATTTTCCATGTTTCCGGTTGAGGAATTAGTAATGATTATTTTAATTTGTCCGATACCGCATAGTAGGCAGTAACTTTCTGTGACGGAGCTATCATACCGGACAACGGAAGGTGAAAAATTGGCAGTGTTTTCGCCACAATCCTGATGATTGGCGAACAGAGGACCGCTGCTCAATAAAAACAAGGCAATAAAGAGCCCTGCCCTTTTTACGAGCACTGCAAATCCTGACAAGTACGTCCTTACTGCCATTATTACAACTATCCTCAATTGTCAGTTTCTGGAACCAATCTCTAATTCGACCGCAAGGCTCTGGCCTCGTCTATACGTAAAGTCTCAAATTTGACAGACACTGGTTCACATTTTTTTATTTAAGCTCTACAAACCTTTCGCTCTCCTGTTTTTCTTTCCAGTTGAAATAAACCTCGATTCGCCTAAGATGCAGGCAGAAAATCGATGGGATATAGTATGGTAATGGTGGGCACGCCGTCTTTAGCCCCAAAATTGAACTTCTTAACCCGTTCGACTATTTTGTCCAGTAGTTTCTTCGAATCCATATCCGTAGTTTCCACCTTACATTTTGTTACACTGCCGTCGGGCGCTATGGTTATTCTCAACACGACTTTACCCTGTAGTGTTGGGTTACTGCGCAGTTCACGGTTATAAATGCGGTACAACGCCGCTTTATACCGGTCAAACACAATTTGGATTTCCTCATCGGTACGGGCCGGTCCCGGTCCGTCGCTCAAGGGTCGGTCTTCTGCGGCTGCAGTTCCAATAGCGCTTTCTACACGAGAGAAGGCCACAGCACTGAGTTTATCGCCCGCACCTGCAACACTGCGACTTAGACTGGAACTTTTAATACCACCACTGCCACTGGCGGCTTGGGAGGTCAAAATATTGCGACTTTGTTGTCGTGCTGTAGCACCGCTGGTATTCAAACTCGCTTCGGCGCCCAATTTGACATCATTCATATCATCTAACAAGTCTGCCAGATTGTTCTTAAACGCTAAGACACCTTTGTTTTCCACTTTTTTACGGGCGTCTTTACGGTCTTTTTCTGTCGGTTTTTTCTTTAGTTCTTCAATCTTTTCCGGTTTCGGTTGCTGTTTCGGTTGCGGCTTAGGCTTGGGCTTTTTAATAAACTTCGCCAAACGTTCGGGAACTTTAATATTTTTTTTGTCCTGAATCGGAATGGTAATCATTGGAATCAATGCACCAAACAACAAAGATAACAGTAGAGCAATTATTACGAAGTTTCGTGCTTTTTTCTCGTCTTCACCCTTTTTAGTCCAGGGCATGACCATTACGCGATAAGGTATCTCCCTGACTTCGCGCGTGACGACATATTCATATTTGCTTTGTTCCTCCTGTTCCAATAACTCTTCGATGTCTTCCAGGAGAAAATTAACTGTAGTATTTTTTTCCTTTATTTGTTCAAGTATGGCTTCATGCTTATCCGTGACTTTTTTGATTCTACGTTCAAAAAAATCGGCTTTTTCGCGAAGATTCTGTAGATAACCTTTAACTTGTTCTTCGGTGGCAATACCGTCCCAGAACAAATCACTGGCGCCTAACTCATTCAACTCATCCAGATTTCGGCATATATCGCTGACCAACTGAAACTTTTTGCGCTCGTCCTGAAAATCATCCAGCTCATGATCGACGTTTTGAAGGTCCCCTTCAAGACGTATTATTTCTTCTTGATGCAGATGGACTTTATCGCGCAGCGCAGCGATTCGTTCTTCAAAATTTGTGCGTTGTTGTTGTAAAGCGCTCACTCAAATTACCCGAATCAACTCTGTTTGCCTTTTTGCAAAACCGCCATGGAAATTTTCTCATAACCGGCATAGGTACTGCTGGACATTATCTTTTTCAATATCTTAAAGGGAATGGTTTTGTGTGCCAGTATGGTCACCTCGCTGCTCTCTGATATGGCTTTTGTGCTTGTCCCGATTACATTTCCCTTTATTTCCATGAGTTTTTCACGCAGCGCTATAACAATTTCTTTACTGGCAATGACCTCACTCATCGCCACCACCTGCTCACCCTGCACAATAACGAAGTCCGGTGTTACTAAAATGACTACTGTTTCCCTAGGTTTGGTTTCAACAACGGAATCGGGTAAGGTAATTTGTTTAGGTGGCTCCAACACTTCACTGCTGCCGGAGTTCACCAATAGAAAGAATACCAAAATAGTAAACACATCCATCAAGGATGTAAGATTCATGCCCGGAATACCTTTCTTATGGTTGCGGGCCATGCGTTTCATGCGCCGGGTATTTTTCATGGCGCCTCGCCTATAGACATATCCGGAAACAGGGCTATTTTCTGCGTTTCGGCCGACTCCGCTCCTTCCGCCGGCGGTATCTCGTAACTTCTCACCACATCCATTATGCGAACCATTTTTTCGTATTCAATATCAGGTTCCAGCATGATGGTAGCATCGGTTTTATCGGGGTAGTTGTTCTTTATTTTTTGCAAATAATCGGATAAGCGTTGCACATCATATTTTTCTTCTTCCACATTGGGCAACACGGCAACAATACCTTTACCGTTACCAATTTCCAGTTTTTTTGCTCTGACGATGACCTCTATGGTGACTTTGGCTTTGTCATCCGAGCCGGCAGCCGCTCCCGCCGGAAGATTGAGTTCCATAATAGTGATTCGAGAAAACACGGCGGAAATGAGCAAAAATGGAATTAACACAACCATCAAGTTGAGGAAGGTTGTGATGTCCATTTCCGGTGGCTCTTTACTCTTAGCCTTGTAATGATGTCTTCGTGACATAGTCTATTGTCCGCCTTTCTAAGGCCTCAACCTGATGGGCCTAAAACATATAGCGTTGTTAACACAGTTATTGCTGCGTAGATTACGCGGCGTCGCGTTTTGCCATTTTAGAAATAACACTTAGAGTTTTAACAGACGCCATTTCCAGACTGTCAACGATTTCACCGGTTTTGGCAGTCAAAACCACGTAAAAAACCAATAAAGGAATACCTGACATCAAGCCAAAGGCTGTGGTGTTCATTGCCACGGAAATACTGGCGGACAACAAGTCGGCCTTCTCGGCAGGATTGGCATTAGCCACCGCCGTAAACGCTTCAATCAACCCCATGATGGTACCTAACAGACCCAACAAAGTGGAAATATTGGAAAACAACGCCACGTAAGGTGTGCGTTTTTCTAACTGAGGAATAATCTCCATCATGGTTTCTTCCATCGCTATTTCAATATCGTCACGACGGCGAACCGCACCCTGCATCTCCAATCCGGCGTTGAGCAAATGACTGATTGTGGAATTATTGTTTTCAGTCATGGTACGAGCCTGATCAAAATCGCCTTTCATCAGTACGGGATGTAATTCTTCCCACATTGAACGATTGGCTTTTTTCACCATACTCAATTTTAGATAGCGTTCGATCGCGATGGCTAAACCCAACGCAAAAACAATCAAGATGGGATACATAAATAACCCACCGGTTTGAAAAAATTTGATTATCGCCAATAAAAAATCCATTGCCCGCTCCTACTCGACCACTGAAATTGAATAAAAATCCAGTTCGCGCTCGAATACTTCTTTGTCCACTGGTTTCATTTTTTCGTTTAACAAACTAGAGGAAAGACTGTTCTCTACTCCAATTTCGGAACTTTTCCATGGCACAATAAACAACGATTTGGGTGCTTCCTTGTTTCCCACAATGGAAATACCGGACAATGATTTAGCCTCGGCCTCTTTTTTTGGTTTTTTGTCTTTGGCAAAAACCGATGAACTCATAATGGCTGTTGCTAACAGCGTGATGAGCACCCATGCTGCTGTATTAAATACTGTGTTGTTTTTATGTTTCGCCACTTCACTCTGCCTTTACATTCTGCTTTTTACGTCCGCGATCCAGATTTTCATCTTGTCATCTTCCGGTTTGGCGCTAGCGTAAATCTCATAGTTTTCCAATGCACACGCCAAATCGTTGAGGTAAATATCACATAAAACACCCAAATTCCGATTAGCCGGCCAGAAACCCGGGAAATTTTCTAATAACTTTTCATACACTTTCCTGGCTTCTGCGTATTTGCCCAACTGACGATAAACGATCGCTAACTCATTATTGGCGACCGGATGGATATCATTCAGTTTTAATGCCTGTTCAAAGCTCTCCAATGCTTTTTCCATTTCACCTAATTTGGCATACGCTATTCCCAAATTAATGTACGGTGCCGTGAATCCGTTCAACTTTGTCAGCAGTCCTTCAATTAGTACAATGGCTTCTTGATACTTTTCCTGCTGTAACAAGCTTGTAGCCGTTTCAAACTGGCGTTTTACTGCTGCATCCACAGATAGATTTTCGGCAATTTGTATAATTCCTTTAGGTACACATTCCTGTCCAACAGCTTGATCAGATACATTATTTTTACCTACACCCGTGGCAGGGTTTTGGTTTGCAGCGGAGGCTTGATCCAGGTGCCTTTGTGTACTTACAGTTGGGTTGGGTCGGACATTGGTGTCTGTAGGCGGAGTCGCCACATTTACTCCTGGTGCAGTCGTTCCATTGGTTTTATTACCATTCACATCCACTCCCGGAACCTGACCCGGTACAGCGGCAGTTGCGGTTGGTACCACGTCTGGACATTCCGGTGTCACGTTCAGTTTTTTTGGATTTTCATCCGTCGCTTCCTGCAGCGGCACTTGGACAACAGCCTTCTTTACCGGTACCACAGGAGCACTGATACACGACCACAAACTGACTGTTACCGAAATAATCATTACAGCTCGGGCGTAAACTTTTATCTTTGTCCAGTAACTGATGTCTGTCTTAATACTCATACTTACTCACCTGGGAACGACCGGATTACCATTGAATCCGTATTTCCCATTAGTTCCCCTTATCAATCCGTCTCGATTACTTTTTTCAAGACATATCATCGGCCTGTTGCTATTACCGCAACATCTCGCGCTTTGCTCCGGGATTCAGTGCTGCCTGCTGCCGTTATTCCGTAACGGTGTTTTTTTCTACCGCATCCTGCGACTTGACTGGCTCAACATCGGCTTCCGTATTACCGTCAGACACCTTGGCAGGGGCGGTCTCAGCCGCTGCCGGGTTCTCACTGGAAACCGAGGTCGCCCCCTCGCTGCCCCCAACACCGGCCTGTGCTTTCGCAGGTGCGGCTGGTTCACTCGCAGCGTTGGATTCCACCGGATTAATGACTCCGGCTTCACCAGGGTTTTCCTGAACTGTCTCACCCGATGGTTGCGCTACCGCTTCTGGCGGTGTTACGCCGGAACCGGCTGACTTATCAGGATTTTCGGCGGGGTTTGACTGCTGCTTTAAGACTTTCTTTGGCTTTTGTGACACATATCGAAAAACGTTTAGATCTGCGATAAATCCGGTACTTTCTTCCGGTTTTCCGTAACGAGCCGGTAAGAGTTTTGCTAATTTGGAAATACTATTATCGATCCAACGACTGTAGATACCTATACGAAGCAATTCGATATTTTTTTCATGTACGGATATTGCCTTTTCTTCAAATGGAAAGGCTTGTTCTTCCAGAGCCAATACAAACTCTTCCATCTCCAACTCATTTAGCCCTTTAGGTTTTTCGGATTCCAGCAAGGAGCGACTAAAATTGTAATAGATCTCTCCTATATAGAAAGTGGAAGCTGCAGTCACATCAGCCACCTGATAATCGGTTAACCGCGAAAAGGTACTGACCAATCGTTTCATGAATTTTTGCTTGTTCTTCATACTGGTTTTCAAAGGATTGGTCAGTTTGATGGCAGCAAACTCGTCAAACTCCGGCTCTGTCAATATCAGCGAGGCCGTAGCGGCCAGATATTTGGTACGGTCAGTGCGTTCATCACCCGATCGCGCATCGGTCGTTATGATGGTTTTGAGTGTCTTATGATAATTGCTTATATCGTTTCTTAATTTGTATATAAGAGCGATTTTATTCCACGTCTCCAGCGCAAATTCCACCGGCTTGGGAAATTTGTCCACAAAAGCTTGATACAAGCGCAATGTGTTGTTTTGATCCTGGGCTTTTTCATACATTTCAGCCGCAATCAACCAGGCTTCTCGAATCAATTCCGGATCTTCCGTATCCGCTGCAACTTGCTCAAATTCTTTTGCTGCCAGATCGTATTTGTTCAGCTCTTTATAAACAAATGCGATTTTCTTAGTGACATCTTTCTGTAACTCATGCTTGGGGAAGTTCTTTCGAAACGCCAATAGCACCTGTGAGGCCTGTTCGTAGTTTTTGATTTGTATTAACACGGCAGCGGCATCGTATTCGGCGGACTCCCGAATCTTGGAATCGGGTGCCACAGCGGCAATTCGCAGAAAATGACGTACCGCTTCCGTGAACAGTTCTTTTTCCTTTGCCTGCTCACCTTGCTTGTAAATGGATGCCGCAAGGTTGTCCAACAGTTTGGGGCGGTCCTTGTGTTTGCTGTCAGTGGATTTTAGTACGGCTACATAACCTTCTTCCGCATCGACGAAGTTACCCAAATCAAAAGAAGCGTGTGCCACCACCAACCAGGCACCGCGAACTAAACTGGTTTCGGCTTTGGGATACTCCTTAATTAAGCGTCGTCCCACTTTGACAGCAAGCGGTAAATCGCGCATTTGAAAAAGATCATCGGTTGCTGCCGCCAAAACCAAAGTGGCTTTTTCATGCTTGGGAAAGACATCAACCATACGCAGTGAACTGCGGATAATTTCCCGTTTGACGACACCAATTTGCGCCGGAGGAGCAACCTTTAGGTATTCTCGGTGTGAAAATATGGCCGCATAGGCCGCTTTATGCGACTTCGTGTTTTGTGGATAATCATACGCGGTTCGTTCATACTCCGTTGCAGCCAGATTGAAGTCTTTGTTTTCCAAATACAAATCCGCCAACTGATAGTTGATCTCCGGTGATTTTTCGTCTTTTGGAAAAGACTGCAAGAATTCCTGGTACCAACGCGATGCCTCGGCGAAATTCTCAGCCTGATTTTTCTTAAATTTCTTGTTTTGATACAGCGAATGGTAATGATTGGCCAAATCCACCAAGTTGGTTTTCAAATAACCCAATACATCAGGATATTCTTCTCGGTTAAAGTAGTTCCAATATTCTGCCTTTAACCCGTAAGTCGATGCAAATTGCTTTTTCGCATCAATAACCAGACGCGGAAATCCGCCTTTCATATACACGTCTATCACCCGCATGCTAAAGTGCGGCGATACCCTGTGAAAGGGATTGGATTCAATAAAAGCGTTGTAAGTAGCCGCAGCGTCGCTATATCGTCTTTTTCCAAAATAGAACTCGGCCAGATGTTTGTATACGCCATCTTCGTACTCACGCGAGCCGAATTTGGCAAAGTAGTCCTTGATGGCCTCAGCGCCACCCAGATTGGAAAAGCTTAAACTGATTACTCGAAATGTATCCTCTACACGCTTTTTCTCAATTTTGTCATTCGTCTGATCAAAATCATAACCAATAGATACTTTGTAGTCTAAAAGTGCAATAAACTTTCGCAGCGCCTCTTCGTACATATCCTGCTTATAGAAAGTCCATCCCATCTTATACAAGGCACGTTCGTAGTAAACCGTTCCAACGCCCATTTTTAAAACCAAACCATAGGCATCTTCGGCATCCAGAAATTTTTTGCGAGTAAAATAGTACTCGCCTCTGCGGAAGTGAACTTCATCGTTGTAACGGGAGTTGGGAAACTGCTTTACCAGGCGGTTCATCACTTCCATAGCTTCATCCACCTTACCCACTTCTTCGTAAGCTCGCGATAATTGATAGAGCACTTGGTCGTTACGTTCGTACAAGGGATATTTTTTCAGCAGTTTCTTGTACAGAGCAATCGCCTGCTCCGCACTGGAATTTTGCAAATCCACACCGGCCTCTCCCTTGGGCAACACCTCATTGGGATTCAACTTGGACGGAGGAAGTTTTTCACTGGCCGTGGCGCTCTTCTCAAAGGCTTTTTCTGCCTTAGAATCTTTGCGAGGCTGTTTCGGTTTAGAAATTTGTTCGGAGTCCGTAATAGACTGTGCACGGGTGGTTACACTGGGTGCATCTTTCTCCAACTCCGCGGTAGCCCCAAAGTCCTTCTCAATTTTTAAGTCGGCCAGACGCCGCAATGCTTCCGGAGTCATGGCAGATTCAGGAGTCTGTTCTAAAAACTTTTTATACCCCTCCATGGCTTTTTCCAAGCCACCTTCCACCTTTACATCTTGTAGTTCTAGACGTATAGACGCCAATTCAGCAATGGTTCCTTGTTCTTCAACAGTGGCGCAGGAAGACAGGAATGCAGCCAACAAGGCAATAACAGGAAGACAGCGTAATGTCTTGATTGAATTCTCCACCTATTCAGTCCCTGTTTGCGGAATCGGGTTGTTTGCGCCCTTTTCTTTTACTTGTGCCCCGGACGGCGTGTTTCCAACCAACGGTGGCTTATTGGGATCGGATTTTTTGTCTTCCTTTTCGTCCTTCATGGTCTCTGTGGTGTTTTGATCTTCTTTTTCACTTTCTTTTTGTCCGTTCAATTTCTGCGCTTCTTGTTGCTCTACCTCGTCCGCTATCTGTTTCTGAAGTTGCTCATCCGTTTGTTTTCTTGCTGCTCGGTCATAACTTTCCGCCAATGCGAATCTGGCCTTTACCTGATACTCTTCCAAACGCTGTCGGCGCGTTTCCAGTTCCTTGATAGCCATCGCTTCAATGAGATTACCCTGGCGGGCGAGCAAAGTTTTCACCTTACCTTTCGCTTGACGAATTTTAATGCTGACATGACGCAAGGGTTTTTCATAGCCACGATAGCTTTGAGTGGCTGTTTGGCGAGTTCTCACAAATGACTCGTAGATCTCAGTCAACTTTTCCACATGTTGATCCAACTGGCGCAAGTTCTTGTGAGCCTTGGTGAATCGATCATCGTATTGTGTGACCACGTTCCAATGAATCACACCCTTAAGACGATCAATGCGGTGTTTGGTATTGGCATCCAACTTACCGGCTTTGTTAAGACGTATACTTTCCTGTTCCAGTATATTTAAAACAGTTCGTTCTTCCACATTGATAAGAACTTCGGGTCGCGGAGCAATCAACATTTTTTTCAGACGTTTGTCCAGACTGTTTCGTTGTTCCACTCGTAACTTCATTTTTGAGTCCAAAGACCGGAACTCCGCCTCCATGCCCGGCAGCATGGGTTCGTAATAGGCTTTTCGAACGGCAATGATTTCTTCAAACGAACTGAGATTTCCCTCCCAGGTATCCAGTTTGGATTGCAGTTCTACCAAATCAAAATAATTCTTCAGCGCTTCTTGAAAATCATGTGAAGCCATCATTTGCATTAAATAGTAGGTTTCAGGTGTATCGGGAAGATCCCGGAGTTTCACCAACCAGTTTTTGTCCTTCTTTAGTTCTTCGCGTACAACCGCCTCAAGAAATTTACCTTCCCTGATGGTCTTTACCGATGCGTCCAGACGTTCGATTTCCTTACTATAAGCCTCCAAGGCTTTTCCATACAGAATGGCCGCTCTGCCGAATAGCTCCAATTTTCCATATGCGTATGGAACCGCCATCAAAGCCTCTTGCACCGAGGCATTAGTGACATTGCGTTTGGCTAACATAGTCCAAGGAACCAATGCACGATCAAATTTATTTTGCCCTGCTGACGCCCAACCGGAACCTAACAGCGCTTTGTTGGAAAACGGCCCTTTGATGCGTACCCGGTTTAAATATTTGACGGCTTGTTCGCCTTGCTGCGCATCAAGCAAGCGATAGCCCAACACCAAATTGGCTTTATCGCGCATACCTAAAAAATTTCGTCCTTTCCCCGGAGTATTTCCCACTTTCTCTAGTTGCAAATAGCCCTGGATCTCTTCCCCACCCAGAATTTGAGCAATTCCAAGATTGTATCCGGAGAATCCCAGCAATTCCGGTTGGGTTTCTATACTTTGTAATAGTGCGATAGCTTCAGTAAATTTGCCGTTAGCAATATAGATTTGTCCGCGCAAATAGGGTTCTTCATTAATGAGCTTTTCAGGTATCGGGCCTTTTATTCTTTCTATGGTATGCAGTGCATTGAGAGGTTGCTGTTTCTGGTAGTACATTTTCGCCAAACGATACAAAGCCTCATTGCGCACGCTTTCTTCCACGTTACCCTCAATCACCGCTTTTATGGCACGTCCGGCACGGTTGTGCATACGATAGAATAATTCAAAGTCGCCAACCGAAAATTCTGCGTGATCAATATGGTAATACAGGGAATTTAATTGAGGTTCGTCTAAACCATAATACTGTGCCAATTCGGTATCCAGACGTGAGATCGCTTCGAAAAAGTCCTGCTGATAAGCATAAAAAAGCGCCTCACCGAAATACAAATCTTTCAGCGGCCCTTCGGTTTTACCCGCCCACACCAGCGTTGTGGTAAACAGCAGGCAAAGTATTAATGCCAAGCGGTGAAACATCACCAATCCTTGAATTCAATTCCTGATCCGGACACCCTGATCTCAACGAATTGAGGTCCAACCCCTTTTTTAACGGTATGGCTCACGGTTTTGTTGGTTTTATTAATACCTTGTTTCCCAACAACCTTTACCTGGATCTTATGTTCTCCGGTCCGAACATTTCCGGTAAACAATCGTTGAACGCCACCTTTTTGCAAGGCCTTCAACTCTTTGAAGCTGTAGATATAGTGCGCCACATCTTTGTCATCCAACACCAATTTGACGGCATCCAGCTGAAATGTATCCGCTAAGGACACAAAAAAGGACACTTGTGTATTAGAGGGGTATAGCAGCTTCTCTTCCAGCCGGTTTAACTCAGCAGAAATGGCCAAAACATCCTTCTTGATGGACTGGACCTGCTCGTCCAACCCTCGAAGTTGTTGCTTGTTAATGTCATCCTCCGCCAGAGTGCTGCTCGACCCAAGGAGACTAATAATCACAAATAATTTAAATGTATATCGCATAAGCTGACTTCGCGTTAATTGCCCCGATGTAGGCTGTTAAACCTTTGAATTTTCAACATGATATGAAAGGTTATTTTAGAAAACCTAATGATGCTGAACTTTATCGGCACCGGCGCCATGATTCTGAATGTTGGATCCAAAAGCTAAGACAATGCGCCACTTCACTGTGTGACGCAGTGCCCAGTTTTCCTATGCAGGTTTTGTGCAGATAATTGCGATTTGAGAAAAATTACTCTGAGGACGTATTCGTGCCTTTGAATTTTTCCTGATTGCGGGATTTCCAGACGCCTTGAGCTGAAAAACAACCCCAGCCCCATTTTAACCATTTGACCAAGGACAATGCCAGCCAAAGGGCCCAAGCCAACATCAGTAAGCGGTAAACCATAATAGAAACACTGATCACCCAACTTTGCGTCATTTGGTTCATACCCCGATCCTGATACCAGATCATTTGGTATGCACTGGATTGATTCCCGCGAACCATCATATTGGGTATGCCCAAAAGACCTTGTTGAATGGCATAGACCAATGTCGCTAACGCCAATAGGGTGAGCACAGCATACGCTATCTGAATCAGATTAAAGCGAACGGCCGACAGAGCTGCAATGGATGCCTGCCGCTGCCGATAAGCCAAGCCCAGCAACCACGCAATGACCAAAACGACCGAAAATTCTGAAGCTTGGCTCAGACCGATACTCAGTAAAATCCAGTCGTGAATTCTTAAAGGGGTCCAGTTGAGCTTGCCGAGACCAATGGAAATTATAATCAGCACGATCATTACGCCCCATATGAGTACCGCAGGGCCCAAGGACGGCCCTCCCACTAACAACACCCACCGATCGTACCCCAAAGATAAGCGTAAGGTTTGATTCACATGCCCCAAGCCCAGATCCACTTGCGGGGTTTTAAACCAAGTACCTATGCTATCCGGCATACGCCATTGCACATTGATGTTTTGGCTACCCGGATGAACCGGAAACGTCAATATTCGTTCTTTGAGGCGAATGGGTTGTTGTATCCGGTCAATGCTGATGGCGAGTAACTCAGCTCCCTCGGGTAATACAAAACTGTGTTGCTGTCCTTGAGAGGATCGCAACTCGACATTTAGAGTCACATCCGTGGCGCGTTTGCCCGGTTCGATGTTAAGTTCACTGCTCTCAATGGTGACCGTGGTACCCGCTACCCCCTCGGGACGACTGACGCTTATCGTAATAGACTCTCCCGGCCAGGGTTGCCACAGAGGCACTCGGTTAAACTGCGCATCTTTGTGATGAATCGGAGCCAAACCGCTATGACTCACATGCCAAAGTGGAGCCGCGTTTAGACGCCATATTTCCGTCCAAGTACTGCTGTCGGGCGCCGTCATTTCAATCCGATCGCTTAGTGCAAGCGTAGACCGCCACTCCAATGAATGCTGCTGTCCACCCAAACTGACTAAAGCCTTACCGTCTTTGATACGAACGCCTTCGGTTATAACCGCTTCTCCTTGGAGCAAGGGAATTTCCAACACCGCTGCGGTTCCTGACGGTGAAGCCCGGCGCACTTGTGTGACCACATTCCAATCCAGACCCAATTCCAAGGTTCGGGTTACATGCACAAACGCCGGTAGGGCTCCGGGTTCCAATTGGGCTACGGACGCACTGGCGTTACTACGGTTCAAACGCGTTAGCTGCAATTGGCTATCCACACGCCCATTCTCATGAACCCCATCCACCTGCCAACCTTTGGCATTCACTTGCACATAACGTGGTACCAGGGGCAAATGCAGCTGTACATTATTTCGCTGCGGTAACGTTCCGGAGAATTGCACGGTATGATTTCCTTTAGGCAGCGATAGCCACAGATGATTGTGCAAAAGACGGCTGCCGCTTTGAACTTTACCATCGATTACAATGCGCTGAGGCCACCAATGCTTGTTGTGTGACGGCAGAGGTATTGCCGTGTCTTCCTCTGCATGTACCTGTAAAACACCGCTTATTCTCTGTGCCTCAATATCCAGGCGTAATCGGCTAACATCAGCACAACGCGGTTGACACTCCGGTGGTGCCAGTAATCGTTGTTGTAACTCACGCAACAATTCTTTATCAGGATACTCAGCACCAAAAACCGCTGCAGGGAAGACGATTGCTATCAACAATGTAGCCGACATGACACTACTGACAGAGGCAAAATAGAAGCCTTTGGATTCACCCTTCGACGTTTTACTACCGCTCTTATCCTGGTCTTTATTTCCAAAGCGTACACCGGCAAAATGCAAGGCCATAAGTAAAATACAAAACGCTCGCAATATTCCCAACACTTTATTGACCCCTGGTGAAAGGTAAATAATGCGCAATTGCTGTTCTTTCTGCACCGGCCCGTTCCATGACAAATCCAATTGGTTCCACTGCCATTTGGGTAGTCCGGGCCCTGTCTGCACCATCGCATTCGGGTCAACCTGTTGCATACGAGAAGAGACCAATGACTGTTTTGATGTGTTTCCAGACAACATTTTTTTGGGCCTGGATTTAGAAAAACCACCCAGCGTATTCTGGTCAATCTCCTGGTCTTCCAGCTTACGCTGTTCCATTGGGGATTCTTCAAAAACCTGGGGTGCCGATGCCACCCTGGATACCGTGTCTTCAAAATAAACCGGAGCATGACGATCTAACTGGGGATAAAGGCCGGTTCTCACCTCTGTCACCATAAACGGTAATACAATTATCGCCAAGGCAAGCAAAGAAAGATAATAATAGCGCCGCAACCATTGTGCAAAGCTATTCTTAGGGACCACTCGAAGCAAGGCAATAACAATCAATAGATTCACCCAGATCGTTTGTGGAGCACCCGGTTCGTGCCAAATCAACAACAAAACCACACATACCAGCACACCGGTTTTTTTGTTCCACAAACGCATGGAAACCACGCTTATGATCAATACCATAAACAAATCCAGTAAAGACCAGCGTTGCAGCCAGGTATTCGGAACATTATCCGTCCCCCACAGAGCAAAAACATCCCAACCGGGTGGATAGTGCAACACTCCGGAAACCGACTGAAAATCATGATTCCAACCCACCACGGACACCTGGCTGACCGAACTACCATCGGTGGATCGACTATCGGCACTCACATCCAACTGACCTTGCCGAACCTCCACACCCTGGTTTTTTGATCCCGGCAACCGTGTAATGAACTGTGCTTCGCCATTAACATGTACCTGACCCAACAGTAAATCCGGCCCTCCCTCCAAACGCCAAGCTTGACTCATAGTGCCACTGATACGATCTTGAACCGTGTACGCACCACCGTTAAAATCCAACCATAGGGTTCGCATCAAGTTCAATTTATCCGGTACCGGATCAGAATCGCCACGCCGGATCACCCTCAATTGCATGGTATCGTCCCTGCCGATTTGATACGCGGGCAGATTATGCCACTGCCCCGGAAGTTTGGTTTGCCTGGGATCTAAAGCTTGCAAGCCCTGCACCTCCACCAAACGTATATGGTTGCGTGCATCAAACACCCATACTTCCTGCTCAGGCCAGGGTGCCTGGGCTTTGGGTCTGACCAGGGACAGCAGGTCGGTTTTGGACCGGGCTCGGAGCTCCACCACCCACGTTCCCGGACGTATTTGCAAGCGCAAATAGCCGTTTGGCTCCCAACGCGCCGGTAAAGCACTGGTGACCGACAGTGCCAAAAACGCTTCGGATTGCACCGGCCCCAATCGGATTTCTCGTTGCTGCCCGGATACCTCCAACTCCAACCGTATGTGTTGAACCATAGGAATGTCATCGGTGATGCGACGACTGACATCCAGCTCCAGGCGATCTTGTATGGTTTCCGGGCTAACTTCCTCGGCGCGTAACCACACGCGACCTTGATCATCGCGTTGCACCTGGGAGACGACTTTGCTGTTCACATTCAATGTCACCAAACCCGTTTCTTCAGGTATTTGCAATGATTTGGGTAACTTGTCCCAGATAAAACGACCACTGACCGTGTGATCACCGGGAGGAATAACTAATACCGGTTGCTGGTTTTTCTCTACGACTACCACCGGTTTGCCGTTAAGTTTAACCTCTTGCGGCCAATGATCACTGTTACCGGGCAAAGGAATTGTTGTTTTTGTGACCACATGCCATTGCTGAGTAAAAGTACTACTGGAATTACTCAAATTTAACTCCAGTTCTCCACCCCAGGCACAAAATGTTTGTTGGGATTGATTGTAAAGAAAGGGACAGAGGCGATGTTCTTTCCCGTGTAGAGACCACGGCACCCAAGGTTTGAGAGGCTCCGGTACTTCCTTCACGGGTAAGCGCGCCATTACCACTTGAGGCAACACTATCAACAGGATTATTAACGAGTGTATCAACGAATTATTGATTTTATGCTTTAGGTTCATTGCACTGGTCTGAGTTCTTATGATTTGGTCATTATAGACCAAACTACCGTGATTGCCTTGCTTGGCCTGCCAGTGTGGTAGGATTCTGCAGCACGAGTCCCTGGGCGTTGATGACGGCAGAACCTATCTGTTATTGCCATCCTTAATCATTGCGCGGCTGAATATAGATGCAGTACAGATCCGTCTGCTTATCTGCGCTACAAGTATATTCATATTCCATCAGACCGTCAGTAATACGACGCCCTTACACTGAGTTTGACAACCTCACTGACAAAAACAAGTCACCGACATAGACAGCGAGATTAAACCTGGTCGGGATTTATTCATTCCAAGCCAAAGACCTCTCTATTACCCTTTACGAGAGTTTATACACAACATTATCCACAGTTTTTGTGCATTGTCGTGAAACCTCGGCAGGAATTCACGGTTTCACGGTATTACCTGGACAAGGTCTTGGTTGGGAGCGGATGGCGCCAATGCCACCAGAATTTGTGCAGTTCCATTAGCAAAAGTAAGCTCAAAGCATATAGAAGTAAGGTAGACCATAGTTCCATGCTCACTACTTGCAAACTTAGCACTTGAGCAAACCAGGGGGTAAACATAGCCCCAATATGAATTAATTGTGCGCTCAAGGTACCCAGTAACAAAATTGGGTTTGAAAACAGTTTTTGTTGAGTAACTGAGAGCGTCTCAGATCGGCAATTGAAAACGTGTACGTTTTCAAACAATACCATAAGCAGCAAAGTACCATTGCGTGCTGCATCGAGGCTATAACCTGCGTTCAACAAGGATTGAAAAACAATAAAGGCTACGACACCGATATACAGGGCGGAAACCAACACGCGCTCAATCATTAAACGATTGAACACCGGCTCCTTCGGAGAACGGGGCGGACGCTTTAGCTCATTCCCTTCGGCAGGCTCAAATGCCAAAGCCACATCCTGTATTCCATTGGTTACCAGGTTCAACCACAACAGTTGTACCGCTGTCAGAGGCAACGGAAACCCGGTAACCAATGCCAACGTGAACAACACCAGTTCCGCCGCACCCGTGGAAATGAGCAAAAAAATCACCTTCCGAACGTTGGCATACGCGGTCCTACCCTCTTCGATACCGGCAACAATAGAGGCGAAATTATCGTCGGTGATAATTAAGTCCGCTGTTTCTCTGGCCACATCGGTGCCGTTTTTTCCCATTGCCACACCGACCTGGGCGCTGCGCAAAGCCGGTGCATCGTTGGCACCATCACCGCTGACTGCTACAAAATGCCCGTTTCGCTGCAGCGATTGGACGATGTCCAGTTTTTGATGCGGACCTACCCTGGCATAAACCAAGGCGTGATCACTGAGTTCGTCCATACGATTATTTTGTGCAGCTTGACTCAACTCGGGACCGCAAACCACATGAGCCATGTCCTGAGTCAAACCCAATTCTGAGGCAATGGCTAAGGCAGTCGCCGGATGATCCCCCGTGATCATGACTACCCTGATACCAGCCTGTTGGCACGCCAATACTGCAGATTTAGATTCCACCCGCAGTGGATCGATGATTCCCACCAAACCCAAAAACACCAAGTGGTGCAAGTGTTCCTCAGAAAATGTCTCTCCTTGGCTTAGCTGCATGTTCCCGGCTGCCAACGCCAAAACCCGATAACCTTGATGGGCCAGAGACTCGGCCTGTTGTACCAGCAGTACCGGATCCAAGGGTATATCGCCTTGCACGCACATCATTGAGTCACACATAGGCAAGAGTCGTTCATAAGCTCCTTTCACAAAGGCAACTTGAGTATCTCCAACCTGATTCAAACTACCCGAAAAGGCACGTTCCGATTCGAAATCAATCGTTGCCAATTCAGTAAAGGCATTACTGGTCTCCGCCTTCACAATTCCGGCTTTGTGAGCCATGACCAATAAAGCAATATCCACTGCATCGCCGTGAGCGCTCCAACCGCCTTGAGATTTTCCCAAAAAACCCTCATTGGCCAATACCGCTGCCTGACACAGGCGCTCCAACATTAGCTCTTCCCTACTGTCCGGCGTACCTTTGTCTGTAACTATAACCCCATCCGGATCCAGTCCTTCGCCACTGATTTCCCATGCGGTAGAGTCGGGGAACAACAACCGCGATGCGGTCAATTGATTCACGGTTAGAGTGCCGGTTTTATCCGTAGCAATGCATGTGCAAGAACCCAAGGCTTCCACTGCCATCAACTTACGCACAATCACATTGCGGCGCGCCATCCTATGCATACCAATGGCGAGAGCCACAGTCAATGCCACCGGCAAACCCTCAGGAATCACGGACACAGCCAAAGCCACCGCCAACATAAACGTTTCCGCCAGCGGCATACCTTTAACTGCCACTACCGCAAACATTGTCGCCGCTGCAAATCCGACAAATATGGCAACCCAGTGGGTAAAACTATCCATTCTAACTTGCAAGGGAGCTTTAGGGGGTTCATTAAACAACACATCGGCAGCAATGCTGCCTAAAGATGTATCAAAACCCGTATACACTACAACGCCTCGAGCACGTCCCCGACTCACTAAGGTAGCAGCAAACCCCATATTGAGCTGATCCCCCAACACCGTCTCCGGATCCAATTCCAATGCCGCATTTTTCAGCACCGGCAAAGACTCACCCGTCAATAGTGACTCGTCGCATTCCAAATCATGGCATTCTATCAATCGCAAATCAGCAGGTATCTTATCCCCCGATTCCAGCAACACCACATCGCCGGGTACCAATTCCCTTGCGTTGATCTCGTAGGATTCACCTTGGCGTAAAACCCGGGTTTTGGCGCTCACCAAA